>ENA-OQIG01000003-OQIG01000003.1-human-gut-metagenome-genome-assembly--contig:-NODE-3-length-187815-cov-24.020998_pt1 | contig 187815 bp, 197 predicted proteins | sample MGYA00242576_ERZ504741 | MGnify/ENA primary metagenome ERZ504741 (study PRJEB26092, sample SAMD00036436) | human gut metagenome | host: Homo sapiens | study: EMG produced TPA metagenomics assembly of... | reverse complement strand
GCGCGACGGGCGTGTGGTCGATTTTGATCCGATCAACATCATCAGCGCGGTGAAATCGGCTTTCGCCGACCTCGACAAGAAAATCGGTCCTCAGGAGGAACGGCTGATTCGCGACATCGCCAATCAGTCGAGGCCGAAATCAAGGACCGTTACAACGGTCCGGCGAAGATCGAGGACATCCAGAACCTCGTGGAGCATGGGCTCATCGAGGACCATCTGTACGACGTGGCCCGCACCTACACCAACTACCGTCTGAACAAGGACATCGAGCGCGCCAAGGCCACGGACATCAACGAGGCCGTGCGCCGCTTGGTGAACCGTGACGAGGCTCTGGTGCGCGAGAACGCCAACAAGGACTCCAACGTCTACTCCACCAGCGTGACCTGCTGGCCGGCGCGGTGTCCAAGCGTCCGCCTTCTCCATGCTGCCGGACGCGGTGTCCAACGCCCACATGAAGGGCGACATCCACTTCCACGACGCCGATTACTCGCCGTTCACCGCGCAGTCCAACTGCTCGCTGCCGAACTACTGGGATATGCTCGCCAACGGCTTCACCCTCGGCAACGCGCCGATGGGTTCGCCGAACAGCATCTCCATCGCCGCCACGCAGATCACCCAGATCATGAAGGACGTGGCCTCCAGCCAGTACGGTGGCCAGACCGCCAACCGCGCCGACGAGCATTTCGCCGAATACGCCAAGAAGGACTACGACAAGTTCCTTGAGCAGGCCCACGAGATCATGCCCGACGATCTGCCGATCGAGATCGCCGAACGTCAGGTGCGCATGGCCAAGGCCGTCGAGCCGAAGCGCCTGCACTTCGAAAAGGACCGTCCGGCACTGCCGATGGACGAGCCGTTCGACAAGACGTCCGACCGTCTGCAGCAGCTGCGTGAGATCTGGGCGAAGATTCAGACCCGCAAGGCCATCTACGACGCCATGCAGACCATGGAATACCAGATCAACTCCAACCGTGTGTCCAACGGCCAGACCCCGTTCGTGACCGTCGGCTTCGGTCTCGGCACCGACTGGTTCGCGCGCGAAATCCAGCGCGCCATCTTCCTCAACCGCATCCGCGGCCTCGGTTCCGAGCATCACACCGCCATCTTCCCGAAGCTCGTCTTCACCATCAAGCACGGTGTGAACGCCGATCCGGGCGACCCGAACTACGACCTGAAGCAGTTGGCCCTCGAATGCGCCACCAAGCGCATGTACCCGGACGTCATCTTCTACGAGAACATCGTGAAGATCACCGGCTCCTTCAAAGCGCCGATGGGCTGCCGTTCCTTCCTGCAGGCTGGATCGACCCGAAGACCGGCAAGGATGTCGAGGACGGCCGCATGAACCTCGGCGTGGTCACCGTGAACATTCCGCGCATCGCATTGGAATCCCACGGAGACAAGGACCGCTTCTGGAAGATCTTCGACGAGCGCATGACCGTCGCCCATCAGGCGTTGCAGTTCCGCATCATGCGTTGCAAGCAGGCCACTCCGGTCAACGCCCCGACCCTGTTCCGCTTCGGCGCATTCGGCCGTCTCGGCGCCAACGACAGCGTTGATCAGCTGTTCCGCAACGAACGCGCCACCGTGTCCCTCGGCTACATCGGCCTGTATGAGGCGACCAGCGTGTTCTATGGCAAGGACTGGATGCGCGACCACGACTGGGATCCGGAAGGCAAGGAATTCGCACTGTCCATCGTCAAGCGCATGAACGAGCTGTGCAAGGATTGGAGCACCGCGGAAGGCTACCACTACTCCGTGTACTCCACGCCGGCCGAATCGCTCACCGACCGCTTCAACCGCATGGACCGCGAGAAGTTCGGCGAAGTGGACGGCGTCACCGACCACGACTTCTACACCAACTCCTTCCACTACCCGGTGTGGCTGCAGCCCACGCCGATGGAGAAGCTCGACTACGAGAAGGACTTCCCGTACTACGCGTCCGGCGGCTTCATCAACTACTGCGAATTCCCGTGCCTGCAGGCCAATCCGAAGGCGCTCGAAGCGGTGTGGGACTACGCCTACACCATCGGCATCGGCTATCTCGGCACGAACACGCCAATCGACCGTTGCTACGAATGCGGTTTCGAAGGTGACTTCGAACCGACCGAAGAAGGCTTCAAGTGCCCCGAATGCGGCAACTCCGACCCGGACCGCTGCAACGTGACCAAGCGCACCTGCGCTACCTCGGCAATCCGGTGCAGCGCCCGATGGTGCACGGCCGACACGAGGAAATCGCGCACCGCGTCAAGCACATGAGCGGCGAAACCGGCCATGTCACCCTTGACGACGGTTCCGAACGCGAATGGTTCGAGGAAGCCAAGTAATCAATCGCAATAATCGCAAAACAACAGGCAATTCAGGAGCAACGTATGGTAAGCAGCGCCGATCCCGCTGTGTCTCGCCGTGATTTCGCGGCCGGCGAAACCGGCCGCGGGCCGTTCATTCCGACAAACCGCGCCAGCAACCCGCGCGCCGGACAATGGACGAACGCGATGAGCCACAACATGATCGCCGACTACAAGCGGTTCCTCATGACCGATGGCGAGGGAATCCGCTGCTCGCTGTACGTCTCCGGCTGCCCATTCCACTGCGAAGGCTGCTACAACTCGTCGATCTGGGATTTCCGCGCCGGCCACGAATACAACGACCGGCTCGAAGCTCAGATCATGGCCGATCTGAGCCTGCCGTACGTGCAGGGCATCACCTTCCTCGGGGGCGAGCCGCTGCTCAACACCGGCGTGCTGCTGCCGCTTTCACGCAAGATCCGGGAGCGGTTCGGCCGCACCAAGGACATTTGGTGCTGGACGGGCTACACGTGGGAGGAGCTCATGCGCGAAGGCGAAAGCCCCGACAAGCGTGAACTGCTCGAACAGATCGATATCCTCGTGGATGGCCGGTATATCAAGGATCTGCACGATTCGCTGCTGCAGTTTCGCGGCAGCTCCAACCAGCGCATCATCGATGTGCCCAAGTCGTTGGAAAGCGGGCAGGTGGTGCTGTGGTCGAAACTACACGATCAGACGCGGTTCATTCCCGAAATCTACGGCAAGGACCGCGCTGCGGGGGAGGGGGCGGCTTCCTGAATGGTTTTGAACGGTTCGTATACGAACGGTTGGAATTAGGCAAGCTGACTATATTCGTTGTCTAATTATGCGTCGTGTCGTGCACTTTATGCGATACCGTGCCGAATTAGGCAGGGGCACAGACTACCATTACATACTTGGATAACCGGGGCAGGGCGTTCGTGTTGGCACGGACGCAACCCGGCGGATGAGAACGATAGAGGTACAGTACATGGTCGAAGCAGCAGTTACCGCAGACAACACCTGCGATACGAAGCCGTTGCGCGTAGGTCTTGACATCGGTTCCACCACGGTGAAGGCCGTGGTGCTCGATCAGACCGATTCGCTCGACGCGGTGCTCTTCTCCGATTACCGTCGCCACCACGCCAACGTGCGTGCCACCGTGGCGGGCCTGCTGGAGGACATCCACAAAGAACTTGAGGCCCGTGGCCGCGGCGACGAGCCGATTCGTCTGGCCATCACCGGTTCCGGCGGCCTTGCCTTGGCCGATAATCTCCATGTGCCGTTCGTGCAGGAGGTCATCGCCGAGACCCGCGCCATCGACGAGGAATATCCGCAAGCCGACGTCATTATCGAACTTGGCGGTGAGGACGCCAAGATCACATATCTGAAGCCGACTCCGGAACAGCGCATGAACGGTTCCTGCGCAGGCGGCACCGGCGCGTTCATCGACCAGATGGCCACCCTGCTCGACACCGACGCGGCGGGCCTCAACGACATGGCCAAGCATTACGAGACGCTCTATCCGATCGCCTCCCGTTGCGGCGTGTTCGCCAAAACCGATCTTCAGCCGCTCATCAACGACGGCGCGGCCAAGCCCGATCTGGCCGCATCCATCTTCACGGCGGTCGCCACGCAGACCATCGCAGGTCTGGCGTCCGGCCGACCAATCCACGGCACCGTCATCTTCCTGGGCGGTCCGCTGTTCTTCATGTCCGAGCTGCGCGAGCGTTCCACCGCGCGCTCGAAGGCAAAGTCGACGAATTCATCGTGCCGACCGACGCGCACCTGTACGTGGCGTTCGGCTCCGCGCTGCTCGCCGGCGAACCGGACCAACTCGAGGAAGGCCAGCATTTCGAAGCACGCACCTGCGCCGATATTCTGAAAAGCCTTGAAGATCTGAAGAATCTGCCGGCCAACACCCCCACCATGCCTCCGCTGTTCCCGACCGAAGCGGATCGCGAGGCGTTCAACAATCGCCATCATCGCGAGCACGTGCACATCGGCACTTTGGATGGCGCGCAAGGCCCGCACTTCCTCGGCATCGACGCGGCTCGACCACCATCAAAGCGACGCTCGTCAACGACGACCGCGAAATCGTATGGTCGTCGTACGCCACCAACGAAGGCAGCCCGCTGACGGCCGCCGTCAACATCGTCAAGCAGATCCAAAGCCAGCTGCCGGAAGGCGCGTGGATCGCCCGATCCTGCGCCACCGGCTACGGCGAAGGCCTCATCACCACCGGCCTGCACCTGGACGAGGGCGTGGTGGAGACCATGGCGCACTATCGCGGCGCGGAAATGGTTTCACCTGGCGTCACCGCCGTCATCGACATCGGCGGCCAGGACATGAAGTATCTGGCGATTTCCGACGGCGTGATCGATTCGATCGCCGTCAACGAGGCCTGTTCGTCCGGCTGCGGCTCGTTCCTGCAGACGTTCGCGCAGTCCATGGGACTGACGATTGAGGAGTTCACGCAGGCCGCGCTCAACTCCACACATCCCGTCGACCTGGGCTCGCGCTGCACCGTGTTCATGAACTCCTCCGTCAAGCAGGCGCAGAAGGAAGGCGCCTCGATGGAGGACATCGCGGCCGGCCTGTGCTATTCCGTGGTGCGCAACGCGCTTTATAAGGTGATCAAGCTGCGCGATTCCGGCGAGCTGGGCGACACCGTGGTGGTGCAGGGCGGCACGTTCCTCAACGACGCCGTGCTGCGCGCCTTCGAGCTGCTCACCGAACGTGAGGTGACCCGACCGAACATCGCCGGCCTGATGGGCGCATACGGTGCCGCGCTGACCGCGCGCATGCATTACACCGACATCGCCGACGGACTCGACGATGGTGACGCGGACGCCGACGGAGGCAAGACCGTCGACATCGACGGCGTCACGCATACCGCGTCCAGCATCGTGTCCGGCAGCGAGCTCGACAACCTGTCCATGACCACCGAACGCGACGTGTGCAAGCTATGCCAGAACCACTGCAAGCTCACCATCACCACGTTCCAGGATGGCTCCCGCTACGTGACCGGCAACCGTTGCGAACGCGGCGGCGATTCCAAGAAGCAGCGTTCCGACAGGCCCAACCTGTACGACTACAAATACAAGCGTTGCTTCGCCTACCGTCGTCTGACCGACAAGAAGGCCACCCGCGGCGAAATCGGCATTCCACGCGTGCTCAACATGTACGAGAACTACCCGTTCTGGTTCACGCTGCTCACCTCGCTCGGCTTCAAGGTGATGATCTCCGGCCGCAGCTCGCACGAACTGTTCGAAACCGGCATCGAATCGATCGCCTCCGAAAACATCTGCTACCCGGCCAAACTCGTGCACGGCCATATCAAGTGGCTGCTCAACAAGGGCATCAAGACGATCTTCTACCCGTGCGTGAGCTATGAGGAGAACTTCGTTCCCAACACCGACAACCACTACAACTGCCCGGTCGTGGCCAACTATCCGGTGGTCATCGGCGCGAACATGCCCGAACTGCGCGAGGAAGGCGTGCGCTACATGCGCCCGTACTTCAACATGGCCAACCATGAGCTCATGGTGGACCGCATCGTCGAGGAATTCGCCTGGGCCAACGTGACCCGCGAGGAAGCCGAAACCGCGGTCAAGGCCGCCTACGCCGAAAACGAAGTGTTCAAGCACGACGTGCAGATGGAAGGCCTCAAGGCCCTCGCCTACATGAAGGAACACGACTGCAAGGGCATCGTGCTCGCCGGCCGCCCATACCACGTCGACCCGGAAATCAACCACGGCATTCCGGAAACCATCTGCGCGCTCGGCATGGTGGTGCTGTCCGAAGACTCCATCTGCGAACTGCAGCCGGGGGAGAAGCTCAACCTGAGCGAATTCCTCGCCGAAGGCGAAGAGGATCCCCGCAAGAAGAACGCGAACGGCTTCCGCCACGTCGACGACCGCAAGGTCACCAAGATGCCATTGCGCGTCACCAACCAGTGGGCCTACCATGCGCGTCTGTACGCGGCGGCCAACTTCGTCGCATCCTATCCGGGACTCGAGCTCGTGCAGCTCAACTCCTTCGGCTGCGGCCTCGACGCCATCACCACCGACCAGGTGTCCGAGATCCTGGCGGACAAGGCCGACGTGTACACCATGCTCAAAATCGACGAGGTCTCCAACCTGGGTGCGGCGAAAATCCGTCTGCGCTCGCTTAAGGCGGCCGTCGAAGAGCGTGAACGCAACAAGAAGAACGACGGATTCCGCAAGACCGGCACCGAAGCGCCGACCCCCGGTCGCCAGGTCATGCTCGACACCGTCATGAAAGCCAATCCGAAACTCACCGAAGCCGTCACGGCCGCATCCAAGCGCGCGGCGGAAAACGGCAAGGGCGAATCGCAAGAAACCGCCAAAACGCAGACAAATGGCAAGGGCGCGTCCGCACACAACTCGGCGACCCTGTCCAAGTACGCGAACCGCATCCCGTTCGGCAAGAACATGAAGGACTACACCATCGTGGCTCCGCAGATGAGCCCGATCCACTTCTCTCTGGTGGAATCCGTCATCCGCTCCGGCGGCTACAAGTTCGACATCCTCAAGCATGCCAGCCGAGAGGACGTCGAAACCGGCCTGAAATACGTCAACAACGACGCCTGCTATCCGGCCATCATGGTCATCGGTCAGCTCGTGGACGCGATTCTGGAAGGCAAATACGATCCGGACCACACCGCGCTTGCGATCACGCAGACCGGCGGCATGTGCCGTGCCACCAACTACTTCGGCCTGATTCGCAAGGCGCTGGTGGACGCCGGTTATCCGCAGATTCCGGTGATCGCCATCTCCACGCAGGGCATCGAGGACAACCCGGGCTTCACCGCCACGCCGGCTTTGCTGCATCGTGCCATCAAGGCGCTTATCGTTGGCGATCTGCTGATGAAGTGCCTGTACCGCGTGCGTCCGTACGAAGTGACACCCGGCAGCGCGAACCAGCTGTACAAGACGTGGGACACCATCGTGCGCGAGACGCTCGAACACCACGGTCGTTCCAAGACGGCACGCAAGTTCATAGGCAAGGAATACCTGCCGTATCCGACGCTCGTCAAGGAGATCGTCAAGTCGTTCGACTCGTTGCCGTTGAAGGACGAGCCGCGCAAGGTGCGCGTCGGCGTGGTCGGCGAGATCCTCGTCAAGTACCAGCCGGACGCCAACAACCATGTGGTCGACGTCATCGAATCGCAGGATTGCGAGGCCGTGGTGCCGGGCATCATGGAATTCATGACCACCCGACCGTACATTTCCGACTGGAACGAGCATTACCTCGGCATGGGCGGCAGCAAGATCGGCTATGCGCTGATGCGCAAGGGCCTCGACCTGTACAACGCTCCGGTACGCGAGGCGATCGATCTGGCTCACGGCAAGTTCTCGCAGGATCTGCCGATGCCTGAACTGGTCAAGAAGGCCGACGAGGTCACGTCCGTGGGCGTGCAGGCCGGCGAAGGCTGGCTGCTGACCGCGGAAATCCTGGAACTCATCGAATCGGGATGCCCGAACGTGGTGTGCGCGCAGCCGTTCGCCTGCCTGCCGAACCACGTGACAGGCCGAGGCATGTTCGGCAAGATCCGCCGACTGCATCCGGAAGCCAACATCGTGTCCATCGATTACGATCCGGGCGCTTCGGAAGCCAACCAGCTCAACCGCATCAAGCTGATGATCTCCGCTGCCAAGAAGGCGCACCGCGCAGCCGAAGAGGCGCGCAACAGCGAGAAGGCCGCTTGAATCGCCATTCTTATTTCCGTCGAACCGACGTTGGGAAACTTTCCGACGTCGGTTCGACGGTATCTGAGCCGCCAAATCGACGGCTGATTCGGCGATCGTAAAATCGATGGTCGTCGAATCGGCATTCAAATCGCCAGCCAAATCGATGGGGAATGATGGTCGGTTATCGATTTTCCGTATAGCGTAGCCTGCGTTGCGAATGGCGCTTTTCGTTAGGATGGCCACTATGACAACGCCAAAGATCACGTACGCGCACCTGCTGACCGAGCCGAATCCGAAGCATGTGGAAAGCCTTATCAAATTCTTCGAATCCGGCTGCCAACAGCGCGGCACCGGCGGTTTTGGCGTGGAAATCGAACACCTGCCGGTACATAACAGCGACGATACCGCGGTGACCTACTACGAAAGCAACGGCATTGAAGCGTTGCTCAACCGCATCCGCCCGTATTACGACGAAAACAAGGAATACTGGGAAAACGGGCGACTGGTCGGACTCGCCCGTGACGGCATCTCCGTATCTTTGGAACCGGGCGGACAGTTGGAAACGTCCATCGGCATCCTGCACAAGCCGGAGGAGCTCGCCACATTGTACGGCGCGTTCCGCCGCGAAGTCGACCCCATCCTCGAAGAACTTGGTTTCCGACTCGTCAACTATGGTTACCAACCGAAATCCAGTTACGCCGACATTCCCGTCAATCCGAAGGACCGATACAAGGCGATGACCGCCTACCTGGGACGTGTCGGACAGTTCGGTCCGTGCATGATGCGTTGCTCCGCTTCGACACAGGTCAGCATCGACTACGTTTCGGAACAGGACGCGATCGCCAAACTGCGGTTGGGCACGGTGATCGGCCCGATTCTGGCATGGTTCTTCCGTAACACTCCGTATTTCGAAGGTGGGGAGAATCCTTATCCGCTGCTACGCCAGCGCATGTGGGATTATCTCGATTTCCAGCGCACGAACGTCATTCCTGGCCTGTTCGATCCACGTTTCGGTTGGGAGGATTACGCGGTGGATGTGCTGTCCACGCCGATGATGTTCGCCGACCTGACGCACACGCCCGAAGCGCTGGCGGTGCCCGGCACCGATCTGCACCATCCGGCGTTCTACGAGAACGCGAACGACGTGTACCCGGACCGCGAGCTCAACGCGTACGAGATCAACCATGTGATCTCCACGCACTTCAACGACGTGCGTTTGAAGAACTTCATCGAATTCCGCCACTGGGATTCGCTGCCGGTGGCCCGCGCCGAGCGGCTTACTGAAATCATCGGCTCGCTGTTCTACGATCCGACGAATCTCGACCGACTGGAAAGCTACTTCGACGGCATCCGCGAGGAGGACGTGTTCGAGGCCAAGGCGAACCTGCAGGCACGCGGAAGCCAGGCCATCCCATACGGCAATTCGTTGGAATTCTGGCAGGAGTTTCTCGGCCTTGAGGGTGTGCTCGCCGACGAACCGGGCGACCCGAAGCATCCGGACGTCTTCCAGGCGTGACCGGCCGAGGGCCCGTCCGATGGTACGCTGTTCCATATGGTTACCGAGGGGAAAAAGCGGGTTCGTAAATCGCCCGAAGAGCGCAAACGCGAAATCATCGCGGCGGCGGGCAAGCTGATCGGCGAGAAGGGGTACTACGGCACGTCGCTCAAGGACATCGCCGACGCCATCGGCATGAGCCAGCCCGGACTGCTGCACTACATCGGCAACAAGGAACGGTTGTTGTCGCTGCTGGTCACCGATAACTACGACCAGCAGGGCACACCCGCCGACTTCGCCAAGTCGGGATTGCCCGGCAGCGATTCTGACGGCATGCTGTTTCCCGCATATCTGCGGTTTCTGGTCCGCTACAATGCGCAACGCCGCAGTCTGCTGCAGCTGTACATGGTTTTGGAAACCGAATCGTTCAACGCGGACCATCCACTGCACGAGTATTTCGAAAACCGACCGGATCTGACGTGGGAGCATTATTCGCGGTTCGCATGGAAGTTGCCGCCGCAGATCGGCGGATGGGACAATATGCGGCCGATCGTGCGGCAATGCATCGAGCGATGGATGGCATCCAGCTGCGGTGGACGCGCAAGCCGCCGATCGACCTGTACGACGAGTGGCTCGTCTTCGAGCGGATGATCTTCCCTCGCCGGTGTGGGACGGATATCGGTAAGCCTTCCGAAGACATATATCTAATGGTTGTTAGTTAAGAAACGCCTGAAAATCTGCGACAGTTGACGATTTGTTTCGGAAGATATATAGTTCTTATATCTAATAACCGTTAGATATAAAAGTCAACGAGGACGATGGAGGAGTCATGGGCCGTTACGAAGCAGACCACATTCTGTTCGGCGCCGCATACTACGACGAATATCTCATGATGAAGGGCATTGATCACATCGATGAGGACATGGCGATGATGAAGGACGCGGGACTGAACGTCATCCGCATCGCCGAATCCACATGGAGCACCTGCGAACCGCAACCGGGCGTGTTCGACTTCACCTATGTGGACCGCGCGCTTAACGCCGCGCAGCGTGCCGGCATCGACGTCATCGTCGGCACGCCGACCTACGCGGTGCCCAGCTGGCTCGTCAAGCTCGACCCGAGCGTGCTCGCGGTCACGCCGAACGGACAGGGCAAGTATGGCGCGCGCCAGATCATGGACATCGTCAACGCCACCTACCGCTTCTACGGCGAACGTGTGATCCGCAAGCTCATCTCCCACGTCGCCGACCATCCGGCCGTCATCGGCTACCAGGTGGACAACGAGACGAAATACTACGATTCCGTCTCCGAAGACATGCAGCGCCTGTTCGTCAAGTATCTGCGCGAGAAGTTCCACGGCGATCTGGACGAGCTCAACCACCACTTCGGCCTCGACTACTGGTCCAACCGCATCGACTCCTGGGAGGACTTCCCGGACGTGACCGCCACCATCAACGAGTCCCTGGGCGGCGAATTCGACAAGTTCCGCCGCGACCAGGTGCGCGCCTTCCTGCAGTGGCAGGCCGACATCGTGCGCGAATACGCGCATGACGACCAGTTCATCACCCACAACTTCGATTTCGAATGGCGCGGATACTCCTACGGCGTGCAGCCGGCCGTCGACCACTTCAAGGCCTCGACCGCCGTGGACATCACCGGCGTGGACATCTACCACCCCACCGAGGACGACCTGACCGGCAGGGAGATCGCCTTCGGCGGCGACATGACCCGCTCCACCAAGGACGGCAGGAACTACCTGGTGCTCGAAACGGAGGCCCAGGGCCAGCACGGCTGGGTGCCGTTCCCGGGCCAGCTGCGCCTGCAGGCCTACTCCCACCTCGCCTCCGGCGCCGACATGGTGGAATATTGGCACTGGCACTCCATCCACAATTCCTTTGAAACATATTGGAAGGGCCTGCTGAGCCACGACCTCGAACCGAATCCCACCTACCGCGAGGCGGGCGTGTTCGGCCGCGAGATCGCCAAACCGGAAGTGGGAGAGCGGCTCGTCCACCTGAAGAAGCACAACAAGGTGGCCATCATGGTCAGCAACGAATCGCTGACCGCGCTCGACTGGTTCCTCATCGAAGCCGGCTTCCCGTTCGGCGGCACCCTCAAGTACAACGACGTGGTGCGCAACATCTACGACGCGCTGTTCGAACTCAACGTGGAATGCGATTTCATCCCGTCCGACGCGCCGGCCGAACGCCTGGCCAAATACGAGATGATCGTGACCCCGGCACTGTACTGCACTCCGCAGGAAACAACCGACCGTCTGCGCGAATTCGTCTCCAGCGGCGGCCACCTTGTCTCCACCATGCGCTCCTTCGTAACCGACGACGAGGTGACCGTATGGCACGACCGCGCGCCGCACAACCTCACCGACGTGTTCGGCATGACCTACAACCAATTCACCCGCCCGAACGGCCACGTATCCGTGGAATTCGCCGGAACGCTCGCCAAAACCCCGGCAAGCGACGCGCAGGCGCTCATCGAACTGGTCACCCCATTCGACGGCACCGACGTGCTCGCCAGCTACGGCCACTACGCGTGGAAGGATTACGCCGCGGTGACCCGACATGGCTTCGGCAAGGGCGACGCCGAATGGATCGCCACCCTGCTCGACGCCGACACCATCCGCGCCGTCCTGCGTGAAGCCGTGGAACACGCGGGCATCGCCGATGCCGGCACCGCGCTCGCCGGACAGGTGACGGTGCGCCGCGGAACGAACGCCCGCGGCGAGCAGGTGACGTATCTGCTCAACTACTCCGCCGACGAGGTCACCATCGACAGCCCGGTGTCGGGCGATGTGGTGGTCGCTCCGGTGGTGGTGGGCACCGACGGCACCGTCGATGAATCCGCCACCGCGGCGATCGCTCTGAAGGAGGGCTCGAAGGTCGAGGTGGGCGACAGGCTGACGATCGGCCGCTGGAATGTGGTCGTCATCGCCGGCTGAGCCGCAAAGCGGTGGCGGTGCGTCGGCCCACTGGGTCAGGGGATGAGCAGGTCGATGATGGCCTTCCATTCCCCGACGAAGTCGACGTCATGCGATCCGTTGAGCCAGCGCAGCTGCAGACCCTCCATCGCGGACAGGACCTGCAGCGCGGTGCGCTCCGGATCGGCGACACCGTCGCGCTCGGCCGCGAACGCGTATTCCTTCAGCAGATTGATTTCGCGCTGTTCGAAATACTCGTGCACGGGATGGTCCTTGCTTAACGCCTCGCTTTCCAGCAAGGTGTAGAGACGGACCATCTCCGGACGGTCGGCGTTGGTCTCCACGGTTCCCGTGGAAATGGCCTTCAGCCCCAGATCGCAGTGGTATGCGATGCCGTCGTCAAGGACTTCGCCGGTCACGCTCTGCACGCCAAGATGCTCGGCGATGGCGATCTGATTGGTCCGATCGGCGTATTTGAGGGTTTCCTCAAGCAGTTGTTCTTTGGATTTGAAGTAGTAAAGGAGGCCGGCTTCGGTGATGTTCTGAGCCTGGGCCACATCGCGTATGGTGAAGCCCCAGAAACCGAACTGGGAGATGAATGAGACCGTGGTTTCGAGAATCGCCTTCCTGCGATCCTCGGCGCTCATTCGCTTTCTGGGTTTGTTTTCGGTGCGGCGACGCATATGCTCTCCTTCATCTGGTGCTTACTAAGGTACAAGAAGGGGGAGAAGAAGACGATGGAAACCCTTGGAACACGCCGGATTATCGCAGACAAACGATTTGTTATATGCTTTAACTAAGCAGTTACTAGGTAATAAAAACCGGTGACTGTGAAGCTGGATGGAACAGTGTCCGACCGGTTTTGCAAACGCTTTGAGACGGCGATGACATGACGTCGACTTGTGCCTTTGCGAAAGATGGTTTACACTGAAAACACGTTAGTTACCACATGGTAGTTAACAGATGGGGCGAGGCCGTCCCACCACCACATACACCGCTAAGGTGCGGAATCGCACACAACATAAGTTCACTACTGAAGCATGATTCGAAGGAGAGAGTTTCATGAGTGAAGCAATCGCCAGCAAGGCGGAGCGCCTTGCCGCTTACAACGCCAACATCGCCGCGGCGGAAAAGGATCCGTCGCTGTCCCCGGAAACCGGCAAGCCGCTGTCCAAGATGAACGCCGCACGTTTCGGCGCAGGCTTCCTGGTATTCGGAGTGCTGTGGATGTCCGGTCTGGGCATCGTTTCCGCAGTGCTGCTGCCCATGCACTACAAGACCATCCCGGGCGTCAACGCCGATGCGTTGGTCGGCATCGTCAACGCGTTCACCGCGGTCGCATCCCTGGTCGCCAACCTGATGTTCGGCAACTTCTCCGATCGCTCCCGTTCCCGCTTCGGCCGCCGTACCCCGTGGATCCTCTTCGGAGCCGTGCTCGGTGGCGTCACCCTGTTCCTGACCGGCACCACGCATAACGCCGTGCTGCTGACCATCTTCTACTGCGCCTGCATGTTCGGTCTGAACTGCATGATCGCGCCGATGGTCGCCATCCTGTCCGACCGCGTGCCTTCCAAGATCCGTGGCACCATGTCCGCCTTCTACGGCGCCGGCTCCACCATCGGCGCTCCGATCGGCACCATGCTCGGCGCACTGTTCATCGAAAACCTGATTCCGGGCTTCGCCGTCGCCGGCGTGCTCATGTTCCTCGGTGGCGTGGTCGCGTGATCATCATCCCGAAGGAGCAGTCCGCAGACTTCCTGCCGAAGGACGAAGGCTCCGCCAAGGACATCCTCTCCTCCTTCCGCCCGCCGAAGTTCTCCACCGCGCATGACTTCTACAAGGCGTTCGCCGGCCGCTTCTGCATGCTCATGGCCTACCAGATGATCAACGTCTACCAGCTGTACATCATCCAGAACTACATCGGCCAGTCCGTCAAGGAATCCGCCGTCACCGTGTCCGTCGTGTCCATGATCATGATGGTCATGTCCCTGGTTGGCTCCTTCATCTCCGGCCCGGTCTCCGATCTCATCGCCGCCGCAAGGTCCCGGTCGTCGTCGCTTCCGTGCTCTTCGCCGTCGGCATCGCCATGCCGTGGATCTTCAAGTCCACCATGGGCATGTACCTGTTCGCCGGCATCGCAGGCCTCGGCTACGCCGTCTACTCCGCCGTCGACCAGGCGCTGCTGGTGGACGTGCTGCCGAACAAGGAAGAGGCCGGCAAGGATCTGGGCATCCTGAACATGGCCACCACCCTCGGCCAGATGTGCGGCCCGGTCGTCATGTCCGCCATCGTGGTCAACCTCGGCTACAACTTCGCGTTCCCGACGTCCATCGTATTGGCCATCATCGGCTGCTTCTTCATCATGGCCATCAAGAAGGTCAAGTAAGACAGCTGCTGTAAACCGGGGGAGACGGTCGTGCCATAGGCCGTCTCCCCTCCGCGGGACCGAATCGCCCCGCCTCCCATCCATACCAACCATCAACGCATATCCGAATTATCAACGACGATACCAAGGAACATCATGACCACCTGGATTGCAACGACGCAAGACGACAAGCTTGCCGACCGAACCTCCGACATCGAATCCACCAACGCCACCACCGCGGCCGACCTGCAGCTCGACGGCAACGAATACCAGGCCCTGCGCGGCTTCGGCGGCTGCTTCAACGAACTCGGCTGGCTGCCGCTGCAGAACGTCAGCGAAGCCGAACGCGACCAGATCATCAAGGAGCTGTTCAGCCCCGACGAAATGAACTTCACCTTCAACCGCGCCCCCGTCGGAGCCAATGACTTCGCCGACCACTGGTACAGCTACGACGAGGTCGACGGCGACTACGGGATGGAGCATTTCTCCGTCGAACACGACGAGCAGACCCTGATCCCGTACATCCACCGCGCACAGGAATGGCAGCCGAACATGCAGCTGTTCTCCAGTCCGTGGAGCCCGCCGACGTGGATGAAGCGCCCGAAGGCCTACAATTACGGCCGTCTCGTGCAGACCCCGGAGAACCTGAAGGCCTACGCCAAGTACTTCGTCAAGTACATCCAGGCCTATGCCGAGCACGGCATCACCGTGAACCAGCTGCACGTGCAGAACGAGGTGTTCGCCGACCAGAAGTTCCCGAGCGCCCTGTGGGATTCCGAAGCGCTCAAGGTGTTCATCCGCGACTACCTCGGACCGGCGTTCGACGAGGCCGGACTCGACACCGACATCTGGCTGGGCACCCTCAACGGCCCGGAGGACATGGCCTGGACCGGCGGCGGCTATGGCATGACGCTCAACAACTACAACCGCTTCGTCGACAACATCCTCTTCGACGACGGCGCACGCAAGTACATCAAGGGCATCGCCTACCAGTGGGCCGGCCAGAACTGCATCGCCCGCACGCACGAATCATGGCCGGAGATCGAGCTGATCCAGTCGGAGTCCGAATGCGGCACCGGCGACAACAGCTGGGAGTACGCGGAGTACATCTTCCACCTGATCAACCACTACTTCCGCAACGGCGCCACCGCATACACCTACTGGAACATGATCCTCGACGACCAGGATTCCACATGGGCTGGTGGCAGAACTCCCTGTTCACCATCACCGCCGACAAGCACGAGGTGCGCCGCAATCCGGAATACTACGTGATGCGCCACTTCTCGCATTACGTCAGGCCCGGCGCGAAGGTACTCGGCACCACCGGCCACTTCAACTCGATGGCCATCGCCTTCCGCAACCCGGACGGCACGGTGGTGGTTGTGGTGCAGAATGCCCTCGACGAGGAGCGTCCGTTCGCATTCGCCGATCCCGATGCCGCCGAACGCGGCTTCAAGGTAACGCTTGCTCCGCGATCGTTCAACACCTTCGTGCTGGACTGAGCCGGAGTGATACGGCGTCGGCTCGCGCGTAATGCCGGTTTTTCCCTTTTTCCCGGCGATATGCCGATCACCGACGTCCTGCCCATGAGGTGCCCGCCGCGATGGATCCCCTCCATGCGCGGCGGGCACCTTTGTTTGTATTGGTGGTTTTTCTTATCCGAGCAGTCCTTCGCCGTGGGATGCCGACGAGATTGGGTTGCGTGTGGAACGGAAATGTATTAGACTATAACTAAGTAGTTACTAAGTAATAGAAACTGCATGACGTACGAAGGAGTGCATATGAACCTCGACTACATCAAAGGCGTGAACCTCGGCAACTGGCTGGTTCTGGAAAAGTGGATGAACCCGGCATTATTCGATGGAACCACTGCCGATGACGAATACTATCTGCCGACGCAACTCGATCCGGCCGTGTACGAGGCGCGCATCAGGACCCACCGCGCCGAATACATCAACGAGCGCGACTTTGCCACCATCAAATCGTGGGGGCTGAACTCCGTGCGCATCCCCGTGCCGTACTTCATCTTCGGCGACCGCGCGCCGTTCATCGGCTGCATCGACGAACTCGACAAGGCCTTCAACTGGGCCGAGAAATACGGTCTGACCATCCTCATCGACCTGCACACCGCGCCGATGAGCCAGAACGGCTTCGACAACGGCGGCATCTCCGGCGTGTGCAAGTGGGCGCAGCTGCCCGACGAAGTCGAATTCGTGCTGTCCGTGCTCGAACGCCTCGCCAGGCGGTACGGCCATCGTCGGGCGCTGATGGGCATCGAAATCATCAACGAGCCGAACACCACCACCTGCTGGCCGATGGCGAACGTGACCGAACGCTACAAGGCGGTCGATCCGGAACTCGCCGAAGGCACCGGCCCGATCGCATTCGACTGGCTCAAGAACTTCTACATCACCGCCTACCACCGTCTGCGCGACGCCGACAAGGGCGCATTGCCGACCGACAAAGTCGTGGTGTTCCACGACGGTTTCGACATCGAACAGTGGAAGGACTTCATGCGCGGCCCCGACGGCAAGCTCGCGCCCGAGTTTAAGAACGTGGTCCTCGATACCCACCAATACCTCATGACCGCCGAAACGATGGGTTGCCCGCAGACAGCGGAGGGCTACGACGACTTCGTGAGGAATACCTATGCGCCGATGATCGCCGAGATGAGCGAATACTTCCCGGTGATTGTGGGGGAGTGGTGCCTGTTCAACTCCGTCGGCTGCGGTGTGGACACCCACGGCGGACAAAGCGTGCTCAACGGCGAGGAAGGGGCTCAGGTCGAAACCCTGACCGCCGAACAGAAGCGCTCGCTGTACCAGGGCGTAGCCGAATCCCAGCTCGCCGCATGGAGCAAGGGCAGCGGCTTCTACTACTGGAACTACAAGCTGCTCACTGACACTGTCAACACTCCCGGCTGGATCGGCTGGGACGCATGGGACCTTGGACGCTGCATCGCCCAAGACTGGTTCCCCGTCCAAAAGTGATTCCGTCGGACGCAAGAATCGTACAAAGCAACGCGTGATATCAAGAACATTAAGGAACGACAATGCTGCATAATCCGATCTTCAAAGGCTTCAATCCCGATCCGGCCATCTGCCGCAAAGGCGACGACTACTACGTGGCCGTCTCCACCTTCGAATGGTTTCCGGGCATTCCGATTTACCATTCGAAGGATATGAAGCATTGGGAGCTGCTCACCCACGTGCTTACTGATGATACGAATCCGAACCTCACCAAGCTGCCAAGCGCTAAGGCATTTGGGCTCCATGCCTCACGTATTGTGAGGAAGAGGACATGTTCTACGTGATTTACGGCGTTATGAATTCCATGAATGCACGCTATTTCGACGTGAATAATTATCTGATTAAGTCGAAGAGCATTGAAGGTCCGTGGAGTGAGCCGGTATATCTGACATCTTCCGGTTTCGACGCGTCCATTTTGCATGATGACAATGGCAAGAAGTACATCGTCAGCTTGGAATGGGAGACCCGTGAAGGCTATGAGAAGCCGGGTGTGATCTGCTGTGTGGAATATGATCCGGAAACCAAGCATGTGGTTGGCTATCCGAAGCGTATATGGCGTGGCGCTACTGATCGTGGCTGCATTGAGGCTCCGCATCTGACCAAGCGTGACGGCTGGTATTACATTATGTGCGCCGAGGGCGGCACCGGCTACAACCATTCTGTGACCATGGGCCGTTCCCGCAATGTGTGGGGCCCGTATGAGCCGGATCCGAATGGTCCGCTCGTCACTTCGCAGCCGAAGGAGTCAAACGAGCGTGCTGATGACGATCATTTGAAGCCGCGCTATTTCAACCCGGATTCCGTATTGCAGAAGTCCGGCCACGGCTCCTACGTGGATCTGCCGAACGGCGAGACATATCTTGTGCACCTGACCAGCCGTCCGTTTGTGCCGGAATTGCGTTGTACGCTTGGCCGTGAGACCGCCATTCAGAAGATGCAGTGGACGCCTGATGGTTGGTTGCGTATGGCTGATGGTTCTAATCTGGCAAAGATCGAAGTCGAGGAGCCGAATCTGCCAGATGTGCCGATGCCGGAAATTCCAAGCCTTGACGATTTCGATGGTGAGGAACTGGGTAACTGGTATTACTCGCCGCGTCAGATGCCGAGCACGTTTGCAAATGCTACGGAACGCCCGGGCTGGTTGCGTGTTCGTGGTGAGGAATCGCTTGCCTCGCTGAATCGTACGAGCCTGCTTGCTCGCAAGCTGACGAGCGTGTATGCCACGGTAACCACCAAGATGGAGTTCGAGCCGGAAGTCTACCAGCACAGCGCTGGCTTGACCATCTACTACGACAACATGAATAATATTTTCCTGCGCAAGTATTATTCACAGACGCTTGGCGGCAGCGCGATTTCGATTGTGCGTCTCGAAAACGGTGAAAAGATGGAAATGCTTGACACTCGCGTTGCTGTGGAAGACAAGCCGATCTATTTCCGTTTGAATATCGAAGGTCGTCGTACTTGGTTCGAGTGGGGTTATGATGGCGAGAACTGGACCAAGATTGGCCCGGATTTCGACACCACCACCTTCTCTGACGAATACTGCAAGTACGGCGAATTCACTGGCACCATGGTCGGCATCGCCGTTACCGACGCCGCTCTGCACGAGAAGACTGCCGACTTCGACTTCTTCGACTACGAGGCGGACGAGACGAAGCCGGTCGACTGATCCCGCCCATCCGGCCACGATCATTCCGAAACCCCAATCCGGCCGTGGTCCGATTCCAACCGGCCGCGTGGCTGATTGCAGGACGCATACAATGGGCCAAGGAACGTTGCGTTCCTTGGCCCATTGGGCTGAAATAGGGGTTTGGTTTGGACTGTTTGGTTTTTGAATAGGCGGAAACGACAAGCCGGGCGAAACCCCGCACAGAAAGGCGGTGAGACGCATGGTGCTGGGCATCGACGAGCGAATCAACGGCGTGAACCTCGGTAACTGGCTGGTGCTGGAGAAATGGATGGATCCGGAACCGTTCGTTCGCACTGCCGAAGATGACGAAATCTGGATGCATCGCACGCACGGCGCCCTCTGGTCCGAGCGGAATCTCGCCGAGGAACTGCGCCGGCACCGCGACGCCTACATCACCCTGGAGGATTTCCGCATCATCGCCGACCATGGGCTCAATCTCGTGCGCATTCCCATACCATATTTCATCTTCGGCGACTGGCCCGGACATCCGGGCTGCATCGCATACCTCGACCGCGCGTTCCGTTGGGCGCGGGAGACGGGACTGAAGATCATGATCGACCTGCATACCGTGCCCGGCTCACAGAATGGTTTCGACAACGGCGGTCTGACGGGCGTGTGCAAATGGGCGCAGAATCCGGACTTGGTGGAATACGCGCTGAATGTGCTGGAACGATTGGCCCGCCGATATCGTGACGAGCCGACCCTACACAGCATCGAAGTGCTCAACGAACCGGTGAGCTGGTCGGTGTTCCATGGCACGTCGAATACGGCGAAGGACGTCCGTGAGGCCTCCGGCAGCACGCATATCCCACTGCGCTTTCTGAAGCGCTTCTACCGCGACGCCTACATCCGATTGCGCGCCATACTGCGTCCGGAAACCGTAATCGTATTCCATGACGGCTTCCGACTGTTCCGCTGGGGCGATTGGTTCCGTCGCGCCGGCATGTGCAACGTCATGCTCGACACCCACCAATATCTCATCGCCATGGAGGAACCGTTGTTCGCGGGACCGGCACGCCGACTGTACCTGCAATCGCGGCACCTGCCATGGCTGTACCGAATGCTGGTGGGTGCGCGCGAAATCGCCATCCGTTCGGCGGCCCGCCATATCCCTGTACTTGTGGGCGAGTGGTGCGTGGAGAACCGGTGGGCCCTGCACGGCCGAAACCGAGCGGACGCATACCGTCAAGTATCGCGATTGCAACGCGCGGCATGGGACGCATCAGCAGGACAGATCTATTGGAGCTACCAGCTTGCACGCTCCGCGAAACCGGGCAGTGGTGAGGGAAAACCGCCGCGAGATCCGCGCAACGGCGGCAATCTCGAAGCGTGGGATCTAACCCGCGTATGGCGTCATGGATGGATTCAAGCGGATACGCCCCACGATGACGTGGCATCGGCGCCGTCAATCAACGGCAATCGACGCAAAGGGCATTAGACTCGGAGTCATGGCAGAGGAAGAGACTTCGAAACGTACCCGCAAATCGCCGCAGGAGCGTCGTGCGGAAGTGCTAGATGCGGCGGTGCAGCTCATCAGCGAACGCGGATTCAACGGCATTTCGATCCAGGACGTGGCCGATCGGGTCGGCATCTCCAAACAAGGCGTGCTGCGATACGTCGAAAACAAAGACACAATGCTGGCGTTGGTATATGACGAATACTACGGGCAGACCGGCACGCCGGAGGACTTCTTCTCTTCGGGCATGCCGGGCAGCGACCCGTCCGCGCCGCATTTTCCCGCGTATCTGCGCTACCTGGTGAAACACAACTCGCGCCGCCGCATGATGGTGCAGCTGTTCACCGTGCTGTCGGCGGAATCCCTGAACCCGGATCACCCATTGCATGACGAATTCATGGGACGCATGGAGGACATCTGGGAACACTACTCGAAATACCCGTGGGTGGTTCCGCCGCAATTGGGCGCATGGGCCGGCAGCATGCGACCGGTGGTGCGCAAAGCCATGGAAATCATGGATGGCATTCAGCTGTGGTGGCTGCGCGAACCGGAAGTCGACCTATGCGCAGAATGGGCTGAAATGGAAAACCTGCTGTTCCCCGAGCCCCTGTGGGACGCCTACCGCTGATTCGGATTTATTGTTTTGGTCGTGTCCGTTCCGCCGGTTGGTTGCGATTGCGTGATTCTGATGATTGTCTATCTGCTTTCGTTTTTCGACCTGCGGTTTTTGGACTTGCGGTTTGTTTTGCGGTTTGTTTTGCGTGAAGCACCCTTTTGCTCACGGATTGCGATTTGCGATTTGATTGGTGGTTTGTGGCTTGCGCGAGTCCAATCGCAAGCCACCCTTTTGCTCACGGATTGCGGAAAAGTGCGTTTTTGCGCATACGTGCGCTGAACTATCTGATTTTAGAAATAGGAAACGTTGGAATTCCGCCATTTGCGATTTTGCATAATGGCATACGATTACCCCTTTTCGCTCACATACGTATATTGACGGCTTGATTTACTTTGCGTGAGCGAAAGGGGGTATTGAATAGTGCGATTACGCAATGTGGTTACGCAACGCAATCGCACTATCGCATACAACTACGCCACAGTGAACGTGGTGCGCTTCAAATCGCGACGACGGCTCGAATGGCCAATCAACACCTCGAACTCGCCCGGCTCGACGATACGGTTAGCATCCGAATCGACGATGGTGCACTCCGAAACCGGAATATCGAACGCAACGGTCTTGGTCTCACCCGGCTCAAGCTCCACGCGCTGGAACGCCTTGAGCTCGCGGTCCGTCCAACTGTAGGACGTCACGATATCGCCGATATACAACTGCACTACTTCGGTGCCCTTGCGCTCGCCGGTGTTGGTGAGCGCAACCTCGGCATGCACGGTATCGGTGGTGGCGAACGTGCCGGAAGCCGGAACGTTCGTGATTGTCGGTTCGCCGTATTCGAAGGTCGTGTAGCCGAGGCCCTCGCCGAACGCGAACGCCGGATCCTGCGTGAGATCGGCATAACGATTGCCGTGCTGGCCACGGATCTGGTTGTAATAGACCGGCAGCTGGCCCGCATGACGCGGAAGGTGATCGGCAGACGTCCGCTCGGCTCGGTTTCGCCAAGAATGATTTCGGCGATGGCCTGGCCACCCTTCATACCCGGATTCGGCGCCCACATGAACGCGCTGACACCGTCGGCCGTGGATTCGTCCACGATCACGCCATTCGTGCCGATCACGCATGCCGGCATCACCTGCGGCTTGGAGCTCATCAGCACCACGACCAGCGGCTTGCCGGTCTCGCGGGCCACGTCGGCAAGCGTTTCGAGCATGGCGTTCTGCCCGCCGAGCAGTTCCAGTGTGGCGGTGGAGCAGGTCTCGCCGACCAACTGCACCACATCGCCCACAACAGCGACAACAAGGTCGGAACGGCGTGCGTTCTCCACCGCCTCATCCAGCAGTTGCTGGTCGAACTTGGCGGAGACGGCGAGCTTCGGACGAGGCTGGCCATCCGGATAGAACTCGCCTTCCGGATCGTCCACCAAATCGATGATGTTCGCACCACGCGAATACGCAACCTCGCATCCTTCGGGCGCAAGCTGCTTGAACCCGTCAAGGATGGTGGTGATCATGCCGCGCGGCTGGCCTTCCGGCATCCAATTGACCTGGCCGGAATTGCCGGCCCAATCGCCCAACTGCTCCTGCGCGTCATCGGCAAGCGGCCCCACCACGGCGATGCGCTTGCCGCCGCAGCCGAGAACGGCAATGCGCCGTCATTCTTCAGCAACGCCACGGATTCGCGTGCGATTTGCAGGTTGAGCTCTTGATGGGCTTTGGAGCCGATAGCCGTCTTGATGCGCTCTTGGTCCGGCAGACGCGGATCTTCGAACAGGCCTAGACGGAACTTGAGTGCGAGAATGCGGGACACGGCTTCGTCGATCAGCGACTCGTCAAGCAATCCGGTGCGTACCGCTTCAATCGCACCTTCGTAGAACTTCGGCGTGGTCATGATCAGGTCGTTGCCGGCCTTGACCGCATCCGCGGCGGCGTGCACGTAGTCGGCCTTGACCTTCTGCTCCCACACGGCACGGCCGACGTTGTCCCAGTCGGTGATCAGCGTGCCTGGTAGTGCCAGTCGCCGCGCAGCTTGTCGGACAGCAGCCACTTGTTGAAGGTGACCGGTACGCCGTCGATGGATTCGTAGCCGAGCATGAACGTGCCGCAACCCTCCTTCGCCACGCGTTCGAACGGCGGCAGGAACCACGATTCCAACTTACGGTGGGACAGGTCCGCTTCGGACGCGTCGCGGCCGCCCTGCGTTTCGGAATAGCCGGCGAAATGTTTGGCGCAGGCCAGGATCGCATCCTTGGCGAGCGGCTCGCCGGCCTTGGCTCCGCCTGATATCCCTTGACGATGGACGAAGCCATTTCGCCGATCAGATACGGATCCTCGCCGAACGTCTCGTCCACGCGTCCCCAACGGGTGTCGCGGGCGATGCACAGCACGGGGGAGAACGTCCAATGCACGCCGGTGGTGGAGACCTCTTCGGCGGTGGCACGTCCTGCGGCCTGAACCTTGGCCGTGTCGAAGCTTGTTGCCATGCCGAGCTGGGATGGGAAGATGGTGGAGCCTGGCCAGAAGGAATAGCCGTGGATGCAGTCGTCGCCGATGATCAGCGGAATGCCGAGGCGGGTCTTCGTGTTCACGGTCTCGACCGCGCGGGGCAGGTCCGCGGGGGAGGTGTGCAGAATCGAGCCGACGTGCTTGTTGACGATCAGGTCATCCAGATCGCCGCTGCGAGCATCAAGCTGCATCATCTGGCCGACCTTCTCTTCGAGGGTCATGCGTCCGAGCAAATCGGCGATGCGTTCCTGGGTGGGCAGGTCGGGGTTCTTGTAGGGCAGATCGGTGGTGGTGTTGGTCATGGATTGCTCACTTTCCTCGTTGAAGCGGTGTCCTTTAATTACCACTTGGTAGTTTACTATGATTTAGGTGATTTCACAAATCGACGCAGCGCATGTCGCGCATATTGCGGGCATCGCTTGTATGGCCGGTTTTGCAATGATTCGTCGGGGTGCCGCATCGGTTCCGCGCGTATATGCGGTCGGGTGGTGCCTAGGACCTGGCGACTGCCGACAAGGTCCGGTTTTTCCGTAGGTGGTTTTCAGACTCCGTAGGTGATTGGGGTCGGATGGTCACTGAAGGAACGGCTCAAATACGGCCGTTTCTCATCGCCGATGCCGTAGGTGACCGCCTACGGAACGGCAGAGCCACCTACGGAACGATGCCAGCTACGGGGTTTGCCATGGCGAAGGGCCGTTCCTTTTCGAAAAACCGGTGGAGAGATTGAAACCCTCGGAAAGGAACGGCCCTTGCGCGCCTGTGAATGCGTGGTCCTACGATCCGCCGGCGCTACTTCACCTTCTTGATGAACAGAATCACCACGGCACCGATCGTTACGGCCGCGATGGCGATCGGGAATACTAAGAAGTAGCCGCCGGTGGCCACCACGATGGAGGAGACGACAATCGGCGCGATAACCTGTCCGAGTGTGTTGGCGAGGTTCAGGATGCCGAGAGCCTTGCCGGCCTCGTTCGGGTTCGGTAGCACGTCGACGTTCAGCGCCTGATCGACCACCATGTAGATGCCGTATCCGAGGCCCATGAGCGCCGCGTAGACGAACATGGAGAACTGGGACTTGAGCACCCACGGCACGGCGATGCCGATGGCGATGATGGTGGAGGAGACGAACACCGGTAGCTTGCGCTTGCCGATCCTGTCGGAGATCGGGCCGGAGACCAGGGGTACGACGAGGGGGATGACCATGGTGATCACGGCCATGGTGGACACGGTGGAGGCCGCGGCCTTGGCGTCCTGTCCGATGTACTTCATGCACACATACAGCTGGTAGCCGACGATCATGTTGTAACCGAAGATGAGCATCAGACGTCCGACGAGCGCCAGATAGAAATCGCGCGCGCCCTTGGTCGGCGGGCGGAACTGCATGGCGATCTGCCTGATGTCGAATCTCTCGGCGTCGGCCGTGGCCGCGGACAGTTCGCGCGGGAGCAGGAGCACGGTGCCGATGCCGCACAGGCACCAGCAGATGGTGTCGATCATGAAGCCGGTCTTCGGAGCATCGATGAAGGCGGAGCCGATGATGGTGCCCATGGACTGGCCGACGATCTGGCCCGCGCCGTAGAATGCGGACATGGAGCCGCGGTATTTCTGCGGAACGCGGTCGGACAGGATCGCCACGCATGGCGCGATCATGCAGTTCAGGCTGATCTGCAGCAGTGACCAGGAGGCGACGATGGTCGGCAGCGTCGGGAGATGGAGGTCAGGTAGAATCCGATGCCGGCGATCGGTCCGCCGATGATGATCCATGGCGTGCGCTTGCCGAAACGGCTGTGGGAGGCGTCGGACAGCGAGCAGAAGATGACGTTGGAGATCAGGCGAAGATGATGCCGATGGAGTTCATCGTGCCGAGGATCGTTTCGCCCTGACCGATGCCGAGCGTGTTGAAGCGGGCTGGGAGCAGCACGGTGGATCCGATGGTGCCGGACATCATGAAGACGATGCAGAAGAAGATGAAGCCCGCGCCGAAGCGTCCAAGATTCAGTTTGCTTACCGGTTTACCGGTGTCGGGAGTGAGTTCCTCGGCGGTTCGTCCCTCGGCTGGAGCGTCTTCTTCGGGGTGATCGCCGTGATGATCCCGTTCGGCTACTGGTTCACCTTCGCGAATACGCATGAGATCGCGTCCATGAAACCGGGCGATGGCGTGGATGGGCGCGTCGGCAGAATTCCCGTCGGCGACCATTTCAAGGCGCTTGCGCGCAACAAGTACTGGTGGCTCACGCTGGGCTCAACTTCGCGCTGTGGACCTACAACGGCATGGCCGCCTATATCGCCAAGTACGTGCTCGGCAACTCCAATCTGATCGCCGTGATCGGTCTGGCGACAGTGATCCCCATGGTCATCGGCCTGCCGTTCGCCGGACCGCTCGTGGCCCGGTTCGGCAAACGCAACGCCTCGATGGCCGGCCTGGTGCTCGTCGCCGTCGGCAGTCTGCTGGTGTTCGTCGATCCGAGCAACCTGTGGGTGTTCTTCGTCTCCATCATCGTGCGCATGGTCGGCATCATCCCGATGAACGCCGCGCTCAACGCCATGAGCGGCGACGTGGTGGAATATGGCGAATGGCGCAGCGGCGTGCGGTCCGATGGCATCGTGTTCAGCTCGTCCAGCTTCTCCATGAAGGTGGCCATGGGCGTTTCCTCGGCCGCCATCGCGTGGATACTCGGTGCCAGCGGATATGACGGCTCGCTCGCCGTGCGGTCCGATGCCACCGTCTCCGCCATGGTCAACACCTTCGTGTGGGTGCCGGTCGCCATGGTCGTGGTTATGGCCGCGCTGCTCTTCTTCTACGACCTCGACAAGCGCGTCGACCGGGTGGGCGGGGAGCTCGCCGCCCGTCGCGTGTAGCGCAAAGGCCATTGGGATTTCCGTGGAGTCCGGGCATGCATCCAGTGGGTGCGCGCCCGGACTTGTTGGCGTCGGGTTGTGAAAACATGCTTGAAGACTGATGGGCCAAGGCTGCGATCCCGTTGTCCGGAGCACCCATATACTTACCTTTAGTAATGACTATTAGTAACGAATAGGGTGCCATGGTGGAATCGCGAAGCGGGCAACGACAACTGTCCCTGGACGACGTGCGTGATCTGATCGACGTGTGCTGGATGGCGAAACGCATCACCGAAGCGTTGCCGGAACTGCCGAAAAACATGAAGCCTCGTCACGTGCATGTCATCGACGCCATCTGGAATCTCAATCATCGTGCCGGATCCCCGGCTCCCGCCGCACGGGTCAGCGGCATCAGCGCCTTTCTGGGAGTAACCGCACCAAGCATCACGAAGCTTGTCAACGAACTGGTGGTCAAAGGCCTTGTGGTCAAGCACGCATCCGAAGCCGACGGCCGTGCGGTGACGTTGAGCCTGACCGAAGCCGCCGAGGAAATCCGCGAACTGTACGTGCACCAGTTCCATGAGCATCTGCGTGGCGTGCTGTCCGGCATCAGCCCGCAGGACGTCGCCACCACGGTCGCCACGCTGCAGGCTATGCATCGGCTGATGGACACGGACCGGGGAGGGGAATGGACCACGAAGGTGGCCGATGCCTGGCCGGCACGTGTCGAAACGTTGATGGCGGGCGGCGATCCTCGATCTCATACGGCGGAGAAACGGTAGGCCGGAGGGCCATCGAGCCATGCGGCAAACGATGCGGTCACCCATGACGAAAAGGAAGGAGTCGCAGATCATGACGGAACGCGAACAGCGGCGGGAACAGCCGGCAAAGGCGATGCGGGAGGGGCCACAGCCAAGCAGATATATGAGCGAGGGCAGACTCACCATCGTGGTGGTGGCGCTTGCCATCCTCACCTTCCTCGGCATCCTATCCGAAACGTCGCTCAACATCGCCTACTCCACGCTGATGGGGGAGTTCTCCATCTCCGCCGACGTGGTGCAATGGCTCACCACCGGCTATCTGCTGCTCCTGTCCATAGCCATCCCCACCTCACCGTTCATGGTGCGCACATTCCCCACCAAGGGGCTGCTCGTCACTGCCGTGGCGCTGTTCTCGGCAGGTACGGTGGTCGGCGCGCTCGCCGTGAACTTCCCCATGTTGCTCACCGCGCGACTCATCATGGCGTTGGGCACGGGCGTCTCGCTGCCGTTGCTGACCAACATCATCCTGGAGAAAGCGCCGTTCGACAAGCGCGGCATGATGCTTGGCCTGGTCAGTCTGGTGACCTGCGCGGCCCCGGCCATCGGCCCGGTGTTCGGCGGGCTCGTCATGGAATTCCTCAACTGGCATTGGATCTTCTACACGATGATCCCGTTCCTGCTCATCTCGCTCGTGCTGGGATGCGCTACCGTCCCCGACATCCGCCACGGCGGGAAGGGGCATCTGTCGGTGCCGTCGCTGGTATTGGTGGCGGCCGGTCTGGCCGGCATCATCGTGGCGGCGAGCTTCTTCGCGCAGTGGAACGGCGACTGGCGCTTCTGGAGGGTGCTTGTCGGCGCGATCGTGGTGCTGGGTGTGTTCGCCGCCGTGCAGCTGAAGATGGAGCATCCGCTGGTCGAGGTGCGCACGTTCGCATTCCCCGGATTCACATTGGGCATGCTGATTCTGCTGATGTCGTCCGGTGGCGTGCTCGGTGTGAACTTCCTGCTGCCGATTCTATTGCAGCGCGGACTCGGCCACACCAGCATGATCGCCGCCCTGATTCTGCTGCCGGGAGCCGTGTCGGCGCGATTTCCGCGCCGTTGATCGGAGGTGCGCTGAAAGCGCATTTTCCGCCGAAATTCATCGCCTGTGGTTTTGTCGGCGTGGCCATCATGGATATTGTGATGATGCTCGGCGGCGCGCATGAATGGGCCGTCGCGATCGCCTACGCGCTGTTCATGGCCGCATCCGGATTCGTGCTCGTGCCTGACCAGACGCATGCGCTGAACCAGCTGCCGGCCGCGATGAACGCCGACGGCTCCGCGGTGATGAACACCGTGCAGCAGCTCTCCGGCGCCATCGGCACCGCGGTCGCGTCCACGCTGATCGCCGAATTCTCCGCAGCGAACCGTGTCGCGGGCATGAAGTCCGCGGCCGCCTACGTCGCCGGGTTTTCCACCAGCATGTGGGTGTTCTTCGGCATGGCCGTGACGGGTGAGATCCTGGCCCTGCTCATGTTCCGCTTCTCGAAGCGCGCCGCATAGCTGGTCATGCGCGGTGGAAGGCTTCACTTCTGTCGTTTTTCGATAGCTTTGATAATTTTGATATCGACAATGCCAAACATATTCGCAAGCGGTTGCTGGATGCATATGTCATTCGTCAGACCGGTTGCGGCGAAGTTGATTTCGCGGTTCCGCTCTTGCGTGAATACTTACCGTAAGCAGATGTGAAAATCTAGTTCAGGCGAGTGGCCTGTTGATGATGACCCAAAGTAGTCCTCAATACCGGTGCAACAGGCGGGGTTCCTGTTCCTCATTGATGAGGTCTCGATGAGCATTCGCGCGCGACGCTCAGCAGACTGGCGATGGCGGCACAGGTGGCCTCCACGTTGCGTTTTGTTCCGGTGAGCAGTTCCGGCAGAGCGGCTGGGCCGGGTGCGATGCCGAACGTCGCGACGATGCCGGCTTCGTTGAGCGCGGCGGTGACGTTCGGATCGCGCGTCACTTTTCCTCCGATGGCGATAACCGGTTTTCCTTGCGATTTCGCCAGTCGCGCGATGCCGCTCGGTACCTTGCCGTACGGCGTCTGCCCGTCGATCGACCCTTCGCCGGTGATGACGACATCGGCCCACGCGCACGCCTCGCGTGCATGCAGCAAATCGAGCACCAACTCGATGCCGGGGCGCATGGTCGCGTTGAACAGGCCCAGCATGCCGCCGCCGGTGCCGCCCGCCGCGCCCGCGCCCGGCTTATCTGTTATTTTGCGACCGTTCAGTGCCGTGATGGCGTCGGCGAGCCTGCCCAAACCGCAGTCGAGCAATGCGGCTTGTTCCGGATTCGCGCCTTTCTGCGGCGCGAACACGGCGGCGGCGCCGTCCGTCCCGGTCAGAGGATTGGTGACGTCGCATGCCAATACGATCGGGATGTTTCGCACGTCGTCGGGAACCTCGGTGTCGTCGATGCGGGCAAGCCGGGGGAGTGCGCCGCCGCCAAGCGGCAACTCGCAATCGTCCGCATCGAGGAAACGATGGCCGAGCGCTCGGGCCAGGCCAGTGCCGCCGTCGGTGGTGGCGCTGCCGCCCAATCCAAGTACGATGCGTTCCGCTCCGGCGTCGATCGCGGCGCGAATCAGCTCGCCGGTGCCGAAAGTGGACGCCGCCAACGGATCGCGGTCGGCGGGGGAGATGCGCTCGATGCCGCTCGCCGCAGCCAACTCGACCACCGCGGTGCGAGGATTCTCTCCATCGTGAGATGTTCCGAAACCGCCCTCGCCAAGGAATCCATATCGTGTGATGATCGGCCGGCCCAGCGCGTCATGCGCGTGCTCCGATCGCAATTCGCCGCCGGTTGCCTGGACCAGCGCGTCGGTCAATCCCTCGCCGCCATCGGACAACGGCATCATGCGGCATTCGGCGCCGGGATCGCCGGCCGCCACGCCCCGGCGCATCGACTCAGCCACGGCCTGCGCGGAAGCGGCTTCCTTGAACGAATCCGGTGCCAACAGATATTTCATGGTCAGCGGTAGCCCTCCACTGTGGCAGGGGGAAGAGCACGTCCTCGCAACTCGCCCACATTTCGTTCAAATCGCGCCCCGGAACCCGCAGCCAACGCAGCTGCACGCCGTCCATCATCGCGAATCCGGAACGCAGCACCTGCTCGGCGTCAACGCCTTCCGGCACATGCCAGCGGATGTTCGCGGCCACTTCCACGATGTGTTCCTCGCGTTCGGCGAAATAATCATGCGCCGGATGGTCGGGATTGAGCGCTCGCGCTCAGCGTGGAGAACATGTGCACCAATTCGGGACGTTTGGCGTTGACCGCCACCGTCCTGCGCCACATTTCGGCGATAAGCGGACGCTCGTCGCGCACCATGCCGGCGGTGACGTCCTCGGTCTCACGGTCGTACATTTCGTCGAGCACCGCGTGCAGCAGCCCTTCCTTGCTGCCGACGTAATGCAGCACGCCCGGTTTGGTGAGGTTCACCATGGTGGCGATGCGCTGCAGCGACGTGCCGTAGTAGCCGAGCGTGCCGAAACATTCGACCGCCGCGTTGAGAATCGCGCTTCTGCGGTCGACTTCGTCGTTGGCCATAATGTGCTCCCGTCGTTGCTGGAGGTTATTGGAATATGCAATTCACTTTACGGTCGGTCGGTTTCTTTTCCAAAGATGATTGGCGTGTTGAGGATTGTTTTTTGATAAAGTACCTACCAATCGGTAGGTAGGGAATTCGGGGTTGAAGTCCCGCCGCGAAACAATCGCGAGACGGCCGAGAAAATAGCCGAAAGGCGCCAGAAACACAGAAGACATACGAAAGAGGCAGCTCATGAGCGACACCGCTTATCCTTCCGTCAACGACCTGACCCTCGAAGAGAAGGCGTCCCTCACCTCCGGCGGCGACGCCTGGCATCTGCAGGGTGTGGAATCCAAAGGCATTCCCGGCTACATGATCACCGACGGTCCGCACGGACTGCGCAAATCCCTGGCATCCAGCACCGGCGAAACCGACCTGAACGACTCCGTGCCCGCCACCTGCTTCCCTCCGGCGGCCGGCCTGTCCAGCTCCTGGAACCCGGAACTCATCCACAAGGTCGGCGAGGCCATGGCGGAGGAATGCATCCAGGAGAAGGTCGCCGTCATCCTCGGTCCCGGCGTCAACATCAAGCGCAACCCGCTCGGCGGCCGCTGCTTCGAATACTGGTCCGAAGACCCATATCTGGCCGGCCATGAGGCCGTAGGTATCGTCGCCGGCGTGCAGTCCAAGGGTGTGGGCACCTCGCTCAAGCACTTTGCCGCCAACAATCAGGAGACCGACCGTCTGCGCGTATCCGCCAACATCTCCCAGCGCGCGCTGCGCGAAATCTACTTCCCGGCCTTCGAACACATCGTCAAAACCGCCCAGCCATGGACCATCATGTGCTCCTATAACCGCATCAACGGCGTGCATTCCGCACAAAACCGCTGGCTGCTCACCGACGTGCTGCGCGACGAATGGGGGTATGAAGGCATCGTCATGAGCGATTGGGGCGCCGACCACGACCGCGTCGCCTCCCTCAACGCCGGCCTCAACCTTGAAATGCCGCCGAGCTACACGGACGACCAGATCGTCTACGCCGCACGTGACGGCCGCATCCAGCCCGAACAGCTCGACCGCATGGCCCAAGGCATGATCGACCTCGTGAACAAGACGCGCGCCGCCATGAGCGTCGACGATTACCGCTTCGACGTGGACGCCCACGACGAGGTGGCCCATCAGGCCGCCATCGAATCCATGGTGCTGCTCAAAAACGACGACGACATCCTGCCGGTCGCTGCAAACGCGAAAATCGCCGTCATCGGCGAATTCGCCCGCACTCCGCGCTACCAGGGCGGCGGTTCGTCCCACATCACCCCGACCAAGATGACCAGCTTCCTCGACACCCTCGCCGCGCGGGGCGTCGACGTCGCGTTCGCACCGGGCTTCACCCTCGACCTCGAACCGGCCGATCGCACGCTCGAAGCCGAAGCCGTCGAAACCGCCAAAAACGCCGACGTCGTCCTCATGTTCCTCGGCCTTCCGGAAGCCGCCGAATCCGAAGGCTTCGACCGTGAAACCCTCGACATTCCAGCCAAGCAGGTCGAACTGCTCAAAGCCGTCGCCGCCGAAAACAAGAACATCGTCGTGGTGCTGTCCAACGGATCCGTCGTCTCCGTGGCACCATGGGCGGGCAACGCCAAGGGCATCCTCGAATCCTGGCTGCTTGGCCAGGCGGGCGGTCCGGCGCTCGCCGACGTGATCTTCGGCAAGGTCAGCCCGTCCGGCAAGCTGGCACAGACCATTCCGATGGACATCAACGACGATCCGAGCATGATCAACTGGCCGGGTGAGGAGGGACACGTCGACTATGGTGAGGGCGTGTTCGTCGGCTACCGCTACTACGACACGTACGACAAGGCCGTCGACTACCCGTTCGGCTTCGGCCTGAGCTACGCGACCTTTGCGATCGACGGCGTGAACGTCGCCAAGACCGGCGCCAACACCGCACACGTCACCGCGATCGTCACCAACACGTCCGACGTGGACGCCGCCGAAACCGTGCAGGTCTACGTGGCTCCAGGCAAGGCCGCCGTAGCCCGCCCGAAGCATGAGCTCAAGGCTTCCGAAAGGTGTTCCTCAAGGCCGGCGAATCGGCTGAGATCACCTTCGATCTGGACGAGCGCGCCTTCGCCTACTGGTCCGAGAAGTTCAACGACTGGCATGTCGAAGCCGGCGAATACACCGTCGAAGTCGGCACGTCCAGCCGCGACATCGCCGCCGTGGCCGTCGTCACGCTCGACGGCGACGGCAAGGCCCTGCCGCTCGACGAATGGTCCACGTTCGGCGAATGGGCCGACGATCCGGTCGGCTCCAAAATCGTCGCATCCGTGTATGCGGAAGGCGAGGCCGGCAATCTGCCGCAGCTGCCCGACAACGACATGATGCGCATGTTCCTCAAGTCCATGCCGATCAACTCCATGCCGATGCTGATGAGCGACGGCGGCAAGGCCATCACCGCCTTCATGCTCGACGAATACGCCAAAATCGCCGAAACCGCCGAATAAGACGGATTGACGTAAACAAGACGTAAGCAAAAGGAGTTTCAAGGATTTAGACCGAGGATGTGGCCCGCGAATGAACCGGTGCGGACCACATCCTCGGCTTTTTCATACTTGGTTTCGGCTTGTTCCGAGCTTATTTTTGGCTATTTTTAAGCGATTTTGCGATTACAATATTGCGCTCGGTGTGCTGCGATCCGGTTCCGTCACACACGACACGCTGAATGTTGCATATGCAACTGTTGTATGTACAACGTGTTATCTTATGTTCCGTGAACGATATACAGAACGATGGAACGGCTTCGGTGAACCCCGCGTTCACCGAAGCGTGGGACCGAGGCGCATGCAAGCCGCCGAGCGTCGCCATCCGATCGCTGCACAACGTCATCAACCGGTATCTTGCGGTGACGCGTCCTATGGAAGTGGAGAGTCTGAGCGGTGGCAACATCGACATCATCACCTTCCTCGCACGCCATTCGGAACGGGAGATCTTCCCGCAGGATGTGGAACGCCGCTTCGGCATCACCCGGTCGACGTCGAGCAGAGTGCTCGCATTGATGGAACGCAAAGGGCTTATCGTGCGCGAATCCGTGCCGAGGGACGCGCGGTTGAAGAAAATCGTGCTCACTGACAAATCGCGCGATATAGCCGAGGCGCTGCGAGCCAACGCCGTCGCCATGGAAGGCATTCTTCTTCAGGGTTTGAGCGATGACGAGATCCGCGAATTCATGCACGTGCTCGACGTGATGCAAACCAATCTGGTCTCCACCGGCTGATCGGCGACGAAAGCCGCTACTCCAGCCTGGCATTGTGCGAGGCGGAATCGCGGGAACGGCAATCGCGGGAATGCGAATCGCAACCAACTGTACGGAAAACATCACAGGAAGACGAAACAGGAAAGGAAGAGTAAGTGAGCGGAACAAACGTGACAACGGCTGCGGTGCAATCGCAGCCAAAACAAAAGCGGCATCTCGTACGCACGCTTGGCAAATCGCTGCGTGAATATAGGAAGCCCAGCATTCTCACCCCGATATTTGTGGTGGTCGAAGGTGTTCTGGAAATCCTCATCCCCACGGTGATGGCGTCGTTGATTGATGAAGGCATCACCGGCAAAAGCATGCCCGCCATCGTCAAATTCGGTCTGATTCTTCTGGCGTGCTCGCTATGTTCGCTCGCGGCTGGCTTCCTTGCCGGTAAGTTCGCCGCGATCGCCGGCGCTGGATTCGCCAAGAACCTGCGTCATGACGAATTCGAGAAGGTGCAGGGCTTCAGCTTCACCAATATTGACAAGTTCTCCACCGGCTCGATCATCACCAGGCTCACCACCGATGTGACCAACCTGCAGAACGCCTATTCCATGATCATTCGTCTGGGTGTGCGAGCCCCGATCATGATGATCGTGGCGTGGATCTTCTCGTTCCGCATCAGCCCGTCCATTTCCTTGGTGTTCCTGGCGTGCATCCCTGTTCTCGCCTTCGGTCTGTGCGTCTGGCGGTGTACGTGCACCCGGTGTTCGAGCGCGTGTTCCACACCTACGACAAGCTCAACAACGTGGTCGACGAGAACCTTCAAGGCATCCGCGTGTCAAGTCCTACACCCGCGAATCGCATGAAATCGCCAAATTCGGCCGCATCTCCCAGCGCATCTACAAGGACTTCAGCAAGGCCGACCGTGTGATGAGCTTCAACAACCCGCTCATGATGGTCTGCGTATACGTCTCGATGATCCTCATTGCATGGATGGGCTCCAAGCAGATCGTGGCCTCGGGCAATAATGCCGCGCTGGGGCTCACCACCGGCGACCTGACCGCACTGGTCACCTACGCCATGCAGATCCTCATGGCCATGATGATGCTGTCCATGGTCTTCGTCATGTGCATCATTTCCCAGGCGTCCGCGGAACGTATCTGCCAGGTGCTCAACGAGGAAAGCACGGTGACCAACCCGGCCAACCCCATCAAGGAAGTGGCCGACGGGTCCATCGAATTCGACAACGTCGACTTCCGCTACTCTGATAACTCCGAAAAGCCGGTGCTCGACAATATCAACCTGAAGATCCGTTCCGGCATGACCGTCGGCATCGTCGGCGGCACCGGTTCGGCGAAGTCCAGCCTGGTGCAGCTCGTGCCGCGACTGTACGATGTGACCGACGGTTCGCTCAAGGTCGGCGGCGTCGACGTGCGCGACTACGACATGGAGGTCCTGCGCGACCAAGTCGCCATGGTGCTGCAGAAGAACGTGCTGTTCTCCGGAACCATCGCCGAGAACCTGCGCTGGGGCAACCCGAACGCCACCGACGAGGAGATCCGCCACGCCTGCCAGCTCGCGCAGGCCGACGGCTTCATCCAGGAGTTCCCGGACAAGTACGACACGTACATCGAACAGGGCGGCACCAACGTCTCCGGCGGCCAGCGCCAGCGCCTGTGCATCGCTCGCGCGCTCCTGAAGAAGCCGAAGATCCTGATTCTCGACGACTCCACCTCGGCCGTTGACACCAAGACCGACAAGCTGATCCGCACCGCATTCCATGACGAGATCCCCGACACCACGAAGATCATCATCGCCCAGCGCATCGCGTCCGTGCAGGAATCCGACATGATCCTCGTCATGGAGGAAGGCCGCATCACCGCATCCGGCACCCATGAGGAACTGCTGCGGACCTGCGACGAATACCGTTCCATCTACGAATCGCAGACCAAGAACCAGGCCCAGCCTGAGGAACTGAAGTGAAAGGAGGAACGGAAATGACTAAGAACAACGCTGAAAAAACCATGCAGACCAAGCCGGGTAACAAGCCGGGCGCAAAGCCGCCGATGCAGAAGGCCGCCCCCGGAACCACCAAGCGCATCTTCGGCTACATCTTCCAATACAAGTGGCATGTCGTGGCAATCGTACTGTGCATCCTGATCGGTGCGGCCGCACAAGCCGGCTCCGCGCTGTTCCTGCAGTCGCTGATCGACAGCTACATCCTGCCGTTGGTCGGCGTGAAGAACCCCGACTGGAGCCCGCTGCTGCGCGCGCTGACGCTGATGGGCTGCCTCTACGCCGCCGGCACCTTCTGCAGCTGGCTATGGCAGTGGCTCATCGTCACCGTCGAGCAAGGCACCCTGAAGAAGATCCGCGACGACATGTTCGCACACCAGCAGACGCTGCCGATCCGCTACTTCGACACCAACGAGCACGGCGACATCATGAGCCGCTACACCAACGACACCGACACCCTGCGCCAGGCCATCAGCCAGTCCTTCCCGCAGATGTTCTCGTCCGCGATTTCCGCACTGGCCGCACTGGTCTCCATGCTGTGGCTGTCGGTGCCGGTCACGATCTTCGTGCTCGTGTTCGCCGCGATCCTGTTCGTAGTCGTGCGCGCCATCGTCTCCCGCTCCGGCCGCTACTTTGTCAAGCAGCAGATGTGGATCGGCGACGTGAACGCCTTCGTCGAGGAATCCGTCAACGGTCAGAAGGTCATCAAGGTCTTCAACCATGAGGACGCCACCCAGAAGACCTTCGACGAGAAGAACGAGGAACTGTTCCACGCTTCCGCCGAAGCGAACACCTGGGGCAACGTGACCATGCCCGTCGTAGGCAACATGGGCTACATCCTCTACATTCTGCTCGCCATCGTCGGCGGATTCATGGCGCTCTCCGGCATGGGCAACTTCGGTCTCGCCGGCGCGGGCAAGCTCACCCTCGGCGCCCTCATCTCCCTGCTCACCCTGTCGCGCTCCTTCGTCAACCCGCTCGGCCAGGTCTCCATGCAGTTCAACATGGTGATGATGGCGCTCGCCGGCGCGTCCCGCATCTTCCAGCTGATGGATGAGAAGCCCGAGGACGACGGCGGCTCCGTCACACTCGTCAACGTCGAGCTCGGCGAAGACGGCCGCACCATGACCGAAATGGACCACGAAACCGGCCATTGGGCCTGGAAGCGTGAGGAAGGCGACGACGGCACCCGTTCCCTGAAGGCCGCGCAGTCGCTGAGCCCGAAGGCCGCGGAAGTGGCGAGGAAGGCGCGCGAGAACGCGATCACCTCGCCGGACGGGCGCCTGACCCTGCTGCAGGGCGACGTGCGTTTCACCGACGTGACCTTCGGCTACAACCCGGACAAGCCCGTGCTGCACGACATCACCTGGTTCGCCAAGCCCGGCCAGAAGGTCGCGCTCGTCGGCGCCACCGGTGCCGGCAAGACCACGGTGACCAACCTGATCAACCGTTTCTACGACATCCAGGAAGGCATGATCCTGTATGACGGCATCTCCGTCAAGGGCATCCGCAAGCCCGACCTGCGCAAGTCGCTCGGCATCGTGCTGCAGGACGTGAACCTGTTCACCGGCACCGTGATGGACAACATCCGCTATGGCAAGCTCGACGCCACCGACGAGGAGTGTATCGCCGCCGCTAAGCTCACCAACGCGGACAGCTTCATCCGCATGCTGCCCAACGGCTACCAGACCGTGCTCGAAGGCGACGGCTCCGGTCTGTCCCAAGGCCAGCGCCAGCTGATCTCCATCGCACGCGCCGCAGTGGCAGACCCGCCGGCCATGATCCTTGATGAGGCCACCTCATCCATCGACACCCGCACCGAGGAAGTGGTGCAGGCCGGCATGGACAACCTCATGAAGGGACGCACCGTGTTCGTGATCGCGCACCGCCTGTCCACCGTGCGCAACTCCGACGTGATCATGGTGCTCGACCATGGCCGCATCATCGAGCGCGGCTCGCACGACGAGCTCATCGCGCAGAAGGGCGAGTACTACCAGCTGTACACGGGCGCCGTGGAACTGGAGTAAGGCTCCTTCTGCTTCGTTCCTGTCCCGTTCTTGGTGAATTGGACAGGCTGAACGGTAGTGTTCAACGAATGCAAGGGCCGTGCGGAAGCCACATATGTGGCTTCCGCACGGCCCTTGCGCATATGGCTCCCATGAATCGGCGGGCATGACCTTTTACGCAGGGTGCGCCCGCTGTGGCTTTTCATGGATTCCCCGAATCAATGGCGAAAAATCCATTGCGGGGACTACTCATGCGGTTCCGTAGGCGGTTTGGGTGTTCCGTAGGTGGTTGGTCAGAGTATCGGGGTTGGAGAAAGGCTTTATTCTGGCCGTTTTCATGCCGGGTATTCAGACCCAACCACCTACGGAAGCGAAAAACCACCTACGGAACTAGTCCAAGCCGTAACGGTGACTGGCTATTGCGCGGGCGACCATGCCGAACAGCTCGTTCAGCTTCTGCTTGGAAGCCAGATGCTCGCGGGTGGCGACAAAAGGAGTGAAACCGAGATCCCTCAGCCGGTTCCGCTTATCGAGGTCATACATCCAGCGGTCATGGGTGTAGTGGTAATTTCCGTCGTATTCTATGCAGACGCGGTCATCCGGGTAGGCGATATCCACCTTCATCGTGCCCGAGCCGCGTATGTGGTCAATGATCTCATAATTGACATGTGCCTCAGGCAGCCCGTAGGCATCGCTCTCCAAACGAAGCACCGTTTCCTGCGGGGAATCGGTACCTGGTTTGGACAGGCGCAAGGCCTTTCTGCATTTGGCGCTCCCAATGAATCGCGGCGCACTCCGGATGTAGTCGGAGAGCTCATCGTGAGTGCAGACGCGTAAATCGGGATTGGCGCAAGTGAGCCAATCCATGGCGATCACCAGACTCCGTTCGTCGACATAGGGCGCAATCTGGCAGACCGCCTGCATCGCGGAGACGCTTGACACCAATTCGTCGGCGTGCGCCACGTCTACGCCATGCCTTGCGTAATGGAATTTCATCCCCTGGATTTTCCGCAGGTCACGTTGCCGGCACACCGAAACGTGAACGAGCTCCGAACCATATCCGGGTAAATAATTCATGGTGGCAATCATGCCATGCAGCTCCAGCGCTGTGCCGTGGCTTACATAGAGTGGAACCGAGGAGCGTGACCTTATCCGCGACAACACCTGCCTGCATTCAAGATGCCGTCTCGCCGCCTCCTCCCGTGCCTGCTCTAATGTGAAAAATGTATTGTGTCCGAAGCTTTCCATGCGCTGACGGTATATGGAAAGCCAGCAGCCCCGCAACCGTCTCCGTGAAAAATGTGGATATGTGTATGGTTCCATCCGCAGCATCACCGGGGAGAGGCCTGATGTATACGCGTCCGGTAGAACCGATGCGGAGCGTGGCGTCATCGAGGGGTGGCTCACATGGCAAGTCGGCCACGCAGAAGGGCGGGCGCTTCCAGCCGCAGGCCCGTGGGGCTGACGGTGACCGCGTTTCTCCACGGTGTCAGCCGCGTTTGGAACCCTGCCGACTGATGCCACCTTTATGACCGGTCGCTTTGAAAGGCAGACCGGCGTTGCCGAGTCCTTTGCTCCGCATGTTCTGCAGGGCAAAGGATTTTTGTTGTGCACGCAGTTCGTTCATCCGTTCCGTGGACTGATGCGCGATTCGCGGTTTCCGTGATTGCTCTGGCTGTGTCATGGCTATAAGAATACGTTCGGTAATGTAATATGATGGATTTAGTAATGCTTTTACTAAAATCTGATGAGGCATCCATGGGAGGGCGAGGGAGCGATGGCGACCATCAAGGAGATTGCGAAACGTACGGGATTTTCGCAGGCCACGGTGTCGCGTCTGTTGAATGGCGATCCGACGCTGTCGGTGCGTGAGGAGACGCGTCGCGCGATCATCCGCGCCAGCGAGGATTTGGGATACAGCGCCCAGGCCAAGCGTATCGTCATTCCGCACGAAGTAGCCTTGTTGGACAACGAGGAGTCCGACGAAACGCTGCGTGATTCGTATTTTGCCGATTTGCGTTCGGCGCTGGAACATAACGCCAAACAGCAGCGTATGGAGCTCACTGTTTTCCACAGTCTTGACGAGATGTTGAATCAGAAGGGGAAATTCGATGGTTTCATGGCTATCGGCGCCAATGTCATAGCCGAAAGCGACCTTGAGAAGTTGCATGAGGTCATGCCATACGGTGTGTTCATCGATGTGAATCCCGCACCGAACCTGTTTGATTCCGTGCAGCCCGACCTACAGCAGACCATGCATGACGCGGTCGAAGCATGTGCGAAGGCTGGCATGAAGCGTGTCGGATTCATCGGCGGCAAGGGGAGGCTGACGAATTTTTATGAGGTGGACGAAGAGGGGCGTGCCACATATTTTCGGCGTGAAATGGGCCGTTATGGTCTCGACCTGCGTGGACTGGTGTATTCTGACGGCTTGTTCACCGTGGAGAATGGTCGCAAGCTGGGGGAGCAGTTTATCCGTGACCACAACGGCGCACTGCCTGACGCAGTTATTGTTTCGGCGGACATCATCGCGGTCGGCGTGCTGCAGGCGTTCAACGCGGTTGGTGTGATTGTGCCCCGCGACATCAGCGTCATCAGCATCAACAACCAGACGATCGCACAGCTTACGTCGCCACCGTTGAGCACTTTCGCAATCGACCAGAACGAGCTTGCGCGCGTTGCGATTCTCACCTTGGCCGATGCGATTGCCAGCAAGCGCACAGTACGGCAGCATGCGTACCTGTCGACGACGCTGGAAGTGCGAGATAGTTTCGTGCCGGCGCAGCCGAAACGTGAATCGCGGCCAAAATTGCAGACCCGATCGAAGCGATCTGCCGGTCGAAACGGGCTGCCTAGCGTACGTATGTGCGGAAAAATATGAAAGGCGATTGATGATGCTGCGTCATCAATCGCCTTTTGTTTGTCTACTGTCGGCGAAATACCGCGAATCGCACACAATATGACATGTATATGTGCAGAATCGCACAAAATGCGACACGCCCAATAGTGCACAACGCAGATGTTAAATTTTACTAAACAGGGGTAAAGGGATATACTTAACTCATGCGAAATCAAATGATGATTTCCGATTACAGCTTCAATCACAACTTCTAAGGAGAAGTACGATGGCAGAATCCAATGTCGCAGCCGCACCGAAGGAGACGCAGCAGTCTGCGAAGCCAACCAGGAAAGGCAGTCTGCTGTCCCGCGTGGCCTATTCATTCGGCAACGTCGGCCAATCCGCCTTCTACAACGCGCTGAGCACCTACTTCATCGTCTACGTCACCAGCTCGCTGTTCTCCGGCGTTGACAAGGCGCTCGCTACCAAGCTCATCGGCGTTATCACCGGCCTTGTGGTTGTCATCCGTATCGCGGAGATCTTCATCGATCCGCTGCTGGGCAACATCATCGATAACACCAAGACCAAGTGGGGTCGTTTCAACCATGGCAGCTCATCGGCGGCACCGTTTCCGCCGTTCTACTTGTGCTCGTCTATACCGGTCTGTTCGGTCTGGTAAACGTCAACACCACACTGTTCATCGTGTTGTTCGTCATCACGTTCATCGTGCTTGACGTGTTCTATTCCCTGCGTGACATTTCCTACTGGGGCATGATTCCGGCGCTGTCCTCCGACTCCCACGAGCGCTCCACTTACACTGCTCTCGGCTCCTTCGGCGGCTCCATCGGTTACAACGGTTTGACTATCGTCGTCATCCCGATCGTCACCTACTTCAGCTATGTCTTCACCGGCAAGCACCAGGAAAGCCAAAGTGGCTGGACCTGCTTCGCCATCATCGTGGCTATTCTCGGCGTCCTCACCGTGTGCTCCGTCGCGTTCGGCACCAAGGAAAGCACCAGCACCCTGCGCGCCAAGGCCGAAGATAACGGTGGTCCACTCGCCGCGTTCAAGGCTCTCGCCCAGAACGACCAGCTGCTGTGGGTCGCCCTGTCCTACCTGCTGTACGCCATCGCCAACGTGGCCACCACCGGCGTGCTCATGTACATGTTCAAGTTCATCCTGAACAACTCCGCCGCCTACTCCATCGTCGGCGTTGTCTCGGTCATCGCCGGCATCATCATGGCGCCGCTGTACCCGATTCTGAACAAGCGCATACCGCGTCGCTACCTGTACCTCGGCGGTATGGTGCTCATGGTCCTCGGCTACCTGCTGTTCATCGTCGGCACCAACAACCTCGCTGTCGTCACCGTCGGCCTGGTGTTCTTCTACCTGCCGCAGACCTTCATCCAGATGACCGCCATCCTCTCCCTGACCGACTCCATCGAATATGGCCAGCTGAAGAACGGCAAACGTAACGAGGCCGTCACCCTGTCCGTGCGTCCGATGCTCGATAAGATCGCAGGCGCCTGCTCCAACGGCATCGTCGGTGCCGTCGCCATCGCCGCTGGCATGATCGGCTCCGCCACCGCCGCCGACATGACCGCCGCGAACATCCACACCTTCAAGGTCTGGGCATTCTATGTGCCGCTGGCTGTCATCATCCTGAGCGGCGTTGTATTCCTGCTCAAGGTGAAGATCACCGAGAAGATGCACGCCGACATCGTCAAGCAGCTGGAAGAGCAGCTCAACGAAGGCTGATTCGCTCTCGGAAAGCGATTGGCGCGATTGATTTGCGATTGAACCGCGGCCGTCGCGCAGGAAGAGCCGCATGGTGGATGCCATGCGGCTCTTTCGTTTACCTACGTTCGTAGTGCGTGCTACGCTGTCGACTGAAAAGCAAAGCAATGATCCGTCATCAGCGGGGAGCTTCCGGAAGAACGGCGGCGGTCGTCGCGCGTAAATCGCGCGGTGCGATCGCAGGCTCAGTAGAACCGGCGGGGTCGGCCCGAACAGCCGAATGTCAAGCGGTCGTACGAAACCTGCGCAGGCGGACAACCTGCGTGAGAACAACAGGGAAGTGCGGCAAGCGAGGTGGTACGCGGTGCCGGACGTGCGCGATCGCACGGAAGCCATCGTCCTCGTAAGGTAAGTAATGAAACCGCCAAACGAGGAGCATACGGTGAGCGAATCCACCAATCATGTGTATCCGAAGGCTGCTGCCGGCGAGCAGAGCGCCAACGTCGCGCCGAACCCCAGCTTCCCCAAGCTGGAGGAGTCCGTGCTCGACTACTGGGATAAGGACAACACTTTCCAGAAGTCCATCGACCGCCGTCCGTCCGGCGATCACAGCCAGAACGAGTTCGTGTTCTTCGACGGCCCGCCGTTCGCCAACGGCCTGCCGCACTATGGCCACCTGCTGACCGGCTATGCCAAGGACGTCATCCCGCGCTACCAGACCATGAAGGGCCATAAGGTCAACCGTGTGTTCGGCTGGGACACCCACGGTCTGCCTGCCGAACTCGAGGCGCAGAAGGAACTGGGCATCGACTCGGTGGATCAGGTCAAGGAGATGGGCATCGACAAGTTCAACGACGCCTGCCGCGCGTCCGTGCTCAAGTACACCAACGAGTGGAAGGCGTACGTCCACCGTCAGGCCCGTTGGGTCGATTTCGAGCACGGCTACAAGACCCTGAACATCACTTACATGGAGTCCGTGATGTGGGCCTTCAAGCAGCTGTACGACAAGGGCCTGGCATACCAGGCTACCGCGTGCTGCCGTACTGCCCGAAGGATCAGACCCCGCTGAGCGCGCACGAGCTGCGCATGGACGCCGACGTGTACCAGGATCGTCAGGACACCACTGTGTCCGTGGCCGTGAAGCTGCGCGACGAGGAGGATGCCTACGCCGTCTTCTGGACCACACTCCGTGGACCGTGCCGACCAACTTCGCCATCGTGGTCGGTGCCGACATCGACTACGTCGAGGTGCGCCCGACCGAAGGCAAGTTCGCCGGCAAGAAGTTCTACCTCGCAAGCCGCTGCTCGGCTCCTACGCGAAGGAACTCGGCGAGAACTACGAGATCGTGCGCGAACTCAAGGGCTCCGAGATGGAAGGCTGGCGCTACTACCCGGTCTTCCCGTACTTCGCAGGCGACGAGAACGCCGCCGAGGGCAAGGTGCCGGGGCCGGAAGGCTACCAGATCTTCACCGCCGACTACGTCGACACCGTTGAAGGTACCGGCCTGGTCCATCAGCCCCCTACGGCGAGGACGATATGAACACGCTCAACGCCAAGGGCATCAAGAGCGTGGACGTGCTCGACGCGGGCTGCAAGTTCACGTCGCTGTGCCCGGATTACGAGGCATGTACGTGTTCGACGCCAACAAGCCGATCCTGCGCAACCTGCGCGCCGGTGACGGCCCGCTGGCCCGCATCCCCGAAGAGCAGCGCGCCATCCTCTTCCAGGAGAAGAGCTACGTGCACTCCTACCCGCACTGCTGGCGTTGCGCCACCCCGCTGATCTACAAGCCGGTGAGCTCCTGGTTCGTGTCCGTGACCAAGATCAAGAATCGTCTGCTTGAACTCAACCAGCAGATCAACTGGATTCCGGACAACGTGAAGGACGGCCAGTTCGGCAAGTGGCTGGCGAACGCACGCGATTGGTCCATCTCCCGCAACCGTTTCTGGGGCTCCCCGATTCCGGTGTGGGTTTCGGACGATCCGAAGTATCCGCGCGTGGACGTGTATGGTTCGCTTGATGAGCTGAAGGCCGATTTCGGCGATTACCCGCGCGACAAGGACGGCAATATCAACATGCACCGTCCGTACATCGACGAGCTGACCCGCGTCAACCCGGACGATCCGACCGGCAAGAGCCACATGCACCGCATCAGCGACGTGATGGACTGCTGGTTCGAATCCGGTTCGATGAGCTTCGCTCAGTACCACTATCCGTTCGAAAACAAGGAAACCTTCGAACAGCACTTCCCGTGCGACTACATTGTGGAATACATCGGCCAGACCCGTGGCTGGTTCTACGTGCAGCACGTCATGGCCACCGCCCTGTTCGACAGGCCGGCGTTCAAGAACGTGATCTGCCATGCATCGTGCTCGGCTCCGACGGACAGAAGATGTCGAAGCACCTGCGCAACTACCCGGACGTGAACGGCGTGTTCAACGACTTCGGCTCCGACGCCATGCGTTGGTTCCTCATGAGCTCGCCGATCCTGCGCGGCGGCAACCTCATCGTCACCGCCGATGGCATCCGTGACACCGTACGCCAGGTCATGCTGCCGGTGTGGAGCTCCTACTACTTCTTCACGCTGTATGCCAACGCCGCCGGGTATGACGCCCGCCAGCTCAACGCCGACGAAGTGGCCTCCCTGCCAGAAATGGACCGCTACCTGCTGGCCCGCACCCGCCGCCTGGTCGAGAAGACCCAGTCCTCGCTGGACCAGTTCCTGATCTCCGATGCATGCGACGCCGTGTCCGACTTCATCGACATGCTCACTAACTGGTACATCCGCAACAACCGCGACCGCTTCTGGAAGGAAGACGAGAACGCGTTCAACACCTTGTACACCGTGCTTGAGGTGTTCATGCGCGTCCTTGCGCCGCTTGCCCCGATGGAAGCCGAATCCGTGTGGCGCGGCCTGACCGGAGGCGAATCCGTGCATCTGGCCGACTGGCCGTTCCTGGCCGACGAGAAGACCGGCGAAGCCACCGAACTTGGCCGCGTGCTCGTCGACGATCCGGCTCTGGTCGATGCGATGGAGAAGGTGCGCGAGGTCGTCTCCAGCACTCTGTCCATGCGTAAGGCGAAGCAGATCCGCGTGCGCCAGCCGCTGAGCAAGCTCACCGTGGTGGTGGAGGATACCGCCGCCGTGGCCGCGTACGACGAGATTCTGAAGTCCGAGCTCAACGTCAAGGACGTGGAGCTGTGCACGCTTGAGGATGCGGGCTCCCAGGGCCTGAAGATCATCCACGAGCTGCGCGTGAACGCCCGCGTTGCAGGCAAGCGCCTGCGCAAGGACGTCCAGTTCGCCATCAAGGCCTCCAAGTCCGGCGCATGGCATGTGGACGCTTCCGCGCTCCGGTGTGCGAGACCCCGAACGGCGACATTACGCTGGAAGAGGGCGAGTACGAGCTGATCAACAGCGTGGAGGAACAGAACGCCGAAGAGGCCGCCAACTCCGTGTCCGCGGCCCTGCCGACCGGCGGTTTCGTGATCCTCGACACCGAGCTGAACGACGATCTAGTTGCCGAAGCTACGCCCGCGACGTGATCCGCTCCGTGCAGGACGCCCGTAAGGCCGCCGGTCTCGAGGTCTCCGACCATATCGCGCTGAAGCTGACCGTCCCGGCCGGCGACGTGGCGAAGGTCGAGCAGTTCCGCGATCTCGTGTCCGCCGACACGCTCGCCGACTCGCTTGACGTTACCGCCGGCGCGAAGGCTCCGAGCTCGCCGTTGAGGTTGCCAAGGCCTGATTCTTCGAGTGAGCTGATTCGGCTGGACTGATTTCGGCAATTGATGTGAGGGGCCCTGTTGCTTATGCAGCAGGGCCCCTTTCGTATTTGCGGTATGGTCGATTTTGCTATATTCCTTGCGCAATTTCGCTGCCTGTTTGAGCGCAATTCATTCTGCTCTAATCGCGTCCCGTTCTAAGCTCAAAATGTCGTCCGCGTGGGTGATCCGTAACCTTTCCCACGCAAACGACATTTTTACTTTTGTATTTTTGTGCAGAAGCTTTTGCGATTGCCGGCTCATTCCGACGGAAGGTGCCACATTCGCGTCGCTTTCGACAGATGGAATCGTAATTGTCTGCTCAAACCGACGATGGACACCCGTTTTGCGTCGTTTTGGACAGACAGGTTGACGTTTTTCTGTTTGTTCGACCGTACGACTAGAGTAGCCTGTGGCTTTTCGGCTGGTTTTGCGCCGGCTGGAAAATTAATACAGACTTGATTTGTATCTGCCGCGTGCCTGCGCCATATTTACGTCGTGCCGGCACGTGCGCGGAAGCAGATCGCAAGCGAATGGTTCTCAGTACCATCCATGTGAGTCAAGCACACATCTTTGAGAAGCAGTCGCGATGCCGGGAGTTGGGTTCGTCGTAATTCAAACGTCGCATCCGTTCCCGGCTTTTTCATCTTGGTTAGTCTGAATTTAAAAAAAGATTTTGGGTTATTGCCGAGCGTGTCCTATGCGGATAAAGGGGTTATCAGGTGTAATCTATAGCTAATTGTTTTTAAGCCAACGGGGGTCTTATGAGCCGCAAAAAAATAGTTCCGAATTATGCAATTTCTTTGGATATCGGTAATGCTTCCGTTGGATGGGCCGCGTTTACTCCTGATTATCGGTTGATGAGAGCTAAAGGGCGTGAGTTAATTGGTGTAAGGCTATTCGAGCCTGCGCAGACTGCTGAAGCTCGTCGTATGGCTCGTACTACTCGTAGGCGCTACTCTCGTAGACGTTGGCGTTTGCATATGCTTGATGCTATTTTTGATGCTCCCTTGGCAGAGGTGGATCCGTCATTCCTTGCGCGGAGGAAGTACTCCTGGGTTCATCCTGCTGATGAGAACAATGCGGATTATTGGTATGGCGGTGTCTTATTCGATTCGAAGAATCAGGATAAACGTTTCTATAAACAATATCCGACAATTTATCATCTGCGCAAAACTTTGATGGAAGATGACAAGCAACATGATATTCGAGAAGTGTATTTCGCTGTCCATCACCTGTTGAAGTACCGAGGTAATTTCCTTGTTGAAGGTGATTTGGATTCTTCGAGTGTATTCGACTCAAAGAATCTTTTAAATCTTATCGGTGAAATCATTCTGTGTGTATTTGATGAGCAGCTGGATGGATCATGGACGGCAGGAATCGACAAAAAGCGTCTTGCTGATACGTTGTGCACGACAAAGGGTTCTCGCAGTATGCGTGTTGAAAATGCGCTTGCTGTTATTTGTGAGTCGTGTGAACTGCCAAAAGAACAAATCAATGTCATTAAGGCTATTTTTGCTGGTCTAGAGGGAAATAAACTTGATTTAGCGAAGATTTTCCCATCTGAAGAACGTACCAGCGATGAAAAGAAAGCGCTTGGTATTTATTTCAATAAATCTGATTACGAGGAAATTCGTGCTCAGGTCGTAGATTCGGGCTTGCTTGATGATGAACAATGCGAGTTACTCGATAAAATGCAGAAACAATATAGCGCTATCGCTCTGAAACAACTGCTTGGTAACGCAAAAAGTGTTTCTGAATCGATGTGTGCGAGTTACACACGACACCAAAGAAATTGGGATCTTATTAAAAAAGAGCTCCGTACGGAAGACAATGCCGATGAAATCAATAAGCATTATGGTGAGTTGGTTGGCTGGACAATGGTTGACGGTCGACGTCGGAGCATCAGGGGTACTTCTACGTATGAAAAAACAAGACAGAACGCAAATAAATATTTTTCGAAGTTAATTGAGGCTTCTAATTTGTCTGAATCCAAAAAAATGGATTTAAAGCACGCAATTGATGAAGATCGGCTTTTCCCAGTTCAAAGAGACTCTGATAATGGTGTGATTCCGTATCAGCTTCATCGAAATGAGCTTAGGAGAATTCTTGAAAAGCAAGGAAAATATTATCCGTTCCTTTTGGATGCGTTTGAAAAGAACGGTGAACAAGTCAATAAAATAGAAGGCTTGCTGACTTTCCGTGTGCCTTATTTTGTGGGTCCATTGGTAGAACGGGAAGGAATGCAGCCTTCAGATAATGGCGAAAACCATTGGATGAAGCGTAAAAAATCTGGAGAAATCACTCCTTGGAATTTCGATAAGATGGTTGACAAGGATGAGTCGGGTAGGCGTTTCATTGAACGGCTCGTGGATACAGATAGCTATCTGCTAGGTGAGGCGACCTTGCCGAAGAACTCCATGTTGTATCAGGAGTATGAAGTTCTTAACGAACTAAATAATGTCCGTTTATCGGTTCGTTCGGGCAACCGATGGGAAAACCGTCGTCGTCAACGACTTGGTCGAGAAGAAAAGACGCTGCTGATTCGTAACTTGTTTATGAAAGGCGGTGTAGTCACCAAAAAGGCTGCGGAAAATCTGCTCCGCAAAGAGTATGGCCGTACCTATGAGCTGTCTGGTTTGGCGAGCGAGTCAAAGTTTATGAGCTCTATGTCATCATATGGAAAACTGTGCCGTATTTTCGGCGCAGAACGGGTGAATAAAGATTCAGAGCTTATGGAGCAGATAATCGAGCTCCAGACTGTGTTTGAGGATAAAGAGACTTTACTGCATCAGTTGCGCATGCTTGATGGACTGTCCGATAGTGATTGCGAATTGTTGGCAAGGACTCACTACACGGGATGGGGCAAGCTTTCAAGGAAGTTGCTTACGACCAAGGTCGGCGAATGCAAGATTGGTGATGATTTTGCCCCTCAGAAGCATAGCATCATTGAGATTATGCGTTTTGAAGATCGTAATTTTATGGAAATTATTACTGATAAAAATTATGGTTTTCCTGAATGGATTGATGAGCAGAATCTTGGAGCGGATAAAAAGCAATCGTTGGAGTCAATGGTTGACGAGCTTCACGTATCTCCGAAAGTGAAACGAGGAATCATCCAATCCGTTCGACTCATTGATGATATCTCTAAGGCCGTTGGAAAGAAGCCATCGAGAATATTCCTAGAATTGGCCGGAGATATTCAGGCAGGCGTGCGAACCACTTCTCGAAAGAATCGCTTGCTGGAGTTGTACAAGAATGCTGGATTGAGAAAGGAATTCAGTGACATTTATGATCGCTTGGAGGCAAGCGACGATAAAGGACTTCAGGATGATCGGTGGTTCTTGTACTACACACAGCTTGGTAAGGATATGTATACGGGCGAAGAGCTGGATATCGACAGGCTATCGTCTGATTACGATATCGATCATATTATTCCCCAAGCTGTAACGCAGAATGATTCCCTGGACAATCGAGTACTTGTGTCCCGTGCGGCCAATGCGCGTAAAACAGACTCTTTTGCATATTTGCCGGAACTAGTAGAAGCAAGAAGAGGCTTTTGGCAGGAACTGTTGGATAATAGGTTGATTTCCCAGACTAAATTTGAACGTTTGGTACGACAAAATGATTTCGGTAGACATGAGAAAGAGCGTTTTGTCGAGCGATCGCTGGTAGAGACTCGTCAGATTATGAAGAATGTGGCGACTTTGATGCGGCGGAGGTATGGAAATAGCTCTGCTGTGATTGGACTTAATTCCGAATTGACCAAGGAGATGCGCCAATATCTCGGGTTTGAACATAAGAATCGTGATATTAATGATTATCACCATGCTCAGGATGCATTATGTCTTGGTGTAGCTGGGCAGTTTGCTGTTAACAGAGGTTTCTTTGATAATGGTGCAGTTTCTGATGGAGCGGCGAATGCATATAATATCTATCTTCAGGACTACCTGAGAGGATATCGTGAGAAATTGAAGGCGGGGGACCGTAAACACGGTAAAGCTTCGGTTTTATTGTCGGCTCTATGGCTTCGGCGGATGAAAATAAGCGTATCAATCCTAAGACTGGTGAGATTGCGTGGAGTGAGGCTGATAAAGATTATCTCCGAAGAGTGATGAATTATCGTAAGATGCTTGTCACTCAGAAGGTGGGGGATAGTTTTGGCGCTCTATATAACGAAACGCGATATGGAGCTGCGGTTAAAGAAGGGCATGACGGTATTGCTTTCGATAAAAATAAAGCCGATACGTCTTTGTATGGTGGTTTCTCCAGCGCAAAGGTGGTTTATTCGATTCTTGTCGAATTAAAGGGAAAAGTACGTCTTGTGAACATCACGATGCAGGAGTACTCGATGTTGGGAGATTGCCCTTCGGATGAAGCATTGAAGAAAGTACTGGTGGCAAAAAGCCTGAATATGCAAAAGCGAAAATTTTGCTTCGACATATTCCGTCAATGCAGCTTATTCACTATAAAGGGGCATGCATGACAATAAAGTCTGCTACTGAATTGAATAATGCTCGACAGTTGTGGCTGGATTGTGATGTATATAATGCCTTGGATGATTATCTGAAGTGTGGGACTTCTAAAAGCTCAATAGACATAATGCAAATTTGGGATGCATTATTCGACGCGGTAAATAAACATTATCCGCTTCACAGGGTTGAAGAAAGTACGCTAGCTAAGGCGCGGACTAAATTTGAGAAGCTTGATTTGGACAAGCAGTTGGATGTTTTAGGGATGATTGTTGTCGCGCTTCATGCTGATCCTGGTCGTGCAAACCTTTCGTTGGTTGGCCTCCCCAGCGAGTGGAAACGTGTTAGAAGTGTATCTTTCTCCGATGATGACGAATTTGTTTTTCAATCTCCGTCTGGACTATTTGAAACGAAAATTACTATTGCAGAACTGAAAAAGGCTGAATAAATGAAAAGGGCTTCCGGCATTGCCGGAAGCCCAAAGCCATAAGGCAAGGCATTAATCCTTCTGAAGCTCGGTTATAAAAACCTTGCTTTATTTCAATATATGCCTGTCAGGTCAACGACCTAGACAATCGGATTGCGACCAAACAATCCTTTAACAGAATACCACAACCACGATGGAGTGAGTATGGCGTGGCGGAATATTGTAGTGACGCAACATTGCAAAGTTTCGATGAAGATGAACTTGCTTGTTGTGCAAACGGATGATGATACTGTTCAGATTCCAATCGATGATATTGGAATGGTGCTGTTTGCTACAACGCAAGCTGTAATCACCACAAGCGCTATGGCATCTCTTCTTGAGCGGGATATCAAAGTGGTGTTTTGCAATGATAAACATCTCCCAATTGGTGAAACAAACCCATACGAAACTGAATCCTCTAGACGAGTATGCATTGTGCAACAAATGGGTTGGGCGGAAGAACGAAAGAACATATTATGGCAACGAATCGTGCAAGAAAAGATAGCTCATCAGATTTTCGTATTAAAGGAAAAGTGCGCTTTCCCTGATATAGAAAAGATGAAAACATTAATCACGTCTGTTCAGCCGGGAGATTCGGATAACCGTGAAGCGGTCGCGGCTCATATGTATTTTCCAAGACTGTTTACCTATGAATTTGTTCGCTCAGATGATAGTAATGAAACGAATGGATTGTTAAATTACGGCTATTCGTTAGTGATGTCTGAAGTCGCTCGAAAGATAGCAGAATTTGGCTATTTAACTGAATTCGGCATCCATCATGATAGCGAGAAGAATCCTTTTAATCTTGCTTGTGACCTTATGGAGCCTTTTCGGCCATTTGTTGATGCAAAAGTGTTTGAGCTAAGGGAACAAACTCTGAACTCAGAAGTGAAGAATGAGCTTATACGGCTGTTGCGCACTGATTTGCCTGAATTTGGAACTAGTTTGACGCAATTGATCAATATTTTTGTTCGCGATGCATTCCATTACCTATCAGGAGATGACAGATTGCCAGAATTGGGGTTTATTGATGAGGTATAGGGTTATGAGGGTTTTGATATTCTTTGATTTGCCTGTGAAAACAGTAGCAGAGCGTAAGGCATACGCAACTTTTCGAAAGAATCTGTTGCGAGAAGGTTTCATTATGGTTCAAGAATCAGTATATTCTAGAATCGCTACCACTCGTGAATCGGCTGGTTTTCTTGAAGGCCGTGTGGCGAGTTTTGTTCCTGAAGAAGGTTTGGTGCAGTCACTGATTATTACGGAAAAGCAATATGCTTCAATCAAATTTCTTTTAGGAAATCGAATTGAGGATGTAAGAAATTCGGATGAACGGACAGTGATTATATGATTGATAGCATTGTCATGTATCCGCTCGATGTGATGCCTCTTGAATTAGGCTGAATGTATTGGGATTATCGTCGCCAGAACTTTTGTTTAAATTTGTGGAGGGCCTACAGGGGTTTGGTGATGACGTGGTTCTGGGAGATGGGAGTAAGACCGCGGTCTTAACAAAATCAATATTATATGTTGGGGATTGCGCTGATATTGTTGACTTCAATGCACTATTCCAAAAAGCGGCAATTAAGAAAATAATAGATGAATTTGATGTTGATAAATTAACTAGAGTGCTTGAGTTGCAGGTAGAGTTAAAAACGCTTATTCAAGATGAAATATGGGATGATGATTTGCCTCTGGAAATTTCTTCTTCGCTGGATTTGAAAACTGCGATTTCAATGGCAAAATTACGTGTTGATGTGAGCTCTGTGGGTTCCCTATTTGATAAAATTCAGATGGTGGTTGATACTGCCGGTGCTCTTGCTGAGAACAGGATGCTTGTGACGCTTCATACAACTCAATATTGTAATAACGACCAATTGATTTATTTACATAGAGACCTATTAAAAAATGGTATGCAGCTTCTTGACCTGGAATGCTGCAACAAAAGGGTTACCCTGACAGAAGGAAGAAGCCATTATGTTGATGGAGATTATGTTCAGTTCTCATGAACTGTTCAGGAAGCTCCAAGGCTATCGGTTTCAGAAGCCTGTCAGATCAATGACCTAGACCACCAGAAGGTACCGTGTTCACTGTGAACCCTAGTTTCAGAAGCCTGTCAGATCAATGACCTAGACCACGCAAAAGCATCGGCGTATATCATTACGCGAGTTTCAGAAGCCTGTCAGATCAATGACCTAGACCACAGTTTAACCGCGTATAATCATTCAATTTATGTTTCAGAAGCCTGTCAGATCAATGACCTAGACCACACGGCATTCCGCAATCATGGATTTTATCTCGTTTCAGAAGCCTGTCAGATCAATGACCTAGACCACTGTTTTGACTATCAGGTCTAATAGCATGTCGTTTCAGAAGCCTGTCAGATCAATGACCTAGACACATACGCAATCATTCAGGTATTGACGGTTCAGTTTCAGAAGCCTGTCAGATCAATGACCTAGACCACGCGTGAACTGAATCTTAAGCGGTTTGACATGTTTCAGAAGCCTGTCAGATCAATGACCTAGACCACCCGCCGAAACATTGCCATGACAGACAGTTGGTTTCAGAAGCCTGTCAGATCAATGACCTAGACCACATCCGAAAACCCTGCTCGTGGAATCGAAGAGTTTCAGAAGCCTGTCAGATCAATGACCTAGACCACGACAACACCACGTGAACTTACATTAACGAAGTTTCAGAAGCCTGTCAGATCAATGACCTAGACCACCTTCCGGATAGTGTTGTCTGAGCACGGCTTTGTTTCAGAAGCCTGTCAGATCAATGACCTAGACCACCCACAGCATGCACTTGGCTCGGACGTCCGCGTTTCAGAAGCCTGTCAGATCAATGACCTAGACCACGCCAGCCTTGTTCCCGCCTTGCGCGAGATAGTTTCAGAAGCCTGTCAGATCAATGACCTAGACCACCAGCTCCCGTCCCACGTATGGATGGTCCTTGTTTCAGAAGCCTGTCAGATCAATGACCTAGACCACATGCGCATTGCCTCTACCTTGTTGACCTGCGTTTCAGAAGCCTGTCAGATCAATGACCTAGACCACGCCAATACGGACGGTTGCATATTGTCCGGTGTTTCAGAAGCCTGTCAGATCAATGACCTAGACCACAGGAGGTGGAGGCCGCGATGAAAGCACGTGGTTTCAGAAGCCTGTCAGATCAATGACCTAGACCACTGATGGCGGTCACATGCACCGGCCAATGCTGTTTCAGAAGCCTGTCAGATCAATGACCTAGACCACCCATGGCAGCGATACGTGGCCGACGTCGCCGTTTCAGAAGCCTGTCAGATCAATGACCTAGACCACCCCGTCTGCCATGTACCGGCGCATTTCGGAGTTTCAGAAGCCTGTCAGATCAATGACCTAGACCACGATTACCGAACCCGCATGGTGCGACAAGCAGTTTCAGAAGCCTGTCAGATCAATGACCTAGACCACAATCGAGCCACCAGACACCGGAAATGTACAGTTTCAGAAGCCTGTCAGATCAATGACCTAGACCACTTGAAGATTTTATCGCCGATCTCATGCATGGTTTCAGAAGCCTGTCAGATCAATGACCTAGACCACTTTGACATAGCTTTTATACTCGTCGCCCATGTTTCAGAAGCCTGTCAGATCAATGACCTAGACCACGAACGAAAGCCCAGTCAAGCGCGCACTTGAGTTTCAGAAGCCTGTCAGATCAATGACCTAGACCACTTCAACATTCGTGGCCATTTCTACAGTTTCGTTTCAGAAGCCTGTCAGATCAATGACCTAGACCACATCGCCGGTCTACGGGATTACGCAACCGCTGTTTCAGAAGCCTGTCAGATCAATGACCTAGACCACAAAACACTTGGAACGCGTTCTATCAAGCACGTTTCAGAAGCCTGTCAGATCAATGACCTAGACCACACGCTCGATGACATGTATCTTCATTTGCTGGTTTCAGAAGCCTGTCAGATCAATGACCTAGACCACAGGTGGCCGACCATGATATGCAGTGTTATGGTTTCAGAAGCCTGTCAGATCAATGACCTAGACCACCACCCCTCGCCGTTTTCCATCCTTGCGGCGGTTTCAGAAGCCTGTCAGATCAATGACCTAGACCACCTGCGGTTTCAGCCTGCTTGTCATGCGTGAGTTTCAGAAGCCTGTCAGATCAATGACCTAGACCACATCTACCGGACGGATACAATGCTATCGCTTGTTTCAGAAGCCTGTCAGATCAATGACCTAGACCACTCGCGGCTATGCCTATTTCAAGGCTCGGAATCATATTTTCGAAAGATATGGGATTGATATTCGCGTCGAAGGGAATATACATTTCCTAGACGATTGGGATGAAATGAAAGCGAAATGGGCGTTTTATTTAGGGGTGGCCGATCCGGATTACATCAAACGGGCTGATGAGAATAGGCAAACTCGCTATAGAATCGTGGAAGAAGAACTAATCCGCATATGGTTGCAGAAAAGACACGGCAAAGAGAAACGTTTTCGCATTTACACCGGCCATCTGACCACCACACAGGAAAGGGAAAGGTTATGGCCCCTGATCGGCAAGTGGCGGCAGCCTACCGACAGTTGAGACCCTATTGCGATTCTCTTCCCGATGGCCAAGTCCAATCCCTCGATGATGGCTTTAATGCAGGAGAACCATACTACTCGCTGAGCTGGCTAATAGCAGACATCCTCGAAAATAACATCGCCGTCCCCCAAGACGTCTTGCTTGACGCCTATGCGCTGCTCGACGACGAAGACAAAGAAGAATATGCCGGTCTAATCGAAAAGAGATCCGATACGCCGTGACATGGACCTGATTCGCGACATCCTCAAAACGGTAGTGGACTCCGACATCCAAGGGATGCCCGTGCTTTCACAATGATGTCCATCCTTTCCATGCGGTTGTCTACCATGCCGGCTTGCTGTGATAGGTCCGCCTAGTCGACGTGTCTGAGATAAAAGCGGCAGATGGTGAGATAGTCCCAGCGACCATCGGTCTACTCATATGGGAGAACAACGATTTCAAACGCAATTCGTTTCGATAGCATATAGAGCTGGGCGAAATGGCTTGTTGTTTCCATTTATTGCCAATCTATCAGTCGCATCGCATGTGCGTTAGCTACACTTATCCGCATAAGTGTAGCTAACGTTAAAATAAGCTACATTTATCTCGATAAGTGTTGCTTACGAGAGTTTTTGCGATGGATAATAATTTCAGCCATTTCGATATACATGAATCCGTAGGGGCCACAACGACTTGTGTTTCCGATTTACAAGCGTGGCTTTGCTTAAGAACGTGATTTTGTCCGGGGAACGATGCGCTTGACACATACTGGCACTACCAACGGAGGAGCACCATGAAATACGAGATTGCGATTTGCAAAAGTATGAAACGTAAGAAAGGACGCAGTCGCGCTTCGATATGTTTTTGATTGCGTAACGGCGCGACGGCATCGCTTTTGCGCATGTCGGGCGCTTCGTTGCCGCAACCGGCGTAAGATATCTGCGAATGTCAAACATAAGCGAGATATCTGAAGGAGAGAAGATGTCAACAAACGAAGCAGCATTGCCGCAGTCGACGGTCCGGGTTGCCCAGCTGATCCGGATGGAATCCTTCTGGTGATCCACGCAGGCGCTGGCAATCGCGGCAAGAAGGACACGCCGGAACGTCGCGCCCAGGTGGAGCAGGATCTGAACAGGGCCCTTGAAGCCGGCTATGCGCTGCTGGAACAGGGCGCTCCGGCCGAAGATGCCGTCTGCGCGGCCATTCGTGTCATGGAGGATGCTCCCGAATTCAATGCTGGCCGTGGTGCCGCGTTGACGAGCGAAGGCATCGTGTCCATGGATTCCTGCCTGATGACCGGCGTTGACGGCGAAGTCGGCTCCGCATGCGGTCTGACCACGTCCAAGAACCCGATCAATGTGGCGCGCGCCATCAAGGAGAAGACCAAGCACGTCATGTTCGCCAAGCCGGGCGATAACCTGCTCAAGGAGTGGGGCATCGAACTGTGCGACAGCGAGTACTTCATCACCCCGGCCCGTCAGGAATCCCTGCGTGAGGCGCAGTCCAATGGCGACGAATGGGAGAAGCATGGCACCATCGGCGCGTCGCACGTGACGCGTCCGGCAATATCGCAGCCGGCACCTCCACTGGCGGCATCACCAACCAGATGCCGGGCCGTGTTGGCGATTCGCCACTGCCGGGTTGCGGCACCTACGCCAACAACGATTCCGTTGCGATCTCCTGCACCGGCATCGGTGAGGCGTTCGTCAAGGAAGTCGCCGCGCACCAGGTTTCTGACCGTGTGCTGTATGCCAAGGAAGATCCGGTCGAGGCTGCGAAGGCCGCGCTGGACGGTGTGGCCCGTCACCACGGCGACGGTGGCATGATCGTCGTCCCCGCCCATGGCGACGGTGCGATGGTGTTCAACAGCGAGATGATGAACTGCGGTTGGAAGTCCCCGAAGGGCAGCTACGTGCAGAGCTGACGCCATAGGTTTGACGCCGCAAGCAAATAAACGAAACGGCTGCAAAACGCCGAGTGGGGGTTCGAATCCATTAAGGATTCGAACCCCCACTCGTTTTTCGTTGCCGATTGGCAGCAAAACGTCACAACGAAGCCGTCACTTGGTGATGGTGTTGTAGGTAGGCAGGTTGGTGTAGTCGAACGACACGTTCTTCACGTTCGTCGCGGACGCGGCGGCGACGTTGTCGTTCCACAGCGGAATCACCGGAAGATCCTTGGCCAGCACTTCCTGCGCCTTGGTGAAGTCCTCGGTTCGCTTCTTTACGTCGGTCTGGGCGAGCGCGGCGTTCAGGAGCTTGTCGAATTCCGCGCTCTTGTAATCACCATCGTTCGAACCATGACCGTCAGCGGAGCTGGAGGCATATAGCGGATTGAGATAATCTTCAGCGGACGGGTAATCCAGCATCCAGCCGGCACGGAACGCGGTTTTGATGGTGCGGTTGGTCACCTGGTTACGCACGTCGCTGAACGTGGCGTACGGCTCGCCAGCGGCGTCGATGTCGAGTGTGTTCTTGATCTGGTTGCACACGGCATCGACCCATTCCTTATGGCCGCCATCGGCATTATAGGCGATTCGGAAGTTGCCGGACCATGGCTTGATGGCATTGGCTTTCTTCCACAGTTCCTTGGCCTTGGAAGCGTTGTACTTCAGGTTGTCGCCGTTCTTCTCCAGCTTCTTCACATATTCGGGGACGAGCGGTGAAGTGAAATCGGTGGCCGGGGTCTTCGTGTTGTTGTAAACCTTCTTGACGATCTGGTCGCGGTTGATGGCCATGGAAATGGCCTGACGACGCAATTGGCCTTCCTCGTCGTTGCCGAAATGCTCAAGACGTTCCGGAATGACGAAGGACTGGAATGAGGATCCTGCCTGGCTGTAGGCGATCACGCTGGAATCCTGACGGAAGGTCTTCACCGCGGACTGTGGAATCTGATCCATCACGTCGAGGTTGCCGGACAGCACGTCGGAGTAAGCGGAATCCTCATTCGTATAGACGCGGTATTCGATGCCGTTGTTGGATACCTTGCGGCTGCCCTTATAATCCTTGTTCGGCACGATGATGATGTTCTTGTCATGCGACCAGGACTTGAACTTGTACGGACCATTGCCAATCGGAGCCTGACCGAACTTCTTGATGTCCTTAAATGCCACGCTCGGCAGCGGGAACATGGATTGGTGCGCGAGCTTGGTCGGGAACACGGAATCAGGCTTGTTCAGCTCGACGACCAGCGTGTAGTCGTCCGGGGTGGAAAGACCGGAAAGTGTGGCCTTCGGATCGACGTTCGGATCCTGCAGCTCGTCATAGCCCTTGATGGTGGAGAAGCGGCTCGAGGTCTTCTGCGCGTTCTTCACATTGGCGGCGAAACTCCAGGTGTCGGCGAAGGAGTGGGAGGTCACAGCCTCACCGTTGGTGAACTTCCAACCCTTCTTCAGTTTGATCGTGTACTTGGTGGCGTCCTCGTTCGGTGTGATGCTTTCGGCCACTTCAAGATGCTGCTTGCCCTTCGCGTCGAAGCTCACCAGACCTTCGAACAGGTAGCGGATGACCTTGCCGCCGCCCATTTCGTTGGTGTCGCTCGGAATCAGACCGTTCTGTGGCTCGCTGTTGTTCACGGAAATCAGCGAGGTGTCGCTGGAATTGCTGGTGGTGGCGTTGTTATCGGATGACGAGCCGCATGCGGCGACCGACATCAGCATGGTTCCCGCCGCGGCCATGGCGACCAGGCGGTGGAGCATGTTTCTCTTCATTGTTTTCTCCTCTGATGTTGACATTCCGTCGCTTATGACGGCGGAAGACAATAGATGTGATTATAGGAGTTTTGTTAACCGAGCTCACTGCTCTGTCTTAATGTGAGATGGAACGTTTCCATACAAAAGGGCTAAGAGGGTAATGCAGGGAGGGGAGAGAAACGGGATGTCGCTGAGAACATCAGTCGAAGCGGACGCCTCGGGCTTGCTGGGCAGTGAGTACAGGAATGCTTGGATGATCAGCGAGATGCCGGCCATGCCGAGGCTGACGTAGAACAGCGTGAGCAGCATTCCCGGGAAGCTGTTCGGGTTGTGAAGTCGAGTTTCGGTGGCTCGTGGGGGATGACCATGATCATGCCGATTTCGATGATGACCAGGCCGAACGCAATGATGACCAGCATCGCAAGGGCCAGAATGGTGCCGACATGCCCAAGCAGAAACCACCAGCCGGTGCGGTTGGCATCATGCAGCCTTCTGAAGGAGATGGCCATGATCGGCACCATGGTGGCCAGCATCCACAGTATTCCGGACACCGTTCCGGCAGTCGGAATAAGGAATATCAGCACGCTGACCGGAATGAAGAACAGCATGGCGAGCCAGAACTCGCGTCTGCTGGAACGCCCCCGAAACTCCATGTACCGATGAAAAAACGTTTGACGGCATCAATGAAACCGCAGTGGTAGTCGGGCGTCCATGTGCCGTTGCCGCTGTAGGGGAATCGCATATTCGTAAAGCCTTCTTCTCAATGAAACGCATACGCTGGATTCGCGTCGCGCGTCCACCGACGGTGGTGTGCGGCCATCGTAACATGCTGCTATTCGCCCATAGCGCAACCGTTGCAATCGCAATGATTCGGCGGCTTTTCCCGCAATATGGCGTGTGTGGCCGACCATAGCGTCGGTCACACACGAAAGACGGAAAACTTTAAAGCAAACCGTCCGCCTGCAACGCGTCATGCATGCGGTTGAGGCAATCCACCAGCAGCGGATACGGCATCGCCATGTTCACGCGCGCGCAGCCGGCTCCCGCGCGGCCGCACGAACGGCCGTCGGTCAGCGCCACCTTCGCCTTCTCAAGGAAATACGCGGCCGGATCGTCAATGCCGAGCGGGCCGAAATCCAGCCATGCGATATACGTGCCGCGCGGGCGAATATAGCCAACGCCCGAGAACCGCGTGCGCATCTGCTTGTCGAACAACCCAAGATTGCGTCGCACGTAGGAAAGCGCGTCCTGGAACCACGGATCGCCCTCGTTGTAGGCGGTGGTGGTGGCGATCGCACCGATCGTGGCGGTCTGATGCTCGCTCCACTCCGCACGTTCCGCCCACATCTCACGGTCCGCCGGATTCGTCAGCAGCACCTGCGCGCACTTCGTACCCGGAATGTTGAACGACTTCGACGCGCTGGTGGCGGTCGTAGACTGCCGCGCGGCCGCCTCGCTGATGGTCGGATACGGAATATGACGCCCCTCGAACACGAACGGCGCGTGAATCTCATCATTGAAAATACGCACGTCGTACCGTTCCGCCAGCTCGCACAGCCGCTGCTCCTCGGCCAACGTAAGCACCTTGCCGATCGGATTGTGCGGATTGCACAGCACGAACGCATGGCAGCCAGCCGCGAACGCGCGTTCGATGGCGTCGAAATCGAACAGCCATTCGCGCTCGCCGGTCGTTTCGTCGGTTCCCTGAAGCATTTCGATTTCGATCACGTCGACGTCGTACAGCTTCGGCACGCTCAGGAACGGCATGTACGCGGGCGTCGGCACGACCACGGCATTGCCGGCGCCGACCAGCTCGCGCAGGAAGATCTCGTACGCTTCCAACACGTCCGGCACCACGCGGATGATGTCCGGATCCACGTCCCAGCCGTAGTGGCTTTTCTGCCAGCCGGCGCACGCCTCGGCCACGCGGCGCTTCCACGGTTCGGGAATGTAACCGAGTTTGCAATGGTCGCAGGCGCTGTCGATGGCCTGCTGGATGCACGGCGCCAGGCCGTAGTCCATTTCCGCGATGAACGCGCCGATACAGCCGGGGTAGCGGGTCCACTTGTCGGAACCGACTTCGGCCAGATCTGCGGCGGTGGTGCGATCGATGGCATCGGCATCAAAGCCGGAAAAAATACGATTCTGCTTTTCCATGCGTTCCAGCATAGCCGCCGCCCGGTTACGCGTGTTGCGATGCCGTAACGTACATAACCGCTGCCATATGATTGCATTATGCGATTGCTGTCATGCGGTTGCCGTTAGAACCGTTGGAAACGCATGACAGCGCTGCGGAAGAACGGATTTCAGCTTTCCAGGAACGCTGGAATCGCGGCCGCCGCCGCATAGCCGGCGCGGTACATGCGTTCCAGACCTTCGAACGATTTGCTCAGCGTGTTCAAGCCGTACATGCTTTCCGGCGCGAGGATGAGCACACGGCCATCCTTCTCGTATTCCTTGGCCAACGCCACCTCGTCGTTGTACGTCTGATAACGGTTCATCAGCTTTTCCGCGGCCTCCGGGTGCGTGCGCTTCAGAATCGTGGCCGGGCCGATATCCTTCTTCTGTTCGCGTACGGTGTCTTTCGGACGGGTGAGAATCACCACGATGCGGTCATAGCCGTCATCGATGGCCTTCTGCACCGGAATCGGATCAACGATGCCCCCGTCGTAATACGGGACGCCGTCGATCACATACGGTTCGCACGCCACCGGCACCGCCGACGACGCCTTCATGATGTCGTAATTGTCGTAGCCGACGTCCGACTTGTCGAAATACTTCGTGGAGCCGTCGTCCGCATTGCAGGCCACCACGGTGAATTCGGTCGGATTCGCCGCAAACGCCTCGTAATCCACCGGATTCTCGCCATCGTGGTTGCTCAGCGTGCTGTACACATAATCGAGGTTCGCGTAATTGTGGTTCTTCACATAGCTGTCGAAGCTCGCGTATTCCTTACGGAACGCGTACTGCGTGTAGAACGTGTGGTTTCGCCCGTGCTGTCCGGAAAATGTAGGAAACCATATTGGCGCTGCCGGCGGAAACACCATAGCAATGGTCGACATGTATGCCGTCCTCCAGCATGCGGTCCATCACGCCCGCGCCGTAAATCGCGCGGAAACCGCCGCCGACGTCGATCATCGCTGTCCTGTTGGCCATATGCGCCCGTCCTTTCGCAAGTCCGTCCCTTTTGCCGGGTTTCATTCGACTTTACGCGGTCTGTCGGGACATTCGCGCTCAGCGATCAAGCAGCGACTGCGCCAACTGCGCGATTCGTGCGGAAGTGTCGGAATTGGCCAGATCGATGCCGCCTTCCGCGTCTTCCGGAGCGAGCTTGCCCAACGATTCGAGCACCACGCCAAGGTGACGCACGGTGCCTTCATTGCCGTCGATGATCGCCGCCGTATCAGGCAGCAGTTCGCGGAAATAATCGCGGTAGAACACGAAATGCGTGCAGCCGAGCACAACGGAGTCGATCGTGGACAGATCGTATTGGTCGAAATACTGGTGCAGCGTGCGCATCACCACATCATGGTCGTCAAGCTGCCCATGCTCCACGATCTCCACCAGACCGGGGCAGGGCTCCGGAAAAATCGTATGATCGGCCTTGAACCGGTCCATCAGCACGGCGAACTTGCGTTCACGCAACGTCAGGGGAGTGGCGGCCACGATGACGCGCTGACGCTTGCCGTGACCACGGTCGCAAGCCACCTTCAATGCCGGCTCCATGCCGATGATCGGAATGTCGTATGTGTCGCGCAGTTCGTTGGCTGCGGCGGAAGTGGCGGTATTGCAGGCGATCACGACCGCTTTCACGCCTTGTTCCACGAATCGTTTCACAATGACGTCGGACAGTTCGCGCACCTGTTCGGGCGATTTCGTGCCGTATGGAGCGTTCGCGGAGTCGCCGAAATACAGCACATGCTCGTTCGGCATGTCGCGGCGGATCTCACGCGCCACGGAAATGCCCCCCAAACCGGAATCGAAAACGCCGATAGGTGCCGTTGAAGCCATACGTCCTCCTTTGCCATCGCGCATACGCCCGCAGGCGCATACGCCAAACGCTTTCAATAGCCTACCGCGTGTAGAGTGAACTGGTATGAGCATTCCAAGCATTGTTTACAAAGCGTACGCCACCGGCAACGATTTCGTGGTGTATCTCGACGAAGACGGTACGCACGAGCCGACCGCCGATGAAGTGCGATTCCTGTGCGACCGCCATTTCGGCATCGGCGGCGACGGCCTGATCCGTCTGGCGCATCCGCAGGCGGTGTCCGATGTGAACGAAAGGCAGATCGCCGATTGCGCGGCGGGCGATGCGGACTGGTTCATGGACTACCGCAACGCGGACGGCTCGCTGGCCGAGATGTGCGGCAACGGCACACGTGCGATCACCTTGTTCGCGCAGCGGCAGGGCATCGCCGACCAGCCGGGCGGCAAGCCATTCCATCTCGGCACCCGCGCCGGCGTGAAGGTCCTGACTTCGCTCGGCGATGTGCCGGGCCTCGGCAAGGACGTGTTCCAGGTGGAGATGGGCGCATGGAAGCGTGGCGACGTCGACGGTTACGAAGTGACCATTCCGGGCACGTCCGGTTCCGCACGTGGCACGTTCGTGGACATGGGCAATCCGCACGTCGTGGCCGTTCTTGAGGACGCATTCGCCAGCCTGCCGAACGTCGAAGACCTTGATCTGGTCACCAAGCCGGTCGTCGCGCCCGAGATTCCGTCGGACCAGAACGTGGAGTTCGTGCGCATCGACGAGCAAAGCGAAGGCGACGATGCGGGCGAGGCCACCATGCGCGTCAACGAACGCGGTTGCGGCGAAACCCTGTCGTGCGGCACGGGCCTATGCGCCACCGCCATCACGTTGCGCGCCAAAACCGGCATCGACCATTGGACCATCACCGTACGTGGCGGCACCTTGCGCGTCGACGTGACCGACGAAGACGTGAAGCTTACCGGCAGCGCCACCATCGTGGGCAAAATCGAACTGCTGTAACCGCTGCGGCAGCAAACGAAAAGCGGATAGGCAAAAGGCCGGCCCCGCAGGGTCGGCCTTCATCGTAAAAGGCTCGATGCAAACCGTATCAGGCGAACAGCATCGGGCCGTCCTTGACGAGAATGACCACAATCAACGCCACAATCCACACCACATCGACCATCAGATCGAAATTCAGCCGGTAATACTTGCGCAATCCAGCATGGCCGGACGGCATGTCCTGCACGGCCACCGTGGCATGCGACAACGCCATGAACTGCACGGTGGTGGAGAACATCAGCACCAGGCACCACGGGCACATCGCGTTGATGACGAACAGCGACTGCGTGGTCAGCCAATACGAGTACGCCAACGCGGCAAGGCCTCCAAGCCATGTGCACAGCGCGAACCAACGCGGCACGGCCACCTTGGCCAGTCCGATCACCGCGATCGTCACGAACACCGATTCGGCGGCAATGCCGAAGAACGCGTTCGGAAAGCTCAATCCGGCGAACTTCACGATTTCCGCCTGCCAGGATTCGGCCACCGTGGAACAGGACAGCACGGCGTTCACATCGCAGTTGAGCTTCTGCCCGGGATTGCGTGCCATTTTCAGCGTGTCCGCCGACAGAATGAACGATACGAGCAATGCCACCGCCGAAGCGAGCAGCATGATCAGATACGTCCACGTTGCGCCGTGACGCCACCCGCGCGGCTTCGTGTAGTCGTCGTCCATGGCGACGGCTGTGCCGACGCTCGTTTCGTCATCGGCTGCGTCCACAGCGGCCTGGCCTTCAAAATCGCTCATCGTCAATCCTTGGAAAATCAAAATACAAACGTTGTCATGTCTCAGTCTACGCGAAAAACCGCGGATTCGAGCTTACGATAGTCATATGAGTCACGTGAGTTACGCGGAACCACCCGCACAAGGTTGGGATATTCATTGCCATACCGTCTTTTCCGACGGTACGGAGACGCCGCGCACGCTGGTGGAGCAGGCAAGGAAGCTTGGCTTGCATGGTGTGGCGATTGCCGACCATGACACCACCGCCGGCTGGGGCGAGGCGACGGAAGCCTCGGAGGAAATCGGTTTGCCGTTGCTGCTGGGCACGGAAATCACCGCCGTCGACGAAGATGTGTCCGTGCACATGCTCGCCTTCCAATACGATCCGTCCAACGAGCATATTTCCAGCATGTTCGCCAACACGCGTGCGGCGCGATTGCGGCGTACGAAACGCATGGTTGAGCGGCTGTCGCAGGATTTTCCGATTACGTGGGACGATGTGCTCGCCCAAGTGAAGGAAGGGGAGCGCACCACAATCGGCCGTCCGCACATCGCCGACGCGCTGGTCGCGGCGGGCGTGTACGAGACGCGTTCCGACGCGTTCGCCGACGCGGTGAGCGCCAAATCCAAGTATTACATTCCCACGCCGTCGCCGTCGACGCACGAGGTCATCGCCGCCGTCAAGGGGGCGGGCGGTGTGGTGGTCGCCGCGCATGCGGGCGATCCGCAACGCAACCGCCGGCTGCTGTCCGACGAGCAGCTTGACGCGATGATCGCCGACGGCTTGGACGGCTTGGAAATATGGCATCGCGGCAATCCTCCGGAACAGCGCGAACGATTGCTGACGATTGCCGCACGGCACGATCTGCTGGTGACCGGCGGCTCGGACTGGCATGGCAAAGGCAAGCCGAACGGTCTGGGCGAGAACCTTACCGACGACGACACCGTACGCGAAATCCTGCATCGGGGTGTGGATTTGATCGGTCGCGTCGGCAGCTCACATGCCGCATGAAATCCGGATATGGAATTTCCAAGCGTGAACCGGATACATGAATCGAATATGAAAAAGGCGTCGAACCTGATATGGTCCGACGCCTTTTTCATATGGAACGTGTCCAACGCGTTTGTTGGTGGCGATCAGAGATTGCCGAAGCCGACGGCGTGCTTGGTTTCGGAACCGATGATGGCATAGCGAGAGAACCGGCCGGCACCACGATGCGACGGCCCTTGTCGTCGGTCAGGTTGATGGTCTTGCCATTCTCCACGGCCTCGGCGATGACGTTGTTCACCTCGTCGGCGCTCTGCTCGGTGCTGAAGGTGACGGTGCGCGCCACGTTCTGAATGCCCAGTTCGATATCCATGATGCTCCTTGTAAGGGTGTTCGTGTGCAAATTCGTTTGCAATGTATGCGCTTATTCTACGCGCGGTTTCTCATCGGTGGCGTCCTCGGCCTGCAGCCGGTCGACTCCGCTTTGGCCTTCTGCATAGTGGCTCATCGCGTTCGAGCAGCGGAATGAGCATGGTCGCCGCTTCGCTATGGGCTTGAGGAATTTCCTCCTCGTTCGTGTCGTCGCTGCCATCGGCGGTCTGCAACGTGCTGATCACAATGGTCGAACTGGACGGCAACGACTCGTGACGCTCCCTCGCGGACTGCTCCGGAACGAACGTGCTGACGGGGGATTCCTCACGTTCGCTCGTATCGTCCGAATCGGCATTGCCGGAAACCATGCCGGCGGAGGCGATATGTTCGGCGGCAGTCACATCGAACGCTTCCGTGGCGTCATCGACGATCTGCTTCGTCTTACGGACGGGCTGGGAGCCGGTAACATCGAAATCGCCGGTCCTGTCATCATCCATATCGGTCGCGTCGATATGACGTTCGCCGGTCGCGTCGGCATCGTTATTCTGCTGCGCCGCCGCCTGCCTGCGACGTTCCGATTCGTCCAGCAACGTGCCCACGGTGATGGTGCTCGGCGGACGGTTGCCGGCCTTCTGCTCGTCCTGACGCGTCTCGCTCGGCCTATGGTTCTTCGCGGTGAGCATACCCAACTGGTGAGCCAAACGCTCCACCTGCGCCTTGAACTGCATGATCTTGACGCTATCGGCCTGATTCAACGCGCTGATGAAATCGCCCACCTGTTCCATCTGCAGCCACAGGTTGGCGCGCAGCATGATCAGATCGTCCAAACGATTGCCCAGCATGCGTCCATACGCGCTGAGCAACGCATTACGGTGGTTTTCGTCAAGTTTGGAGAAAATCCACGCCAAATCACGTGCCGGATCATTGACCTGCATATCCTGCCAGTTCGTGATGGCGGTGATCGACGAGCCCGAGAACAGCACATCGCCGTCGGACAGGCCACCATGCACCGGACAAGTGGCGAACGACCACAGGCCGTCCGTTTCAAGAACGTCGGACCAGCTCGTCGTGATCTCCTGCGGCACATGGCCAGCCTGACGCAAACGCTTGATCCATGCGGTCAGCTGCGCGCGAATCTGCCCCGTGGAGAACACCGGATAGCCGGCCTCCTGCAGAAAATCCGGACGAAGACGGTGTATCGCGCCCAACGCGGTGCCCACGCTGGCACAGTCGTCCAACGTCAGCAGCGTCAGCGGACGCGCCTGACCATCATGATGCGTGGCGACCATCACGGAAACGTCTCCTGTGACGGACCTCTCCTGTTCGCCGTTGGAGAACGCCAGAACGCGATCGACGTCGAACCCCAATCCGCCCAACTCGCGGTTGCCCATCAACGTCTGCGCGGCACGCACGCGACCAACGAGACGTTTGCGTCCCTTCGGCGTGTTCGAAGCGAACGTGTCATACAACTTGCCCGCGGCGTCCTGCACCACGCATGATCAATGCCATACCCCTTGTCGGTGGCGTTGACCTGCTCGCTGTCACGCGTGCCAGCGATGGTGGCGTTCGGCATCGCCGCGCTCGCCAAGGCGGCCATCATAAATCTGCTTCGTTCGGTCACAATTCCAACCTTAATACACACTGAAGGCTAATAAGGGCGCGACTTGCCACGAATTCACGGTTAATCGCGCCGATGACGTCCGTCTCGTCACGCAATCTGCCACAATGGAGCATATGGATGCAACAGCGGAAGCGATTCTCGACGGACTGGACGATGCGCAGCGCATGGCGGCGACCGCCGTGCGCGGACCCGTCCGTATCATCGCCGGCGCAGGTGCCGGCAAAACGCGGACCGTCACCCGAAGAATCGCCTACGCATGCGCCACCAAGGCATGGGATCCGCGCGCCACGCTCGCCGTGACCTTCTCCGTCAAAGCGGCCGCGGAAATGCGCAACAGACTATCCCAACTCGACGTCGCATCCGACGTCAAAGCCGCCACCTTCCACTCCGCGGCACTACACCAACTCCGTCGGATCTGGCCAGACGTATGCGAAGGGCCCATGCCGTTCATCTCACGCAATCCGCGCGAAATCGTGGAACATTCCCTACGCCGAGTCACCACCCAGCAGGTGGACGACGACACCGTGCGCAACCTGCAAGCCGAAATCAACTGGTGCAAAATCTCGCTCATCGCGCCGGAAGACTATGAACGCGTCTGCGCGGCCATCCACCACCAGCCGCCGGCAGGACTGGAACCAAGCCAATTCGTGGACATCTACAGAGCATACGAAACCGAAAAAACCAATCGCAACGAAATCGACTTCGACGACATCCTGCTCATCACCTGCCACCTCATCGAAAGCGACGAAGACGTGGCGGCCAACATCCGCTCCGGCATCACATGGCTCACCGTCGACGAATACCAAGACGTCTCGCCCCTGCAGCATCGGCTGCTCACCCGATGGCTCGGTGACAACCGCAACATCTGCGTGGTCGGCGACCCGGCACAGACCATCTACTCGTTCGCCGGAGCCAGCAGCTACAACCTGCTCAACTTCGCCTCCGAATTCGACCCCTCACCGCCGACGTCAGACTCAACAACGACTACCGTTCCACCCCGCAGATCGTCAACTACGCCAACCGCGTGCTCGAAGCCTCACCGCAACGCGCCGACTATCTCAAACTCAACTCCAAGCGAGACCAAGGCCGCCGAGTCGCGCAAACCGTCTACAACAGCGATCTCGAAGAAGCCCGGGGCGTGGCTGCACGCATCCGCAGACTCGTGGACGAGGGAGCATCTCCGGGCGACTGCGCCATCCTCACCCGAGTCAACGCGCAGCAGAAAATCCTCTGCCGGGCACTGGACGAACAACACCTGCGCTACCGCGTCAAACGAGACAGCGGATGGCGGAACTCCGCGCTCGCGGATGACGCTCAGACCCGCTTGGCCATGTTGGAAGCACTTGGCGCAGGCGGCGACGTTAAAGGCGTGACCATCTCCACCATCCATGCCTCCAAGGGCCTGGAATTCAAACACGTGTTCCTGATCGGGTGCTCCGAAGGGCTGATTCCATACGGTTCACCGCCCGAAGGCGACCTTCTGGAAGAGGAACGGCGATTGATGTACGTGGCGGTCACGCGTGCCGAAGACACGCTCGACGTGTCCTATGCGCGCGCCCGCGAGGACGATGGGTCCGATCGCGGGCGCAGGAAATCACGCTTCTTCCGGTGACTGCGGTCGCCGGAAGCGTTCGTATCGCCGGCGTCATCTGTGCCGTCGGCGTCGTTCGTGCTGTCGGCGTCATCGCCCTTGTGCTCTTCCTCGTCGAGCAGCTTGGACAGTTCGGCATCCCAATCGATGCTGTCCGGAATATCCTGTTGCGCCGTGGTCTGTTCCGTACCGGTAGTGGCGGATGCGGCGCCGTTCTCTTCGTTGGAGCTATCCTCGGACTGCTCGTCCGGCAGTTGCGGCAGCAGATCCGGATGCGACCATTTCGCGTCGCGCGCCTCGGGGCCTTCCTGCGCGCCGATGCTTTCCCACAGCGCGGCCGCCTCACGCATGCGCTTGGGGCGCAATTGCATGCCCATCAGGCTTTCGAACGTGCGTTCCGCAGGCCTCCGATGGCGCGTTCGCGGCGCAACATCTCACGAAGCTGTTCGATATGCGGAATATGCGCCATGCCCGCACGCCACACGACGGCATCCACCCAGCCTCCACCAAGGCAAGCAGATTCTCCAACGCCTTCATGGCCTGCTTCTGCTCCGGAGTGTCCGGGAACGCCACCTTGGTGATGTTCACCGCGCTGGCCATGGAATCCGGATCGATGGACTCCGCCTCACGGATCTGCTCCTCCATGGCATCCATGTCGATGGTGATGCCACGCGCGTATTTGCCCAGCAGCGCCTCGAAGCGGGGCATCAGCACGGCACGGAGCGAACAGCCTGGCATGCGCAAGCTCCTGCAGCGCAAGATAGCCCATCACTTCGTTCACGTCGATATCCAGCGACTTCGCGTATTCGGTCACGTTCTGCACGATCAGTCCGCCGGCGGGATTCTTCAGCAGCGCGATGCCCTGATCGAAGCTGCCGCGCACCTCATGGGACAGGTCGCCGGCGGCACGCCCCAACTGCATGGCGAACGACGTGTTGCCGACGAATCGCATCAGCTTCGCCGGATTCTTCATCTCGTCCGGAATCGGAATTTCGATGGGGCCTGCGAAAACCCCGGAAATCTCGGTCTGTATTTCGCCGTCGCCGAAACGCTGCGACAGAATCGAAGCCAGAGCGTCGTTCATCGATTCGGCCACGGGGGAGGCGAACTGCGCCCACGCGTCGATTGTGTCCTCCACCCAGCCGGCGCGGGTGAGCAGCTGCGTCTCGCCTTGCGCCGGGTTGAACTCGCAAGCGGTATCAAGCCACAGGTTCGCCTCGCTGATGGCACGTCTTGCGATTTCGCCGGTTTCGGCGTTCACGCTGCTGTCCGATCCGGCACCATTCGCCTGCTGCAACGCGAGCGATTTCGCCAGTTTGATGTTGATCGGCCCCTGTTCCACGGCCTGCTGCATATCTCCCATGGTGTTGAGTCCGCCGGCGGTGAACGCCTGCATCATGGACTTGACCTCTTCGGGCTTGGGCAGCGTGCTCGGATCCTGACTCATCAGCTGGTCGCGTACGGCTTCCGGCATGTTGGAAAGCTGGTTCCATGCCATCTCGCCCTGAATCGGTCCGAAGCAATCGATAAGCCACTGGCGGATCGCATTCTCATCCATACCGTTTCCTGCCTTTGTTCCACGCGATTGTTAAGTTCGTTGCCTTCCATAGTATGGGAGGCATGGCCGATATGCAGGAAACACAGCGAGTTCACGCCAAAAGCACACGTAACGGGTCGTCTCAAGGCCTTCTGCCACGTATCAGACGACGTTGGCGTCAGGTCGGACGGTGGTTCGATGTTCGCCCTTGGCGATATCTCGCCGGACCGATCGTGGCCGTGCTCTGCGTGCTGGTGCTTATTGCGCCCAGCGCGTACGTGGTGCAGGAGCCGGGACCGACCCAGGACGTGCTCGGAAAAGTCGAAGGCAAGCAGGTCATCGACGTGTCCGGCGTGAAGACGCATAAGGACTCCGGCAAACTACTGCTCGTCACCGTCAACGCCTCAGGCGTTCCCGGATATCCTGTGACCAACGCGCAGGCGTTGCTGGCATGGGCCAATCCGAAGGCCACGGTGATTCCGCAGGAGGCCGTGTTCCCCGTCGGACAAAGCGCCAAGGACTATGCGAAGGAAAGCAACAAGGAGATGTCCTCATCGCAGAGCGCCGCGGCCACGGCCGCGAAGCGGTTCCTCAAGGCGCACGGTTATGACGTGTCCGGTATGAAGGTGTCCATGCACGTCGACGACATCGGCGGCCCGTCCGCGGGCATGATGTACACGCTCGGTCTGATCGACAAGGTGACCGGAGAGCAGCTTTCCGGCGGGAAGACCATCGCGGGTACCGGCACGATGAACGCCAAAGGCAAGGTTGGCGCGATCGGCGGCATCCGGTTGAAGATGATCGGCGCGAAGCATGACGGGGCCACGTGTTCCTTGCCCCGGAATCCAACTGCTCCGACGTGGTTGGGCACGTGCCACAGGCCTCCACGTGGTGAAGGTGGGCACGTTGGACGAGGCGTACGACGCGCTGGGCGCCATCCGCGATGGTAAAGGCGGTTCACTGCCGCAATGCACCGTCAAGCAATGAGCGTGCGGCGGAAGGAGATAGGCGTGATACAGGCGGAAATCGCCGTTTCATCTCGAAAAGTGGGCGATTCCGGCGTTCGTAACGTATATGTTCGAGCAGTGTTGGTATATTGACGAACGTGAATCAAACGGCATCTGATAACGCTGAAGAATTCGGTTTCCACGCCGGCGACCTGGTACAGGAATGGCTGTGGGACGATGATGTGGATGACTCGATCCGCGCCAAGATCGAGGAACTGACCGGTGAGGAGCTGGTCGACGAGGATTATGACTCCGCAGTCGATGGTGTGATCATCTGGTGGCGTGATGGCGATGACGAGGACGAACTAGCCGACACCATTGTCGACGCCTATGCGGTTCTCGGCGATGACGGCCCGCTGTGGGTGCTCACCCCGAAGCCGGGACGTCCGGGTGCCGCAAGCTCCAGCACCGTGCAGTCCGCGGCCAAGACCGCCGGCATGAATGCCGCCACTCCGCTGACCGTCAGCTCCGATTGGAACGGTATTCACCTGCGCGCGTTCGGCAAGGGCAAGTAAACCAAGACTTTTCGCGATTTTCTCGCGTATACGAAAATCCCCCGGGCCCATTGGGTTTGGGGGATTTCGCTATTACGTGGACTTTCCGGCAAAACACAAACAAAACGTGGACAGAATGTGGGCAAAACACGGGTGCGCGCGTTGATATTACGCGGGATGATATGCGATTCCTTGATTTTTCACGGCGTTGCGAAAAGTGGGCGATGAGGATTCGAACCCCCGACATCCACCGTGTAAAGGTGGCGCTCTAACCAACTGAGCTAATCGCCCGCAACGAACTACTGTACCGTATCCGCGCGATGAGCCGCACTCGTGTGTCGGCATGGCGGATATGATGCCGCTTGATCGGTACGAAACCGCCGTGTGGGCCATGAGCCGCACGTGTCGATTCACTGAATTTTCATCTTTTGCGGCGTCTGCGTCGAATCAATCACGTAAAGTAGTGACGTTAATACGTGTAGCAGGAGGTCGAACGCCAATGGCACAGGAACCTGAAACCGAGAAGAACGCATCGGGAATCGCTCATGCCGCGAAGCGAAAGTGGGGCTACGATGCGGAACAGGTGGATGCTTTCCTTGAACGTGCGCACATGCTGTATGAAGGTGAGGGCGCGCAACTCACCCAGCATGATATTCAGAACGTCTCCTTCGAACTGGTCAAGGGCGGCTATGTGATCGCCCAAGTGGATGCCGCGCTTGCCCGTCTGGAACGTGCCGTGGTCGACAAGCAGACCACGTGGCAAATCTCCCAGCATGGCCGTGTGGCATGGAAGGCGCAGACCGAGGACCTGTTCAAGAAGCTCGACGCGCATGCCGAACGCGAGCATGGCCAACGGTTCAAGCCGGGCGAGGGCAAAAATCCGAGCTACGACCGCAAGCAGGTCGACAGCGTGATCGACAAGTGCCTGACGAAAGCCGCCGGCGAGCTGGGTGTCGAGGAAGTCAGTGAAGCGGACGCCAAGGCGATCGCCGACACGAATTCCCAGACCTTGAGCAACGTGATCTTCACTCAGCGCAAAGGCAAGAGGGGATACGACGAACGTCAGGTGGATTACTATCTGGCCGCCTGCGCGCAGTTGCTGACCCGACTCGAATCGTATGCGCGCGTCGCGGATTTCGTCGGTGAACCCTCCGAAGAGGCGATGGCCGCGGCCGCACCGTCCGTTGCCCCGGCTTCCAGTGATTCCGCAGCTGGCGAAACCCAGATGATCGCACCGCTGTTCGCAGCTCCTTCCGCCACGGTTCCGGCTGCTCCGGTTCCTCCTACTGTGCCAACCGTCACGCCGGGCGAAGAGGATTCCTTCGACGCGCTGAACAAGGCCGAGCATGAGATCTTCACGTCCGCGGTCACCTCCCCGGTGAGCGTGCCTGCCACGCCGACGAACACTCCGCCTGCGGCTCCGGTGGTTCCTCCGGTGTTCCAGCCGCAGACCGATTCCGCTTCTTCCGCGCCGAGCGCCGTTGAAGAGACCCAGGCGTTCGATCCGCTTGCCGATGATGCGATGGAAGATGCCGCGCCAAAGACTCCGGCTCCGACCACGACCGATTCGCAGGCTCCAGCCGCTCCGGCATTCCCGCCGGCTCCGGTTGAACCCGAGCCGCAGCAGGATCCGTCTTTGGCCGCGTTGGCGCATCTGGCCCACACCATCAATGAGACGAACCAGACGGAAAACACGTTCACGCCGCAGGTTCCGAGCCTGTCCGCGTCCGACTTGCCTCAGGTCACCACCGGTTCGACGAGCCTGAGCTCCCTCGCAGCCTCGGTGCCGCCATCCTTCACGCCTGAACCGTCCGCTCCGGCTGAACCTGCCGCAGAACCGGCAGTTGCCCCGGCAGCTGAACCGTCCGCCGAACCCGATGCGGACAAGCAGCAGGAGGACAAAAAGCCGGAACCAAGCCCGGCCTTCAGGTCGATTTTCCCTGCGTCGGGCAACGACGACAATCTCGATATTCCGGATCTGTCGTTCCCGTCCTTCGAGTGAACCAACGGTAAGAAACAGGCTGGCGGAATCGTCAGCCTGTTCTCGCGTTTACACAATCCCAACTACACAGCCTCGACTACACAGTCCCAACTTACATAGTCCCAACCAATGCCGGAACATCGGCAGATCATACGGAGAGCAGCGCATAACCCATGCAACCATCAACCGTAGTAATTCTGGGCTCCACCGGGTCCATCGGCACCCAAGGCCTTGACGTCATCTCACGTCATCTCGACCGCTTCACCGTGACGGGTCTCGCCGCGGGCGGAGCACATGTCGAACTGCTTGCGCAGCAGGCGGCGAAATTCCATGTGCCAACCGTCGCGATCTTCTACAAGGAAGCCGTCCCCGCGCTACGTGAGGCGTTGGAACAGGCCGGCGCAGGCAACGTCAACATCACAGCCGGCCCTGACGCGGTGATCGCCATGGCAGGCTCCGGCGCCGACGTGGTGCTTAACGGCATCACCGGCTCCATCGGCCTCGAACCGTCCATCGCGGCACTGCAGGCAGGCTCCCAGCTGGCATTGGCCAACAAGGAATCCGTGGTGGCCGGCGGACACCTGCTGTTTAGCGCGCAGGTACGCGACAAGCAGATCAATCCGGTCGATTCCGAACATTCCGCCATCTGGCAGTCGTTGCGTTCCGGCACGCACGGCGAAGTGTCCAAGCTCGTCGTCACCGCTTCCGGCGGTCCGTTCCGCGGCTGGAAGCGCGACCAAATGACCGACATCACGCCGGAACAGGCCTTGAACCACCCCACATGGAACATGGGGCCGGTCGTGACCATCAACTCGTCCACGCTGATGAACAAAGGCCTTGAAGTCATCGAAGCAAGCCGACTGTTCGACGTGCCACCGAGCCGCATCGACGTGACCGTGCACCCGCAATCCATCGTGCATTCCATGGTGGAATTCCGCGACGGCGCCACCATCGCGCAGGCTTCGCCGCCGGACATGCGCCTGCCGATCGCCCTCGGCCTGTCCGCGCCGGAACGTCTCGGAAACGTCGCCGCCGCATGCGATTGGACGAAGGCGGCTACGTGGACGTTCGAGCCGCTCGACAACGAGGCGTTCCCCGCGGTGAACCTGGCCCGGCACTGCTCGAATCGTCCGAAAAGCATACGGCCGTGCTCAACGCGGCCAACGAGCAGGCCGTCCACGCGTTCCTCGAACACCGTCTGCCATACCTCGGCATCGTCGACACCGTGCGCGAAGTGCTTGACGAGATGGACGCCGAACTGCGCGGCAACCCGCTGTTCGCTTCCGTGGAGGAAATGAGCCGACTCGAGCAGGAGGCTCGCGCCCGCGCCGACAAGCTGATAAACAAGTAAAGAGCACAAGCCGTAAGAACCATCGCGGGACGCATAGCGCGCCTCGCACATGCAAGGATCACGTATGCCAGAAATCGAAAAACCGTTCCGCAAAACCGGTGACGCGGCCATCAGCGAAAGCCCGCTGCATCCGCGCCGCAAGTCCCACCGCATCATGGTCGGCCCGGTGCCGGTCGGCGGGGGAGCGCCGATTTCAGTGCAATCCATGACCAATACGCTGACGGCTGACGTACCGGCCACCCTGCAGCAGATCGCGGAACTGACCGCGGCCGGCTGCGACATCGTGCGCGTGGCCGTGCCAAGCCAGGATGATGCCGACGCATTGCCGGAAATCGTCAAAAAATCGCCGATTCCGGTGATTGCGGACATCCACTTCCAAAGCAAGTACGTGTTCCAGGCCATCGACGCCGGCTGCGCGGCCGTGCGCGTGAACCCCGGCAACATTCGCAAATTCGACGAGGTCGGCCCTTCGATCTGCAAGGCCGCCACGGATGCGGGCATTTCCCTGCGCATCGGCGTGAACGCCGGTTCGCTCGATAAGGAGCTGTACGCCAAATACGGCGGCCCGACACCGGAGGCGCTGGTGGCGTCCGCGATGAAGGAAGCGCGCATGTTCGAAGACGCCGGCTTCCACGATTTCAAGATTTCCGTCAAGCACCATGATGTGGTCACCATGGTGCAGACGTACCGTCTGTTGGCTTCCAAGGGCGATTGGCCGCTGCATTTGGGCGTCACCGAAGCCGGCCCGACCTGGCAGGGCACAATCAAAAGCTGCCTGGCATTCGGCGCGCTGCTGGCCGAAGGCATCGGCGATACGATCCGCGTTTCACTGTCCGCGCCTCCCGTGGAGGAAGTGAAGGTGGGCTGCAAGCTGCTGGAATACATGGGATTGCGCCCGCGTAAGTTCGACATCGTCTCCTGCCCGTCCTGCGGCCGTTCCCAGGTGGACGTGATTCAGCTGGCCAACGCGGTGACCGAAGGGTTGAAGGACGTGACCGCGCCGATTCGCGTGGCCGTCATGGGCTGCATCGTCAACGGTCCGGGCGAGGCTCGCGAAGCCGATTTGGGCGTGGCCTCCGGCAACGGCAAGGGGCAGATTTTCATCAAGGGCAAGGTCATCCAGACCGTGCCGGAAGACCAGATCGTGGAAACCTGCTCGCCAAGGCGCAGGAGATCGCCGCGCAGATGGAGGCCGACGGCCAGTTGCCTGCCACCGCCACCGGTCCGGTGGTCGTGCCGGTGACGCAAAACGGCAACTGCTGAAAGCCATGTTCCAGCGTGCCGTCGGTAGCATGCAATCGCAGGCTTCTCAGCAAAGGCCGGTAGAATGAGCGGCGTGTCAGAGCAGGAACGTCAATCATCAGCCGCCAGCCAGTCATTACGGCAAGAATCGGCTTCATCGCCCGCGCGTCCGCAACCGCAACATCAACCGTGGACGCGCGGGCGGCGACTCATGGTCAACCTGCCTATTTTCATCATGCTGCTGGGCATTCTGGTGTCCGTGGCCAATTTGACGGCATCCACATGGAACTACGAGCCGACCGAGCAGACCATCGAAACGCTTGACGCCAACACCGCCGTGACCTTCGCCAATCCATCCGGCGAAAAACTGGCGAAAAAAGGCGATTACGAGGTGGCGAAACGGTACGTCACCATCAAAGCGAAACGGCCTTCCACCGGTGAGATACAGAACATCAAAGTGCTGATCCGCAAACCGAAAGGGGCTGGGAACGGACGTCCCGGTGTGGTTTTCATGCACGGCGCCGGCTATGGCACCTGCGACAATTCCTTCGGCGACATGGCCTCCGACCTGTCTTCGGCGGGATTCGTGACGGCGGTGCTTGACAAGCCGGTCTGGTCCACCAACGACGCCAATCGCGACTACCCGGGTTCCGCCGCCATCTACGACCAGGTCATCAACCTCCTGCGGAAAATGGATACGGTGGACGCCTCCAAAGTGGGCATCTACGCCACTTCCGAAAGCACATGGATCTCATCGTATCTGCTGCAGCGCGATCCGGACGTCGCTTTTCAGGTGCTGCTCAGTCCGATGGTCTACGAGCCGCGGTATTCGCTGGGCTTCCTCGCCGCACAGGACTTCGCGCTCGTCGGCGCGCATGACGGCTACCAGTCGATCGTCCGCCGCGTATTCAATATCGACGCGTCCCTGTTCGGACTCACCAACCTCGACATCGACACGTTGACGCCGAAAGCGTATGCCATTCCGACATTGGTGGCATATGGCACGAAAGACGTCATGACCGCGCAGGTGGAAGGCACGGAGAAAATCGTCGATCTGGCTCACCAGGCCGGCAACTGGGACGTCACCATACGCACGTACCCCATCGCCAACCATGTGCTGAGGCTCGGCGACGAAGCCAATTCCGGAACCCCGTTCGCCGACGCGTACGTGGACGATGTGGTCGACTGGGCCGTCGGCACCACGCACGGACTCAAACAGACCAGCGAACGCGTGGCCGGCACCAGAATGTACCAGTCAATCGCAGTGCCATTGGACCTCAAAGCCAATCGCGGCCTGACCATCTACCTGGTCGCGTTGCATGCCAGCATGCTGGTGCTGCTGCTTGCCGCAGGCGTGCTGTGCTCGCCGTGCTGATGCGTAAGATCTGGGCGCGTGCCCACGGACGACGGTATCGGCTGGGGCTTGCGCAAGGGTTCAAAAACTCGCTGGTCACGTTGACTATCGCCACTATGGCCACGTTCGTGCTGTTCTGCGCCGGCTTGGCGATGTGATCATGGGTGTGGTCAAACTGGCATGGGGCAGTGCCCCAGTGGAGAATCCGGGCGTGATGTATTGGAGCTGGCCGGTGATCCAGATCGTGTGCGTCGCCGTGGTGTGGGCATGGTCCCGCGTGTTCATGCGGCTGATAGAAGAGGCAACCCATCGAGCATCGCGCAGTGGCCGCCACGTAAGGGTGCTATCGGCGAAATCGTCAGCGGACGCAGCCGGTGCTGGCTTCCACGCGGTTCGGACGCGTGATGTTCTGGCTGACCGTGGCCGCCATGTTCTGCGTATTGCTGGTGTTCGCGTTCTGGGGGCTGTTCATCTACTGACGGGGCGAATGTATTTCGGAACGCGCACGTGCGGCGAGCGTATGCATAACAGGATGCGATGAATGGCAAGAAAAGGAGGTGCGATGCCGCTGTATCAAGACGAAGGCGTGGTGCTGCGCACCGCCAAACTCGGCGAAGCCGACCGCATACTCACCTTGCTCACACGTGACCATGGCAAAGTACGCGCCGTCGCGAAAGGCGTGCGCCGTACCAAATCGCGTTTCGGAGGCCGACTCGAACCGTTCATGCGCGTGGCGCTGCTCATTGCGGAAGGTCGTTCGCTCGACGTCGTGTCCCAAGCCGAATCGATCGCCGCGTATGCAGGGCCGATTTGCGCCGATTTTCAAGCGTATACGGCGGCGAACGTGATCTGCGAAACCGCCGACAAGCTGGTCGCCACGGAAAAGGAGCCTGCGGTCGCACAATACCGGCTGGTATTGGGCGCGTTGAACGCGCTTGCCAAACATGCGCACGAGCCGTCCACGATTGGCGATTCGTACGTGTTGCGCGCACTGGCGATCGCTGGTTGGACACCCCGTCTGCGCGTCTGCGTGGTGTGTGGCGAGCCGATTTCGTCCACGCTGTCCTGGTATTTTTCGATTCCCGCCGGCGGCCTGATGTGCGCCGCCGACCACATCCCCGAATCGGAAGCGGTGTCGTGGGATGCGATTTGCCGGCTTTCGGCGCTTGTCGATGGCGATTGGGGGGAGCTGGACGGTGTTCCGGCGGCCGCGTCGATTCAACGGGAAACCCACCAAATAGTGGAAGAATGGGGCGAATACTATTTGGAACGGCCGATTCGTTCCATGCGCTTGCTAGATTAGCGGGTATGGCTTTTGAGAACGTGGATTACAAATCCCTTGACATTCCGGCGGCACCGTTTTCTGATCCGTCGATCATTCCCGATTTTCCAAAGAACAAGGTTCCGCGCCACGTCGGCGTGATCATGGACGGCAACGGCCGTTGGGCCCAGCAGCGCGGACTCATCCGCACCGACGGCCATCAGGCGGCCGAACCGGTGGTGTTCGACACCATCGCCGGCGCCATCGAAGCGGGCGTGCGTTACCTGTCTCTGTACACGTTCTCCACGGAGAATTGGAAGCGTTCGCCGCAGGAAGTGCGTTTCCTTATGGGCTTCTCGCGTGACATCATCCACCGTCGTGTCGATCAGATGAACGAGTGGGGCGTGCGCGTGCGCTGGTCCGGCCGCCGTCCGAAGCTGTGGAAATCCGTCATCGACGAGCTGGAAGTGGCGCAGGAGAAAACCAAGAACAACAAGACCATCGACGTGGTGTTCTGCCTGAACTATGGTGGTCGCGCCGAAATCGCGGACGCGTGCGCAGCGATTGCACGCGAGGTTCGTGACGGCAAGATCTCTGGCGATCGCGTGACGGAGAAGATGATTGCTGAGCACCTGTACAACCCGGATATTCCCGACTGCGATCTGGTGATCCGCACGTCCGGCGAGCAGCGCACGTCCAACTTCCTGCCGTGGGAAGCCGCCTACGCGGAACTCGACTTCGTGCCGGAACTGTTCCCGGATTGCGGCCGTGATGTGCTGTGGCGCTCCATCGACCACTACATCCACCGCGATCGTCGTTTCGGTGGCGTGAAGAAGTAGGGGGTATTTGTTCCCGTCAATGTGTGCTTATTCGGACGAAAACAGACCGGTTTTCGTCCGAATAAGCACACATTTTCCTTTTTCCCCAACATCCGCTAAACTGCACGGATGGGCGAAAAGGAAACTCATTGTTCTCTGAATCTCCTGATTGCGAAGGCGCAGCGGGATCGGTGTTGCATGCGTCCTTTCTGGGATACGGACATCAAGGTGGTCGTACGTCGAGTCAAGCAGGGGAGCATTGTCCGGGTGCATCGTGGTCTGTATGCAGGCAAGGAATATTGGGATCGGCTCGACCCGCATGAGCGGCTTCGGCACATTCTCCGTTCGCTATCCCAATGGCATGAGCGATGGGCGTTCTGCGGCGCGAGCGCGGCGGTCATGCATGGTTTGGATTGCTCGTACCGGCAGTTGCATCCGATTCATGTCGCGGTTGGCAGAAACAGCCGTCCGAGGAATCAGAGGTATGTGAGGTTCCATGTGTTGGATGATGCGGAAACGGTGGCTGTGGATGGTGCGCGCGTGACCTCTATCCTTCGTACGCTTGTCGATTGCGCTGCGATGATGCCGCGTCGCTATGCGATGGCGCCGATTGATTCCGCTTTGCGGCAGGGGAAAACCACCGTGGAGCAGATGTTGGAATATGTGGATGCGATTCCCATGCTTCGGGACAGGGAACGCATTCGTGCCGTACTTGCCCAAGGTGATGGAAGGGTTGAAAACGGTGGTGAGTCGGAGTGCCGTGCCGTTTTGGACGAATTGGGGTTTCCTGTGCATAGGGTTCAGGTCGAGTTCCCCTGCCTGAGCCATCCAGGCCGTGTGCATCGGTGGATTTTCTCTGGGAACGAGATGACGGCACCCTGATCGCGGGGGAGTTCGACGGGGTTCAGAAGTACGTGGATCCGTTGATGACTGCGGGGCGGACCATTCGGCAGGTCGTCGATGATGAACGCGATCGACAGCAGTGCCTAAGTAGGCGCGGTGTAGATATGGTGCGCATGTTCTACAGGGATTTGGACAACGCCCAGGTTTTGGCATATCGATTGGAGCAGGCACGTGTGCCGCGGCGTTGATGTGTGTTGTTTTGGACGAAATCAAACCGGATTTCGTCCAAAACAACACACATCAACGCCGGATGCCGGCGATTCTACGGGTGAAGTCGGCCACGAAACGGTTATGATCGACGGTCAGTGCGACGTGTACGCGGGGCACGGCCGGGTCGATGAGGCCGGCCGGATCGCCGACGGTGCGGCCGCGTGTGCCGTGGAAATCGCCCGTTTGCGTCTCGACCTTCATCGGCAGATCGAAGCATTCCACCAAACTTGGATCCAATGCGACGGCCGCGGCAAGGGGATCATGCAATGGCATGCCTGCCGAGAAGAGACGCGCATCCGCATGAAGATTCGCTGCGATCGAGAAATCGGCGATATCGGCAAGGAACGTCCGTACGCCGGTCGGCGCAGCCTGCTGGCGCCACTGTGCGGTCGCGTCGCTTCCCAGCAGACACTGGTGTGTGACGTCCAGTCCTACCATGGTCACGTCCGCGCCGGAATGGAACACACGATCCGCCGCTTCCGGATCCTGGATGATGTTCGTTTCGGCGGTCGCATCCCAGCAGTTTCCCTCTTGGGTGAGCGTCCCTCCCATCATCACCAGCCGTAATCCGTCCGCGATATCCGGCGCTGCGGTGAGCGCCGCGTCGATGTCGCTCAGCGGTCCGGTCGCCGCCACTGTGACGTCCCTGCCGTACCGGCGGACCATGTCGATGATGAATCGTACGCCTTCCGGCGAGGCAGGCGTGCTTTCTGTACGGTCGCATGCGGTGAATGAAAGCGTGAGCGAATCGGTGGAAGGATTCGCATGGCGGTCGTGCACGTTGTAGCCGCCTACGGAAATCAGCCTACGCGATGTTAGCGTGAACGCTCCCGCCGAATCGGATGTAGACGGGTCCGCTGCCGGCCCGAATCCACCCAGCCGTCCGTTCCATGGAATTGCGCGCATCCCGCGTCCACGATGAAGGAATCGGCCCATGATGGATGCGTGGAGCCCGCGAGAACCGGCACATGCCGCAATCCCAGCCAATCCAGCACATATCGCGTGTTCCGCACGGCCGTATCGGCTGTCACGTTGCCATAGGTGCCGATGGATCCCAGCAACTCGACGTCGTCGAACGTGGAGACATACGCCAGAGCCAGCGCGTCGTCGATGCCGGTATCGACATCGAGAATCAGCTTGCGTTTGACGGACATCAGACTCACTTCAGGAATTCGTCGGTCGAGATGTTCTTGGCCACCGGCACGGTGTGTACTGTCTTGCCATGCGAATCGGTGTAGGCGTCCTCTTTGGCGAGGAAATCGAAATACTGTTGCGCGCCCTTGGTGTCGTTCGTGCCGAACACGAACGAGCCATCCTTGATCTTCGCCGGATCGCCCCAATACTGGCCGTCCACGATGGTCTTCATGCTCTTCTTGACGAAAGCGAGCTTGAGATTCGCGTCGGGGGCTTCTTTGACGAGAATCGCGGCCGCATCATCGGGATGCGAGTAGGCGTATTCATACCCCTTCTTGGTGGCCTGCACGAACTTCCTTACGAGAGTCGGATTGGAGGATATGTCTTGTCGCTGGTGATAATGCCGATGGTGTCGGCGTTGCCTGGCACGCCATAATCCGGCTCGGTGAAGCAGTTGAGCTTCGGGCCGTACATATCGGCCTGCACCCCTTCCCAAGTGGCGTAGAAGCCGCCAAAATCGGCTTTGCCGCTGGACAGCGTCTGGAATGTGGATGTGCCCACGGTCACTTTGTCGAACGTGCCTTTGCCGCCGTCCGTCTGGATCATGCGGCGGATCACCGCGTCGGATTCGTTCGAGCCGAACGTGGCGAAGGTCTTGCCATCGAAATCCTTCGGGGATTTGATCGCCTTGTTCGAGGCGAGCGAACACCAGATGGCGCTCGGCTTCTGCTGCACCTGCATAACCTGTTTGATCTTCGCGCCCTTGGTGGTGTACATGCCCACGTTGGTCAGATTCGACAGCGCGAAATCGGCCTGGCCGTTGTTCGCCGCCTGTTCGGCGCCGGCCTGTGCCACCGCCACGATGTCCACATCAAGGCCGACCTGCTTGAAGTACCCCTTGTTCTTCGCCACGTAGACGCCGATGTGGTTGGTGTCTGGCGCCCATGACAGCATGAACGTCACTTTTTTTAGACCATTTCCCGATTCGTCGGCATTGTTGCTGTGACCACATGCGGCGACGCCGGCAAGCATGGTGATTGCGCCGAGAAGTGCGATTGCTTTGTGGAGGACTGTCTTCTTCATTCCTTGCGATTTCCCTTGAATCCTGTTGCTTTACCGTTTTCTAGGGATTGATGCTGCGGACGGAGTTCGGGCAGAAAACGATACGAAGGGCCCAGCCCCCGTTCGTCCAATGCCCCCGACGTTCCTTGTGGTGTCCTATCGTTCGTATGACTTCCCATACGACGCCGAGACGTGGAACATTGCCGGTTTGCCACACATTGGCTTGACAGCGCATCTTATTATACGGGTCGGCCTGACGTGCGGGTCATGTTTTTCAAAGATGGTGTGCACGATGGTTTTGCGGATATTTGCCGGACGGAGGAGACGAAGGGTGCATGTAAAGTGATGGAGGTTTGAGAGCGCCGGAAGAGATTCGACATGGATTGAGGTAAGGGGATCAGGTAAATGAATGTGGGCGTATGCGGGGCCGGGATATTCGCGTTGCTCGATTGTCTGCCCGGCATGGCATTCACGCTGACGCTGTTCCGCAAACGCCTCCGCTTAGGCGTACGCGCCACCGTTGCTGTATGCGCATTGCTTGTGGTGATTCAGGTGGTAGCCGGCTCATTGCGCTATCGCCATGTCGATGACAACGCGTACATGGCGTTGATGGCGATACTGTTGCCGGTGTTATGGGGATTTCCTGTGATCGGTTTGATTCGTGATTCTTGGCGCAAGATTGTGTTTGTTCTGATGTTGTTCATGAACCTGTCGGGCACGGTTACTGTCATGGGCAACGCCGTCGATCGTCATCTGTTTCCTGGGGGGGGGTATATGATTGGCGATATTTGCTCACGGTCTTGCTGGTTGGGATTGCACTGATCTGCGTACTATTCGTATTCTTCGGAAGAACGTTGCTGGATTTGTTCGATGTTGAGGATGCGGATTATATCTGGCGGTACTTGTGGTTGGTTCCGGCTGGATTCAGCGCCATCGCATTGTGGATGCGATTCGGCACGCCTGAACCTGAATACATCAGCACTGCGAAGCCGGCTAATTTTATGATGCTGATGCTGTTGTTCATAACGAAACTTGGAACGTATCTTATCATTGCCAAAATCATTCTCGTCCAACGTCAACGGAATGAGCTGAGTATCGTCAATCGCCAATATGAATTGCATGAACGCGCTTACCGTATCTACCGGGAGCATAGTGATGCCGAACGGCGGCTACGGCATGATTTTCGTCATGAGCTTGCGGTGCTGTCGGTGCTGGCTGAGAAGAACGAGCTTGGCGAATTGCGTGATTACATCGCCAAGATGGTACGAACCGTTCCTCCAAGTACGCGGTACCGTCTTGCCAGTAATCCGGAATTGGATGCACTGTTGCAGTATTACGCGTATGAGGCGGAACGCGCTGGGGTCCGGTTCACGTCACGAATCGAGGACCCAGTGGAACACTTTGCTAAGTCGATCGATTTGACGGTTATTCTCGGCAACCTGCTGGAGAGCGCGGTTCGGGCCGCAGGGTGTTGCGCAGGCGAACGATATGCGGATTTGCGGATCGGCAAGGTTCCGGGCGTCTGCATGATTCAGGTGCGGAACAGTTATGACGGCTTGATCGACGAGCGGAACGGCAAGTTTTGGCGCTATTGCTGTTTTCGTGGATGTCAGTTCGTCGTCGAGCCGTTGGTTCCGTAAGCGTAAGGGGCGTTCCCGCGTATTCTGTTTTCCGACCAAAGAAATGAATCACGAAGAACGCCTGAGCAAAAGCTTATTCACCAGATTTCTGCATATCGCGTGGAGGATCGCGGGAGACATCGCCCATAGGGTCGCCGAACGGCTCGGAACGGCGATGCCCCCGCCGTTCGACGGCCTGCACGCGATCGGCGTGGACGAGACCAGCCACCGCAAGGGCCACACGTACCTGACCGTGGTCGTCGACCACGAGCGGCATAGGGTCATCTGGCTCACGGCGGGTACGGCGGGGACGTGTTCGACCTGTTCTTCAAGGCGTTGACGCCCGGACAGCGCGAATCCATCAGGGTCGTCACCGGCGACGGGACCACTGGATCGACCGTGCACCGGCCGGTGGTGCCCGGCCGCCGAACGCGTGCTCGACGGGTTCCACATCGTCTCTTGGATGACCGATGCGCTCGACGGCATCAGGAACACGGACCGAGGGCCGGCTCTACCGTTCATGGCAACTCAAGGAACTATTGAGGACCCTGCTCAAGCACCCGCTCGAACAGGCCAGGGGCGAGTTGAGACACTGGGTGTTCCTGGCCTCGCATTCACGCATGCCCGAGATCGTCGAACTGGCGAAGAGGATCCGGCGGCGCCGACCGGACATCCTCAGGACCATCGAGCTGGGCTATTCGAGCGCGAGGCTCGAGGCGTTCGACAACAGGATCAAGGTCACCATCCGCATGGCCTACGGCTTCCGCCACGTGAACAACCTCATTGCCCTGGTCATGCTCAGATGCGATGGACTCGACATCCGACTACCACAACCCACGATCTAATCCACGAAAACAGCAGAAGCCTCGGAAAATACCTAAGAAACGAACGTCACGGCATCGGCGCCGGCTCTGGCGTCAGCCGAGCAGGGTGTCGCGGCGCGCGATCAGCGCGTCGATCGCCTCGGCGCCTTCGATGACGGTGAAGGTCAGCGATTTGCGCTCGGTGCCCTGCGGGGCCAGCGTATGCAGGTCGCCGCGCTGCTCGTGCCAGCCGCGGCCTTGGACGCTGGAGTTCGAGGGTTCGAGGCCGACCACGTAGTCGCCCGCACCCATCGACTTCCATTCCATGAAGTATGGGAAGAGGCTGGCGTCGAAGTCGATGACGACTCCAAGTCCGAGCTTGCGGTTGACCACGGCGGCAAAGCTGCGGCCGTGGTCGTCGGCGGCGAGCTCGTGCAGGTACACGCTTTCGGGGCGGTTCGCCTCGGGTGCTTGGATTTCGTTCCACGGCGTGGTATCGGCGGCGGTGGTCTCGTCGCGCGGGGTGGCCTTGCGGCTGGGGATCACGACTTCGGCGCCTTCGGCGAGCAACGGCCAGCCGAAGTTGCGGTGGTACATCCACATCAGCGGCTCGTCGCGGAAGGATTCGTTGGTCACCTCATCCTCGACCGTGATCGACGGCTGGCCGTACACGCTGGTGATCTTGCGGCGCATCACCAGATTTTCGCCGAACAGTTCGGCCTCGCGCATTTCGCCGGAGACCTCGAGCACGTAGTCGCCTTCGGCGGTCCAGTGGCGTCGGAGCTCACATGTTCGGCCGGCGTGGTGCGGATGCGGCCGTGCATCGGGAAGCTGCCGGCCGGGTACTTGCCGCCCTCAGGCGTGACGTACGGCGCGCAGATGTTCTCGAAACCGCAAGTGAAGAACAGCCCGCCCATGATAGAGCGCTGCGCTTCCAGCCCGTTGGTGTCGAACTGGTTGCGGCCGTTCAGGCCCGGCTTGGACAGGAAGGTGAGGTTTTCGCCGCGGTACTCGAACTGGCAGACGTCGAGGGCCCGGTCGGCCATGGACACGAAGCGCAGCGGGCCGTTCTTCACCTCGATGGCCTTGAGGCCGTGGGCGCGGCCCTCCTGGTACTCGATCGGGCGCGTGTAGGCGGCCTGCTGGAGGCTGCCCATATGGGCCAGCATATCGCACGCGCGCCGCCCACACCGGTTTCATTGGTTTCATTGGTTTCATTGACGCTCATTGATTCATTCTCCTTGCGATTATCGGTCCGGCGCCGGGCCTCCGACGCCGATCGTCGGCGGCCCATCGCCCTTCGATGCCGTCCGGCACCGTCATGCCCGCATGTCCTCCAGCGCCACGCCCTTGGTCTCATGCATGCATTTGAGCGCAAAGAAGAACGAGACGAAGGCGAAGAAGGCGAACAGGCCGTAGACCAGCCCCACGTTGATGCCGAGCAGCACCGGGAAAGAGACAGTCACCACGAAGTTGGACAGCCACTGTGTGGCGGTGCCGACCGCCATGCCCGCGCCGCGCATCGTGTTCGGGAACATCTCGGAGAGCATCACCCACGAGGTGGTGCCCCAGGTCACGCCGAACGCGACGACGAACAGATTGGCGCACACCAGCGCCAGAGGCCCGGAGACCGGTCCCAACACGGGAGAGCCGCCGACCATCGGTGCGGTGCCGAAGAGCACCGTGAGCCCGCCCTGAGCCACGACCATGCCGACGGATCCGGCGAGCAGCATGGGCTTGCGGCCCACGCGGTCGATGATCGTCATGCCGATGACGGTGGCCGCGATGTTGATCAGCGAGGTGATGGCGGTGATGGTGAAGGAGTCCTTTTCGCTGAAGCCCACGGCGCTCCACAGCGAGTTCGAATAGTAGAAAATGACGTTGATGCCGGTGAACTGGTTGAGAATCATGAAACCGATGGCAGCCAGGACCACTGGCTTCAGGCGCCCGTTCGAGCCGATGAGATCGCGGAACGAGGGCTTGCGGTCGGCGCTGAGGGACGCGCGGATCGCCGCGAGCTGGCCGTTCACGTCGATTTCGGCGTCGTCGATCTTCGCCAACACCCCGGCCGCCTCGTCCATGCGTCCCTGCGCCACCAGATAACGGGGCGACTCGGGGATGGTGAACGCGAGCACTCCGTAGATCAGAGCGGGCACGCACATGCACAGGAACATCCACTGCCAGGTCATCATGGGCCCATCATCGTGCCGGCGCCGCCGCTGACGTGCACGAGCAGCGCGTTGACCAGCAGGGAGACGAAGATGCCGAGCACGATGCCGAGCTGCTGCAGCGAGCCGAGCACGCCACGTTGCCTGGTCGGGGATATTTCGGTGATATACATCGGCGCGACCACGGAGCGACGCCCGCCGCGAATCCGCCGAACACGCGGAACGCCACGAGGATTTCGATGTTCGGCGCGAATGCGCAGCCGATTCCGCATACCAGGAAGCAAACGGCGGCGATCTTCATCATCGGCACGCGGCCGACCTTGTCGGCGATGCGCCCGGACAGCAGCGCGCCGATGCACCCGGTGATCAGCGCCGAACCGACGGCGAGGCCAAGCACGGCGTCGCCGGTGTGAAAATGTTCCTTGATGACCGCGGTGGCGCCATTGATGACGGCGGTGTCGTAACCGTAGAGCAATCCGCCGAGCGCGGCGCTGGCAGCAAGACGGGGAACGATATTGCGTTGTGACATGATGGGTCCTTCTTCGTTGAAGATGAGATGGGTGGCGGAGGCCCCGGCCTGTGCGAGAACGCCCGCCAAGGCCGGAACCGCAGGATGAGGACTGCGGGATCACCGTTCCCGCAGCGCCGCAGGGTATTGCGGCCAGGCGCCGGACCGTCCGCACACGAACGCGGAGACCTCGACCGCGCGCTGGTGTGCGGTCGGAATCGAGAAGCCTCGCAGCAGGTAGGCGAGGAACGCTCCGGAAAACGAATCGCCGGCGCGACCGTATCGACGACATCGACCTTCGGCGTGGGCAGGATCGAGGTCTCGTCACGTCCCATTACGATGCTGTAGGCGTCGCCGGCGGTCAGAATCGTCACGTCCAGATCGAACATGCCGGCGAGCGCCTCCATCACGCGCTGTCGAGAGGCGATGTCGTCCCCGGGCGAGTCAAGTCCGAACAGGTTGGCCACGATGGGCAGCTCCTCGTCGTTGATTTTGAGGATGGTGGCGCCCTCGAGGAATCGGGTGATGACTTCCTTGTTGACGAATCCGGAGCGGATGTTGATGTCGAACAGGCGGATGGCGTCGGGGCTCGCGGCGTCGATCATCCGGTAGATGGTGTCGCGGGTGCCCCACGCCTCGCGGGCGGCGATGGTGCCGTAGCAGATCGCGTCGGCGCCGCGTACGAGGCCGCGCACCTCGTCGGTGAATTCGATGTGGTCCCAGGCGACGCCCTTGACGACGTCGTATTCGGGGATGCCACCGTCATCCAGCCGGACGGCGGTGATGCCGGTGGGATAGTCGTTGACCTGCGCGGCCACGTTGACGTCGTTGTCGGCGAGGATGGAAACGAGGTCGCGCCCGAGTTCGTCGTCGCCCACAGCGGTGACGGCGGTGCCTCTGACGCCGTTCTGGGCGACGTGGTAGATGAAGTTGGCGGGTGCGCCGCCCGGCTTTCTGCCGTCGGGGAGCATATCCCACAGCAGTTCGCCGATGGCGACCACGGATGGCGTGGTGGTATTGGACATGATGGATCCTGGGTTGAAACTGGTTTTGAAACTGGTTTTGGACATAGTGAGCCAAGGCCGGAATGAAAAAGGGAAATGTAGCCTCCGCCGGCGGGAGGCGATGCGCAGCGCTGGAGGGCGGTCTCGCGAAATCGCCGCCGGACCGCCCTCAGGCTCGCCTCGCGGACCGGCGTCTTGCGACGATTGCGGACGGGCTTCGCCGGCTCAGTCCTCTTTGGCCGCCGGGTATTCGTTGCATAGCAGGCGGTAGGCGGGTTCGTCCTCCTCGATTTCGGGGAAGCGGCCGACCGGCTCGTAGAAGCGGTTGTCGATGTTGTCGTCGTTGCACATGGACACCTCGCCGACAAGGGTCGGCACGGAGTCCTCCTTGATGTAGTACTCGTGGTAGGTGTACGGGTAGAAGGTCAGGGACTCGCCTTCGCTGAGTTCGATGTCCTCGCCGGCGGGCACGTAGTAGCGGCGGCCGTCACGGCACACGAGCACCGGGGTGTCGAGACGCTCCTCGGTCTTCGGATCAGCGTTGTACAGGTGGAAGACAGCGGTGCCGCCGCCGCGCACGATGATATCCTCCATCTTGTTCCAGTGGAAATGCATCGGGGAGACCTGTCCGGGCATGCTCATCATGATCTTCTCGGCGTATACCTTGGTGTACTTCGGGTCCTTCACGTTGCCGTTGCGCAGGGTGATGAGCGCCAGCCCCTTGTGTTCGAAGTCGCCTTCGCCGTAGTCGGTGATGTCCCAGCCGAGCATGTTGTCGCGGATCTCGTCCCACTCATGGTTTTTGTCGGCCCATTCCTCCGGGGTAAAGGACAGGTAGGGCGGGATGCGGAACCGGTACTGATCAAGCAGGGCCTCGAACTGCTTGATGGTGGCGTTGATTTCGGAGCGCTTCATGGTGTACTTCCTTGTCTGAACTGCTGTGTTCGGTTGTTTTCATTATGGGGTTATCGGCCAGCGTTTCGCCGTCAAGCGATCAACGTGTCGACAAACCATCCAAGCATTTCGAAATTTTTCGTTTTAGTTCTGAAGTCTTTCGCTTTGCTTGTTGACAAAGTTATAACACAAGGTTACGATAGTTGTCAACGCAGAAACGAAAGGAATCGAAATGAAAATGTACTCATAATCGATAAATAACGAAAACTCTCTGTTATGATGAGACACGGAAGCCGACACGCCGAATGCGATCATCGCCCGGCCACCGCATACACCAGCCGAAGGAGCCCAGCATGATGAAGGCAGAACGTCAGGAGCTCATCCTCAAGCGCGTCGCCGACAGCGGCCGCGTGGTCGTCACCGACCTCGCCAAGGAGATGGGCGTCACCGAGACCACCCTGCGCAAGGACCTTCAGGAACTGGACGACAGGGCGCCGTGCAGCGCGTGCACGGCGGCGCGATCAAGCCGGACACGGAACTGAGCCGTTTCGAAAACCGCGTCGACCTTGGCGCGGACGTCAAAAAGCGGCTCGCTGAACTGGCCATGGATGAGATCTGCGAGAACCGCGTGATCTTCATCGACGGCGGCTCGACCAACTATCTGGCCGCCCAGGCCTTCCCGCGCGACTGGGAGGCACGGTGATCACCAACAGCCCGGCCGTCGCGCTGTGGATGTCCGACTACGACCATGTCGAAGTGAACATGCTGCCCGGTACCATAAACCACAAATCCAAGGAGACCGTGGGATCGGCCGCCCTGACGGCGCTGCAGCAGCTGCATTGCGATCTGGTGCTGCTCGGCGTCTCCTCCATCGACCCGGAGCACGGCATCACCACCCCGTATCTGGAATCCGCGGAGACCAAGCGCGTGATCATCAAGGCCGGCGCCAAGGTCATGAGCCTCATCACACCGGAGAAATTCGGCCGCATCTCCACCTATCGAATCGCCGGCTGCAACGAGCTGGACGTCATCGTGACCGAAGGCACGCCGGACTGCGCCGGCGCGCTCGCCGCCATGGGCGTGGCCGTGCGCACCGACAGGCAGTAGCGACTCCATTCCCTGAAACAGCCAGGTGGGCGAAGGACGATTCGCCGCACCTTGGCCAGTCGCGCCCAAAACGCGACCAACAACACATTCATCTTTTTCCCGTACCCCAAAGGAACACCAATGACGGCTCCATTCTCAGCACCCCATTTCGCGATTTCGCTCTATTGCAGCGATTTCCGCAATCCCGCCCCGCAGGTCGAATACCTTAACACGGTGGCTGACTCCTACCATGTGGATATCATGGACGGCCACTTCTCTCCCAGTATGGGTCTGTGCACCTCCTGGATCGAGCAGATGCTGCCGCTGAGCACACTGCGCAACGAAGTGCACATGATGGTCACCGACCCCGACCATTGGATCGACCAGTTGGTCGTCGCCGGCGCCACGATGCTCACCCCGCACGTCGAATCGCTGGGCGCGCACGCCTTCCGCACGCTGCGCATCATCCACGAGAACGGCTGCGGCGCGGGCGTGGCCATCAACCCGCTCACCCCGTTCGCCGACGTGGAGAACCTGCTGGAACGCATCGACCTCATCACCGTGATGACCGTCGAAATCGGCTACAGCGGTGAGCCGCTCATCCCCGAGATCCTGAAGAAAATCGAACGGCTTGCACGATTCCGCGACGAGCAAGGACTGAACTACGAGATCCAGATCGACGGATCCTGCAACGAAAAGAACTTCAAGGCCATGCGCGAGGCCGGCGCGAACACCTTCGTGCTCGGCAACACTGGCATCTTCAAGCGCTCCCCCGATATCCGCGAGGCCTGGCGCCTCACCATGGACGCCTACGAACACTCCACCGGCGAGACCACGGCCAACCCTCGCTGATTTTTCTTCTCAGTCCCCCTCGAAGCCATCGGCCCAGCTCGAAAACACACCCTCCACGCCGAGCCCCGGGCTCCCTTCCCCGAGGAGAGCCGTCAGCGAAGCCGACCGGAGGAGCAATCAACCCACAGGCATCTCCGCCTGCCGCAATCCCACACTCAAGAAAGCATCATCATGACCATCACAACTACCGCCGCAACCGAAGCCGCCACCCAATTCCCCTCATCATTCCGCGACTGCGAGCGGATCATCGTGCAAGAGCTCGCCGACGTGCTCGACCATATGGACGAGACGCAGATCGACGCACTTGTGAATCTCATCGCTAACGCCCGCAAGGTCTTCTTCGTCGGCGTCGGCCGCGTCGAACTCGCATTGGAAGCCATCGCCAAACGTCTCGCCCACCTCGGCGTGGACACGGTGATGGTCGGCCAGATCACCGAACCGGCCATCTGCGGGCAGGACCTGCTTATCGTCGGATCCGGTTCCGGCAAAACCGGATTCCCGCTGTTCATCGCCGGCAAGGCCAAGTCCTTCGGCGCCAAGGTGGCGCGCATCGGCATCGTCGAGGACTGCCCGATGAAGCAGTACACCGATCTGTTTGTCCATGTGCCGGCCGCCGGCAAGCCCGGCAGCGGCACCAAGCCGAGCCAGCAGCCGATGACCAGCCTGTTCGAGCAGTCGTTGCTGCTGGTCGGAGACGCCATCGCCATGTCCATGGTGCGCAAACGCGATATCGACCTCGATTCCCTGTGGGAGTACCACGCGAATCTGGAGTAGAAAAGCGGCGCTATTGCTGTTTTCGTGGGTGCGGGTTCGTTGTTGAACCGTTGTGGGAGTAAGAAAGAGCGCTTTTTGAGTAGGATGTTTAACGACCAAGAAAAACACAGCCAAAAAGCGCCTGATGAACAGCATGTTCAACCAGCTTCTCAACGTCAAAGGCACGGTGGTCGAGGGCGTGCGCATCGCCGACTCCCCATTGCGTCCCGAACCCGTGCTCGAGATCCGCGTGCGTCCGCGCAGGGGCATGCTCAGATGCTCCCGATGCGGTGGACTCGACATACGCCTACCACAGCCGAGAACCTAACCCACGAAAACAGCAGAAGCCTCAAAAATAACATATTGGTTTTCTCCGAAATCTTGGCGCATGGCGGCGTTTGCCCTTGTGTATTTCATTCTTGTAATAAAGCGCGGTACTGCCGGACGAGTTCATGTAAACGTCAGAAAAGTCAGGGTAAACGTCGCATGATGCCAGTTTTGGAAGTTCCTCCGTCCGTTGTGCCGCAGATGGTGGTCTGCTCACTGTCCGGCGTCTGGATCCTCGTCATCGCTGGCAGGGCCGAGCAGCATACGCTCGCTCAGGTTCACTAGGCACATGAGCACGCAGGTGATGGCGATGATCACCAGCGTGGCCGAGAAGATGAGCGGCGTACGGAACGAGTTGTAGGCGGCCTGCAGCCAGATGCCGAGGCCCTTGCGCGCGCCCAGGTATTCCGCCGTGGCGGCGGTGGCGAAGATATAGGCGGCGGAGACGCGGATGCTCCGTAGATCTGCCGCGCGGCCACGCGCAGCTTCACGTGCCACAGCGTCCACGTACGGGTTGCGCCACATGTCAGCGCCACATCCGAATAGAACTGGGGGACTGCCTCGAGTCCGCGAATCGTCTGCACCGCAATCGGAAACAGGCCGAATACGGCCACGATTACGATTTTGCCGGAAATCTCGAAACCGAACCAGATCAGGAACAACGGCGCGATCGAAATCAACGGCATCGTCTGCGCGGCCGACAGTAACGGGAACAGCGCCGCATTCGCAACACGGGAGCAATACAGCAGAATCCCAATTAAAATGCCGCATGCCACGGCAAGCAGGAAACCGACGGTACCTTCCAGCAATGTGACCTGTGTCGCGGGCCAGAGTGTCGGCCAGGTTTCGACGGTCGCCTGAGCAATCTCACTGGGGGAGGCGATCATCGTGGACGGCACATGCCCTATTCGTACCCATGCCTCCCATACCGCCAGCAGCAACACGATGGCGATCACTGTCGGAATACGACGTTTCATCATGTCAAGCAGTTTGCGTTGAACGTGCGATTCCGCCATCGTTCACCTTGCTTTCTGCGTCAAAGTGGACGCGCACGTGACCGACTGCGGGAAATCAGTAAGGTGAGGAGCCTGCCCGCCAATCGGCCAGAAAAGATTGTTACCGGCTCGCCAGTATAGACGGTGGGGCGGAACGCGAGGAAATCAGTCAAAAACGAACGAAACGGGGAAGTCCTTCCGCATGTTGTTACTCAAAACTGCCTTGCACGGTAACGAAATGCGGATGAGTTCGCAACCATACGTAGCGCAATCGCATGCTGACCGTAAAAACAGGAAGTCCTCCGCACCCTTCCGATGCGGAGGACTTCCCATATACCCCTTGCTACTGTCTTATGGTTGTTTGCCTGTCAACCATGACAGACGTCTATCATTCCAGTCCGATGGACTTCATGTGGTGAAGCACCAGGGACTTGACCTTGAGCGTGCCGGATTCGGCCACGAGCTTGATGGCGCGCGGACCTTCGGACGCGTAGCTGTACGAGCTGAGCACCTGACGGCCGTCGTTGACGTACACCTCCACGCAGCCACGGTCCACGTACACGCGCAGCTTGAGTTCGCCGGCGGCAAGTTCGGCTTCGGACAGCGGTGCCGTACGGTAGCCGCGATCGCCCTGAGCGTTGGCCTGCCGGTCGACCACCACGCGGCCGATCTGATCGTCATACGCAACGGACGTGTAGGCGCCATCCTCGGTGGCGTGGACACGCAGGCCGGCACGCTCGGCGGTGGAGTTGGCCAGGTCGATGGTCATTTCGATTTCCACGGCTTCGGCATCGTCCACAATGGTCTTCTCGCCGCTGACGTCCAGATCGATCGCACCGAAATCGACGGTATCCTCGCGCAGGCCTTCCATTTCGGCCACCGGCGCGGTGTGCAGGTCGCCGTCGGCGCCCAGCGTGATCTCACGCGGCAGGGTGAGGTTGCCGCACCAGCCGTCGTCCTGCATCGGAATCGGCTCAACGAACGGGCTCATCCAGCCGTATACAATCTGACGCTCGCCGTCATTGAACGATTGCGGAGCATAATAGTTGTGGCCGCAATCCCACAGACGGAACTCGGTTTCCGGCTGGAATGCCTCTCCCGGAGTCCACGTGCCAATCATGTAGCCGGCGTTGGAAACGTTGCGGTTCATAAAGCCGGAAGCCTTGGCACCCATGGCGGAGAAGCCGATAACCCACTTCTCGTTGCCTTCGACGTCCTTGATCGGGAAGAAGTCCGGGCACTCAAGCATAAACACGTCCGGATCCGGATGCTCGAACAGCACCTGCTCATAGGTCCACTTGACCATGTCATCGGAGGAGAACAGCCACATCTGGCCGCGCTTCTCGGCAGAGGAGACACCGAAGGTCATGTACCACTTGTCGCCGGTCTTCCAGACTTCGGGTCGCGGTAGTGGTGGTTCACCTTGTCGGTCGGGCAATCAATGACCATACCGCGCTTAGTGGCGCTGGTCAGCTCATCGTTGTCTGGTTCGGCGAGCATCTGCACCTGCCAGTCGCCGCCGGTGTTGTCCTTGCCGTTGGCCCAACGGTGGCCGGTGTAGTAGAACCTGAGCTTGCCATCGTCGCCGATCACTGCGGAGCCAGAGAAGACGCCGTCCTTTTCCTCTTCCAGAGACGGGGCGAACATAATCGGCTCACGCTTCCAATTGACCATGTCGACGGAGGAGACGTGACCCCAATGCATCGGACCCCACTGGGTGCCATACGGGTGCAGCTGGTAGAAGACGTGCCAACGGCCCTTGTAGAAGCACAGGCCGTTCGGATCGTTGATCCAGCCGCCATTGGAGGCGATATGGAACTTCGGATACCAGCGTTTGTTACGCTTGGCTGCGAAGGCCGCGACGCCGGCCTCGGCCTTGGCGAGTTCCTCGCTGTGGTTCTTGATTTCGTGAAGGACAGGTGCGTCCGGAGTAAAGCCAGTCATCGTTGAATGCCTTTCTGAATCTGGGTTATGAATTGTTGGGTAAAAAGCTTTTTGAAGATGGTGCCCAAAGCGGAAAAAGGGAAACGCTTCGGACCCCACGATTGTTGTTATGACGCGTACGGTACCGATGATGATCGCGGGAGAAGGGATGTAGGTTGCGACCACCATCGACGCCGTACGCCGACTTAGTACGGGCTGAGACTCAGGCCTTCACTTCCGCACCAGCGGCCTTCATGGCCTTGAGCTGCTTGTCAGTGTAGAACGGATCGCCGCCGACTTCCTGATCATCCTTCTTGATGACGAAGAAGCCGTAGACCAGAGCCGCAAACACGATGGCAGAGATGGTGAAGAAGGTCGGACGGTCGCCCATGGCATCATGCAGAGCACCCATCGGGGTGGAGAAAATCACCTGGCCGACCTGGGAAGCGATCTGGAAACCAACCATGTACAGGGTGGCAGACAGCTTCGTGTTGAAGTGCAGGGTGAAGTAACGGAACGCCGGCAGGCAGAACAGCGGAACCTCGATGGAGTGGAACAGCTTGACGATGGAGACGGAGACCGGGTCATGGAACACGCCGCACAGACCGATACGGGCGAACATCACGGTGGCGCCGAGCAGCAGGGAGTTACGCACGCCGATCTTCTTCATGATGATCGGGACGACGCCCATCATGGCGGACTCAAGGAACACCTGGAAGGAGTTCAGGGTGCCGTAGGTGGCGTTGCCGATTTCGGTGGTCGGGAAAAGGGAGGCGTAGTAGTTCGGGAACATCTGCTGATCGAACACGGTGTAGAAGGTGTTGGTGAACAGCATGAAGACGATGAGCACCCACAGGGTCGGCATCTTCAGGACGGAGACCATTTCCTTGAAGGACGGGTTGGTCGGAGCCGCGTTCGGATCAGCTTCCTTCTTGAGTTCTTCCTTCTGCTCGGCCGGAACCCAGAAAGCATAGACGCACAGCATGCCGAGGCCGCAGATGGAACCAACCCAGAAGTTCAGCAGCGGGTTGATGTTGAACAGGAAGCCTGCGCACAGTGCCACGACAGCGTAGCCGAAGGAGCCCCAAGCGCGGGACTGACCGTATTCGAAGCCGAACTTACGGGAGTAACGTTCGGTGATGGCTTCGAACAGGGAGCAGCCGGCCATGAAGCCTGCGGACAGCACGATGGAGCCGAGAAGCACGCCGATGAATCGGGTGGTGCCGCCGGCGGTCAGCATCGGCTGGTACACGAACTGCACGAACGGGCCAACGCATGCAGCGACCGCAGAGATGAAGATCACGAGCTTACGCTTGATGCCCAGCTGGTCCTGAATGGTGCCGTAAACGAACATGATGACCAGGGTGGCCAAGGAGTTGATGGAGTAGATCTGGCCCTGTTCCGCGGAGCTCATGCCCAGACCGTGGGTCGGGTCAGTGAGCCAGCGGGAGAAGAAGGACCACCAGATGCCCCAGGAACAGAAGAACATGAAAATGCCGAAGGAGCTCTGCAGATAGGAAGGATTCTTCCATACAGAACGTGTTTTACTTGCCATTTTGATTCTCTTTTTCTCTTCGCGGTGCCGCTGCCGCGCGGCATCGATCGCTTCCGATGTTGTTTTGGCTTGCGCCTGCTCGGATTTCAGCTGCCGTGCCGAAAAGCGAACATGGCTTCAAGATAGCATATGGCAACTGCTACGTCAAACGTGACGTCAATCGTTTGACGTCAAACGTTTTGTAAGGATTTGCGGATAGTTGAAATTAAGCCTGAATCAACTGCTGGCGGACTGTTGGCACGATTGCTTTATTCGGCGTGTCGTGAACAAACGCACAATTTCATGCATAGAAAATGGCTGTGCGAACAATCGTAAGCATTTGAATCGTTGTAAAAACAGAAAAATCAGGATATGACGGAATCTTTTTCCAACAATGCGCAGTGGATCTTCGCCGGAATCGGCGCATCAAGCGGCGGCAGGGAAGCTCTGGCGGATGGACATGAACTGGTATCCACATCCTTGCCTTCAATCATGGAAATCAGCTTGCAGGCTGACCAATAGCCCATTTCGTAATGTGGCAGTTCGACGGTGGTCAGCTGCGGTTCAAGTGTCTCTGCGAACACGCGGTGGTTGTCCACGCCGACCACGGAAATATCCTTGCCTACCGTAAGCCCTCTTCTTGCCGCGCATTCGTACACATACCAGCGCGCGCATCATTGAAGCAGAAGAAGCCGTCCGGATGCTCGTCGTCGAACAACTTGTTCACGGCGCGTAAAGCTGGACCGTTGTGCACTACGTTGCATACCAGCGATGGGTTGAACGCACGTCCGGCCTCCTGCAACGCGGTGCGGTAGCCGGCAAGACGACCGTCCTGCGCGATCATGTTTTCCGCGCAACCCACGTATGCGATGCGTTTGCATCCGGCCTGGATCAGCCGATTCGTGGCGTCGTAGCCGATCATGAACTCGTCCGGCTCGATGCTGGGCACTTTGTTCTCGTGGTCGGTGGCGTCCACCATCACCACGGGGTATTCGTTCAACGATTCGGGAACATGTGCGATGCGGTTCGACATCTTCGAATAGAAGAATCCGTCCACGCCGTACCGTTTCAATGTGGCGATTTCGTTCTCCTCGCTCGCCTTGCCGTCGGTGCTGACTGTGAACAGCATGTAGCCGTAGGCACTGGCTGCATCCTGTGCGCCCAGAATGATGCCGCCCGCGTACGGTGTGGTGGCAACTTCCTCGCTGATGAAGCCGAGGATTCGGGTTTTGTTGGTACGCAGGCTTCGCGCCAACGGATTGATTTTGTACCCGAGCTCGGTCGCTTTGTTGCGTACGAGTTTGGCGAGCGCGGGATTTACCCTGCCTTCGTCGCGTCCGTTGAGCACCAGGGATACAGTGGAGATGGATACCCCCGTTTGTTCGGCGATTTCCTTCATTGTCGTCATAATCGCAACACTATACCCAAATAAACGCGAAAAGCGCGCTTTTGCCAAGAAAAAGCGCGCTTTTTTACATGGAATGGTTTCGTTTCACCACTGTAAAGGGGGTTATTTCGACAGAATCTCGTTTACCAGTTCCTGCTTGGCGTGGATCTGTCCTTCGAAACCGGGGCGGATGTCGAGACGGATCACCACGTCGGTGCGGTATCCCTGGCCGGCGAGCTTCATGGTAGCGTCGCGGATCACCTTGAGCACATCGTCGATGTCTCCTTCGATGTTGGTGAACATGGCGTTCGTCTCGTTCGGCAGACCGGATTCACGGATCACATCCACGGCCTGCGCCACGTACGTGGACTTCTCCGGGCTGGCTCCGGCGGGGGAGATGGCCACCGCCGCAAGCGTGTTGATATACGGTTTGCCGGTTTCCGGATTGACGGGCACTTCCTGCTTTTCTGCGTTGCGATCGAGCGTCATGATTACCTTTCTCAGCGTTGTCTCGTGTGTTTTCGTGCGATTACTTGTTGTACTGTTCCAACGGCTGCCGTGGTTCGCGTGGTTTGCGTGGCTTGGTTCAACGCCACTTCCACGCGTGGTCCATCGGACCGGAACCATGTCCAAGATCGAGCTGCGCTTCCAAAGCGCCGGTCAGGTACAGCTTGGCATGGTCGACGGCCGTCGGCAGCGCCTCGCCAAGAGCCAAATGGCTGGCGATGGCGGAAGACAGCGTGCAGCCGGTGCCGTGCGTGTTCGGGTTGTTGATGCGACGGGAACGGAACCAGGTGATCTTGCCATCCGGCTCGACAAGCACGTCACTCGCGTCATGCGTGCCGTGGCCGCCCTTGACGAGCACCGCGCAGCCGAAATGGCCGGCGAGCAGATGACCTGCGGTCACCATGTCGTTCTCGGTGGAGATGGATTCGCCGTTCTCATAGTCGATTGCGCCCGCACCTTGCTCTACGGCCAAGTCGCACAGTACCTGGGTCTCCGGCATGTTCGGCGTGATCACGGTGGCCAGCGGGAACAGTTTGGACGTCAGCGCCGCGATGGCATCATCCTCGATGAGCTTCGCGCCGGACGTGGCCACCATCACCGGGTCGAGCACCACGTTCTTCGCGTTGTGCGCGGTCAGACGGTCGGCGATCACGGTGATGAGCTCGGCGCTGGACACCATGCCGATCTTCACCGCCACCGGCGGAATGTCTTCGAACACCGCGTCGATCTGCGCCGCAAGCATTTCCGGGGGAGTGTTGGTGACCATCGTCACGCCGGTGGTGTTCTGCGCGGTCAGCGCCGCGATCGCGGTCATGCCGAACACGCCGTTGGCGAGCATGGTCTTCAAATCCGCCTGAATGCCGGCACCGCCGGACGAATCCGATCCTGCGATGCTCAATACCGGTGGCAATGTGCTAGTCATGGTAACTCTCCTTATTAGGCTCACTGATTCATTGATTATCTTCACTGAGCTCACTGATACAGTGTAGAACCACCCTTGCGGAACTTCTCGCTCATCTCAGCGGGCTTGTCGATTTCCTGTACGACGGACTACTTCACACGCGGCGCATAGCCGTGCTTCGCGTCGCCGCGCACCGCCTTCCAGCGCGTCACCATTTCGCGGGTGGCCGCTTCCGGATCGTCGGCACCGGCGATCGCGGACACCACGAACCAGCCGGCCGCCTTCGAACGGGCCAGCATCTCCATATCGTCGGCATGTACGCCGCCGCCGACCACTACCGGGAACTCGCTCGCCGCGCAAATCGCGTTGATCTGTTCCTCGTCAAGCGTGTGCCCGGAACCGTCGTTGCCGCCCACGGAAGCCTCCGGCTTGGTGGTGGACACATGTAGCGGGCCGGCGCCGATGTAGTCGATGCAGCCGCTCGGCAGCTCGTTGATAAGCTTCACCAGACTTTCGGTCTCGGCGGACAGGCCCACGATGGCATCCTCGCCGAGCAGCGCGCGAGCCTCCTGCGGTTCCATATCGGTCTGGCCGATATGCACGCCATCCACCTTGATGCCCTTGTCGCGCGCCTGCCACACCACATCCACGCGGTCGTCGATCACAAACGCCACGGAATCGGACTTGCCGCTGTTCTTGATGACCTGCGCGATATCGCGGGCCATTTCGGTGATATCCTTCGCATCCGCGTTCTTGGCGCGCAATTGGATGAACGTCGCGCCCCCACGCAACGCGTCATCCACCACATCCGTCACCGGCCGGCCCTTGCAATCCTGCGGACCGACCACGAAATACGCGCTCATATCAAAGCAGTCGCGCATCGAGGCGAATGGATAATTATTCATTGGTTTCCCCTTTGTTGTTCTTTGGGTAAGTGCTCCAGAAGAAGTCTTGTTATTTTCCGTCTATTTTCCGTCGCACCGCACTGAACGTATATATTCCGTATATACGATTGCGATGGTGCGAAACCATCAACGGAACGTTGCGGTCAGTTGGTTTCGATGATGTCGGACGCGGCCACCTGATCGGCGGTGACGTTCCACAGCGCGTCGAGCAGCGCCACCTGGAACGAACCGGGGCCATCGGATTTGACTTCGGCGATTTCGGACGCACGATCATACAGCAGCGACGCGGCAAGGGCGGCGACCAGCGGCTCGGCCACGGCAAGATACGTTGCGGTCACGCCGCCGAGCGAACAGCCGGCGCCGGTGATCTTCGTCATCATCGCGCTGCCTCCGGGCAGGCGGAACGTGCGCTCGCCGTCGGTCACCAGATCAACCGCGCCGGACACCGCAACCGCGCCCTTGCCGACGGGGGAGTGCTTCGCCAAATGGCGGGCCACACGTTTGGCCGCGTCGATGGCCGCGTCGACCTCGTCAACGGCCTCCACTCCAGCCGGACGCGTGGTCGGATCAGTGCTGTCGCGTCGGCCAGCCCCCACATCGCATCAAGCGCGATGACCTCGCTCGCATTGCCGCGCACAATGGTCGGAGGCGCGTCACGGAACGATTCAAGAATGAACGTGCGTGTTTCGCCAATGCCCGCAGCAACCGGGTCTAGCACCCACGTCTTGCCGTTTTCGTGCAGTTTGCGCGCGATTTCCGGCAGCGCGTCCTTGAAGAACGGCAGCAACGTGCCCACGTTGATGTAGTTCGATCCGGCGATTTCGGCGGTGGCGATCACATCATCCGGCAGATAGCTCATGGCCGCGGTGCCGCCCGCCGCAAGCTGTGCGTTGGCAACGAGATTGATGGTCACGAAATTGGTGAACGACTGCGCCAGTGGTGTCTGCTCATGCACGTCCGTGACGGCTTGTTTGATGGCGGCACGCAATGTGCCGAGTGCGTCATTGGCGGATGAGTCATCGCTCATGATCTGCTCCCTACGTTGGTCCTAACCAACAGGTTCAAAGGGTCAGGCGTTCATGCCTATCTCAGCTTGATGGACTTGGCCATCAAGCACCCCCGCATGTTTACAACAGTGCTTAATCTATCTGCGTCCCTTGACAGGCGCGATTCCGTAGGTGATTTTGGGCTTCCGTAGGTGGTTGCTGCCGGATAAGCATCGGCGAGATGCCTGGAATTAGGCGTTTGCTCGTGTCCGGATTCGAAGCTGACCGCCTACGGAACGCAAAAATCACCTACGGAACGCAGTCAGTCGCTTTGCGTCGTGTCGATGACGTTGCTGCAGTATGCCGTCCTGCCGGCAGTCACGTCGGCGTAGAAGCGCTGTTTTTCATCGATGTAGGCGATGGCTTTACGCAGTTCCTCCAGTTGCGTCTCCAGATGCTCGCGTTTTTCGGCAAGGATTTCCTGACGTTCCGGTATCGATGACTCACCTTCAAGACAGAGTTGCGTGTAGTGCCGCATCTCCTTGATGCCCAGACCGCAGCGTTTGAGACATGTCAGGTCGTTGATCCATGCGATGCATCGCTCGTCGAAGACGCGTCGGTTGTTCTGGTCTCGTTTGAGACCGGGCACGAGTCCTGAATTGCAATAGAACTTCAATGCTTCGTAATTCATGCCGGTTAGTTTGCAGGCCTGCTTCATCGTATAGGTTTTCATGTTCTTATGGAGTGGCACTGCCGTGATTGCCATACGTGGCTCCTTTCGGACGCTGCGCGGCAGGACGTTCGGCGGGTGCCGCCGGATGGGGTCGGGCTTGAGGCGCATTGTTCTTTTTGTTTGTACCTATCATGTCACATTTCCGGTTATTAATACCGTAGATAGTACCGGCGTGCCGTAATTTGACCGGTAGCGGCTACCGGATTTTATCTTGAGGGTCAGAACGGCATACATGCCGGCACTGAATACCGACGAATTTATGGAAGGAAAAACAGTGGAATACGTGAAACTTGCCAACGGTGTTGAGATTCCGAAGATCGGATACGGCGTCTTCCAGATCAGCAAGGACGATGCTCCTCGCTGCGTGCGCGAGGCCATCGAGACCGGGTACCGCCATATCGACACCGCACAGTCGTACTTCAACGAGGCCGAAGTCGGCCAAGGAATCAAGGATTCCGGTATCGATCGTAAGGATCTGTTCCTCACTACCAAGATCTGGATCAGCAATTACGGCTATGAGAACACGCTGAGGTCCGTCGATGTGTCCTTGAAGAAGCTTGGCACCGACTATCTCGATCTGGTGTTACTGCACCAGCCGTTTTCCGATACCTACGGCGCGTGGCGTGCACTCGAAAAGCTCTACAAGGACGGCGTGATCCGCGCCATCGGCGTGAGTAACTTCTATCCGGATCGTCTGGCCGATATGGTCGCCTTCAATGAGATCGCCCCGATGGTCGATCAGGTCGAGACTAATCCGCTCAACCAGCAGATCGAAGCTCGCAAGAACATGGTCAAGCGGGGCGTGGCTCAGGAAGCATGGGCTCCGTTCGGGGAGGGCATGCAGAACATGTTCTCCAATCCCACCCTGGCCAAGATTGGCGAGGTACATGGCAAGTCCGTCGCGCAGGTGATCCTGCGTTGGCTCACCCAGCGCGACATCGTCGCTCTGCCCAAGTCCACGCACAAGGAGCGCATGGAAGAAAACCTGAACATCTTCGATTTCCGGCTCTCCGACAGCGAGATGACAACCATCGCGGGCCTTGACACCAAGACCAGCATGTTCTTTCGCCACGACACCCCTGAGGCGGTCGACCGCTTCGTCGGTTATGTCAAGGAACGTGCCGGCCGCGAATGATTCCGGCCCATGACATGGTCTGTGCCGGCAGCACTGTGTATCTGGGCTTCCCGATTTGGTGGATGGCACCTGTTTGGCTGGTGAACGATTCCGTCAAATCCAACGATTTCGCAGGTAAGACGATCATTCCGTTCTGCACTTCCGCCAGCTCCGATATCGGCAACAGTGCATCCACGCTCCAGAAAATGGCAGGCAGTGGTACATGGCTTACCGGGCACCGTTTCTCGGAATCTGTTTCCGAGGAGGACGTGACCGATTGGCTGATTTAGTCCAAAAACGGCATCGTCGAATAGCGAAGACATGGGGCGACCATTGTACGTTCGGCTGCAGCATTTCGTGTGCTGAATAGCAGGTCGCCTCTTCCACGCTCTTTTGAGTATCCCATCCGAATGTTTAAGCCGGCGTGGAAGTAGTAAGTGGTATGTGTGCTGTCCTGCCTTGCAGGAAGACATGGCGGGCATTTTCATTATGATGAAACGTCATCAAATATCGGATTATTTCCGATAATCATTCCACGAGATGGGCTTCCCCGTATTATTTCCTGAGACGTTTGTGACGCCCCTATGTATTTGCATGCGGGGATAGAATTGTTGACGGAAGAGAACCGTGAAAGGAATGTGCGTTGGCGAGAAATGACGGGAGTCGAAGGAGGCGGGGCGGTCTTTGCGATAGGTTGTTCGGCGATCTCAGTGCAAAAAAGTTGCGTAAGGTGTTGTTTGGCGCTGTTGCGGCAATTGTCACTGTTGCAGTTGTCCTGTTTGTGTGGAACGGTGTCGTTAAACCTGTTTTTGACAATGCAAGGACCGAATCTACCATCAGTGTGGAAAGCCAGTTGCAGGCGGCTGTGAATATCGACGATCTATCGACCGCGAAATTCCATTATGGCGGTGTTGCTGTAAAGAAAGACAATGCTGGTAAGGACAAGTGGCATGTTGCATATGAGGCGACGGTGACTGCTGGCGTCAAGATGAGCGATATCACGTTCGAAGTGGACGATACCGCGAAGACCGTCACTCCGATTTTGCCGAAGCCGACTATTGGGGACGTCGTGGTTGATAGCGGCAGGCTCGACTTTTTCGAGAACAATCCGTCCGTTGAAATTGATGAGGTGATCAAGCTTTGCAAGCAGGATGCGCAACAGGAAACCAAGACAAACGGAGACATTATTTCTATTGCTGCCAGCAATCTTGAACAAACTGTGGATGCGTTGACCAAGGATCTCGTGGAAGCAAAAGGATACAAATTGCAGAAGGCCGAGACCGTAAAGCTCACTAAGGAGACCGCGCATGCTGACGAATAATCGTTCCATGAAACGTGCGATTGCCGCATTATGTGTTGCTACGCTTGCATGTTCTGCTGTAGGGTGCGGCGAGGAAAAGAAAGAAGCTATCCCAACTTTCTCGAATGCCACGTATATCGCACAGATGGCCACATTAAAATGTTATTACCACAACACGGCCAAGCTCAGTCATGAGGGATCGTGGTTCTTCAATAATGGCTACAAACGTATGTGGATGGAATACAGTGGCATCGTGAAGTACGGTATTGATGCCGATAAAGTAACAATTAGTCCAGATGCCAACGGTCATAGAGTAATCATTACCGTGCCTCCAGCTCACGTGTTGGATGATCCGGACGTAAATGAGAAGTCGTTCAGCAAACCGCTGGTGAGCACTGGTTTCGCCACTTCGATTACCGCCGAAGAGAAAACGGAAATGTTTGATAAGGCCCAGCAAAGCATGCTGAAGCAGGCGAAAACCGATTCGGCGTTGCTTGCCCAAGCCGAAGCTCGCGCGCGGACTATTCTAGAGCAGTATGTGCGCAATGTGCTTGGCGACGACGCGAAGAACTGGACTATCGAATTCAAGGATGTGCAATAGTCGCCAAGCGAGAACTGGCTTACCTCACCCGCAATTGCCATCGTGGATGGCGGTGGCCAGCTGATCGCTGGATGCATCCATCGCGTATTCGGCGACACCCTGCTGCTGATTCGTGATGCGGTCGCGGTCGGCCCCGAAAAACAGCACCGAATAGGAATTCGTCACCGCCTCCGTACGGTCGGCTGCGATTGTCGGTTGCGTGGTGCCGCAGGAGATCATGATCGAGCGGTGCGAGAGCTCGTGCTTGACCATGTCCACCAGCCAAGGGCTTCGCGCGGTCTGCGTCCAATCCGGATGCGTGGTGAGCATATGCACGACATTCCTCTGCGAGCGGTCGGGCATCTGGCAGTAATACGCAGCCACGAATCCACTCGGATTCTCACCTGACTGGCCGCCGCAGTTGAATTCCATGGTCTGTTCGATCTGCACGCCCATCGTCGATGCCACGTTCGTGGCGAGCGTGTACCATCCGGCCGGATCGAGATCACCGTTGCGTTCGGGCACGGCGATCGCAGCCGCTGCGGCTTCCGCGTTATGCAGATTGCTGACCGCAGTCGAGACCTGCTGTTTCACGTCCGAGCGTAGTTTGTGCAGCGACCGTAGGTCGGCGAGCATCTCCCTCATCGATGCATACGCGCGCTGTTTGCCGTATCGGTCGATGAGCTCGTTCGCCTGCGTCGGATCGTCCACCTGCAGCAGCCATTGCGCCGCATGCTGGCTGAAATCGTCCGCCATGGCCGCGTCGACCGCGCTGAGCAGCTCCTTGGTCTGTCCGTCGAGATTATGTGCCGCCACGCGCATGCTGTCGATGATGGTGCGCTGCTGGTTGCGGTACAACAGTCCGATGATGCGTTCCTGCAGATTGTCCGACAGCAGATACTTGATCTGCTTGGCGTCGGCAAGCCGGTCGTAATCGTCCATGCACTGCTGCACGGTTTCGATGTGCGCGGCGAATCGGTCCGGATCATCCAGGCCCTGCGCGAACGTGATGCTGTCCTGCGCGGTCTGCCGGATGCCTTGCATGGTTTCGATCTGCGGCTTGACATTGCCGGCCGCTTCACTGGTGGTGGCGTGCAGGAAATTGGCGACGCCGGCGATGACGGCAAGCACGACGAGCACGCCCACGATGCGTAGGACATTCCGCCGGCTGCGTGAATTCGGGTTGTGGTACGGCATATTCTCAGACTACCTTGCTCGTGTGATGCACCGATGCTCCCATCTACCGCCGTTTGGCTCCATCCGGCCATGCGATGCCGGTGTCAGGGGAGTGCAGGACGTTCTTGTAGATGTCGTTGCGTACGTAGATTTCCACGGAACCGCGCGATCGCTGGTCTTTCCATGGCGTGACGGTTTCGGCGATGCGTATTTTCGTGTAGTCGTTCCGGTCATAGCCGAGGGCGCTGAAGAAGAACGGCTGATAGATGGTGTCGTAGAATTCGGGTTCGCCCCATGATCTCCAGGTTTCGATGTCTTGTTTGCCGGCATAGGGTCTATGCACCATTCCCAAGAGATGTAGCTGCGCCCTTTGTAGGCATTGGACATGAGCGTACGCTTGAAGTACGGGTCGGCGGTGACCAGTGTTCCGCTCACCCATGATGTGTAGTCGATGCAATCCTTGCCATTGGCGCAGTAGCCGCCTTGCTTGATTCGTGCTTTGACGTCCGGGGACGCATTCATGGAATTGATGCGAGTCCAGCCAGCCATCCAACGGTATTGCTCCAGATGATTGGTCTTGATGAACGAGGCCACCGTCCGGGATGAGGAATACTCGTATCGTATGTCGCATATGCTGGCGTTGATCGTCCAATACACGCTGATTAGCATGGCACCTAAAGCGAGGGCCTTCAGCATGATGAGATAGTTGCGCGCTTTCTTCACCCCAAGCTTGCCGGCGAATTGGTCGGCCATGGTGGCGCACCAGGCCGGCCAATCATCCACGCCGATACGTCGCTCGTCGCAGTCAATCGCGAGCACCGCGATGAAGAATCCCAGCAGGATGCCCAGATGGTGCATAGAGAAATGCTGCGCGAACACCAAGCACATCACTGTGTACGAGCTCAGCAGCAGCATTGCGTTGTGCCGACGTCGGCTGATGTGGATGAGCGGGGCCTACATGAGCATGACACGGTTCCCGTGTACAGCAGTGTCGGTGATAGGCCGATGAATACCAGATTCGTGTCCGACACCGTCGAGGTGAATAATGCTTCGGCCGGCAGCAGCAGCCAGGAATTGCAGATTTGTATCCATAGTGGTGCCGGCTGTGTCATGCCGGAGATGTCGAAATTGCCGGAATACACGTCTTTTGCGGGCATCACGTCGATCAGTATGGCCATCGCCGCCGCGAGCAGCGCCAGCAGCGCGATGAACCGTCGCCGGTTACGTATCAACGAGTGTTCCTGCCAGACGAACCGCACTACCCAATTCGCCGCGAACATGCCGGCGATTACCAGTCCATATGAACTGGTCAGGCACAGCAGCATCATGCTGAGCGCTTCGCGCCATGGTTTCTCGTCGCGGGTTTTCCAGTTGATAGCCACCAGCAGCATGGCGGCGACCATCAGCGCATAGGGGCGCGACGTGACGCCGTACTGATAGCACAGGAAATAGGAGAACGGCAGGATGACTTTGAATGGTTCCGGCAGTTTGGTTTTGAATTCCAACAGCCAGATCATGAGTGTGGCGCATGCCAGATTGATGCTTTTCAGACCGATCTCGTAGGGTACGCCGAGTTTTGCGGGTGCGGCGAGCATCATCCACCACAGAGGCGGATGCCCCTCATAGTGTGGACGTTCCAGAATCATCTCCCGCCACGAGCAGTCGCGCGCGATGAGCCAGGCTTGCGCCTCGTCGAACCATGGTTCGTGGAAACACATCACCGTGCCCACCACGATGACATACGCCGCGAGCACGATGCAGTGCAAACGATGAGGCGTGAGCCAATGCCGAATTGCGTCGCATCGTGTTCTGTTGTCTGTGGCTGCTACTGTTGCAGAACTCATGTTTCCTGTTTCCCGTTGCGTTCGAAATACGCGCGATTGCTGCGTGACTTTGCGATTATTGCGTGGCCGCGCATGGATCATGGCGGTTCCGTCATATTCCATGTTGCGGAACGCCATTGGACATATGGGCATACCACGCGCCAGCCGTGCCGGCCATCCTTAGAACGAGGAACGTGCGCCGCAGAGCTTCTCGAACTCTTCACGCACTTGCACCTTCACCAACGCATCCTCGAACGTGATGGTGCCCTTGTTCACCAGTCGCGCCAAATCCTGGTCGAGCGTGTGCATGCCTTCCTTCTCGCCGGACTGTAGCACGGTGCGAATCTGATGCGCCTTGCCACTGCGGATCAGTGAGGAAACGGCCGGAGTGTTGATCATCACTTCAGTGGCTGGTGCACGGCCATGGCCGGTAGCGCGCGGAATCAGTGTCTGTACGATCACGGCACGCAAGGTGGAAGCTACCTGCACGCGAATCTGCTGCTGCTGGTTTTCCGGATACACGTCGATGAGACGGTCCACGGTGGAGCCGGCGTCCTGAGTATGAAGGGTTGCGAACACCAAGTGGCCGGTTTCCACTGCGGTCAGTGCGGTGGAAATGGTTTCCAAGTCTCGAAGCTCACCGACTTCGATAATGTCCGGATCCTCACGCAGCGCACGTTTCAGCGCTTCCGCGAAGCTTTTCGTATCAGTGCCCACTTCTCGCTGGCTCATCACGCAACGCTTATGCTGATGCACGAATTCGATCGGGTCTTCGATGGTGATGATATGGTCGGCACGTTCCGCATTCGCCTTGTCCACGATTGCGGACAGTGTGGTCGACTTACCGGAACCGGTCGGGCCGCATACAAGCACCAGACCACGCGGCAACAGCGCAAGGTCGGCGATACGCGGGTCAATTCCCAGTTCCTGCGCGGTTTTGATTTCCGTGGGAATGGTACGCAACGCGGCGCATACGCCCATACGGTCGCGGTATACGTTCACGCGGAAGCGCAGCAGATCGCCAATGGCGAAGGAGATATCAAGTTCCAGATCATCTTTGAAACGTTCCATCTCTAATTCGTTGGTCATGACTTTCACTGCTTCGTACGTGTGATCCTTCGTCCACACGCTCAATCCCTTGGCGGGGCGCAGCTTGCCATCACGCGCAGCATTGGCGGGTCGTTGATTACCAAGTGCAAATCGGACGCATTGAGCTCAACCAGCTGGCGGATGGCCGACACGAATTCGTCGTCCGCGTCCGGATGTTCGGTGCGCAGCGTCTGTTCGACCTGCTCGGCCTTGATCTTACGTTCTTCCGGAACGGCATCCTCGTCGGCGTCGTTGGTTTCAGGCACTACGAAATCCGCGAATGGCCTGGTCTGCGGCTGGGGCTGACTCATCTGCTGTTGCTGTGGCTGCGGCCTTTGGAAAGCTGCGTCCTGCGGAATGTGAGTGATGGTCGGAGGCATCTGCTGCGCTGCGGTTTCGGTGATGTCGGCCTGTCGCTTAGCGAATGGTGTGGCACCCGGTACGAAGGACGGTGGATTGCTGTCGATCTGCTGGATCGGTCCATGCTCCTCATATGCGGGATTTTGCTGGGTCGCGTCAGTGTCCTCATCAAACTGCAGGCTGCCGGTACCGACTGGTTGACGGTCGATTGTTGTTGGAAAAACATGCGCTTCCTGCGATTGTTGTATGGCTTGCGTAGTCTGTTGTTGAGCAACAGACTGTTCGGATGGTTGAGACTGTGAAACTGGCTGCGGTCGGGAATTTGCACATCCTGCTGGCTTACAGTCGGCATTGAATTAAGCGAAGCGAAAATGCCCTTAAGGCTTTCATCATCTGCCTGAATCGCATTGTCGGAAGACCAATGACGTCCCTTGCGGGGATCCTCATTGAACGATGGAGTGTTGTTGGGAATGGTCACGCCTTTGAGACCGGAAAGATATCCGCCATTGTTCCACGTTTGCTCGATGGTCATCATTGTCCTTTTAATAGGTGGGTTGCTGTCTGAAAATGTCGGTCGTGCCGGCGCTTCGACGCGCCGATGCAACCGAACGTTTTATAGGTGTTTTATAAGTGCGGAGAGGTGCATAGGTGCATGTAACGTCAGGTGGAACCTACACCGTCACGCGAAGCACTTCCTCCACGGAGGTAATGCCTTGAAGCGCCTTCTGCCAACCGTCCTTACGAAGTGTGGTCATGCCTTGCTCCTTCGCCGCCTTGTCAATATCAATCGACGTGGCGCCACGGGCTATAAGATCCTCCATTGTTGAATCCACGCCCATGACCTGCTGGATGGCCACACGGCCGCTATAGCCGGTGTTGGCGCATTCTCGGCATCCTACCGGACGCCATATCGTCGGAAGAGGGGTATCTGGCATGTGTGGAACACCCAACGTCCGAAGCTCCGCCTCGGTGGCAGTATCCTGACGCTTGCACTTCTTGCACAGGCGGCGAGCCAGTCGCTGAGCCATCACCGCAGCAAGCGACGAGCTCAATAGGAACGGCTCCACACCCATTTCCGTCAAACGTGTCACTGCGCTTGGCGCATCATTGGTGTGCAGGGTGGAAAGCACCAAATGGCCGGTCAACGAAGCTCAATAGCAATGTTGGCGGTCTCCTGATCTCGAATCTCGCCGATGAGCACCACATCAGGGTCTGCACGAAGGATCGAACGCAGAGCCGCGGCGAACGTCATACCGGCCTTGTTGTTCACCTGAACCTGATTGATGCCTCTCATACGGAATTCCACCGGGTCCTCAACCGTAATGATGTTGATTTCCGCTTCGCCACATCGCCCAACGTGGCATACAACGTGGTCGACTTACCCGAACCGGTAGGACCGGTGACCAACACCAGACCATACGGACGGTTGTACGCCTTGGAGAACACGTCGAAATTCCGCTGGCTGAAATTCAAATCCTCCACCTTGAGATTGCCCGAAGGCGTGCTCAGGATTCGCATAACAATCTTCTCGCCCCATACCGTCGGCAGTGCGGCCACACGAAGATCCACCTTCTGACCATTGTGCTTGACGGTGATACGACCATCCTGCGGCTTACGGCGCTCGCCGATATCCATATCGGACATGACCTTGATGCGGCTGATCACACCTTGGGTCATGGCTTTCGGCGCCTTTTGGAACACGTGCAGCACACCGTCGATACGGTAGCGCACGAGCAGACCGTCTTCCTGCGGTTCGATGTGGATATCGGAGCAGTGGTCGTCGATGGCCTGGTTGATGAGCAGGCTGACGAAGCGTGCCACAGGGGAGGCGTCCTCGCCGCTGTCGGATTCGAGGTCCACTTCCTTCTTGGCGGTCGCCGCGATTTCGTGCGACAGCTCGGTCAGCTCCGCGTTGGCGCGCAGGTACCGGTTGATGGCGTCCTTCACCTGAGAAGGCATCGCCACCATGGGAATGACCGGCATGCCGGTGCTGGCGGACACGTCGTCGATGGCGGCGAAGTTTTTCGGGTTGGCCATGGCCACGGTGATGCGTCCGTTGACAATGGACAATGGCAGCAGCTGGTTGCGACGGCACAGGTCGTCCGGCACCATGCTGATGACTTCTTTGTCTACTTGGTATTCGTTGAGGTCTACGAACGGTAGGCTCATGCCTTGAGCTAGCGCCATGGCATATTCGCGTTCGGTGTTTTCGTCCATGCCTTCGGTGGATGTGGGTATGGCGGGAAAGTCGCTAGTGGCGTCGCTGGGTGCAGCGGCATGGCGTGGCTGGCTCGGCGTGAAAATCTGGTTGATTTCTCCTGTGACCGGGGAATTCAAATCCATGCGCTGTGAGAAATCGCTCGGCGTGTCGTCGTTTCGATTGCGCTTGAGGAAAGGGAAACGGCTTCCCGAACCGGCGTCGCTCATAATGACCTCCTGGACCATGCGCCGGAACGCACGGTATGACTTATGGCCCTTTGCGAACACAGGTGTTTGCGGGCCTGAGAATGTTCAGTTGTTCATGGTCATGTGAGCTAACGATTGCAGTGTTGTGCACTACTACTCGCATAGTTTAGCGGCTTTGTGACTGAAACGCCAATTGTCATGTGGTGTTTGGAAGGGTGTGAAAACGTTGGCAGGGAATCGTGATACAGTACAGATATTCATGCACCGCCTTTTCTGCGGTGATTTTTCCTGTTGCCTCCGATGATGGGGTGATACTGCATGAAGGAGCTGCTCATGGAGCACAGCTGGCGTAGGGCGGTAAATGATGCCGCGACAGGGCTTGCAATACATAACGTCAAACGATTGCCGAAACGTGGCGAGTCGGGTTTCACATTGGTTGAGGTATTGGTGGCGATTGTGGTGCTGAGCATCACAGGTCTTGCCGCCGCACAGTTCGCGATTACTGCGATTCGTACTTCTTATGCCCAGCAGCAGCGTTCAGCAGCCATTGCTTTGGGTAGTGATGGTATCGAACGCATGCGCGCACAGATAGCGGATCATACTTCTGCGCCATCCTCCTATTACACGGATTTGCTGCCTGGCATGGGTGTGGATGATGTGAAGAAAGCACATGCGAATCTCACGGCAGTGGGGGCCATCACCTCACAATTCTCGGATTTGGAGGCTACGGCCACTCCGGATGCCGATACGAGCAAGTACATTCAGCCGGTGCGCACTACCACGGGCAAAGACGCCAAACATACTACATATACGGTGAACACCGTGATTGAGAAGTGCTATCGGGAAAGCGGCACCATGGATTGTAGAACCGCTTCGGAACTGGGTATTGACGGGCATGCGTCCATTAGCGGTCTTGACGGTACTCCTGACGCCTCGCTGCGATCCAGCATCCTGAGTCAGGACAACATTCCTACTAAGGGATTCACCTTTATGGCGAAAACGTATATGCCGATGGTACGCGTGGTGGTAGGCGTCACCTGGTCGGACAATATTGGCGCAGACAAAACGGCCGTGTATACCACCAATGAACTGCTGAATGTGATCGGGGCCTGAAGGAGCGGGACGGCTTATGGAAGAGAAGAACTCTGGATTCAGTCTGAATCGCCGATTATTACGTGCGCTCCGTAGGCGTGCTCGTGGTGAAGGCGGCGTTACCCTGGTGGAGATGATGGTTTCATTGTTTATTTTTGCCATTGTTTCCACCATGTTCACGGTGTCGATCGTACAATATTTGCATTCCACCACAGCCGATGCTATCCGCACCAGATCGGCTACGGAAATAGCTACATCGGTGCAGGCTCTGGACCGATATGTTCGCAATGCCGAAGGTGTGGAAGAGGCTGCCAGCGGTGACAGGTTGACTTTGGTGACCACTGATGCCGATGGGATTCGGCAATGCGCTGTGATTGAGTACACAGAGGCCACGTGGTCCGGCGGGCGAGTTGATGATTATGGTTCCGTCGTGGTAAAAACCAGACCATACGCAACCGGTGCGGGGGGAGCGTGGAGCGAGCATGCGGTGTTGACGGCGGTGATGAACAACAGTACCGCTTCAACGTCCGATGATTCGCTGTTCAAAAACAAACTGTTCAGCATGGATGGCGGTACGCGCGTGGTGCGGTATTCGCCGGTGACGGGTTCGTATGTGGGTGGCAAGCCGGTCACCTCGAACACATTGACATCGTTTACAGCTCGCAATGTGGGTTCGAGTGCTTCGGTCGACTTCAGTCAATGTCGTTGAATGACGGTGTCTGTAAGGGCTCTCCCTTGTGGGGGAGCCCTTTTTCTATACTTTCAAATACCCCCGACATGCCCGGGTGGAAATGGTTTTTTGATGAATTTTCGTCAAAGCATGCTGAAAATATTTTCTGAAACACTATTGAAAATATAACTATTCCAGGGCAAACGTTTCAGACGAAGAGATACACCGGTAGACCGACGGACTCAACGCATGTTACGGAATCGGACGGTGGTGATTGTGTGAAGAGGGGTTATGCAATCGTATTGAAAAAGTTTGATTCGGGGTTGTGATGAAAACGGTGGATGAAACATCATTGGTGCGATTGATGCACTGCATCTGGTACTGCAAACGATGTCAATACGACTACGCTGAGAGTTGTTGGTTATGTGAGCCAGCCACCCCCACAAGGGGAAATAACGCAAAGAAGAATCGCTGTGGACCATCCGAAGTTGGACGGTCCACGGTATGTCCTTCCAATTGGAAAGAAGGGTTCATTATGAAGAGCGTACGTAACGCACTCAACCGCCGTGCCAAGGGCGAAAAGGCTTCACCCTCGTCGAACTGCTCGTGGTCGTCATCATCATCGGCATCCTCGCCGCCGTGGCCGTGCCGATCTACCTGAACCAGCGCAAGGCCGCATGGAATTCCGCGACCCAGACCGATGTCAAGAATGCCAGCCTCGTTATGGAAACCATCATGACCGAGAATCAAGGGAAGGTTCCAGCCCTCACCGCGACAGAGTGCTCTGACACTCACGGATGCGATATCTACGACGGCAATACCGTTAATGTCAGCAAGAACGTGACGCTCAAATTCGACGCGACGGAAGGTGCAAACACTTACAAGATTACAGGTACAAATTCTTCCGACGGTGATTGCAAGACCTTTGTATATGATTCTGCTACTGGTCAGATCTCTGCTGAGTGATTTGTAGCAATGCTGTACCGCGGATGTCGGGGACCCTGTATGTCCCCGACATTCTTGTATCAACCGTAATCAAACACGATCGAACATCATTTGATTCTTTGGGGGAAAGTATGGCCGGCAACGACGCGCAGGTTTCAATGGATAACGGCACCAGGCAGTGGCGTTACAAGGGCGTCTCATTCGACGGCCAGCGTAAAGAGAAGGGTGTGGTTGAAGCGCAGACGCGCGACCAAGCCATCGAACGCATTAAAAAACTCGGACTGTATCCGACCGATCTGACCGACACAGCTGCCGGCACCGGTCTCAACACTGAAATCAACATCAAAGCGTTCGAGAAATATCCAAGCAAAAAAGACTTCGCAGTAACGGCACGGCAGCTCGCCACCATGGTGGCGGCGGGCGTCTCGCTGATCCGAGCCTTGAACATCGTCACCGAACAAATCGAGAACGTGAAACTCCGTAAGGCGGTGCAGGCCTGCGTGGCGCAAGTGGAAGGCGGCTCGTCCTTCTCCGAAGCCATGGAGCGGATCCCGATTCCCTGTTCCCGCCGATCATGGTCAATATGGTTCGTGCCGGCGAGACCGGCGGTTTTCTAGACAAGTCGCTGCTCACTGTGGCGGACAGCTTCGAATCGGATGTGAGACTCCAAGGGCAGATCAAAAGCGCCATGGCCTATCCGGTCGTGGTGTTGGGCATCGCCCTGATCTTGGTGATGGTGATGCTGCTCACCATCGTGCCAATGTTCGCCAGCATGTACGATTCCATGAATGCCCAGTTGCCGTTCGTGACCCAGATCCTGGTGGACCTCGGCAAAGTGATGCCCTACGTGCTTCCGGTGCTGATTGTGGCCGTCGTGGCGCTGGCCATGTTCTGGAAGCGCAACCGTAACAAAGACATCATCCGCACCTGGTGGGATCCGTTCACACTCAAGGCACCGGTGTTCGGCAAGCTGGACACCAACGTGGCCCTGGCCCGCTTTTGCAATAATTTCTCTTCCATGCTCGCTTCCGGTGTGCCGATTCTCCAGGCACTTGATATCGTCGGATCGACTTCGGGCAACTATGTGATTGATTCGTCTTCGAAGCGTGTGGGCCGTTTGGTGGAACGTGGCTACCGTCTGGCCGACAGCATGAGCACCGAAAAGATCTTCCCGAACATGCTGGTGCAGATGGTGGCCATTGGCGAGGACTCCGGCGCCATCGACAAAATGCTGTCCAGTGCGGGCCGAGCGTATGACGAAGAGGCCCAATCCATGGCCAAACAGCTCACCTCGTTGCTGGAACCACTGATGATTCTGTTCCTCGGCGTGGTGGTCGGCTTCATGGTGGTGGCATTGTATATGCCGATGTTCTCCATGTTCGACGCCATCAATGGTCAGGCCTGACCTGATATCCGAGTACCCGAGCGAAACATACCTTTATATATAGGAGCAAGCATGAAACAGGCCGGATTGTGGTCCAGACTCAACCGCAGGTACCGTGCGGCATTACGCGAACGCATGGGGGAGCGCGGCGCCGCCATGATGCTGGCCGTTCTGTTCGTGATGGTGGTGCTCACCACATCCGCTCTGGTCATGACTACCCTGCTTGCCCAGGCGATTCCTTACAAGAACAATAAGGAAAATTCCCAAGCCAACTATGCGGCCGAATCCGGCCTTGAAGTCGGCTTGAGCTATATCAATGAGACTCTGGCGAAGTTGCAAGGTTCTACGAGTCTTGATGATTTGCAGAAGGTGTTGCCTGCCGTTGATGCTGATATGAACGACAGTTCCAAGGATGGTGAATTTGCCAAATATGATGGCGCATCCGTGTTGTTGAATCATGTTGCTTTAAATAAGACGGTAAAAACATCGGATACGGCTTCATATACGCCGGATGACCTGTCCTATCGTGTGCGCATCAATTTCTATGACACCAATCCGGATGACGCATCGGCGGAGATGATCAGCTCTCCATCCGATCTGAAAAACCTACAGTATGCCGAAGTGGTGGCCACGGGCTTCATCAACCGGTATAAGGACGGCCGTACAGCAGGCAACACCAAAAGCCCGCAGGCCATGAAGCGTGCGGTATGCAGGATCGAAGCCAAAACGGACTCCACTACCACGAATCATTCAAGTGCCTTGGGTGTTGGCGGCCGCATGGGCATGGGTTTTTATGCCGCGGCGCCCTACAACAGGCTCGATTCGCAGTTTGTATGGGTACCCGTGGATTATGATGGCGTGTCCATCGGATCCGATCCAACCGGCGAAGTTAAATTCTCCGGCACGGTGGATTCCGGACGCACCAATACCAGCCAGCTGTCCGATGGCACTGCGACGTTGAATCCAGTGAACCGCACCTGCATGCTGGCCACCACCATTCCGGTTACCAACGAGAAGAAAAGCATTGCCGAGAACCTCGATTTAAGCAAATCGCCTCAAGCCGGTTCTGGCTGGTGGTATTGCCCGCCGCATACAACGCGGGAGGTGACACCTACCAATATACTGAGGAATGCCGTGCTGATGGTGCGTACTCCTCATTGAACACGTGGGTGTACTACAAGGACAATTCCATCCGTCTGGCCTCGAATATGGGATTGTGCGTCACCGGTGTGAGCATCGATGACACCGACGGCAAGACTCCAGCCACCTTGCAGCCATGCGGCACATCATACGGAGTCCACTTCCAAGGCGATTATTATATGGATCCGAATAAGGTTGCGCAGCAGACGGAGAAGAACGACCCGAACAGTCTGCTCAACAAATACCAGAAATGGAACTTCTACAACGGGTTCATCAACGCCGGATACTGGAACGAGCTGACGGGCGATGTCAGTGCGCAAGCAGCGTCATATGATTCCGCCTTGCCTGAAAGCAAGGGATATGCCGTAGCCGGCGTGCAGAGCGGCAAAAAGACCAAGTTCCAACGTCTGGAAGTCACCCATTACGGCGGTAGCCCACAAGACAGTGGCGATCCGCATTTCGCGGGCGGCAATATCAAAGCCACCCCCTACAGTCAGGCGTATATGGTGTCGCAATGGACCTATAACTTCAGCGATTCCTACTTTTCGAACGGTGCCGACATGCAGGATGCCACCGCATCCTTCAGCCAAGCAGGCGAAGCGGGATACGGCACCAATCAGATGGTGAACTCCGCATCCGGATTCTGCATGGTGATGGACGGCAACGACGTATACGCCGACACCTGCGACGTGCATAGTGCGGACTTCGATGCGAAATGCTACCAGAAGACGATCATGGGGCAAGGCAGCGATTTCATCTCGACCTCTCACTGTTCGACCGCCGACAAGGAGAACTTCAACTTCACATCCGACCGCGTCTCCTATACCGAAGATGCCAGCGCCGATGGCACTGGCATCGACACCACCATAGCCCTGCACGACACCAACGGCAACGCGAAGTACCTGCATGTTTCCGGCAGTAAGGTGTCGTTGACCGATAATCCAAGTGACGCCACAAAGTTCCGCCGATACAACGAGCACAACACCTCGAAAGCGGTGAGTTACGGCGGCAAGACGCAGTATCCATGGGCTGGCACTTTCCAAACCAGCGAAGGCATGTGCCTGACGGAAATCTATCCGGGAGACTATGTGGAAAGCAATGGGAAGAAAGACCGTCAATACAATCGCTCAGACGGTCATTCCATGCTGAAAATGGTTTCATGCGGAACCGATCGTGACGTGCGTGGGCGACTGGTGAAATCGCAGGCATGGAACGCTTCAGTGAATTATGGTGATGCCGGATCGGCCGGTAGCATTACTTGGACAACGACGACGACCACCGTATCTATCCCTACCAGTACCTATTTCTCAGCGGTTGTGGACTCCACCGTCACATCCAGAAAGTGGTGAACGGCATGGATATAGTGAATGATGTTCCTACCGTGGTGATACTGCTGGTGGCCTCGCTGATCATCGGCTGTATTTTCGGATCTTTCCTGAATGTAGTGATATGGCGTGTGCCGAACCACATAAGCATCACCAATCCGAAACGTAGCTTTTGTCCAAAATGCGAAGCGCCAATCGCCTGGTATGACAATATTCCCATCTTTTCCTGGTTGGCGCTCGGCGCGAAATGCCGACACTGCAAGGAACCGATTGCCGCACGATATCCGCTGGTCGAATCGCTTGGCGGACTGTCCTTCCTTGCCGTAACCGCAGGTGGACTGTTCGGCGCATACCCGTTGTGGGCACTACCCGTGCTGTACGTGTTCGCATGCGTGTCCATCGTCATAGCGTTCATCGACTTGGACCACCATCTCATCCTCAACGTAGTGCTACTGCCGACGCTTATCGCAACGGTGTTGCTGCTGGCTGTGGCATCGTTTGGCATAGGGGAGTGGACTCGTCTTGGTCGCGGAGCGCTCTGCGCGCTGATTCTCTTCGTGTTCTATTTCGTACTCTCACTCATCTGGAAAGGTGGCATGGGAGACGGCGACATCAAACTCGCGTTCATTCTCGGATTGCTGCTTGGCTGGCTTGGCTGCCGCAATTCATCATTGGATCGTTCGCCGCGTTCTTCATCGGCGGTGCCATCAGCTTGGTATTGCTGGCCAGCAAAAAGGTCGACTTCATGGAGGCATCCCCTTCGGGCCATCCATGCTGCTCGGCGCATGGCTTGGCATTTTCGCCGGCGTACCAATCGCCACACTATACCTGCAACTCACCGGACTTGCGTAACGCATCCGCATACAAGACCCATATATATAAGGAGAGACCATGAGAGCAATAACGGCGCTGTCGATTGCGAGCGACGCCATACGAGCGGCGGTCATAGCCGACCCCTATACGGATTCGCCGACCATCAAACACTTCCAGGCGCTTCCGCTGCCCGTTGGAGCTGTGGTGGATGGCGAAGTGGTGGACGCCGAAGTGGTCACCGGTCTACTGAAAACGTTGGTGCAACGCTTCAAGTTCCCGCGTGAGAACACCATACTCGTTTATTCGAGCCGTCGTATGGTGTTCCGTGAGACGGACTTCCCCTACATGTCCCTAGCTGATTTACGCTCAACCCTGCCATTTCAGGCCAAAGGCATGATTCCATTGCCCATTGAGGAATCCGAACTTGACTTCGTGCCGTTGTCTGTAGTGGATGACGAGCAGAACGGCAAGCAGCTTCATGGCATTCTCGTAGCCACCCTGCGCGGCGGTCTGGAAAAAACCGCGTATACCGCAGAAGAAGCGGGTTTCGTGATCACCTCCATCGACGCCGGTCCGTTCGCGTTGGCCCGCCTGTTCAGCGACACCAACCAGGCGCAGACCGAAGCGGTGGTCAACATCAACGGCAACTGCACCGACGTGATTGTGCTCAATAACGGAAAACCCGCCTACATGCGCGTCGTGCCGTCCGGTGCCGACGACGTGTCCGACGCCATCGCCAATGCGCTGAGCATCTCCTTCGAAGACGCGGAACGCATCAAAAACCAGATTGGTCTGCAAAATGTGACCGGTGACGAACGTCTCGAAAAAGCTGAGGAAGTCATTCGTGAAACCACAGCGCAGCTCATCGTCGGTATTCGCAATACGTTGAACATGTACGACGTCGACCATGCGGACAGCACCATCAGCGGCATCATCCTCACCGGTACAGGTGCGCGACTCATCGGTCTGCCCCCAGTGTTGGCAGGCTCCATCAACAAGATGGTGCGCATTGGCGATCCGTTCATCCGCTTCAAGCTGTCCAAGGAAGTCGAACGTCAGAACATTGTGGCGCACGCGGTCGATTTAGGCGGGGTGCTGGGACTGGTCATCGGAAAGAAGCCGAGGTGAGTGTGATTATGAAACTTGATATGAAATCCAAGAAAAACAAGGCCAACTCCCACCGTGGACGTGGCAAGGAAATCGCCTATCCGGACACTTCGGACGGTCAGAAGGGCACCCTGCTATCCATGAACGTCTCCGATATCAGCAATGCGTTGAAGGCGGGCGGTATCGGCAAGCGTAGCACCGCGCCGGAAAACCCAGCCGACTGGACCATGCGCGCTAACCTGATTCCGCGTTCCATCGTCGGATTGAATCGCGATCGAGCCATCAAATACCTGTTAACGTATGTGCTGATCGGCGTGCTCATTGTATCTTTGGTGGTCAGCGTGTTCATGTTCGCCCAATCCACATGGGCGGACCATCGTGTGGAAGTGGCTCAACAGAAGACCATTTCCTTGCAAAAGGAGAAAGCGCAGTTCAAGGATGTCGAAGACACGTTGAATTCGCTGGACGATGCGCAGAAGGCGAAGATTGCCATGCTGTATGACGAAATGGACTGGATGAAGGTCGCCGATTCGCTGAACAGCTCGCTTCCGGAAGGCGGCCAGTATACGAATCTGGAACTCAAAAGCTTCCAGATCGCTTCATCGAACAATTCGTCCTCATCCTCCGACAATACGTCCACTGTGTGGTCTGGTAACGGCGTGATTTCCGCGGACTTCACCATCGAATCGCCGAATTTCTACTCGGCCAAGGACTTTATCAACAATTTCGCCTCGATTCCCACGTACAAGACGGGTTATGTGAGCTCTATTACCAAGAATGACAGTGAAGGTGGCACCACCTACACGTATACCGGAACGATTTCACTGGTGATGGACGGCAACACCACTTCGCGAAGCGACAACTCAGCAGGCGCGACCCAGGCCAACCGTGATTTGCTCGCCAAGCTGCGCGCAAGCCTCGACAAGGCTGCGTCCGGACAGTCTGATGCTTCTGCCAACCAGTCGACTGACACCTCATCCGATGCCAGCGGATCGTCCAACTGATAAGCAGGAGGAAACATGAACAAGCATAAAATCGCATGGATCGCACTGGCCGTCGGCATCGTAGTGGTGCTGATGTTGACATGGCTTGTAGGCGTATCTCCGCGTCTTACACACATTAAGGAAGCCGACGCGCAGACTGCGCAGATCGAAGAAAGCAACAAGAAAACGCGTGACCAGATTGAAACGCTGCGTATGGCGAGCGAGACGATCGGCCTGCAGAAGGATCGTTTGCGTCAGCTGCAGCGCCAGATTCCTGACGGCTATAACCAAAACGAATTCATCGATTCGTTGAATGCCGCTGCTGATGGTGCGGGCGTCTCCATCCAGTCTGTGACCTTCGATGAGGCCACCACCGCTGAAGTGCCGTCCGAAATGCAGGGAACCATCAAAGCCGGCCGGCTTGTGCAGGTTCCGGTGAGCATTACTGCGAATGGCAGCTATGATGCAATGCGTGGCTTCGTTCAGGCCGTGCAGGGCATCAACCGTATTGCCGTTCCTGAAGATGTGACGTACACCCTTGATAAGGCGGCGACGCCACCAAGAACAACGTGACCATCAATTGTAAAATCTGGTCGCTGCTGCTTAACAATGACACCGTCGAAGACGAGAACGTTACCAAGCAGTGACAAACAATACATAAAGAACGATTCTCTCCTTATCCATTACATGGGGCCTTCCGCATTCGCGGGAAGCCCCTTATGTATCTTCACATATTCTTATGTGTTTTCATTCGGTTCTTGCATCAATTTGCCGTTCATCCCCATCGGAAATCACGTAACTTGCCATGCCGTGAAACTGTCAGGCAAAACTGTCAGCATGTGACGGTAGGCTTTGCGCTTGTAAAGACCCCAAACCATTCAATCCAGAAGGTGCATTGTGGCTGTATCCAAACTCGATGAAGTCGTATCCCTTGCCAAGCGTCGTGGCTTTGTTTTTCCCGCCGGTGAAATCTACGGCGGAACCCGTTCCGCATGGGATTACGGTCCGCTCGGCGTGGCGCTGAAGGACAATATCAAGCGCGAATGGTGGCGCTCCATGGTCGTCACCCGTGGCGACGTGGTGGGCGTGGACACCTCCATCATCCTGCCGACCCCCGTGTGGGTGGCTTCCGGCCACGTGGCCGTCTTCAACGATCCGCTGGTCGAGTGCCTCAACTGCCATAAGCGCCAGCGTTCCGACAAGCTTGAGGAATCCTACGCCGAGAAGCATGGAGACAAGCTGCCGGAGAACGGCATGGCCGACATCGTGTGCCCCGACTGCGGCACCCGCGGCAAGTGGACCGAACCGCGCGACTTCAACATGATGCTGCGCACCCACCTCGGCCCGGTCGAGGACGAGAACTCCCTGCACTACCTGCGTCCGGAAACCGCGCAGGGCATCTTCGTGGACTTCAAGAACGTGATGACCTCTTCCCGCAAGAAGCCGCCGTTCGGCATCGCCAACATGGGCAAGTCCTTCCGTAACGAGATCACCCCGGGCAACTTCATCTTCCGTACCCGTGAGTTCGAGCAGATGGAAATGGAATTCTTCGTCAAGCCTGGCGAGGACGAAGCCTGGCACCAGTACTGGATCGACGCCCGTACCCAGTGGTACCTCGACCTCGGCGTCAAGCCGGAGAACCTGCGCCACTACGAGCATCCGAAGGAGAAGCTGGCCCACTATTCGAAGCGCACCGTCGACATCGAATACAAGTTCGGCTTCCAGGGCTCCGATTGGGGCGAGCTCGAAGGCATCGCCAACCGTACCGACTTCGACCTGTCCGCGCACGCGGAGCACTCCGGCGAGGACCTGAGCTACTTCAACCAGGCCACCGGCGAAAAGTACGTGCCGTACGTCATTGAGCCGGCCGCCGGCCTGACCCGTTCCCTCATGTGCTTCCTCGTCGACGCCTACGACGTTGACGAGGCTCCGAACACCAAGGGCGGTGTGGACAAGCGCACCGTCCTGCACCTCGACCCGCGTCTGGCTCCGGTCAAGGCCGCCGTGCTGCCGTTGAGCAAGAAGCCCGATCTGCAGAACGTGGCGCAGAAGCTCGCCGCCGACCTGCGCCAGAACGAGTGGATGATCGACTACGACGAGGCCGGCGCGATCGGCCGTCGTTACCGTCGTGAAGACGAGATCGGCACTCCGCTGTGCGTCACCGTCGACTTCGACACCCTCGACGACCAGGCCGTCACCATCCGTGAACGCGATACCATGCAGCAGGAGCGCGTCAGCCTCGACAAGGTGGCCGACTACATCGCCGAGCGTATCGGCGAGAAGCGCGTCAGCGTGCCGCAGATGCCGGTCGAAATGGGCGGCGAGGCTTGGCCTGAGTCCGTCAAGATCGCCGAAGCCGGTGGCCTGTACTGATCGCCCCGAATCGGTCATATCGAACGGAACAAGTCTGACCTATGCCAGATAGCATTGTGAATGCCTACGAGGAATCCGACGTGCTCGACCCGCGTACCGACGCGGAACGGCCGTCGGTTCCTCCCGTTATAAAGCCCGTTGATTTGGGTCCGGTGCACGTCGAAACGCCGGTGGTGCTTTCGCCTATGGCGGGCGTCACCAACTGGCCGTTCCGCGTGATCTGCGAAAGCTACGGTCCCGACGGTCTGTACGTGGCGGAAATGATCACCGCGCGCGCATTGGTGGCCCGCAATCCGAAAGCCCTGCGCCTATGCCGTTTCGCACCCAGCGAGAAGATTCGCTCGCTGCAGCTGTACGGCGTCAATCCCTCGATTGTGGAGCAGGCCGCGAAAATCGTCATCGACGAGAACATGGCCGACCATGTCGACCTCAACTTCGGCTGCCCGGTGCCCAAGGTGACGCGTCGTGGCGGCGGTTCCGCGCTGCCATGGAAGACGGACCTGTTCCGTGAGATCATCCAACGCGTGGTCAAGGTGTGCGACGCGGCCAACGTGCCGGTCACGGCCAAAATCCGCGTCGGCATCGACCATGAACACGAGACGTTCCTCGAAGCCGGGCACATCGCGCAGGAGGAAGGCTGCAAGGCCGTCACCCTGCACGCGCGCACCACCGCCGAATATTACGGTGGGCATTCCGATTGGTCCCGCATCGGCGAGCTGGTTTCCGAGCTTGATATTCCCGTCTTCGGCAACGGGGATATTTGGGGTGCCAACGACGCGTTGGCGATGGTCGCCGAAACCGGTTGCGCGGGTGTTGCGATCGGCGCGGCTGCCAAGGCCGTCCATGGTTGTTCGCCGACATCAAGAACGCGTTCGCCGGCAGTGACGAGCGCGTCGACCCCACGCTGGGCGACGTGTGCCGCGTGATCGAACGGCATGCCGAACTGCTGACCGAATTCTATGATGGCGACGAGCGGATGGCCGTGCATGACCTGCGCAAGCACGTCGCGTGGTATCTGAAGGGCTTCCCCGTGGGCGGTTCCACACGCCGTGCGTTCATGGAATGTGAAAATCTTGAGGATGTCCGGCGCGAGATAGGCAGACTCGACCCGAACATTCGGTTCCCAGAACGCATCGCCGACAAGCCAAGGGGGCGCGTGCGCTTCGCCAAAAAGGTGCATCTGCCTTACGGATGGTTGGAATCCCGGGAAACCACGCACGAGGAGCGTGAGGCGCTGTTCGGGGATGACCCGATGGATGCCAGCTACTAAAGCCCGTCACGCATGTTCGAAGAGCCGTGTACAAATGACTGAAGGGGTCAACGCAGGCAGAATGAACATGCTGACAGCAAAAAAGTGAAAAAACGGTGGTACACGCCTGGAAAAGTGCGCGTATCATCGGCGCGATTGCGATAGAGTTGTGCATGTACGTGAGTGAACAGGAGACAATGGTGAGCGAGATTGCCCAGACTGACAATTTCAACGACAAGACCAACATCAAGGTCGTCGGTGTCGGTGGAGCCGGCGGCAACGCTGTCAATCGCATGATTACTGAAGGTCTTCAAAGCGTCGAATTTATTGCGATCAACACTGATGCAAAGGATCTGCTGCGTTCCGACGCAGATGTCAAAATCTCGCTGAACGATGCCTCCAGCCGTGGTCTGGGCGCTGGCGCGACCCGGAGAAGGGTGCCAAGCAGCGCAGGATCATCAGTCCGACATCGAAGAGGCGCTTAAGGGATCCGACATGGTGTTCGTCACCTGTGGTGAGGGCGGTGGCACCGGAACCGGCGCCAGCCCGATCGTGGCGCGTGCCGCCCATCAGCAGGGGGCATTGACCATCGCTGTGGTCACCCGTCCGTTCAGCTTCGAAGGCCCGCAGCGTTCCGCTTCCGCGGCGCTTGGCATCGAGAACCTGCGCAAGGAAGTCGACGCGCTGATTGTCATTCCGAACGACCGACTGCTGGAACTGTCCGACCGCACCATTGGCATCGTCGACGCGTTCAAGACCGCCGACACCGCACTGCTGGCCGGCGTGCAGGGCATCACCGACCTGATTACCTCGAATTCGTACATCCACGTTGATTTCAACGATGTCAACGCGATTCTGCGTGGTGCCGGCACCGCGCTGTTCGGCATCGGTTCCGCTCGGGGAGAGGACCGCGCCACGCAGGCCGCGGAAATCGCCATCAGCTCGCCGCTGCTGGAGGAAAGCATCGAGGGTGCGCATGGCGCACTGATCAACATCGCCGGTCCGACCGACCTGAAGCTGCAGGAAGCCGCAGCCGCGGTCGCGCTGGTGCAGAAGGCCATCCATCCGGAAGCGCAGATCATCTGGGGCCTGTCCCTGGACGACGCCTACGGCGACGAGGTGCGTGTCACCGTCATCGCGGCAGGTTTCGATGCCAATTCTAAGAAGCCCGACCAGCCGGCCGAAGAAAAGCCGGCCGCGGCCAAGGAAAACACGGTACCGCTGTCCGCGTTGTCCGCCGGCGTGCAGGCTCCCGCCCAGCAGCCGCAGCCGGTGCAGACTCCGGCGGTGCCGCAGGTGCAGCCGCTGTCCAGCTACATTCCGTCCACTCCGGACCAGAACGTCGCCTCGTTCGACCAGACCACCGAGCATGAAGTGGTTTCGGCTAACGATCCGGGCGACCTCGATATTCCGGATTTCCTGCGCTAAAGTCAACGCGTAGACGCGAAAGGAACATACATGGCAGGTTTCATGAAGAACGCGATGTCGTACTTGGGAATGTCCGACGTCGCCGAGGGCGAGGATGATTTCGAGGATGACGTCGACACCGGCGAGACCTCGTTCGATTCGGATCATCCGTCACCCCGATGCCTTCCTCTTCGGCTTCCGCTTCCACGCCGTCCGCTCCGCGTGAGCAGTCCAACCGTTCCAGGGGGGTAGAGTGAGCCGCATCACCACCATCCATCCGAAGACCTATGACGATGCGCAGATGGTCGGTCGCGCCATTCGTGACGGCATTCCGGTGGTGCTGAACCTGACAGGTGTGGCCGAAGCCGTGGCATACCGCATCGTCGACTTCTCCGCCGGTGTGGTGTTCGGCGTGCGCGGCTCCATCGAACGTGTCACTCCGCGCGTGTTCCTGCTGAGCCCGGCCCAAGTGAACATCAAGGTCGAGGAGCCTGAAGACAAGGGTCCGGCCCACGACCTGTTCGCCGACTGAGCCGTGTAGCACAGAGCAAGCACAAATCAGACGATTATGCCCCCACCGAAAGCGGGGGCATCTTGTTATGCGCGCTTGATACAGTTGCAACGTGATTCTCTCGGTAATTGGTAGCGTCGTCCATTTTCTGGTCAACGCCTATATCCTGGTGCTGTTCGTCCGCATGATTCTCGACTGGGTGTTGGCATTGTCGCCGACGTGGCGGCCAAGCGGAATCGTGGCCTCGTTGTTCGACGCCATCTACCAGCTGACGGAGCCGCCGTTAAGGTGGTTGCGGCAGTATATTCGTCCCGTTCCGCTCGGACCGATCTATTTTGACGTCGCGTATCTTGTGCTTTATTTCGTTCTTGTGGTCATTGATTTCCTTATTTAGCACCTCTAAAAAACCGTTTTTCCGCAAAATATCTATGGTTTCGTGCTAGAGTCGAACACTGAAAGCAACAACAGTAAGGCATCAAGCCCAAAGCGAGGTGTAAGGATTTATGGCTCTGTTGACGCCGAAAGATATTAGGGAGCATACTTTCCAGACCGTAAGGTTCAAGGAAGGCTATGACGTCGATGAAGTCGATGACTTCCTCGATCAGGTAACCGAGACGGTGGAAGCCCTTGGCAAGCAGGCAGTTGCCGGCGGACAGGCCACGCAGTCTCTTGGCCCGGATGTCGCAGGACTCAATTCCAAGATTTCCGAGTTGAATGCTCAGATCCAGTCCCTGCAGCAGGAGAACGCGACGCTGAAGTCCGCCTCCGAGCAGGCAGCTGGTGCGGGAGACCAAGCCGCTCAGGCGCTCAGGCCGCGGCCGCCAAGCTTTCCGAGGCAGAGGAAAGCAATCGTGCGCTGTCTTCCCAGAACGAGCAGCTCAAGGGGCAGATCGATCGTCTGTCCGCGCAGGTCGATCAGCTCACCGCCCAGGCAGCCGAAGCGGCCGGTCAGGCCGACCTTGGCGAGCAGCTTACCGCCGTGCAGCACGAGCGTGACACGTTCCGCGCACAGACCGAGGACCTGTCCCGTCAGCTGGCATCGGCCAGGAGCAGGTGGTCGTGGCTCAGCGTCAGAAGGAGCAGATCGATCAGCTCACCGCAAAGCTTCAGGAAGCGCAGGACCAGGTCGCTCAGGCCCAGCAGCTCACTCAGGAGCATGCTGCCCAGTCCCAGCAGCAGGATGCCCAGGTGAAGCAGCAGGCCATGCAGATCCAGCAGCTTGCCCAGCAACTGAAGGATTCCCAGATTCGCGAGGCACAGCTGCGCGAACAGGTCGCCAAGTCCGAGCCGAGCACCGAAACCGGCAGCCTGCAGAAGATCGCAGGTGCCGCGGCAAGCGCCAATACCGAGCCGGAGCGCGCCACCGCCATGCTGACGCTGGCCATGCAGCTGCACGACCAGTACGTCGACAAGGGCAAGGCCAAGGCCAAGGAGATCACCGAGGAAAGCCAGCGCAAGTACGAAGAGATCATCGGCAGCGCCAACGACTACTCCAACCGCACTCGTTCCGAGGCTGACCAGTACTCCACCGACACCCGCGCCAACGCCGACAACTACCTGTCCGGCAAGACCCAGGATGGCGATGCCTATCTGGCACAGAAGCAGCAGGATGGCGATGCGTACCTGAACCAGAAGACCGAGGAGGGCGACGCCTACCTTGCGCAGAAGACCGAGGAAGGCAATGCCTATCTGGCCGGCAAGCAGCAGGATGGCGACGCTTATCTGGAGCAGAAGCAGCAGGAAGGCGACGCCTACTTCGCGCAGAAGCAGGAAGAGGGCGACGGCTACCTGGCTCAGAAGACCCAGGACGCCGACACGTACTTCTCCGACAAGCACACCGAGGCCGACAACTACGAAGCCGAAGTGCAGAAGCGCGCCTTCGACTACGATTCGAAGACCCGTACCGCTGCCGACGACTACGCCCAGCAGGTCCGCGACAACCTCGAGACCCAGACCAAGGTCATCGAAGGCAACATCAAGGGCCTCAAGCAGTTCGAAACCGAATACCGTGCACGACTCACCGACTTCCTCGGCCAGCTCGTCAACCAGGTGTCCGATACGAACAACTACGACCAGGACCCTCAGGACAACAACGACTGAGATTAGCCTGTGTCTGACATCATGAAGAATGATCAAAGACGGCTGCGCGACCGCGTGGCCGTCTTTGCGTGTATTGCGATCGCGACGATCGCGATTGACCAGCTCACCAAGATGTGGGCTTTGTCCGCATTGGCCGATGGCCGTACCATACGCGTGATTCCCGGCCTGCTTTCGTTGACATTGGTGCGTAATCCAGGCGCCTCGCTCGGCATGGGCTCCGGCATGACGTGGCTGATTTCCCTGCTGGCGATGGCGGCCTGCGTGGCGTTGGTCGTACTTGCCGTCCGCACCATTTCCATGAAATGGACGGTGCTGTTCGCCTTCGCCTTCGCAGGAGCGTTCGGCAACCTCATCGACCGCGTCATCTACGCGGAAGGGTTCCTCAACGGCAAGGTCGTGGATTTCCTGAACTACGGATGGTCCATCGGCAACGTGGCGGACATCTTCCTCATGCTCGCGGGCGTTGCGGCGGTGCTGCTGCTGTTCCTCGGGGAACCGTTCAGCCAAAAGGACCTTGACGAGGCCAACGGCAAGACGCTTGGTGATGATGCGAACGCAACCGACGACGGGGCGAAAGCAGCATGAGCCGTCTCGTACCCGCTCCCGACGCGCTCGTCGGCAAACGATTCGACGTCGCGGTCGCCAAAATGCTTGGCATTTCCCGGGCCAAGGCGGCCGACCTCATCGAAAGCGGACAGGCGCGCGTGCTCGGCAGGGACATTTCCAAATCGTCGACCCTGCAGGTAGGCGAAACCGTAGAATTCGACATCGTCGAGGAACGGTCCGAACCGGAACCGATCGCCCATGACATGGCCGTCGTCTATGAGGACGACGATGTGGTCGTGGTGGACAAGCCGGTCGGCGTCGCCGCGCACGCATCCGTCGGATGGACCGGTCCGACGGTGCTTGGCAGCCTGATCGACAGGGGAGTGCACATCACGTCATATGGCGCGGCAGGTCGTCAAGGCATCGTGTCACGACTCGACGTGGGCACATCGGGACTGATGCTCGTATGCAAGTCCGATCTTGCGTACGTGGAGATGCGCCGGCAGTTCGCCGAACATGAGGTCGTCAAAACATATCACGCACTCGTGCAGGGCAATCTCAAAGAAGACAAAGCCACCATCGAAGCGCCGATCGGACGCGCCAAAGTCTCCGACTTCCGCTTCTGCGTGACACCGGCCGGCAAAGAGGCCATCACGCATTGGGACGTGATGGAACGTTTCGGCGAAGCCACGCTCGTATCCGTGAACCTGGAAACCGGCCGCACCCATCAGATCCGCGTGCATTTCTCATCCATCGGGCATCCGTTGGCGGGGGACGCCATGTACGGCGCGAATCCGCAGCTGAGCGAGGCGCTTGGCCTTGAACGGCAATGGCTGCACGCCATGCAATTGGAATTCCGCCATCCGCGTACGCACGTGTGGACCACGGTGAAATCGCACTATCCCGCCGACCTGCAGCATGCGCTTGACGTGATGCGCGCACGGCACGCCGACCAGTCCCTATAAAAGTGTGGCCGGACGGCCAGAAACGACTCCACGCCGTCATGAAGCCCAGCTAAATTGGAACGCATGGCTACTTCCGCAAATTTCGTGCAACTGCATAATCACACGCATTATTCGCTGCTCGACGGCGCATCGAAAATACCGGATCTGGTCAAGCGCGCCAAGGAACTGGGCATGCCGGCCGTCGGCATCACCGACCACGGCAACATGCATGGCGCGTATGAGATGTGGAGCGCCGCGGTCAACGCCGGCATCAAGCCGATCATCGGCATCGAAGCCTATGTGACGCCGGAAACCGCACGTCAGGACCCCACCCGTGTGAGCTGGGACACCAACTGGAATCCGGATCTGGATCCGCTGCATCGCCGCCGTAACCCGGATGATGTGTCCGGCGGCGGTGTCATCACCCACCTGACCATGTGGGCAGAAAACGACGAAGGCCTCGTCAACCTCATGAAAGCCTCCACCGACGCGAACCTTGAAGGCCGAGTCATGCGCTATCCGCGTATGGATAAGGAAATCCTCGCCAAATATTCGAAAGGCATCATCGCCTCGTCCGGCTGCCCGTCGGGCATCATCCAGACTCGTCTGCGCCTGGGCCAGTTCGATGACGCGTTGCGTGCCGCCGGCGAATTCCAAGACATTTTCGGCCGCGATAATTTCTACATCGAATTCATGGACCACGGCCTGAAAATCGAAAAGCAAGTGACCGACGGGCTGCTCGACATCGCAAAAAAGCTCAACGCGCCGCTGCTGGCCACCAACGATTCCCATTACACGCGTGCCGAAGACGCCGGCGCGCAGGACGCCATGCTGTGCATCAACTCCGGCTCCACGCTGGACGAGCCGGGCCGATTCAAATTCGACGGCACCGGCTACTACATCAAATCCGCCGAGGAAATGCGCGAACTGTTCAAAGACCTTCCCGAAGCGTGCGACAACACGTTGGAGATCGCCGAACGCTGCAACGTCATGTTCGACGATCATGAAGACGGCGCGTTCATGCCGCAATTCGACTGTCCGGAAGGCTGGGACGAGACGTCGCTGTTCCTGAAGAAGGTCGAGGAAGGCCTGGAACGCCGGTACAACGGCAAGCCGTCGCTCGAAGTGCTGCGGCAGGCCGACTACGAATGCGGCGTGATCTGCCAGATGCAGTTCTGCGGCTACTTCCTCGTCGTGGCCGACTACATCAACTGGGCGAAGGCCCACGGCGTGATGGTGGGGCCGGGCCGTGGCTCCGCCGCAGGCGCCATGGTCGCGTATGCGATGGGCATCACCGAACTTGATCCGCTTGAACACGGTCTGATCTTCGAACGATTCCTCAATCCGGAACGTGTCTCACTGCCTGATATCGACGTCGACTTCGACCCGGACGGTCGTGGACGCGTGCTCGACTACGTGGGTGAGAAATACGGACGTGACAAAGTGGCGCAGTGCGTGATCTACGGCACCATCAAAACCAAGCAGGCGCTGAAGGACTCCGCCCGCATCATGGGATACGACTTCTCCGTCGGAGACAAGATCACCAAAGCCCTGCCTCCCGCACAGACCGGCGGCAAGGACATTCCGCTGCACGACATCTTCGACCCAAGCGCGAAACGATACGCGGAAGCACGCGAATTCCGCGAACTGTACGATTCCGACCCGGACGCGAAACGCATCACGGACGAGGCGATGGGCATCGAAGGTCTGATTCGTCAGACCGGTGTGCACGCCTGCGCCACCATCATGGGCAGCGAGCCGATCACCAACACGTCGCCGCTGCTGGAACGTACCGACGGCACCGTCACCACCACGCTCGAATACCATACGTGCGAAACGCTCGGTCTGGTCAAGATGGACTTCCTCGGACTTTCCAACTTGACGGTGATCCGAGACACCCTGAACAACATCGAGGCGAACGGCAAGGAACGCATCGACCATACGAAGATTCCGCTGGACGACCGCCCCACCTACGACCTGCTGTCCCGTGGCGACACGCTCGGCGTGTTCCAGCTCGATTCCGACGGCATGCGCTCGCTGCTGAAAACGTGAAGCCGAACAACTTCAACGATATTTCCGCACTGATCGCGCTGTACCGTCCAGGTCCGATGGATATGGATTCGCACACCAACTATGCGAAGCGCAAGAACGGTCTGCAGAAGATCACGCCAATCCACCCGAAGTGGCCGAACCGCTTAAGGAAGTGCTCGACGAGACCTACGGTCTGATCGTCTACCAGGAGCAGGTGCAGTCCGCGGCGCGAATCCTCGCCGGCTATTCGCTGGGCAAGGCAGACGTGCTGCGTCGAGCGATGGGCAAGAAGAAGCCGGAAGTGCTGGCCAAGGAGAAGATTCCGTTCTTCGCCGGCATGAAGGAGCATGGATATTCCGAAGAGGCCGCGCAGGCCGTGTGGGACATCCTCGTACCGTTCTCCGGCTACGCGTTCAACAAGGCGCATTCGGCCGCATACGGTTTGATCTCCTACTGGACCGCGTATCTGAAAACGCATTATCCGGTGGAGTTCATGGCCGCCCTGCTGCAAGGCGCCAGCACGAACAAAGACAAGACCGCGCTGTACCTGGGCGAGGCGCGACGCATGGGCATCCAGGTGCTTTCTCCGGACGTGAACGAGTCGGTGTACGAGTATTCGGCAGTCGGCGACGTCGTGCGATTCGGCCTCGGCGCCATCCGCAACGTCGGCAAGAACGCGGTCGATGCGATCATCGCGGAACGTGAGAACGGCCACGGCAAGTACGTGAACTTCACCGATTTCATCAAACGCGTGCCGTTGGAGGCGCTGAACAGGCGATTGGTGGAATCGCTGATCAAGGCCGGCGCGTTCGACTCGATCGACCCGAACCGTCGTGCGCTGTTCACCATCCACGAAACGGCCATCAATTCGGTCGTCGGCCTGAAACGCAAGCAGGCGGAAGGCCAGTTCGACCTGTTCGCCGACCTGGACGATTCCAAAGAGAACGATTCCGCCATGGGAGACGCCATGGTGCAGGTGCCCGACGTGGAGGAGTGGGACAAGAAAACCAAGCTCAACTTCGAACGTGAGATGCTTGGCCTGTACGTGTCCGACCATCCGTTGAGCGGCATGCAGTCGATTCTGGTGTCGTTGCGCGAAATGTCGATAGCGCACCTGATCGACGCGCGGGAAGCATGCCGGACGGCCAGCAGGTGACGATCGCGGGCCTGATCACGAACGTGGACCGCCGCGTGTCGAAAAAGGGCAATCCGTGGGCCATCGTAACCGTCGAGGATCTGGAAAGTTCCATCCAATGCATGTTCTTCGGCAAGGTGTACGAGGCCGCCGCGCCCGAGCTCGCCGTCGACACCGTGGTACAGATCCGCGGCCAGGTGGAGAAGCGCGATGAGACAGTGAGCATGCGCGCCACCGAATTCACCGTGCCGACGTTGGAGGCGCAGGATGAACGTCCGCTGACGATTGTGCTGCCGCCGATCGCGCTCGACCAGTCGCATGTGCGGCGGCTCGGGCAGATTCTGACCAGCCATCCCGGCCCGTGCGAGGTGAAACTGGCGTTGATGGACGACAAAGGCAACGCCAAGGTGCTGACGTTCGGAGACCGGTTCCGCGTCAAACGCGACACGTCGCTGTTCGCCGAAATCAAGATTCTCTTCGGACCGAGCTCGCTTCCGTTGGCCTGAGCGGTTTGACTTGAACGGTTTGACCTGAACAGGTTTTTGATTGCCGGCCGATGCTGAATGGCGTCGACCGGCATATATTTTTCGCGGAAATCGGCATGGCATGGAAAACGGCGGATCTGCGTGTCTCACAATGCGGCTGAATGTGAGACGACGGGACGTTCTCGTGACTTGGCGTTGTTACCATGGGGCGTTATGAGCGAAGAAAACTATATGCGAATCATTGACCTGCGCGGCAAGAAGCTGACTCGAGCTGAAATGCTGGAAGCCATGCCCCGCGCCGAGATGGGCACCAACGAGGCCACTGAGCTCGTACAGCCGATTCTCGATGATGTGAAGGCCCGCGGCGCTGCGGCCCTGCGCGACTTCGCGGAGAAGTTCGACCATATCCGTCCCGAGCATCTGCGTGTGCCGGTCGAGGCCATGAAGGCCGCCGTCGACGAGCTCGATCCGGAAGTGCGCGCCGCCATCGAGGAATCCGTGCGCCGCTGCCGCGCCGTATCCGCATCCCAGGTGCCGGCCCCGTTCCACACCGACCTGGCCGAAGGCGCGCGCGTCGCCGAACGTTGGATTCCGGTGCAGCGCGTCGGCCTGTACGTGCCGGGAGGCAAGGCCGTCTACCCGAGCTCCGTCATCATGAACGTGGTGCCGGCGCAGGCCGCAGGCGTCGAATCGCTGGCCATCGCCACCCCGCCGAGCCGCAGCAACTCCGACGGCCTGCCGGACAAGACCATCCTCGCCACCTGCGCCATCCTCGGCGTGGACGAGGTGTACGCGGTCGGCGGCGCTCAGGCCATCGCCATGTTCGCTTACGGCGCCAAGGGCTCCGAACCGCAGGACGGCGAGATTCTGTGCGATCCGGTGGACAAGATCACCGGCCCGGGCAACATCTTCGTCGCCACCGCCAAGCGCATGGTCTCCGGCATCGTCGGCATCGACGCCGTCGCCGGTCCGACCGAAATCGCCATCATCGCCGACAAGGGTGCCAACCCAAGCTGGCTCGCCGCCGATCTGATCGGCCAGGCTGAACATGACGAGCTCGCCGGTTCCGTGCTTATCACCGACAGCGAAGACATCGCCGACAAGGTGCAGGAGAGCCTCAAGTACCGCGTGCCTCGCACCGAGCACGCCGAGCGCGTCAACACGTCGCTGCGCGGCCGCCAGTCCGGCATCATCCTCACAGACGGCATCGAACAGTCCATCGACGCGGCCAACGCGTACGCGGCCGAACACCTTGAAGTGCAGACCGCTGATCCGGATGCCGTGATCGCCAAGATCCGCAACGCCGGCGCCATCTTCCGTGGCCCGTACTCCCCGGTTCCGCTGGGCGACTACATGTCCGGTTCCAACCACGTGCTGCCGACCTCCGGCACCGCGCGCTTCGCCGCCGGCCTCGGCGTGCACACCTTCATGAAGCCGGTCGAAGTCATCGAATACGACGAGCAGGGACTGAAGACCCTCGCCGCCCGTGTGAACGCCTTCGCCGTCTCCGAAGATCTGCCGGCACACGGCGAATGCGTGCTGAGCCGCTTCATCGACGACCCGTACAACAAGGCGACCATCAAGGAACAGGAAGAGCAGGCCGGCCTCCGATGAGCGAGACTTCCAGCAACGCGATTCCGGCATATCTGCCGCTGCGCAACGACCTGATCGGCGAAGAACCGTACGGCGCGCCGCAGCTCGACGTGCCGGTGTGCCTCAACGTCAACGAGAATCCGTACGCGCCCGAACCGGCCGTGGTGGAAACCATCGCCCAGCGTGTCAAGGAGATCGCCCCGACGCTCAACCGTTATCCGGACCGCGAGCACATCGAACTGCGCAAGGCGTTCTCCACATATCTGGAACGCGAATCGGGCGTGAAGCTCAGCGTCGACCAGTTGTGGGGCGCCAACGGCTCCAACGAGATCATGCTGCAGCTGTTCCAGCGTTCGGCGGCCCCGGCCGCATCGCGCTCGGCTGCGATCCGACGTACTCCATGTATCCGGAATACGCGCGCGACACGTTCACCACGTGGAAGCTTGCGCACCGCAACGCCGACTTCACGCTTGACGTGGACGCCACCATCAAGCGATCGAAGACGTCAAGCCGGCCATGATCGTGCTCACCAGCCCGAACAATCCGACCGGCACCCCGCTCAAGCCGGAAGATCTGAAGCGCGTGCTCGAAGCCGCCCGTACCGCCGAAGTGGCAGGCGCCGCCGAAGGCGTGCATCCGGTGGTCGTGGTGGACGAGGCGTACATCGAATTCCGAGATCCGGGCACGCCCACCGCGCTGGAACTCATCGGCGAATACGAAAACCTCGCCGTCAGCCGCACCATGAGCAAGGCGTTCGCCTTCGCCGGCGCACGCGTCGGCTACCTGGCCGCCAACAAGGCATCATCGACTGCGTGCGCATCGTGCGCATGCCGTACCACCTGTCCGCCGTCACCCAGGCCGCCGCCCTCGCCGCGTTCGAACACACCGACGAACAGCTGAGCCGCGTGGCGCACCTGCGCGAAACCCGCAACGCCACCTCCGCATGGCTCAAGGAGCAGACCTACAAGGGCCAGCCGCTCGAAGTGGCCGAAACCCAGTCGAACTTCATTCTCTTCGGCGGCCATTTCGACGACCGCGACCGCATCTTCGACGAACTGTTGAAGCGCGGCGTGCTCATCCGCGTCGTCGGTCCGGAAGGCTGGATGCGAGTGTGCATGGGCACCGACGAGGAAATGGCACGGTTCCGTGAGGCGTTGGTCGAAGTGCTGCGCATCGTGGAACAGGCTGAACAAGCCGGAACGCAAGCTGGGATACTGTCCGGAACGGAAGTTCGTGACAGTATTCGGCAATAAGCTTGAAACAGAACAGAATCGCGGTGGCTGCGGAAGACGCAACCACCGCAATCGCAATATCGTAGCTGTAATATCGCAACTGCAACATCGCAAAAGGAGTCGCAACATGGCACGTACTGCAACCATCGTTCGTGAAACCAGCGAATCCAAGGTGGAGCTGAGTCTCAACCTCGACGGAACCGGCAAAACCGACATCGACACATCCGTGCCGTTCTACAATCACATGATGACGGCGCTCGGCAAGCATTCGCTGATCGACCTGAAAATCAAAGCCACCGGGGACACCGACATCGACGCGCACCACACCGTCGAAGACATCGCCATCGTATTCGGCGAGGCTCTGAAGCAGGCCCTCGGAGACAAGCGTGGCATCCGCCGTTTCGCCGACGCACCGTGCCGCTCGACGAGGCACTCGCCAAAGCCGTCGTCGACATTTCCGGCCGCCCGTACTGCGTGTGCACCGGAGAGCCGGAAGGCTTCGAATACTGCATGATTGGCGGGCATTTTACCGGTTCGCTCGTTCGCCACGTCATGGAATCCATCGCCATGCATGCCGGCATCTGCCTGCACCTGCACGTGATTTCCGGCCGCGACCCGCACCACATCGCCGAAGCCGAATTCAAGGCTTTGGCCCGCGCATTGCGTTTCGCCATCGAACCCGATCCGCGCGTCGATGGCATTCCCAGCACGAAGGGCGCGCTGTGATGTCCGACGACAAGGACGATTTGAACGGTTTCGACGGCTTGGGGAAGACCAACGACGACGGCATACATTTCAGCGAAGAGGAGCTGGAAGCGGCCATGGCCGGCTTCGAAAAGGAATTCCAGGACGAGGAAGCTGCCCAACAGAACGATGCTCCCGCGCAGGTGCCATTCGATCAGCCGGATGAGACGGTTAATTCCGATGCGTCTTCCGACGAATCGCAGGACGGCCTGCAATCGAAGGAAGCCGACGCGGTACTGTCCGAAGCCGAGAACTCGCTGTCATTCGACGACGAGTTGCAGGGACTGCTGGGCAACCGTGCGAAAGTCGCGGTGATCATCACCCGACTTGCCTCCGCACGCCTGTTCGCCGCGTTCTGCCAACTGTCCGACATCTCCGCGCAATGCCTCGCCTCACCGCAAGGCGCGGTCGCTGTATTACGCAATCTCGACGGCGATGGACCGGAAGCGGCCATCAAAGATCTGACCACCGTGGTCTCCGGCATGCCTGCCGTCCTCGCGATCAACCGTGCGGACAAGCTCGAGGCGACGATGTACCTGCAAGGCAAGGTCGGCCAGACGTTCGCGCCACCGGTGCTGCTCACCTCCACCGCGCCGTTCGTCGAAGACCTGCTGCTGGGCATCACCGACGTTCAGGGGGTGCGTGATTCCGGCGTGGAAACCGTCGATTCCGCAAGCCTGACCCGTGATGACGCCATGAAGATCCTCGCCGAGCACACGCGATTCGGTCGTGGTTCGTCAAGCATCGAATAAGTTTTTCCCCGAAGGATGGATTCTTCGGCAAGCAAAAGAAGGAGAGCGCCCATGACTTCCGTGGTGGTGTTCGATTACGGTTTCGGCAACGTGCGTTCCATGGTGCGCGCGCTGGCCAATCTCGACCTCGACGTGACCCTCACGTCCGACCATCGTCAGGCTCTGGAAGCCGACGGACTGGTGGTGCCGGGTGTGGGCGCGTTCGGCGCATGCATGGAAGGACTGAAAAGCGTCGGCGGAGACAGGGTCATCAAAGACCGTCTGCGCGCCGGCCGCCCGGTGCTCGGCGTCTGCGTGGGCGAGCAGATCATGTTCGAACGTGGCATGGAACATGGCGACGGCACGCCCGGTCTCGGTCTGATCAAGGGCGATGTCGAGCTGCTCGACGCCGACGTGGTGCCGCACATGGGTTGGGACACCGTCGAAGCGCCGGAAGGTTCCGTGCTGCTCAAGGGCGTGGAGAACGAACGATTCTATTTCGTGCACTCCTTTGCCGCGATGAGCGCTTCGCCTGCCGACACCTCCGCCGACCAGCTGGACTTCGGCGATGCGGAAGAGCATGTGACGTGGTGCACCTACGGGCGCAGCCGATTCGTGGCCGCCTACGAACGTGGACCGTTGTTCGCCACGCAGTTCCATCCGGAGAAATCCGCCGAAGCCGGCGCGCAGCTGCTGCGTAACTGGGTTGCGACGTTCTGAACGCGGATTCGTGCAAGGCAATCGCAACAATCGCAAAATCGTAAATTCAAATCGGTAATCGCAAGATCCGTTGAACGGCCGAAAACCGTTCAACGCAACGAAAGGTATGACATGTCTTTGACGCTGCTTCCCGCCGTCGACGTCCGTGATGGCAAGGCCGTGCGCCTGCGCCAAGGCGAATCCGGCTCCGAAACCGACTACGGCTCCCCGCTGGAAGCCGCCCGCACGTGGGTGGAATCGGGTGCGGAATGGATCCACCTCGTCGATCTCGACGCCGCATTCGGCACCGGCAACAACCGTGACCAGCTGCGCGCCATCGTCAAGGAACTGGGCGACAAGGTCAACATCGAAATGTCCGGCGGCGTGCGCGACGACGCCTCGCTCGACGCGGCGCTCGAAGCCGGCGCGGCCCGCGTGAACATCGGCACCGCGGCTCTGGAGAACCCCGACTGGACCGCTTCCGTCATCAAGAAGTACGGCGACCGCGTGGCCGTCGGCCTTGACGTGCGCGGCCACACCCTCGCGGCCCGCGGCTGGGTGAAGGAAGGTGGCGACCTGTTCGAGACCATGAAGTTCCTCGACTCCGTCGGCTGCTCCCGTTACGTGGTCACCGACGTGGCACGCGACGGCATGATGAGCGGCCCGAACATCGAGCTGCTGCGCGAAGTGGCGTCCCGCACCGACGCGAAGGTCACCGCATCCGGTGGCATCTCCAAGCTCGACGACCTGCGCAACATCAAGGAGCTCGCCGAACTGGGCGTGGACGCCGCGATTCTCGGCAAATCGCTGTACGCGCGCGCCTTCACGCTGGAGGAAGCCCTCGAAGTCGCACGCTGACATGTCGCGACACGGCATGTGTTAACGACGTTCGTAACATGCGCATGGAACGATTGGACACTATGGATAAACAGCAAGAGTTTGCTTTGCGCACGGTCGAGGAACGCGACGTGCGCTTCATTCGTCTATGGTTCACGGATGTGTTGGGAACACTGAAGTCCGTGGCCATCGCGCCGGCGGAACTGGAAGCCGCATTCGAGGAAGGGCTCGGATTCGACGGTTCCGCCGTGGAAGGCCTCACCCGCGTGTCCGAAGACGATATGATCGTCAAGCCCGATCCGTCGACGTTCCAGATTCTTCCGTGGCGCGGAGGCCCGCAGGGCACCGCGCGCATGTTCTGCGACGTGCTCACGCCTGATGGTGAGCCGTCCTTGGGTGACCCGCGCCACGTGCTCAAGCAAGCGCTGGCCAAGGCCAAGGAGAAGGGTTTCACCTTCTACGTGCATCCGGAGATTGAATTCTATCTGTTTGAAAAGCAGGATGACTGGGCGCAGACTCCGAAGCCGATCGATGAGGGCGGCTACTTCGACCATGTGCCGCGCAGCCCCGGCATGGACTTCCGCCGCGCCACCGTCAACATGCTCGAGCAGATGGGCATCTCGGTGGAGTACTCGCACCACGAGGCGGGGCCAGGCCAGAACGAGATCGATCTGCGATATGCGGACGCGCTCACCACGGCCGACAACATCATGACCTTCCGCACCGTCGTCAAGGAGATTTCGCTGGAGCGAGGCATCCATGCCAGCTTCATGCCGAAGCCTCTCGCCGACGCTCCGGGCTCCGGCATGCACACGCACTTGAGCCTGTTCGAAGGTGACGCCAACGCGTTCTACGAGCCGGGCAGGAATTCAACATGTCCGTCACCGCACGACAGTTCGCGGCCGGCATCCTGTACCACGCGGCCGAGATCTGCGCGGTCACCGACCAGTACGTCAACTCCTACAAGAGGCTGTGGGGCGGTGCCGAGGCGCCGAGCTACATCTGCTGGGGCCATAACAACCGTTCCGCGTTGCTGCGCATCCCGCAGTACAAGCCAGGTAAGGGCAACTCCGCCCGTATGGAATTCCGCGCGTTGGACCCGGTCGCCAATCCGTACCTCGCATACTCCGTGCTGCTGGCCGCCGGACTCGATGGCATCGACAAGCAGATGCAGCTGGGGGAGCCGACCAGTGACGACGTGTGGGAGCTCACCGACGCCGAACGCCAGGCCATGGGCATCCAGCCGCTGCCGGAATCGCTTGATGAGGCGCTGAAGATCATGGAGAAATCCGATTTCGTCGCGAGCGTCCTCGGCGAGCACGCGTTCGAATACTTCCTGCGCAACAAGCGTCAGGAGTGGAACGAGTATCGTCGACAGGTCACGCCGTTCGAACTGAAGAAGTATCTGCCGAAGCTGTGATTGCGTAATCGCAGGTTAGTGCATAAACGACATCGAAGGGGCCGTCATCCGGGTTGATTTCCAGATGACGGCCCCTTCGGTGTCGTTTATGCGGAGCTGGGATTAGGCTTCTTGTTGAGATGGAAGCCGCGTCGACTACACCACAGTGCACTGCTGGGTTCGAAATCCTTCTCGAACAGTACGGTGTCATCGCCTTCAATGGTGAGCTTCACAGAGGTCCGCTCATCATCCAGCTCATAAGCGTAGATAGAGGTGGCCAGCACATCCGCTTGGGCTCTGAGAATCAAGCCAGAGTCGTCGCCGTACAGATAATCCTGGTCAAGCGTCTCGGTTCCCTGTCGTGCATTGACGCTCGCATGGTATGAGAATGTTTCATACGTGGAAGTGTTCTCAAGGTACCAGGAAATGCGGGCCACCATAAGTGGTTCGTCTTCATCATTCTGCTGTATCTCAAGAGAGTCCAATCGGAAATGAAGTATGGTACCGTTCAATTCTTCAACGCGTCCGTCTTCGACGAACGCCGCTTTATCGACCTTCGGTGCTTCCGGCACGTCGGAATAGTCGATTCTGGTCAGTGTCTCGTTGCTGCCATCGAAGGCGAACGCGGAACGAACCAGATTCTTGTGTCTGAAATTGCTTACCTGCATGGCGATGGGAGTCTGCATGTCGGAAAGTACATGATAGCTGACTTTTTCGGATGTTTCACCTGATTTGATTTTCTTGCTGGCCAGATCAAGATTCCCGTTGTATCCCGTCACCACCGCTTTTCGTAACTCTATGCCGTTCTGTGTGACGATGGAATCGGCCACGGCGTTGGGGTAAATCGCGCGCCGGCTCAGATTCCTGCATCCATAGGTCACTTTCACCGTCGGCTGTCCGTTGATGTCAGTTGGTCCGACTTCCATGTTCTTGATGGTGACGGTGAGCGCCATCCCACCGTATGAGTACAGATTGCCGCTGGTTTCGTTGATGGTCTTCTGTTCGGAGAGCTGCTCATATTTTTCGGTGTTCGGATCAAGTCTGTCCGCTATTGAGTCCAGTCCGCCGTGGCTGACGATTGTGCTGACGAGGTTCATCGCGATGATCGTCAGCACTGCGATGGCGATGATGATTATCGGTATTCTTGATTTTCTTGTGCGTGTCGTTCGGCTGATTGGTGTCTGTCGGTTGACGAGCGCCTGTTGTGGTGTGTGACGGGGCTCCTGTGGGGGTGTGGGGGTGCGTTGGGGTGTCTGCTGTTGTTTGGCGTAGCGCTGCTGTTCGTATGCTTCGCGTTGTGCATGCTCGCGGTCCACGTTGCTGGATAGTTTTTCGGCGTTTTTGCCGGGGTCGATGTAATCGGCTCCCTTGAATGGGTCGATGTAGTTGTCATTGTTGAGCAGGCCCATGAGGCTCCTTCGGTTCATTCCTTCCTAGAGGTATTCTACCGGAATTTTTCCGAAATATCAGTCTCGTGGATTGCCGAACATCGAATTGTAGATGATCGCGAAATTGCGGTTGCCGTACGTCGAGCACGCGTCGCCTTCGCCTGCGCCGGCCTTCAGCGCGGCCTCGTTCGGCTGGTAGGGCGTGTAGATGTACAGCAGCGCGGTCGCCTTGTTCTCGATGTAGACGTCGCTGCCGCCGCAGCCTGCGTTCGGATTGTATCGTACGTAGTTGAGAGCGCCGGCATGGTACGCGTATTGCGATTCGTGGCGCACGTAGTACTGGTATCGCTTCGCCGCCCCGTACACCTGGTTGAAGAATCCGGCGTATTTCGCATCGCAGTTCGCGTCGTCCGGACAGCTCAGGCCCATTGCAGATTTGAATTGAAAATCGCTTGGATCGGTGGCGGTGAGCAGATGCTGCTCCTTCTGCAGTACGGTGAGCAGCACCTTCTGGCTGATGCCGCATGCGTTGCCCGCCTTATAGATGATGGCTGCCGCGCTTTCGTTCTGTCCGCCCTTATACGCTTGGCAATATTCGTCCGCCGCTTGCGATTGCGTGGTGAACGTCATGGTCTTCAGACACTTGTCGCCGGTGCACGTCGCGCCCTGCTGGTCGAGGATGGTCTGCACCTGCCGCTCGCTTAACGCGTTGCCGTTGAAGAACGCGCCGTCGGATATGATGTTGCCCGGGTTGAAATCGTACAGCGATCGCATCTCGCTCTGCGCCGCTTTCGCCTCACTGACCTGCACACGCCAGCCGACAAAGCGGATTAGGCCCGCAATGATGGCTATCGCCGCGACCGTCGCCACCAATGTAGTGGCGATCATGCCGATGCGTTGCTTGAGGCTCGCCTTGTTCCATGTATTGCGCAGTTTTCTGCGCAGATTCTTTGGAACAAGGGATTTGCGGTTGCCCGTCTTGCGATTGCTTGTTTTGCGGTTGCGTGACCTGTTTCCGCCGGTTTTCCCGCCGCTGTTTCCGCTCCGATTGGTTTTGCGTGTCATCTTGCGTGTCATCGGTACCGTATTGTATCGCGCGCGGTTTATCCTTTCCTGAAGAAAGTAAATCGTCAATCGATTGACGTAGCGATGCTAAACAAATCGAAATATCGGGAAACGAATAGGGGAATGCGAACGGAAGCGGAGAGCGGAAAAGTGCGAATCGACAAGGAACGGTTCTTCAATCTGCCGGTGGTGATTCTCATCGCATCGAGTTTCATGCTTGGCATGAGTGAATTCATCGTGGTGGGCATCCTGCCCGACATCGCAGCCGATCTGAAGATATCGGAGGTGACGGTCGGCAATCTGGTGTCCCTGTTCGCCTTCGTGTATGCGCCCGTCACCCCGCTCGGATCCGCGCTGTCGGCACGGTTCCCGCGATTCGCTACGCATCTGACGCTGATCGGCATATTCCTCGCAGGCAACATCCTATGCGCGTTCGCGCCCAACTACGCGGTTCTGGTGGTGGCGCGCATCATGATCGCCTTGGTATCCGGAACGTTGGTGGCTGTGGCCATGACGTACGCGCCCGATGTGACAACGGACAGATTCCGTACGAAATTCATCGCATGGGTGTTCTCCGGCTTCTCCATCGCATCCGTGGTGGGCGTGCCGGTCGGCACATGGGTGGCCAACACGTTCGGTTGGCGTTGGGCGTTCCATATGATCAATGTGCTCACCATCGTTCTCATCATCGGCATGGTCATGGTGCTGCCGCGCAACAGCCACATCGTGAAGATCGGATTCCTGCCGCAGTTCCGCCTGTTCTTCGACCGCCGCATCCAGTTGGGCGTGCTCGACGTGGTGTGCGGCGCGGCCGCCAGCTACGTGTTCTACACATACCTGACTCCGATCATGCGCGATGAAGTGCATGTGCCTGAACAGTACTTGAGTGTCGGACTGGTGATCTTCGGCGCGGCCTGCCTGTGGAGCAACCTGTATGGCGGCAAGCTCGCGGACCGGGGCAGGGGAGTGGAGCCGCTGACGCACATCCGTCCCATCTACTGCGCCCATGCGGTGCTCATGGCGTCGCTTGTCGTGGCGCATTGGGTACCGGTATACGGCGCGCTGCTGCTGGTGGTGCTCGGCATGTTCATGTACCTGCAAAATTCCGCGTCCCAAGTGCTGTATATGGACGTCGCCTCGCAGTCGCATCCCGGATCGTTGAACCTGGCCGCGTCGCTCAACTCCATGTCGTTCAACATCGGCATCGCGATCGGTTCCGCGGTCGGAGGTCTAATCAACGGCCATTTCGGACTGATGTGGCTCGGCCCCGTCGGCGCGCTGTTCCTGGTATGCGCCATCGCCATCACCACGTTCCTGCGCCCGTTCGTCGCGCAGGAACGAGACTTCTATGCTGATATATGACGGGGAACACGGTGGTCAGCCGAGCGGCTTCCACTGATCGGTGTCATTGACGTCCCCGAACGACGCGCCGTTCGCCACCCAACAGCTTTGCATTTCCGCGTTTGAGAAATCCACTGTGGTGGGCTGGTTTTTGGCGTGCGCGTCCAAATCCTTCTTGTACGCTTCCTTGTCGTAGTTTTTCGGCACGATACCGGCCTTATGAAGCAATCGACCATGGCCTGGTCGCCATCGGAAAGCATGCCGGGATTGCCGATCTGCATCTGGTATACACCGGTCACCGCAATGACTTCAGTGTTATAGCATTTGTTCTCATCCTCGTTGAACTTCTTGCGCTGTTGGTCGCTCATGCCGGTGGTATCCCGCATGGCGATCATGTACAGGCCATTGGAGAACTGCCTGAGCACCGGTGTCGTATACCCATAGCCGGTCACGCACTGCTTGTAATTCGACCAGGCAAGCTCGTAATCCGGTTTCGATACGCTTCCCGACTTCCTGGAACGTTTCAGAATCGTCTTCTGAGCGTCGCTCATGGGATACTTGGTATCGGGTTTGGCGTCCAAATCAAGAAGAAAATCGATGTAATCCGGTATCGAATTCGCGATTTTGGATTTGGATGTGTCGCTGCCGGCACTTCCGGTCGGCTGTTTCGTATCCTGCTGGTCGACAGCCACCCCACAGCCCGCGCAGCCGATAAGAGTTATGCCTACCAAGCATGTGGTGATGTTTCTCAACACATGGACTATTCCATTCCGCATGGTGATCGAGCTTCCTAATACTGATAATATTCAACATAATCATTTTGAGTCAATGAAGAGCCTCCGCTGACTGAGGCGGAGCAATGTTGCTTAGCGAGCGCTCTGCTTGTCTGCGAATGTTGCGTCCTATCTTGCTGTGCGTAGCAATATTGGTTATGGTAATCGGTTTGAGTCCTTACATATGAACTTGTCGGTTGCACACTCCATTCAACATGATAAGGGCCCTCGCTATATGAGCACTGGTGACAGGGTACCGACATACAGCACTCGCCACGGCAGTGGCGCCGAAGCATATTCCGACAGCTGCTATTGATGCGGCAATTGTTTTCGCTAATTTATTGTGTTTCATCCAGGACATCATCGTCCACCTTTCATCATCATATCGAACTGCCTTGGCCCGGTGATTCATATGATATGAGTTGTTTTACGGGGTTATTGCGAACGATCTATCAATATGAGTAAGGGGTGGTGATGAAATGATGTATTGTATTGCGGCAGGGGGATGTTTCCCGGGGGGAAGGAGCGTTGTACCATGACGGGGAAAACGGTTGGTGGTCCGAAGATATTGCTTGTTGACGATGACAAAATCGTCATCGAGGCGCTGACTGACCTATTCAAGCGGATTCTTCCGGCGGTGGGTATCGTCGATTCGGCTACCAGCGGCGTTGAGGCTTTGGAATTGTTTGCATCAAATGCCGACCAATATGCTCTTGTGCTGCTTGATATGTCGTTGGAAGGTATGCAAGGCCCGGAAGTCTGCCGTCGCATGCGGTTGATGGACTGTTCCACGCCGATTCTCGGCATGACCAGCTTCAGTCTGAACCGGTATCGCGTGCCGCTGGCGGCGGCTGGCGCGCAGGGGCTTGTCGGTAAAGGTGACGAGACGCAGCTCGAACAAGCCGTCTCCCGTGTCCTTTCAGGATGTTTCCTGCCCGGTTTTGAAACTCCGATGGCGGCTTATGCGAAGCTGAAATGCGATACTCAAGCGGAGTCCACGCTCACCAACATGCAGGAAACCATCATGAATCTGTGCGCGAACGAGTATCTGACGGATGGAGAGATAGCCGAACGGCTCGGCATATCCATCGCCACCGTGCGCAAGCACATGCAGAACATCGTCAAACGACTGAACTGCCGTACGCAACGGCAAGCCATCATCACATGGCTGAAACGTGGGAACGGGCGCTGACATGACCGAAAAGAACGGAGCGTTCCGGTTGTCGGATATGCCGCGAATCAAGCATCCGTTGCGTTTTACGGGCATCATGACGTGCGAACTTCTGATGGTTTATGAGGCGGTGTGCCACCCCGGTTCGCCAATGGCATTGATGTTTACCGTCATGCAGATTATGCTGACCGGTCTCGCCTATTTCTGGTCCCGTGTGTGCGTCCGTATGCCTATCATAAGGATGTGATCGGCCGGTTGATTGGCGAGGTATACGCGAACATTTCGCGTCATGCATCTTCCGGAGGCAAGTACGAGGTGTCGGTTCTGGTGAAGACGCATTCCTTGGAAATCACCGAAGTGAATGATATGGGTGCCCGGCATTCCGGCAGCCTGCCCGGTGGCCATGGCCTCAGACAGTTCGCGGCTGAAATCGAGCATATCGGAGGAAGTCTTTCCACCGATTGCGAGAACGGCATATGGATGTTCCACGCGCGCATTCCGTTTGACTGATGGCTTTCCGGCGCGGAGTGGGAGTGCAGAATGTCGGATGGAACACCATCCGACAACGCTATCGGCAACGATTCAGATACTGTCCTTCAGCATATGAATGACGTCATGGTTGATGTCGTTGATTTTGGGATCGGCGATCATGTCGTCAACCGTCATCCATCTGCAACGTTTGGAACCGACTTGGAATTCTCCGTCAGTCCTCCACGATTCAGGCAGATGTGTCACAGAAGCCAGATACAGCCTGTAATCGTATGTGCGTTCCTCTTGATGCTCCGTGGACCATTTCGTGCTGGTGGAGGTGCCGACGAATTTTACGTCGAACGCATCGGAGGGAATCTTGAATTCCGATGTCATATATCCGATGAGCTTGGTTTTGTCTTCTTCATATGAGCCGGATGAGCTATGGTTCGGCAGGAACCAGCACTCCCATTGCTGGTCATAATAAGTGAGATAACGGTTTGCCTGCTCGTCGGCACCGTCCCTGACCGCGATGAGCGAACTGGCTCTTCTGTTCATTGCAATGATTTCCTTATATAGTTTCGATGCGCTGAGTCTTTTGGAAAGAATCGCATCAATCTACACATATGCCGCTTACATGATGTCGCGGATCGAATCGCACGACATGGCGCATGATGATGGATGCCGTCAATTGATTCAATGGATGATACTGGGAAACACCTGGTTCCGCATACCCATATTGGGTATGCGCGCATGGAGGCAAGTCTTGGGGTATAGAATAGGGGTAAAGCGGGACATGGCGGCCTGACGGCTGCGTCGTTTGTGAGGGGCTGATGACGATGTCGAGGAAAACGGGCATGCGTGGCAAAGCTATTGCCGTCATATGCTGTCTCGCTTTGCTTGTCGGCTGCACGGGCTGCGGGGCACTGAAAGAAGGCTCGCGACGGGAGCGTCAATCCCAGCAGGGTCAATCATCGCAACAGGGTGAACGAATCGCGTCGTCGCTGAAGGATTATGCGCGATCGTTGTTGGATTCCGACGGCGGCAAAATATCCGATCAGCAGAAGTCCGCGCTGGAGAAGGCCGCTTCAGGCGGAAAAGTCAGCCAGGCCGACTACGAACGCGCATGGGCGGATTACAAGCAGTGCATCATAGACAAAGGCTATGCCGAGCCGACGTTCGACAAGTACGACAACGGCATTTACGCTCTGCCCTCGTACAACACCGATGGTGCCAGCAAAGAGGCGGTCCGCAAGCTCAATGACGATCTGACATCCTGCAGTATGCTGCATGTCACGGATATCAACACCGTGTACAGGCTCCAGTTGGGCAATCCGAAGCTGCTGCTCAATGACAAGGAGGTGGCGGCCGACTGTCTGCGCAAGGAAGGCATAAAGCCCAAAGACTACACCGCCGATAAGCTGGAGAAGGATTTGGAATCCGGAGAAAGCGCAGGACTGCGCGATAACAGGAAGGCGCTGACCTGCTTGGTGACGGCCGGAGTGAACGTGACCGCCTCGGATGAGACGGTCTGGTATCCGCTGAAGTAGTCTGATGCGCGAAGGGGCTCATATGCGAGTGGTTGTGGAAGGGCTGGCCCACCGGTTCCCGGGGACAGACCTGCTGTTCGAGCATCTTGATTTCGTGGCGGAACCTGGCTCCACCATCGCGGTATGCGGACCATCCGGCTGCGGCAAATCGACATTGCTGTCGATTCTCGCCGGTTGGGAGAAACCATATGCCGGAACCGTAACCCGTGAAGGCGTGAACCGTGTGGGATGGGTGTTTCAAAACCCGTACGGTGTGGCGGAACGCACCGCGCTCGACCACGTGGTGTTTCCGCTGCTCGCCAAAGGCATGCGGCGCAAGGAAGCCGAGCCCAAAGCCTTGGAAGCCATGGGGCTATTTGACCTCGAATACGCGGCCGACCGCCGGTTCTCCGACCTCTCCGGCGGCGAGGCGCAACGTCTCATGCTGGCGCGCGCCGTCTGCTCCAAACCCGACATGCTGCTCGTGGACGAGCCGACCGCCCAATTGGATACGCGCACCGCGCATTCCGTCAGCCATGTGCTGAACAACCTTTCCGGCCAAGGCATGATCGTGCTCGTGGCCACACACGATCCCGACACCCGCGACGCCTGCGACCGTGTGCTCGACCTCGCCGACTACGCGCCAGGCGGCAGCAAATCGCAGGAACCGGAATTGGAAGAATAGACGAATAGAAAGGCATCGACTCATGGGAAAGAAGCAACGGGGCACTAAAGTCATGAACAACGGTGCCAGACGCGGACGACTCGCATGGGCTTGGAGCCTGCTCGCCGTGGCAACCGCCATATGCGTGTCCGTGGGAGCATGCGCGCTGCTCTTGCCAGACCGCGCGCCGGCATTGCTTGGCTCGGCAGGGGAGACGACCACCGCGCCAGCCAGCGTGCAGGAATACTCCGGTAGCCAGCAAGTGACGGTTGTGCCCACCATCTCCACCGAACGTAATCTTCTCGGCAACGACAACGGCACCGTCACCGCCGACTGGTCCGCAGACGGACTCGCCTCCGGCAAAGGCGCATACAAAGTCAACGACCGCGTGGTCGTGGCCTTGAACACCGCCACACCCCTATACCGTGACCTCAAAACCGGAGACAAGGGCGACGACGTGCTCGCACTGAACAACGAGCTGAGCCGACTCGGATACAACAGCGTGGCCGGTTCCGACACCTACTGGTGGGCAACATCCGACGGCTGGCGGCAACTCATGAACGACAACGGCAACCCCTCCGACGGCACGCTTGCGCTTGCCGACACCATGTGGATTCCTGAAAACGCAGTCGCGGTCGACGAGTGGACGGCCACCACCGGTTCCATGGTGACGGGCGGTACGGCAATCGGAAAAATACCGGGAGCGTTGACGAAACTCACCGTGAAAAACGGCACGGCGGTAGGACAGGATCGCACCATAAGCATGTATGGCGTCAATGGAATATTGCCGGCCGATAGCACGGAAATCACCGACGCCGAATTCCTGCGTAATGTGTCGGCAAACGAAACGTTCCAGTCCATGGACATGCAGACCAAAAAGGCCGGTCTCGATGCCACCGTGGCATTGAAGGAACCATTACAGGTGCTGCGTGTGCCGGCGGGAGCGGTGTTTGGCATCGACGGCAGCAGCGGCTGCATCGTACCAAAATCCCACAATGCGTCCAATACGCCGGTGAAGGTGACCATCGTGGGCAGCGAGCTGGGCGTGAGTCTGGTGCAGACGCAGGATGCCGACGTGTCCGCGATCGCCAACGTCGAAATCGGCAGCGGGCTCAACGGGCTGGTTTGCAAATAGTCGGCGGACGAATCGCAAGAAACCGTTGAACTTCGCCAAACAGTGTGAAAACCGCATGAAACCGCCAATAAGGGAGCGTATATGAGACTTGGATCGGTGCTTTCCGAAGCGCTGCGCAACATCGGCTCGGGCGTGAGCCGCGCGTTCGCCATGTTCCTCGCAGTGCTGCTCTCCGGAACGCTGCTGGGCGGATATGAGGCGATGACCGTGATCGACTTGGAATCGCAGGCCGTGCAGCGCATCAACGCGTACGCTGACGTCAACGCCATCGTCGGTGGAACGGTGGATGGCACCGCATGCGACCGGTTGTCCGACGCCGGCGATGGAATGACGGGCACCTTGGCTGGTGCGATGCGTGCCGGCGAACAGGTCGTGCCACTCGCGACACCCGGCAAGGACATCTCATCGTATGACGTGACACCCGGTATGATCCGGCTGATCGCCGGCAATGCCAAGGCCGATGTGTCCGGCGTATGGGTGCCGCGCGACGTGGCCAAGGACTTCGGGCTCGCCGTGGGCAGCGCATTGCAGACACGCGAAGGCACCACACGTGTGGCTGGTGTGTTCGACTGGCCGAACGATGGGCGTGACACGCGTTTCGCCTACGCGTTCATCGTGCCGGTGTCGGCGAGCGCTTCGACGTTCGACGAATGCTGGGTCAAGCAGTGGCCGGCTGATGGGCAGATGGAAAATCTGCTGTATGCCACGTTGGTGGCGGGTTCCGGCTCGTCGAATGCGGGTGTGACGCAGGTGAATAAGGGGTTTGATGCGCATTATGACGCGCGTGCGTCGTATGTGAATCGTTCGACGCGGTGGATGCCGTGGGTGGGGTTGGCGATTGGCGTGTTGGTTGGTGTGTTTGGTGTGCGCCGGCGTAGGTTGGAGTATGCGGGTGCGTTGCATTCGGGGCAGTCGAAGGGTGCGCAGTTGCTGGGTATTGGTGTGGAGACCGGTGTTTGGGCCGGGCTGGCTACGTTTGCTTCGTGTGCGTTGTTGTTGGCGTATGCGGTGCGGATGAGCCGGTCCGATTGGGTGGCGGTGTTGGCGGCTGCGGTGCGTACGCCGTTGGCTGTGTTCGCCGGTGTCATGGTGGCGAGTCTATTGGTGGGGTTGTTGATTCGTGAATCGCAGTTGTTCCGTTTCTTCAAGAAGCGTTGACGGGTTTGAAGAAACGGAACAATCCGTTGGGGTTTTGGCTGGTGGCTAGGCGATCGCCTTTTTGATGCGTTGCAGGCTGATCGGTTTCGGCGTGCCGAGTTCCTGCGCCCACAGGGACACGTAGAATTCCTCCAGCATCCAACGTACGGTTTCCGCCTGCTTCATCAGCGTTTCGTGGCGTGGGCCGGCTGGTTCACGTTGTGCTTTCGCCACGGCCTTGTCGGCAAGTTGTTTGGCTTCGTCGGCTTCCCAGGCCCATCGCACGTCGCGGTTCTTGTCGTTTTTCGCCTTGGTGAGGCGCAGCAGGTCGGCGTGCAGGTATCGTTCGATGGACGGCAATGCGTCCGGTGGCGTCTTGCCGATGAAACCGGGGTATACGAGTGTGGCGATGTGTTCGCGGATCGACTGCAGCACGCTCAGCAGTGGCAGGTCCGCTTTGCCGGACACGGCTTTGTCGACTTCCGCATACCGTTTCAGTATGGCGATCACGTCATGCGCCACCGCGTACACGGTGTCCTCGTACACTTCGCGCACATCGAGCACTGCGTTGGCAAGCGCTTCGTCGTCGGGAAGCTGGTCGACGTTGGGCAGGAGTCGTTTGACGGCTGCCAGCTGCAGGTCTTCGGTGAGCTCCTTCGTGGACTTGTAGGGGGCAGAGGCGAGCATGAGCGCTTCCGTGCCGAGCCAGCGTGAGGAGATGCGTTCACCGGGCAGGCGCAGCGTGTCGAGCGCACCTTGCCAGAGCATGGTGGCGCGTGCTTCGGTGGTCGCTCCCGCTTTGTTGAGCAGGTTGGCTTGTTCGACGAACTTGCTTGGTCTCCTGCGTTTCGGGCTTGTTTTTCGACCATGTGGCGTGCGGAGGCTTTGGCTTGTTCGGCGAATCTGCGTTGCAGCTCGACGAGTGATTTGCCGGTGCCGAGCGTTTTGACGGGGCCTCGCGCGTGTCGTCGGCCGTGCTGGTTCTTGCGGTTGGGCGGCAGCTGCTGTTCCACGGCGAAGGTCATGCGCAGGTATGGCGCGAGCTTGTTCCATAGTTCGCCGGTGAGGACTTCCGGGTGGATTTGCGCGCCGACGATACTGATGGCCGCCTGCGTGAACACGTGCGGCAGGTCGGGCCATGCGGCCATGCCATCCTCGTTTTCGGGGGCGATGTTAGGCTTCTGCTGGCTGCCGGAGCCCGGCAGGTCGGGATAGCGTTCGTCGATCCAGGCGCGGATTTTGCGTGCCGTGTCCGGAGCGGGCACGAACTGCACGCGCAACGTTTTCGGCAGCGACTTGATCATGCCGACGATCAGCTCGTCCAACAATCCCGGCACATTCCACGAGAACTGTTCCGGAGTCAGTCGAGACAATGCTTTCAACGGCACATGCACGGTGACGCCGTCGTTTGGGTCGTGCGGGTCGTAGATGTAGCTCAACCTTAGATCGATGGGGGAGCCGTCGGTGCCGAGCGTATGCCAATGGTCGGGATAGTCGTCCAGGGACACCGAATCGGAGCCGGCGAGACGCTCCACCTTGTCCGGATCGAAATCCAGCAGATCGGGCTGCTCGTCGTGCTTCGTCTTCCACCATTTCGCCAAGTCGGCCACGCTGGTGACGGTGTTGGGGATGATGGCGTTGTAGAAGTCGAACAGATCCTCGTCGCCGACGGTCTGCGCCACCTGGCGGGTGCGGCTCGCATCATCGGCTGCATCCTCGAGGATATCCCGGTTCCTGGTGACGAAATCATCATAGGAGAACCGTTGCTGGATGTCGCCCTCCACCAGACCCTGCCGGATGAGGAAATCGCGCGCCTCAAGCGGATTGATGCGCCCCCACTGCACGGTGCGGTCCTGCACGATCGGCAGGCCGTACAGGAGCACCTTCGCGCTCGCCACGGCCGAGCCGCGCGAACCGGACCAGTGCGGATCCGCGTACGTGGTACGGGTGAGTGCTCCGGCGAGCGGCTCCGCCCATGCGGGATCAATCTGCGCGGAATACCGCGCCCACAGTCGGCTTGTCTCCACCAGTTCGGTGCTCATCACCCATTGCGGTGTCGATTTGGCTACGGCGGAGGCGGGGAACAGGGCGAAATGCGTGCCGCGCGCGCCCTGATAGTCGTTCTTCGCCATCTTCTGCGCGCGTTTCATCGCACGAGCGCGTGCCGCACCCTTCAAACCAGCGAAATCGGATGCCTTCGGCTCGCGCGTGACCTGCATGCCCATCATGGACAGCAGGCCGGAAAGCATGGACGTGTGGATGCCCTGCGCGTCCCATGAGCAGCACAGCGAATGCGCTGCCTGCTGGTTAAGCGGCAGCTGGCGGATCTTCAACGGTGGACGAGACACGGGAATCGGCTCGCCAAGCTTGAATTTGAACTCCTGGCACATTTCGCGCAGCTGGGCGACCAAATCCTTCCATTGGCGCATGCGCAGCCAACTCAAGTACTCGGTCTTGCAGATGCGGCGCAGCGCGGAATTGCTCGGCTCGCCATCCGCTTGGAACACGCGGTCCCACAGGTTCAACGCGGTCAGGAAATCACTGGTCGGGTCCGCATACCGGTTGTGGATCCGATCCGCCTCCTCACGGTTCTCGTCGGGACGTTCGCGCGGATCCTGCAGGCTCAGGAACGCGACTACTACCAGCACCGCCGCCAGAGTGTTCGGCGTGGTCGACTTCGCGGCTTCGATGACCATACGGCCCAAACGCACGTCGATCGGAATACGTGCCAGCAGACGGCCGGTATGCGTCAACACCACCTCGCCATGTTTGCGCGCCACGGCCTTCAGCTCGGTCAGCTCGTTGAAACCATCCGACACGGCCTTCATATCCGGCGGATCGATGAAACCGAAATCCGTCACATCCTTCGCCGTACGCGCCACACCCACCGACAGCATGTGCAGCACGACCGCGCCCAGGGACGTGCGCAGAATCTCCGGCTCCGTGAATTCGGGACGCGTCTCGAAATCCTCACGCGAATACAAGCGGATCGCAATGCCGTCGGCGATACGGCCGCAACGGCCCGAACGCTGGTTCGCGCTCGCCTGGCTGATCGGCTCGATAGGCAGACGCTGCACCTTCGCCGTCTTCGAATAGCGGGAGATACGCGCCGTGCCCGGATCGACCACATATCGGATGCCCGGCACCGTCAGCGACGTTTCGGCGACATTCGTGGCGATCACAATACGCTGATGCGTATGCGGTTCGAACACCTTATGCTGTTCCTTCGAAGACAACCGTGCGAACAACGGCACGATCTCGATCGCATCCGGCCTGCGCATATCCGCCGCGCGCGGACCGTAATGGCGGCGCAGCGCGTTCTCGAAATCGTGGATGTCGCGCTCGCCGGAAGCGAACACGAGAATGTCGCGCGGACCACGGTCGTGCGTGGAATGGATCACCAATTCGGCGCAGGCGCGCGCCACCGCGGTGGGCATGTCCACGTTCGTGTCGCGCGAATCGCGGCCGTCCCTGCCATCCGGCGCGGCCGACAGCGCCTCGTAATCCGCGTCGCCGGGCATCGCGCCCGTTTCGAAACCCGGCACGGAACGCATCAGCGCCGGCGCGGTGCCCAACGGCTCATACACGATCTGCACCGGATACGTGCGTCCCGACACTTCGATGACCGGCACCTTCGTGTGCAGCGCGTGTTCGAAATGCTCCTGGAACTTCACCGAATCGATTGTCGCGGACGTGATGACGAGCTTCAGGTCGCGCCGCTTGGGCAGCAGCGCCGTCAGATAGCCGAGCAGGAAATCGATGTTCAGACTGCGCTCATGCGCCTCGTCGATGATGATCGTGTCGTACTGCATGAGCTTCGGATCGCGTTGGATCTGTGCCAGCAGAATACCGTCCGTCACCACGCGCAGGCGCGTCTTCGGCGAGCTTTCGTCCGTGAACCGCACCTGATAGCCGACTTCCTCACCCAACGTCACGCCCATTTCGCTGGCGATTCGTTCGGCGACGGTACGTGCGGCAAGCCTGCGCGGCTGCGTGTGCACGATCTGCCTGCCGTGCGATCCACGGCCCAGTTCCAGCAGAATCTTCGGCAGCTGCGTGGTTTTGCCGGAGCCCGTCTGGCCGGAAACGATCACCACCTGGCTTGACCTGACGGCTTCGGCGATGTCGCTGCGAGCCGCGGAAACCGGCAGTTCGGAAGGATATTCGAATTTCATGCCTTCACAACCTCGATGACGCGGAAGCCCTTCGAACTCGCGTACTTGCCCACTTCAAACCCGTCGCCCAACTGCGTGGCGAGCCACGGAATCAGCGAATCGGAACCCAGATTCCTCTGCACCACCAGATAGGCGGCACCGCCCGCGTTAAGCCGCGGCAGCCACGTCATCAGCAGCTCGTGCAGAGCCTCCTTGCCGACGCGGATCGGCGGATTCGACCAGATCAGATCGAACGTGAGAACGGCCGGAACCTGCTCGGCGGTGACGGCATGGATATTGCCCATGCCGTTCAACTCGGCGTTGCGGCGCGTGAGCTCAAGCGCGCGTTCGTTCACATCCAACGCCCAGATATCGGCCTTGGGCGATTCGAAACCCAACGTCAGCGCGATCGGACCCCAACCGCAGCCCAGATCAAGGAACGTGCCCTCCTCCGGCGGTTCCGGCGCCTGGCGAAGCAGCACCGACGTGCCCAAATCCACACGATTGCCGGAAAACACGCCGTTCGACACTTCCACATCCGCCTCATTGCCACGCAACGTGACATGCAGCTTCCTGCGCACGTCCTTCGACTGCGGTTCCGCCGCGAAATACTGCTCGGCCTGTGCCATGCTCTCTCCTTGCAAACGTTCGTCCTCCGGCATCCGCGCGGTAATCGCGTCCACGTGGCGAAAACGGTGATGCCCATGTCTCTAGACAATGATGATAATAAAGACACCATAGTTTAACCGTGAGAGGTGCCATTGAGCCAAGAGAACGATATCGAGCAGAGCATGACCGCAGGCGACGTCGGGGGAGTGCTCGCCGACCAATCCGACGTGCTGCTTGATACCGACGGCGGGGAACACTTTCGCGAAACCCACGACGAACAGTGGCAGGAACGCGAATCCCGCAACGCATTGAAGCATGTGGCGGGTCTGGGCGAGATCCAGGACGTCACCGAAGTCGAATACCGTAAAGTCAGGCTCGAACGCGTCGTGCTCGTAGGCGTATGGTCCAGCCGCGAGACCACGCAGGCCGCGGCCGAGGAATCGCTCCGAGAACTCGCCGCGCTCGCCGAAACCGCGGGCGCCGTGGTGTGCGACGGTCTGCTGCAGCATCGCATCAAGCCGGATGCGGCCACATACGTGGGTTCCGGCAAGGCGCGCGAACTGGCCGGCATCGTGGCGCAGGACGAGGCGGACACCATCGTCGTCGACGATGATCTGCCGCCGAGCCAACGACGCGCATTGGAAGACGCCACCAAAGTGAAGGTGGTCGACCGCACCGCCGTCATCCTCGACATCTTCGCACAGCATGCGACTTCGCGCGAAGGCAAGGCGCAGGTGGAGCTGGCACAGCTCGAATACATGCTGCCGCGACTGCGCGGCTGGGGCGGGTCGCTGTCGCGTCAGGCGGGCGGCCGCGCGGCAGGCGACGCGGGCATCGGCTCGCGTGGTCCGGGTGAGACGAAAATCGAAATGGACCGTCGCGTGATCCGCAGCAGAATCGCCAAACTACGCCGCAGATCGCACAGATGGCGCCCGCGCGTGACGTCAAACGTGGCGCGCGCGTCGCTTCGGCCTGCCGACCGTCGCCGTGGTCGGCTATACGAACGCCGCAAATCGTCGTTGACCAACCGGCTGACCGGTTCCGCGGAACTGGTGGAGAACGCGCTGTTCGCCACTTTGGATACCGCCGTACGCCGTGCGAAAGCCAAGGACGGGCGACTGTACGCGTATGTGGACACCGTCGGTTTCGTGCGCCGCCTGCCAACGCAGCTCATCGAAGCGTTCAAATCCACGTTGGAGGAAGTCGCCGACGCCGACCTGATCGTGCACGTGGTCGACGGCTCGCATCCCGACCCGTTCTCCCAGATCGACGCCGTCAACGACGTGCTGTCCGACATCGACGGCGTCGAGACGATCCCCACGATTGTGGCGTTCAACAAAGCCGACCGTATGGACGAGGCCGCACGCGAACGTATCGAGGCGCTGATGCCGGAAGCGCACATCGTCTCCGCGTTTTCAGGGGAGGGCGTCGACGCACTGCGCGAGCACGTGGAATCGATGCTGCCCACGCCGAACGTGCACGTCGAGGCGCTGCTGCCGTACACAGCCGGCTCGCTCATGTCCCGCGTGCGCGAATACGGCAAGGTGATCAACGTCGAATACCGCGACGACGGCATGATGCTCGAAGCGGAGGTCGACGACCAGCTGGCCGCGCAGATCGTGGAGCAGGCCATCGACTGAGCTTCCGCGCAAGCCGTTCCCGATGACGTTTACCGGAGCGGCCGTGCAAACGCTGCAACGGATTGCAACAGCTGCATTTCAACGGGCGCAGTGTATGTGAGCGCTCACAAAAGCTGTGACGAAAATCACTTTTCAGTGGTTGCAAATCATGCGGATTCACGGCGAAACGTCATGCTGTATGGATAAAGTAGGGTTGAAATCGAAAGAAAATACCCTGCCACAACGCGGGACGTTCTTCTTGCTCAAAGAGAGGTAAAGCACATGGTGGATTCACCAATCAAGCCCACAAAGCTCGCTATCATCGGTGCCGGCGCAGTCGGCTCCACTCTCGCTTTCGCTGCTGCTCAGCGTGGCGTCGCACGTGAGATCGTGCTCGAAGACATCGCCAAGGAACGCGTCGAGGCCGAAGTGCTCGACATGCAGCACGGCTCCAGCTTCTATCCGACCGTGACCATCGATGGCTCCGACGATCCGGAGATCTGCCGTGACGCCGACATGATCGTCATCACCGCAGGCCCGCGCCAGAAGCCGGGCCAGTCCCGCCTCGAGCTGGTCGGTGCCACCATCAACATCCTCAAGGCCATCATTCCGGGCCTCGTGAAGGTCGCTCCGAACGCCATCTACATGCTCATCACCAACCCGGTCGACATCGCCACCCACGTGGCCCAGAAGATCTCCGGCCTGCCGGCCAACCAGGTCTTCGGCTCCGGCACCAACCTCGACTCCGCCCGTCTGCGCTTCCTGATCGCGCAGCAGACCGGCGTCAACGTCAAGAACGTGCACGCTACATCGCCGGCGAACACGGTGATTCCGAAGTCCCGCTGTGGGCCTCCGCCACCATCGGCGGCGTCCCGATGTGCGACTGGACCCCGCTGCCGGGCCACGATCCGCTGGACGCCGAAGTGCGTGAGCAGATCCACCAGGAAGTCAAGAACGCCGCCTACAAGATCATCAACGGCAAGGGCGCTACCAACTACGCCATCGGCATGTCCGGCGTGGACATCATCGAAGCGTCATGCGCGACTCCAACCGCATCCTGCCAGTCAGCTCCATGCTGCACGACTTCCACGGCATCTCCGACGTGTGCATGTCCGTGCCGACCCTGCTCAACCGTTCCGGCGTCAATACCGCCATCAACACCCCGGTGTCCGACCGTGAGCTCGCGGCCCTGAAGCGCTCCGCGGAGACGCTGAAGGAAACCGCCGCCCAGTTCGGTTTTTAATTGACGGTTTGACTTTATTGACAGGGGAGCGGTGAGCCGCTAGACTGTCAGCAGAACTTGGAAACCCCAGCCTTCGGACTGGGGTTTCCTGCGTTTTGAGACGAATGAAAATGGTATTGAGAAGCGGTTTCAATAGCCGCGGATCGAACCAAAGACGACGAAAGGAAACCCATCATGCACACAGCCATGCGGGTGTGGACGCCACGACCGCCGCAAGCGGGGCCGAACACCAGAAAAGACTCATGATGTCATTGGGACTGACTTCCACGGTGTTCATCGCCGAAGTGGTCAGCGCCATCGTCACCGGATCGCTGGCGCTGCTGGTCGACGCCGGCCACATGCTCACCGACATGTCGGTGCTGATCGCCTCCACCGTCACCGCGGTGCTCATGCAACGCAAACCTAGCAACAAACGCACCTGGGGATGGGCGCGACTCGAAGTGCTCACCGCCGCGGTCGGCGCGCTCGTGCTCCTGATCGTCGGCATCTACGCGCTCGTCGAAGCCGGCATGAGGCTGTTCGGCGGAGCCGCCGACGAAGTGCACGACGTGCGGTTGCTGCTGTTCATGGGCATACTCGGCCTTGCCGCCAACGTCGGTTCGATCTTCATCCTCGCGGGGCAAAGCGAGGACAACATGAACATGAAAGCCGCGTTCCTCGAAGTCATGAACGACGCATTGGGGTCCGTGGCCGTGATCGTTTCAGCCATCGTGCTGATCTCAACGGGCTGGGCCGGCTTCGATGCCGTCGCGGGCGGCATCATCGCATTGATGATGATCCCCCGGGCGTTCGTGCTGCTGCGCAACGCCGTGCGCGTGCTGCTGGAGGAAACCCCACAGGAACTCGATCTGGACGAGGTGCGCGAACATCTTGAGCAGGTGCCGCACGTGGTGGCCGTGCACGACCTGCATGCCAGCACCGTCTCTACCGGCATGCCCGTCGTCATGGCCCATGTGGTAGTGGAGCGCGGGCTGACCATGGATGATGCCGCCGACATCCTCTCCCAATTGCAGAACTGCCTGCGTGAGCACTTCCCCGTATCCGTGCCGCACACCACCTTCCAGCTTGAACCTGAAGGATACGATTCGGACAGCCGCAAGGAACTGCATTCCTGAACCGTGCTCCCGAACTTCAAGAATGCGACGACATTTTGAAATGCCCTCGCGTTCATTCTTGATGGATTCGCAAGGTGAATGCACAACCGCGCGGTATGGCAAAGGGTATGGCAAAGGGCGTCGGACATGCCTCAAAATGGTATGTTCGACGCCCTTTGCCGTTTAACGTGTGAAAGCAATCAGATCTTGCGCAGCACGGTGACGACCTTGCCATGATCTCGGCATGCGTGCCGTCGATGGGGGAGTAGGCCGGATTGTGCGGAATCAGCCAGACATGGCCGTGATCCTTGCGGAACGTCTTGACCGTGGCCTCGTCATCCAGCAATGCGGCGACGATATCGCCATTCTCCGCGCTGTTCTGCTCGCGGACCACCACGAAATCACCATCGCAAATGGCGGCGTCGATCATGGAATCACCGTGCACTTCAAGCATGAACAGATTGCCGGTGCCGGTAAGCCGTTCGGGAAGCCTCATCACATCATCGACATGCTGCTCGGCCGTGATCGGCACGCCGGCGGCGATGCGCCCGACCAGTGGAACGTCATGCGAGGCCATGATGGAGCCGCATGCATCGTCCTGACTGGGGAACGGGATGACCTGGGCGACTTTTCCATTCGGCTCCTCGTCATTGAGGTTCACCACTTCGATGGCCCTCCCCTTGTTCGCGTTCATGCGGATGAAGCCTTTTTCGTCAAGAACCTGAAGCTGGTGTTTGACGGATGACGGGCTTTTAAGCCCTGCGGCCTCACCAATCTCACGGAACGAAGGAGCGAATCCCTGCTTGGCCAAATGCGTTTTGATGGCGTCAAGCACCTTGCGCTGGCGGTCGGTCAACGTGCTTTCATCCGGACGCTCGTCGCTCTTCTTGGGCGTGAAGGGATGGTGCTCACGATGGGCTCCTTTCGTAGTTCCTTAGAAGCATAACGCGAAACGCCGATAAAATCAAACATCTGTTCGAGGTGTGTTTGCGTTTATCGAACATATGTGCCATACTTGGAACAAGCGTTCGATAGAACAGCTGTTCGAAAAGGAGTGGCGTGGTGAACGGTGCGGCGAATATCGGAAATGTGGCAAATCGAATCGCCATGGCGATCATGGCGGCCGGTCTTGCCTGGTGTCTTTTTGGATTCATCGCGCCCGGAAGTGCGCAGTCCGCGCCGGATTCCACCGCTGTCGTCGTGTATACGGTGCAACCCGGCGACACCTTGTGGAGGTATGCGGCGAGCATCACTCCGGAGGGTGGCAATGTCGGAGATACGTTGGATGAACTGATGCGGCTGAACAACCTTGATACGGTGTCTTTGCATGCGGGGCAGCGCCTCATTGTTCCCCATGAGGCGTAGGGGCCGCCAAGCGTGGCTTATTTCAAGGGCTCAGTCTATTCTGGACAACATGCATTGCCCGTTTTGCCAGAATCCAGACACCAAGGTGGTCGATACCCGTATTAGCGACGATGGTCACTCCATCCGTCGCAGGCGCGAATGCCCGAAATGCTCCAAGCGATTCACCACATTGGAGACGACCATGCTATTGGTCGTGAAGCGTTCCGGAAACGTCGAGCAATTCGACCGCAATAAGGTGATTTCCGGCGTGCGCAAGGCATGCCAAGGCCGTCCCATCAACGAGGACGATCTGAAGATGCTGGGGCAGAAGGTCGAGGAGGATCTTCGTTCACGAGGATTGGCCCAAGTCAAATCTGATGAGGTCGGCAAGGCGATTCTCAAGCCGCTGCGTGACTTGGACATGGTGGCGTACATGCGCTTCGCCAGCGTCTACCAGAATTTCGAGAATCTGGAGGACTTCCAAAGGGCCATCGACGAGCTGAAGGGCGCAAGTTCCGAATGATGACGTGAGACGGGTGCCGCATCCGTAAGCAAATACAGCATATATAATGCGGGCGGGGTTCCAATCCTGATGGTTGAACGCCCGCATTATCGTAACGTTTCGTATTGCGTGCTCAGCTGATCACGCGCATGCGGATCGTACCCTCGATGGAGGCGAGCTGGTCGAGAGCCTCTGGTCCGGGCGCTGCGCCACATCGGTGACCACATAGCCGATCTCGCCTTCTGTGCCCAAGGCCTGGGCGGCGATGTTGATGCCGTCCTCGCCCAGCACACGGTTGACGCGTGCCAGCACACCCGGAAGATTCGCATGCAGGTGGGCGATGCGGAAATTCGACTTGATGTCGGACAGGGTGATCTGCGGCAGATTCACCGACAACATGGTGGAACCCTTGAACCAATAATCCTCAAGACGCTGGGAGACGAACTGTCCGATGGACTTCTGCGCCTCAAGCGTGGAGCCGCCGATATGCGGGGTGAGGATCATGTTGTCCTCGTCCGCAAGGTCGGTCAGGAACTCGTCGCCGGTCTTCTTCGGTTCGATTGGGAACACGTCCACCGCCGCGCCGGACAGATGGCCGGAATCCAGATGCTTCTTCAACGCATCCAAATCCGCCACGAAACCACGGGACAGGTTGATGAAGATGGCATCCTGCTTCATATGCTCGAACTGGTCTTCGCCGAAGAATCCCGTGTTCGACTTGCGTCCATCCACATGAAGCGTGACCACATCGGACTGTTCCAGCAATTCGTTGAGCGTGTCGCAACGGTGGGCGTTGCCCATGGCGAGCTTCTCTTCAATGTCGTAGAACAGCACGCGCATGCCAAGCGCCTCGGCGACGACGGAAAGCTGGGAGCCGATGTTGCCGTAGCCGATGATGCCGAGCGTCTTGCCTCGGACCTCATGGGAGCCGGAGGCGGACTTATCCCACATGCCGTGCTTCATATGATGGGTGTGCGCGGGAATGCGGCGCATCAGGCAGATGATGTCGCCGATCACCAGCTCCACCACGGAACGGGTATTCGAATACGGCGCGTTGAAGACGGCGATGCCGTTCTTGCCCGCGTATTCGAGATCCACCTGGTTGGTGCCAATGCAGAAGCAGCCGACCGCGGTGAGCGTCGGACGCGCGTCGATGACCTTGCGGGTCACACTGGTCTTGGAACGGATGCCGAGCAGGTCGACACCTTCCAACGCATCAATCAGCTCGTCCTCGCTCAGGCTCCCTTGAGGCACTCGACCTCGAAGCCATGGTCGCGCAGCGACTGCGCCGCGTCGGGATGGATGTTTTCAAGTAACAATGCTTTAGGCATGGTTCCTACCTTATAGCTTGAGCAGCTTTTCGTCGTCTTTTGTCCGCAGTATAAGCAGACGCTGCGTGGGCCTCGTCATGGCGACATACAAATCGGAGGCCGCTACGATACGCGACGGCGCGTTCTCCTCGATTCGTCCGGGCTGGACCACCATCACGGCATCATACTCCAGACCCTTCACGGTCTGTGTGGAACATACGGTGACCTGCTCGTCCCAGGAACTCTGGGCATCGAGCCTGTCGAATTCCTTCGGGTCGAGCTCATCCTGAAGTTGTGCGTATACGCGTGCGCGCAACGGCTTGAGCATATCGTCCGGCGCGATGATCGCCACACGACCGGTACCGTCGGAGGAAACGTAGGCGCGCACCAACTCGACGGTCTGCTGCGCGACGGCGTCGCCGATCAGGCTATCGTCACGCAAGGTGAGACGCTTGACTGAATCCGGGACGCCACGCACGGCGTTCACCGTGGAGATGTACAGGCCTTCGGACGAGGCGAAATCGCTGGCGAGCTGCGACACCTCCTTCGGATTGCGGTAGTTGATCGTCAACTCGTTGAGCTGCCAGTTGCGTTCGCCGAACAGCGGGTCCATCATGCGACGCCAGGACCGGGTACCGCCCAACGCGGAGGTCTGCGCCACGTCGCCCACAATCGTGAACGAGCGCGACGGACAACGACGGATCAGCATGCGCCAATCCATCGCGGTCAGCTCCTGCGCCTCATCCACCACGATATGGCCATACGTCCACTCGCGGTCGGCCGCGGCGCGCTGCGCGGTTAATTCGGCGTCCATACCATTGATATTGTCCACCAGCATCTGCGAAGTGACGATGCCGGAACCGATACCGGCCTGCGCCAGCGTGTCCTTGGCGAACTGCTCTTCCTCGGCGCGCTTGGCATCCAACGCCTTCTGCCTGGCCACGGCCTTCGGATCCGGTCCAAGCAATTCCATGGCCTCATCCAGCAGAGGTACGTCGCTGACGGTGAAGGGCGAGCCCTTCGGACGCGTCAGCGTCTTGATGTCACGCTCTTCGAGCCAGGGGGCGAAACGGCGCAATTGCTGCGGTTTCGCGAACAGCTGGTCGACCAGCCATTCGCCGGTCATCGGCAGCCATGCGAGGTTCAGCGTCTTGCGCAAATCGTCGTTCATACGCAACTGCTGCATCACATCGTTAAGCTCGGCCTGCTCCGGCTCGTAGTCAAGCCGTTCGACGTACCGGTTGCGCATGGCCGACAGCATGTCGCGCACGAAGGTCTCGCGCGCCTTGTTATGCGGCTGCCGCGTGCGCTTGGCATCGGCGATGGCCTGCTCGATATCCGCACGTACCATCGGCACGTTGAAACCGTTGATGCGGATGACCGGCAGATGCGAAGGCACGCGTTCACGAGCCGCCACGCATTGGCGATCGCCTTGGCCATACGGCGTTCACCCTTGAGCTTGGCCGCATACGGGTCGTCATGCGCGGTGGCGATGATGCCGGGAATCAGATCCGCGATGGTACGGCTGACCACACCCGTCTCACCCAGCGAGGGGAGCACCTGGTCGATGTAATGCAGGAACGTCGAGCTGGGGCCGACCACCAGCACTCCGGAACGCTGCAACGCGCGACGATGCGTATACAACAGGTAGGCCGCGCGATGCAACGCGACCCGCGGTCTTGCCGGTTCCCGGACCGCCCTGCACCACCACCGCCTGGTTGAGGTCCGCACGGATGATACGGTCCTGCTCGCCCTGGATGGTGGCCACGATATCGGTCATCTTGCCGGTGCGTTTGGCGTTAAGCGACGCAAGCAGAGCACCCTCGCCGGTCAATGTGCCATTGGAGGACGCCTCGCCGACCTGATCGGAATGCACGTCGAGCACCTCATCCTCGACGCCGACCACTTCCCGGAAACTCAACGTGATATGCCGGCGCATGACGATGTCGCCATGATTCGAAGGCGTCGCCTCATAGAACGGGCGTGCCGCGTCGGCACGCCAGTCGGTGAGAATCGGCTCATGATCCTCATCGGACAGGCCGATACGCCCAATGTAGCGATGCGCGCCATGCACGTCGTCGAGCCTGCCGAAAACCAGGCGATCCTCCACCGCACGAAGCTGGGTGAGACGGTCCTCGTACATGGTGGCGAAGGAATCGCGTTCGGTGCGTTGCGTGGGCGAACCGTGCGATCCTGCGGCCCGGACCGTGTCGAGACGCGACCGAGCCTGCGCCCTCAACGCGTCCAGACGATCATATGCGCGGCTGACGGCCTGTTGCTCCTCACGCAACTGGGCGGAATAACTCGACATTGCTGTCCCTTCATCAAAAACTTAAGGCACTCTAATGTACCCCAAGGCTTCTACGAGCGGCGAGTGACCGCGGCGAATCGCGACGGTCTGACAGCGACGGAACTGTACGGTGCGGACGCGCAATCTCAAATATGGGGAGAAATCGACAATATTTTGAGGCATTTTTGCTTTTTCGTGGGGAAAAATGGTGAGCAGTGGGGTAGAGTGGGGAAAGTGTCTCGGATTGGTGGGCCGAGTGTGGGCAAAAAGGAGGTGCGGTAATGGTCCATGACATTGGAACAGAATCCGTCTCCGACGATGACCCGGCTCAATCCGGCGGCATGATGGCGGACTTGCCGCCATTGCTGCTGGGCACCTACACTCCGAAAATCGACGCCAAAGGACGTATGGCATTGCCTGCGAAGTTCCGCAGCCAACTGGGCTCCGGCATGGTGATGGCAAGAGGCCAGGAACGATGCGTCTACCTGCTGCCGCAATCGGAATTCAGACGGATCGCGGTGCAGATCCAACGCACGTCCATGGGAAACAAGGCGGCACGCGACTACCTGCGTGTGTTCCTTTCCGGCGCGGTCGACCAGGAGCCAGACAAGCAAGGACGCGTGCTTGTGCCGCAGATGCTCCGCGATTACGCGAATCTGGACAGCGACATTGTGGTGATCGGCGTGGGAACCCGGGCCGAGATTTGGAACAGACAGGCATGGAGGATTACTTGGCCGACAAGGAACAAGGATATTCCGACATTGCCGATGACGTATTGCCGGCGATGGAGTTCTAATGACAGACGTGACGACGATTCATCAGCCGGTGCTGCTCCGCGATTGCGTGGACTTGGTGGCACCGGCATTGGCGAAGCCCGGCTCGATCGCGGTGGATTGCACCCTCGGCCTCGCCGGGCATTCCACAGCGTTCCTCAAAGCAAGCCCCAACGCCCGCCTGATCGGCATCGACCGGGACACCGAGGCGCTCGCGCTCGCCACGAAACGCATGGAAATGGATGGCCTTGCCGACCGTTTCACGCCCGTGCACGCGGCATTCGACGACTTCTCCCAAGTGCTTTCCGACCAAGGCGTCGACAAGGTCAACGCGGTGTTCATGGACCTCGGATTGTCCAGCCTGCAGATCGATGAGACGGAACGTGGCTTCTCCTATTCCCATGACGCGCCGCTCGACATGCGTATGGACGTGACGCAGCCCCTGACCGCAGAGCAGGTGCTCGCCGAATATTCGTTCGCCGATTTGGTGCGTATCTTCCGCACATACGGCGAGGAGCGGTTCTCCAAGCAGATCGCACGGGAAATCGTACGCCGGCGTGAAACCGAGCCGCTGACCACGTCGGGCCAGCTCAATCGTTTGGTGGACGAGGTCGTGCCGCAGGCCCACCGTCCCGCCGGCAACCCCGCGAAACGCGTCTTCCAGGCGCTGCGCATCGAAGTCAACGGCGAACTGGACAAGCTTGCCGGCACGCTGCCGCAAATCGCCAACCACCTTGCAGTGGGAGGACGTCTGGTGGTGGAGTCGTACCACTCGTTGGAAGACAAAACCGTCAAAGCCTTCATGAACCAAGGGCTTAAGGTCGACGCTCCGGCGGATATGCCCGTGGTGCCGCCCGACATGATGCCGTTCTTCAAGGAACTGACCCGCGGCGCCATCAAGGCGGACGCGGAGGAAATCGCCAACAATCCACGATCGGCGTCCGTCAGATTGCGCGCGGTGGAATTGACCAGACCGATTCCCGCACGATGGCGCAAACGGTTCGACCAAGGCGCGGATTACGCAAGCATGACCAGACAAGGAAGAAGGGACTGAAGTGGCGGCACCAAGAACGATCGCTTCGAATGCGGCTCCGGCCGGCCGCAAAAGCCAGACCGAGACCATCGGCACCACGCGTCCCGAACTGCACGTCATCAAAGGGACCAGAGTCGAAGGCAACGGCATCCGTCACGGCTTCGAACAACTCATCACATGGACGCGGACCCGCAGCACGCCGCTGCTGCACCTGGTCATCGCCGCGGTGTTCCTTGGTGTATGCCTGCTGGGCTCACTGATGCTGCGTACCCAAATGGTGCAGAATTCCTTCGAGGCGAGCCAAATCGAAACGCATATCACCCAGCTGACCCAGGACGTCGAGGACGATCAGGCCAAGCTCGACGAACTTGACGCCTCATTGCCGAGCAAGGCCGAAGAGATGGGCATGGTCCCGCAGAAAGGCGCATTGACCATCGATCTGAACGGCTATCAGGCAAACGCAAGTGGAGACAAGACCCGGTGAACCCTATCCGCAGGATCTACACGTTCTTCCACAAGAACCTGTTGACGAAAACCATGGCCATCGGCGTCGTTCTGGCGCTGATGGGCACCACCTGCCTTATCCAACTTGCCAATATTCAACTGGTCAACGGCAAAGGATGGCGCAGGCCGCGGCGCAAAGCCGCACCACCACCGTGACGTTGAAGGCTCGACGCGGCAAGATCATGGATACCAATGGCGCGATTCTCGCGCAAAGTGTCGAACGCTACACCATCATCGGCAACCCCGAACAGGCGCAGGCGTTCATACCGACCACCTGCACCAAACAGACCGGCAGCAACTGCCACCAGATCAACGGCAAGCCGGTCGGCGTGACGGGAGCCGCAGCCGTGGCTCGTCTGCTGGCCCCCGTATTGGGCATGGACGCCACGGAACTGGGCGCCAAACTGTCGATCAGCGGGCAATACGTGGTATTGAAGAAGGACGTGACGCCTGCGGTCAAGCGTAAAATCTCCAAGCTGAACCTCGGCGGCATCGTCTACGCGGAACTAAGCAACGAACGTCTGTACTCCAACGGCACTTTGATGGGTTCGCTATTGGGTGGTGTCGACGCCGACGGCAAGGGCGTGGCCGGCATCGAGCAGATGGAAAACAAGACATTGACGGGCCGTGACGGCTACCAGGTGTACCAACAGGGCAACAGCGGCGTCGAAATCCCCGGAACCATGACCGAATCCAAAGACGCGGTCAACGGATCCGACGTCACCCTCACCATCGATCGGGATGTGCAGTGGTACACCGAGAAAGTGCTGAGCGACAGCGAAAACAAATACCATTCCGCTTGGGGCATCGCCATGGTCCAGGACGTGCAGTCGGGCGACATCCTCGCTTTGGCGGACAGCGATACGACCGAGGCCGGAAGCGACCAGGCGAAGATGGGCGCCTCCCGGGCGGTGAGCGAGACCTTCGAACCTGGCTCCATCGGCAAGGTGCTGGCCATGTCGGGCATGCTGCAACTGGGATTGCACAAGGTCGATGACAAATTCACGGTACCGAACACGGTGACCGTGGAAGGACAGACCTATAAGGACGCGGTGGACCATGGCAACGAACATTGGACGCTCGCCGGCATCCTCGAACAGTCGTCGAACGTTGGCATGGTCATTGCCGGAGACAAGATGACCAACGAGCAGCGGTACAACTTCATCAGCAAATTCGGTATCGGACAGGCCACAGGACTGAACCTGCCAGGCGAATCCGAAGGCGTGCTGCACCCCTCGGATAGCTGGGACAGGCGAACCCGCAACACCGTGCTGTTCGGTCAAGGGTACACGGTGAACGTCATGCAGCTGACCAACGCGGTTTCGGTGATAGCCAACAAGGGCGTCAAAAAGCCGCAACGCATCATCAAGTCCATCACCGACACCGCGGGGCATGTCGAAGAGCAGCAGTCCAAGGGCGAGGCGACACGAGTCATCGACGAATCCGTGGCGAGCCAGATGCTCAACGCCATGGAATCGTCCGCTGAACACTACAACACTTTCGTGAAGGTCGACGGCTATCGTATGGCGGCGAAATCAGGCACAGCAGAAGTCGCCGGAGCGAACGGCCAACTGACCTCGATCATCAGCGATTACTCGACGATCATTCCCGCGGATAATCCACGCTTCGTCATCACCGTGGTGCTCAAAGACCCCCAAGGCAGCTTCGGCGGTTTGACGGCGGGTCCTGTCACCGCGGAGATTGGTGAATTCCTTATGCAGAAGTATGAAGTGCCGGCGTCTTCACCTCGCACGGATGCTATTCCGGTGAATTGGTGAGCGAATACGTATTCAGACACGGAGGGGCGGAAAGGTGAGCGCGGTCAGCGAATCCATGAACAGACGAATGACTTTAGGGCTGCTTGCCAGCCGATACGGTTTCGATCTTGATCCGACGTCGGCGGCTGAAGTGACGATCACTTCCATCGCGGATGATGTCGAATCGGTGCGTCCCGGCGCACTGTTCGTCCCGTCCGCCGATGTGGACGTGCACCAGTTGTCGCAGGCTCAGGAGCAGGGAGCATATGGCGCGATTGTGCCCCATGCGCTGCGCGGTCAAACCGACGACATCCAGATTCCGCTCATCTACGCCGAACCCACCATGGGACAGCTCGGCAAACTGGTGAGCGACATGGCCGGCAATCCGTCCGACGCATTGGCCGTATTCGCCATCACGGGGAAGAACAGGGAGATCGTGGAATCCGAAGTGAGGAACCTCGCGGATTTCCTGCACATGCTGGGCAACCCCGTCGGCGTGATCAGCTCGTCCGATTCACAGTCATTGGAACGCTTCCTCAATCTGGAATATCCTCTGTCGGCCATCGATGTGCAACGTACCATGGCGGTGTGCGCCGAAGACGGCGCAGCCGCTGTGATCCTCGCGTTGGATGAAGAGACCCTGCGTGAGGACGCGTTGCAATCGGTCAGCGTCGATGTGCTTGCCTGCGATGACAATGGTTTGAGCGATGCCGAGGTTGCGAAACTCGTCGCAAAATTCGGATGCGCGGTCGGCAAACAGACCCGCATCGCGGGACGAACCCAGGAATCCGACCTGCTTGCGGCGCAGGCCGCGACGGCATACGGCCAGACGGACAGCCGTTCGCTGTCCCTGTCCATCGCCATGGTGCTGGCCGCCGGCGTGAGGAAAGCAACATCAAAAGCGCGTTACGCGTCTCGCGTGACCTGAACTAAACGTGGAACGAAACATTCTCCACATCAAACACAAACCCAACCATTAGAGGAGTAACGACAGTGAGCAGCCCGACCATGATGCCGATGAGCCTGACGGAGATCGCGCAGGCGGTTGATGGACGGTTGATGCCGACGACCGTGCCGACCGACGAACCGGTGGCCATCAGCGCCTTCACGGATTCGCGCCAGATCGTGCCGGGATCCGTTTTCGTGGCGATTGCCGGCGAACGCGTCGACGGTCATGATTTCGTGCCGAAGGTCGGCGCGCAGGGGGCTGTGGCCGCACTGGTCGACCACGAAATCGCGGGCGCGCAGGTGCCGCAGATCGTCGTAGAAAACACCGTCAAGGCGTTGGGAGCGCTCGCCAAGCATAATATCGAGCGTCGGCGCGCGCTGGAATCGCCGTTCACCGTCATCGGCATCACCGGTTCCGTCGGCAAAACCACCACCAAGGATCTGCTCAAATCGCTGCTGTCCAAAATGGGCGACACCGTCGCTCCGGTCGGATCGTTCAACAATGAGATCGGCCTGCCGCTGACGTCGCTCAAGGTGAACGCCGGCACGCGTTTCCTGGTGGCGGAAATGGGCGCCAATCACGTGGGCGAAATCGCCAACCTCACCTCCCTGGTTCCGCCGGACATCGCCGTGGTGCTCAAGGTGGGCGTGGCGCATCTGGGAGAATTCGGCTCTGCGGAACGCATCGCCCAAGCCAAATCGGAAATCGTACGCGGACTGGTGCCGGGCGGCCTGACCATCCTCAACGCCAACGACGAACATGTGGCCGCGATGAGCGCCATCGCTCCGGCCGATGTGCTGTGGTTCGGCCTGCCGCAGAAAGAAGACGCGCAACTGGACACGACCGCGCTCGACGTGCGCTGCGACGATCTCGACCATCCGTCATTCGTACTGGAAGACAAGACAGGCCGGCACGCCAACGTCACGCTCGGCATCTGCGGACAGCACAACGTCATGAACGCGCTTGCCGCAGCCACGGTGGCGATGACGTTGGGCATGCCGATTGACGACGTGGCTCCGGCCTATCCGACGTGACGAGCATCAGCCCGCATCGCATGGCAGTGTCCACCGTCACCAAGCCCGAAACGTCGTTCACACTGATCGACGATTCGTTCAACGCCAACCCCGATTCCATGAAGGCCGGACTCGATGGCCTGTCGCGCTGGCATGCCGGCGCCGAGCAGCAGCCGTTCAGAATAGCGGTTCTCGGAGCCATGCTGGAGCTCGGACCGGATGAGCATCGCCTGCATGAGGACGTCGGCAGATACGCCGTCGAGGGCGGTGCGGACGCGCTTGTGACGGTCGGCAGCACTTCCGACGAGGCGTTGGACGCGCTTGCCGAGGCCATGGCGCAGGGCGGCAAGGCGGTTGCCGCCGACCCGACGATGGTGCAATGGGCGCATGATGCCGAACAGGCCGACCGAATGGTCACCCGGCTTGCGACCGACCATGAGGGTACAGTGGTGTTGCTGAAAGGATCCCACGCGTCCGGATTGAGCGCTCTGGCGGAGCGTTGGACGCAAAACTGACGGAATCGGCGTCGTGCCGATCATAGCTGACTGAAACGGAGAAGATCAGGTGATTTCACTCATCATCGGCATTATGGTGTCGCTCGTCGTGACGATTGTGGGCACTCCGCTGCTGATTAAGTTGGTGCACAAGCTCAATTACGGACAGTACATCCGTCAGGATGGCCCGAAGTCGCATCTCGTCAAGCGCGGCACGCCGACGCTTGGCGGCGTGGTCATCAACCTCGCGGTGGTGCTCGGCTGGTGCTCCTCGGCACTGTATCGGTTCCTCACCAGGGGAGAGGTGCCGTCGTGGTCCGCGGTGTTGGTGCTGTTCGCCATGCTGTCGATGGGATTCTTGGGATTCATCGACGATTTCGCGAAGGTCCGCAAGAAGCAGAGCGAGGGACTGACCGTCAAGGGCAAGTTCATCGGACAGTTCATCCTCGCCACCATATACGCGGTGCTGGCGCTGATTCTGCCGACCAAATCCGGCTTCCCCAGCGCCCAGGCCGGCATGAGCTTCATCGAAAAGCCGTTCTTCAGCTTTGAATTCGCCGGTCGTGTCGTGGCCATCGTGCTGTTCGTGATCTGGGTGAATTTCCTGATGACCGCATGGACCAACGCCATCAATCTGACCGACGGTCTTGACGGCTTGGCCGCCGGCTCCTCGATGATCGCCTTCATCGGCTATGCGATCATCGCGTTCTGGGAGTTCTACCACCTCAAGGTTCGGACCATCCAGGCTTCACCTATGCGGTGTCCGATCCTCTTGACCTGACCATCATCGCGGCGTGCGCGGCCGTAGCCTGCTTCGGCTTCCTGTGGTACAACTCCAATCCGGCCTCCATCTTCATGGGAGACACCGGCTCCTTGGCGCTTGGCGGTCTGTTCGCAGCCATGTCCATCGCCACGCACACCGAATTCCTGGCGATCATCCTTGGCGGTCTGTTCGTCATCGAGACCATGAGCGACATCATCCAGGTCGGCTACTTCAAGATGACCCACAAGCGCGTTTTCAAGATGGCTCCGATTCATCATCATTTCGAATTGAAGGGCTGGCCGGAAGTGAAGGTCGTGGTCCGGTTCTGGATGATCGAGATGCTGTTCGTGCTGATCGCCTTGGTGCTGTTCTACAGCGATTGGGTGGCCCGTTCCGGCCTGTGACACGATTGCGGGCGCGGCTTTACGCCCGCAATATGAGTGTGCTATCACGGCAAATGACGTTTCCGATTGAAGGGTGATGGATATGAATATGGATGGCAAGACCGTAATCGTGGCTGGTCTCGGTGTCTCCGGGCAAAGCATGATGGAAGTGCTGGGCTCCCGTGCCGGCAGAGTGCTGGGCGTGGATGAGAAGAAGCCGGACGCCGACCTGCATTCCTTCGACAAATCGATTGGGACAATACCGACATGGTGATGACCTCGCCGGTCTTCAACCGCGCACGCCATTCATCCTTGAGGCGCAGAAACGCAACATACCGGTCATGAGCGAAGTCGAACTGGCCTGGCAGCTGCGCGTGAACAGCAACACCACCGGCAAGCCGGCGCAGTGGATCGGCATCACCGGCACCAACGGCAAGACCTCGACCACGGAAATGACCTCCGAAATGCTGACCGCATGCGGCCTGACCGCTCCCGCCGTCGGCAACATCGGCAAAGCCGTGTCGCACGCCGCCGTCGACCCCGCGAACGACGTGCTCTGCGTCGAACTGAGCTCGTTCCAGCTGCATTTCACCTATTCTCTGGAACTCGACTGCGCGGCGATCACCAACATCGCCGACGACCATCTCGATTGGCATGGCGGCATCGAGAACTATGCCGCCGACAAGGCGAAGGTGTTCCACAACGTCAAGAAGGCGCTGGTCTACAACGCCGACGACGAACGCGTCACCAAATTGGCGTTCGCGGCCCAGACCGCGCCGGAATGCCGCCGGATCGGCTTCACGTTGGCCGAGCCGAAGGACGGGCAGATCGGTGTGAAAGATGGCTGGATCGTCGACATGTCCGGCATTGCCGGCGGAGAAGCGGGAAAGCCGTTCCAAGTGGCGAAGGTCACCGATTTCACGCATCTGACCGAGCCGGATGGCACGGTCTACCCGCATCTGCTCGCCGACGCCCTGACCGCGTTGGCGCTGGTGTTGGGTCTCGGAGCAGACAAAGACAAGGCGTTGGCCGCGCTCAAGCAGTTCACGCCGGGCGGCCACCGCATCCAGACCGTCGCCGTCGCCAAAACGTCCGACGGTGGCACCATCCGTTTCGTGGATGACTCCAAAGCCACCAACGCGCATGCGGCCAAGGCGTCGCTTAACAGCTTCGCGGACAAGTCCGTGGTGTGGATCGCCGGCGGACTTGCCAAAGGAAGCCGTTTCGAACAGCTCGTCGCCGACCAGGCGCGCACCATCAAGGCGGCCATCATCATCGGCAAGGACCAGCAGCCAATGCTGGACGCGTTCAAGGCAAGCGCTCCCGACATTCCCATGTCCGTCATCGATCCCACGGACAACGACACCGTCATGGCCCGCGCCATCGATGCTGCCGGCACCTACGCGCAATCCGGCGATGTGGTGCTCATGGCTCCGGCCTGCGCGTCCATGGACCAGTTCAAGTCGTACGCCGATCGCGGAAACCAGTTCGCGCAGCAGGCTCAGCGTTGGGTGAATGAGCATGGGGAAGCCTGAGGCCAGCCGTAGCATCACGTCTTCCGCAAGCCGCCCGAACATGACGGACGGCGCCGCGGCACAGACACGAGAACCGTTGAAGAACGGCGGAACGCGTAATCTCGCCAACCCGTTATGGTGCTTCCACGGATTCCGCCTATGCGTGATCATCCTCACGATCTTCGGCGTGATCATGGTGTTCTCCAGCTCTTCGGTGAACATGATCGCCAACGGGCAGTCGCCATGGGCGCAGGCGCTGAAACAGGGCATGTACTGCGTGTTCGGCCTGGTCATAGCATTCATCACGATGATGCTGCCGGCCAGCTTCTACCGAAAGATCAGCTTCTGGTTCCTGCTTGGCGCCATGGTCATGCAGGCCGCCACACTGACGCCATTGGGCGTCGAAGTCAACGGCAACAAAGGATGGATCGGCATTCCGGGCGTGTTCACCATGCAGCCCGCGGAAATCGTCAAGCTGGCGTTATGCATCTGGATGCCGAACGAGCTGATCAACGCGCGCAAGCAGGTGAAGAAGGTCGGCGCGCCCCGCGCGTACTCCAAGCTTATTCTCGGCTATCTGTGCGCGTTCTGCCTGGTCATGTCCGGCAAGGATCTTGGTACGGGCTTGATTATTCTCGCAATTGGCGGCATTGCATTGCTGCTTGGCGGATTCCCCGGCAAATGGCTTGCCGGAGCCGCGCTGCTTGGCATATGCGGTATCGTCGGATTCATTCTGACCAGCCCCAACCGACTCGGCCGCATCATGGCGGCCTACCGGACCTGCTCTCCGTCCGACCTGCAGGGCGTGTGCTATCAGGCGGTCCACGGCAAATACGCGATCGCATCCGGCGGCTTGTTGGGCGTCGGCATCGGCAATTCCGGCGAGAAATGGGGCTATCTTCCTGAAGCGCACAACGATTTCATCTTCGCCATCATCGGCGAGGAAACCGGATTCGTCGGAGCAGCCATGGTGATTCTGCTGTTCATCGTCATGACGTGGTGCATGCTGATGGTGGCTGTGCAGGTCCGCGACCGGTACATCACCATGGCGTTGGTGTGCATCGCGGTATGGATCGTCGGCCAGGCGTTTGTCAACATCGGCGTCGTCGTCAGCCTGCTGCCGGTCATGGGCGTGCCGATGCCGTTCGTATCAGCAGGCGGATCGTCTCTTATCATGTGTCTGGGGGCCGCCGGCGTGGCCATCAGCCTGATGAAGGAGCAGCCGCAGGTCAAAGCCGAGAACCGCATACTGTAATCGGTTCCCGTCATGCGAGTTGCGAAGCAAGCAAAAGAAAAGTAGACGAAATGTAAGTATCTGCATCGGCGGCGGTATGCCGCGTGGCCTGCCGCCGCATGGTGGGCTAAGCTCGTGGATTATGAGCAATCAGAAGCATATCGTTCTTGCCGGTGGCGGCACGGCAGGCCACGTCAATCCTCTGCTCGCCGTGGCGCATGTGATTCGCGAGCTTGAACCGGAAGCGGATATCGCGGTGGTGGGCACCGCCGTCGGTCTGGAGCGTGATTTGGTTCCGCAGGCCGGTTTCGAACTGGAAACCATCGAAAAAGTGCCGTTCCCGCGCAGGCCCAACAAGGCTGCGCTGCAGTTTCCAGCCAAATGGAAGGCCGAGAAGGCCAAAGTACGTGACATCCTCACCCGGCATCAGGCCCAAGTGGTCGTCGGTTTCGGCGGATACACGTCCGCACCCGTATACGCGGCCGCGCACAGCATGGGCATTCCGATTGCGATTCACGAACAGAACGCACGCGCAGGCATGGCCAACAAGCTGGGCGCGCGTTGGGCGTCCATGATCGGTGCCGCATACGCCCAGCCAGGACTGAAACCACGCAGGGGCGTCGAAGTCGAACGCGTGGGCCTGCCGCTTCGTCCGGCAATCGCACGATTGGCGTCCGATCTGGAACATGACCGTACCGCCACTCGTAAAGCCGCCGCGGCGCAGCTTGGCGTCGATCCGGACCGTCCGCTCGTGGTCATCACCGGCGGATCCTTGGGTGCGGTGAACGTGAACAGGGCTGTGGCCGCTTCCGCCAAGGATCTGCTTGCGCACGCCCAGGTGATTCATCTGACCGGTAAGGGCAAAGACGACGAAGTGCGTTCCTTGGTGTCGGTAAGCGCCGGAGAGGACGTGCTCGGCGAGCTTGGCCCCGACCACGTTTCGGATGGCGATTACCGTGTGGCTCCCTATCTGGAACGCATCGATCTGGCGTTCGCCTGCGCCGATCTGATCATCTGCCGTTCCGGAGCCGGCACGGTCAGCGAGCTGACGGCTTTGGGACTGCCGGCGATTTACGTGCCTCTGCCAATCGGCAATGGCGAGCAGCGTTTCAACGCGCAGCCCGTGGTCGACGCGGAAGGGGGCTTGATGGTGGCGGATGGCGATTTCACCCCGGATTGGGTCCGTGGCCATGTGCCGGAACTGCTTGCCGATCCGGACAAGCTGTCCCGATACGGTGCCAACGCGTGGAAATACGGCATCCGCGACGCCGCCGAAGTCATGGCGAAGCGCGTGCTCGCGCTAATCGATCAGCCAGCTGATTAACCGGCCGAACAATCATGGCCGCACCCCGTGGGAGACCATGGGTGCGGCCATAATGAAATGAGCTTGAAAACAATTTACGAGGAGCAATCGTGTCTGACAACCAGCGTGAAGCCGGTACCATAATTCTTGACCCAACCCATGCGTCGTTCGCACCTGAAGAGACGGTGCATGACCTAGGTGCCACGCATTTCATCGGCATCGGTGGCGCGGGCATGAGCGTGCTCGCTGAAATGCTGCATGAGCAGGGCGTCGAGGTCGATGGTTCGGACCGTGAGCCAAGCGCCAAAACCGACCGTCTGCAAAGCCTCGGCATCACCGTCGAATTCGGCCAGCAGGCGAAGAACGTCGAAGGCAAGAACACCGTCGTGTTCTCCAGCGCCATCAAGCCGGACAATCCAGAAATCGTCGCCGCGCATGAGGCAGGGGAGCGCATCGTGCACCGCAGCGACATCCTCGCCCTGCTGATGAACGCGAAACGTGCGGTGACCGTGGCCGGCGCCCACGGCAAGACCACGACCAGCTCCATGCTGGCGCACATTCTCGTGAACGCCGGAGAAGGCGAACTCGCCGATCCGAGCTATGCCATCGGCGGTTCCATCCAAGGCAAAGACGGTGCCATTTTGGACGGCGGCCATGCCGGCAAGGGCAACGTGCTGGTGGCCGAGGCCGACGAATCGGACGGTAGCTTCGCCAAATACCATCCGCAAATCGCCATCATCACCAATTCCGAAGCCGACCACCTTGACCACTACGGCACGCAGGACAACTATCGGGCCGCATTCGTGGACCATGCCGGACACGCCACCAAAGCCGTAATCATGTGCGGCGACGACGAAGGCAACCTTGCCGTGCTACGTGCGCTTGACGCCACCGTGGCCGGACGCACGATCGTCTATTCAACACGGAACGCCGCCGAATTGGGCGACCTGAACGGTGCCACGCTGGTACGCATCGAATCGGAAAGCGAAACCGCCGAAAGCGGCGCCGAACATTTCACGCTGCATATTCCGGGCGGACTGATCGGCGAAGAGGAGCGCCGCATCGCCGTGACGCTTACCGTTCCCGGCATCCACAACGCACGCAACGCCTCCGCGGCGATTATCGCGGCCGCGCTGTTGGGCATGGACGTCGAACGTGCCTCCGCGGCGGTCACCTCGTTCCTCGGTGCCGCACGCCGCTTCCAGGTCCGTGGCACCGTCAGCCAAGTGACGGTCGTCGATGATTACGCGCATCATCCGACCGAAATCGCTGCGCTGCTGGATGCGGCCCGTCGCCGCTACCCGCAGTCCAAGATCCGTGTGATCTTCCAGCCGCACCTGTTCTCCCGCACGCGTTTCTTCAGCTCTGAATTCGCGCAGGCGCTTGCCAAGGCCGATGACGTCATCGTTACCGGCATCTTCCCCGCGCGCGAGAAGCAAGAGGATTTCCCCGACGTGACTCCGGCCACCATCGTGGACGAGGCGCTCAAGCTTGAGCATGAACCGGCCAAGGACTGGATCCGTGGCGTCGAAGACATGCACACCGCGGCCCAGATGATGGTGATGCGCGCGCATCATGGCGACGTCATCTTCACCGTAGGCGCCGGCGACATCACGCAGATGGACGAGGTCATCCTGCATGCTCTTGAAGCGCATCGTTGGGATTGCGAGGGCTGATGGCTCGACGGGTCATCAGTTCCGGCAAGGATGTGCAGGAGACGGACCAGTCGGGCGGTCGACGTTCCGGACGGTCCATCTCATCGGAGCATGCCGAAGGACGGTCGATTGAAGGGTACGCGGACCGTTCAAAAGCCGAAGGCTTCGTAGACGCGCGACGTTTGCAAAGCGAGGACCTGGTTTCCAAAACCCTGCAGGAGACCACCGGCACGATCGGCATCATGACACGTCCGAAAGTGGTTGATTTCGGCGAACGGCTCAAGGAACGCCGTCAGGCCGGCGCGCGAGCCATAGTCCTGCGCGTGCTCATCGGTCTTGTCGTAGCCGTGGTTTTGGGAGCTGTCGTCTGGCTGTTCCTCTTCTCGTCGGTGTTCCGTTTGGAGCCAGGCAACATCAGCGTGGTCGGCGCCAACGAATGGGTGAGCGAATCGCAGGTGCTTGACATCGCGAGGCAGCAGTCCGGAAAATCGTTGTTCCTGGTTTCGGATGGAGCCGTGGAGAAGCAGATCAAGGCGATTCCGGGAGTCACGTCAGCCAAGTCGAAGAAACAGCTGCCGAACTCGCTTGAAGTGACGATCAAGGCGCAGAAACCCGCGGCCATGCTCAAAACCAGCGAGGACCATATGACGGCGGTCGACAGCAAGGGCCGCGTGCTCAATTCCGTCAGCGGCGTTTCCGTGGAAGGCATTCCCGTCATCGAAGTGCAGAACGTCGATGCGAGCCTGTCTAGGCGTCCTATCAAGGAAGCGTTGAAGATTCTCAGCTCACTGCCGGAATCGATGCGCAATTCCATCACCAAGGTCACCGCGGCGACCCAGGATTCCATCACCACGGAACTCAATGGGGGAGACCGCGTGATCGTATGGGGTGATTCCTCGGACCTGAAGCTCAAGAAAGCGGTGGTGGACAAGATCGTCAATGATCCGAACGTGATTGGAGACAAGCATAACGTGGACGTGTCCGCGCCGTTGAGACCGATCATCAAATAGCGTTATTGCGCAACGTCACTGCATGACGGAGCGGAAATACTTTGATCTAGCTCTTTTTGCCTTGACAGAAAAATGAAACGCGCTCTGGACCTTCTTTCCAAGGGAGGGCCAGAGCGCGTTTCCGCGTTTGGATGGATGGTATTAGCCGTATGCGTTGAACGGGCGTCAGTCCTTGACGATGGTCTTGCCTGCGGTCGCCCCTGGCGTCAAGTCCTGAATCTCCGTGATCTCCAGAACGGGAATGGTCATGGGCTTCTTCGTGCCGTTATGTTCGGCCACGGCGACCTGCTCATCGTAGATCGCATCATCGGAATGCAGAGTGACGTTGCCACGGAAACGATAACCTCGCTTCTGCTCAAGATTGGCCACTGCGATGACCAGTTCGCTGCCGTCGAGCAGATTACGGTACATTTGACCGGCGGTGCGCTCGTGATAGCCGATATGAGTGTCATCGATGACGAACGTGCTCATTTTCGGCCCCAAATCGACGTGTCCATCCTTGCCGATGGTGGCCACCCAAGCGAGATTGCTGCTGATGAAATCCTTCATTTCCTCTGTAAGCTTCGCCATGATATCGTCCCTTTCGATGGTTGGCTGGCCGGCGGCTTGTAATATTGGAAGGCGCCGGACGGTTATTTCGATGATACGGAGGCGTTGCTGCGACATGCGCTGTTTCACCGAACGAGAAATGTGATTACCAATACGAAAAGCCGTCATTGCTGACGCATGATTCGTGCCCACATTTTGCCCATGTTTTTGAGAAATATCGCGAGAAAGGGTGAATTGCAGCGAATTGCAAAAGTGGTGGAAACCGTTGGAAATAAAGGAAAAGCCGCCATTTCTGGCGGCTTTCAATCCGTGGAGATGCGGGGAATCGAATCCCGCTACATCAAGCCCGAAAGCCCTACTCCCGCTTGAATCACGCCGCGCTCGCAGTCGTTTTTGGCAACATTTTGGCAACATTTTCCCGAAGCAGCAACGAATCCATCGCCAGACCGACCGCGTCCAGATCGTCGTCGAACAGGTCGGCGTACACATCCAGGGTCATCGCCGCACTCGCGTGGCCGAGCTGGTTCTGGATGGCCTTGACGTTCGCTCCGGAGCTGACCATGAGGCTCGCCGCGGTATGGCGCAGGTCGTGGTAGGTGAGTCCGAGAGGGACGCCGGCGCGCCTCTTCGCCCGCCAGAACCACTTGGTCGGATCGTTCGGCGGCGCGGTGCGCGCCAGATATCCGCCGTCCTGCGCAGGGAACAGCGGCTCGCAGCCTTCCCTCCCGGCGCACCGATCGCGCAGCGGGGCGTCGAGTGTTCTGGGGAACACGACCTGCCTCGGCCTGCCGGATTTTGGCAGGTCGACCACCACCTCGTGGCCGACTGTGGTGGCGCTCCGTCTGACCGAAAGCCGGTGTCTGGCGAAGTCCACGTCCTCGACGTGCAGTCCGGCCATCTCGCCCCATCTCAGTCCGCACAGGCCAAGCACGAGCACCATCGTCCGCCGGTCGCCGGATTCGTCGGCGAGCCGGAACAGCTGCTCGATGGTGAGGTACGTGTGCTCCTTGCGCTTCTTGCGTGGCGTCTCGATGCCGTCGCATGGGTTGGACGGGATGAGCCTGTCGGTGGTGGCGTCGGCGCAGATGCCGCGCAGGATTCCGAGGTTGCGCAGCACGACGGTGGCGCTCTTGCTTTCGGCCTGGGCGCTGACCCATTCCTGGATTTCGGCGCGGGTCAGTGATTCGAGCGTGCGTGCGCCCCATTGCGGTTCGACATGGACGCGCCATGCTCGTTCGAGCGATTCGACGTAGCTGGCCTTTGACGAGACGCGCTTCTTGGCTATCCATGCCGGCCAGAGCCCGCCGACCTTCCGGCGTCCGGCCTGTGGGTCGATGTACGTTCCGCTGGCCTTGGCGACGGTGACGTGTTCGGCCAGCCATTCCTGGGCGTCACGTTTGCGTTGGAAGCCGCGCCGGCTGGTCTGCGTGCCGTCTGGTTTGCGGTAGATGACGCGCCATCGGCGTCCGTCTTTGGTGTCGTATGCGTCAATGGTCGCCATCTTCCGCCTTCTTCCGTGGTCTGCCTCCTCCGACGCCTCGGCCGGGGCGGCTGGCGTTCCACCGGTCGATGGTGTCCTCGCGCCAGCCTCTGGCCTTGCCGACGACCACGTCGGGGTCGGGCAGCCTGTAGCGTGCCAGTGCGCCTTTGGTGATTCCGAGGCGTTCGGCCACCTCGGTCATGCTCAGATAGCGTTCAGTCATTCTTGCCGCCCCGTCTGTCCATGGCGAGTGTGGCAAGGCTCCAGATGCCGGCCGCGAGTCCGAACAGTCCAGCCTGCCATGGTTTTCCAGCGAAGCCGAGCATGGCCGACAGCAGGCCGCATGTGATGCCGCAGACGGCGAATATGGTGCTTGTTTTCATGATGGCCATGAAATAGGATGGAACCGGGGTTCCGGGCACTAGGTCTGCTCGGAACCCTTTCGTCATCTCTTATGGCGTGGTCTGCGCCGTATCGAGATGACGAGCGCCGTCAGTGCGATGATGTTGCTCACCACCGAGCTGATGGCGGTCACGATGTCCGTCCATTTCATGCTCACCTCCTTTCCGTTGACATAACTATTATAACAAAGTATGTAAAGTAATGCAAGTTAGATACAACGAACCGCGCTCACCAAAATCATCAAAATGTGTCAGGATTATCCAGATTGTGAAGAAACGTTGACGAAGCCCCGCGCTCGCCGGTAGATTGAAAATAGAAGCAGGGAGGTGTGTTGGGTATGTCCGAAGCAAAAAGAAGCAGTCTGCCGGGGACGGGGATAGACCCGGAGCTGATAGCCAACAGCATCCTTCGCCGCGCCTTCAAAGAGAAGATCGCCGTGAGTCCGATGAAATTGCAGAAGCTCATGTTCTTCATCACATGCCTGTACCAGCGCAACACCGGCCACAGGCTCCTCACCGAATCGTTCCAGCCGTGGCGGTACGGTCCGGTATGCGGAGCAGTGTACGGGGAATTCAAATCGTTCGGCGGAAACCCGATCACCGAATACGCGAAGGACGCCATGGGCAATGCGTACGCGGCGGACGAATCATCAAGCCCCGAACTAAAAAAAGCCATCGACACGGTATGGGACCACATGAAGAATCTGCCCGCCGTCACGCTTTCCAGAATCACCCATCTTTCAGGGTCGGCATGGAGCAAAGCGGTGGAGAACAAGAGCCGATTCGTAGGCAATGTCGACATGGCCGAGGACCACACGTTCGACGCTTACCTGAAAGTGTGAACGGAAAATGGCGGAAGATGGCACTAACCGCATACCCGACGATGCCGACGAGGACATACCCATGCCACTGTCGGAATCAACCGACGCGAACGCCGCGGCAAACGAATCGCTCCCAGCACGTGAAAAAATAGACACGGAACAGCAACATAAGTTCTCCGTCGAAAACTTCAAAAACAATGTGGCTTCTCAGTTCCTTAACGTATGCCTTCTCGGACTACTCATTCTGGCGATCCTCGATTTTTTCAAAGGCAACGGAGACGCACTGTCCAATGGCGTGGAAGCGTTGAAAACACTCGCATGGTAGCCGTCGGCTTCCTGTTCGGCAGCTCGGCAAGAAGCGGCTCATGACATTATGCCAAACCCCGGCGCTCGCGGTATGCGGGCGGCCGGGGTCTAAATTTATTTGGGGTATGTGAAATTACTGGTTGAAGGTTGTTAAATTGCTGGTTGGAGGTCGGGAAGAGCATTGGGTATCTTCAACCTTGGATTTAACAAACAAATCTATTAGAGATTCAACCCGATATTTAACAAATATGTTCTCTATTTCGAAGCGGTCGAAAATCGGTGACGCCAATCCTATCGAACCCCTTTTTGCTCGAGTATTCTCGATTCCTCTCAGGGCATTCCTTCACGAATCTGGAGACGCCTTTCGCCATCCGCGATATCAACCCTTCAAGGCTGACGACGCAGTCGTAGGAGCAATTCTCGAGCTGCTCCATCCCGTTCGCCGTATGCCCGAATTGCGCAACGAGCTTGTCTGCTCCGAACCCTGCGGACACGCCGATGACCCGATAAGGCTGTAAGCAGAGCCTTTGCCGTCGATAGAGGAAGAACCTGCATGAACGACCGCGCAGCGAAGCTGGTAGAGATCCGAGGCCGTGAAGATGCCGTTCGATAGAATCTCGTCGAACCCGCGCTCGACATCTGCCTCAGATTTCAAATCATTCCTCTCGTCGTCCATTCTCTTGCCGTCGTTTTCCAGATGCAAGTACTCCGCCGCCCATGTCCGGTAATCCGTGCCGTCTATGCGGGAGCAGACGTCGGGAACCGTTACTACGAGCGTTAAGGCGGCAAGTACCAGCCCGTCGTCGTAAGCCATCTCGCATTCTCTCATGAGGTTCACTGGAGTTCTTGGGACGACGGTCGGCAGGCCGAAGGCGTTCTCTCGGCTTTGGAGCCCAGGAGAAGGTTTCGGGCACCAGCAGTCGATCGCGTCGGTTTCCTCGCTCATTCGAGCACCTCCAGTGTCGCGTCGTCCCACATGGCGGCCTTCTTGCGGTGCTGCCACCTTGTCGCGTGCGCGTCGAGCGCACCCGCGACAAGGTGCAGCACCGCAAAGGGAAGG
>ENA-OQIG01000002-OQIG01000002.1-human-gut-metagenome-genome-assembly--contig:-NODE-2-length-230100-cov-26.101042_pt1 | contig 230100 bp, 259 predicted proteins | sample MGYA00242576_ERZ504741 | MGnify/ENA primary metagenome ERZ504741 (study PRJEB26092, sample SAMD00036436) | human gut metagenome | host: Homo sapiens | study: EMG produced TPA metagenomics assembly of... | reverse complement strand
CCCGGCTGCCGCCGCACCGGCCGCACCTGCCGGCGCTCCGTCCGGCGCCGCAGTCGCGGATATTCCGTTCAACGCTTCCGACGCAATCGCCATGCTGCTGGCATATTCGGCGAAGGTGCGTCCGGACCAGATCGGCGAATCCGACACCACCGACACCCTGACCAACGGCGTCTCCTCTCGCCGTAACCAGCTGCTCATGGACATCAGCTCCGAGCTGGGCGTGGCTTCCGTGGACGGCGCCGCCGAAGCGACCGTCAAGGCGCTGAGCGCGCTGGTCAACAAGGTCGCTCCGAACTACAAGGCGTTCGGTCCGGTGCTGTCCGACATCGTTCGCGACCGTGTGCGCGGCCTGTTCGGTGCGGCCGGCGTGAAGCTCGGCCAGATCACCAAGCGTGTGACCGACACTTGGCAGCTCGGCGAAGGCTGGGCCTCCCACGTGGTCGCAGCCCTTGTGCTGGAAACCCGCGAAGGCGCCAGCTCTCGTGGTGGCGATCTCGCTTCGCTGTCCACTGAAGCCGCTTCCAGCACTGCTGCAGCCAACGCGCTGATTGATGCTGCCGTGCAGAAGGTCGCTTCCGACAAGGGCGTGGCCGTCGCCATGCCGAGCGCAGGTGGCGCAGCCGGTGGCGCCGTGGTCGATTCCGCCGCCCTGGACGCGTTCGCGGCCAAGGTGACCGGTGCCGACGGCGTGCTCGCCTCCACCGCCAAGTTCGTGCTGAACCAGCTGGGCGTCACCGCTTCGGTGGCCGACGATTCCGCCGACGAGAACGCCGCCGTGGTGGCCGCCGTCGAAGCCGAGCTCGGCTCCGACTGGCCGAAGCAGGTCGAGCCGCGCTTCGACGAGCGCAAGGCCATCCTGTTCGACGACCGTTGGGCATCCGCACGCGAGGACCTGTCCCGCGCCTACTACGACAACGACGCCTCCGCACTGGACGGCAGCTTCATCGGCCTGGGCAAGGCCGTCGCCGACGAAGCCGCATGGTACGCGGGCAAGACCGCTGACGCCGAGCTTGCCGCCGCGTTCAAGCGCGTGGCCGGCGAGGCGCTCGAGCAGACGGACGAATCCGCCGAAGAAAGCCGTTTCGCAGGCGATATCGCCGTCGTGACCGGCGTTGCCCCGAACTCCATCGCCGCACAGGTCGTCAACGGCCTGCTGGCCGGCGGCGCGACCGTCGTGGCCACCTCGCATAGCTTCAGGCAGAGCGTGAAGGCATGGGCCAAGCAGACCTACCGCGAGCACGCCACCGGTGACGCCAAGCTGTGGCTCGTTCCGGCGAACCTCTCCAGCTACCGTGACGTGGACGCTCTCGTGGCGTGGGTCGGCAACGTGCAGAAGAAGACCTCCGGCGCGACCACTACGATTCTGAAGCCCGCCTACGAGCCGAGCCTGTTCTTCCCGTTCGCCGCTCCGCCGGTGCACGGCACGTTGGCCGATTCCGGCGAGCTGTTCGAATCGCAGGCGCGCCTCATGCTGTGGGGTGTGGAACGCGCGATCACCGGCTTCGCGAAGATCGGCGCCGACACCGACGTGCAGCACAAGCTGCATGTGATCCTGCCGGGCTCCCCGAACCGTGGCGTCTTCGGCGGCGACGGCGCGTACGGCGAGGTCAAGAGCGCCTTCGACGCGATCGTCAACCGCGCCCGCGCCGAAAAGGTGTGGTCGAGCCGTGTCACCTTCGCCCACCCGAAGATCGGCTGGGTGCGTGGCACCGGCCTGATGGGCGGCAACGATCCGCTGGTCGAAGTCGTGGAACGTCACGGCCTGAAGACCTACTCCACCGTCGAAATCGCGGTCAAGCTGCTCGAGCTGTCCACCAAGGAATCCCGCGAGCAGGCCGTCAAGGCTCCGCTCGACGTGGACCTGACCGGCGGTCTCGGCAGCGAGCCGATCGACATCAAGGCACTGCGCGCCGAAGCCATGGAGGACGCGGCCAAGCCGCTGCCGCCGAAGCCGGCGATGAGGACAAGCAGGGCGATTGTGCCGCTGCGGCAACGCTGATCAAGGCGCTGCCGAGCCCGCGCGCCCCGCGTCAGGCGAAGGTCGATCTGAAGGATTGGCAGCACGTCACCGCCCGTCCGGAAGACGAGATCGTCATCGTCTCCATCGGCGAGCTGGGCCCGTGGGGCTCCGGCCGCACCCGTTTCGAAGCCGAACTTGGCATCCACTCCGACGGCAAGGTCGACCTGTCCGCCGGCGCGGTGCTCGAACTCGCTTGGAACATGGGTCTGCTGACCTGGAACGACAGTCCGAAGCCGGGCTGGTACGACACCGACGGCAACCTGGTGCCCGAAGAGGACATCGCCGAACGCTACCACGACGAGGTCGTGGCCCGCTCCGGCGTGCGTCCGTTCGAAGAGGGCATGGGCAACGATTACAAGGACGGTGCCGACGAGGAGGAGGCCGAGGTGTTCCTCGACCACGATGTGACCTTCTCCGTTCCGACCCGTGAGATCGCCGAGGAATACGTCAAGCTCGACGAAGCCCACACCAGCTACGCGGCCGACGCCGAATCCGGCGAGTGGAACGTCACCCGCCACGCCGGCTCCATGATCCGCGTGCCTCGCCGCGCGGCCATGACCCGCACCGTCGGCGGCCAGTTCCCGAAGGGTTTCGACCCGGTCAAGTGGGGCATTCCGGCCTCCATGGTCGGCGACGTGGACAAGATCGCCCTGTGGAACATCGTCACCACGGTCGACGCCTACCTGTCCGCAGGCTTCACCCCGGCCGAGATCCTCGAAGCCGTGCACCCGTCCATGGTGGCCTCCACGCAGGGCACCGGCTTCGGCGGCATGGCCTCCATGAGGAAGCTGTACCTCGACCGGTTCCTCAACCACGAGATTCCGACCGACATCCTGCAGGAAGCCCTGCCGAACGTCGTCGCGGCACACGTGATGCAGTCCTACATCGGCGGCTACGGCAACATGATCCAGCCGGTCTCCGCCTGCGCCACCGCCGCCGTCTCCCTTGAGGAAGGCGCCGACAAGATCGCCCTCGGCAAGGCCGACTTCGTGGTCACCGGCGCGATCGACGACATCGGCGTGGAATCCGTGATCGGCTTCGGCAACATGAACGCCACCGCCAACTCCGAGGAGATGTACGCCAAGGGCATCGACGCGCGCTTCTTCTCCCGTGCCAACGACCGTCGTCGCGGCGGCTTCGTCGAATCGCAGGGCGGCGGCACCATCCTGCTGACGCGCGGTGACATCGCGCTGAAGCTCGGCCTGCCGGTCGCCGGCGTGGTCGGATTCGTCCACTCCTACGCCGACGGCGCGCACACCTCCATCCCGGCTCCGGGACTGGGCGCGCTCGCAGCGGGCATGGGAGGCAAGGACTCCAAGCTCGTGCATGACCTCGCCAAGCTCGGCGTCACGCCGGACGACATCGCCGTGGTCTCCAAGCACGACACGTCCACCAACGCCAACGACCCGAACGAGTCCGAACTGCACAACACGCTGGCCCACGCCATCGGCCGCACCGACGGCAACCCGCTGTTCGTGATCTCCCAGAAGTCGCTCACCGGCCACGCCAAGGGCGGTGCCTGCATCTTCCAGGTCAACGGCCTGACCCAGCTGTTCAAGTCCGGCGTCGTTCCGGCGAACGCGGCCCTCGACTGCGTCGACCCGAAGCTCAAGCGCGACGACCACATGGTCTGGCTGCGCGAGCCGCTGAAGGTCGGTTCCGTCAAGGCCGGCCTGGCCACGTCGCTCGGCTTCGGCCACGTCTCCGGCTTCGCCGCGATCGTCAACCCGGGCGCCTTCGAGGCTTCCGTGGCCAACACCGCGGGCGAGGACGCGCTGAACGAATGGCGCGACCGTGCAACGCGCGTCTCGCCGCCGGCCAGCGTCGCTTGAAGAGGGCATGATGGGGCGCGCCGCGCTCTACGAGCCGATCGACAACCGCCGCTTCCACGAGGACGGCCGCGGCTACGACGCGCACGAGGTGGAGAAGGCCATGCTGCTCGATCCGAACGCGCGCCTTGCGTCCACCGGCTATTTCGAAGCGTGAGACGGCTACGTCGAAATCTGTCCTAAATATGGGCAAATGATGACGGCCTGATAAGAAAAGGGCGATACTTCTGCACAGATGTATCGCCCTTTTCCATATGACATGGTCGGGGCATTCCCGGGGTAACCCCGATTAATAATTCCTAGGAAGGCGGAGGAATGCTGGGTCTAGGGCATGACGTCGTTGACGTGCCTGCGTTCGCCAAGCAGCTGAATGAGCCGGGGACGCGTATGCGCAATCTGTTCTCCATGCGCGAGATATGGCAGACGGCGCAACGGTCGCAGCTCAAGCATGATGACGAGGCGGTGCACCTCGCCGCCCGCTGGGCAGGCAAGGAGGCGTTCCTGAAAGCGTGGTGCGCGGCCATTTCGCGGCATGCGAAAGACGGCGCCGAAGTCGCATATCCGTACACGCTCGACAACTTCCCATGGGTGCGCATCGAAATTCTCGACGATTCCCACGGCGTGCCGCGCGTCATACTGTCCTCCGAAGTGCAACGCAAGGTGCAGCAGTCGTTGGGCCTGCCGTTGGATCCGGTGCGCCAGTCGTACGATATCTCCATATCCATAAGCCATGACGGGCCGATCGCCTCCGCCGTGGTCATGCTCGAAATCTGAAATGCCATTCCCGCTTGCAAAAGTTGGTGGGATGTGTATAATAGCTCGAGTCGTTTCGTGTCGGATTCGGACGTAGCGGCAACACGCGGATGTAGCTCAATGGTAGAGCCTCAGTCTTCCAAACTGATTACGCGGGTTCGATTCCCGTCATCCGCTCCACAACAGCATCAGAGAAGAAGAAGGCGTGCCTCAAGGCACGCCTTTCGTATATCCGTATGCCCGGGCATACGATTGCCCGGGTATGCTGGAACGGGCCGCGGCGTGCGGCGGCGCAATCGCAAGATATCGCAATATATACGGAGCGGAACATGGGTCAGAAGGAACGCAACAAGGCAACGGAAGTCGTGGATGGCGTGGTCGAGACCGTCGACGTCTCCAAGCACCCGACGGCGTCCATCGAACCGTCGGACCTGTCCTTGGCCGACATCGAACGCCGCAAATCGCATCCGGTCCGCTGGATTCTGTTCATGGCATTGGTGCTGCTGGCCATGATCGCGCCGTACTGGTGGGGGCGCGATATCGCGGTGCGGGACGCCTCATGGATGGTGGCGAACCTGAATTTCCTCGATCCCAAAGGCGTGGCGCTGATTTCATGGACGGTGACCATCGTGGCGCTCACCGGACTCGGACTGATGGTCGCGGACGCGAAGAAATGGCTGTGGGGGGCCATTTTCGTGATCGGCCTTGCCGCGGAGCAATTCGTCGCCGGCATGTGCCTGCTGAGCTTCAACTTCTGGAACGCCACCTACGTGATGTACGGTGAGGCGGCCGGACTGGCGAACGCCGCGAATCTCGGCATCATCGCCGCCGGTTTCGGTGTCGCGGTCTACGCGGTGCTCTGGGTGGGCCTGCTGGTGTGCATCAAGAAGGAATCGAAGCTCAACGTCCTCACACGCAGCTGGGCCTCGTTCCTATTGTTCTTCGCAATCGAGCTCGTCGCGCTTGCCGTGGTGTTGTTCGGAGGCCTGCTCGCGTCCATGGCGTGACGTGAAGAACGGCCGTCGGCGGGGGCGGAAATATCGGCCGGCGATTTTGGTCCGGACGTCGTGTAAGATGTTCCCTTGGCGTGTTTCGCCCGCGGATAGAGAGCGCGTCGGTATTGGGCCGGCAGCACCGCGCAGCAATATAAGGAGGATGCCGTGGCACTTACGGCTGAGGAAAAGCAGGAAATCATCAAGACCTACGCAACCCACGAGGGTGACACCGGCTCCCCGGAGGTCCAGGTTGCTCTGCTCACCAAGCGCATCGCTGATCTGACCGAGCACCTCAAGGAGCACAAGCACGATCACCACTCCCGTCGTGGTCTGCTGCTGATGGTCGGCGACCGTCGTCGTATGCTTGATTACCTCAAGCGCGTTGACATCAACCGTTACCGCTCCCTGATCGAGCGTCTGGGTCTGCGCCGATAACATTCTTCCGCCCGAGCGTCACATGGCGCCCGGGCGTTTTTTGCATGACAGCCGAGTTCAAGGAACAGACAGTTTGAAGGCCCGAGGTTTGGGGCGCACGAGGTCTAGAATCTAGAGATGAGGAAGCGGCGGAGGCAACGCCGCGTCACGCATGTAGGAATCGGTTGGAGTCCGCTGAAGAGGACTGCCGATAGTAGGTACACAAGAAAAGAAAACAAAGGAGGAACCCTATGGAGGGTCCCGAAATCAAGGCTGTTGAAGCCGTAATCGATAATGGTTCATTCGGCAAGCGCACGCTGCGCTTCGAGACCGGTCGTCTCGCCCAGCAGGCGGATGGTGCCGTCGCCGCCTATCTTGACGATGATTCGATGATTCTGTCCACGACCACCGCCGGTTCCAGCCCGAAGGAGAACTACGACTTCTTCCCGCTGACCGTGGACGTGGAAGAGAAGATGTACGCAGCCGGCAAGATCCCGGGCTCGTTCTTCCGCCGCGAAGGCCGTCCGAGCTCCGAAGCCATCCTGGCCTGCCGCATCATCGACCGTCCGTTGCGTCCGCTGTTCCCGCACACCCTGCGCAACGAAGTGCAGGTCGTCGAAACCGTGCTCGCCGTCAACCCGGATGACGCATACGACGTCGTCGCACTGAACGCCGCCTCCGCCTCCACCATGATCTCCGGCCTGCCGTTCGAAGGCCCGGTCTCCGGCGTGCGTCTGGCCCTGATCGACGGCCAGTGGGTCGCCTTCCCGCGCTGGAGCGAGCGCGAACGCGCCGTGTTCGAAATCGTGGTCGCCGGCCGCGTTGTCGAGAACGGCGACGTCGCCATCGCCATGATCGAAGCCGGTGCCGGCAAGAACGCATGGCACCTCATCTACGACGAAGGCCAGACCAAGCCGGACGAGGAAGTCGTCGCCGGCGGTCTTGAAGCCGCCAAGCCGTTCATCAAGGTGATCTGCGAGGCCCAGGCCGAGCTCAAGAAGATCGCCGCGAAGGAAACCAAGGAATTCCAGCTCTTCCCGGAGTACACCGAGGATCTGTACAACCGCATCGACGAGATCGCCCACGCCGACCTCGACGAAGCCCTGTCCATCGCCGAAAAGCTGCCGCGCCAGGACCGCATCCACGAGATCAAGGAAGGCGTCAAGGCCACCCTCGCCGGCGAGTTCACCGACATGGAAGACGCCGAGAAGGACAAGGAAATCGGCAACGCGTTCAAGGAGCTGCAGCGCCAGATCGTGCGCCGCCGCATCCTGACCCAGGACTACCGCATCGACGGCCGTGGCCTGCGTGACATCCGCACCCTGTCCGCCGAAGTGGACATCGTGCCGCGCGTGCACGGCTCCGCATTGTTCCAGCGTGGCGAAACCCAGATCCTGGGCGTCACCACCCTGAACATGCTCAAGATGGAGCAGCAGATCGACGCGCTGTCCGGCCCGCAGTCCAAGCGCTACATGCACAACTACGAAATGCCGCCGTACTCCACCGGTGAGACCGGCCGCGTCGGCTCCCCGAAGCGCCGCGAGATCGGCCATGGCGCCCTCGCCGAGAAGGCCCTCGTGCCGGTGCTGCCGAGCCGCGAGGAGTTCCCGTACGCCATCCGTCAGGTCTCCGAAGCAATCGGCTCCAACGGTTCCACCTCCATGGGTTCCGTCTGCGCCTCCACGCTGTCCCTGCTCGCCGCTGGCGTTCCGCTGAAGGCTCCGGTCGCAGGCATCGCCATGGGCCTCGTGTCCGGCGACGTCGACGGCCAGCACATCTACAAGACGCTCACCGACATCCTCGGCGCCGAAGACGCCTTCGGCGACATGGACTTCAAGGTGGCCGGCACCTCCGAATTCATCACCGCCCTGCAGCTCGACACCAAGCTCGACGGCATTCCGGCCGACATCCTGGCGTCCGCCCTGCAGCAGGCCAAGGAAGCCCGCACCACCATCCTCGAAGTCATCAACGAGTGCATCGACGGCCCGGCCGAGATGAGCCCGTACGCGCCGCGCATCATCACCACCACCGTTCCGGTGGACAAGATCGGCGAGGTCATCGGACCGAAGGGCAAGATGATCAACCAGATCCAGGAAGACACCGGCGCCGAAATCGCCATCGAGGATGACGGCACCGTGTACATCTCCTCCGAAGGCGGCGAGGCCGCCGAGAAGGCCAAGGAGATCATCGACCAGATCGCCAACCGCACGTGCCGGAAGCCGGCGAGACCTACAACGGCAAGGTCGTGAAGACCACCTCCTTCGGCGCCTTCGTGAACCTGACCCCGGGCACCGACGGTCTGCTGCACATCTCCCAGATCCGCAACCTCGCCAACGGCGAGCGCATCGACGCCGTCGAAGACGTGCTCAAGGAAGGCGACACCGTTGAGGTGGTCGTGCAGGGTGTTGACGATCGTGGCAAGATCTCCCTTGCCATCCCGGGCTTCGAGGATCAGGAATCCTCCGCTCCGCGTCGTGACCGTGGCGATCGCGATGACCGCCGTGGCGGCCGTGGCCGTCGTGACGACCGCCGTCGTTCCGATGATCGCGATGATCGTGATTATGATGATCGTCCGCGTCGCCGTCGTTCCGACCGCGATGACGATCGTGATTATGATGATCGTCCGCGTCGCCGTCGTTCCGACCGTGACGATCGCGACTACGATCGTGACGACCGCCGTTCGTCCCGTTCCGATCGCGATGATCGTGATTATGATGATCGTCCGCGTCGCCGTCGTTCCGACCGCGATGACCGTGACTACGATCGCGATGACCGCCGTTCCGACCGTCGCCGTGGTAGCCGTCGTGACGACCGCAACCCGCGTTACGCCGCCGACGAGAACTACGACGAGTACCGTGCCGATCGCGAAGAGCGCTCCGAGCGTCCGCGTCGCCGCGTGCGCCGCGACTTTGATCCGTTCGAAGACTGACGTTTTCTCACGGATCCTTCGCAGCAGAGCTGTTGTTGGGCTTAGTGCGAGCCGACAGGTAATCTAACGAAACCCACTCCGCAAGGGGTGGGTTTTCGTGTATTTCGACATGCTTTGCAAACATTGGCATCAATCGTTTTACGGATGCGCGGAATAATAGACATTACTCCGAATTGTGTAGTCCTCATGAGAAAATAAGACAAATAAGCAAGCAAAGAAGCAAGGATTTTCTCATGATATTCGCCATTATTGCACTCGTTATCATCGTGTTGATTGTGCTGTGGGCCGTTTCTGCATACAACGGTCTGGTCACATTGCGCAACCGCGTCAAGAACGGCTGGGCGCAGATCGACGTACAGCTCAAGCAGCGCGCCGACCTCATCCCGAATCTCGTGGAGACCGTCAAGGGCTATGCTGCACACGAATCACAGGTATTCACCCAAGTGACGCAGGCCCGCGCCAGCGCACTCCAGGCGGCGCAGTCTGGCGATGTGACTCAGCGTATCGAGGCCGAGAACCAGTTGAGCCGCGCGATTTTGAACCTTCAGGCCGTGGCTGAGGCGTATCCGCAGCTGCAGGCCAACCAGAACTTCCTGGACCTGCAGGCCCAGCTCAAGGTGCTCGAGGAGAAAATCGCCTACGCCCGCCAGTTCTATAACGATGTGGTGCAGAAGTACAACACCAAGATCGAGGTCGTGCCGACCAACATCATCGCCGGACTGTTCCACTTCGAGCAGGCCTCCTACTTCCAGATCGACGAGGCGGACCGTCAGGCTCCGCAGGTCAAGTTCTGAGCGTTTCCATACAAGAAAGGGGAGCGCTGACGAGGTGTGATGTCTTGCCAGCACTCCCTTTCCTGTATTACGGTCCGTTGACGCCGAGACCATGCGTTGGTGCTTGAGGACCCTTGAGAGAAAACAGAGATACCGCCGATGAATATCAGACGTACGTTGGTCAGTCTGCTGTCCACGATTGTGGTCACGTTGACGATGTTGGGCATCGTGCTCATCAATGCGCAGACCTCCGATGAGGAACCCGATTTAAGCTACCGCACGCTTGACTACGACGTGGCGGTGCAGAGGAACGGCGATCTCAAAGTCACGCAGCATATCGACATGAGGCTGAAGGACCGTGGCCGTGACTGGAAGCAGATGTATCAGCGGTATACGCTGAAATCCAAGAATCTCACGGATATCAGCGATATTGGGGTCAAGGACGTATCCAACGGCGAGACATACCGCCAGGGCGACTTCGTCTTCCCCGACAATGCCGACAACTGGAACGACGAGCATGCGGGACGGTGGTACATCGTGGACGTCACTGAGGATGAGAACGATCCTCAGCCGTTCAATCCGCAGACCGATGGGTTAAGTGATGACGGTCAGGCTGACAAAACACTTGAAATCGGTTGGAATATTCCACAAACCGTATCCGAGGACAGTCTCAAATTCGATGTATCCATGACGCTGCATGGCGTGAGCACCGCCTATGACGACGTCGTCTCCTTCCAATGGGAGCCGTTCGGCGAGGAAAACCAGATTCCCATCGGTACGGTGACGGGCAAAGTCACATTCCCCAACGGCATTAACGGCAAGAATTCGTGGGCATGGCTGCACACCAAAAATACCTCCACCACGAACCGCGGCGATAATGGTTCCCTGATGTTCTCCGCCAATGATGTGCGCGCCGGCGACTATTTGGATGTCGTGGCCATGTTCGATGCCTCGCAAGCGCAAGGTGTGGCACGCACCAAGTCCGGCGCATACAAGCAACGGCTTATCGACGATGAAACCAAACAGGAACGGGAATGGAGGTCCAGTCAGCATACGAAGGCCGTCAAACGGGTGGCCGGCTGGATATTCGCGGCGTTGATCGGCATCGCGCTTGCTGTGGCGGCGCTGTATTTCGCCATCGTCAGCTTCCGCAAATCGCAATACAAGGGCGATATCGAATACTGGCGGGACCTGCCTGACCTAAGTCCAGCAGCCGCCGCGAAGATGGAGGATATCATGAGCGCATCCTCCTCGATATTCGGTTCCGGCAAGACCAAGAACGCCGACAAACTGGCCAACAGACAGATGTCCGCCACGGTGATGTCGCTTGCCTCGAAAGGCGCGATCGCCATCTATCCGGGGTCGGTGGACCTGTATAACGGCATTGATTTGACCACGACGAGCGCGGCTTCGGTGGCTGGCATGCTCGGTTCCAATGCGGCGTCCGCGCGCAAACTGAAGAAGACCAGCACCATCGCTATCATGCCGGTGGTGTGTGACGACATCGGTTCGTTGCTGCTCAGTTCCTCTGAAAGAGCGGTGCTTGACATCCTGCTTAAAGCGTCATCGCGTCTGCATGATGCGCAGGTGTTTGATTTGAAACAGATGAGCAAGGCCTTCAAACACTATTCGAGCGGTTACAAGCTGTTGGAAACCTTCGACAACGCGTGCTCCAGGGAATTCGATGACTTACATGCCGTCAAGCCTATGGGATTGCTCAGCTATCTGTTCAGTGGGCTGGGTATTGCGTTCGCCTTCTTCCTGGCGTTGAAATACGTGCAGGACGGTGAGCTTGCCGTGGCGCTGGTCGTCTGCGTTCCGGTGGTCGCGCTTTGCGCTTTCGCCGCAGCATACGGGAAACGCTATGTGCTGACCGATGAGGGGCAACGCTATGGTGGGCAAGTCGCCGGATTGAAACGCTATCTTACGGATTTCAGCGATTTCACCGACCGAGGCGTGCTCGACATGACGTTGTGGGGCCGGTACATGGTGTATGCCACCGCGTTCGGCATTTCCAAGAAGGCGATGGCCCAGCTAGCCAGAGCATATCCCGAAGTGCCGATCCGCAGTGGTTGGATGAGCATGCCGGCACCTCGTACATGTACATGCCCTTGCGTTCCAGCAGCCTGCTTGCGCATCCGTCGGCACGTCGCTTGGCGCCTCCACGATTGATCCGGCCGCATTCAGCGCGAATTTCGGCGATCTCGGTGCGCAGCTGAGTTCCAGTTTCGCCGATGTGCGCAGCACGATCTCCGCGGCGGCCCCATCCTCCTCATCCGGAGGTTCCGGAAGCTTCGGCGGTTCCGGTGGTTCCTTCTCCGGCGGCGGTTTCGGAGGATCGTCCGGCGGCTCCGGCGGCGGTTCGTTCGGAGGCCGATGAAACAGACGTACTGGCAAACGCACCATGCCGCATTGGCCAGTCGTAGAGAGCAGGAAGGGGTGAACAATGAACGGTAAACGGTACGGACGCGGCTAATCGCCGCGTTCAGTGCGCTGGTGGCGGTTGCCATCATCCTTGCGGTATTCGTCATATCCGGCGACGAGGCGGACCTGAGCTACCGCTCCGTCGACTTCGATGCACGGCTCCAGAGCAACGGCGACATTAGATTCACAGAGCATCTGGACTACCAGCTGAAGCGTCGCGAGGACGGCAACGGTGACACCAAGCCGTGGAAACAGCTGTATCTGACGTTCAAACTGCGCAACCAAGATCTGACGAACATCACCGACATCTCCGTGACCAACGCATCCACAGGCGAGGAATATACGCAGACCGATCCACAATTGCCATCCGGCATATCCGACGGCACATGGGACTCGACCTATGCCGGCCACTGGTACATCGCCGATACCACGGCCGGTTCCGACTCGCCGCAGCCGTTCGATCCCACTACCGACGGCATCGACCCGAATGGTTCCGGCGAGCAGAAGAACATCGAGATCGGCTGGAACATTCCCGCCACCGTCAACCAGAGCAGCCTCAAATTCGACGTGAGCATGACGTTCCATGACATGGCCACGCGGCATAGCGACATGACGAATCTCATGTGGGAGATGTTCCCTGAAAACAACCAGGTGCCGGCCGGCAAGGTCACCGGCACCGTGCGTTCCCCAAAGGCATCGCTCCAACAATTCGTGGGCGTGGTTGCATACCGAAGCCACCTCCCAGACGTCGCGCGATGCGGACGGCACATTGCATTTCACCATCAGCGACCTGCGCACCAACCAATATGTCGACCTCGTCGCGGCCTTCGACAACACAGGCGCTGCCGGCGTCGAACGTACGCAGTCCGGCGATTATCTCGACGAACTGAAATCCACGGAGGCCGCCAAGGAACGGCAGTGGCGTGACCGACAACGGTTGGAGGCGCAGCTCACCGTCGCAGGCTGGTTGATTTGTCTGATAATCGGAGTGCTATGCTGCGTGCTGGCGATTCGTGGCGTGCTGTCGGCGAACCGCGAGGCCCGTTACCAAGGCGGCATCGAATATTGGCGCGATCCGCCGCAGGTCAGCCCTGCGGCCAGCGCGTATCTGATCGACGTGGTGGACGAATCCGTAGGTGACCGATCATCGCGTGCCATGACGGCGACGATACTGGCGTTGGTGGTCAAGAAGGCGCTTGCCGTCTACCCGGGGCCATCCAGCCTGTACCAAGGCATCGATCTGAGCCAAGCCAACGCCTCCGACCTCGCCGCATGATTGCTTCCGATCCCAATCGAGCCAAGGCCACGGCTTCCACCAGCACTCTGGTGATCATGCCGGCCGCGCTTTCCCATCGCAACACCCTCGGTCTGAGCCAGTCCGAGGAAGCCTGTCTGGAACTGCTGATCGGCATCTCCATGCGCGTCGGCTCGCCGGTGTTCGACTTCAACCAGATGGACACGGCCTGCTCCGACTGGGAGGAGGGCTACCAGTCCCTGAATCGGTTCAAGAGCGCCTGTGACCTCGAATTCGGAGCGCTTGGCGCGGTGAAGAGCGTGAACGGACGGTGGTTGGTGCCGAGCCTATGTCTGATGGTCATCGGCGCTATTGGTATATTCGCCAACGGTGCGAGCAATATCGCGATGGCGCTGTGCTTGGGCGTGCCGTTCATCTGTATCGGCGTCTTCTGCATGGCCGCGGCCGATCGGAAGGCATCACCGAACGCGGCCAGCAGTATGCCGGCGAATGCTTGGGACTCAAACGCTATATGGAAGATTTCTCCAATTTCTCCAATCGCGGAGCCCTTGATTTGACGCTATGGAACTGGTACATGGTCTACGCGGCGGCGTTCGGCATCTCCGAGAAGGTAGCGAGGGAATTCGCCCGCGCCTACCCCGAAGTCAACGACCCGCAATGGCTTGACACCTACGGTTATGACTCCTTGGGCTATTGGACCTATCGTTCCCAGGCGTGGAACGGTCCGATCAATACGAATGGCATGATGCCGGGTGGTATGTATGGCGGTACGCAATTCATGGGCGGCATCGGTGACATCGGTTCGCAGATCAGCTCTGGATTCGCTTCGGTGAGTTCCACGATTTCCGCGGCCGCGCCTTCCTCATCCTCTGGCTCCGGCGGTTCCTTCTCCGGCGGCGGCTTCGGCGGCGGTGGCGGAGGCGGCGGCGGTGGAGGCGGCGGTGGCCGCTGATCCACGACATGCCGCCCGCCGTCGGACAACGTGACGCCCTATGACATTGCGATTGTCGGCATTGTGTTTGCCCACGCCCGGTCCGGCTTGAAAAGCCTACCTTTCGCCCATGGCGATTGGTAGGCTTTTCCATTGGCAGAACCTGAACGAGATGCCGTCCGACTTGGTTCCGACCCGGCTCCAACCGGCTCGCGCCTGCCGGAAGACACCACTTTCGAAGGAGAAGACATGACGTTGTTCCGTAATCTCGGACCGTTCCACACCACCGCCATCGGCCACGGTGAAATGCCGCTGACCATCGAAAACAATCGCGGCCACGACGTCGGCATCGAAACCCTGCACGCCTCGCTTGACGCAGGCTGCCGCCACATCGACACCGCATGGGCCTACTACACGCCGGGAGAAGAGGAGCAGACCGGCGAAAAACTGGTGCGTGAGGCGCTGGAAACGTGGAAGGGACCGCGTGAGGAAGTCACCGTGGCAACCAAGGTCGGTCTGCGCCGCGCATGGGATGGTGACAAGCCGATCTGCCGCGCGACGGCAAGCCGGAACACCTGATTGAATACGGCAAGCAGTCTGCGCAGGCGCTCGGCGTCGACTCGATCGACCTGCTTTACCTGCATCGCCACGATCCGGAAGTGCCGTACAACGAGTCCTGCGAAGGTATCAAGGCGCTGCTCGACCAGGGCGTTGCCCAGTGGGCGGGCGTGTCCAACGTGAGCATCGAACAGCTCAAAATCGCACAGGAGATTCTCGGCGACAAGCTCGTTGCCGTGCAGAACCAGTATTCGCCGATCCATCTGGAAACCCAGGACACGTTGGAATACTGCGCGAAGGAAGGTCTCGCCTTCGTGTGCTGGAGTCCGCTCGGCGGCTACCGCCACCCGTACGACGAGCATCTGTTCGACCCGTTCCGCGAAGTGGCCGCCAAGCATGGCGTGAGCTACCAGCGCGTGGTGCTGGCTTGGGAGCTGGCCAAGGGCGACCACATGTTCGTGATTCCGGGCGCACACCGTCCCGAAACCATCCTCGACTCCCTGAAGGCCGACGAGCTCGAACTCACTGACGAGGAGCTCGCCTTCCTCGGCTGAAAAAGCACTGCCCGTCCGCATTTTGTTAACCCAACCACTCAGCTCGGGCAGCAAAACACGGACGGGCATACGTTTTTGCGGAACCGGACGGCTATCGGGGATTACAGCACGGCCATCACGAAATCAGCTAGTAGTTTGACGCCGTACAGCACCACCACCGCGCCACACACGCGGTTCATCGCGGTGACGATTCGCGGGCTGAACTTGTGGCTGAACAGCGACACCAGCAGGGTGATGCCGAAGAACCACAGTGCCGACGCGGTTTCCACGCCGGTGATGAACGGCGTGGACTGACCGACGGTAAGCGTCGCGCTGAACGCGCCGAGCATCAGCGTGCCGTCGATGATGGCCTGCGGATTGCACCACGTCACCACACCGGCGGTGACGATGGTGTGCAGCAGCTCGCTGTCGCCGCCGAATTTCGAAGTGACGCGTTGCGCAAGGCCCTGCGATTGCGAGGTCTGCGACTGCGGCGTTTGCGCGGCGCCATCATCGCCACCCTTGCCGGGAAACAGCAGACCCGCGCCGATACGGATGACCACCAAGCCGCCGATCGCCAGAATGGCCAGCTTCAGCCATGCGTGGTCCTGCATGAGCTTGCCGATGCCGAAAAAGCAGGACAGCGACAACGACACGTCGAAGAACAGTACGATCAGCGCGGTCAGCAGCGCGCGGCGGCGCGGCTTGGTCAGCGCCGAATCGATGACGAACAGATTCTGCATACCGATCGGCGCGACATACGCCAATCCCAACGTCAGCCCTTGGAAAAAGAATCCCATACTCGCCTCTTATCCATCCAAACATATTTGGTTGGTTGTAATCAACCCAGCCAAAACCAACCAAATCGCTCATTTTGTAATCGCAGGAAAAACCTCTATTCTGCGAAAAACAACGTAACCAGTGTCATATTGTATAGGTGTTGCTACAATAGGCAACCAGCCAAAAGCTGAGGTTTGGCTCAGCCAATCGCAGGACGGTCCACTGTCAGAAAGCAGATGCGCCGACCGCGGAAAACGCCGAACCATACCGACACCACCAATGTGAAGGAGCGTCATGGCACGCATCGCGCCGCTGAACATCGATTGGAAACCGGACCGTACCACCGGTGAACCCGTCACCGAACAAATCGTCGGATACATGTGCGAACAGGTGCACAGCGGCAACTGGCCGATTGGCTCGCGTCTGCCGTCGCAACGCGCGCTCGCCGAATGGTTCGGCGTGAACCGGTCCACCGTCATCGCAGCCATCAACGAGCTGTCCGACTACGGCATCGTCGAAGGGCAGCATGGAGCGGGCACGCGAATCGTCAGCAACACGTGGTCGCTGATGCTGCCGGGCGCGCCCGACTGGGCCGATTACGTGGATTCCGGCTTCTTCAAAGCCAACAACGACACCATCCAAGCCATCAACCGGTACGAGTTCACGCCGAACATGACGCGCATCGGCACCGGCGAGCTCGACCCGCGGCTCTTTCCGAAAGCCATGTGGCGGCAGGTGCTCGGCGAGGCGGCGGACGAGATCGAAACGCTCGGCTACCCGCCGCCCGAAGGCCTGCCCGAACTGCGCGAGGCCATCGCGGCGCACATGCGCGCCACCGGCGTCGACTGCACGGCAAGCCAGGTGCTGGTCACATCCGGCGCGTTGCAGGCGCTGCAGATGATTTCGGTGAGCCTGCTGCCGGCCGGCACCACCGTATACGCGGAATCGCCGAGCTACATCAAGTCGCTGCAGGTGTTCCAGTCGGCCGGCATGCATCTGGAAGGCGTGCCGATGGACGACGACGGCCTCAACGTGCAGGCATTGCGCGGCCTGCTGGCGGAAGGGGAGCTTGACGCCGGCCGTCCGGCGCCGCTCAACGCGCGCAACCGCAAAGGCAATGCGATCCTGTACACGATTCCGACCAATCACAATCCGACAGGCGTCACCATGAGCGACAAACGCCGGCATGAACTGGTCGAGCTTTCCGTGGACAGCCGACTGCCGATCATCGAGGACGGCGCCTACCGCGACCTGTATTTCGAGGATGATGCCCCGCTGCCGTCGCTGAAGGCCCTCGATGAGACCGGCATGGTCATCACGCTCGGCAGCGCGTCCAAGTCGCTGGCTCCCGGCTTGCGCATCGGATGGCTGGTCGCCGCCGAACCGATCGTGCAGCGGCTCGCCGACGTGAAAATGCAGATGGACTACGGTGCGAGCGTGCTGAGCCAGTGGACGTTCGCGCGATTCCTCACGAACGGCATGTACGACGAATACGTGGCCGGCCTGAAACGGGAGCTGCGGCACCGCCGCGACCGCGCGCTCGTTACGCTGCAGGAGAAAATGGACGGGCTCGCCCACTGGAACGTGCCGTCCGGCGGCTTCTACATTTGGATGACCTTCGACCGGCCGATACGCATGAACCGCCTGTTCCAGCTGGCCGCCGAACGTGGCGTGCTGCTCAACCCCGGCGACATCTACGATTTCGCCGCCGACAACTCCCTGCGCCTGAGCTACTCCTACACCACGCCGGAAGAGTTCGCCGACGCCGTGGACGTACTCGCCGCCGTCGCACGCGAGCTGGCGTAGCCCGAGCTTGCGTAACGGCTGGACGGGCTTTGCCTGTCCCGTGAATCTACGACAATATCTGATGGTCTTTTACGAGTAAGAGGAACATCCGTGCAAAGAAGAAACAAGCCAGAAGTGTTGGCCCCCGCAGGCAATTTGAGGGGACTGAAAACCGCGGTCGATTACGGTGCGGACGCCGTCTACTGCGGCGGCAAGGCGTTCGGCATGCGCAGCGCGCCGAAAAACCTGAGCCTCGAGGATTTCGAGGAAGGCGCACGCTACGCCCACGAGCGTGGAGCCGCGTGTACGTCACCTTCAACGTGCTGCCGCGCAACAACGAGGTGGAAGCCATGCGCGAATACCTCGGCAAGCTGAAGGACACCGGTGTGGACGCGCTGATCGTCTCCGACATCGGCGTGATGCTCATGGCCAAGCAGGTGGCTCCGAACCTCGAACTGCATGTGAGCACGCAGGCCGGCGTCACCAACTACCAGGCCGCCAACGCGTTCTACGAACTGGGCGCACGCCGCGTGGTGCTGGCCCGCGAAATGGACCTGCAGGCCGTGCGAGACATCCGCGCCCGCATCCCCGACGACCTCGACATCGAATGCTTCGTGCATGGCGCGATGTGCATGGCCTTCTCCGGACGCTGCCTGTTCTCCAACTATCTGACCGGCCGCGACGGCAACCACGGCGAATGCGCGCAGCCGTGCCGCTGGAAGTATTCGATCGTCGAAGAGAAACGCCCCGGCCAGTACTTCCCGATCGAACAGACCGCGGAAGGCGCGTACCTGTTCAATTCGCAGGACATGAACATGCTCGCCCACATCGACGATCTGCTCGATTCGGGCGCGACGAGCCTCAAGATCGAAGGCCGTTCCAAGAGCGCCTACTACATCGCCGCCATGACGAACGCCTACAAGACGGCCGTCAACGAATACATGGTCCAGCGCGGCTTCGAAGATGCCGACGGCAATGTGCTGAAGCCGTTCCGCGACCGCGTGATCCGTCCCGGTGACCCGGAATACGGCAAGCCGGACACCGAGGATGCGATCATGTCCAACGCCGATGGCGCGTTCGCAGGCAAGCCCGACATCGACGCCGTTCCCGTTGGGGGCGTGCCGTCCGGCAACGTTTCGGCTGGCAACGTTTCGTCCGGCAATATCGCGATTGGCGAGCCGGACAATCTGAGCTACCACGCACGCAGCACCCGACGCAAGTCGAACACCGCCGCCGAAATACTGCCGGAAGGCTGGCATCACGCCGGTGTACGACCGGCACCGCACGTCACCCTGCCGGATTGGCTGCTCGACGAGCCCGACAAAGTGGCGCACCGCGACTACTCCACCGGCTTCTACTATCCGGAACACAAAGTGCGGCAAAGCACCGACCGTTCCGCATACTTCCGCGCATGGCTCGTCGTCGGCGAAGTGCTGTCATGGAGTCCGGAAGACGGAGGACGCGTGACCATCATGAGCCGCAACAAGATCGAAGCCGGCCAGGAAGTCGAATTCGTGCTGCCCGGCGCGGCCCCCTTCGCCTACACCGTGCCTGCCGGCGGTTTCCGTGACGCCGACGGCCACTGGGTCGAAGCCATCAACAACCCGGCGCACGTCTTCTCCATGCCGTGCCCGCAGGAAGTGCCCGTCAACGCGGCCATCCGTTCGCGCACGAAAAAGCCGACGCTGAAAGCCGAATAGAAGACGGCAATCGCAAGCAGGTCTTCCAATCGCAAAACCAAGGAAAACAAGACATGAGCAGCACACAATACGATGACGCGATCCTCGATTCCAACGCCATCGACCCCACTGACAAAAACGGCAACCCGATTCCCGTGACCATTCCGATCATGCTGGCCCCCGGCATCAAAGTCGTCTACACCACGCGACTCGGCGGCACCAGCGAAGGCGATTTCGCGCACTTCAACCTCGGCGGCAAATCCGGCGACAAACCGGAACACGTGCTCGCCAATCGCAAGGCGCTCGCCGACGTGCTCGGCGCGAAAATCAGCCTTATCAGCCAGGTGCATTCCGGCGACGCGGTGGACGTGGACGAATCATTCGTCATCAACCAGCCGTTCGGATTCGACGTGTCCGGCACGAAGAAGCCGGAAGACGAGACGGACGGCGAAAACAACGCGACGGGGAATGACGGTGAGCCGACCGTCATCGAAGCCGACGGCCAAGTGACGTCCCGGAAGAACGTGGCGCTCGGCATGTTCGCCGCCGACTGCCTGCCGGTGCTCATGGCCGATCCCGAAGCCGGCGTGATCGGCGCAGCGCACTGCGGCCGTCGCGGTCTGCAGAAAGGCGTGATCGGCGCGACCATCGAGAAGATGGTGTCCAAGGGCGCCCAGCCGGAACGTATCGTCGCCACGCTCGGCCCCTGCATCTGCGGCGACTGCTACGAGGTCGGCGGCGACATCGCCGACGAATTCGATGCGCAGTTCCCGGGAACCTTCACGTTGAGCCGATTTGGCCAGCCGGGCATCGACATCGCCGCGGCCGCCCTGCAGGAGCTTGCCAAAGCGGGCGTGCCGGCCGACAACATCGTCTCATCCCGTCCACGCGTCAACGCGGCCACGCAGTACCTGTCCGAAGACGAGGAACTGGCCGGCATCTGCGCCGCCGATGGCGAAGGCGATTCGAAGCTTTCCGAACGGTTCAACAAGATCCGCCGCAGCCTGTGCACGCTCGAAAACCCGTTGTGGTTCTCGCATCGCCGCGCGTCGCTCGCCAAAAAACAGCATGAAGGACGCATGCTGGCGCTGATCGTACGCGAATAATCACCATACGAGCCATACAAGCCACGCGATTCGTGCGATTCGAGTGATTCGCGTGGCCACTGTTGCGGATTGCGTGCAGAACCCGCCGCGGAACGGGGTGGCATGCGGCCGCGGCTTTACGGTGGAGCATATGAGTAAGGGAGAGCAGATGCAGGAACAGAAGATGCCGGTCGTGGCCGTGGTGCTGGCAGCGGGATTCGGCACCCGATTCGACGAGAACAACCCCAAGCAGCTGGTGTCGGTGGGCGGCAAGCCAATCGTCTGCTGGAGCATCGAGGCATTCGAAAACAACGACCGCATCAGCGACATCATCGTGGTGGTCAACGAACGCGTCGAAGAGACGGTGAACGAGCTTATCGACGAAGCCGGCTACGCCAAAGTGCGGGCCATCGTTCCCGGCGGCGCCGAACGCGTGGACAGCACGCTCGCCGCCTTGGACCTGCTCAAACAGGCCGGCATTCCCTCCGGCGCGAAAATCCTCATCCATGACGGCGTGCGTCCGTTCGTCGAGGAGCGGTCCATCGACGGCTGCATCGACAGCTTGGACCAGTTCAACGCCGCCACCGTGGCCTACGCCTCCACCGACACGATTCTGCTCACAGAGGATCTGGGCGATCGCAAGGTGGTCAAATCCGTGCCGGAACGTCCGAACACCTTCCGCGCGCAGACCCCGCAGGCGTTCCGTTTCGGAACCATCGTCAAAGCCTACGAACTGGCCGCCGCCGACCCCGACTTCCACCCGACCGACGACACGCGCGTGGTGGTGGACTACCTGCCGACGAGCCGGTCGCCATCGTGGACGGTTCCGAAACGAACCTCAAAATCACCACGCCATCCGACATGCCGATCGCCGAAGGCATCGCCCGCAGCCTCGACCCCGAACACGCCAAGGAGGAAGCCAAGGCGCGCATGCACGCCGTGTTCGCCGAAGCGTTCTCCCAGATGCACAGCCGTTGATTTTCATCGAACGTTAAGTCCGTCGACGTGTCGGCAGACTTAACGTTCAACACATTCACCACGTACACTGGAAACCATGCAGCAGATCAACATCGTCATCTCCGGTTTCACGCCCTACGAAGCATCGACGTCAATCCGGCCGTGCTCGTGCCGGCGGCGGTAGCCAAGCAATGGGCCGATCCGGCGCAATCGCAGGCGATCTCCGAAGAACTGCTGCAGGACATCGCCGTCACCGTCACCAACGTCACGCTTCCGGTGAGCTTCGCCAAAGCCTGGCCCACACTGCTGGAAGCCATCGAACAGGCCAAGCCGGACATCGTCATCGCCACAGGCTCAAGCGCACCTCCCGTGGCATTCTGCTGGAACGATGCGCCACAAATCTCATGGATGCAGCCAAGCCGGATGCCGACAACGTGATTCCGCCCCGCCGCCCGATCGACCCGGAAGGTCCGGCCGCGTACTGGACGCGCCTGCCGTTGCGGTCGATACTGCACGATTTCGCCAAACACGAGATTCCCGCCGCGTTGAGTTCCGACGCCGGTACGTTCGTATGCAATTCGCTGTTCTACCATCTGCTCAACTGGTCGGCGGGCCAGGAACGTCGCATTCTGTCGGGGTTCGTCAGCCTGCCGATCGTCAACGGTCGGCCGCACGAACGTGGACTGTCGATCGAACAGCAGACCGCTGCGGTCGATGACGTGCTGCGTGAATCGGTACGATACTTCCTGCAACCCTCGTCAAGCGACATTCTGCTTGGCTGAGGACGGCTCCGCTTTCTACGGCACGATTTTCTGCGACATGTGAGTCATGCGGTTTCGACACGTGGTCGCGGACATACCGCCATACCCCCGACAGACTTTTTCGAACGATTTCTGTGCTCTCTGTGAGAATAATGCATTTCGTTCTGCGTGCCGCCTGCTGACTGAGATAGAGTACTGAACGAGTGCGCGCTGGCAGATGCGCAAAGTGTAGGGAATTCGTGAAAGGAAAAGGGCATGGTTGAGCAGTTCCCAATCGTGTTGAGGGGGTACGACAAGGACCGAGTCGACGAGGCGTTCGCTTCGGCTCAGGAGACGGTGAACCGTCTGCGTGAGCAGGTCAAGGCCGACGACCAGACCATCCTTGAGCTGCAGGCGCAGCTGCAGGAGGAAAAGAACAAGAAGGCCGCTCCGAAGTCCTTCGCGTCACTGGGCGCCAACGCCCAGCAGATGCTCGCCAGCGCGGAACAGACCAGCGCCGAGCTGCTTGAACGAGCCAAGAAGGACGCTTCCGCGGCCCGCGCCACGGTGCAGCTGCAGGCTGAAACGCTGCTGAACAACGCCAAAATCGACGCCAAACGCATCATGGACGACGCCAACGCCAAGGCGGCCAAGGTGCTCGGTGACGCCAAGGACGAATCCGAAGCCATGAGGCCAATGCCCAGCATGAGGTCGACCAGATGCGCAGCGAGGCCCAGAAGGCCGTGGTGGCGCAGCGTCAGACCGTCGATCTGGAACTGACCAACTCCCGTGAGGAACACGGCAAGCGTCTTGCCGCCGAACGCGCCACGCAGGAACGTGAGATTTCCGACATGCGCACCGAGCGACCAGCAAGATCGCCGAACAGCGCAAGAACGCCAATGAGGAGATCTCCCGCCTGAAGAGCGAGACCAACGACCAGATCGAATCCGCGCTTGCCGAAGCCAACAAGAAGCTGGCGGACGTGCGCGAGCAGGTGTCCAAGATGATGACCGACGCGCAGCGCCGTGCCGCCGAAATCACCGACACCGCCAAGGCGAAGGCCCAGGAGATCACCGACGAGGCGGAGGTGCACCGCACCAAGACCATCAGCCAGGTCAACGCCGAAGTGGAGCAGATCCGCGCCGACATCTCCGCCCAGCAGGAGGAGGCCACGAAGAAGGTCAATGAGCTGCTCACCGACCTGAACGAGCGTCGCGAGGCCGCCAACAAGCAGGCCAGCGAGTTGATTTCCTCCGCGCAGAAGACCCGTGACGAGGCTGAGGCGTACGCTTCCAGCAAGCGTGACGAGGCGGACGCGAACGCGGCAAGCATCCTCAAGCAGGCCACCGAAGACGCCGACGAGCAGATCAACGAGCGTCGTGAGGCCGCGAAGAAGGAACTGGACGGCGTGCAGCAGCGCATCGCCGACCTGCAGAGCCGTGAGGCCCAGATCACGCAGCGCGTCAGCGAACTGCGTGCCATGTTCTCCAACGCGTTCTCCGGTTTCGGCATGAACGACCTGTCCGTGGTCAACGCCGTCGATGAAGGCGAGCCTTCCGACGCGCAATCTGATGACGACGCGCAGCACGACGATGAGACCGCCGCACCGGCAGACGCCGACACGCAGGATGCCGTCGAGAACGATTCCGCAGCCGAGACCGAGCCGGAAGCGACGCCGAATCCGCAGACGCTTCGCAGAACAACTGAAACCATAGAAAGGGAATGGATAATGACCGACATCACGCCATTGAGCGGTGATGAACTGAACAAGCTCGTCGACGATTTCGAAGCAAGCGAGCACAATCGCATGGCCATGAACGCCGTCACGGCGGCCGGCATCGACAAGGTGGCGCGCAACTACGATCGCGCCCGTCTGATGCAGCGTCGTTTCTCCACCGTCGTGGACAACGGCACCGTCACCCATCAGGACCGTTCCGGCCGTTGCTGGCTGTTCAGCTCGCTGAACGTGGCCCGTTTCGTGGCCAAGCAGAACATGGGTCTCAAGGAGTTCGAGTTCTCCCAGAACTACGCCATGTACTACGACAAGCTGGAACGCGTCAACTACTTCCTGAAGGACGTGGCGGCTCTGGTAGAGGCCGGCGAGCCTGCCGATTCGCGTCTGATGCAGCATCTGCTGTCCGACGTGATGGGCGACGGCGGCCAGTGGACCATGGCCATGAACGTGTACAAGAAGTATGGCGCGGTGCCGAAGGATCTGTTCCCGGAGACCGAATCCTCCAAGAACACCGGTGAGATGAACGTGCAGCTGCGCCGCATGCTGCACACCGCGGTTGCGCATATGTACGCTGATCCGTCCGCGATCGATGCGATCATCGCCGATGCGGTCGCCGCCGGTCACCGTATTCTGACGATTCACTTGGGCGAGCCGCCGAAGAGCTTCGATTGGGAGTGGACTGACAAGGATGGCGAGTTCCACCGCGATGGCGAGATCACGCCTGTCGAGTTCTGGAAGAAGTATGTGGGTTCCGCCGATTTGGAAAGCTATGTCTGCCTGGTGGACGATCCGCGTCAGGAGCACGTCAAGGGCAAGAAGATCGGCATCGAGCATCTGGCAACGTGGCCGGGGGAGACCCGACCGAGTACCTCAACGTGCCGAACCAGTTCATGAAGGACTGCGTGCGTCAGATTCTTCAGGAACAGGGCATTCCGGTATGGTTCGGCGCTGACTGCATCCGATGATGGACCGTGAGAACGGCGCGTGGGCCACCGACCTGTTCGAGTATGGCCGCGTGTATGGCGTCGATTTCGATCTGGACAAGGAACAGCGTGTCCGTTTCGGCGATTCCGCGATGAATCACGCGATGGCGTTCGTCGGTGTGGATGTGGATGAGGATGGCCACACCACCCGCCGTTGGCGTGTGGAGAACTCGTGGGGAGACAAGATCGCCGACAAGGGCTACTTCACCATGAGCGACGACTGGTTCACCGAATACGTCTACGAGGTCGCCGTCCCCAAAGCCCTCCTTCCCGCCGAATACCTCAAGGCCCTAGAAGAACCCGCCACCATGCTCCCCGCGTGGGATCCGATGGGCGCATTGGCCAAATAGCGCGCGGAGCGCGCGCTGGCCAATACGCGCCGAGCGAATAGCGGAAGCCCGGTGGGCTTCCGCCGCGAGGGAAAACGCCGACAGGCGTTTTCGAGGCTGCAGGCTCATCGCCTCAGCCCGGCAGGCCCCATGACGCACGTTTCCCCCAAAAAAGACCCAACCCGAACTCTCCGTCCGCGTTGGGTCTTTCCTATATCGCTTTCTTCGTCCCACGTCACCCCCACCCATTCCACCATGCAGTCGCCCATCCCCATATTCCGTCCCCATCCGTTAAGGTAACGACGGTGGCGTTATCGCGCTACGCAAGCATAATGATGCAGGGGAGGAACAGAAGCGATGGCAGGTCTTCGCGGTCCGGATAGTTCGAAGGATGCACAGCTGTTGGATGAGCGCGCCGTGTTTCCGGAGACCGTGGATGTCAATATTCGTCAGCTTGACCCGATTCCCGCTCCCCGATATTTTCTTAAGGAACTTCCGCTCACGAACGAGATGAGCGATCTGGTGTTGAAGTCCCGTCAGGAGATTCGTGACGTGCTGCATGGCCGTGACGATCGTCTGCTGGCCATCGTCGGCCCGTGTTCGATTCATGATCCGAAGGCTGCGCACGAGTATGCGGAGAGGCTTGCCGCCGTCAAGAAGGAGCTTGATGATCGTCTGGTCATCGTCATGCGCGTGTATTTCGAGAAGCCGCGCACCACGATCGGTTGGAAGGGTCTGATCAACGATCCTGATCTTGACGGCCAGTTCAATATTCGCAAGGGCATGTTCATGGCTCGCAAGGTGCTTACCGACGTGCTGGGGCTCGGCTTGCCCGCCGCTACGGAATGGCTTGATCCGATTACCCCGCAGTATATTTGCGATCTGATCAGCTGGGGCGCTATTGGCGCGCGTAATACGGAAAGCCAGGTGCACCGCGAGCTGGCGTCCGGCATGTCCATGCCGATCGGTTTCAAGAACGCTACGGATGGTTCCATCAAGCCGGCGGCCGATTCGTGTTTCGCGGCCGCTTTCGAGCATCATTTCCTCTCCATCAATCTGGATGGTCGTGTGATTTCCGCGGAGACCAAGGGCAATCCCGACTGCCATCTGGTGCTGCGTGGTTCCTCGCATGGTCCGAACTACGATGCCGCTTCCGTGGCCCAAGCGTTGGCGGATCTCAAGGCTTCCAAGGCTTCCGGACCAAGCGAGCATGGTCTGATCATCGATGCCGCGCACGGCAACTGCGGCAAGAACGAGGTGCGCGAGGCCGAAGTGGTCGAAGAAATCGCCGCACGCGTCGCGGCCGGCGAACAGGGCATTCTCGGCATCATGATGGAAAGCTTCCTCAAGGCGGGCAATCAGAAGCCCGCGCCGCTCGACCAGCTGGAATACGGCAAGTCGATCACCGACGCATGCGTGCCGTGGGATCGTACCGAGCAGCTGCTGCACACGCTTGCCGACGCGGTCGACGCGCGTCGCAAGCTTGGCTGATGTTTCTGCACCATCGTTGCTATCCTTGGGAAAGGAAGCGACAAGGAGAGCGAGATCATGCAGCAGCAGCTGAACACGCCTGAGGATTTACGTGCCATTAGGCAGGCCATGGATGAGGCAAGAATCCGCTGGTGGAGACCGACGTGCCGCGCTGGGAGGACCAGGTGGGCATCAGCCGCATCGTGAACCGCCGCGTGCTGGAATTCGAAGTGTTGCCCACGCCGGCGCAGGTGCTGGGCGACCTGCCGTTGAGCGAGCAGGCGCAGGAGATCGTCGCCTATTCGCGTGATGAGATTCGTGCCTGCCTGTACGGTCAGGACGATCGCCTGCTGGTGGTTGTCGGTCCGTGTTCCGTTCACGATCCGAAGGCCGCGCTTGATTACGCGCGTCGCCTGTCCGCGTTGAAAGGCGAGTTGGATGGCGAGCTGCTGATCGTCATGCGCGTGTATTTCGAGAAGCCGCGCACCACGGTCGGTTGGAAGGGTCTGATCAACGATCCGGATATCGACGGCAGCTGCAATATCAGGAAGGGCTTGCTGTTGGCTCGCCGCACGCTGCTTGGCGTGCTTGACGAGGGTTTGGCGGCGGCCACGGAGTTTTTGGAGCCGACCAGTCCGCAGTATATTTCCGACGCGATTAGCTGGGGTGCGATCGGCGCGCGCAATACGGAAAGCCAGGTGCACCGGCAGTTGGCGTCCGGCCTGTCCATGCCGATCGGCTTCAAGAACGCCACGGACGGTTCCATCAAGGCTCCGGCCGATTCCTGCTTCGCTTCCGCACAACAGCACACGTTCTTCGGCATCGACCATCTCGGCCGCGCCGCCGTGGTCAAAACGCTCGGCAATCCCGACTGCCATGTGGTGTTGCGTGGTTCCTCGCACGGCCCGAATTACGATGCCGCTTCGGTGGCCAAGGCCATGGACACCATCCGCGCCGAGATGCCGGCCGATTCCGCTGCGGCACATGGGCTGATCGTCGACTGCTCGCATGGCAACTCCGGCAAGGACGAGCATCGTCAGGCGCAGGTGGTGCGTGACATCGCGGGCCGTATCGCCAAAGGCGAGCAGGGCATCACCGGCATCATGATGGAAAGCTTCATCGAAGGTGGCAACCAGAAGGCCGCGCCGCTCGACCAGCTCGTCTACGGCAAGTCCATCACCGACAAATGTTTGAGCTGGAACACCACGGAACAGCTGTTACGCGAGCTTGCCCATGCGGTGGCCGCGCGCCGCTGGAAGTGACCGATTCGATTCACTATCCGCGCGATTGCAGAAAATTCGGGAAACGCGAATCGCAATCGCGTAAAACAACACTCAAGACAGCACGTAAGACAGGGAGAGTGCAATGACCGCAATCGCCATCATCGGCGCCATGGATGAGGAAGTCGCCAATATCGCAACGGCACTGAGCAACGTCACCGTCACCGAGGAAGCCGGCGTCAAGGTGACGCGCGGCACCCTCGAAACCAACAAGGGCACCGCCGTCAACGTCGCCGCGACCGTCGGCGGCATGGGCACCGTCAACATCGCCGCCACCACGCAGCATCTGATCGACGCTGACCAGCCGGACGCCGTGATCTTCTCCGGCATCGCGGGCAATCTCAACACGAATCTGCACATCAACGACGTGGTGCTCGGCGGCACCCTGCGCTATCTCGATACCGACATGCGATTAGTGGGCCAATTCAAGCCCGGCACCGCCGACCGGCCCATCGAGGAATACCATAGCGACGACCGTCTGCTCGAACTGGCCGACCAGGCGCTGAACGACTTGAACATTCACCATATCGTCGGCATCATCGCCACCGGCAACTATTTCGTCGATGATCCGCAGAAGGTCGAGCAGGTGATCCGTGAGACCGGCGCGGACGCGGTGGAAATGGAAGGCGCCGCCGTCGCGCATGTCGCCGCCCGCAACGACGTTCCCGCATTGGTGATTCGCGCGCTGAGCGACAACGCGGACACCGACTACGAGGATTTCAAAACGTTCGACATTTCCGAATACGCGGACACCGCCGCGAAACTGACGGTGAACATCGCCAAACGCATGTAGCGTTCATGTGGCGTTGCGAAACGCCTAACGTTGCGAAAAGCCGTTTCCACATCCCGTTTGCCGCATGACCGTCATCATGCATCGTCATATCGGCAAACGGGACATCTCATATTCCGATATGCTGCGTTTCGGAAGATGAACGACAGGAAAACTTCCGGTGGCGTGAGAGCATCGCATACGCGAAAGCCTCTCCGAAACCGCTAGTCTTAAGGAAGAACTGAGGATTATCGGAAGGTGAACGCATGACGTTGGAGCAGATGCTGGCAACGCCGTCGGTGGTTGCGGCATTGGTGGTCGTGGCCGTGGTCGTGTTCGTTGTGGCGTTCCTGCTTGGCCGCAGACGAGGCTTCCAGGATGTGCAGGACGGCGTCGACCCCAATGATCCGAGCCTGTTCGGAGCTGCGAAGAACACGTCCCTGTTCGGCCCCCGCGTTCCCGTGCAGTCCACGGAACGCCAGCTGGTGGCCGTCATGCCCGAAGCTTTGGTGGTCGTAGACTCGCTGGCCACGGTCCAATACGCATCCCCGGCCGCGCGGCGCTTCGGCATCATCCACGACCAGGCGATGGCGCTCGCGGAAATCCGCGACATCGTGAAACTGGTCTCCACGGACAGCGTGGTGCGCGAACGCGAACTGACCATCCCCCTGCACGGCCGCACGCGAACGGGCGTGGTGAACACGAACGGCAAAGGCGTCGAAGCCGGCAAGCCGCTGCCCGAAGACACGCTCTACCTGCACGTGCGCGTCGGACAGATCGCCGACAACTATTTGCGATTTTCATTTCCGACATGAGCGAGCAACGCCGTTTCGAAATCATGCGGCGCGATTTCGTCACCAACGTCTCGCACGAACTGAAAACCCCGGCAGGCGCGATTTCTCTGCTCGCCGAAACGATCGGCGACGCGGCCGACGATCCGGACGCGGTGAAATACTTCTCCGGCCGAATCTCCAAGGAATCCGAACGATTGACGGAACTGGTCCACCGTCTGATCGACCTGCAGAAAGCGCAAAGCGCGGCAGCGATGCTCAACGCGGAACGGCTGTCCGTGCTGTCCGTGGCACGCGAGGCGCTCGCCGAAAACCAGGTCAAGGCCGAATCGAAGCACATCAGCCTGGTCCTGTCCGTGAACGGCCGGCAGGTGCTGGTGCATGCGAACGCCGAGGAACTGGCCAAGGAAGCCGAACAGAACCTGGACGTGTTCGTGGTCGCTGACCATGAGACCATCAAAACTGCGGTGAAGAACCTGGTGGAGAACGCCATCAACTATTCGCCGGAACATACCACGGTGGCCGTCGGCATCGGCATCGAATCCGGCAAGGTGGCGATTCGCGTCGTGGACCAGGGCATCGGCATCCCCGCGGCGTCGCTCAGCAGAATTTTCGAGCGATTCTACCGCGTCGATCCGGCGCGCTCCCGTGAAACCGGCGGCACCGGCCTGGGATTGGCCATCACCAAGCATTGCGTCGAGGATTGCGGCGGCACCATCTCCGTATGGTCGCGCGAGGGGGAGGGATCCACCTTCACCATCACGATGCCGCAGGCTTCGGGCGCTACGGAACCCGACCATCCGGCGGATTCGGCGAATGATAACACCCGTGAAAAGAAACAGTCCGGCCACTCCACCACAACAGAGAATGAGGAGAACCACTGATGACGCGAATTCTGATCGTCGAGGACGAAGAGTCGTACCGTGAGCCGCTGGTCTACCAGCTCACCCGTGAAGGTACGACGTGTCCGCCGCGGCCACCGGTGAAGAAGGATTGGAACTGTTCACCAAGGGTGGTATCGATCTGGTGCTGCTCGATCTGATGCTGCCCGGTCTTGACGGCACCGCGCTGTGCCGTCGGATCCGCGAGCAAAGCCGTGTGCCGATCATCATGCTGACCGCGAAAAGCGCGGAAATCGACAAGGTCGTCGGCCTTGAAATCGGCGCGGACGACTACATCACCAAACCGTATTCCTTCCGTGAGCTGCTGGCACGCATCCGCGCGGTGCTGCGCCGCAACCAGATGGTCGCCGAATCCGGAGAAGCCGCCGACGACGATATTCCGCTCGTATGCGGCGACATTTCCATGAGAATCGGCCAGCATGAGGTGACGGTCCGCGGCGAGAACGTGTTCTTCCCGCTGAAGGAATTCGAACTGCTGGAATACCTCATGCAGAACAAGGGCCGCGTGATGACCCGCCACCAGCTGATCGACCGCATCTGGGGCTCCGACTATGTCGGCGACACCAAGACGCTGGACGTGCATGTCAAGCGCGTGCGCGCCAAAATCGAGGAGGACCCGGGCCATCCCAAGTATCTGACCACCGTGCGCGGCCTCGGATACAAGATCGATACGCCAAGCGAATGATGATGAAAGGCTTGGTATAGCGCGCATTCGCATCGTGCTTGCAAAGAACGGTGAACGGAAGGAACGTCGAACGGCGAAGGTGTCGTAGACTGTTCATCTTCCGTTCACCGTTTTTGGTTTGGGGCGAGTGAAACGCCCAATAGGCTGGAGATTGTCATGAAGAACGATGGCGACAACAGAAAATCGAAAAATCAGAAACACACGCCATCTGAATGTTGACAGAGGGAAAAGAATAATGCGTAACTCCATTCTCGTACGCTCCATCGCCGCTGTGTCCGGCATTGTGATGCTGGCTTCCGTCGCGGCTTGCGGTGACAACACCACCGCTTCCACCGATTCTTCGGCCAAGTCCGATACCAAGACCGAAACCGTTTCCGGCAACTTCTCCGGCGCTGGCGCTTCTTCCCAGCAGGCCGCCGTCGAAGCTTGGATCGCCGGCTTCCAGGGCACCAACCCGGACGCCAAGGTCGCTTACAACCCGTCCGGTTCCGGCGCTGGCGTGTCCACCTTCCTGACCGGTGCAACCGCATGGGCCGGCTCCGACGCTGCTCTCGCCGATAACGAGGTCGAGCAGTCCAAGAGCGTGTGCGCTTCCGGCACCGCCTTCGACATCCCGGTCTACATTTCCCCGATCGCCGTCGTCTTCAACCTGCAGGGCGTGTCCGGCAAGGGCAAGACCCTGAACATGGATGCCGAGACCATCGCCAAGATCTTCGACGGCAAGATCACCAAGTGGAACGATGACGCCATCAAGAAGCAGAACCCGAAGGTCGATCTGCCTGACCTCGACATCACCGTGGTGCACCGTTCCGACAAGTCCGGCACCACCAAGAACTTCCTGAGCTACGTCAAGGACGCCGCTGGCGACGCATGGAGCTACGACCTCGGCGAGAACTGGCCGAACGAGGTCGGCCAGGGCGCCAAGGGCACTTCCGGCGTGATCTCCACCGTGCAGCAGGCTGACGGCACCATCGGTTACGCCGATGCCTCCCAGGCCGGCGATCTGGGCACCGTGGCCGTGAAGGTCGGCGATGATTACGTCCCGTTCTCCGCTGAAGCCGCCGCCAAGGTCGTGGACGCTCCCCGCTCGACGATTCCGCCAAGGGTGACAACCGCGTGGTCGTCAAGCTCGACCACAACACCACCGAGAAGGGCGCCTACCCGATCGTGCTGGTCTCCTACGACGTCGCCTGCCCGGCATACAAGGACGCCAACACCGCCAAGTTCGTCAAGTCCTGGCTCACCTACGTGACCAGCGACGAAGGCCAGCAGACCGCCGCTTCCGCAGCCGGCTCCGCTCCGATGTCCAACACCCTGCGTCAGAAGGTCGTCAAGTCCATCGACGCCATCAAAACCAAGTGAGCCCATCACAGTGGGGCGATCGCTTTCGGTGATCGGTGACTGACCGTAGGTTTCAGGCCGCAGCCGCGTAAAAAACGGCTGCGGCCTGAAACGATACCTACGGACGATACGCAAAACCAGAAAAATCGAAAGCAATCGCAAGCAAACCAAAAGGAGAACCCGTGAGTTCGCAAAGCAAAACGGCACAGCAGCCGGTGAGCGGCAAGAACGCGGATAAGGTGTTCAAGGGCGTGGCCTACGCCTGCGGCATCCTGATCCTCGTCGTGCTCGCCGCGGTCGCGCTGTTCCTGCTGTTCCGCGCGTGGCCGTTGATCGGCGGTGACCAGAAGGCCAACAGCGCGACCATCAGCAACTTCACCGGCGGCAAGGCTTCCAGCTTCTGGGGCTACGTCGGACCGCTGCTGTTCGGTACCGTGCTGATTTCCGCCCTGGCACTGCTGATTTCCTTCTTCGTGTCGGTCGGCATCGCACTGTTCATCTCGCATTACGCGCCGAAGAAGCTCGCCACCGCCCTGAGCTATGTGGTCGATCTGCTCGCCGCCATCCCGTCCGTTATCTACGGTCTGTGGGGCGGTCTGGTGCTGGTGCCCGCCATCTACCCGTTCTGGAATTGGGTGGCCAAATACCTTGGCTGGATTCCGATTTTCGCCGGTCCCGCCGCCAATCCCTCCCGTACCGTGGCCACCGTGTCCGTGGTGCTGGCCGTCATGATCCTGCCGATCATCACCTCCATGTCCCGCGACATCTTCCTGCAGACCCCTCGCCTTCAGGAAGAGGCGGCTCTGGCCCTCGGCGCACGAAGTGGGAAATGGTCAAGCTCGCGGTCCTGCCGTTCGGCAAGTCCGGCGTCGTGTCCGCCTCCATGCTCGGCCTCGGTCGTGCGCTCGGCGAGACGATGGCCGTGCTCATGATCCTGTCCCCGGGCCTCAACTACTCCGTCAAGCTGCTGCAGGCCTCGCAGAACCAGACCATCGCCGCGAACATCGCCGCGCAGTATCCGGAAGCCAACGATCTGGGTGTTTCCGTGCTGATCGGCACCGGCCTGGTCCTGTTCCTGATTACCTTCGTGGTGAACTTCATCGCTCGTAAGCTCACCGAGAAAGCGAGTGTGTGATGACCGCCGCAAATAACGACGCTTCGCCGATGGACGGCGCTCCCGTCATCGACTTCGACAAGTTCAAGCCGACCCGTTCCTTCACCTCAGCGCGCAAGCGCAAGGACTTCGCCATGAAGGCGCTCATCTCGTGCGCGTTCATCGTGGCGTTGATCCCGCTGTTCTCGGTGCTGCTCACCACCATCATCAACGGCGTCAAGAGGCTGAACCTCAACTTCCTGAGCTACAACATGACCGGCGTGGTCGGCGGCAACCCGACCCCGTCCGGCGGCTACGGCGGCATCCTGCACGCCATCATCGGCACGCTGGAAATCACCTTCGGCGCCATGCTCATCTCCATCCCGATCGGCCTGATGTGCGCCGTGTACCTGGTGGAATATTCCAACCGTGGCAAGCTGGCGCAGGTCATCACCCTGCTGGTCGACGTGATGAGCGGCATCCCGTCCATCGTCGCAGGCCTGTTCGCCTTCTCGATGTTCACGATTCTGATCGGCCCCGGCACCATCAACGGTTTCGAAGGCTCCGTCGCACTTTCCCTGCTGATGCTGCGACCGTGGTCAAGTCGTCCGAGGAAATGCTCAAGATCGTGCCGCACGATTTGCGCGAGGCCTCGTACGCCCTGGGCGTCACGAAGCAGCGCACGATCACGAAGATCGTGCTGCGCACCGCCCTGCCGGGCATCGTTTCGGGTGCGATTCTCGCCGTCGCCCGCGTGATCGGTGAAACCGCTCCGTTGCTGATGACCGCAGGCTACATCGCCTCCACGAACGTCAACCTCTTCTCCGGCCAGATGACCACGCTTCCGGTGTACGTCTACCAGGAGTATTCCAAGCTCAACGCGAACTGCCCGGCCAACGCTTCCGCGGCCTGCGTCACCACCATCCCGATGGAACGCGCCTGGGCCGCAGCCCTTGTGCTGATTCTCATCGTGCTGATCCTCAACCTCATCGGCCGTCTCGTGGCGAAGGTCTTCGCCGTCAAGTCGGAACGCTGAGCGCGGTCGAATAGTCGAAAACATAAGAACAATAAGGAAAACAAATGGGACAACGTATTGATGTCAACCATCTGAACATCTTCTACGGCGACTTCCTGGCCGTGGAGGATGTGAACATCAACATCGAAGCCAACAAGGTCACCGCGTTCATCGGACCTTCCGGCTGTGGCAAGTCCACCGTGCTGCGCACCCTCGATCGCATGCACGAGATCATTCCGGGCGCCCACTGCGAAGGCGAGGTGCTGCTGGAAGGCAAGAACCTGTACGACAAGGATGTGGATCCGGTCGCCGTCCGTCGTGACGTCGGCATGGTGTTCCAACGTCCGAACCCGTTCCCGACCATGTCCATTCGCGAGAACGTGCTGGCCGGTGTGAAGCTCAACAACCGCAAGATCTCCAAGTCCGACGCGGATGATCTGGTCGAGTGGGCCCTGCGTGGCGCCAACCTGTGGAACGAGGTCAAGGATCGTCTGGACAATCCGGGCATCGGCCTGTCCGGCGGCCAGCAGCAGCGTCTGTGCATCGCACGCGCCGTGGCCGTGCACCCGCAGGTGCTGCTCATGGACGAACCGTGCTCCGCCCTCGACCCGATCTCCACCCTGGCCGTGGAGGATCTGATCAACGAGCTGAAGAACGAGTACACCATCGTGATCGTGACGCACAACATGCAGCAGGCCGCCCGTATCGCCGACTACACCGCCTTCTTCAACCTGAAGGCCGTCGGCCAGCCGGGTCACCTCGAGTACTTCACCGACACCACCACGATGTTCAACAACCCGCAGAACGAAGAAGCCGAACGCTACGTCTCCGGACGTTTTGGCTGATCGATAAGGCCGATTCGCCAAAACGTAGTGCCAACGGTGGGTTGGTGCGAGTCAGCTTCAGCTGGCCAGTTAATAGCGCTTCGCTGTGCGAAACTCTGTAATTGTACGTTTTGGCTGATCGGCAGCTCCTTTTCCCCGCAAACCGACGTTGAGATTGCTCTCGCGTCGGTTTGTTGTTTTTCTTGTGGAAGCGACACGCGCTGTTGAGAATCATTCTCAGTTACGGTTATGATGGATTCACCGAAGCATGAAGCATATGAAAATGGAGGAACCATCGTGAACCGTTATGCAAGAATTGCGATTGCCGTACTCGCTTCCGTCGGCCTTCTCACTTCCGCGTCTGCCTGCGGAACGTCGCAGAACGGTGCCGGTTCCGCGCATGGCGCGATTTCCGTCGTCTCCTCCATCAACCAATGGGGCACCCTCGCCGAGCAGCTCGGCGGAAGCGGCGTGCAGGTGACCAGCATCATCAACTCCACCAACGTGGACGCGCACGACTATGAGCCGACCACGTCCGACATCGCCAAACTGCAGAAGGCACGAATCGTCATCGTCAACGGCGCCGGGTACGACTCATGGGCCGTCAAAGCCGCGCAATCCGCCAAATCGCAAGTCATCAACGCGGCGGAGATCGGTGGCGTCAAGAATGGCGGCAACCCGCACGTCTGGTTCTCGGCGGCGGTGCGCAAAGCGGTCGCACAGGCCATCACCAGGGCATACGAGGCACAAGGCCCGACGCAAGGCCGATTTCGACAAGCTGAACCAGCAATGGCGTTCCAAGGAAGACGAGGTCGCCCGAAAAATCACGGAGACCAAACGCAAGGCGGATGGCGAAGCCTATGCCGCCACGGAATCGGTCGCCGAATATCTGGCCGGGGACCTGGGCCTCAAAGACGCGACGCCGACCGGCTACATGCGTGCCACGGCCAACGAAAGCGAGCCAACGCCGACCGACATCAAACAGTTCACCGACATGCTGGAGGCCGGCAAGATCGGCCTGCTGGTGGTCAACATTCAGGAGGAGACCGAGCTGACCGGCAAGATCGTCATCGCGGCAAAATCGTCCAATATTCCGATCGTGGAGCTGACCGAGCAGATGCCGGAGCAGTACGATTCCCTGACGGACTGGATGGCCGCGCTCGTCGACGCGTTCTCCCAAGCCATCTGATGCGGACCGATAAAAAAGACGCGAAAGTCGATAAAAAAAGGGCGATTCCACTGAAGGAACCGCCCATTTCCGTATGAAAAGGACTGTTACAGCACTGCGGTGATGATGAAGTCCAGAATGAACAGCACGGCCACGACCCAGATCACCGGATGCACATCCTTGGCCTGCTTCTTGCAGGTCTTGACGATGCAGTAGGTGATGAAGCCGCCGGCGATGCCGTAGGAGATGGAGTAGCTGAACGCATGAACACGGACGCGAAGAACGCCGGAATGGCTTCGGAGATGTCGCCCCACTCGATTTCCTTCAAGGAGGAAGCCATCATGCAGCCGACCACGACCAGCACGCCTGCGGTCGCGGCGGACGGCACGGCGGAGATGACCGGGGAGAGGAAGGCGGACAGCGCGAAGCAGATCGCCACGACCACGGAGGTCAGGCCGGTGCGGCCGCCGGCGGCGATACCCGCGGAGGACTCCACGTAGGTGGTGGTGTTCGAGGTGCCGCAGATGGCGCCGATGGAGGTGGCGATGGAGTCGGCGAACAGGGCCTTGTCCATCTTGGAGGAGAAGCCGGAACCGTTCTCAAGAGCCTTCTCGTCCTCGGCGGAGAAGATGCCGGTACGACGGCCGGTGCCGATGAAGGTGCCGATGGTGTCGAAGGTGTCGGACATGGAGAACGCGAAGATGGTCAGCAGGATGATCGGCAGCTTCGACACGTCGGAGAACAGCGCCGGGAAGCCATCCTTGGTGAAGATCACGCCGAAGGTCTGCGGCAGCTGGGCGAAGGTGTCGGCGATGGACACGGAGTTGGCCATGGTGGTCTGGCCCATCGGAATGCCGACGACCGCGGTGACGGCGATGGCGATCAGCATGCCGCCGCGTACCTTGAGCACGGTGAGCACGATGGCCAGCACCAGGCCGATGGTGAACAGCCAGATGGTCGGATTGTTCATGACGGCAAGGCCGGGGTGGCCTGCACGGTGTCGCCGCTCTTGGCCGCGGACTTGGTGGTGAAGGTGAAGAAACCGACGTTGAGGAAGCCGACGTAGGCCACGAACAGGCCGATGCCGCCGCCGATGGCGTTCTGCAGCACTTCCGGAATGGCCTGGATGATCATCTTACGGATCTTGGTGACGGTGATGATGATGTTGATCAAACCGCACAGGAACACCATGCACAGGGTTTCCTGCCACTTGAAGCCGAGGCCGAAGCACACGGTGTAGGTGAAGAACGCGTTGAGGCCCATGCCGGCGGCCTGCGCGTACGGAACGTTGGCGAACAGGCCCATCACGAGCGTGCCGATGATGGCCGCGATGATGGTGGCGAGGAACACGCCGCCCCACGGCATACCGGTCGAAGACAGGATCTGCGGGTTGACGATGATGATGTAGGACATGGCGAAGAACGTGGTCAGGCCGGCCATGATCTCCGTGGAGACGGTGGTGCCGTTCTCCTTGAGATGGAAGAATTTCTCCATTTTCTCTTTTCTCATCTTTCTTGGTTGGTAGGCGCGTGCCATATGGTGGCGTGCGCGGCGAGAATCGCGACTCGCCTGGGACATGCGTCCCTGAACAAAGCAAACGTAGCACCTATGTAAGTCATGGAAATTTCGTGCGATTGGTAAGGGGTTGCTTTTGCGGCGGCGCGACACGCCGGTCTGGATTAGTCCAAACGGGTCAGTAAATTACCCATTTGTAAACCACAGACCGTTGGTTGGAGCGTGCAAGCGCTCACGAAGTTTGGTTCGCCAAGCCAGCGCAGGTTGAAGAACATACGCCCACCAAGGGCTTTCCGCTTAGCGGTCGAATGTTGCTCTGCCTGCGTGCAGGGCTTTTTTTATTGCCCTGCGAGGTGTTCCGAATCTCACAGTCAACGGTTGACTAAGGAAGGAACGCCATGAAGAGGCCCGAAAAGGAAGCGGTGGTCGCTCAGCTTACGGACAAGTTCCGTAACGCCGACGCTATCTACCTGACCGAGTACCGCGGGCTTACCGTTCCGCAGATCTCTGAACTGCGCGAAAAGCTAGGCCGCGATACTTCCTACACTGTGGCAAAGAACACGCTCGTTCGCATTGCAGCCAAGGAAGCTGGCATCGAAGGTCTTGATGAACTTCTCGCCGGCCCGACCGCTGTGACCTTCGTGAAGGGTGACTTCATCGAAGCTGCGAAGACCCTGCGTGACTTCGCCAAGACCAACAAGGCACTGATCATCAAGGCGGCTTCGCTGATGGCACCGTCTACGATGCTGAAGGCGCCAAGAAGCTGGCAGACCTCAAGTCTCGCCCGCAGCTGCTCGCCGAGTTCGCCGGCGACATCAAGGCTACGATGTCCAAGGCCGCGTACTTGTTCAACGCTCTGCCGACCAAGGCCGTGCGTACGATCGATGCGCTGCGCGAGAAGCAGGAAAAGGCTGCCTGATTTCGCTGCGGCTCGCCGCATGAATGAAGCAACCACAAAAAAGAAAAACAATTGTTTTAGGTGACGGCCACCTCTTCAATTCAGTCCGTCGCCAAGAATGAAAGGAAGCCATTATGGCTAAGTACACCAACGATGAGCTGCTCGAAGCTTTCGGTGAGATGACCCTGGTTGAGCTCTCCGAGTTCGTCAAGGCCTTCGAAGAGAAGTTCGACGTCGAGGCTGCTGCCCCGGTCGCCGCTGTTGCCGCCGCTCCGGCTGCTGGCGCTGCTGCTGAGGAAGAGAAGGACGAGTTCGACGTCATCCTCTCCGCCGTTGGCGACAAGAAGATCCAGGTCATCAAGGCCGTCCGCGCTATCACCAACCTGGGCCTGGCTGAGGCCAAGGCTCTCGTCGACGGCGCTCCGAAGGCTGTCCTGGAGAAGGCCAAGAAGGAAGACGCCGAGAAGGCCAAGTCCCAGCTCGAAGAAGCCGGCGCCACCGTCGAGCTCAAGTGATTCGCGCGGCTTCAAGCCGCAATCACCAAGCTGTAATGGAAACCCCGTTTGCCGTAAGGCAGCGGGGTTTTCCGCATATGGAGCATGACTCAGGCATGTTCTAAAATGGGGGAATTAGGCGAAAGTTGTCAATTTATCGGTTCGGAATCCTTACTTTCGCGATGAATCATGACACAATGGCAGATAGTGTAGTGCGAAAGGAAGGCCGACAACGGTGAGCGAGGATCGACGAATGACGCGGCAGTGGACCGTCAAAGTTGACGGAAACAACGTGAAAACGCTTCATGACGGCGAAAGCGTGGAAATCGGGCGCAAACCGTTGCGCCCGCTGTCGGATGACGGGTTCGCTCGTCTCGACATCATGGATCCGGGCAAGTCCATGTCGAAAAGACATGCGGTCCTCTCCGTCGACAAGCAGGGCAATTGCTCCGTACGAGATCTGCATTCCACCAACGGCTCGTTCGTGGTGACGAACAACGGCCAACTGATGCGCCTGCCCGCAGGCGAGGACATCAAGCTGCCCATCGACTCGATGACCCTGCAGTTCGGCGACGTGCGTCTTACGCTCGAATCCGCATTCGAACACGATGACGAGGATGACGACGCCACCTCCGGTGTCTCGGATGATACAAGCCAGCCGGTTTCGAACCTGTTCGAATACGCGGTCTCCGACGAGGCTCCGCAGGAACCGGATGCAGCCGACATGTCCGTGGACGACATCCTCAATCTGCGTGCCGGCGAGCCGACGACGTTCTTCCACGCGCGCAATGTCACCGACCGTGCCGATGCTCTGCACCAGGCGGAACGTCAGACCTTCACGCCGGAGCATGCCGACAAGCCGGAACTCGAAGATGCATTCCCCTCGGTCTCCTTGGTTCAGGAAACCGTCGTGGCCGCGGACAAGCCCCGCGACCTGTTCGCCGACGCCGCAGCGCAGGCCGAGGCTGAAGCTGAGATCGAGGCCGATGCGGCCGATTCCGCTGATGCGGCTGCGACCGATGCCGAGGTGGCTGCCGTCTCAACCGAGACAGCCGCTCGGCCCTTGGAAGCATCCCATGACGGTAACAAGAACAACCTGATTCCGGTGGACAAGCTGTTCAGCACGCGCCCCAGCACGCCAATCGCCGTCGCTCTGCCCGACAGGAACGACACTGGCGATAACACAGGCAACGTTGACAAGGCTGACAATGCGGCTGACGCGTCCGCCCAGGAACAGACGCAGTCCGCCGAACAATCGCAGATGGCGGAACAGCCCACATCGGAAACTGCCGAACAGCAGCCCGCCGAACAGCAGTCGAAGCCGATGCACGCTACGCAGCCGCAGACGGAACAGCCGGGAACGGTGACCGCGGAAGACGACGACGAGCGGTTCCGCCCGCAAAACAGCCAATCGCAGCCCGCGCCGGACGAAACCGCCGCATTCAAGCCGATCTTCGAACCGGGATCGGTATTCGACCGTGTGTCCAAAGGCGGCCTCGCCAAGCAGGAGCAGACCATCGAGGTCGACGGCCTGACCTCCGATGACGCCAAACGCACGGATGATTTCACAGTGCAGTTCCAGATGGCGCGTCATCCGGAACTGTTGCCGTTCCTCGCCATGAACCATCCCTATACGATGACCTGTACGCGTGGTTGGGCGCATTGGGCAACCAAGACATCGATGCGGCTTTGGCACACAATCCGGGATATGAGGAATACCGCAAGGCAGTAGGGAAGTGAGTCGGTATATGAGCGAAAACGAAGAGACGGCCACCGCGTTGGACCGTATCCGCGGATGGCGTGAGGAGTATCGCCTTGGTCTGGCACCATCCCCGCTTGAGGATGTGACGCAACTGAGCGCCCAGCTTGACCTGACGCATGCGCACCCATCGGGCATCGCGCAGCTGTTCGCCAAAGGACACGTCACCTTGGACTCGTTGTTCCGAGACAACGGCATGCTGCGCGCCGCGGGCAGGCGTGTGGAACGCGTGCTCGACGACCGTGACGCGAAAAGCCGTGTCAGCGGCGTCGGCGAACTCTCCTTGGTGGTCGGCGTGGCCATTTGGAAAGGCAACCAGATGCCGGTGCTCATGTATCCGGTCGAAGTGCGCAAGGAAGGCCGCAACATCGAGAACGGCACCGTCATCGCGTTCACCGGACGAGTGCGTCTGAACGCGGCCTTCGCCGCCGTGATGCGTGAAAACAACGTGACATTGGACGAGACCAAGCTCTTCGATGGTTCGAATTACGAAAGCGGCACCCCCGAAACGTCCGCGGTGTTCGCGGCCATCACAGCGCGCGCGTCCAGCGTTTTCCCCGATTTCGAAATCGAACGTCACATCATCCTCGGCTGCTTCATGGACCGTCCTCGCAGATGCTGGTGGAAAGTCGCCAGATCATCAACCAGCTGTCCCAAGGCCCGACAGGCAACACCGTCCTGGACGCGCTCGCCGGGAACAAGGAAGCCGCGGACGCGCTGAAAGACGCGCAGATTCCCGAATACAGTCCGTTCGACGCCGATCCCCATGGCGAATACGAGATTGGCGACGTTGACAACACCGTCCGATACGCGGCGCAGCTGGCCGCATCCGGGCATTCGATTTTCGTGGACAGCGCGATCAGCGGCAACACGGCCGAACAGGCCGCGGCAATCGCCTCCCGTTGCGTGATGGGCGGACACAGCGTGTTGTACGTGCCGTGCGTCACCGACCAAAAGCGCCGTTTCATGCAGACGATCGCGGCCAACGAGATGAGCGGCCAATTGCTGGACATCGCCGATGACGGCGCCAATGCGGCAATCGACCGTCAGCTGATAGCCGCAGTCGGTTTCCAATCCGGCGTCGCGACTTCGCGTTTCGACCAGATTTCGGATGAGCTGGTGGGTGTGCGTTCCCGCCTGGCCCGCTATCTGGCGACCTGCACGGCGTCAGCCAGGAATGGGGCGTGTCCGCATACCAGACCATCCAGAACCTCGCACAAATCGCCGTCCTACCCACGCATCCGACCACGCATGTGCGTCTGGCCAAGCAGTCCGCCCATTCCATCGCGGACAAGATGGAGGAATGGGCTCAGAAGCTGTATCGCGCGGGAGAACTCGGCGAATACACCATCGGCGCGCAGGACACCGCCTGGTACAAAGCCTCCCTGTATTCCGAAGAGGAAGCGGTCAGCGCATACCAGCGTGTGGTCGAGCTGCTGCGCAAGGTGCTGCCCGCCACCCGCAAACAGGTGTCCAGCACCGTGCAGACCTGCGGCTTCCCGATTCCCACCACCGCGCAGGAGTGGGGACGCCAGGTCATGGTGCTCAAGAACCTGCGCCGCGTGCTCGACGTCTTCCAGCCGGAAATCTTCGAACGCGACATCGATTCCATGATCGAGGCCACCAAGCCCAAGGCCCAGCGCAAGGCCGAAGGCAGCTCCATGGGATTCTGGGAACGTCGCCGCCATATCAAGGAGGCCAAGTCGATGCTGCGCGTCGGCGCGCAGGTGGAGAACCTGCATGAGGCGCTGCTCGTGGTGGCCAAGCAGGCCGAACAGTGCACATGTTCGTTCCTCACGGCGGATGGCCGGTGCTGCCCGCCAAACTCGACGACATCATCAACACGCAGGACCAGCTGACGAACGATATGACCGCGTTGAACGTGGCGCTCGCCACCACACCGCAGGGCGGCAATCTGGACACCGTCGACCTCAACCAGGTGGAAGAGCGTCTGAAGGCCCTGTATGACGACAAGCAGGCGTTGGATACGCTGCCGGAACGCGCCCGTCTGGAACGTGAGTTCCATTCGGCCGGTCTGGATGAGCTTGTGGCGGACCTGAGCAACCGCGGCGTGCCGAACGACGCCGTGGCCGGAGAACTGCAGCTGGCGTGGTGGACCACGGCTTTCGAAGACATCGTGAAGTCCTCCGCCATCATTTCCAACCAGGATGCTCCGCCATGCAAAGCGCCGCCGACCGATTCACCCAGGTGGATGTCGAACACGTGCGTTCCATCGGACCGATGGTCGCCCAAGAGTCCGTACGCCGTCTGTGCGACATGCTTTTCTCCCGCACGCAGGAAGCCAATCTGCTGCATACCACGCTTGCCGGTTCCGAAACGTGCCGTTGAACAGGCTGCGTAGGGAGCATCCGCAGATTTTGGCCGCGGCAAAGCCGATTCTGGTGGCAACGCCAGCCACGCTCGCTGCCATCACCGACCCGGCGCCGCTTGCCGATACCGTCATCATCGATACGGCCGCGCATATTCCGTCCATCGAGCTGCTCAGCATCATCGCCCGCGCGAAGCAGGTCGTGGTGATCGCGCACCGCAAGACCGTCACATCCGATGGCCTGCAGCGACTGATCGCACTGCTGCCAAGCGTGAAGATAACCGACAGGCCGGTTCGCCGTGCGCCGAAGCTCAACGCCTTCCTTGAATCGGAAGGATACGGCTCCGTGCCGTGCGATGTGGCGCGGGAAGGATACCAAGGCGAAGTCGCGTACCATTTCGTGCCGGACGCCAACGGTGTGCCGGTCATCAATTCCGGTCTGGTCGAATCAAGCCAGCAGGAGATCGACGAAGTGGTGAGCATCATCCGCAAGCGCGCGGCCGGTTTCACCATCGTTCCCGCATCGTATGTGCTTACCGTGGTGGCGCTCACGCACACGTTCCGCATCCGTCTGGGTGCCGAGCTCAAGTCGCTTGCCAACAAAGACAAGGCCATGGGCATGTTCCTGCGCCACGTGCGCATCGTGGACATCGTCGATGTGGCCGGCGCCCACGCCACCGACGCGATTCTTGCGATGTGCTACGCCAAGACCTCGCACGGCAGGCTGCTGCAGCAGTTCGGCGCGCTGGAATCCGACGGCGGCCGAGGCATGCTGCTGGACGCTTTGGCGGTACCGGACCGTCATCTCGACATCGTCTCGTCCTTCGCGTCCGACGATATGGACGACGAGCGACTGCATCAGGATGGTCCGAAGGCGCTCAAAACCGTGCTGCGTTGGGCCGAACAGCTTGATGACAGCATGGTTCGCCCGGCGATCAAGGAGTCCGGAGAGAACGTGCTCTTCAACGATCTCGCCGAGAGGATCCGCGAACGCGGCTTGGACGTGGCCGTCGATTACGGTTTCGATGACGGACTCAAACTGCCGTTGGTGGTTGGTCTGAAAGGCGAGCCGTTCGCTTTGGCCGTGCTCACCGATGACGCGCAGTTCATGGGACTGCAATCCACCAGGGAACGCCATCGCGTGCTGCTGCAGGACATCGAATCGCTTGGCTGGTCGGTGATGACGGTATGGAGCGTCGGCGCGTTCGTGAACCCCGATAAGGAAGTTGACCGCATCGTGGCACGACTGGGAAGCCTGTACCGGGAGGAACGGTGAGCGCCGAGCATATCGAAAACGTCATGGAGCATGACGATTCGCAGACCCAGTCCGAGACGCACTCCACACCCAGTTATTCCGCCACGCGGCGGACCGCACGCAAGCATAAGCGCGTGGTCCGCCAAGGTACGGAACTGTTCGATGCCGATGGCGTCAAACTCGAACCTTCGGACGTGCTCACCAAGCGCCAACGCGAGGCGGATGACGACAAGCGCATCCTAAACGAGCTTCCGCCACATTGGGCGGTCTTCTCCGAACGTGGCCGCTGATACGTCCAGCCGGGGCCAGCTATCGATTAGGATTATCAGCCATTAATTGATGGTGGCGATGACCGCACTGTATTCCTGAACCCGCAACACGACGGCCGCCTCATTGGGCGGCATGGCGAACACCGCGATGGTATTGCCTTGCGCATCCTTAGCCGGTTTGCCGGTCAGCAGCGCTTCGGCGCAGATCGTGTGTAACTGCGCATCCACACCACCGTCCGGCATATCATTAGCCATGCCGGACGGCGTTTCCGTACCGTTTGGCATATCCGCGACATTCGGTGTGCCGGACTGCATCTCAGCATCTGTCATGGTGGCGCTGGAAAGTGTCACCTTGTCTCCGGGAATCAAACCGCCGGCCACACTTGCCAAACGCACTTCGATACTCGTATGGCCCTGCGGCACAACGGGGGACGCACGGGCCATGCCCGACATAAGCACATCGTGCGCGCCGATGCCCACCTGTGCGATCAGCCGACGGCGTCGTCAAGCGTATGGAAGGCGTTGCTCAGCGAGCCATCGCTCGGCGCCTCACGTAAGTCCACGTCTTCGCGTGTGATGGCCGTGCCTTTGGCGACATTCCGCACCGCGACCACAATAGGCTGCGTGGCGATGGCTGCGCGTACGCATTGCAGCGTGGCGAATACCGTCAGGCCAGCGCACAATGCGGCGAGGAACCGATGCAGGCGTGCGTTGCTTCGTCTGGCTTCCAACGATGCGGCAGTCGAACCATGCCGGTCTCGTTGCAGACGCGTCGTGCGCGCGGTCCGTCCTTCTGAAGCCGTCGATGTGCGCAAACTCGAATGTGGCCGGCGGTCCATCAAGGAATGAAAAAAGGTCATCATGCATGCATGATGACTGATTGTTATGACCACGGCAAGCGGAATCCGGGGTTGTGGTCGGAGAATGGGAGTTATCCACAATCTCCGGCGTGTCGCGTTGGATTCCGCGCCTGTGGGTCACTTGGATTTGTCGGTGCGGTAGAAGCCGGACCCCTTGAACTCGATCGGCACCGCGGAATAAACCTTGCGGACCTGCTCCTCGCCGCATTCCGGGCATACGGTGATCGGATCGTCGGTGAACGACTGCTGCTCGGTGAAGTCGTAGTTGCAGTTCTTGCAACGGTAATGGTAAGTAGGCACGATATCCTCGCTTTACGCACAATCCCAAATTTCTTAACGGGACATATCCTAGTACGTTCCCTGAGACGGCCCCGCAACCGTCCTATCCTCGGACATCGGCATAACCATCCGGCGTGAGCACGCCGTCGACGGGAATATCATGCGGCTCATGCGGCACGGTCTCGTCGGTCGGCTCCCAAGGCCAGCAAACGGCGACCACGCGCGCGGTGCTGCTACGATGCTCCAAAGCGCGGTCGTACCAACCGCCGCCGCGCCCCAATCGGAAACCATGTTCGTCCACAGCGAACGCTGGCACAATGATCAGCTCGGCCGAAGTGAGAACTTCCGGTCCTTCCGCTGCGTTTTCCGGCTCCTGCGGGCGATGTGTGTTGATGGAACCATCAGCATTGCGCTGGTCGCGCAGATCGTCAAGACCGTTCAGCTCACTCCAGCCGACTTCCATGCCAGCACCCAGACGCGGCACCAAAACACGGCAATCCGTGTCGAACATCGCTTCGAGCAACGGCATCATCGATATTTCACTGCCCATCGAGGCGAAGGCCGCGACGGTTGATCGCGGTCGAATCAACGACGCTTCCAATGCGTGTTCGGCAAGCAGTCGTCCCGCTTCGCGCCGCTGGTCGCGGACGTCCGCTTTCGTCGTTCGATCGCAGCCGCGCGCCAATGCCGTTTCAGCTCGCGTTGTTGCTTATACATGTCCATATCGTTCGTTGTACCACGGTTCGATTGCGTGGAAAACGGAACATGGGGTATGGGTGGGGCACAATGGAAGGGTGACGATTTTGCAATCCTTGAGCGACATGATGCGTCGTCCGGGGAATAATTCCTTTGAAATGCCGGAATTCATCCAATCGCATAGCATGCGCGTCCCGGTGAGTCTGCGCCCGTTGACGGGTGCCGACTATGACGAGTGGAACGAGGTTCGCTGGCGCAACGATGCCTGGCTCAAGCCGTGGGAATCCGGCGATCCGCTGCACGGCGCCCCCATCACCTACAAGGAATGGATGAAACAACTGCGGCGCAACGAACGGGCCGGTACCGGTGCCGTGTTCGCCATCGAACAGCATGGCCGTATCGTCGGGCAGATCTCGTTGGGCGCGATCTGCTACGGCGCGATGCGTTCCGGCGTCGTCGGCTATTGGGTGGACGAGCGTTGCGCCGGGCGTGGCTACGCGCCGATGGCGGTGGCGCTGTTGGCGGATTGGGCCATGTTCGACCCGACCGGACCTCGACTGCATCGCATGGAAATCGACATTTTGCCGGAAAACAAGCGGTCCCGTGCCGTTGCACGCAAGGTCGGAGCAACGTTGGAGGGGGTGCGGCGCGCGTATATGTACGTCAACGGCCAATGGCGCGATCATGAAAGCTACGTATTGATGGCCGAGGACGCGCCAAACGGTTTCACCGCGCGTCTGATGACAGGGAATTCACCCTCCTGATTCGACACGCCGGGGAGGACTCGCCTCGAATGTCGGAATGTCACCTATTCTTATGACATATGGGTTATGAATCGTTAAGCACGGTGGTCGTGCTTGCGATCGTTGTCATCCTGATGCTCATTTGGTTGCCCAGACGGACGATTAAAGGCATGAAGAGGGTGATCGAACATCGCGAGGACCGCTTTTCACCGTCGTTGCATCTGGTGGATGCCGACAGCGGAACGCGATTTTCCGATGAGACCGTCGCGGCAGCGAAAGGGGTACTGATGCAGTCCACAGAGGCGCACAAAGGCGCAACATCCGAAGAACGGATCGCGGAAATTCGCGCCCTTCGTCACGCCGCGGTCCGCAGGAGGCGCGCCATCGCCGTCTCATTGCTGACAATCACGGTCGTTGTGCTGGTCTGTGCGTTCGCACTGCACTTCAGCCCGCTGTTCGCGCTCATTCCGGCCGCGTTGCTGGCCGCGGTGCTCGCGTTGGGTGTGCGTGCGTCCAAGCAGGCCGTGGCGTGGGAGCGGAAGGTCGCCAGATACCATGCCAAGGTGAAGAAGCGTGCCGCCGCCGAACGCAAACGTGCGCAGGCGGAGCAGGCGGAACGTGCCAGACTGCGCGCGCAGGAGCTGGCCGAGGCCCGCAAGGTCGCCGACGAGCAGTTGAAGACCGATGTCGTTTCCGAGGGGGAGATTCGCCAGGCGATCGCCCGCGGCAAGGCCGATCGGGACGCCGCGGTGAAACGGCGCAAGGAAGAGATGTCTTCCAAGGAAGAGACGCAGACTGCCGAGAAGGCCGTCGACCAGACAGCCGAACGTGCGGATGCCGCGCCCGCTGACGTCAAGGAAGTGGGACTGTCCATCCACGATGAGCGAGACAATATGGCCGAAGAAGCCAAAACCGTTGCCGTCAAGTCCACGCAGGACTTGATTTCCTTCTCGTTGGGTGCGCCTCGCGACGGTGCCGACGTTGAGGTGGATGCTCCGGAAAGCATGGAGATCAAGTCCACCAAACAAGTGGCCAAGGCCGTGCCCGTCGAAACGCCTTCCGACGAGGCTGAGCCGTTGATTCCGCCAAGCGACGCAATGGGCAGCATGGATGCCGATGAGGCCGCCGCCCGCGTGGATGAGGGCGTGCACCTCAGAGAGGTCGACGTTCCGGGATTCCACGATGCCGAAGTACGTGCCGATGTGGAGGCTCCGGATGTGACTTCGGACTCCCTAGGCACCGGCCTGGAGGCCATTCTGGCCCGTCGTAGCGCCTGACGAAACGCTTGAACCGTTTTTTACAAAGCCTGGAACCGCATGGTTTCAGGCTTTTTTGATAATTTCTCTCAGAGCGTTAGCACTCGAGTTGGCAGAGTGCTAATAATCGCGCTAGGATAAGTCACAGCGCGAAAGGACGACGCCGTAAGTGATCGTCAGCCTCTTGCTAGCGGGTCCCGGCGCGGTAAGTATCGATTTCTCTTTAGAAAGAGGAGGTCCACAGTGTCGATCTCACTCACACCGTTGGAAGACAAGATCATCGTCAAGCAGGCGGAAGCCGAGACCCAGACCGCTTCCGGTCTGTTCATTCCGGACAATGCCAAGGAGAAGCCGCAGCAGGGCGAAGTCCTGGCTGTCGGCCCGGGTCGTCGTAACGACGCCGGCGAGCGTATCCCGGTCGACGTCAAGGTCGGCGACAAGGTGCTGTACTCCAAGTATGGCGGCACCGAGGTGCACTACCAGGGCGAGGATTACCTTATCGTCTCCGCTCGTGACATCCTGGCCATCCTCGGCTGAGACTAGCGCGTAGCTGTCGAAACCCCGTTTCCCGTATATTGCGATTCGCAAGGCTCGGGAGGCGGGGTTTCTGCGTTGTTCGGCGCCGATTTGCGCAAAACGTTGGAATTTCAACGATTTGGGCCGTTTTTGCTGTCGCGACACGCCGTATTTGCATTAGTCGGCCGGTCTGTGGCATACTAAACGGGTTGCCGGTTGGGGTTCAACCAAACAGGCAGCACGGCGGATTTCCCAAGCGGTCAAAGGGAACTGACTGTAAATCAGTCGCCTCGTGCTTCAGTGGTTCGAATCCACTATCCGCCACGCCTCGATAGCTCAGTGGTAGAGCACTTCCTTGGTAAGGAAGAGGTCGTGAGTCCGATTCTCACTCGAGGCTCTCATGGCGGGATAGCTCAGCTGGCTAGAGCGTACGACTCATAATCGTAAGGTCAAGAGTTCGAAGTCTCTTTCTCGCTACAAAGGCCGACGGAATGTCGGTATAGCAACGAACCACAAGAGGTGAACTAAATGGCAAGCAAGAGCGCCGACATTCGTCCGGGCATCACGCTGGCATGCACCGAGTGCAAGGAGCGTAACTACATCACGACGAAGAACCGCCGTAACACGCCGGATCGTCTTGAGCTCAAGAAGTTCTGCTCCCGCTGCGGCAAGCAGACCGTGCATCGCGAGACCCGCTGAGCGGAATCAAGCTTTCGAAACCCGACCAATTTGGTCGGGTTTTTTGTTACTCTGGAGCGTTATGACTAGTTTTGCAGATCTCACCACCATCGGCGTGGGCGGTCCTATCGCCACTTTCCTGGAACCGACCACGCGCGTCGGCGTCATCGAGGCCGTTGAGGAAGCCGATTCCCAAGGACTGCCATTGTGCGTGATCGGCGGCGGATCCAACATGCTCGTATCCGACACGCCGTTCGAAGGCGTGGTGGTCCGCGATGCGAGACGTTCCATCAGCGTGTTGGATGAGGCGGCTCCGGTCGAGGATGATGGGCGTGTCGTCCACGTGAACGCCGAAGCCGGCTGCAACTGGGATGATTTCGTCGATTACTGCGTCCGACTTGGACTGGAAGGCGTCGAAGGCTTGTCCGGCATCCCCGGCACCGTCGGCGCGTCGGTCGTGCAGAACATCGGCGCGTACGGTCAGGAGGTCGCCACCAGCGTCGACAGCGTCGAGGTTTGGGACCGCAAGGAACGTGCGGTAAAGGCGTTGCGCAACGATCAGCTCGCCTTCGGCTACCGCATGAGCGCGCTGAAAGCCAGCATGTACAGCGCTCCGGCGACTCCGGCCGCGGAATTTTTCCCGACGCCGCGATACGTGGTGCTATCCGTCACGTTCGCGTTGCGGCACAGCGATACGGGCGTGGTCGGTTATGGTCAGCTCGCCAAGGCGTTGGACGTCGCCGTGGGCGATCGCATGAACACCGCGGACATCCGCAACGCGGTGCTGAAGGTGCGTGCGGCTAAAGGCATGCTGGAAGACGCGCATCGCTATGCGTCGCCGGCCATGCAGGGCACCAAGAAGACGAATCTGGTCGATGTCGCTCTTGAATCGCAATCCAAGCAGAACGGCGATGACGGTCCGGACTTCAACCGCCATAGCTGCGGCAGCTTCTTCATGAACCCGATTCTCACGCCACAGCAGGCCGAGACGCTTCCCGAAGACGCGCCGCGCTTCGACGCGGCATTGCCGGGCGGCGGGCAGGGCGTCAAGACTTCCGCGGCCTGGCTCATCGACCATGCCGGCTTCCATAAGGGGTTCAAAATCAACGAAAACGCTCCGGCTGGCCTGTCCACGCTGCATACGTTGGCGTTGACCAATCGTGGGGGAGCATCAGCCGAAGATATCGCCCGCCTCGCCAAAACCGTGCAGGACGGCGTCGAGGCCGCGTTCGGCATCCGACTGGTGCCCGAGCCGGTCGTCATCGGCATGAATCTTAAATAGCGTCACGCACGCCGTCAATGTGACGAAAACGACTTATACTTGCGCCTTGTGCTCTAGAAGGTGGAGCGTGAAACCGCGCGGGCGGAAAGAAGAGAAGGACGAGACATGAACGTATTTCGCAAGAAATCCGTCGAACAGACGCTGGCTGAAACAGGTGAGTCCGGCCATGCGCTCAAACGCGATCTGACCTGGTGGGATCTTGCCATCATGGGTGTGGCCGTTGCCGTGGGCGCAGGCATCTTCTCCATCGGCGCGCAGGCGGCTGCCTTCCATGCCGGTCCGGCGGTGGTGCTGAGCTTCCTAATCGCAGGCGTCGTGTGCGGCGCCGCCGTGATGTGCTACGCCGAATTCGCCTCCATGATTCCAGTGGCGGGTTCCGCCTACACCTTCACCTACACCACCGTCGGCGAGATCGTGGCATGGGTGATTGGCTGGGATCTGATCCTCGAAATGCTCATGGCCGGTTCGGTCGTCTCCAAATACTGGGGCGTGTACCTCAACCAGTTCTTCGAGCTGATCGGCTGGAACATCAACACCAACATCGCCATCGGCTCGTTCAACTTCGACCTGGCTCCGGTCATCATCGTCGCCTTCTTCACCGCGCTGCTGGTGATGGGTACCAAGATCGGCGCCCGCGTGGACGGCGCGCTCACCATTTTGAAGATCGCCATCGTCGTGTTCATCGTGGTCGTCGGCTTCTTCTACATCAAGGCCGAAAACTTCACCCCGTTCATTCCGCCGAGCGAACCCGCAGCATCCACCGACGGCTCCGGCGTCTCCGCGGTCATGGAACAGCCGCTGTGGCAGTGGGCCACCGGCATGGCCCCCAGCATTTATGGCGTGACCGGCATCATCTCCGGCGCGGCACTCGTGTTCTTCGCTTTCCTCGGCTTCGACGTCGTGGCCACCGCTTCCGAAGAGACCATCAACCCCAAGAAGAACGTGCCGCTGGGCATCGGCGTGGGCCTCGGCTGATCATCGTGCTGTACACCCTCGTGGCCATCGTCACCACGGGCATGGTCTCCTATAAGGACCTTGCCAAACAGTCCGATCCGTCACTGGCCGTCGCGTTCAAGATGGTCGGCGCCGACTGGGCCGCGAAGATCATCAGCCTCGGCATCGTCATCGGCATGGCCACCGTGGTCATGGTGCTGCTGCTGGGTCTGACGCGAGTGGTGTTCGCCATGAGCCGTGACGGTCTGCTGCCTCGCGGTCTGAGCCATACCGGCAAGCATGGCACTCCGGTGCGCCTGCAGATCATCGTCGGCGTGGTCATGGCGCTGATCGCGGCCTGCTGCAACGTCGGCATCCTGTCCGACATGGTGAACATCGGCACGCTTTCGGCGTTCACGCTGGTGGCGATTTCCATTCCGATCATGCGCAAGAAGCGCCCCGACCTGGAACGCTCCTTCAAGATCCCAGGCAACCCGTGGGTGCCGATCCTGATCGCGATCGCCAACCTGTGGCTGATGGTCAACCTGAGCGTGCTCACTTGGATCCGTTTCGTGGTCTGGCTCATCGTCGGCTTCGCCATCTACTTCGGCTACGGCTACCGTCATGCCCGTCTCGGTGCCGGCGAACTCGAAGTTGCCGCGCAAGAGTAATCTGGAACAGTACACGTTGTTGTTGAGGAGGTAAGCATGCCGTACGTTGTTGCCCAGCCGTGTGTGGACGTCAAAGACAAGGCCTGTGTGACGAGTGCCCGGTCGATTGCATCTACGAAGGCTCCCGTTCCCTGTACATCAATCCGAACGAATGCGTCGATTGCGGCGCATGCGAGCCGGTGTGCCCGACCGAAGCCATCTTCTACGAGGATGACCTGCCGGACGAGTGGGCTTGGTACAAGGACGCCGCCGTCAGCTTCTTCGCCGAAGTCGGCGATCTGGGCGGCGCTTCCGCCGCTGGCCCGATCGGCAAGGACCCGGAGCAGGTCGCCGCGCTTCCTCCGCAGAACCAGTGACCATGGCTTGTTGAACCGTCGTGCCGTCCATTTTGCTCGTCGAGCGGATTTGGACGGCCGATTCGTTTTCTGGACCGGTTCGACTTCGACGTTTCCATGCGCCGAAGGCGAACCGGTTTTTCGTATGGACGGACGACCATGCCGTCGGGCCGATTGCCGTATGCTGGAGCATGGTTTGAGATTCCCGTTGGAAAAGGAGACTTACGGATGGGCTTTCATGAGTTCTCGTCACCGTACGATTGGTCGCGCATCGCATCCTACAAGCGCACGGCGAAGGCCGCGTTCGGCGGCATGATCGACCTGTCCGTCGGATCTCCCGTCGACCCCGTGCCGATTCGGTGCGCAAGGCGCTCGCCATCTCGTCGAACGATCCGAACGCGTACGGTTATCCCGTCACGGCCGGCACCGCCGATTTGCGTGACGCCATTCACGAGTGGTTCGCGGCCGCCCGCAATGTCGATTTGCGTGCGATTGGCGCCGATGTGGTGCCGACGGTCGGTTCCAAGGAAGGCGTCGCGTTGATGGCGTCGCTGCTGCATTTCGGCGAGGGCGATGTCGTCGTGCAGCCGAAGGTGTCGTATCCGACGTACGAGATCGGCACGCAGTTGGCCGGCGCGCAAACGCTGAAGGTCGACGACGTGGCGGATGCGGATTCCTGGAAGGATGTGCCGGGCGTCAAGGCCGTTTGGGTCAATTCGCCGTGCAATCCGACCGGTGAGGTGCTGTCCGCGGAACGGATGGCCGGTATTGTGCGTGCCGCGCGCGCGATTGGTGCCGTGGTGCTGTCCGATGAATGCTATGCGTTGATGCAATGGGAAGACGACGTTGCGGAAGCGGATGCGGATACACTTGCCTCCACGCCGTGCGCCTTGCGCGCCGATGTGTGTGGCGGGTCCGCCGAAGGCGTATTGGTGCTGTATTCGCTGAGCAAGCAAAGCAACATGGCCGGGTATCGTACGGCGCTTATCGCTGGCGATCGATCGCTGATCGGGCCGATGGCGGCATACCGCAAACAGATCGGGCAGATCATTCCCGGACCGGTGCAGGCTGCGATGGCCGCCGGGCTGCGTGACTTCGACGCGGTCAAGACCCAGCATGCCCGTTACCAGGAGCGTCTGGGCATGCTGGTGAGTGCTCTGCGCGCATACGGATACTGCACCGACATGCCGCAAGGCGCGTTGTACGTGTGGGTGAAAGCCAAGTCCGGCGACTGCTGGGAGGATCTGCGCCAGCTTGCCGAAATCGGCATCGTCGCCAGCCCCGGCGAGTTCTACGGAGCGCCGGAATACTTGCGATTCTCGCTACGGCCAGTGATGCGGCGATCGCCTCCGCCGCGGAACGATTGGCACGTTGACGGTTTGCTGACGATGGCCTTTTGACGAACGAAAGCGTTGAAAACAAAAAGGACCTCCGATTCGCTCGGAGGTCCTTCATTATGGCGGAGTCAGAGGGAGTCCAACGCCCATGCGTCTTATGGCTATGTGCAGCTGTTGATGTCGCTGATCCAGGAGTGGCGTGCGCTACTCAAGCGTCCGGAACTACCATTCATATTCGCCCAATTGCCGAACTATACTTTGGAACCCGATTGCGATTGGCCAAGGCTGCGTGATGAACAACGGCGCGCTTTGACGTTGTGGAACACGGCGATGGTGGTGACGATCGGATATGGAGAGGATAATGACCTGCATCCTTTGGATAAGCGCCATGTCGCGCAGCGCTTGGCAACGGCTGCCGAGTCGTTGGTTTATGGACGTGATCGCGAGCCGATGGGGCCGCTTCCTGTCATGGCGATTCACAAGGATGACGGCATTGAGATCTCCTTCATCCATACGGGAGGGGGATTGGTCTGCACAGGCGACGTGCCTTTTGACATCTTGGAGCCGGGAGGCTCGATATATCGGGTGAAGGCTCGTCGGTACGATTGCTATGGCGGTAACGGAACCGGGCGTGCGAGTGGCGCAGTGAGAGAGCTCTCCCCAGTACAGTGTCAGTTTGTCGGCCAATGAAGCTCGATGATAACGCTATTGCCGGGGACAGCGTAAATAGTTTTTGCAGTTAATCGTGTTTGGGCGGAAGCTGTAATTTCCTGCGTTTGGAATACTTAAATCTATTCGAAAGTTTCGTAAATAGTTGCATATAGAACTTTCGTAACAAAAAATTTAAGTATTTAGTTAAATGACTTGACTTTCTTGAAAGTCAAGTCATATAATCAAGCAATGCTTTGACTGAAATGCTAAAGCATTTACGAAACATGAAGATGTGTGTTCGTGCATGTCGCCAAGGGAGAAAGACTTTGTATTCCCACATCCGATATTGGATAAGGAGATTCAGCAATGAAGTTTGAATACCATGTCAAACCAACCGGCAGCGATGCTGCGTGCGGCGACGCGGAGCATCCGTTCGCCACGATTTCCAAGGCCGCGCAGATGGCCTCTCCGGGTGATACGGTAATCGTGCATGAAGGCGTATACCGCGAACAAGTCAATCCGAAACGCGGCGGTCTGAGTGAACATGAGCGCATCACCTACCGCGGAGCCGAAGGCGAAGCACGGCCGGTTATCAAAGGCTCGGAATGCGTGCAGGGCTGGACGGAATTGGCCGATCATCCGCATGTGTGGACGGTGGTGCTTGATAATACGATGTTCGGGGATTTCAATCCATTCGCGACCCCGATTTTCGGCGACTGGCTGGAAATGCCCAAGTTCGGCAAAGATCCGGACAAACATCTTGGCGATGTGTATCTCAACGGAGTTTCCTTCTTCGAATCGACGACGTTGGAAGGCGTATACGATCCGCAGCCGCGTGATACGGATGAGGATTTCGCGTTGAAGATTCCCTGCCTGTGCCGCATGTGGACCGTACACGTTATGTATGGCATGCCGAAGTGGACGAGAATGCCGGCACCACAACGATCTGGCGAATTTCCAAGGTGCCGATCCGAATGAGGAACTGGTGGAGGTCAGTGTTCGTCGCACATGCTTCTTCCCCTCCCGCAACCATGTCAACTACATCACCGTGCGTGGCTTTGAAATGGCGCAGGCCACTGGAGATTGGGCGCCGCCTACCTCGCAGCAGTGGGGCATGATCGGCCCGAACTGGTCGTATGGCTGGATCATCGAAGACAACGTGCTGCATGACGCCAAATTCTCCGCGGTGTCATTGGGCAAGGAAATCTCATCCGGCGACAACGAGTGGACGAAAACCGAGCGCAAGACCGGTTACCAGTACCAGTTGGAGGCCGTGTTCAAGGCCCGTCGCATCGGCTGGGAAAAGGGGCTGATCGGCGGTCATATCGTACGCAACAACGACATCTACGAGTGTGGACAGAATGCCATCGTCGGACATATGGGCAGCGCATTCTGCCGTATCGAGCATAACCATGTCCATCACATTGCGTTGAAGCGTGAATTCTTCGGATGGGAAGTCGCTGGCATCAAATTCCATGCCGCATTGGATACGGTCATTGCCAACAACAACATCCACGACTGCTCGCTGGGCATGTGGATGGATTGGCAGACGCAGGGCACACGCATCACGCGCAATGTGTTCCACGATAACGTCCGTGACCTCATGATTGAAGTGAGTCATGGGCCGTATCTGGTGGACAATAACGTTTTCGCCTCGCCGGTGATGTTCCAGAACTGGTCGCAAGGTGGTGCCTTCGTCAACAATCTGATTTGTGGCGGCATTGAACCGCATACCGTTCTCGACCGTTCCACGCCGTATCACTATCCGCACACCACCGAGGTGGCCGGGTGCGCTGTGGTATCCGGCGGCGATGAGCGTTGGCTGAACAACATGTTCGCGCCGCAACCGGTGAAACCGACTGTCGGTGAATATGGTTTGTCCGCCTACAGCGATTGCCCGATGTCGATGCATGAATACTTGGAACGCCAGCGGGCCATGTGGGCAGATCCTTCGCAGGGTGGTGGTGAGCGCAATCCTCTGCAGTCTCTATATGCGGGCGGCAACATCTATCTGTCCGGCGCACAGGGGCTGAACAAGCAGGAAGGTGCGGCCGACGATTCGGAGCGCATGCAGGAGGACGCCCCGTTCTTCGGCGGCACCGTCTCCACGAGCGTTGCGTGTGATGAGCCATGCCGGTGACATTGGTCGAAGAACCCGATGGACTGTATCTGCAGTGCACTGTGCCACAGGCCGTCGCCGATACCAGGATGCAGGTCGTCACCAGCGATATGCTCGGCGTGCCTCGCATCGTGGAGGAACGCTATGAACAGCCCGATGGCAGTGACTATGTGCTAGACACCGACTTGCTGGGACAAGCCTTGACCGCAACGGAACGCAAAGCCGGGGCGTTGAATGGTCTTGTCTCCGGAGAGAATCGCATCCGAATCTGGGAATGGAACAACTGATATGACAAATGCAACCGATACCAGCAAGACATTGGGCGAGTCCATGTTCGCACAGTGCGGATATGCCCAGGACGCCATCGATAAGCGCGTGTCACAGGTCTGGTATGAAATTTTCGAAGGTCCGAACAAATTCTATTGGGAGAACGACGAAGGCCTTGCCTATGTGATGGACACCGGCAACAACGATGTACGTACCGAGGGTATGAGCTATGCGATGATGATCGCCCTGCAATACGACCGTAAGGACGTATTCGACAAGCTGTGGGGCTGGGTAATGCGTCACATGTACATGAAGGACGGTCATCATGCGCATTATTTCGCATGGTCGGTCGCGCCGGACGGTACGCCGAACTCGAATGGTCCTGCACCTGACGGCGAGGAATATTTCGCGATGGACCTGTTCCTCGCCTCCCGTCGCTGGGGTGATGGCGAGGATATCTACGAATATTCCGCATGGGGACGCGAGATCTTGAGATATTGCGTTCATAAGGCGAACGCTACGACGGCGAGCCCATGTGGAATCCCGACAACAAGCTCATCAAGTTCATTCCGGAAACCGAGTGGAGCGATCCGTCCTACCATCTGCCGCACTTCTATGAAGTATTCGCCGAAGAAGCCGACGAAGAAGACCGTCCATTTTGGCATGAGGCAGCCGCCGCAAGCCGTCGCTATCTGCAGGCGGCCTGCGACGAGCGGACCGGCATGAAGCTGAATACGCGGATTATGACGGAAAGCCGCATGTTGACGAGTCCAATCATTGGCATTTCTATTCCGACGCCTACCGTACCGCGGCGAATATCGGACTGGATGTAGCTTGGAACGGTCTGCAGGAAGTGCTGTGCGACCGCGTCGCCGCGCTGCAGCGATTCTTCCTGACCCACGACCGTACTAGCGTCTACGCCATCGACGGCACCGCCGTGGACGAGGTCGTGCTTCATCCGGTCGGATTCCTGGCCGCGACCGCGCAAGGCTCACTTGCGGCGGTGCATTCGGCCCAGCCCGACGCGGAGCATAATGCCCGTGAATGGGTGCGCATGCTGTGGAATACGCCGATGCGAACCGGCACGCGTCGTTACTATGACAATTTCCTCTATGCTTTCGCCATGCTGGCGTTGAGCGGAAAGTATCGGTATGAATGATGATTACCTCAACTAATCCTACGGTCTACACGGATTTTCCTGATCCAGACATCATCCGGGTCGGAGACGTGTATTACATGGCCACTACGACTATGCATTTCACACCCGGGTGCGATATTCTGCGCAGCTATGACCTAGTGCATTGGGAATTCATTGCGCACGCATTGAATATCGTGGCGGATACCCCTGAAGAACGTTTGGAATGTGAAGGTGCCAACGCCTACGGTCGAGGCATGTGGGCGCCGTCACTGCGTTACCATCGGGGCACCTGGTATGTGTTGTTCGCCGCCAACGATACGCATACCAGCTATCTGCTGACGGCGGATGATCCATGCGGCCCATGGCGAAAGCGTGAGCTTGACGGCTTCTATCACGACAGCGGACTGTTCTTTGACGACGATGATCGAGCCTATGTCGTATATGGGCAGTCGACATTGCGCATCACGGAGTTGAATCCTGAATTAAGCGGGCCGATGCCGGGTGGGCTCGACCGGGTCATCGTACAGGACGATCCGCAGGCTGACCTTGGTTATGAGGCAGTCACCTATACAAGCATGATGGACGCTATTACGTCTTCACCTGTCACTTCCCGCAAGGCAAGGGCAAAACAGAAGCCTGCTTGATGGCCGAATCCTTGGATGGCGCTTTCGAAGCGCGTGAAATTATCGACGACGACCTGTCCTTCCACGGTTACGGAGTCGCGCAAGGCGGTATGGTGGACACTCCGGACGGCGACTGGTATGCATTCATGATGCAGGACCGCGGCGGTGTGGGACGCGTGCCGACACTGATGCCGATGCGGTTCGGCGAGGACGGATTCCCCGTCATCGGCGAGAACGGCAAAGTGCCGCAGTCGGTCAGCGTGCCGGCTGCAAGCTGTGCCGAACCTGTCGCGCCCATCAACGGCAGCGAATTCATAGCCCGGCATAACGCCGAAGGCGGAGTCGATGCCAACTGTCTGCAGCCATACTGGCAGTTCAATCACATCACACATGACGAATACTGGTCACTGACGGAACGTCCGGGAGCATTCCGCCTGCATTCCGGACGCATCAGCTCGAATCTCAATCATGCATGGAACACGCTGACGCAGCGCACGATGGGGCCGGTGACGGTGGCCGAAGTCACCGTCGACGCGTCGACATTGCATGATGGCGACTTCGCCGGATTGGCGGCGTTCCAAGGATGCTATTCCTACATCGCGCTTACGCGAAGGAACGGCCGCACGATGCTGACCGTCCAATACAAGCCGGTGAATGACGATTCCATCTTCTCCGACGATGATTGGGACAGTCCAGCCGTAACGGATGCGGAAATCATGGCGGATGCGGATTGCATGCGCCTGCGCGCGGTATATGATTTCACCGATTGCAAGGATGAAGTGACGTTCTTCTACCGCGATGCGGATATGCCGGAATCCGAATGGCGCCCATTGGGGACAGCGCACCGGATGGTCTTCAAAATGGATCATTTCACAGGTTGCCGTATCGGATTGTTCCTGTATTCGACAAAAGAGACCGGTGGAATCGCCGATTTTTACGACTTTGCGTATTCGACGCCGAATACGAAGGAAGGAGGGCGATGAAGCGACAGGCCATAGTGGCGCAGGGAACTGTCGAAGGCTTGGCGGCTGAAGATCAGGCATCACCGTGTTCCGAGGGGTCCCGTTCGCCCAGCCTCCCGTCGCAGTCTGCGCTGGCGTGCGCCGCAGCCGGCCCTGCCATGGGATGGTGTGCTGCAAGCCTTCGATTTCGGGCCTACCGCGATGCAGCCGACGCCGGGTGCCTCCGATGATTTCTATGATCGTGAATGGGGCACCGATCCGGCCGTGCCGATGAGCGAGGATTGCCTCTACCTGAATATTTGGACTCCGGCATTACGCGGATATGCGCGGATAGCATGGTAGCCTCCGAAAAGCTGCCGGTCATGGTCTGGATCTACGGCGGAGCTATCAATGCGGCGGCACATTTGAAAAGGAATTCGACGGCACACATCTCGCCGCGAACGGCGTCGTTGTGGTCAGTGTGGCCTATCGTCTGAATGCATTTGGGTTTATGACGCACCCTTTGCTGCATGAGGAGGCCGTAGAACGCGGCGACGGCGAACCATATGCGAATTTCGGATTCCTGGATCAGCGTGCCGGAATCCAATGGGTGAAGGAAAACATCGCGAAGTTCGGCGGAGATCCGGAAAACATCACGGTTTTCGGTCAATCGGCCGGTGCAGCCAGCGTCTTGGCCCAGATCTGCTCGCCGATGAATCATGGCCTGTTTCAGAAAGCCATCATGCAATCCGGCGCAGGCCTAGGGCATTTCAATGCGCGGCAGGACACGCTGGAGCATGCGCAGGCCAACGGAATCCGTCTGTTCGAAGCATTGGGTGTCTCCACGCTGGAGCAGGCCCGTGCAATCCCGGCCCGAACGGTATTGGAAGCCGCCGAGTCCCTGCCTGTTCCACCGGACAGCGGACGTGAAGATGACTGGTCGATGATTGTCAATTGGGCGCCATGCGTGGACGGCCTGTTCCTTCCCGATCAGGAGGAGCGTATCGTCGAGGGCTGCAAGGCCAACAACGTCGACATGCTGGTCGGCAACACGACCAATGAGTTCATCGCTTCGACTGAAGATGGGAAGCCTGTGCATGTCGGCCAGCTCGGCAATCTCACGCTGATCCGCAAATGGACCGCAAGCGGTGGGACCACGCCATACTACTATCATTTCGATGTCGCTATGCCGGGGGATGATGCCGGAGCCTTTCACTCGTCCGATCTGTGGTTCTCCTTTGGAAGTCTTGCGAAATGCTGGCGTCCGTTCGTTGGATGGCATTACGATCTGGCAAGGCGAATGGGGCTGTACTGGACCAATTTCGCCGCCAATGGCGATCCCAACGGAACGGACCGTGACGGAACGCCGCTTCCTGTATGGGATCCTTGCATCGGTGAGGAATACCCCGCCATGCATTTGTGCCAAGAACCGGGCATGCGGACGGATTGGCTTACCGAAACGGATCGAAAAGCATTCGGCCTGTGACGGCATGCCGTTGATGTATAAATACTGATATGTAAACAGGGACGGTCTTTGCGGATCGTCCCTGCCGCATAATGATTTGCCGTTGCGCGTGCAGGAGGATTTCGAGACTGATTATCCGACTTTTCACCGTTTCCGTCGTCTGGTCCGTCGGTGGCGTCTCGCGGAGCTCGGGCCATTAAAGACCCTGTTCGGCGTTGTGCAGGCTAGGAGCTGTTTGAAGTGTTCTAGGCCGGACGTTTCGCCGTATAGGGGCGTGTCTGCGTGGATTCCGTCGGATGTGGCGTCTCAATTGTTGGACGTTGCGGTGAGCGTGAACGGGGGTGATTATGAGGAAGACTGAACCCCCCGCTCATGACCATTGCCGACACGATGGCCTATTTGCAGTGCAGTCGTCGGCTGTCTTGTTGGGTACCAACTCGGGTACCTTGCTGGGTACCGGAAATGTTGGCATTGGCGTACATTTCCGTACATTCTCTGTTTGCGCCGTATGTCTTGAAATCGTTGGTATTCCGCCGTTTTGGCATGAAAAAAGGGCTTCCGGATTTCTCCGAAAACCCTCAAGGCGGAGTCAGAGGGATTCGAACCCTCGAGCCGCTAAACACGACTAACACCTTAGCAGGGTGCCCCTATCGGCCACTCAGGCATGACTCCACTGTTGCGTTACGACGCAACAGCATGTAACTATAGCATCTATCCGCGTGCGAAACACCATATTGTGAAAAAATGAGAGAAAAACGTGTGGTGATGTCAGTGGGACTCGAACTCGTGAGCCGTGTCGAGCGGTCTCATCGATATGCGACACGCCGGTGTGCCCGCAGGTTTCGCCATATTCGAACATTTGTTCCAAAACTGCCGAATCGTTGTCTATCATGGAATCATGAGCACGGCACCAAGAATCGCAGCGGCCAAACGTGACTGGGGTCACGATGAGGTCGGATGCACGGTGCTGCATATCGACATGGACGCTTTTTTCGCATCCCTCGAAGTGGCGCGGCATCCGGAATACGCCGACAAACCGGTAATCATCGGCATCGGCAACCGTTCCGTGGTGTCCGCGGCGAACTATGAGGCACGCAAATACGGCATCAATTCGGCGATGGCAAGCTCCCGGGCAAGAAAACTATGCCCGAACGGTGTCTTTCTGCCGGTGGACATCCACTACTACCGTGAGATGTCCCGACGTATCTTCACAGAGGTGTTCTCCCGCGTCACCGATCGCATCGAACAGGTTTCCGTGGATGAATGCTATATGGACGTCTCCGGCGCGCTGCTGCGGTGGAAGAGTCCCCGCGCCATCGGAGCTTGGATACGCGATCAGGTCGCCAGACGGTACCACATCACCTGTTCCGTCGGCATCGCGGCGAACAAGCTTGTCGCCAAAATGGCTTCGACCAATGCCAAACCGGATGGCATGCTCATGATCCCCGTGGCCAGACATGCCGAATTCGTGCAGATGATGCCGTTGCGTGGCATACCTGGCATCGGTCCGTCCTTGGAGAAACGACTGAACGCATGGGGCGTTGATTCCGTGGCTGACTTGGCGAAGATGAGCATGGAATCGCTTGAGCAGGCGACGGGGTCAGCCATCAGCGCGCGCGGGTTGTACATGGCGGCACGCGGATTGGATGACCGCCCTGTCGCACCGCGTGCGCAGGAGAAATCCGTCGGCGCGGAACGCACGTTCGACAAGGACACCCAAGACATGCGGCAGGTGACATCCATGCTCCGCTGGTGTTGCGATGATGTGGCCGGCACGCTGCGCAGACGAGGTTGATGGCGCGTAAGGTCATGGTGAAGCTGCGATTCCCGGATTTGAGCTATGCGACGAAAGGACATACGCTGGACTGTCCGACGGATGCGGCAAGCATGCTGTATCCGCAATGTGTCGCATTATTGCTGGCCATGATGGGCATGCCGGAAAGCTCTATCGACGCCATTTCGTTGACCAGACCGGTGCGACTTGCCGGCATGAGCGCGGGCGGTTTGGTCGAAGCGGCGGATGCGGCGGTTCAGCTTTCGCTTGATGACATGCTTGAAGAGCAGAACGAGGCGCAGCGGGGTCGTGGAACGGATGCCGAACCGTCGACCCAATCGGAACGGCTACGCGGTGCGGAAGCGGCATTAGACGCGGTACGGCTCAAATACGGTAAAGGAAGCGTGCGTCTTGGCATATGGCGTACGGGGCCATCAGGTAATCTTGAACATTGAGAGTGATGTGGAGCATGAGAAGAAACAGGGGGAGTGCCATGAGATACAGGGACAAGGCGGTGCATGCCCGCAACCCGGAAGTGCTGGTTGCAGGGCGTCGCAGGCTGGCCATCGTCGCAGCCGTCGTGCTTGTTGTATTGCTGGCGGTAGGTGGGTGGTTCCTGGCGCGGTGCTTGCGTTCATCACAGTCCCAAGCCGGGCAGGGGGCCGCAACGCAGATGAACGTGGCCAAGCAGAAAAAGCATGTGGTGAAAAAGGCCGAGCCAAAGGAACATCACGGCAATTCGCCGGACTGTCCGGATACCGATTGCATCGCCATGATGGTCAATGGCGATCTGCTGTTCCACCCTGGTCTGTGGGACAACTTCGCCGGTCCCAATACCGCGGCGACGGACGGTACGGCCTATGACTTCACCAGTCTGTTCGAACCGATGCGCAAGTACATCGATGCCTCCGATATCGCGGTGTGCGAATTCGAAACGCCGATCGCGCCTCGCGGTGGCCCCTACACCGGGTATCCGGTGTTCAACATTCCCTCGGAGGTCGCCGACGCGGCCGCCAAGGTGGGGTATCGCGCATGCACGCATGCGTCGAACCATTCGTGGGATCAAGGCGCGGATGGCATCACACGCCTGTGGGATACCCTCGACCAGGACGGCATCGCCCAGACGGGCTCCTACAAGACCGAGGAAGACTCTACCAAACCGCTGGTCATCGATTCCCCGACCGGTGGCGGCAAACTGGGCCTGATCGCCGGTACCGTGTCCCTGAACGCGCAAACCCCCGATTATGATTGGCGCGTCGACCGTCTGCGCGAGAGCGGCGATCCGAACCATCAGGCCGACATCGACAAAGCCGTGGCCAAAGCCAAAGAGGCCCGTAAACAAGGCGCCGACGTGGTGGCCATCGCCATGCATTCCGTGCAGGAATATCTTGACTACGCCGACTCGTGGCAGCAGTCCGAAGCGCATGAGCTGGCCGACACCGGTGCGTTCGACGTCATCTACGGTGCCGGATGCCACTGCGCGCAGCCCGTTGAGAACTACAACGGCACATGGATCATCTACGGTCTGGGCAACGCGGTGACGGTCACGTCCTACATTCCAGGCAACGAGGTCAACAACCAAGGCGTGACGGCCCGCGTCCAGTTCGCCGGCAAGAAAGGCGTGGCCGGCTCATGGCGGGTCAATCGCATCGATTGGGTGCCGACGGCCAATGTGCGTCAAGGCCAATACCAGTGGTGTCCGATTTCGGACGACCATCCGGATGGAGCCTGTTGGAACGAAACAGAAGATGCCAATCAGAGACAACGTATCTGGAACGTGATCTATTCCATGGGCGCGGACCAGAACGTGGTTCGCGAATGGAACATCACCGCAGAGCAAGCTGGTTCATCTGGAAAGTAGTTTCCCGTGGCAGAATATGCCTCGTATTCGTTAATCGACCTGTATGGAGCGTTTCCGCTCGTGATGTGAGGTGAAAGAAATGGATGGAGTTTTCGAGACCCAGCCGGACCGCACCGACTTGCCGCTGGTGGTCATGCCGGTGGTCATCGAATCGATGATCGGACCGTTCAAACAGAACTTCACGATGCTCGAAAACGTGGCCCGCGTGCGCATGTACGAGGATTTCACACTGGACGAGGACACCATCGTGGAACGCTGCAAGGATGCCGACGCGTCATGGTCATCGGATTCCACTGCGCCGATGCCATCCTCGACAGGCTCGACGCCAAGTGCTATGCGTTCGGAGGCACCGGCGTCGCCAGCTACATCAATCTTGAGAAAACCAAGGAACGCGGCATCCGCGTCTGCAACGTGCTGCATTACGGCGATCACGCCGTCGCCGAGCACGCCATGGCGTTGCTCATGGAACTGACCAGGCACGCCGGAGCGCTTGATATGCAGGTCAAGCAAGGCGATTGGGACGGTGCCGACGGTTTCGAACTGTTCGGCAAGAAGCTCGGCATCATCGGACTCGGCGGCATCGGGCAGACCGTGGCCGGCATCGCCAACGCTTTCGGCATGAAAGTATCCGCGTGGAACTCCCACGTGCCGGCACAGGTGTTCGAGAACCTGAATGTCACTCCGGTGGAAGACATGAACGAGTTGATCTCGAATTCAGACGTGGTCAGCGTGCATATGCCGTTGCTTGACTCCACCCGTGGCATCATCACGGCGAAGAACCTCGACGCGTTGCGTCCGGGAACCCTGTTCGTCAACACCGCCCGCGCCGAAGTCATCGAACCCGGCGCACTGCTCGCAAGACTTCAACGCGGAGACATTCCGGCGGCCTTGGACGTGTTCGATCATGAGCCGCTTGCCGCCGACGATCCTTTGTGCAAGATTCCCGGCATCGTGCTCACCCCGCACATCGCATGGCGCACCGACGGCGCGTATATCGGCATGACCAAGCAGGTGTCCAATCCATCGCCGCCTTCTTCAAGGGGGAGGAATTCAACGTCGTCGTCTGAAAAAATAACCGGGAAGCAGCATATGCGCGCGGTCGGTGAGGTTAGGTAGGTTGAACAGCATGCAGACCATACTCGATTCCGCCGATCGGCCGGCGCACGACGCCTTCGTCGAAAAGAAATCGGAATTCATCGGAGACGCCTGTCATATCAGCTCGTTGGATGAGGCGCTCGCTTTCGTTCAGACGATCCGTGACCAGCATCCGAAAGCCCGGCATGTCGCCTATGCCGCGGTGTGTGGTGGATCCGATGGACGTCTTGCGGAACGCATGAGCGATGATGGCGAGCCGTCCGGAACCGCCGGCAAGCCCATTCTCGACGTGCTGCGGGCAAACGAAATGACTGATTGCGTGGTCGCGGTCACACGGTATTTTGGCGGTATCCTGCTTGGTTCCGGCGGCCTGATCCGTGCGTATTCCACAGGTGCGTCAATTGCGGTCAAGGCTGCTTCCAAGGCGAAAATCGTACCGTGCGGCGAATATCAGGTAACTCTTGATTATCCGCAGTTGGGCAGCTTCCAGAATCTGTTGTCAACGGTGGAAGGCGAGCAGACCGACGCGCAGTACACTGACCGCATCGCCTTGACTGTGGTGGTTCCGCAGGAACAGGCGAATGTCTTCGAATCCCGAGTTGTGGAAACTTTCAACGCCACGGTCGTTCCGCAACTGGTGGGCACGTCCAACCGTCCGGTCAAAGTATGAGTTCACGTTGTGAGCCGCATGCATATAGTGTCGTAAGGTGAAAATATGAGTGATGAGAACGAGCAGCATGAGAATGATTCGCAGGCCGACGCTCGAACGCCGATGAGACCGTGGATTTCGAGCCGTTGACCGCCACATACGAGCGGCTCCGGCATTCCACTGATTCCACCGCATTAAGCGAGTTCGCCAGACGTCCGCTGCCGGACCGGAGCGACCAGGCGGCGTTCTCCCGTGCCACCGCATTGCTTGAGGCTGTGGCTGGCAACGCGCATACGCCGGTGGAGGACCGCGTCTTCCTTGCCGAAACCATGCCGTTCCCGAACATTCTGGTCAAGCTTTCCACCGACGAGTCTCCTGAAGTACGCAAAGCCGTTGCGGGAAACGCCGATGACAAGAACTGGCTGGTGGGCCGACTGACCAAGGATGAGTCGCCCGAAGTGCGTGCCACCGCGCTGCGCAACAAACGTACGTCTTGGAAAATGCGTCTTGAAGGCGCCGAAGATTCCACCATGGATTCCGACACGCTTGATTTCCTGGGCTCGTTGGGAACGCAGGTCGAACCGGACGCTCCGGTGGTGCTTGCGACCATGGTGCGCAGGGCCGTCGCCTTGAATCCGAATGTTTCCGATCGGATGCTCCAGCAGTTGGCGCAGGACGCTTCAAGCGACGTGCAGAAGGCCGCTCAACGGCAGCTTGCGGAAAAATAATTGCATACGTTGTCATTTTTATGAGATTCCTGCGCGTGGTGCGCATGTTTTGGTCCTAGACTGGGAGCCATGACAGAACAGACCGAAAACGCAACGCGTCTCGCCCGTCCGCTCATTCGTCTGGCAAAGCTGGTGGGTGTCGCCACCAGCTACGTCGGTATGAGCCATGATTACCACGAAATCGAAGACGATGTTCTAGTGGCGGTGCTTGGGGCGCTTGGTATTGACGCTTCCAACGATGAGGCGATCAACCAGTCCATCACATCCATCAAGTCCGAACGCGAAACGCGCGTGGTGGCTCCCACGGTGCTGCATGTCGTCGGCAAGGAAAGCAAGGTGGAGGTGCACGGCGGCATGTTCGATGTGCCGGAAGCCTCCATCACGTTGGAAAACGGCAAGCAATTCACGGGCAAAATCTCCCATGAGGCGGTGAGAAAATCGCCCATGAGATCAATGGCAGCTTCTTCTTCACGTCGTATCTCGTCCTGCCCGCCGATCTGCCCGAAGGCTATCACACCCTCGAGGTCACTGTCGGCAGCGAGACGGAGACTGCAACCGTTATCAGCGCTCCTGAGAAAATCGAACTGCTCGATGATATGAAGAACGGCTCCCTGTGGGGGTGGATGAGCCAGCTGTACTCCATCCGTTCCAAGGGATCCTGGGGCGTGGGAGACTTCGAAGATCTGAAGACCATGCTGGTCGAGGCTAAAAAGAAGACCGGCTCCGACTTCATGCTTATCAACCCGATGCACGCCGCGGAGCCGGTGCCTCCGCTGACGCCATCGCCGTATCTGCCGATTTCCCGCCGTTTCATCAATTTCAGCTACATCCGTCCGGAGTCCATGCCGGAATATCTCACGCTGTCCCATGAGGACAGGGCTGAAGTCGATGCGCTGCACGAGCAGGTCGAATTGCTGAATGACGACGCGCGGCTGATCGATCGCGACGCCATGTGGCGCGTCAAGAAGCATGCGCTGTGGGTCATCTACAAGGCCGGCCGAACCAAGGCTCGCCAGGCCGAATTCGACCGTTACCTCGCCGAATGCGGAGACGAGATCGAATCCTACGCCACCTGGTGCCTGTGCTACGACAAGTGGGGAGCTCCCTCCGACGACGCCGATAATTGGGTGCGCAAATACAACCGTGATTCCGAAGAAGTCGCGCAGTTGCGTGAGAAGTTCCCGGACACCCTTGAGTTCTACCGCTGGCTTGAGTGGGTCGCCACCGATCAGTTGCACGCGGCGCAGCAGGCCGCTCGCAAGGCCGGTATGAAGATCGGCATCGTCGCGGATATGGCCGTCGGCGTGCATCCGGCAGGATCCGATGTGTGGTGGAATCCGGAACGCTTCGCCAAGGGCGCCACGGTCGGTGCCCCGCCGGACATGTTCAACCAGCAGGGCCAGGATTGGAGCCAGCCGCCGCTTAATCCGATCGCCCTCGAACAGACCGGTTTCCGGGTGTACCGCGATATGGTGCACGGCATGTTCGCCAATGCCGGTGCGGTGCGTATCGATCATATCCTTGGTCTGTTCCGCCTATGGTGGATTCCGGAAGGCAAGCCCGCCACTGATGGCACATATGTGCATTACGATTCCGATGTCATGCTCGGCATTCTCGCGCTTGAGGCTTCCCGCGCTGGTGGCGTGGTTGTCGGCGAGGATCTGGGTGTCGTGCCGGCCTATGTGTCCAAGTCGCTGTCCGAACATGGCATTCTCGGTTGTGCCGTGGAATGGTTCGAACAGATGGACGGTGTGTTCCGCACTCCGAAGGATTGGCGTCCGTACGCACTGGCGTCCGTCAATACGCATGACATGCCTCCGGCGGCCGGTTACCTCGAATATGGCCACGTCAAGTTGCGTGAGCAGCTCGGCCTGCTGTCCGGTCCGGTGGAGGAATTCCAGAAGTCCGCAACCGCCGAGCACAATGCCATGCTGAACATGCTGGTCGAGGAGGGCTATCTCGACAAGGCTGCTCTGGATGACGAAGCCGCCAACGAAAACGAGATTGTCGACGCGCTGTACCGTGGTCTGAAAGGTTCGCCCTGCAAGCTCATGGCCGCCTCCATCGTCGACGCGGTCGGTGAGAAGCGCACGCAGAACCAGCCGGGCACCAATAACGAGTATCCGAATTGGCGTATTCCGCTGGCCGATGGCGAAGGCAACGTGGTGCCGCTCGAAAAGCTCTTCGACGAACCGCGTCTGCAGGAGATCACCGCCATCATGCGTGGCTGATCTTCTATAGGCGATTCCATGGGGTGTCCACAGGTCCGACGGTCTGCGGACACCCTTGTTTTTCGTGTTGCCGAATGTCAAGGCAGGCGATATACTAGTAGACTGTTGTGTTTCCTACGGGGTCCTTCAAAGCGCTTTTCCCACTCGCCATCGAGGACTTTCAGGGAGCCCACGGATAATGAGACCTGAAAAACGGCATTATTCCGCGCCCAACCAACGCGTGTAATGCTGATGGATGGTCCGGAACACAATATATAGAAAAGGTACATCGTGAAAACTTTCACTCCGAAGCCAGCTGATCTGACTCACGACTGGTACGTCATCGACGCCACCGACGTGGTGCTCGGTCGTCTCGCCACTCAGGCGGCAACCCTGCTGCGTGGCAAGAACAAGCCGACCTACGCTCCGCACGCCGATTCCGGCAACCACGTGATCATCCTCAACGCCGACAAGATCGCTCTGACCGGCAACAAGTTGGGCAAGGAACTGTACATGCACTCCGGTCGTCCGGGTGGCCTGCGCCGCGATAGCTACGCCCAGCTGCTCAAGACCAACCCCGAGCGCATCATCAAGTCTGCCATCAAGGGCATGCTGCCGAAGAACCGTCTGGCCAAGGTTCAGCTGGATCGTCTCCACATCGTTCGCGGTGCCGAGCATCCGTACGCTGGCATGAAGCCGCAGGTTTTCGAGATCGCTCAGGTCTCGCAGCAGGCTAAGTGAACCGAAGGGAGATAAGAAACATGGCTGAAAACACCAACGACTCCGCGGTTCTCGAGACCGAAGAGGAGCTCACCTCGTACACCACCGAGACCAACGCTGGCGCTGGCACCGGTACTTCCACCATCGCTCCGGGCTACGCACCGGTCGTCGTAAGGAAGCCGTCGCCCGTGTTCGCCTGGTTCCGGGCACCGGCAAGTGGACCATCAATGGTCGCACCCTGGAAGAGTACTTCCCGGCCAAGCTGCTGCAGCGTGAGGTCAACTCCCCGATCGTTCTGCTCAAGCTCGAAGGCAAGTTCGACGCTATCGTCCTCGTTGACGGTGGCGGCACCACCGGCCAGGCTGGCGCAATCCGCCTGGGCGTTGCCCGCGCTCTGAACGCTATCGATCGTGATGCGAACCGCGCCGCCTGAAGAAGGCTGGCTTCCTGACCCGCGACGCCCGCGTCGTGGAACGCAAGAAGGCTGGTCTGCACAAGGCACGTCGCGCTCCGCAGTTCTCGAAGCGCTAAAGCTTACAGCAAGCTTTATTCGAAACCCCTCGGAAACCTATGGTCTCCGAGGGGTTTCCTCGTTATTGTGGGCAAGCGTTAGATGCGTTGGGCGCAATGGGCTCGTTAGATGTGTTGGACGTATCTGGCAGACGTTGCAGATGAAGCATCCGCATCTCCCTCATTCGCGCCCACCCGTTACCGGACGTTTCGGATGGGCCGTTTGCGTATTGATGTATGCGCCGATTCGTTGCGCCGTCCGCTGCGCGTCAATCCGTCGAAATCTGCTTCATCGCGCTGATGCTCAGAGCCGGCAGCGTCCACAGGTCGGATCGTCCTCGGACAACCCGTCGTCCGCGGAGTTCAGACTGTCGGCATTCTCATCCATCTGCCAATACATGGTATTGAGACGCTGCAGATGGTTGCGGAATCGCCCGGCAGGTTTGTCCTCCGCTTCCTCATCGAACTCGGCCAGCTTCTCGATCTGCGTGCCCTGTCCGGGATATTCGCCGGCGATTTCCGCCGAGGACCAGATCATTTCCCATTCGATGTCGTTGGGCAGATGGAATCTGACGTTCTCGTCGGACCCATTGACCAGAATGAGCAGGCTTGGCTCGTCGGGGGAGAGCAGCTGCATGGCGAACGATCGGACCGAGGGATTCGTCCAATCCGCATCATGCGGCGTCTTTCCGTTCGGCAGGAACCAGTGCACGCGGTCGATTTCTTCAACAGTCCGATTTTGCTCAGTCGGGTGAAGAAATCCTCATGGTTGTAGAGGTCCCGGGCCTTTCTCAGCGCTATCAGCCGGGAAGTGAGGTTGAACAGCTTGAGCTCCGCGGTCTGCTCGGTGCTGTACAGCCAATCCCAATCCAGCCATGTGGTCTCATTGTCCTGCGTGTAGGCGTTGTTGTTGCCGTTCTGCGAGTTGCCGAATTCGTCGCCGGCAAGCAGCATCGGCGTGCCCAGGGAGAGCAGCAGCGTGCCCAGCATGTTCATGATGGCCCGTTCTCGTTGCTGTGTGATGATCGGATCACTGAACGGGCCTTCATGTCCGAAATTGACGGAATGGTTGTTGTCGCTGCCGTCCCGGTTGTTCTCTCCGTTGGCTTCGTTGTGCTTATGCCGATACTGGGTCAGATCGGCGGTGGTGAAGCCGTCGTGGCATGCCACGTAGTTCACGGATGCGGTCGATCCGCGTCCGGGGTCGGTGGCGAACAGATCGGCTGAGCCGCATAGGCGCGTGGCCATGGACTGCATGGTCATGTCGCCGGTTTCACCACCACGTGCACGTTCCACATCGGTCAGCCAGAAGGTGCGTGTGCAATCGCGGAAGCGGTCGTTCCATTCCGCGAAGGGGATGCCGAATTGTCCCGTTCTCCAGCCGTTCGGGCCGCAATCCCACGGTTCCATGATCATCTTGAGGTTGCCGAGCAGCAGATCGGAGCGCAACGCGTACAGGAACGGGTGGTATCGCGTGAATTCGCCGTCAAGACGCGCCAGCGTCGCCGCAAGATCGAATCGGAATCCGTCGATACCAATGCGTTTGGCCCAATAGCGCAACGAATCCACGGCGAACGTGGTGACGTGCGTGTTGGTGAAATCAAGCGTGTTGCCGCAACCGGTGGTGTCGTACAGGCGGCTGATCTTGTCTTTGGTGCGTCGGTAGTACGAGAGATTGTCAAGGCCTCGCCAGCAAATGGTCGGGCCTTCGGGGCCTGATTCGCAGGTGTGGTTGTACACCACGTCCATGATGACCTCGAAACCGGCCTCATGCATGGCCCGCACCATGTCGATGACCTCCTGCCGCACGGCGCCCGCTCCCGCTTCCTGCGCCTGCTTGGTGGCGTACGAGGCTTCGGGGGCGAAGTAGCCGAGCGTGGAATAGCCCCAGTAATTCGTGCGATTGCGTTCCTGCAGGAACAGTTCGGATTGCTTGGCTTGGATGGGCAGCAGTTCGATGGATGTCACGCCGAGGTCCTGCAGATAGGAGAGCGTGGCCGGATGGGCGAGGCCGGCATAGGTGCCGCGAAGTTCTTTGGGCAGCCATGGCGCGTTGGCGGTGAATCCTTTGACGTGCAGTTCGTAGATAACCGTTTTGCTCCACGGAACGTGTGGATGCGAGGGCTCTCCTACGTGTTTGTCGATGGCGCGGTCGTCTATGGCTACGGAAACGGGCATGCGCCTACCGAGTCGATGGTGCTCATCGGTCCGAAGGGGGAGCCTTTGACCTTGCCGTTGACGATTTCGCATTCGTAGGCGAATGCGCCTGGATCGAGTTTCATCGATCCTTCGATGCCTTTGGCGTATGGGTCAAGCAGCAGCTTGTAGGGGTTGAAGCTCACGCATGATTGGGATCCCATGGGCCGTTGACGCGGTATCCGTATTGCATGCCTTCCCAAGCTTTGGAAGGTGCACATACCATAGTCCGTAATTCGGTCCATCCATATGGAACAGGGTTTCTCGCAGGTTCAGCGAGGGGATGCGTCTGGTGCAGATGCGTTGTGTTTTCGCCTGCTCGATGAACGACACGTCAGGCTCGTTGAACAGGCGTACGGCATCGGCGTAGAAGGCGCTGGGCTGGTTGAGCGGTTCGAGCACGCAGAACCACACTTGATCGGCGGTCTCGGAACGGACGACGGCGTCCGCACCACCGTCATCGGTGAAGTAGAGTCCGGGGCGGGTTGCGTATCGGTGCAGGGGTGGATTCTTCATGTCTCCATTGTAAACGCCGGAATACGTCGATTGTTCGAGCGAGGGTCGTTGCGCGACGTTGTGTTTTCGATGTGATTTCTTTTTGATTTTTATGGGCGATTGTTGTCTCTTGTCGCCGTCTCGATGATGCGGAAGCCTTGGAAATAAGCGCGACACGCTTTGTAAAGAACTTTACAAAAAGCAATTTGCAAAACTTTTTGGAAAAGCGTATAGTGTGAGATATCGCGCAGGGGGTCTGCGGGAAGCAAAAACAAAATCTTTCAGTGAGGAAGGAACAATCATGAAGGCTTTGGTTCTGACTGGCATCAAGCAGTTCGAGATCCAGGAACTGGACACTCCTGAGATTCAGCCGAACGAGGTGCTGATCAACACCGCTTACGCAGGTGTCTGCGGCACCGACCATGACCTGTACGCCGGCCGTCCGGGCTCCGCTCCGGCCGTTCCGCCAATCATCCTCGGCCATGAGAACTCCGGTGTCGTCGCAGCCATCGGCTCCGAGGTCACCAACGTCAAGGTCGGCGACCGTGTTGCCGTCGATCCGAACATCTATTGCGGCCAGTGCGAGTACTGCCTGACCCAGCGTCCTGAGCTGTGCGATCACCTGAGCGCCGTCGGCGTCACCCGTAACGGCGGTCTGGCCGAGCGGTTCACCGCTCCGGCCACCGTGGTCTACAAGCTGCCGGACAACGTCTCCCTGCGCGACGCCGCCGCCATCGAGCCGGTGTCCTGCGCCGTGCACGGCCTCGACCTGCTCAAGCTGCGTCCGTACCAGAAGGCTCTGGTCATCGGCGACGGCTTCATGGGCAGATCTTCGCCCAGCTGCTGCAGGCCTACGGCGTGCACCAGGTGGACCTCGCCGGCATCTTCGACGAGAAGCTGCAGCGCAACAAGGAGCAGTTCGGCGTCACCGAAACCTACAACACCACCCGCGAGCAGATTCCGGCTGATTCCTACGACGTCATCGTCGAGGCCGTCGGCCTGCCGACCACCCAGGCCCAGGCTGTCGCCGCCGCCAAGAAGGGCGCTCAGGTGCTGATGTTCGGTGTTGGCCCGCAGGAAGCTCACTTCGAGATGAACACCTACGACATCTACAAGAAGCAGCTGACCATCCAGGCTCCTTCATCAACCCGCTGACCTTCCGCGACGCCATCTCGCTGGTCTCCTCCGGCAAGATGAACATCGGCGGCCTCATCAGCCACGAGCTCGAGCTCGAGCAGGTGCAGGACTTCCTCGACGGCAAGATCGCCGGCGTTTCCAAGGCCGTCGTCAAGGTTGGCAAGTGACGTCGCAAACGGTTTTGCGACTGTTCTGAAAATCGTGGCCGCCGCACGTTACCTCTCTCGCGGCGGCCATCGCTTTGTATAAACCGGGTGCATGGCAAGGCGGCCATGACACCTGACCCCCGAATAATCCATATTGATTCGTACGATTTTCTCATAGTTGAGAGATGTATCGGGTAAGGGTGCTCGCATGATTAAGATTCTTGAACGACTTGGCGTTCCTCGCACGTTGATGCTTGGCTTCCTCGCCGTTGCCATCTTCATGACCGGTGATGGTTTCGAACTGACATTTCTGTCGAAATTCATGGTGGATCAGGGATTCACCTCGTCCCAGGCCTCGCTGCTGGTCACCGTGTACGGCCTGTTCGCTGCCTTCGGCGGATGGTCGGCAGGTGTGCTTGCCGAAATGTTCGGCGCGCGCAAGGTCATGATGTTCGGCGCGTGCTGGTGGATCGGCGTGCATCTGCTGTTCCTCGGCGTGGCCATTCCAAGCCATATCTATCCGTTGATCCTGTGCCTGTACGCCATCCGTGGCATCGGCTATCCGCTGTTCATCTACAGCTTCGTGGTGCTGATGGCTCAGTACATTTCGCCATCGCGACTCGCTTCGGCAACCGGCTTCTTCTGGACCTGCTTCTCGCTGGGCATCGGCGTGTTCGGCGCTTATCTGCCGAGCTTCATCATGCCGATCGTCGGCGAATACAAGACCTTCTGGTTCGCTCTGCCGTTCTCCATCGTCGGCACGCTCATGTGCTTCTTCTTCGTACCGAAGAACAAGGTCGTCAAGGGCGAGGGCTTGAGCCGTAAGGAACAGCTCAAGGAACTGGCCGAAGGCGCTACCATCCTCGTCACCAACCGCAAGATCCTCATCTGCGCCATCATCCGTATCATCAACAACCTGCTGCTGTACGGCTTTCCGGTCATCATGCCGCTGTACCTGTGCACCACGCACAACGGAGGCATCAACATCTTCAAGACCGAGGAATGGATGCGCATCTGGGGCTTCGTGTTCGTCATCACCCTGATCTTCAACACCTTCTGGGGCTGGTTCATGGACCGCTTCGGCTGGGTATGGCCGATGCGTTGGTTCGGTTGCGCGGTGCTCGCCGTCGGTTCCGTCGCCTTCTACTACATTCCGCAGTGGTTCGGCGCGAACGCGGTGATGATGATCATCGCCTCGATCATCGTCGGCATCGGCACCTGCGCCTTCTCCTCGCTGCCGACCATCATGACGCTGTATGCCGGCGAAGGCAAGCAGGCGCGGCACTGTCCGCCTACAACCTTGCGGCTGGTCTGACCACGTTTGCCGGCCCTGGCATCGCCACCATCCTGCTGCCGACCATCGGCTACGGCGGCGTGTGCTGGACGTACGCGGCCCTGTACGTGCTGGCGTTCATCCTGACGCTGTTCATCCGTCCGCAGCAGCCTGGCTTCGACAGCCACGGCCACCGCATCAAGAAGTCCGCCGACTCCGTCAAGGAAGTCGCGGCCGAAGCCAAGGAAGATGCGCCTGCCGTCGCCTGACCCCGTCCATGTCGGGCGCCTGCCCCACGGGCGTCCGACACTTTGACAAAACACAACAATTTTCAAGTACCATTGCCCACGCATAACCCACAATGAAGGAGAACATCATGAGCAAGCCCATGACCGCATTCACCACTGATTTCCAGCATTCCGGCATGGTCGCCAAGGATTTGGACGAGACCATCGCCTTCTACACCGAGAAGCTCGGCTTTGAGGTCGCTGGCATCTTCCACAACGGCGAGAACCGCTGCGCCTTCCTGCGTTACGGCCACCTGACCATCGAGACCTGGGAGGGCGAGCCGGCCCCGATGACCGCCGGTGCCATCAACCACTGGCTTTCGACACCCCGGACATCGAAGCGGCCTTCGAAAACGCCAAGGAACTCGGCCTGAAGTTCAAGGACACCGAGATCCAGCACATCGACAGCTTCTGGGAGCACGGCATCCGCTTCTTCAACGTGTACGGTCCGAACGGCGAGACCATCGAGTTCTGCCAGATCGTCTGATTGTTCGGCTGATAAAGACGAGGGGCGTTCCCATCCACAGCAACGGGATGGGAACGCCCCTCGTCTTTGTGTATGTGTTTGCATACGCGTTTTTCGCGCGTATGCAAACACATATTGCGCGTGTGCCGTCACACTTCCGTGTTGCAGACGTCCGTGACGTAGGACTGCACGAATCGCAGCGCGGCGCCGATGATGTTCTGGTCTTCCACGCACAGGCTCTTGCGCAGCGTGAAGCGGGTGTCGTGGAACGCGCTTTTCTCATCGATTAAGGACTTGAGCCTGTCCATATCGTCCGAATCGAGATACCGTGCCGCTTCGCCGCCGATGATGATGTCGCCGGCAAGCAGCGCGCGGATGTTGCTTACGGCCTGTGCCACGTTGGCAAGCCAATGGTCGAAGCGCTTGCGATGATCGTGCTCGCCCTGCCTCAGCACGCTGAAGAATCCCGACAGGCTTTCGCCGTCCTCCAGCAGGGTCTCCGGCGAGCAGTACGTGTCCATGCAGCCGTATTGGCCGCAGTAGCATTTGTTGCCGCCGGGCACAAGCGTCATATGTTCGATGACGCCGTTGCGCAGGTTCGGCCCCTGATAGAGCTGTCCGTCGATGATCACCGCGCCGCCGGGGCGCATTTCCAGATAAACGCAGACCGCGTCGCTCAGCGCGTGGTCGAGCCAGAGTTCGGCCATGGCCGAGGCGTCGGAATCGTGGATCATGATGCTGGGATAATGCACGTTCTGCGCGATGGTGCCCAACTTGACGCCGGTATTGCCCATGATGCTGCCGAAGCTGATGGTCGTTCCGTCCGCGGAGACGATGCCCTGGATGGCGAAGGCGACTCCTAAGACGTCGGTGCCGCCACGTTCGATCTTCTCCGCGAAATCGTTGATGATGCCGCCGATCTTCTGATAGTAAGCATCGGTGTTGCGGTAGGGGAGCGCGGTATGGTGCCGTGCGATGACGCCGCCGTGCAGATCGATGGCGCATAGATTCAGGCTATTGGAGCGCATGGAGACGCCGATGGCTGCTTTGAACCGGGACTTGAACACGAAGGTCTGCGCCTTCCTGCCGCCCGTGGATCCCAGTTGCTCGCCTTTGCCTACAAGACCTTCCTGTTCTAGCGCGCGCAGATTCTGGGTGATGGTGGGCAGACTCAGTCCGAGTTCCCGTTCCAGAACCTGTTTGGTCGCGGGGCCGTTCGCGTACAGATATCTGGTCAGGGCTCGCTTGTTGAGCTCCTTCACTGCCATGGTCGGCGCGGCTTTCATGTCTGCTCCTTTGCGGATGATGTATTACTTCGTCCGATTATACCTTTACAAAAGTATTTTTAGGAAGTTCGCGCGTTTTGCAACAAAAATAAAAGACTTTAAAAAAAGTCGTTTAGAAAATAGCGAAATTGACGTTTGCGAAGTTGACTTTAAATGAACAAAACGTATCAAAACGGTGTTGAAAATAGGTTAAATGTTCGGAAAATAAGGCAAAAAGAACAAAAAAAGATAGTAACTGAACATAAAACACACGACACGACGAAGAATATACAACGCGATTTTTCTCAGGTATATTGTGACTCAGGTCACAAGGTGATCAGCAACGCACCGTTCATCGCAAGATGAATGGATATAACTGAAAACACCTTTGCTATTCCCCAAAGAATCGAGGAGGACTTCAAGTGGCAGACGCAAAGAAGGAAGAGCCGACCAAGCCGACTCCGGAAGAGAAGCTCGCCGCAGCCGAGGCTGAGGTCGACGCTCTGGTCAAGAAGGGCCTGAAGGCTCTTGACGATTTCGAAAAGCTCGATCAGAAGCAGGTTGACCGTATCGTCGCCAAGGCTTCCGTCGCAGCGCTGAACAAGCATCTGGTGCTCGCCAAGATGGCCGTCGAGGAGACCCACCGTGGTCTGGTCGAAGACAAGGCCACCAAGAACATCTTCGCCTGCGAACACGTCACCAATTACCTGGCCGGACAGAAGACCGTCGGCATCATCCGCGAAGACGATGTCATGGGCATCGACGAGATCGCCGAACCGGTCGGCGTCGTCGCCGGCGTGACCCCGGTCACCAACCCGACCTCCACCGCCATCTTCAAGTCGCTGATCGCACTGAAGACCCGCTGCCCGATCATCTTCGGCTTCCACCCGGGCGCGCAGAAGTGCTCCGTAGAAGCCGCCAAGATCGTGCGTGACGCGGCCATCGAGGCAGGCGCTCCCGAGAACTGTATCCAGTGGATCGAGCACCCGTCCATCGAAGCCACCGGCGCCTGATGAAGCATGACGGTATCGCCACCATCCTCGCCACCGGTGGTCCGGGCATGGTCAAGGCCGCATACTCCTCCGGCAAGCCGGCCCTCGCGTCGGCGCTGGCAACGCTCCGGCATATGTCGACAAGAACGTTGACATCGTGCGCGCCGCCAACGATCTGGTGCTCTCCAAGCACTTCGATTACGGCATGATCTGCGCCACCGAGCAGGCCATCATCGCCGACAAGGAAGTCTACGCTCCGCTGATCAAGGAACTCAAGCGTCGCAAGGCCTACTTCGTGAACGACGAAGAGAAGGCCAAGCTCGAGCAGTACATGTTCGGCTGCACCGCATACTCCGGCCAGACCCCGAAGCTCAACTCTGTGGTGCCGGGCAAGTCCCCGCAGTACATCGCCAAGGCCGCAGGCTTTGAGATTCCGGAAGACGCCACCATCCTTGCCGCTGAGTGCAAGGAAGTCGGCGAGAACGAGCCGCTGACCATGGAGAAGCTTGCTCCGGTCCAGGCCGTGCTGAAGTCCGACAACAAGGAACAGGCCTTCGAGATGTGCGAAGCCATGCTCAAGCATGGTGCAGGCCACACCGCAGCCATCCATACCAACGATCAGGCTCTGGTCCGCGAGTACGGCCAGCGCATGCACGCCTGCCGTATCATCTGGAACTCCCCGAGCTCCCTCGGCGGCGTGGGCGACATCTACAACGCCATCGCCCCGTCCCTGACCCTGGGTTGCGGCTCCTACGGCGGCAACTCCGTGTCCGGCAACGTCCAGGCAGTCAACCTTCTCAACATCAAGCGCATCGCTCGGAGGAACAACAACATGCAGTGGTTCAAGATTCCGGCCAAGACCTACTTCGAGCCGAACGCCATCAAGTACCTGCGCGACATGTACGGCATCGAAAAGGCCGTCATCGTGTGCGATAAGGTCATGGAGCAGCTCGGCATCGTTGACAAGATCATCGATCAGCTGCGTGCACGTTCCAACCGCGTGACCTTCCGTATCATCGATTATGTCGAGCCGGAGCCGAGCGTGGAGACCGTCGAGCGCGGCGCCACCATGATGCGCGAGGAGTTCGAGCCGGATACCATCATCGCCGTCGGCGGTGGTTCCCCGATGGATGCGTCCAAGATCATGTGGCTGCTGTACGAGCACCCGGAAATCTCCTTCTCCGATGTGCGTGAGAAGTTCTTCGATATCCGTAAGCGCGCGTTCAAGATTCCGCCGCTGGGCAAGAAGGCCAAGCTGGTCTGCATCCCGACTTCTTCCGGCACCGGTTCCGAAGTCACGCCGTTCGCTGTGATCACCGACCACAAGACCGGCTATAAGTACCCGATCACCGATTACGCGCTGACCCCGTCCGTCGCCATCGTCGATCCGGTGCTGGCACGTACTCAGCCGCGCAAGCTGGCTTCCGATGCTGGTTTCGATGCTCTGACCCACGCTTTTGAGGCTTATGTGTCCGTGTATGCCAACGACTTCACCGATGGTATGGCACTGCACGCTGCCAAGCTGGTTTGGGACAATCTCGCTGAGTCCGTCAATGGCGAGCCGGGTGAGGAGAAGACCCGTGCCCAGGAGAAGATGCATAATGCCGCCACCATGGCCGGCATGGCTTTCGGCTCCGCCTTCCTCGGCATGTGCCACGGCATGGCCCACACCATTGGTGCACTGTGCCACGTTGCCCACGGTCGTACCAACTCCATCCTTCTGCCGTACGTGATTCGTTACAACGGTTCCGTGCCGGAGGAGCCGACCAGCTGGCCGAAGTACAACAAGTACGTCGCTCCGGAACGCTATCAGGAGATCGCCAAGAACCTTGGCGTGAACCCGGGTAAGACTCCGGAAGAGGGAGTCGAGAACCTGGCCAAGGCTGTTGAGGATTACCGTGACAACAAGCTCGGTATGAACAAGAGCTTCCAGGAGTGCGGTGTGGATGAGGACTACTATTGGTCCATCATCGACCAGATCGGCATGCGCGCCTACGAAGACCAGTGCGCACCGGCGAACCCGCGTATCCCGCAGATCGAGGATATGAAGGATATCGCCATTGCCGCCTACTACGGCGTCAGCCAGGCGGAAGGCCACAAGCTGCGCGTCCAGCGTCAGGGTGAGGCCGCCACGGAAGAGGCTTCCGAGCGCGCATGAGTCACCTCGCATATATAGGTCATCGATATTGATTTATATATAGGGTACTTGCGTTACATCGATAGACGCTATCGATAACGAGGAATTCGGTTGGATTTGTTCAATCGAATTCCTCGTTTTTATATATAGAAAAGCATTTTCGGATGATGCTGCATCATGATCGCAACCGACGATCAGCAATGTGCATCGCATTCGTTTTCAAGGACTTGAAAAACGGGACTTGAGACTGCGACACGCGAGGATTTCTTAAGACTACCCCTGATGCTTAAATAAAGAAGTTGCCTGATTTTAGGGCTCGCAAATTGTAATTCAAAAAGCGAGCGTGGCACAGCGGCTCACTCCGGTGAGAAGCTGCATGGCTGCGCACTGATGTGGTATGGCCACGGAACTTCCACGGTTCCGGGGGTCTTCTGCGCCGGTGCCCTTGGAAGCAGGCTGGTAAACAGTAAATAACGAATCGCTAGAAAGGGCGGAAGGCAATGGCGGGACAGAAAATCCGCATCAGGCTTAAGTCCTATGACCATGAGGTCATCGACCAATCGGCGAAGAAGATCGTCGAAACGGTGACGAACGCGGGCGCAACTGTGGTTGGCCCGGTTCCGCTCCCGACCGAGAAGAACGTGTTCGTCGTTATCCGTTCTCCTCACAAGTACAAGGATTCTCGCGAGCATTTCGAGATGCGCACTCATAAGCGTCTCATCGACATTGTGGACCCGACCCCGAAGGCCGTGGACTCCCTCATGCACATTGATCTGCCGCAGACGTGAACATCGAGATCAAGCTGTAAGGGAGGAGGGAACCATTATGTCTAATCGCACCGCACTGCTGGGCAAGAAGCTCGGTATGTCTCAGGTCTGGGACGAGAACGGTTTCTTCGTTCCTGTGACCCTCGTTGACGTGTCCACCAACGTGGTGACCGCTGTCAAGTCCGAAGAGTCCGACGGCTACAAGGCTGTTCAGCTTGGCTACGGCCAGGTTGACCCGACCAAGGTGACCAAGCCGCTTGCCGGCCACTTCGCCAAGGCTGGCGTCACCCCGCGTCGTCACCTCGCTGAGGTCCGCACCGATAACGCCGAAGAGTTCGAGCCGGGTCAGGAGCTGACCGCTGAGCTGTTCCCGGAAGGCACCCTGGTCGACGTGACCGGTACCACCAAGGGCAAGGGCTTCGCAGGCACCATCAAGCGTTGGGGCTTCAAGTCCTATCGTCGTACCCACGGCTCTCACAAGAACGAGCGTCGTCCTGGCTCTGTTGGCGCATGCGCCACCCCGAGCCGCATCCTCAAGGGCAAGCGCATGGCTGGCCGCATGGGTCATGTGACCAACACCGCGCTGAACCTCACCATCGTTTCGTCGGATGTTGAGAACGGCGTGCTGGCTATCAAGGCGCCATTCCGGGCCCGAAGGGCAGCATCGTTCTCGTCCGTTCGGCAGTGAAGGGAGCCTGATAAATCATGGCAAACATTACTCTGAACGTCACCGATAACCAGGCAAGGCCACCGGCACCGTCGATGCCCCGGCTGAGATCTTCGGCTTCTCCGCTGAAGAAGTTCAGTCCCGCATCCCGCTGATCCACCAGGTCGTCATCGCCCAGCTCGCCGCTGCTCGCCAGGGCACCCACGCCACCAAGACTCGTGGCATGGTTTCCGGCGGTGGCCGCAAGCCGTGGAAGCAGAAGGGCACCGGTCGTGCTCGTCAGGGCTCCATCCGTGCACCGCAGTGGTACCACGGCGGCACCGTGTTCGGTCCGCAGCCGCGCGACTACTCCCAGCGCACCCCGAAGAAGATGAAGGCCGCTGCTCTGAAGTACGTGCTTTCCGATCGTGCCAACGCCGGTCACGTGGCCGTTGTCGACTTCGGTGTTTCCGAAGCCCCGTCCACCAAGGCCGCCGTCGCCGCGCTTACTCCGGTGACCGAGAACAAGTTCACCACCGTGGTGCTCTCTCGCGAGAATGTGAACGAATGGCTTTCCGTTCGTAACATCCCGACCGTTCACCCGATCTTCGCCGATCAGCTCAACACGTACGATGTGGTCACCGCTCAGTACGTGGTCTTCTCCAAGGAAGGCTTTGATGCTTTCCTCGCTGCGAAGGCTGAGCCGGCTGCAAAGGAGGCCTGATTTTCATGGTCGCTATTCACAAGCCCGCACACGACATCATCCTCAAGCCTGTCGTTTCTGAGAAGAGCTACGCTCTGTCCGATCGCGGTCAGTACACCTTCGTGGTGGCCCCGAACGCGAACAAGGTTCAGATCAAGCAGGCAATCGAAGAGATCTTCAATGTCAAGGTGACGAACGTCAACACCCTCAACCGCGCCGGCAAGCGCCAGCGCACCCGCAACGGTTTCGGCCAGCGCGTCAATCAGAAGCGCGCCATCGTGACCGTCGCCGAGGGCCAGACGATCGACATCTTCGGTAACTGAAGCTAGCCGAGAAAAGTTAAAGGAAGAACTAGATTATGGCTATCCGCGTTTATAAGCCGACGACTGCAGGCCGCCGTAACGCGTCCGTCTCGGACTTCTCCGAGCTTACGCGCTCCACGCCTGAGAAGTCGCTGGTTCGCAAGCTCAGCAAGACTGGCGGTCGTAACTCCTACGGCCGTATGACCTCCCGTCATCGCGGCGGCGGTCACAAGCGCCAGTACCGTCTCATCGACTTCAAGCGTTGGGACAAGGACGGCGTGCCGGCCAAGGTCGCTCACATCGAGTACGACCCGAACCGTTCCGCCCGCATCGCACTGCTGCACTACGCAGACGGTGAGAAGCGTTACATCATCGCTCCGGAAGGCATCAAGCAGGGCGACGTCATCGAGACCGGCGCTCAGGCTGATATCAAGCCGGGCAACAACCTGCCGCTGCGCAACATCCCGACCGGTACCGTGGTGCACGCGATTGAGCTCCGCCCGCTGGGTGGCGCCAAGATCGCCCGCTCCGCCGGTGCTGCCGTGCAGCTCGTCGCCAAGGATGGCGCCTACGCTCAGCTGCGTATGCCGTCCGGCGAAATCCGCAACGTGGACGCTCGCTGCCGCGCGACCGTTGGTGAGGTCGGCAACTCCGACCACGCCAACATCCAGCTTGGCAAGGCAGGCCGCGCTCGTTGGATGGGCAAGCGCCCGATCACCCGTGGTGAGTCCATGAACCCTGTCGATCACCCGCACGGCGGTCGTACCCGCGGTGGCAAGCCGCCGGTTTCTCCGTGGGGCAAGGGCGAGGTTCGTACCCGCCGTCCGAAGAAGGCTTCGAACAAGATGATTGTTCGTCGTCGCCCGAATGGTAAGAACCGTAAGTAAGGGAGTGTCGAGTAGATGACTCGTAGCATCAAGAAGGGCCCCTTCGTCGACGCCCACCTGCAGAAGAAAGTCGACGAGCAGAACGAGAAGGGTACGCACAACGTCATCAAGACGTGGTCCCGTCGTTCGATGATCACCCCTGATTTCATCGGACACACCTTCGCCGTTCACGATGGCCGCAAGCATGTTCCGGTGTTCGTCACCGAATCCATGGTTGGCCACAAGCTCGGTGAGTTCGCCCCGACCAAGACCTTCAAGGGTCATGTGAAGGACGACAAGAAGGCACGCCGCTAAAGGAGAGTAAGGACACATGGAAGCTAAAGCAATCGCTCGTCACGTCCGCGTGACGCCGCGCAAGGCTCGCCGTATGGTCGACCTCATCCGAGGCAAGAAGCGACCGAAGCCATCACCATTCTGAAGTTCGCTCCGCAGGACGCATCCCTCCCGGTGCGTAAGGTCCTGGAGAGCGCCATCGCGAACGCTCGTGTGAAGGCCGACAAGGCCGGCGAGCCGTTCCGCGAGAACGACCTGGTCGTGAAGGAGACCTATGTGGACGAAGGCGTGACGCTCAAGCGTTTCCGCGCCCGTGCACAGGGCCGTGCCGCTCGTATCAACAAGCGCACCAGCCACATCACGGTCGTCGTCGCTAACAAGGAAGGAAACCGCTAAAGATGGGTCAGAAGATCAATCCGTTTGGCTACCGCCTGGGAATCACTGAGAACCATCGTTCCAAGTGGTTCTCCGATTCCAACAAGGTTGGCGAACGCTACCGCGACTTCGTTCTCGAAGATGACGCCATCCGCAAGGCCATGAGCAAGGACCTCGAGCGTGCGGGCGTGTCCCGTATCGTCATCGAGCGTACCCGCGACCGCGTGCGTGTGGACATCCACACCGCTCGTCCGGGCATCGTCATCGGCCGTCGTGGCGCTGAGGCTGAGCGCGTTCGCGCCAAGCTCGAGAAGCTCACCGGCAAGCAGGTCCAGCTCAACATCTTCGAAGTGAAGAACGCCGCACTGGACGCCCAGCTCGTCGCACAGGGCATCGCTGAGCAGCTCACCAACCGCGTGACCTTCCGTCGCGCGATGCGTAAGGCCCAGCAGGATGCCATGCGTGCAGGCGCCAAGGGTATCCGTATCAAGCTCTCCGGCCGCCTTGGTGGCGCCGAAATGAGCCGTTCCGAGTTCTATCGCGAGGGTCGCGTTCCGCTGCAGACCCTGCGTGCCCTCATTGATTACGGCTTCTTCGAGGCCAAGACCACTTACGGCCGTATCGGCGTGAAGGTCTGGATCTACAAGGGCGATATGACCGAGCGTGAGTTCGAAGAGCAGCAGGCACAGCAGAGCAACAACCGCCAGGGTCGTCGCGGCGATCGTCGTCCGCGTCGCGGCCAGCGCAACGCTGCTCCGCAGCAGAACGCAGCAGCAGAGGCTCCGGCCGCTGCTGAGGCACCTGCCGCAACGGAAACGAAGGAGTGAGCTGAGAATGCTTATCCCAAAGAGAACCAAGTATCGTAAGCAACACCGTCCGGTCCGCCGTGGCATGTCCAAGGGCGGCAACGAGATCGCTTTCGGCGATTTCGGTATCCAGGCTCTGGCTCCGGCTTATGTGACCAACCGCCAGATCGAGCCGCTCGTATCGCCATGACCCGCTACATCAAGCGTGGTGGCCGCGTGTGGATCACGATCTTCCCGGATCGTCCGCTGACCAAGAAGCCGCTCGGCACCCGAATGGGTTCCGGTAAGGGTACTCCGGAATTCTGGATCGCCAACGTCCACCCGGGTCGCGTTATGTTCGAGATCGGTGGCGTGTCCGAGGATGTCGCTCGTGAGGCTCTGCGCCGCGCAATCGACAAACTCCCCATGAAGTGCCGTGTTATTGCTCGTGAAGGCGGTGACATCTGATGGCAGTCGGAACTGCAGACTACACCATGAAGAATCTCAACGAGAAGACCAACGAGGAGATCGAGGGCTTCCTCAAGAAGTCCAAGGAAGAGCTGTTCAACCTGCGCTTCCAGTCCGCGACCGGTCAGCTCGAAAACACCGCCCGCCTCAAGGCGGTCAAGCACGACATCGCCAGGATGTACACCATCCTGCGCGAGCGTGAGCTCGGCATCAGCCAGGCCCCCGAGGCGACCGAAACGAAAGCTGAGGAGAAGTAATGGCTGAAGAGCGTAACTTCCGCAAGGTTCGTCGCGGTTACGTCGTGTCCGATAAGATGGACAAGACGATTTCCGTCGAGCTCGAGCAGCGTTCGACCCACCCGCTTTACGGCAAGGTTGTGCGCTCCACTCGTACGGTCAAGGTCCATGATGAACACAACGAGGCTCACATTGGCGACCTCGTGAGTATTATGGAGACTCGGCCCCTGAGCAAGACCAAGCGTTGGCGTCTCGATAGCATTATCGAGCGCGCTAAGTAAATAAGTTCGGCAAGGCTCCGTGAGTCACCCCGCCTGCTTCTAGCAGGCAGGCGGGGTGCTTGGGGAGAACCAGCTCGGCTAAGGAGAATCAATGATTCAGCAGGAAACGCGGCTTCATGTCGCCGACAACACGGGTGCGAAGGAACTCCTCGCCATCCGAGTGCTCGGCGGATCGAAGCGACGCTATGCCGGCATCGGTGACGTGATCGTCGCCTCCGTCAAGGACGCCATCCCTGGCGGGTCGGTCAAGAAGGGCGACGTCGTCAAGGCTGTCGTCGTCCGCACTGTCAAGGAACACCGTCGTGTCGACGGCTCCTACATCAAGTTCGACGAGAACGCCGCCGTCATTCTCGGCTCTGGCCGTGAACCGAAGGGCACTCGTATCTTCGGACCGGTCGGTCGTGAACTGCGCGACAAGCGCTTCATGAAGATCGTGTCCCTCGCCCCGGAGGTGATCTGACATGGCAGCCAAGATTAAGAGCGGCGACCTGGTCAAGGTCATCCGCGGCAAGGATCGCGGCAAGGAAGGCACCGTCAAGCAGGTGCTCAAGGACGATCGTCTGATCGTCGAGGGCGTGCAGATCGTCAAGAAGCACGTCCGCGCCACGCAGCAGGGCCAGCAGGCCGGCATCGTGGCTGTCGAGGCTCCGATTCATCGCTCCAACGTGATGGTCATCGATCCGGAGACCAAGCAGCCCACCCGCGTGCGCATCGTCGAAAAGGAAGAGGCTCGTGACGGCAAGGTGAAGACCGTGCGCGTGCGTGTCGCCAAGAAGTCCGGAAAGGAGCTGGCATGACCGATACCACTGTCGAAGCGCCGGCAACTCCGCGCTTGAAGCAGAAGTACAACGAGCAGATCGTGCCGGAGCTGGAGAAGGAATTCCACTACTCCAACCCGATGCAGGTCGCTCGCGTCCAGAAGGTCGTCGTCTCCATGGGCGTTGGTGCCGCGGCTCGCGACTCCAAGCTCATCGAAGGCGCTGTCAAGGACCTCACTCTGATCACCGGCCAGAAGCCGAAGATCACCAAGGCTAAGAAGTCTGTCGCGCAGTTCCACCTGCGTGAGGGCCAGGCCATCGGCGCCTACGTCACCCTGCGTGGCGAGCGCATGTGGGAGTTCCTGGATCGCCTTCTGACCATGGCTCTGCCGCGTATCCGCGATTTCCGCGGCATCAACGGCGACCAGTTCGATGGTCAGGGCAACTACAACTTTGGCCTCACCGAGCAGTCCATGTTCCACGAGATCGATCCGGATTCGATCGATCACCAGCGTGGTATGGACATCACCGTGGTGACCAGCACCAAGGACGACAAGGAAGCTCGCGTGCTCCTGAAGCACCTCGGCTTCCCCTTCAAGGAGAACTGATATGGCAAAAACCGCTCTTAAGAACAAGGCGGCCGCTAAGCCGAAGTTCAAGGTGCGCGCCTATACGCGTTGCCAGGTCTGCGGTCGTCCTCACTCCGTCTACCGCAAGTTCGGCCTCTGCCGCATCTGCCTTCGTGAGAAGGCCCACCGCGGCGAGCTGCCCGGCGTTACGAAGTCCAGTTGGTAAATATCGACGCTGAAGGTCCGCGGCCCGATCGCCTCTAAGGCGTGAGGGCGGCGGAAACCATGGCGAGAAAGGGCGTTAGCCAAATGACAATGACAGATCCGATCGCAGACATGCTTACGCGTCTGCGTAATGCGAGCGCGGCAAAGCACGAGACCGTGGATATGCCGTACTCCAAGTTCAAGGCGAACATCGCTGAGATTCTGAAGCGTGAAGGCTACATCAAGGACTTCACCGCCAAGGAAGCCAAGGTTGGCCAGACTCTTGAGGTCACCCTCAAGTACGGTCCGAACGGCGAGCGTTCCATCCAGGGCATCAAGCGCATCTCCAAGCCGGGCCTGCGTCGTTACGCAAAGTCCGATGCTCTGCCGATGCCGCTCGGTGGCCTTGGCATCGCAATCATCTCGACTAGCTCGGGACTGCTGACCCAGAAGGAATGCCTCGACCGAGGCATCGGCGGCGAGATCGTCGCTTTCGTTTGGTGAGAAAGGAGAGCTGAAACATGGCATCGCATATTGGTAAGCTCCCCGTCACCATTCCGGCTGGCGTGGAAGTCAAGATCGACGGTCAGTCCTTTACCGCCAAGGGCGCTAAGGGCACTGACTCCTACGAGATTCCTGAAGGCATCACCGCAGTGGTCGAAGGCAACGAAGTTGTCCTCACCCCGGCTGATGACCTGCGTCCGACCCGTGCAAAGCACGGCCTGGCTCGCTCCATCGTGGCGGGCATGGTCAAGGGCGTGCACGAGGGTTATGCCAAGACTCTGGAGATCGTCGGTACCGGTTACCGCGCCCAGATGAAGGGCAAGGGCATTGAGTTCTCCCTCGGCTATTCCCACACCATCACCGTCGAGCCGCCGGCAGGTATCGAATTCGAACTGCCGAACCCGAACCAGGTGATCGTCAAGGGCATCGACAAGCAGGCTGTTGGCCAGTGCGCCGCTAACATTCGTAAGCTTCGTGCTCCGGAACCTACAAGGGCAAGGGCATCAAGTACGCGGATGAGCACATTCTGCGCAAGGCTGGAAAGGCTGGTAAGTAATGAGCGTCCAGATTCTCGGTAAGGGCAAGAAGGTCGCGCTTAAGCGCCGTCACGCTCGTCTGCGCAAGCACATCAGCGGTACCCCGGAGCTTCCGCGTCTGGTGGTTACCCGTTCCAACCGTCACATGGTTGCCCAGATCATCGATGACACCAAGGGTGTCACCCTGGTGAGCGAATCCACTCTGACCAGCGATTTCGCCGGTTTCGAGGGCACCAAGACCGAAGCCGCCAAGAAGGTCGGCGAACTGATCGCCAAGAAGGCTCAGGACGCTGGCATTACCGCGGTCGTGTTCGATCGTGGCGGCAACAAGTATCATGGCCGCGTCGCAGCTGTCGCTGAAGGCGCCCGCGAGGGAGGTCTGGCACTGTGAGCGACAACGAAAAGGAAACCCAAGTGGCTGAAGAAACTCAGAACACTCAGGCTGCCGCTGAGTCCAACAACGAGGACCGCAAGTCCCGTCGTGGCCAGCGCGGTGAGGGTCGTCGTGGCGAGCGTCGCAACCGTCGTGAGGAATCTCACGAGAACGAGATGCTCGATCGCGTGGTGACCATCAACCGTGTGTCCAAGACCCACAAGGGTGGTCGTACGTTCAGCTTCGCCGCCCTCGTGGTGGTTGGCGACGGCAAGGGCACCGTTGGTGTTGGCTACGGTAAGTCCCGTGAGGTCCCGGCTGCAATCGCCAAGGGCCAGCTGGATGCCAAGAAGCACATGTTCACCGTGCCGCGCATCAAGGGCACCGTCACCCACCCGGTGATCGGCCACGATGCCGCTGGCACCGTGCTGCTGCGCCCGGCTGCTCCGGGTACCGGCGTTATCGCCGGCGGTGCAGTCCGCGCCGTCATGGAATGCGCTGGCATCACCGACGTCCTGACCAAGTCGATGGCTCCGCCACCGCCGTCAACGTGGTGCGCGCAACCGTCGACGCCCTCAAGAAGCTCGAAGAGCCGGAAGAGATTGCCGCACGTCGTGGCATGTCTCTCGAAGAGGTGGCTCCGGACGCGCTGCTGCGTGCTCGCGCCGAAGGCATCGCCGAGGCCCGCAAGGCTCGTGAAGAGGCTCAGGCCAAGGCTGCTCAGAAGGACGGTGAGTGATGACTAACCTGAACATCAAGCTGCACCACGGTCTGGTGAATTCCACTCCGAAGCAGCGTGCTGCGGCTCAGACTCTGGGCCTGAACAAGATCGGCAAGACCGTGACTCGTGAGGACACTCCGGCCCTTCGTGGCCAGCTGCAGGTCCTCCGTCACCTGATCACCGTCGAGGAGGCTGACTGATTATGGCAGACATTCTGCAGATGCATGACCTGAAGCCGGCTCCGGGTGCCAACAAGGATCGTATCCGCGTTGGCCGTGGTGAAGGCTCCAAGGGTAAGACCTCGGGCCGTGGCGACAAGGGCACCAAGAAGCGCTATCAGGTTCGTCCGGGCTTCGAAGGTGGCCAGCTGCCGCTGTACATGCGCCTTCCGAAGCTGCGTGGCTTCAAGAACCCGTTCAAGAAGGAATACCAGGTCGTCAACGTGGCTGTTCTTGCGGAACTGTTCCCGCAGGGCGGCGAGATCACCGTGGCTGATCTGGTTGCCAAGGGTGCCGTCCGCAACGGCTTCCCGGTCAAGGTCTTGGGCGACGGCGAGGTTTCGGCTGCCTACACTCTCAAGGGTGTCAAGGCTTCCGCTTCCGCCAAGTCCAAGATCGAGGCTGCTGGCGGCTCCATTTCCGAGGACTGATTCCAACGGAATGTAGCTGACTGAAGCTCAGACATGAGGCTTCCCCCGCTTTAGGGCGGGGGAAGCCTCATTCGTTTGCAGTCAAAATGCAATCATGCATGGAAAAACAAAAAAACAGACGAATAATGACGAAAACGCCATATCGGTAGACGCCGTACGCTAGACTCGAGCGTTAGAGTCTGTTTTTGCACGTGTGCGCAGGTGCGCACGACGATGGAAGGAACCCCAGGTGAGGACGTTAATCCAGGCCTTGAAGACCAAGGAATTGAGGAATAAAATCCTCTTCACCCTTGGTATCATCATCATTTATCGTATCGGTTCATTCATCCCGACCCCTGGCGTCGATTTCACCGTCGTCCAGCAGTGCGTCGGCAAGATGAACAACGCTTCTGAGAACTTTATCGGTCTGGTGAACCTCTTCTCCGGCGGCGCCATGCTGCAGCTGTCGATTTTCGCATTGGGCGTCATGCCGTACATCACCGCATCGATCGTCATCCAGCTGCTGCGTGTGGTCATCCCTCGTTTCGAGGCACTGCACAAGGAAGGCCAGTCCGGCGAAGCAAGCTGACCCAGTACACCCGTTATCTGACCATCGGCCTTGCCGTGCTGCAGTCCACCACCATTCTGGTGACCGCACGTTCCGGCGCGCTGTTCAACTACCAGTGCTCTCAGGTCGTCCCGGACGGTTCCGTGTGGAATCTCGTGGTCATGGTGCTCATCATGACCGGCGGCACCGGCCTCATCATGTGGATGGCCGAATTGGTCACCGACAAGGGCCTCGGCCAGGGTATGTCCATCCTTATCTTCATGTCCATCTGCTCCGGCTTCCTGCCGCAGCTGTGGGAGATCGGCTGGGGCACCAACGGTACCGATGGCAATTGGGGCAAGTTCGCCGCGGTCGTCGGCACGCTGCTGGTCATCATGATTCTTGTCATCTACGTCGAGCTTGCCCAGCGTCGTATTCCAGTGCAGTACACCCGCCGTATGATCGGCCGCAAGATGTACGGTGGCTCCTCCACCTACCTGCCGCTGAAGATCAACATGAGCGGCGTCATCCCGCCGATTTTCGCATCCTCCATCCTGGCCGTGCCGACGCTGATCGCGCAGTTCGGCAATTCCGACCAGTCCTGGGTCAAGTGGATCAACTCCAACCTGGCCAACACCACATCCGTGTGGTACATCGCACTGTACGCGCTGATGATCGTGTTCTTCTGCTTCTTCTACACGGAGATCACCTTCAACCCGGACGAGACCGCCGACAACATGAAGCAGTACGGCGGCTTCATTCCGGGCATCCGCGCGGGAAGCGCCACCAGCAACTACCTGAGCTACGTGATGAACCGTCTGAACACGGTCGGCGCCGTCTACCTGCTGTTCGTGGCGCTTATCCCGACGGTGCTCATCATGGCGCTGAATCTGAACACCAAGCTGCCGTTCGGCGGCACCACCATCCTGATCATCGCAGGCGTCGGCCTCGACACCCTGCGCCAGGCCAAGGCCCAGACCGAACAGTTCCAGTACGCTGGCTTCCTGTTCGAGGACACCGACCACAAGGAAGGTAAGTAACCACTTGAATCGTGATGTCGTTTCCGTTGATCGGGAGCGGTATCACGATTTTTATGTTAAGTAATCCATCATCCGAAAATCCCCGTTGAGGGGAATGAACGAAACGGAGAACAACACATGCGACTGCTGATCATGGGCCCGCAGGGCGTAGGCAAGGGCACCCAGGCCGCTCTGCTGAGCGAGCACTACGGAATCCCGGCGATCTCCACCGGAGATATCTTCCGCTACAACATCAAGAACAAGACCGAGCTCGGCGTCGAAGCGCTCAAGTACATCGACAAGGGCGAGCTTGTGCCGGACGAGCTGACCAACAAGATCGTCAAGGACCGTCTGGCCATGGACGACGCCAAGAACGGCTGGATTCTCGATGGCTATCCGCGCAACGCCTCCCAGGTCGAGGCTCTCGACGCCATCCTGGGCGAACTGGACACCCCGCTTGACGCGGTCGTCGCACTGGATGCAGATCACGACGTGCTCATGGAGCGTATGAAGAAGCGCGCCGAAATCGAAGGCCGCTCCGACGACACCCCTGAAGCCATCGCCAAGCGTCTTGACGTGTACGCCAAGGAGACCGCGCCGCTGCTGGACATCTACCAGAAGCGCGGCCTGCTCAAGACGTTCAATGGCGTCGGCGCCGTCGACGAGATCCAGGCCACCATCGTGGCGGAGCTTGGCTGAAGGAAAAACCAAGCAGAATAACATATTTCCAACGAAAGCGGGAATCGCGACACGCCGAACGTGTCTTGATTCCCGCTTTCGTGTATTCTTGCAAGTTGGTGTGTCTTCGGGCACGCATAGTAATCGCCAAGGAACGGAACGAGGCTCATGGCTAAAGACGGTGTGATTGAAGTCGAAGGACAGGTAGTGGAAGCACTGCCGAACGCGATGTTTCGTGTTGAACTCGAAAACAAGCATATCGTGCTCGCAACCATTTCGGGCAAGATGAGGAAGAATTACATCCGCATCCTGCCGCAGGATCGTGTTGTGCTGGAGATGAGCCCCTACGATCTGAACCGCGGCCGTATTACGTACCGTTACAAGTAAAGGTACACAAGCAAAGGAAAACCATGAAGGTCAGCCCTAGTGTGAAGAGGATCTGCGAGAACTGCCGCGTGATCCGTCGTCACGGCCGCGTCATGGTGATCTGCGTCAACCCGCGCCATAAGCAGCGTCAGGCTGAGAGCAGATCCAGCGGCATAAACAGTACAGGCGCTGAGTCACAGCCCGTGAAAGCGGGATGAACCCCGGGTACGCAGGCCCGGGCCGGGAAACCGGACGACTCGGTGCAAGACCTGCGGAAAACAGAAGGAATCGCAATGGCACGTCTTGCCGGAGTCGACATCCCCAATGAGAAGCGCATCGAGATCGCCCTCACCTACATCTTTGGTGTTGGTCGTACTCGTGCCAAGGAAACGCTTGCCGCGACCGGTATCAATCCGGACATTCGCGTCAAGGATCTGACGGATGAGCAGCTGATTACGCTGCGTGATTACCTTGAGGGTAATTACAAGATCGAGGGTGATCTGCGTCGTGAAATCGATGCGGACATCCGCCGTAAGATCCAGATCAACTGCTACCAAGGCCAGCGTCACCGTAAGGACTTCCTGTGCGCGGTCAGCGCACCAAGACCAATGCTCGTACCCGCAAGGGCCCGAAGCGCACGGTCGCCGGAAAGAAGAAGGCCACCAAGTAATCGGTGGCTGACAGTTCAAGCCACGAGGCGTAAGCCTCATCGTTTGAACATCAAAGCAAATTCGTTATTAGGAAACGAGGGTCAATGGCAGCTCAAAAGCAAGCCGCGCGCAAGCCGCGTCGCCGCGACCGCAAGTCGGTCCCGGTTGGGCAGGCGCACATCAAGTCCACTTTCAACAACACCATCATTTCGATCACCGACCCGTCCGGCGCAGTTGTGTCCTGGGCGTCCGGTGGCGATGTCGGCTTCAAGGGCTCCCGTAAGTCCACGCCGTACGCCGCTGGCATGGCCGCCGAATCCGCAGCCCGCAAGGCTATGGAGCACGGCCTCAAGAAGGTCGACGTGTTCGTGAAGGGCCCGGGTTCCGGTCGTGAAACTGCCATCCGTTCCCTGCAGTCCGCCGGACTCGAAGTCGGTTCCATCACCGACGTCACCCCGCAGGCACACAACGGCGTTCGTCCTCCGAAGCGCCGTCGCGTCTGAGCACTAGAAGAAATCATCAATCCAACGCCGCTTATGGCCGGTGAGTGCACCACCGGCCTGAAGCTGAAAGGATAACCACAGTGCTTATCGCACAGCGTCCGACACTTACCGAGGAATCTCTCAACCCTCAGCGTTCCCGCTTCACCATCGAGCCTCTTGAGCCTGGTTTCGGCTACACGCTTGGCAACTCGCTGCGCCGTACCCTCCTGAGCTCCATTCCGGGAGCGGCTGTGACTTCGGTGCGTATCTCCGGCGTCCCGCACGAGTCACCACTCTGCCGGGTGTTGAAGAGGACGTTACCGAAATCCTGCTGAACATCAAGGCATCGTGCTCACCAGCGAATACGATGAGCCGGTTGTCATGTATCTGCGCAAGAGCGGCAAGGGCGAGGCCACCGCGGGCGACATCACCCCGCCGGCCGGCGTCACCATCGCCAACCCGGACATGCATATCGCTACCCTCGCCGAGGATGGCGAACTCGAGATCGAGTTCACCGTCGAGCGTGGCCGCGGCTATGTGCCCGCCCAGATGAACAAGCAGGATAACGCCGAGATCGGCCGCATTCCGGTCGACTCGATCTACTCCCCGGTGCTCAAGGTGAGCTATCGTGTGGAAGCCACCCGCGTTGAACAGCGCACTGACTTCGACAAGCTCATCCTGGACGTGGAGACCAAGCCGGCTATCTCCCCGCGCGATGCAGTCGCATCCGCAGGCTCCACCCTGGTGGAACTCTTCGGTCTGTGCCGTGAGCTCAACACCCAGGCTGAGGGCGTCGAGGTTGGCCCTGCTCCTGTGGCAGAGGAAACCAACCCGGAGATGAACATCCCGATCGAGGACCTGAACCTCACCCAGCGCAGCTACAACTGCCTGAAGCGCGAGGGCATCCACACGATCGGCGAGCTGGTCGCCCACACCGAGCAGGATCTGCTCGATATCCGCAATTTCGGTATGAAGTCCATCGATGAAGTCAAGGAGAAGCTCCAGTCTCTGGGACTCGCCTCAAGGCTTCCCCGCTGGGTAACTTCGATACCAATAATCTCGAAGGTGGCACCTTCTTCTCGCCGGAAGACGAGTGATCCGCCACTTTTGACCTAACCGCTTCGTTGGATTCGGACGTTCGGGCAACTGCCCACCTGAATCCAACGGGGCTTTCAAGGAGAAACAATGCCTACACCAAAGAAGGGTCCGCGTCTGGCCTCCAGCCCGGCTCATGAGCGTCTTATGCTCGCGAACATGGCCACCAGCCTGTTCCAGAACGGCCGCATCACCACCACCCTGCCGAAGGCCAAGCGTCTTCGTCCGCTGGCCGAGCGTCTGATCACGCTCGCCAAGCGTGGTGATCTGCACAACCGTCGTCGCGTGATGCGCGTCATCCGCAACAAGTCCGTCGTGCACAAGCTGTTCACCGAGATCGCCGAGCAGATGGAGCAGCGCGAAGGCGGCTACACCCGCATCGTCAAGATCGCTCCGCGTCGCGGCGATGCCGCTCCGGCAGCCATCATCGAGCTCGTCACCGAGCCGGTGAGCCCGAAGCAGGCCGTGGTGAAGGAAGCCGAAGCCGCAACCAAGGTTGCCGCTGCCGAGCTCCGGAAGCCGCCGCTGAAGAGGCTACCGCTGAGAACGCCGAGTGAATCGCTCTTAGCTGATTGAAGGCCGGGAATCGCAAGGTTCCCGGCCTTTGTCATATCTGCTGCCAAGACTGTCGTGCCACATGCCTCACTATGCCAGCCATTTGCTATGCTCGATGCCGTGAGACTACGCATCGATTTGGCATATGACGGTATCGGCTTCTACGGATGGGCGAAACAGCCCGAAATACGTACGGTACAGGGCGAAATCGAACGCGTGCTGCATACCATTCTTCGCGTACCGGAAGGAGACCCGACCGAACCGCTGCGCCTTACCGTGGCCGGACGAACCGACACCGGCGTGCACGCCTCGCATCAGGTATGCCATCTGGACGTCAACGAGGACGTGCTCAAACGCTGCGTCGGCCACATGGACGTGCCGCCCGTCATCGCGCTTACCCGCAGACTTCAGCGCATGCTGCCGGCCGATATCGCAATCCGCGGCATCGCACCCGCTCCGGACGGTTTCGACGCGCGTTTCTCCGCGTTGGAACGTACCTACGTGTACCGAATCGCCGATAGGTCAAGCGAGGTGGACCCTCGTACCAGAAACTTCGTATTGCATATCGACGATGAACTTGACCTCAAAGCCATGAACGAAGCCGCTGCGATGACGATCGGCCTGCACGATTTCGGCTCGTTCGCCACCCCGAATCCGGGCGGCACCACCATACGCGAGGTGAAGACCGCGTATTGGCGTCGCGTGCCGCAGCGGACGCTTATCGACGACGGCATGACGATGGGGGAGCGGTACCGTACGCCGACCGTGGAATCGGGCCTCGTCTGCTTCGTGATCGTCGCCGACGCGTTTGCACGCAATATGGTGCGCTCCCTCGTCAACGGCTGCGTGCAGGTCGGTATCGGCAAACGTTCCCTCGACTGGTTTGCAGGAAAAATGGCGGCTCCGCTGCGCGAAGGCTCCACAGGACCGATCGCGCCGCAAGGACTGACGCTGGAGCATATCGAATATCCGGCCGACGACCAGCTGGCGGTCCGCGCCGAAGCCATTCGCGCCAAGCGCACACTGTAGCTTTATTGCGATTGTCACAGCCAGGTTACGGGCGCTTGTCATGTCCATTGCCGAGACATTGTCGTAACAGACCGTTTCGTTTCCCGGAAACGCTGGTTCGTTAGGTTTTTCTTCCATCAAGGCGCGATGCCTCAGATTGGCATGCGTTCGCATGGGGTGGAAGGGAGCGTGGAACGATGATTGAATCCGCCGCACGAAGGTTGGCTTCGGAACTGGTCGATCGTCGGGAGTCGATCAACCGGGAGCTGAGCCGTAATGGCGTACGGTTCGGCATCTACAAGAACGGCGAGTACCATGACCGGCTGTTTCCGTACGATCCGATTCCGCGCATCATCGAATCGGACGAATTCGACAGAATGGAAGCCGGACTGAAACAGCGCGTCAACGCGTTGCACGCCTACCTGCGCGACATCTACTCCGACAAGCAGGCCATCAAGGACGGCATCGTGCCGGAAGAATACGTGTACACGTCCGCGGGATACTTTCCGCAAGTCAACGGCGTGACACCTCCGGGCGGCGTGTTCGCGCACATCGCCGGCGAGGACCTGGTGCAGGGGCAGGACGGGCAATGTGGGTGCTGGAAGACAATCTGCGCATTCCATCCGGTGCCAGCTATCCGCTGTTCGCCCGCGATATCGAACGCAGAATCACGCCCAGCCTGTTCCGCAACGTACGTGTGCGCGACAATCGCGATTATCCACGACTGCTGCGCCAATCCATGGATTTCGTCTCCACCGACGGCATAGCAGTGGTGCTCACCCCCGGCAGGTACAATTCCGCGTTCTTCGAACATGCATACCTGGCCGAGAAAACCGGCGCGGCGCTCGCGTTCCCCGAAGACCTCGAAGTCGTGGACAACAAAGTGTACTTCCTCGACTATGCCGGCAGGAAACACCGCGTCGGCGTGGTCTACCGCCGTCTGTCCGACGAATATCTCGACCCGTTCGCGTTCAACCCGGATTCCGTGATCGGCGTGCCGGGAATCCTGTCCGCCTACAGGTCGGGCAATGTGGCGATCGTCAACGCTCCGGGCAACGGCGCGGCCGACGACAAGGCCATCTACTATTTCGTGCCGAACATGATCCGCTATTATCTCGCGAAGAGCCGATTCTGCACAATGCGCCGACCTACATGCCGATGTTCGACAAGGACCGCAAGGAAGTACTCGACCGGCTCGGCGAACTGGTCATCAAGGATGTGGCGGAAGCGGGCGGCTACGGCGTCGTGTTCGGCTCGTCGCTCGACCGGTCGCGGCGAGAGGAACTGGCCGAACGCATCAAGGCCGAACCGCGCCGGTTCATCGCGCAGGAGGTCATCCAATTCAAGGACATCGACGTGGTGGACCCCGAAACCGGACAGATGAGCCCACGTAAATGCGACCTGCGCGCCTTCGTGGTGACCGGCAAGAACACGCACGTATGGTATTCGGGACTGACACGCTACTCGTCCATACCGGGCCAGATGATTGTCAACTCATCACAGGGCGGCGGTTTCAAGGACACCTGGGTACTGGCCAAAGAGACCGGCGTGGAGCATGATTACGCACCCGGCTCGGAGGTCGTGCGCGTGCTGGAACAGTCCCGCAAGCACTCGCTGGCACTCGTCACCGCGTCGAAGGCCGACAACCTGTTCTGGCTCGGCCGCTACACGGAACGCGTATTCACCACGCTGAGCCAATTCTTCCCCTTCTACGACCGTGTGATGGACACGGATGTGGACGCGTTCCGACCGTTCGCCCGCGCGCTCGACCTGCCGGAGGATTTCGAGGATTTCGACGCGTTCATCCACAGCTTCCTGTACGACGAGAAGAATCCGGATTCCGTACGCAGCGCCATCGTCTACGCGTTCAACAACGCGGTGATTCTGCGCCCCGAACTTGGTTCTCGCTCGTTGCAGCAGGTGGAGTTGGCCATGAGCTCCATAGTGGAGGCATCCGAATACGGCGGCACGGACGCGGACATCTTCAAACACCGCGACATCGCGGACAACATGCTCGCTTTCTGGGGAGGTGTGGAGAATTCCCCCGTCGAACCGACTCTGAAATCGTTCATTTTCGTGGGCAAATATCTGGAACGTCTGGATCTGTACACACGATTCGGATATTCCGTGGAAGAGCTCAAGGCGCCGCTCGCCAAACTGGGCAGCTACATCCTGCCGTTGAACGGTCTGCCGGTACCGCAATGCTTCGCCGAAGGATTGCGCTGGCTGGTCGGCCAGCTGCCGCAGCGGGGATATGCGGAGCTTGCGGAAAAACTGGGGATGCTGCTGAAAGATTTCGATGGGCGCATCTCCACGAAGGATCTGAAGGATCTGGGCATGCTCAACACGATGGACATGGACGCCGCGCGACTGTGAAGAATACGTGCCACAGCCATCGCACGGTGCGTGTATAACGGCTAGAACAAGGCCCACGGCGTGGAAAACGCCGAAGGAACGACAATAATCGCTGAGGAGACGATGTGAAGAAACTGGTGTTTGACTATGAGATGAAGCTCTCATTCAGCTCGCCCGTGACCGACCATCGCTTCCAACTGCGCTGCATTCCAGCCACCGGCCCACGTCAGCAGGTGATCGACGTGGCAGTCAAAATCGAACCGGATGCGGAACTCGAAACCACCATCGATTCCTTCGATTCCGTGGTGATGACCGGATTCATTCCCGAACCGCACACCATGTTCAACTACTCGGTGACCGGCATCGCCTTCGTGGACAACGCGCATATCAAATCCGAAATCTACAAGCCGCTGTACCGCTTCAATTCGGCGTTGACAGTGCCGGGGCCGGCCATCGAAGCGTTGATCGGCATCTGCCGTGAACGCATCGCGTCCCTGCCTGCCGACTGTACGCCGATCGACCAAGCCCGTGAGGTGATGGACGAGGTGTTCAAAACGTTCGTCTACACGCCGGCCTCCACCACCATCCGCACCACCGCCGAGGAAGCGTTCGCTCAACGCAAGGCGTATGCCAGGATTACGCGCACGTCATGCTGTCCGTGTGCCGGCACGTCGGACTCACTGCCCGATACATCGCGGGATTGCTCGGCGGCGAGGGCGCCACGCACGCATGGGTCGAAATCTACCATGATGGACGTTGGGTCGGTTTGGACCCCACACACAACCGTATGGTCGACGACAACTACATCACCATCGCCCATGGCCGCGATTACCGCGACTGCATGCTCGACATCGGCATCTTCTCCGGCTGCGACGTCAAGCAGGACCAGTGGTCAACGCTTCCGTGCACGAGCAGGGGTACTGATTCCCCGACGTTTTCTCGATGCCGGATTCCGTATTTCGGCAGATGCAAAGCAGATAAACAAAAAGGCCGAAACGCCATTGTTTCAACCTTCATTGCATGCGGATAAGGCGAGATTCGAACTCGCGGAGGGGTTCGCCCTCACACGCTTTCGAGGCGTGCTCCTTAGACCGCTCGGACACTTATCCATTCGTCACCTGAAAACAAGCAACTTGATAATTGTGCCACAGTGGTGGCGATTGTCAAATCGGACTGGCTGCAACGGTGTGATTTCCGGCGTGTCTTGCTTTGCGCCCGACTGTGCGTCCTTAGGCGAACAGCGCTTCGTCGAAGGAAGGATAGCCCCAATCAAGCGCCAATTCGACACGGTCCGCAATCAGACCGGCAAGCACGCCCAGGGATTGCGCTCGCGAATCCGTCGACTGTTTTGCATTGGTGACGCGTGACTGGGAATGATCGTTCGCGGCATTGGAGCTTCCGGCGATTGCCGTTATCTCGCTTCGCGCGCAGTTCATTTCGATGGTGGCGTCGGTCGGTGCCGTAAGGCCGGTGGCGGAATCGAGCATCGTGTCGGGGTGGGCGAGCAAGGCGGTGGCCTCGTACGTTTTCCTACGATCGTCAATGGTGCCCGAGAAGGATGCGAACCGTTGCGATGTGGTCTTATGACGATCGCTGATATCCAGCGTCGCATGGCCGCTGTTGCGGGCCGCCAGCACTTCCATGGCGAATCCGGCACGGTCTTCGGCCTGCGCGGCGGTGGCAAGGGACTTGGAATCGACGTCAAGCGATTCGACATCGTCAAAACGCGACAGCGTGATCGGCGCGACGGCCACCGACAGTTGATCGCCCAGTGCGCGAGCCATATGACGTGCCTGCGCGCTGCGCAACGTGCCTTCGGCAAAACGCGCCGGACATTGCGCCGCGGTGTTCGTCCATACGGAGACCGCCTGCTGCGCCGAGAAATAGCGGCGGATGATGTGCTGATGCTGGTCGTGTGCGATCTTGTTATCGGCGGTGGCATCGAAATAGGCCTTCTCGCACGGGCTTTGCCGTTGTTCGGCTTCAGCCCTGCCTGCGATCCTGGGCATGGAGCATGCCGTCAGCGCCGGCATGAGGATAGCGGTGCAAAGCAATGCGCAGACGCGTTTCGCGATAAAAGAAACCGAGCGGAAAGAAGGGGTACGTGTCTGCATGAATCATTAGACTAATATCTGACTGTGACCATTGGGCCATGCGCTCGGAATAACTTCATATAGGAGGTCTTGGAAATATGGAACTGGACCTGGCAGGAATGCACCAGCTCGCCGCTGGGCAGGGAATTGATCCCGAGACGCTGGATGCCGCACTCTCGGAAGCATTGCGACTGGCATATCTGAAAACCCCTCACGCTGCGAAGCACGCTCGCGTCGAGCTTGATCCGCGTGCGGGAAGCTTCACCGTATGGGCCCAGGACGAGATTCCTGGCGAGCCGACTGAAGACGATCCCCACCCCGCGCCGACTCTGGGCGAGGAATACGACGACACTCCGCACGATTTCGGCCGACTGGCCGCTGCGACCGCTCGTCAGGTGATCAGCCAGCTGTTCCGCAAGGCCGAGGATGACAAGGTGTTCGGCGCGTTCTCCGGCCAGAAGGGCAAGCTCATCACCGGCATCGTGCAACAGGACGTCAAGGACACATCCAACGTGCACGTGGCCGTCGGCGACGTCGAAGCCTGCTGCCGCGCCGCGAGCAGGTGCCCGGCGAACGCTACCGTCACGGCGAACGTATCCGCGTGTACGTGGTGAACGTGGCCCGTGGTCTGAAGGGCCCGGAAATCGTGGTGTCCCGTTCCCATCCGGAGCTGGTCCGCCGCCTGTTCGAACGTGAGGTTCCGGAACTGGTTTCGGGAGCCGTGTCGATTATGGCCATCGCCCGCGAGGCGGCGCCCGCACCAAGATCGCCGTCCGTGCCAACACCGAAGGCGTCAACCCGAAGGGCGCGCTGATCGGCCCCGGCGGAGCCGAGTGCGCGCCGTCATGGAGAACCTCGGTCCTGAGAAAATCGATATCGTCGACTGGTCCGCGGATCCGGCGAAATTCGTCGCCGCGGCGCTGTCTCCGGCCGTCGCCACCGGTGTGCAGGTGATCAGCGAGAAGAACAAGACGGCCATCGCCTTCATCCACGATGACCAGCTGTCCCTGGCCATCGGCAAGGAAGGCCAGAACGCACGTCTTGCGGCCAAGCTGACCGGCTGGAAGATCGGCATCGAATCCGCTGAGGCGCATGCCAAGAAGATGGCCGAATCGGCGGACCATTCCGATGGGGAAACCGAGGAATAAACAACACTTCCGGTAGACAACAAGCCCGTGGACGTACAATCCACGGGCTTGAGTATGCTGGACTCGACAATCCAAAGCGTGACGGCCATGCCGTCATGCCCAGGGAAAAGACGAGGTATCACGAACATGGTTGCACGATGAGAAGGAACAAGCTCGCCGTGAATCAGTAGCGGTCGCGCCCGTATGCGCGCGGCCCAAGATAGGAGAATTGAGTGCCGAAAGCACGCGTATATGAACTTGCCAAGGAACTTGGCGTTGACAGCAAAACCGTTTTAAGCAAACTTGAGGCGATGGGCGAATTCGTGAAGTCCGCATCGTCTACCGTTGAACCTCCCGTTGCACGCAAGCTGAGGAACGCATTCGCGTCCAGCGGACAGGGCAACGCATCTGATTCCAAGAAGCCGGGCCATACGGCCAAGAAGCCTGCCGAACCGGCATCTCATTCCATGCCAAAGCCGGCCGCTCCGTCAGCACCGAAGCCGGCTGCCCCCGCAGCGCCGAAGCCGCGTCATGCCGCTTCCAAGTCCGATGCCCCGAAGCCGGGTCATCGCGCGCCGCGTCCAGGCGAATCCCGCCAGCATGGCAATCGTCCTAACGGCAACGCCCCGCGTCCGCAGGGTGGAGACCGCCGCCAGTCCGGTCGCCCGACGGCCGTTCCGGGAGCTCGCCCCCAGCATGGCAACGCCCCGCAGGCGGCAACAACGCCAACGGCGCGAAGCCGCACACCCCGGACCGCGCCCGGGCAACAATCCGTTCAGCCGCAAGCAGGGCATGCACACCCCGACTCCGGGTGATATTCCGCGTCCGCATCCGATGAACCGTCCGAGCGTCAACAATGGCGAAGGACGTCGTGGTGGCCGTCCGGGTCAGGGCGGTGGCCAGCGTGGCGGCTTCCGTGGTCGTCCGGGTCAGGGCGGCGCGAAGCCAGGCCAGTGGGGCCAGCATCGTCCGGGTCAGGGCGGTGGCCAGCGTCCCGCCGGCGGCGCAATCGTTTCGGTGGCAATGGCGGCGGTTTCCAGGGCGGCAACAGCGCTCCGAGCAATGGTCCGGCACGTGGTGGCCGCGGCCGCGGCGGCGCTGCAGGCGCGTTCGGACGTCAGGGAGGCAAGTCCTCGAAGGCGCGTAAGAACCGTCTGGCGAAGCGTCAGGAATTCCAGGAGATGAAGGCTCCGGTCATCGGCGGCGTGCGCATTCCGACCGGCAACGGACAGGAAGTCCGTCTGCGTCAGGGTGCGTCCCTCGCCGATCTGGCCGAGAAGATCAACGTCAATCCGGCGGCGCTGGTCACCGTGCTGTTCCACCTTGGTGAAATGGCCACGGCCACCCAGTCCCTGGATGAGGCCACGTTCCAGATCCTCGGCGAGGAAATCGGCTGGAACATCAAGATCGTGTCCGCCGAAGAGGAAGACAAGGAGCTGCTGCAGCAGTTCGACATCAACCTGGACGAAGAGGAACTGCAGGAGGACGAGGATTTGAAGCCGCGTCCGCCGGTCGTCACCGTCATGGGCCATGTCGACCACGGTAAGACCCGACTGCTCGACACCATCCGCCGCACCAACGTCATCGAAGGCGAAGCCGGCGGCATCACCCAGCGCATCGGCGCATACCAGGTGACCGTCAACCTTGAGGGCGAGCCGCGCAAGATCACGTTCCTTGATACCCCGGGCCACGAAGCCTTCACCGCAATGCGTGCCCGTGCGCCGAACTCACCGACGTCGCGATCCTCGTGGTCGCCGCCGACGACGGCGTCATGCCGCAGACCGTGGAAGCCATCAACCACGCCCAGGCCGCGCATGTGCCGATCGTGGTGGCCGTCAACAAGATCGATAAGCCGGGCGCCAACCCGGACAAGGTCCGCGGCCAGCTTACCGAATACGGTCTGGTTCCGGAAGAATACGGCGGCAACACCATGTTCGTCGACATCTCCGCGAAGCAGGGCACCAACGTCGACAAGCTGCTCGAAGCGGTGCTGCTCACTGCCGACGCCGAGCTCGACCTGCGCGCCAACCCGGATATGGACGCCCGTGGCGCCACCGTCGAAGCCCGACTTGACAAGGGCCGTGGCGCCGTGGCTACCGTGCTGGTGCAGTCCGGTACCCTCCACATCGGCGATGCCATCGTTGCCGGCACCTCCTACGGTCGTGTCCGCGCCATGCTCGACGAAAACGGCAACCACATGCAGGAAGCCGGTCCGTCCACCCCGGTGCAGGTGCTGGGTCTGACCTCCGTGCCGACCGCAGGCGACCTGTTCCTGGTGGCCTCCGACGACCGTACCGCACGTCAGATCGCCGAGAAGCGTCAGGCCACCGAGCGTGCGGCCCAGCTGGCCAAGCGCCGCAAGGTCGTTTCCCTCGAAAGCCTCAAGGAGCAGTTCGCCAAGTCCGAGGTGGATATGCTCAACATCGTCATCAAGGGCGATTCCTCCGGTTCCGTCGAGGCTCTGGAAGATTCCTTGATGAAGATCGAGGTGTCCGACGAGGTCGGCATCCAGGTGATCCACCGCGCGTCGGTGCCATCACCCAGAACGACGTCAACCTGGCCACCGTCGACAAGGCCGTCATCATCGGCTTCAACGTCCGTCCGAACCGCCAGGTGGCGGATCTGGCCGAACGCGAAGGTGTGGAGATCAAGTACTACTCGATCATCTACAAGGCCATCGAGGACATCGAAGCATCCCTCAAGGGCATGCTCAAGCCGGAATACGAAGAGGTCGTCACCTCCCACTCCGAGATCCGCGAGATCTTCCGCTCCTCCAAGTTCGGCAACATCGCCGGCGTCATGGTTCAGGACGGTGAAGTCAAGCGTGGTACGAAGTGCCGTATCCTGCGCAACGGCATCGCCACCGTCAACGACCTCGAGATCTCCTCGCTGCGTCGTTTCAAGGACGACGTCAACTCCGTCAAGGAAGGCTACGAGGCTGGCATCAACCTCGGCACCTTCAACGACATCGAGATCGGCGATATCATCGAGACCTTCGAAATGCAGGAAATCGAGCGTAAGTAGCCGAGTGCTTCGAGCTTCGTATCGATAACCAGGTAAGGAACGCCCACAGCCGGTTCACGACTGCGGGCGTTCCGTGATACAACAAGAACTTTTCACCAAAAGGACAGCAATGGCAGGAACCAATCCCCGCGCCGCGCGCATCGCGGCGTTGATTCAGCGTGTGATCGCATCGTCCATGGAGGCGCAGCTGCACGACAAGCGACTGGCCAACGTGACCATCACCGAAGTGCGCGTCACCAACGATCTGCAGATCGCGAAGTCTACTGGACCCAGCTCGGCCACGAAGGACACGAGCAGGGCGAACGCCGCCGCGCGCAGCAGGCCCTGAACCAGGCCAAAGGACGCCTGCGTTCCCTGGTAGGCGCCAAGGCCGGACTGCGACTCACCCCGCAACTGGAATTCATCTTCGACGAAGTGCCGGGCGAGGCCCATGAGATCGAGGACATCCTCGCGCTCGCACACAAGCGCGACGAAGAACTCGCCAAGTCCCGCGCCAACGCGCAATACGCCGGCGACGCCGATCCGTACAAGCACGACGAGCCCGATGATGACGACTTCGACGATGATGACGATGTCGAGGTCGAGGATTGGGACGATGACGACGAAGCCTGACAACTCCGGTCTGCTGGTCATCGACAAGCCGCAGGGCGTCACCAGCCACGATGTGGTCGCGGCGGTGCGTGGCGCCCTGCACATGAAACGCGTTGGCCATGCCGGCACGCTCGACCCGATGGCCACCGGCGTGCTGGTGGTCGGCTTCGGCAACGCCACACGTCTGCTCAACTACATCGTCGACCACGACAAAACCTACCTGGCCACCATCAGACTCGGCCAGCGCACCACCACGGACGACGCCGACGGCGAACTGCTGCCGGAGGAGGGAACTATCGCCGAATTCCCTTCACGACAGACCGTTGAAGACGTCATCGCCCATCATTTCACCGGGCGCATCGAGCAGGTGCCGAACTCCTATTCAGCCATCAAAATCAACGGCCAGCGCGCCTATGATCTGGCCCGAGAAGGCAAGGATGTGGACCTCAAGGCCCGTCCGGTGACCATCTCGGAATTCAGTGTTTCGGCAGTGCGATACGGCTATGCTTCGACCACATGCGCGGGATCACCGCTTGCCGATGCCGTCGAAATCGCCCCGGAGGAATCCTGGCATGCCGAAACCGACGGGCAAAACGAACCGAACATGCAGCCAGTCATGGAACTCGACGTGGCCGTGACCTGCTCGGCCGGCACCTACATCCGCGCACTCGGCCGCGATCTGGCTCCGAACTCGGTCTCGGCGGCCATCTGACCATGCTGCGCCGCATCCGCGTCGGACGTTTCTCGGTGGACATGCCGAACGTCATGACCGCCCATACGGAAGCCAAAACCTTCACCAACCGCGAAGGCATCGAAGTGACACGCAACCGTGCGGTGCTTGACGATGCCGAGCATGCCATTGACCACGCACTCGACCTGGTCGCCAGCGCGGCCGCTTCCATGGACATGCTTCCCGTCACCGAACAGGAGGCGACGGACCTGCGGTTCGGCCGTAGAATCGCCCACGACATCCATACGACCATGGCCGCATACGTTCCCGAAACCAACGATCTGGTGGCGATCGTGGAACGCGCCAAACGTGGCGAGACCAAGCCGGTCGCGGTCTTCAACTGAAACAATCAAGACCGGCCTGCACGCAATACGAACACGACAAACACACGGACAATACGCAAAGAAGGACACATGAAGACGATCACGCTTACCCCCGATGCCAGCGGCATGGTGGATTGGCCGACCCTGAGCAACGACAAGAAGTCCGTGGTGACCATCGGCTCATTCGACGGCATGCATCAGGGACATCAGGCGGTCATCCGCCGTGTGGCCGAACTCGCCGAACAGGAGCAGGCGTTCTCCGTGGTGGTGCTGTTCGACCCGCGTCCCGCGCTGGTGCACGCTTACGCCGCCAAACATGACGGTCAGGAACCGCCCGCAGGCACGCCTGACACGCAGGCGCTGACCAGTGTGGACGAACGGCTGCGCGCCATCGACGCCATCGGCGTGGACTACACGCTCATCGTGCGCTACACCATGGCATTCGCCGCGAAATCATACCGCTTCTTCCTTGGCCAGATGGTCGGCAAACTCGGCATGCGCACGCTGGTGCTCGGCTCCGACGCCGCCATGGGCGCGAACCGCGCCGGAAACGTGAAGGCCATTGAGAATCTGGCGCTCGCCACCGGCGTGTTCCAGCTGGAGGTCGTGGACGATTTCGGTCCGGGGCTGACCCGAGTGCCGGTCAATGCGAAGCCGGTGATGCCGTCCGAACCCGGCGAGCTTCCGACCCTCTGGAGGGGGCTTCCAAGGCCGAACGACGCGCATGGAGCAAGAAGCATCAGGCCAAGGAGGTGCGCACGTGGAGCTCCACCAATGTGCGCTATCTGCTGAGCCAAGGCCGTATCAAGGACGCAGACGCGATACTCGGCCACGCGCATGCCGTGGAAGGCACCGTGGTGCATGGCGAGGAACGCGGCCGCACCATCGGATTCCCGACCGCCAATCTGAGCGAGAACGTCGCCGGATACCTGCCGGTGGACGGCGTGTACGCCGGCTGGCTGGTCGATTTGGGGGAGAAGTCCGCCGACGGTGGCGAAGAAGCCGGGGAGAAGCCGGCCGACGGCGTATCGCAGCAGTATGACGCTTCGTCCGTCAACGCGCGCGTGGCCATGCAGTCGCCACACCGCTGGCCGGCGGCCATCTCCATCGGCACCAAGCCGACGTTCAACGAGGACGGTGACGCCGAACGCGTGGTGGAAGCCTACGCCATCACCGATGACTGGTTGGACCTGTACGGCCATCAGCGCGCGTGGAATTCGCTGGATTCCTGCGCCCGCAGATCAAATTCGATTCGGCCGACGATCTGGTGGTCGAGCTGAAACGCAACGTCGAGGAGACGAAGCGCCTCACCGCTTGAGACGGATCGGTTCGATTGATTTGATTGGTTCGATTGACGCGAATCATTGACGCCATCCGTGTTTTGTTACCCAAACGGGCTTTCCCGGGTTGCAAAAAGCGGATGGCGATGCCGTTTGGGCATCGGCGACCTATCGCAGAATCGCGGCCAACGCGTCCTGCAACGTATCCGCCTGCACCACGCCCATTCCCGGCACGGCGACGTTCTTGCGCAGCGTCGGCACAACGGCGGTGGTGAAACCAAGACGCGCCGCCTCACGAAGCCGATATTCCAGTCTCGGCACCGGGCGCACCTGCCCGGTCAACGAAATCTCGCCGATCGCGCACGTCGTACGGGGAATCGGTTTCGATTTCGCAGCGCTCGCCAACGCGGCCACAATCGCCAGATCGCAACCCGGCTCACGCGCCTGACCGCCGGCGATTGTGGAAATGTACAGGTCGTTGGCCAGCAGATTGATGCCACCGTGACGATATAACACCGCCACCAGCATGGCGATACGGTTGGAGTCCACACCGTTCGCCGCACGACGTGGCGTCGGCAGCACCGACCTGGTGACCAGCGCCTGCACTTCAATCGGCAGACTGCGATGCCCATCCAACGTGAACGTCACGCACGTGCCATCCACCTGCGTCGCCGCAGAACCATTGCCGGTTGATAGGAACAGACCGGACGGATCGGTCACCTCCTCAATGCCCTCGCCGCTCATATCGAAACAGCCGACCTCATCGGTCGGTCCGAAACGGTTCTTCACTGCACGCAGCATACGCAACGCGGTTTCGGCATCGCCTTCGAACTGACAGACCACATCCACCAGATGCTCCAACGTACGCGGACCTGCGATCGAACCATCCTTGGTGACATGACCCACCAAAAGCACTGGGATATCAAGGGTTTTGGCGGTGTCAATCAGCGCGCTCGCCACTTCGCGCACCTGCGTGGATCCGCCGGAGATGCCATCGACGTCCTGCGAGACGATGGTCTGCGCCGAATCGACGATGGCCAACGCCGGCTTGAACTGTTCGATAAGCCCCAACACCGTGGACAGATCCGTGGTGGAGGCGAGTAGTAGATTCGGCTCCATGGCGCCGATGCGCGACGCGCGCATGCGGACCTGCGCCTGCGATTCCTCGCCGGAAATATACAGTACGGTATTGCGCTCGGTGGCGAACGCCGTCAGCCTCGCCACATTGCCGGCGGTTTCCAGCAGCAATGTCGATTTGCCGATGCCCGGCTCTCCTGCGATCAGCGTGACCGATCCCGGCACGATGCCACCGCCGAGCACGCGGTCGAATTCCGAAAATCCTGTGGCGATTCTGGAGATGTTCTCCGTGCCTATGTCGGTGATCGGCCTCGCCGCGGACGATGCGACCGGATGCGATTGCGTGCGCGAGGTCCGTCCCGGAGCCGCGGTACGCGAGCCTGCCGCGGGACGGGCTTCATGGAATTCCTCAATGGTGCCCCATTGACCGCATTCGGGGCAGCGGCCGAGCCACTTCGGGCCGCTCCAGCCGCATTCGGAACAGAGGAATTGCGAGGACGTCTTTGCCATATCGCCGACAATACGGAGGTTTTGGGACAAGACGTTCGCGGGTGGCGTACTCGTTGCACAGACATTGCGCTGAAAACCGTTTCGGGAACTGGATTCCATGACTTTGAGGGGATGGTTGCGCGTCTTATGGCTGTGAAAGAATGACAAGCATGTCTGATACGCAGAATTCCTCTTCGCATGGCAAATTGATTGCCGCCGTCGTAGCAGCCGCGCTTGTGGTTGTGCTTGCTCTGATTTCCGCATTTGTGTGGCCTGGTTGGGCCTTGAACAAGAACGGACAGGCCGGACAGGCCGGTCAGACGAGCCAGCAGGCTTCCACTTCGAACGGTACGGACGGCGACAAGACGGAGCCACCAAACCGTCGATCGATGCCGTGGCATTGCCCGACGGGGCCAGCGAGCTGCTCAAGGCCATGCCGGATTCCGTATTGAATTACGCGCGTACCAAGGCTGACGCCAGCACGACGTGTCCAGCACCTCTCCCGTCGAGGAATACGCGTTGACGTATTCCACCGGCAAGAAAGGACAGGACGTCACGCTGGAAGTGGGCCAGTGGAACGACGGCGACAAGGCGAAATCCCAGTACGACACGCTGGCTGAAGCCATGACCGGCAAGGAGCTGGGAAGCGGCAACGTGAAGGTCTCCGGCAAGACGACCGGCGCCTACAGCGCCAAAGCCGATCCGGACGACGATACCAAGGCCGTTGCCGTGTGGCGCAACGATACGGTGGTTTTCTATGCCACCGGCGCGAAGAACGACATCCAGCGTTTCTACCAGCAGTTCCCCCTGTAACGTCGACGGAATCGTCTCGATGGCGAATCGCGGCCGGCTGATGGAATATCACGCGGAAAACGAAACGTGATTTTCCACCATATGAATGCCTGCGCGCGTATTCGTCCCCGAAGCAGTGTAGTATTGGGCAAGTTGCAAACTTTTACCCTTTGAGTTTAAGGAACGGAGGCTGAGATGGGCTCGGTCATCAAGAAGCGCCGCAAGCGCATGAGCAAGAAGAAGCATCGTAAACTGCTTCGTAAGACTCGCCACCAGCGCAAGTAGTCTTCAGGCGCGTGTGAAGCGTCCGCTCAAACAAAATCCCGCGATTCCTTTCGGAGTCGCGGGATTTTTGCTATCTGCGCGGCGGTGTCGGCCGGTATATTCCACACCAGCCGACACGCCTGCCTGTCAAGATCTCACTTGTTGGGGTTGTCCATCACGCGCGGGCCGTTCGGATCGCCGACGATGACCTGGTCCACCATGTTCAGGAACAGGCCGTTCTCGACCACGCCGACCGTGGTGATGAGGTCCTGCGCGAGTTCCTGCGGGTGGTCGATGCGCTCGAGGTGCAGATCCACCACATAGTTGTTCTCATCGGTGCGCACCGGCTCGCCGTTCGCGTCGAGACGCAGCACCGGCTTGTAGCCCTTGGCCTCAAACTTCTTGACGACCTGGCCTGCGCCGAACGGAATCACCTCGACCGGCAGCGGGAACTTGCCGATGGTGTCCACGACCTTGGACTCGTCCACGATCCACACGATCTTGTTGGAGTTGGTGGCCACGATCTTCTCCCACAGGAGAGCCGCACCGCCGCCCTTGATGCCGTTGAAGTTCTTGTCCACCTCGTCGGCGCCGTCGATGGTCACGTCGATATGGTCGACGTCATCGATGTTGACGATCTTGATGCCGTAGCCTTCGGCCTGCTCCTGGGTGCGGCGGGAGGTGGTGACGCCCGTGAACTCGAGGCCTTCCTCCTTGACGCGACGACCGAGCTCGTCGACCAGGAAACGCACGGTCGAGCCGGTGCCCAGACCTGCGATCATGCCGTTCTGAATCAGCTTTGCAGCCTCGATGCCGGCCGCCTTCTTCAGCGCGTCCTGCTGTGCCTTGTCCATGATCCTCCTTCGATATGGGGTTAAGACCGTCTCCATACTATCGGATGCGTTGATTTTCAAGGCGCGAATGGTCGGTTGCGGGAGCAGGTGTCTGTTTTGGACTGCGGAAAAGTTTTCACGGAATGTTTCACGGTCCTGCGTGAGGTGGCGTGCAAAAAAGCCGCGCATGAAATGACATGTGGGGAGCGGCTTGCGTAAAGCGGCTCCCCACATGTCTCGCTCAGCTATGTTTGACCGCGAACGGCGCCTCGTCCAATACCAGCGTGCCGTCACCCATCACATAGCCTTCCACGGCGATATACCCACGGATGAGACGTGGATTGCCGTCGAAGGTCGGGCTGGATTCCGGTGGGGGAGTGAACCGCACCGTACCCGACACCGACAGGCCCGATGGGCTTGGACGATGCGGCAGTTTCGGCAGATCCTGCGATTGCGATGAAGCTGCCTGTTCCGGTGCCGATTCTTCGTCGTCTTGCGATTCGCTGCGCGATTCGTTCGCATTCTGCGGTACGGCCGTGCTGTCCGTGTCCGTGCCGTCCGCGTTGCCCGTCACCGGCTTGTCGTTCTCGTCGCCTTCACGGGGAAAATAGTCGGGTTTGACCAGCATCTGCGCATAGGATTGATGCGGTTCACCGGATTCGTCCGTTTTCCCGGATTCGTCCGGTTCGGCTGGACCGCCCGCGTCCGGGAAGCTGGATTCGGGTATGACCTTCGTCGCTTCGGTCTCAAGCATTGTGGTGGTTTCCGCCGGTTCGGTCTCGAGCACGGTCGTTTCCACCGCATCATCTGCGTCGTCATCGGTTGTCTGTCCGAAATCCGCAAGGTCGTGGGAAACGCCTTCCGGCTCCGCCAGCATGCTGGCGATCGAACGCGGCTTCGTGCTGTTGCTGGAATTGGCGGTATCGGCACCGGAATCGCCGGTGCCGGTCGTGGCGGAATCGCCTTGTCCGCGTCCCATGTGGTATTCGGCGGCGCTGATCGCACCATCCATCAGCATCCTCGCATCCTCGGGAACATCGGTGCCACGCGAATACTCGGAAGCCAGCAGCGACTGCCATCCTTCCAACGGCAGATAGCTTCGCGCACATGCGAACGGCAATCGCCGCATACGTGCGTGCCAGCTCGTCCACTTTCTCGTTGCCCGCGTTGCCGGCATGACCCTTGACCCACACGAATCGCACCGACCCCGCCCTATGTGCGATCTCATTGTCGATGGCGCGGATCAAATCGGCGTTCTTCACCGGTTTCTTCTGCGAATTCTTCCAGCCGTTGCGCTTCCAACCCTGCACCCACTTGGTGGAGCAGTTGATCGCATACTGCGAGTCGGTCTCGATCACCAGGTCTTCGGAACCGGGATGCGCTCGCAACGCCTCCAGCACGGCGCATAATTCGCCGATCTGGTTGGTGCCGTTCGTCGCGCCGCCGGCATCGCAATCGCCGGCATGCTCGTGCCCCGGCTTGCCGCCTGCCGCGGGCTCGTGGTCGGCCCAGGCCCAACCCATCGGACCATTCGGATTGCCAAGCGCGGAACCGTCTGTTGAAACCGTAATCGTCATGCTTCTACCCTACGAAAGCCGCGCGACTCGCCGTTTGCCCGTCATACCGCATGGCAACGGCATATGCGATTAGTCGCCGAGACACAGCATGACGGAGGCGCGGAACATGCCGTCGCTGTGCTCGAAGGAGGCCGTGCATGGTGCCGTTCGGCCGTCTCTCGTACAGTGGCGGTGCCCAGCCCCGTGCCACCATGTTTGGTCGAGACGAGATCGCCGTCGATCTGTTCGATGCTGGTATCGGCTTCGCCGTACGTGTTGTCCACCGTGATGAACAGGGCCGCCGGAGGGCCGGAACGATACCGGATGCGCACTTTGAGCCGCCTCTCGCCCTGCGTTTGCTGGGTGATGGCCTCCGTGGCGTTCTCCAGCAGATTGCCGACCATGGAGCATAATTCCGCGTTGTTGATGTTGATGTATTGCGGCACCGCCGCTTTGACGTCCACATCCGCACCCAAATGCCGGACCCAATCGCAATAGTAGACAAGCACCGCGTTCAGCGACGCATGCTCGCAATACTGCATTGGTGCCGTTTGCAGCAGCCGGTGTTTGGACATCTCATCCAGATATGAGCGGATGCCATCCATGTCTTCAGCCGCGGCCAACGCCTGCAGTGAGTGGATGTGGTGACGCACGTTGTGCTTGATCTGACGCGCCTCACGGATCCGCTCGTTCATGTGTTGCAGCTGCAACGTCTGCAAAGCCTCATAATGCTGTCGCCTGCGGGCCGCGAGCAGACGGTCCGACTGCTGAATCATGTACCAGATGAGGAAATACGCCAACACCATGAAACAGGAATAGACCACCGCCACGGTGAACGCGATTTCCAGCATATGCGAGTCCAGCAGCGTGGAATTGTCCGCCGGCATGCACCACACCACAATCGCGGACGAAACGAACGGAAACAGCCAGATAAGCTGCCAGAAGCCTTTGCTGATGGATGGGGAATCGAATGTGGCTGGAATCGAATCATGCAGCGGATGCCAAAGCGAGACCAGTGCGACGACGTCAAGCAGCAGCAGATTGACCAGTCCCGGCCAGCCGACGCGGAGATTGGTTGAATCCGCGCCAAGAACGGCCACATCGATGACGAGCGACAGATAGTAGACGATCGCCACCATGTAGGAAGCCGTGGCCACAATCAGCAACAGTTGCCGCCATGGCAGTTCGGTCAGCCATCGCAGGACCAGCAGCACAAGCGGCGCGGTCGGAATGACCGTCCACAGTGATGGGATGCCCAGAGTGCCGCACAGCACGCCGCATAGCAGGAACCAGACCAGTCCGATGGACATGAACAGTGTGCCGTTACGGCGTGGATTGTCCATGTGACTCCATGCCATGATGAGCACAATGCCAGGCCGGACAACGCGTTGAGCTGCTCTCCGATGGCGAAGAACAGACCTGACGGGGTGGTTTGGGCGATGCCGTTCCGGATGATTTCGCCGAGTGGTGCGAACATGTCAGTCCTCCGTACGCATGCGGGTGAACGTGTATTCCGCGTATGCACGGCAGGTGGTGGTCACCGCCGTTTTCGTGATGGGAATGCGTTTGCCGCCTTTCATGACGAACTGCGCGTTGGTGATGCCGGACACGTAGTCGAAGTTGACGAGCACGCCTCGCGCGGTGCGGTAGAAGTTGTCGAACACGGTGAGCCGTTGGTCCACATCGGAGAAATTGGTGCGGATTTTGGTCTGGGTGCCGTCCGCGAACGTGAATTCACGTAGTGCGCGTTGGACAGGGCGTATGCGATGAGCCGCCGGTCCATGGTCACGGCCGGATTGCCGAACGCCACATGCCAGCTGGAATCCACCGTGCCGGGCGACTGCGCCTTTGCCAGATGGGTGACCGGCGGTTTTGCCTTCAGCTGCTCCTCGACGCGTTCCATGGTGGCTTCGAAGGTTTTGCGATTGACGGGCTTGAGCAGATAACCGCTCGCCTGCACCTCATAGCCGAGCACCGCGAAATCGGTGCTGGACGTGATGAAGACGATCGCGCAGTCGTCGTTCTGATTGCGCAGCAGCCGCGCTATGTCCAATCCGGTGGTGGCATGCGGCAGATTCTCGTCGCTGAGATAACAGTCGAGCAGCAGCAGGTCGTAACGGCTGTTCTTCCAGCTTTCGATGAACGATTTCGCGTCGGGGAAAACGTCACAGACCGTTTGCATGGCATTCCTGCCGGCGGTTGCGCCGACGTTCCGGCCGTTGAAGTATTCCGCGCACATGGTGGCGATCAGTTCGCGTTCGGCAGGATGGTCCTCGACGATGGCGATGCGCACGTTCCCTCCTTGCTGTGCCGTGATTGCGCGGATGACGTTCCGGCTCTGCTTCCAAGCGTACCGGGAGAGGGAAATACGGGGTGCCGCGGAGCTTGCGTTTCATGCCAGAAAAGCACGTTTCGTGCCATACGGCGGATATCGACAACGAAAAGACCCGCTCCATACGGAACGGGTCTTTTTCGCGCTACGCCTTGATTACTTGGCGGAACGCCGTATCACTCGGCCAGAGCCTTGTCCACGACCTCGGTGGCCTCGGCGAGCACCTTGTCCAGAGCCTCAGGGGATTCGAAGCTCTCGGCGTACACCTTGTAGATGTTCTCGGTGCCGGACGGACGGGCGGCGAACCAGTTGTCCTTGGTGGTGACCTTCAGACCGCCGATCTTGGCGTGGTTGCCGGAGCCTCGGTGAGCTTGGCGGTGATGTCCTCGCCGGCCAGCTGGGTGGCCTCGACGTCGTCACCGGTGAGCTTGGCGAACTTCTGCTTCTGCTCGAGGGTGGTCGGGGTGTCGACGCGCTTGTACCAGCTTTCGCCGAAACGCTCCACCTGCTCCTGGTGCAGCTGGGCCGGGTTCTTGCCGGTCTTCGCGGTGATCTCAGCGGCCAGCAGGTCCGGAATCAGGCCGTCCTTGTCGGTGGTCCACACGCGGCCGTCCTTACGCAGGAAGGACATGCCGGAGCTTTCCTCGCCGCCGAACGCGACCTCGCCCTTGAACAGCGGGTCCACGAACCACTTGAAGCCGACCGGAACCTCGACGAGCTTGGCGTTGATGGAGGCGGCCACGCGGTCGATCAGGGAGGAAGACACGAGGGTCTTGCCGATGCCGGCGTTCTCCGGCCAATCCGGACGGTTGCCGCCGAACAGGTACTCCACGCACACTGCGATGTAGTGGTTCGGGTTCATGACGCCCCAGTTCGGGCAGACGATGCGTGGCGGTCGGCATCCGGATCGGTGCCGCCGACCAGATCGTACTTGTCCCAAGCGCCGTTGTTGAGGGAATCGACCAGACCCTTCATCGCGTACGGGGAGCTCGGATCCATGCGGATCTTGCCATCATGGTCGATGGTCATGAAGCTCCAGGTCGGGTCGACCTGCGGACGCACCACGTCGATGGTCAGGTTGTACTTCTCGTTCATCAGCGGCCAGTAGTTGACCGAAGCGCCGCCGAGCGGGTCGATGCCCAGGCGTACGCCGGAGGAGCGGATCACGTCGAAGTCGATGACGTTCTCCAGATCGGCCACATAGTGCTCACGGAAGTCGAAACGCTCAACCAGATCGGACTTGACGGCCTGCTCGAACGGCACGCGCTTGACGTTCCTGAAATCGCCGAGCAGCTCGTTGGCGCGGTCGGCGATGGCGTTGGTGACGTCGGCCGGAGCCGGGCCGCCGGTGACCGGATCGTACTTGAAGCCGCCATCGGTCGGCGGGTTGTGGGACGGGGTCACGACGATGCCGTCGGCCAGGCCTTCGCCGGTGAAACGCTGGGTGCCGTCGGCGGCGCGGTTGTGGGTCAGGATGGCCTGGGACACGACCGGGGTCGGGGTGAAGTCGTCACGGGAGTCGATGCGCACGGTCACGCCGTTGGCGACGAGCACTTCGATGGCGGTCTTCCAAGCCGGCTCGGACAGGGCGTGGGTGTCGCGGCCGATGTACAGCGGGCCGGTGACGCCGGCCTTCTTGCGGTATTCGGCGATGGCCTGCGTGATGGCCACGATGTGGGCCTCGTTGAATGAGGTCTTCAGGGACGAACCACGGTGTCCGGAAGTGCCGAAGGAGACGCGCTGCTCCGGAACGTTCGGGTCGGGGACGACGTCATAGTACTTTCCAATGACCTCGTCGACATTGATCAGATCTGCTGGGGTGGCGGGCATTCCCGCATTTTTTGCAACCATACCTTCATTGTGCCACGAGTTTGCGCGGAACGCGGAAAGCCATCCCACAATGTGCGATGAATACGTTTTCTTTTTGACGTCTCGGCGTGTCTCCAGTATGGAATTGGGGTTTCAGTGTCCCGATGCCCGACGATTTGCGCATCGCACGCCGATAGTGTATTGTTTCTAACGAATTCGACTCATGCAGGGTTGCAAGTCAACATTTTTAGACGCAAGACCTGGAATGTGGCATTGGTTTGCCATGTTCCGGGTCTTTTTTGTTGCAAAAAAGCCGCGCTGCGTCATCGAATCCCATCGGAAGGAAATAGAAAGGAATCAGGATGGCTGACTCTCTCGCATCGCAGATCATCACTGCGATCGGCGGACCTGAAAACGTTCGCAGTCTGACGCATTGCGCCACCCGACTGCGCTTCGAGCTGGCGGACGCGTCCAAGGTGGACCAGAACGCCCTCGAACATATGAAGGGCGTGCTTGGCGCGGTCCCGCAAAGCGGTGACCGTTTCCAGGTCGTCATCGGCGGCGGCGTGGCCACCGTATACGAAAACATCATGCATCTGCCCGAAATGGCGAACGCCGGTGCCGCCTCCGCATCCGGCGAAGGCAGAAGAGCAACGCCGACGTCAAGGCCGAGGCCCGTTCCAAGGCACGCGGCAAGGTGGCATGGCTGGACTCCTTCTTCGAGTATCTCGCCGACTCCTTCCGCCCGATCCTGGGCGTGCTGCTCGGCGCCTCCATCATCATCGCCCTGGTCAACCTGCTCATCTCACTGAACGTCATTCCGAATGACGAGGCCTCCGCCGGCTGGGTGTTCGTCAAGGCCATCTGGAAGGGCGTGTTCTACTTCCTGCCGATCATGGTCGCCTACAACGCCGCCAAGAAGCTCAAGGTCGATCCGTGGCTGGGCGGCGCCATCATGGCCATCCTCATGACCCCGCAGTTCACCAGCCTGATGGACGCCAAGACCACCACGTGCGTGGAGAACGCGGCTCTGGGCACCAAGTCCTGCACCGCCAACATCTTCGGCATTCCGATGGCGTTGAGCGACTACAGCGGCAACGTGTTCGTGCCGCTGCTCATGGCCGCCGTGCTCGCCCTCGTCTACCACGGATTGAAGAAGATCATTCCCGAAAGCGTCCAGCTGGTGTTCGTGCCGTTCTTCTGCATGATCATCGTCGGCGCGCTGACCGCCTTCATCATCGGCCCGATCGGCGTGTGGGTCGGCAACGGCCTCGGCGTCGGCCTGGCTTGGATGAACACCCATGCACCGTTCATCTTCGCATCATCATCCCGCTGCTGTACCCGTTCCTCGTGCCGCTCGGCCTGCACTGGCCGCTCAACGCCTGATGCTCATGAACATCCAGACGCTCGGCTACGACTTCATCCAGGGCCCGATGGGCGTGTGGAACTTCGCTTGCTTCGGCGCCACCGCCGGCGTGCTCTTCATCGCCGTGCGTGACAAGGACAAGGACATGCGCCAGACCGCTCTCGGCGCGCTCGCAGCCGGCCTGCTTGGTGGTGTTTCCGAACCGTCCCTGTACGGCATCCACCTGCGTTACAAGCTGGTCTACAAGCGCATGCTCGTGGGCTGCGGCCTTGGTGGCGTCGTCATTGCCGTCCTCGGCTGGCTCTTCCCGTCCGTCACCGCCGCCGGCCAGACCGTGCATGGTGTGACCACCACCGCCTTCGCCTTCACCTCGCTGCTGACCATTCCGGTCTTCGACCAGATGTGGGTGTACGCGGTGTCCATCGCGGTCTCCTTCCTGACCTCCTTCTTCCTGATCATCACCTTCGACTACCGCACCCCGGAACAGAAGGCTGAAGTGCTGGCCCGCGCCGCCGCCGATCAGAAGGCCGCCGCTCCGGCGGTCGAAGCCAAGGAAGCCGCTCCGGCTGCCACCACCGCCACCGCGACTGCTACCGCCACCAAGACCGAAGTTCCGGCCGCTGCCGCCGCCGCGACCACCGTGGTGAACGCTCCGGTCGCCGGCCACGTGATCGCCCTGGACGAAACCGGCGATCCGGTGTTCGCTCCCGCGCGCTCGGCGAAGGCGTCGGCATCCAGCCGACCGACAGCGAGGTCGTGGCCCCGGTCTCCGGCGTGCTGCAGACCGTCGCCGAAACCGGCCACGCCTTCGGCATCAAAACCGATGACGGTGTGGAAGTGCTCGTGCACGTCGGCATCGACACCGTGAAGATGAACGGCGAGGGCTTTGCCGTCAAGGTCAAGGCCGATGAGCGCGTGAATGCCGGCGATCCGCTGGTTTCCGTCGACTTTGCTAAAGTGAAGGACGCTGGATACAGCACCACCACGCTGATGACGGTGCTCAACACCGCCGCCCTCACCTCCGTCACGCCGAAGACCGGCATCGACGTCAAGGCAGGGGACGAGGTGATCGACATCCAGCGCTAACCTGTCACACAGAGGCGAAAAAGGGGTCGACGTGGACGTTCTTCGCGTATTCAACAACAATGTCGTATTGGCTAGAGACGGTGATCGTGAGGTGATTCTCACAGGCCGTGGAATAGGCTTCCAAGCCAAGCCGGGACAACATGTGGATGACGCGAAGATCGTCCGTCGGTTCATCCCCGTCGATGGCAAGGATCCCGACCACATGGCGCAACAAGTGGCCGGGATCCCGCCCGAAATCATCAGACTTGTCACGGACGCCATGAACGTACGGGACTGGAAGAACAGGCAGACAAGCAGCCAACCCTGGTCATGGCGCTCGCCGACCACATCTGCGGCGCGATACAACGCGCGCAAAGAAAACAGAGCATCGAATATCGCTCGAAGCGGAAGTACGTTCCCTATACGCCGACGAATACGCCAAAAGCGTGGCGATGGTCGACGCGATGAACACGTATTTGGGTGGCGCGTTGCCCCGCAGTGAGGCGGTGGCGCTCGCCTTGCATTTGGTGAATGCCGGATTCTCCGGCGGCGACCTGTCCGCCACCTACACCATGACCGGCATCATCCAGCAGATGATCGCCGTCATCGAAGGCGCGTACGGCATCACGCTTGCGCAGGACAGCGTCAATGTGGCGCGATTCATCACGCATCTGCGTTACCTGTTCGTACGCATCCATCAGCATGAGCAGCTCGACGATGAGCCGCAACCAATCATCGAATCAATCAAAACCTCATATCCGAAGGCTTGCCAGTGCGCAAGGCAGCTTGCCGTGGTGGTGAAGATGCGTCTTGGTTCCGACCTTACGGAAGCCGAAATCGCCTATCTTGCCCTGCATGTGGCGCGCGTGACCAACGGAGTGAATCGGCAGGACGACTGAGTTTCCGGTATCTTCCGATATTCAGCAGCCCGTTCCGCGCATTCCTGACGGTTCCTAATCGTTCGACTGTTCGGCCGGCTGCCCGCTTGCCTGTTCGGTCGCTGCGGTTTCGTTGGCGTAGCCGACATATTTGCGTTCAACGCCAGTATGCCGGTATCTTCGGAAGCGCCTCCGGCACGCGCACGCATAGGGCCTGACGTTCCACGCTGAAACGGATGTGCTTCGTTTCAGGCAGCATATCGCCATCCACCTGCGCCAAAACAGGCCTCTCCAAAGTGATTTCCGCGCTGACGCCCTGCACCTGGTCGACGGTGGAGTTCGTGGACAGTGGACTCTGCTGAGCTTTGCCGGTGATGGTCTGGTGCAGCACGTCGCCGAACAGATTCGCCCAACCGATCAGGCCGCCGGACGTGTCGATGATCTCGTAGTCGAGGATGCCATCGTCATAGGAAGCTTCGGGCATCAGCGAAAACATGGGGATCTGGCCGCAATTGCCCGCCATGAACGTGCGGAACGTGAGACCACGCGTGGAATGCGTGCTGCCGTCGGCGCTGGTGATGGTCACATTGCCCTTGTACTTCGGGGCGAACAGATTCTTCACGCCCGACACGAAATACGCCAGCCAGCTGATGTTCTTCTTCAATTCCGGATCGGTGTCGTCGATCATCAGTGCGTCGAAACCGATGCCGGCGATGATGAGGAACGCATGCCCGTGGTCGGTGGTCTCATCATCCAGAAGGGTCAGACGGCCCACATCCACCAGACGGGAGCCGTGCGACGTGGCCACGGTGAGCGCCGCATCGATATCGTCCACGGGAATGCCCATATTGCGGGCGAACAGATTGCCGGTGCCGATCGGCACGATGCCCAGCGCATGCCCGGTACCCGACAGCGCGCTCGCGACGGTACGCACCGTGCCATCGCCGCCGACAGCCACCACCACATCGGCACCATGGTCCAACGCTTCGAACGCGCAGGCGCGACCGTCCTTGTCGAGCTGCGTTTCGATGAATTCGATCTGGGTGAGATGCTTCGCCTCGCAGAACTCCTTGATATGCTGCTTGCGCTGTTCCGCCTGGGGCTTTGAAGGATTGACGATGAACGCGTAATGCACTTGGTCATCGTCACGCTTGTCAAGCTTCTCCGCGAGCGTACGGTGCTTGTACGCGCGGTATCCGAAGAAGGCGGCCGCGCATACGGCGACCACGGCGATGATGACGAGCAGGACGATAACTGGCATAGGCATGCCTCTATTGTCTATGCGATTGCGCAAAAAGACGAATTCAACATGAAAAATTCGGCGTTCCCTCACGTTATATCCAAAAATGAGAACGATGGCGTCAGTGTCTGCTTTCGGCACTAGGCTGGGAAGCATGCTTGATATTCAATTCATTCGTGAACATGCTGACGTTGTCAAGGAATCCCAGCGTAAGCGTGGCGAATCGGTCGAACTGGTCGACGAGGTGCTGCGCTCCGACGAGGTTCGCCGTTCCTCTCTGAAGGAATTCGAAGCTGCCCGCGCGCAGCAGAAGGAGATCGGCAAGAAGGTCGCCGCCGCCCCCGCCGACGAAAAGGCCAAGCTGATCGCCGCAACCAAGGAACTCTCCCAGAAGGTCTCCGAATACAAGGCCGCAGCCGACGCCGCAGCCGAGGAATACACCACCGCCATGTGGAAGCTGTCCAACATCGTCGAGCCGGAAGCTCCGGAAGGTGGCGAGGATGATTACGTCGTCGTCAAGAAGGTCGGCCAGATCCGTGATTTCGCAGCCGAAGGCTTCGAGCCGAAGGACCACCTGACGCTCGGCCGCGGCGTGGCCGGTATCGATATGGAGCGCGGCGTGAAGGTCGGCGGCTCCCGCTTCTACTTCCTGCGCGGCCAGGTGGCCCGCATGCAGATCGCCATGCTCACCATGGCCGTCGACCAGGCCGAGGAACACGGCTTCACCCTGGCCATCACCCCGACGCTGGTGCGTCCGGAAGTAATGCGCGGCACCGGCTTCCTCAACTCCCACGCCGACGAAATCTACCGCCTGCGCGAGCCGGACGACCAGTATTTGGTCGGCACCTCCGAAGTGGCGCTCGCCGGCATGCACGAGAACGAGATCCTGAACCTTGAGAACGGCCCGCTGCGCTACTGCGGCTGGAGCTCCTGCTACCGCCGTGAAGCCGGCGCAGCAGGCAAGGACACCTCCGGCATCATCCGCGTGCACCAGTTCGACAAGGTGGAGATGTTCGTCTACGCCAAGCAGGAGGACTCCTACAAGGAGCATGAGCACCTGTTGGCCATGGAGCAGGAAATGCTCGGCAAGGTCGAGGTGCCGTACCGCATCATCGATACCGCCGCCGGCGATCTGGCTCCTCCGCGGCACGTAAGTTCGACTGCGAGGCTTGGGTGCCGACCCAGGGCCGTTACCGTGAGCTGACCTCCACCTCCAACTGCACCGAGTATCAGGCCCGTCGTCTGAACATCCGCGAACGTATGGAGGATGGCAACACCCGCGCCGTCTCCACGCTGAACGGCACGCTGGCCACCACCCGTTGGCTGGTCGCCATTCTCGAGAACCACCAGCAGAAGGACGGCTCCATCGAGATTCCGAAGGCCATGCGTCCGTACATGGGCGGCAAGGAAGTCATCGAGCCGACCAAGTGGGAAGCCTGATTTTCCAAGACGTTCGCGTCTGATATGAATCCGTGAAAGCGGCGTTGGCATTTGTGCCGGCGCCGCTTTTCGTATGTTGGACGGTCCCAGTGCCGTTTGTGTCGTTCTGGGCAGATGCGTGTGCGGTTTTCTGTTGGAAGCGACGGGGATGGAGCTGTGCCAGGTGTCGCACTTCCGCGCACTGTGGTATATTGGCGTTTCGTGCGTAGCAGCGATGTTAGGCGCAAAGGGTAGATGTCTGAGCGGTCTAAAGAGACGGTCTTGAAAACCGTTGAGGTGCAAGCCTCCGCGAGTTCGAATCTCGCTCTGCCCGCATCAATCAAGGGCTTACCGAAGGATTTTTCGGTAAGCCCTTTTCCATGCCGTTTATGGCGATTGTCGTTGTCGTGGCGGCAACGTCACACAATCCGTCGATCCGCGGCCCAACGGGTGAGCTCGGAACGGTTCGACAGCTGCAGTTTGCGCAGCACCGAGCTCATATGGGTCTCCACGGTCTTGATGGAGATGAACAGTTCCGAAGCCACCTCCTTGTACGTGTAGCCGCGCGCGATCAGCCGCATGACCTCCTGCTCGCGGTTGGACAGCCGGTCCAGCTCGTCATCGTGGATCGGGCCGCCGAACGCGCCGTTCGCGCTCGGGCCGTTCTGGAAGGCGGACAGCACGAATCCCGCCAATTTCGGCGAGAACACGGCGTAGCCCTCATGCACCTGCTTGATGGAGGACACCAGGTCGTCGCCGGAAATAGTCTTCGTCACATATCCCTGCGCACCGGCGCGGATCACGGAACCGACATCCTGCGGAGAATCCGACACGGACAGCGCGAGGAAGACGGTATCGGGGGAGTATGCGCGCGATTTCGTGAGGATTTCGGCGCCACCGCCGTTCTCGCCGCCCGGCACATGCACGTCCAGCAGCACCACGTCCGGTTTGGTCTGCGCGATCATCGCCACTGACCCCTCCACGTCGGCCGCCTGTCCGACCACGTCGAAATACGGCTGCAACGTGGCGATCACGCCCGCGCGGAACATCTCATGGTCGTCCACGACGGCGATTCTGATGCGCTGTTCCCGCTCGCTCATTCCTGCTCCTTGGTTCGATTGATTCATTGCCGCACCTGCTGCATGTGCCGTGTTCATTGCGCCGATTGCACGCCCGTATCGCCGTCCGCTGTGGTGGTCGTAGCGCTGTCCGCATCCTCCGCCGCTCCTGAAATCGGCATGTGCATGCGCACCTCCGTGCCCCAGCCGGGCCTCGACACAATCTCCACTGTACCGCCGCGGCGCTTGATACGTCCGATGATGGACTCGCGGATGCCCAGGCGATTCGCTGGAATGGCGTCGACGTCGAAGCCGTCGCCATGGTCGCGTACGAACACCTCCACCAGCTTGTCGCCGGCCTCGCAGTAGACGGACACCGGTTCGCCGCCATGCGTCACGGCGTTGACGAGCGCCTGCTGCGTGGCATCCAACAACGCGTCGGTCTGCGCGCTCGGCCGCGCGTCGCCCACCGTCACTACCTCGATCGGCTTGCCATGCGTGTCCTCCACATGCGCTGCGATCTGCTTCAAACCGGCGTTGACGGAACGGTCCGACGTGGTGCGCTCCTGATATAGCCATTCGCGCAACTCGCGTTCCTGCTGCCTTGCCAGTGAAAACACGGTCTGCTGGTCGCCGGCGTGCAACTGGATCAGCGCCAGCGTCTGCAGCACGCCGTCGTGCAGGTGGGCGGTCATATCGGCGCGCTCCTCCTCGCGTTCCTTCAGCGCGCGTTCCGTGCCCAAATCACGCACCAGCGTCATAATCCACGGCACAATCGCCAGCAGCACGCCGACAAGCAGCGCCAAACCGGCGACGAGCATGGTGAACGTGGCGTGCCGTGCGGACTGCATAATGCGCACGTGGTGGCGATGTAGATCGCGTACGCGACGAAAATGACCGCGATGCCGCCGAGCATCGTCCATAATTGGCCGTCCTTCGCGTTGAACCGCAGCAGGAGACGCCGACGCCGACCACGCCGAGCAGCAACGGCACAATCAGCGTGCCTTCAATGCCTTTCGCCGCCATCGCCACGCATAGGCCCAGCATAAGCAGTCCCGCCATGGCCAGCAGCGCGGGTCTCGGCGCGTTGGCGAACATCTGTTCCAGGCTTTCGGACGATTGTGCTCCGCTGCCGGATTGCATGCCGTCCGCGTTGCCGTCGCTGTCTTGCGATTGCGCGCCGCCGTTTCCGACGTTCCTTAGGTTTCTTACGTTCCTCACGTTGCCGTGGGACAGCGGCGCGTTCTCGACGGGCTGGCTGCCGGCGATGACGTACGCCTGCTGGACCGGGTCTCCGACGGGTACGGTGATCCACAGAAAAATATAGGCGATCGCGCCCGCACCGAAGAAAAACGTGGTGACCACGAAAATGAAACGGATGAGATGAACGGATACGCCCAGATGCATGCTGACGGCCTTGGCCACGCCAGCGACCTCGCGGCCGTACGTCGGGCGCAGCAACGGCAGTCGCGCCGGCTTGGACGGCACGGGACGGCCTTCGCGCAGGGCCTGCACGTAGCACCAGCGCATGTAGACCGCGCTGGCTTGGTCGTACTGTTCCTGCGTGTATCGCGGTTTGGCTAAGGACTTCATGCTTCCATTGTGCTGTCGGGGATGCCGATTCAGGCTTTCAGCTGGTGTTCAGGCAGATTCAGGGTGTTCCCCGATACGTATGACGGCTGCGGATTGCTGTAATGGAGATATGAGCAACGCAAACAACAATCCGCAAGGCGGCAGTGCCGCTGGTTCTGCCGAACCGCAATCGCAGCCACGGCCGCCGATGTATCAGCCGCAGCCGAATCGCGGCAATCGATTCTTCGCATGGATCCGCTCCAGCCGGATCACGCGCGGCCGCAACCGGTGGATCGCAGGCGTGTGCGACGGCGTGGCGCGCCGCTTGGGATGGAACGCCACCCTGGTCCGCGCGCTGGTGATTCTCACCTCGCTACTGTTCGGCGCCGGAGCGGCGTTCTACGCATTGGCTTGGTTCCTGCTACCGGACGAGACGGATGGCCGGATCCTGTGCGAGGAGCTGGTCAACGGCCATTGGGATTGGAACTGCGCGGGCGCGCTGGTATGCGCCGCGGTGGCGCTGTGCCTGCCCGGCGCCGGATGGCTGGCGTTCGGCATGGCCGTGCTGGTGTTCTGGCTGCTGGTGAACCGCCAGTCGTATGCGGCGAGCTGGCAGCGCCGCAGCAGGGCGGATCGTGGCCTGGGCAGCTGCTCAGCCCGTTCAGCCGGGACAGCCGGTGCGGCCTGCGCAATCGCTATATATGCCGCAGCCGATGTCCACGAACACGGCCACCACTGCAAACATGCCCGGCACGCCAGGCCAGCCGATGCCGCAGCCGACGTGTCCCGCGCCTTCCGGCTACCAGCAGTACGCGCGTCCCGTCCAATCGCCATACCAGACGTTTCAGCAGCCGGTGAACCCGCCTGCAGCGTTTGCCGCGGCCAATGTGCCGCCGACCTTCACCGCTCCGCCGACGGTGGCGGCGCCGCAGTCGAAACGCGCCCGCCGCAAGCCGGCCGGACCGCTGCTGGTACTGGTGACGCTTGGCTTGGCATTGCTGGCGATCGCCGGATCTGGCTGGTACGCCATTACGATGCCGGTTGATTGGGATTACGCCTTGCGCGTGCTGCGTCTCGCCACACTGTGCTGCGGCGGCATCTGCCTGGGAATCGGCGTGGTGATCGTCGTGCTTGGTTGCATGGGCCGTCGCACCGGCGGCCTGCATCCGCTGGCATGGTGCGCGGCGTTCATGGCCGTGGTGATGACGTTCTGCACGAGTGCGGTGGCATGGGAAAGCCGCGATTGGATGATGTCGAATGACTACCACCGCACGACGGTCTCCGGCATCGTGACATGGAGCGACACCAGCGACGCCCAGATGAAACGATACGAACAGGGACTGGTGGTGGTCGGCAAGAACTACGCCAACGATGTGCTCGACATCGATTTGAGCGGATATCCGGCAGCGCATGGCAAGCACAAGGTCAAGCTCAACGACGGCACGTACGGCGAAAGCTCATGTCCGACAGGGAAGCTGAATCTGGTGGTGGTGAACGCCAGGTGGTGGTCACGCTGCCGGACGGATGCCAGTGGTCGGTCAGCGATCCGGACGACGGCTACACCAACGTCACGGATTACATAGGAGGGCCGGACGGGATTACGTTCTTCAACGGCACGGGCTTCATGGGCCTGTCCCTCGATGAGAACGATGATTCGGGACTCGGCCATCATGGCGTGAACAAGGGCGTTCCGGCGCTCAACGGCACCACCGATTTCGACGATTCCGGCGATGATGATGCGGGCGATGCCGGTTCGGATACGGAGAACGATTCGCAGGATTCGGTATACGCCGGCACGGATCTCGACAAGGCATTCAAAACGATCTACGAGAACAAGTGGTATTGGCCGTCGATCGATTCGGACAAGGCTCCGGAGGAACCGGATCTGTATGTCAACGTCGATGGAACGGTCGGCGGCAGTGTCACCATGCAGTACACGTCCGACAGCAAGCTGCCAGTGGGAACGACGGTCGGCCAATCGCATGGCAGCGTCGATGGAAAGAACGTCGGGAAAAGCGCCAGCGGAAAGGAAACGAAATGAGTGACGAGAAAACCGTGAAGTGCCGTTGACCGACGTCATGGGAATCGCGGAGGTCTCGGACGAGCCCACGGAAACCCTGCCGGCCGTCGACGATCCGGGCGAGGCGAAGACCGAATCGTTCCAGAAGCCGTTCGACGGCGGTCCGGAAGCGCAGAGGAAGTTCGAATCGCAGGACGAGGCCGAATCGCTGGAAACCTCCGGACAAGACATGCGCGGAAGCTTTGCGGGCCGTTCGGCACGTCCGACCGGTTCCGTCAAATCGGCTGATCCAGCCAAATCAGCCGAGCCGGTCGACCCCTCCAAGCAAGTGCGCATCGGCAAAACGGACGGCGAGCTGGTAATCCGCCCGTCCGGACCAAGCGCCGGAACCATCGTGCTGGGCGTGTTCTTCTGCCTGATCGGCCTGATGTCCATGCTGTGCCTGCTGCCCATCGGCGCATGGCGGTGGATGCCGAATCCCTCGACGCTGTTCTTCTACGTGGTCGGCGGTCTCGGCGCGCTGCTGCTCATCATTTCCGTGGTCTGGGCCGTCGTCGCCGCGGTGCGTCTGCGCCGACGGGAACGCCAGTCAGCAGAGCAGTCCCCAGAAAGCCAGCAGCGCCAACGATAGCGCCGCCGACACCACCACACACGTGGCCACGATGACATGGCCGGATCCGATGCATGCTTTTCCATCTTTTCCTATATCGCATCGGCTTCCGGCTGCGGCATCGTGGCCATTATTCATATCCGCATCGTCGTCTATGCTTGCAATCGCGCGATTCCTAGCATGACGACGGCACGCGTCCACGATGATTTCCGCCAACAGCCAGGCGAACGCGACAAGGCTCAGCCATGTGAGCATGACGATGGCATGCCAGTTCTTGGCAAGCACCGCCGAATTGTCGGTCAACGAGATCGCATCAATGATGACGGTGACCAGATACGCCAGGAACACGCCGGTCGTGCCGACGGCAAGGAGGGTGTTGAGCGCCAGTGCGACGCGCATGCCGACCGGGAATCGATGGTCGGTTATTGCGATTGGACGTGCCGCATTCGGTTGTGTGGACGGACCTGTCGGTGTGGTCGCATCCGTTGAAAACATTGAAGTCGAATCCGTTGGCTCCGCCGGTTCCGTCGAAGCCGAATCGTGCGATACCCGCCGTGACGCACGGCGCTCGCGCACCCAGCCGGCGATGAGCAGAATTGGCGCGCCGCACATCGCCAGCAGCGCGCAGAGCAGGCAAACCGCGATTGCGCCGACAATCACACCCATCGACTTCACCAGCGCGGGCGGGGTCTTCAGCGGTGCCGTGACCGTCTGATTCGGCTGCGTTCCGGCGATCATCGGCGTTGCCCAGCCGTTCGCGCCCGTGCCGCTCGTCACCGCGTTGATCCAATCCTCCAGATCGTGCGTGTAATGCGGTTCCAACGGCAGTCCCGGAACCGTCTGATTCGAACCGGTTCGAAGCTGATGGTTCGCGTCATAATACCGCAGCGTCACATTCGTATTGCCAGCCTGGTTTGCGGCTTTGATCAGCAGCCGCGCGCCCTGTTCGACCGGCATGGCTGTGTCCTTGACGCCATAGTTGATGAGTAGCGGCATGGTGAGCGATCTGCGGTATTTGGCCGCGTCGAAATCCGCATAGGCGAGTCCCATGCGTTGTGTGCCAAGCTGGTGATGCGCGGAATAAGCTGCTTGACGGCATCGGGTGCGCCCGCGGCGGTCAGATAATTGGTGGCTGCGAGCGTCATCTGCTGACGGCCCGAAACGACCGGGGGAGAGGTGAGGATGGCGAAGGCAAGATCCGGATGCTGTTGCGTCAGCACGGTGGCGATCCATGTGCCTTCCGATTCGGCGTAGATGCCGGTTTCCGATCTGCTCACGCCCGGCCATTTTCTCAGGATTTCCAGCGATTTCGCATAGTCGTGCGCGCTGGACACGTAGTCGCGGTGCAGCATGGTGTAGTTGTCGAGCCGCTTGTCCGGCACGAGAGTGGTGATGCCGGCCGACGCCATCGCGTTCGCCACGTCGCCGAACGCCTCCGACGATTTGCCGGTGCCCGAACCGTGCAGGAACAGGCATGCGGGACGATCTGCCGGCGCGTCGAGCGGCTCGCGAACGATGGCATTCACGGTTTTGCCGCCGTCCAACGCGACCGTGATATGCGTTTCCTTGGTGCGGTACGCGCCCTCCTGCGGGGTTTCGAGCACGGCACCTGTGGCCGGGTCAACGGCTTGGATAGCGGTATTGGTCGTGGTGAGCGTGATATGTTCCGTGAACGGCTCGACCTGCCATTTCGGCGCCATCGCATTGCCGAGCGCGCATAGGACCATGGTCAGAAGAAGTGCCAGCGCGGTAGTCGCCGCGCAGGTGACGAGAATTCGTTTCACAATGCTTCGCACGGTACGCCACTCTAGTCGTATTCGGCGTGCGTGGCGCGGAAAACACGGAATCATGGGGAATCCGCGTATAATCGCGATTTCGTAATCGCCAACCGACGTTCGTGCTGCAAATCAACACGAAACCAGGGGAAAATCGCAATAACCCCTTCCACAATCCACCTGTGGATATGTGGAAATCCGTTGATGCGGCAGACGTCGGTTCCATCGCATCCCCTCCGCCAAACCGACGCTGAGCGTCCTCCAGCCGTCGGTTTCGTCGCACCTTTTCCGCCAAACCGACGCTTAGGCCTCCTCAGCGTCGGTTTCGCGGATTGGGGGCGATGGGATCGACGCTGAGATGGGATTTGGGGGAGAAGGATGGGAAGGTTGGGATGGGGCTAGGCGCGGGCTTCGTAGCGACGGGTGTAGAGCACCAGCAGGATGACGGCGAGCAGGCTGATCGGCGCGCCTGCGATGCCGGTGAAATGGTAATTCATCGCCGTCGCGGTCAGTGCCGCTCCGCCGACGATGGAACCGATCGCATTGCCGAAATTGAAGGCGATTTGTACGGCGGCACCGGCAATCAGCTCGCCGCCGCCTTCGCCCGCCTGCACCATCAGCAGTTGCTGTGGCGATGAATTGAAGAACAGCGCGAAACCGATGATGAACGTCAGCAACGCGGTGGTCGCATGATTACCGGGCAACAGGAAGACCAGCAACAGTCCGCACAAGGCGATGCCGTGCGATAGCGCCGCGGTCGCGCCCGCCTTCCACAGGTCGGTCAGCCTGCCGCCCACGATGCCGCCGACCACCATGCCGAGGCCGGCGAGCACCATCAGCATCGGCACCATCGTCGCCGACCATCCGCCGGTTTTCTGCAACCACGGCGACACGTAGCTCCACCAGCAGAAGATGCCCGAATTGCCGAAGAACACGGCCAGCAGAATCAGCCACGGGCCGGGATGGGTGAGGAAGAGGAACTGCCCCTTGATGCCGGCGTCCTTGATCGGATCGATGGACGGCACCCACAAAATCACCACGACGATCGTCATAAGCGCCCAAGCGGCCAGAATCGCAAACGCCAGCCGCCAGGACATCGCCTCGGCGAGCAACGTTCCCGCGGGCACGCCCAGCATGTTGGCCACCGTCTGGCCCATCACCATCATGGACACGGATTGTGCCTCCTTGCCCTTGTCGGCAAGCGTTTTGGCGATCAGCGTGGCCGTGCCGAAGAACGCGCCATGCGGCAGGCCGGAAATGAAACGCGCCACCAGCAGCATCGGCGAGCAGAAGGAGACGGCGCTGAGCGTGTTGCCGACCAACGCGATGGCCATGAACAGGATGATAAGATGCTTCGGCGACACCTTGCGGCCGAACACCAGGATCAGTGTGCCGACACACACGCCGATGGCGTATGCGGAGATGTAATGGCCGGCCGCGGGAATGCTGACATGCATGGCGGTGGCCGTCTGGGGCAGGATGCCCATCATCACGAATTCGGCGGCGCCGAGGATGAAGCGCCGGAGGCCAGCGCCAGAATGCTTCTCTTCATGGGGATTCCTTATTTTGGATTGTCCGCCGAACCAGCACTTGGATGGTGCCAAGCGTCGGTTCGATATTGCGATTCCCGCGAAACCGACGGTGAGACGGTGCCAAGCGTCGGTTTGATGGAAAGGCAAAGAAAAAGGCGGAACCGAAGTTCCGCCTTAGTTGTCGGGCTGGCGGGATTTGAACCCGCGGCCTCTTCGTCCCGAACGAAGCGCGCTACCAAGCTGCGCTACAGCCCGTTTGGCAACAGTTGGATATATTACACGATTGGGCGCTGTATGCAAGGTCGGCGTGTCGCGTGTTGTGTAGTGGCTTCTCGGTACACTTGGGGCTTATGACTGAGACCAACGAATCCCAAGAGAATCAGAACGAAGAAGAGGCTGCGGTCCCCACTATGACCACGGTGGAACGCGCCGAAATGCTGCTGCAGCAGGATGCTGCGATTCGCGCCAAGATCAACGGCGGCGCCGCGCTGGACGAGGCCGTGGACCCGTCCAATAAGGAATTCGGCCCGCTGGCCCACCCGGAGCAGGTGCAGATGCGTGTGGCCAAGCGCGCCATGATGCTTAAGGAAGGCATCCAGCCGTACCCGGTGACCCTTGACGTCACCGCCACCATCGAAGAGGTCCGCGCCAAGTATGACGGCAAGCTCGAAGCGGGCGACGAGACCGAGGACGTGGTCGGCATCGCCGGCCGTGTGCTGTTCCTGCGCAATGCGGGCGGCCTGTGCTTCGTGCAGCTGTCCGCCGGCGATGGCACCAAGATCCAGGGCATGATCTCCAAGAAGGAGATTGGCGCCGACTCCCTGAAGCAGTTCAAGCAGCTGGTCGACTTGGGCGACCACCTGTTCATCAAGGGCCGCGTGATCGCCTCCAAAACCGGCGAACTGTCCGTGTTCGCCACCGAATGGGCAATCGCCGCCAAGGCGCTGCAGCCGCTGCCGGCGCTGCACAAAGACCTGAACGAGGACACCCGTACCCGCAAGCCGTACATCGGCATGATCGCGGACGAGAAGATCCGCAACATGGTGCGCAACCGTTCCAAGGCCGTCGCCTCCCTGCGCAAGACCTTCGCCGACCATGACTTCCTCGAGGTCGAGACCCCGATGCTGCAGACCGTGCACGGCGGCGCCGCGGCCCGTCCGTTCACCACGCATATGAACGCCTTCGACTTGGACCTCTACCTGCGCATCGCGCCGGAACTGTTCCTGAAGCGTTGCCTCGTCGGTGGCATCGACCGCGTGTTCGAAATCAACCGCGACTTCCGCAACGAGGGCGTCGACGCCACCCACGCCCCGGAATTCACCATGGTCGAGGCATACCAGGCCTACGGCAACTACGACACCATCGGCGCGCTCGTCAAGCAGCTCGTGCAGGACACCGCCATGGACGTGTTCGGCAGCCACAAGGTGACGCTGCTGGACGGCACCGAATACGATTTCGGCGGCGAATGGAAGACCATCAGCATGTACGACTCCCTTTCCGAGGCCCTGGGCGAGGAAATCGTGCCGAACGGCGGTCCGGACAACCCCGGCACCTCCGTGGAGCACCTGGGCGAGATCGCCGACAAGCTCGGCGTGGAACGCGACGACGTGGAGAACCACGGCAAGCTCGTCGAACACCTGTGGGAGCACTTCTACGAGGACAAGCTGTACGAGCCGACCTTCGTGCGCGACTTCCCGGTCGAGACCTCCCCGCTGGTCAAGGGCCACCGTTCCAAGGCCGGCGTGGTCGAGAAGTGGGATCTGTACGTGCGCGGCTTCGAACTGGCCACCGGCTACTCCGAGCTCAACGACCCGGTCGTGCAGCGCGAACGCTTCGTGGCCCAGGCCAAGGACGCGCTCGCCGGCGACGAGGAGGCCTGCGACATCGACGAGGACTTCCTGGAGGCCCTCGGCGTGGGCATGCCTCCGGCAGGTGGCATGGGAATGGGCATCGACCGACTGCTCATCGCACTGACCGGCGCCACCATCCGCGAGACCATCACCTTCCCGCTTGTGAAGCCGCTGAACTGAGGCGGAGCCTCAGTTCAATATTCGGCTTCACGCGAGGCGGCCGAAGAGGAAGCCCTGTGGGCTTCCGTGCCGCCGGAGCCATCCTTAAAAAATAAAAGAGCAATTACTAAAGGGCGTTCCCAATACGGGAGCGCCCTTTTGCATACCCTCGCACACTCTCGCACACCCAACATCTAACATGAGATTCATGGAAATATCGACTTGGATTCGCGGCGCTCGCCTGAAAACCCTGCCGCTGGCGATCGCCCCAGTGGTTATCGGGGCCGCGCTGTCGTGGCGGGGCGTGTTTCTTTACTCGCAGGGTGGCGATATATGGCATGAGCCGTGTCCGTTCTTCGGCGGGCAGCATGACTTGGGGAAGATGAAATTCGGCTCGCTGGTCGGCGAATGCCAGCGTTCCGCAGGCTGGTTCATCTTGGTGGCGGTACTGTGCGGTTGCGTGGCGTTGTTCCTGCAGGTCGCCGCGAATTTCGCGAACGACTATTCCGACGGCATACGTGGCACCGACGAGGGGCGTGCCGTCGATTCCGCACGGTCATTTGCAAAAACACCATCCGCGGAATCGACTTCGACTCCGGAAATGCTTCCGGCATCGCAGCCCCAGCATGGCCCCGCCCGTCTCGTCGCGTCCGGCGTGAGTCCAAAGAAAGTACTTGCCGCGGCCGGAATCAACGCGTTGATCGCCTGCCTGTGCGGTCTGGCCGTCGTTGCATTGACCGGCTACTGGTGGTTCATCCTGGTCGGTATCGCCTGTCTCGTGGCCGGCTGGTGCTACGTCGGCGGCAAACACCCCTATGGCTACCACTATTTGGGTGAGATATTCGTCCTCGTCTTTTTCGGGCTCGTCGCCACCTGCGGCACGATGTTCGCCCTGGCCGGCACAATCTCGACCGAAGGCATGCTCGGCGGCGCCAACGTCGGCCTCATCGCCGTCGCGGTCCTGTGCGTCAACAACCTACGCGACGTCGAAACCGACCGCACGCACGGCAAACACACATGGATGACCGCTTTGGGCCGGCGCAACGGCACGGTTTTTGCGATTGCGCTGCTGTCCGTCGCCGTGCTGTTGCTCGCCGCTTATATACTGCTGCTGTCGACGCCTGCGATGCCGACAATCGCAATACTGGCGGTCACGTGCGCGATGTGCGCTGCCGCCGCCGTCGCGATCGCAAGAAAAAAATACGGCGAGGCGCTGCCGCTGTGCACGTTCTCCTCACTGGCGCTCGCCGCAACGTACGTGTGTTGCGTGGTGTTTGCCTAGTGCTGCAACGACAGTGCAACGAAATGAAAATTGTTGCAAAACGTGGGGCGTCAATCGTCGGAAACGGCTTGTTTTGGGTGTGCCAAGCGGTAGACTTGCAAGCATGACTTACAAACTAGTACTGCTCCGTCACGGACAGAGCGCATGGAATAAAACCAATCAGTTCACCGGCTGGGTCGACGTCCCGCTGACCGAGCAGGGTGTCGAGGAAGCCAAGAACGGCGGCCGCCTGCTCAAGGAGAAGAACGTCCTGCCTGACATCGTCTTCACCTCGATGCTGCGTCGCGCCATCAACACCGCCAACGTGGCGCTGGACGAGGCCGATCGCCTGTGGATTCCGGTCAAGCGCAGCTGGCGTCTGAACGAGCGTCACTACGGCGCCCTGCAGGGCAAGAACAAGACCGAGATCCGTCAGGAGTACGGTGACGAGAAGTTCATGCTGTGGCGTCGTTCCTACGCCACACCGCCGCCGGAGATCGATCCGAACGACGAGTACGCGCAGAACAACGATCCGCGCTACACCGGCGATCCGGTTCCGGAAGCCGAGTGCCTGGCCGACGTGGTCAAGCGCGTTGAGCCGTACTTCAAGTCCGACATCGAGCCGGAGCTGAAGGCTGGCAAGACCGTTCTGATCGCCGCTCACGGCAACTCCCTGCGCGCCATCGTGAAGATGCTGGACAACCTCTCCGAAGAGGAGATCGCCAAGGTCAACATCCCGACCGCAATGCCGCTGCTGTACGAGCTGGACGAGAACTTCAAGCCGATCAAGCCGCGTGGCGAGTACCTGGATCCGGAAGCCGCCGCTGCCGGCGCTGCCGCCGTCGCCGCTCAGGGCCAGAAGTGAGTTTGTTGCGATTGGGTGCGTGAATAGTCGCGGCTGATCGCACGAAACACATACGAAAAGGTGGGAACCTACATACCGTAGGTTCCCACCTTTCGTTATTGCCGGCGCCTTTGTCGGTAAGTCTTTTTTCACGTTGTATCTGCGTTTTGCTGATGTCTCCTTGCCTGCGCGGCTCGGCGGGTGCCGTGCGGCGCAGGCAAGGCGGACAAAACGGAATCGCAAGAACGTCAGATCACGCCGTATTCCTTGAGCAATGTCGGAATATCAGTGGAATCCAGCTTCTTCACGATCTGTTTCAACACGCCCCTTTCGATGGGGTTGAGCTTCATATCGGTGATCGGTTTGCCGTCTCGCAGCATCACCGTGGCGTTGAGCAGGTTGCGCACGTCGTAGACCGAACCCCACACCTCCGGCACGCCGCGGTCCACGTCGCACAGCGTGTACACGGCCTCCATGCCGGTGCGCATCGAATATTCGGTGGTGAAGATCGTGTCGCGCGGCGTCTCCGCGAATTGGCCGAGGAACGCGAAATTCACCGCGCCATCCGGCACCACGTCGGGGCGGTCGCCGGCGGAACGCGGCATGAAGAACGCATCGATGTACGGCATCATCACCGGAACCGTGTTGGCGTGGTTCTTCGCCAGGTCGGCGATCTTGTCGGTCGGCACGCCCATGTGGTACAGCCATTCCTCGCAGATCTCCTCGCCGGTGCAGTCCTGCATCGGCTTCTTCACATAGTTGCCGGGCTTGTCGGGGAACAGACCATACACCCATACGCACAGCTGGTCCTTCGGCTGGTCGCGGAACTGCTGCTGGCGATTCAGCGTCCAGCTCATCAGCCAATTGGAATCCTCAACGGTGACGATGCCGCCGGTCACCACACGTCCGGAGAACGGGTCGCGCTTGCAGATCTTCTGGATGTACGGCGGAATCTCGTCGTCCAACGTGGTGACGGTGGCGCTCATCCACTTCGAATGCTCCGGGTCGGAACAGAACACGTCCGGATGTCCGAAGCTCGGATCCTGCGCCGCGATGCGACGCCACATATCCCAACCGCCGCCGGGCTTGATCTCCGGAGCCCACGCGGCCGGCTCGGTCTGCGAACCCATCGACGAGTTCTCCACGCAGCCGCCATTGGTGATGAACACCAGATCGTTTTCGCCCAAGTCGATACTGCGGGTCGTGCCATCCGCCTCCATCAGATCGATGCGCGTGGCCAACTTCTTGGTCGGCGAGCTGAACGGATTGCGCGGATACGCGCCGTATTCGGCCTGCTTCCTCAAAATCGTATCCTGCCCAGTGCCGGTGCGCTGGCGTACGGGACCCATGCCGCCGCCAATCGCGAAATCGACGTTCTCCACCTTCACGTTGTAGTGGAACTGCACGCCGAAGCCTTCCAGATACTTGATCATCGGCAGAATCATCGACTCGTACTGGTTGTAGCGGGTGAACCGCAACGCGCTGAAGTCCGGCAGGCCGCCGATATGGTGGATGTAGCGGCGGATGTACAGCTTCATCTCCAACGCGCTATGCCAGTTCTCGAAGGCGAACATGGTGCGCCAGTACATCCAGAAGTTCGAATCGAACACCTCATCGTCGAAGAAGTCGGAGATCTTCTTGCCGTATAGTTCCTCGTTCGGTGTGAAGAACAGCTTCATGATCTCCATCGACGCCTTGTCGGACAGCGCGAACTTGCCGTTCGTGCCGCCGTCCACGCCACGCGCCTTAGTGGAGCGGCATAGCGAATAGTTCGGATCCTCCTTGTTGAGCCAGTAGTATTCGTCCAATACGGACACGCCATCCGTTTCGATGGACGGAATGGAACGGAACAGATCCCACATCACCTCGAAATGGTTGTCCATCTCGCGTCCGCCACGCATCACATAGCCGACGCAGGAATGTTCGCGCCATCGCAGGCGCGCCCGGAACCGGTCCTTCTCGAACACGTGGATGTGGTCGCCGGGCATCTGCGCGTCACGTACCAGATAGCAGGCGGCGGACAGCGCTGCAAGACCCGTGCCGATGATGTAGGCGTTCTTGCTATCGATCCCCTCGGGCTTCTTTGGCCGGGCGAATGCTTCGTAATTGCCGTTGGAATAGTACATGACTTCCTCCTTTGGATGCCGCTGGGCACTATTGTGCCGCGTCGTGGGGCACAAGTATACGGGCATGAACTGGACGCGATGTCTAGTTTTTACGACTATCGGAGGAATTTCGCTTATAGGTGGCGGATTGCGCCTGCATGCGAAAGTGATTTTGCCTATATGTGGCAGATTTCTTTTGGAAAAGGATGTTCGGGGGCGGGATTTTTACCCCCTTATGATGTTTTGGCCGAGGTCATCTGCCACATATAAGCGAGATGGGTGGCTTCCAAACGGAAACCACCCATCTCGTCAAGGAAAATGCAAGAAGAGGTGAGGAACCCTCAGTCGATGTCGGTGCCTTCGTCGCGGGTCGGCTCCTTGGACGGGTCGAAACCGGAGACGATGAACACCACGCGGCGGGCCGCGGAAACGGCGTGATCGCCGAGACGCTCCATGAAGCGGCCGGTCAGGACCACGTCGATGAGCTGCTGGTTGGTGCCCTTCCAATCCTCGGACTGGGCCAGTTCGAAGGTCTTCTTGTGCAGGGCGTCGAGCTTGTCGTCGTTGAGAATGATCTGCTCGGCGGTCTTGGTGTCGCGGTCGGTAAGCATGGAAACCACCTGGTCGGCCACATTGTCAAGGAACGCCTGCATTTCGGCGAACAGCGGCTGGGCATCGGCCGGCAGCGGGGAAGCAGGATAGGTGCGGCGGGCCGCTTCGGCGATGTGACGGGCCAGATCGCCCATGCGCTCGAACGTCGCGGCCAGACGCAGGGTGGAGACGACCACGCGCAGATCGGTGGCCACCGGGTTCTGCTTGGCCAGCAGCTTCACGCACTGGTCGATGACGCTGGATTCGAGGGCATCGATTTCGATGTCGCCGTCGATGACGGCCTGGGCGGCTTCAAGATTCTGGTTCAGCAACGCGTCGCCGGCACCATTGATTGCCTTGCGAACGTCTTGCGCCATGCGGTCGAGGTCATCGGCGACTGCCTTGAGCTCTTCATTGAAGATAACGCGCATATGCTTGCCTTTCAAATGCTTCACGTATGTCAATATCGGGTTCGGATATAACCTCTCCCAAGTGTATTAGGGAAGTGGCGGATTCGCACGTGACGGACGTGTTGTTCCGCCAATGTTCACCGGCACGTTCACCCTGCGTTCACGAAAATCGCGCCACGACCATTCATCGGGGAACGTCAGGGTGTGCGAGAATGAAGACATGTTTGAATCCGTAGGCACGTGGTGGCGCAATCTGACACATCGCCATGGTGACGATCGCAACAATGATGATACTTTGGACGACGCGACGAACACGTTGCTGTCCATACTGCCGCTGGCCTCCATCGTGGTCGACGAGCATGACGAGGTGATACGCGCGCATCCGGACGCTACGCCCTTGGCGTGGTGCGGGACGACGCCATCGCCGATGACACCGTGGCAAGCGCGGTGCACGAGGTCCGTGCCCACGGCGGCAAGAAGCAGTTCAGCCTGACCACGACCACGTTGCATGAGCCGAAGAAGGCTCCGAAAGCAGGGAAGCCAACCATGCGGGAGGTTGCCAAACAGGCGTTGATCGGCCAATCGCCGGACAAGCCGGTGACCACGGTGTCCCGCCCGAACTGGCTGAAGGTGATCGTAGGCAGGCTCAACGAACGCTTTGTGGTGGTGCTGGTTTCCGACGTGAGCGAAACCGTCCGTTTCTCCCAGATCCGTGATTCCTTCATCACCAACGTTTCGGAGCAGCTCCTCAAGCCGACGCAGTCGCTGGAGGAGCTTGCGGACGCGTTGGAACATGACTCGGACAATAAGGCCGCGACTGAGGGGAACACCGTAAAACTGCGCCAATCCTGCGCTCGCATGGAACATATGGTGTCCGACCTGCTGCTGCTTATCAAGGCGCAGGAACCGATTCTGCCGACGGCGAGCAACCGTATCAACGTCATGGAACAGGTGAAAACCGTCGTCGACGCGCATCGCGACATGGCGCAACGGCGCGGCATCGACATTGAAATCGATGGCGACGAATCACTGGACATCAACGGGGAAGGCGAGCAGATTCAGGCCGCGGTCGCAAAGCTGCTCGAAAACGCCATCGCCTATTCACCGGACGGCAAGGGCATAACCGTATCCGTCAAGCCGAACGAGGACGGCACCAAAGTGCTGCTCAGCGTGCTTGACCGTGGTTGCGGCATTGCACAGAAGGAGCAAAGCCGTATTTTCGAACGGTTCTACCGTGGCGGCAACCAGAATGGGCATTCCGAGGAAGGCATCGGTTTGGGTCTTGCCATCGTCAAGCATGTGGCGTTGACCCACCATGGCTCCGCTTCGGTGTGGAGCGCTCCGGGACAGGGCAGCACGTTTACGTTGGAGCTGCCGGTCGCCAGAAATTAGCGGCGATTGCAGAGCGTTGGGACACGCCATATACGGCAAAGGGCCGCTTCCGCAGGTTGGTGCGGAAGCGGCCCAATGTTGTTACCGGTTATTTCGCGATTGGCTGAACCGCCGGTCGGGTTATTCGCCAAGACGGCGGTAGTCCCACCGGTCGAAATGCTCCCAAACCAGCATGAGCACGCCGATCACCGTGCCGGCGGCGCACATGGTCTGCAATCGTTCGACATTGATGCCGAAGGCCAGCAGAATCATGCAGATCACCAAGCGATGGCCCATAATGCGGTGCCGAACGTGAACACCTTCCGCAGGTCGACGCGCACCGGTTTGGGGGAGGGTTTGCGCACGCTTGGGTCGATAATCGGAGCAAATTTCATACCGTTACCTTACCTCGGTGCGCGCGTCACAGGTGCTCGGCCACGTAATCGACGCACTTCGTAAGCGCCTCGACGTCGCTCGGCTCCACGGACGGAAACACGCCGATGCGCAGCTGGTTGCGGCCGAGCTTGCGGTAGCCGTTGGTGTCCACAATGCCGTTCTCGCGCAACGCGGCGACCACTTGGGAAGCGTTGATGCTCTCGTCAAGGTCGATGGTGACCACGGCGTTGGAACGTGCGTTTTCGTCGGAAACGAACGGCTGCGCGTAATCGGACCTCTCCGCCCACTGGTACAGCAGCGACGCGGAACGTGCGCAACGCGCCGTGGCCCAGGCGAGGCCGCCATTGTCGTTAAGCCAGCGCACCTGGTTCTCCAGCATGACCAGCGTGGCCACGGCGGGCGTGTTCAGCGTCTGGTCCTTACGGGAGTTCTCGATGGCGGAGGTCAGGGACAGGAACGGAGGAATCCAGCGTCGCGCGCCCGGCAGGCTGACGCTTTTAGCGATGCCGTAGGCGCGGTCGATCGCAGCCGGGGAAAGCACGGCGATCCACAGGCCGCCGTCGGAGCCGAACGCCTTCTGCGGGGAGAAGTAGTAGGCGTCGGTCTGGCTGATATCCACGTTCAGCGCGCCGGCGCCGCTCGTGGCATCGATCAGAGTCAGCGCGCCCTGCTCCTTGGAACCTTCGACACGCTTGACCGGGGCCGCCACGCCAGTGGACGTTTCGTTGTGCGCCCAGCAGTAAGCGTCCACATATTCGGTGAGCTCCGGCAGGCGATACGTGCCCGGTTTGCCCGCGAAGATCTCCGGATCCTCAAGGAACGGCGCGGATTGCGCGGACTTGGCGAATTTCGCGCTGAAGGAGCCGTACGTGCCGAACGCCGCCTTGCGGGTGATAAGCGACGCGCAGGCGATGTCCCAGAACGCGCTGGCGCCGCCGTTGCCCAGCACGACCTCATAGCCGTCGGGAATCTGGAAGAAATTCGACAGGCCTTCGCGGATGGAGCCGACCACCTGCTTGACCGGGGTCTGGCGGTGCGAGGTGCCCAGAAGATTGCGCGCGCCCGCGTCGAGCGCCTGGACCTGCTCCGGACGGATTTTGCTCGGCCCCGAGCCGAAACGTCCATCCTCCGGAAGCATGTTGGTAGGAATGTTCACAGTGTTCGTCATGTCATCCAAGGGTAGTCAGAAGGTCGGATTGCGCGTTGATATGGCCGTTTTCCGGACGTTCCTCCACCCGTGGCGAATTATTTGCGCAAGGACGGGGTCTTGATGATAATCCCTATGTCGGTGTACCCTTACCCTTGTGACGGTTCTGTAACCGTGCGCGGTCATAAGCTGCGACGGTTTCGCAATCCGCAAGGAGTGATTGATATATGAGGCATGCGGCGCATAAAGCTGCCAAGGTTTCGCACGCGCAATTCAGCCTATCCAAGGCGTTGTTCACGGCGAACCGGGGCTCCCATACCGCTAAGGCCGTGCGAATGGCACAGCTGGCGGAAGGCGGCGCCGTAGTCGGACTCGCTCCGGAAGTCGTGGATAAACTGAATGAAGTGGCTCCAATGAGCCGCCGTGCCATGCGTGAGGCCGCCAAAGCCGCTTCCCGCAAATCCGCGTTGGTGACCTCCGCTTCGTTGGCGGCGCTTGTCGGCACCGCGGCGACCGCGTTGGCGTTCAGCCAGCAGAACGCATCCCGACTGGTGCTTGCGGACGACGGTACCGAAACGTCCCAGATCAAACGTGTGTCCGATGGAGCGGCATCCCGTTCCGAAGGACGTACCGCCCTTAAGGAACTGGCTTCCACCAGCAACAACGGCGGTTGGCAGCTGGGAGACACCAGCGCTCCATGGACGCCAGCCTGATGTCCAAGTCCATCGCCGACAATCCGAACGTCGCCGTCCTGATGGACCAAGACAGCAGCGCCTTACCGGCTAACTTCAATCCGAACCATGCCACCGGAGACGTCGGCAACGCCTACGAGTTCAGCCAGTGCACGTGGTGGGTGTATGTGCGCCGCCATCAGCTCGGTCTGCCTGCAGGCTCCCACATGGGCAACGGTTGCCAGTGGGCCGATTCGGCCGCGCCTTGGGCTATTGGGTTGATAACACGCCGCGCCATGTCGGCGATATCATCGTGTTCGCCGCAGGCCAGGAAGGTTCCGACTCGTATTACGGCCACGTCGCCATCGTTGAGAAAATCAACGACGACGGCTCGATCGTGACCTCTGAATCCGGCGCCTCCCTCAATGGCGGCACGTATTCCCGCACGCTCACGAACGTGGGCGATTTCCAGTATATTCACTACTGAGTTTCCCTACCGACGACCGTGCCCCTTTTCTTGTAAGAGGGATGCTGTAAGCTAAGGATTCGATGAAGCATATTAAGCATTGTTCCGTGATTGCTGCGCTCGCCGCGGCCGCTCTTACTTTCGCCGGGGTGGCACCTGCCGCGCTGGCAGCCAATGATGGCGCCACGCAAGATGCTGTCGTTGCTACCCGTTCGTTCCCGAAGACCAACGCCGTGAAGAAGAACATCCTCGCGGAGGCATCGTCCACCCAGGTCGAATCCGATTCCGACTGGGGCGGTGTGGAAAGCCTGAACGTTCCCCAAACCAAATCTCAAGCCGAAAAAGACGTCGAAGCCGCCGCAGCGGCAGCGGAACAGCAGCGTCAGCAGCAGGCCCAGGCTCAAGCACAGGCCCAAGCCGCTTCTCGTTCCGCCGCTCGAAGCGACCTCAGCAGCAGCGGTTCCTTCACCGTGACGCCGCCTGATGGGGCCAGCGTGTCCAGCCTGCTGACGTTCGCGAACCAGTTCGTCGGCAAGGTTCCGTATGTGTCCGGCGGCAATACCCCGTCCGGTTGGGATTGCTCCGGTTTCGTGCAGTATGTCTACGGCCAGATGGGCGTTTCCCTGCCGCATTACTCCGGTGCTCAGGCGACTGTGGGTCGCGCGGTTGGCAGCCTCGCCGACGCGCAGCCGGGAGACATCATCGCCAATGCGCAGCATGCCGCGATCTATGTCGGCAACGGCATGGTCATCAACTCCCAGCTGAACGGCACCCGCTACGATCCCATCGCATGGGTGTTCCCCAGCAGCTACAGCATTCGTCGAATCTTCTGAAGCTTTGACATTGAGCTAAGGGCGTATTTCCGTGAGGAATACGCCCTTTTGCTTTGTTATTTTCCGCGTCGTTACTTGAAAACCGCATGTCGCGCGGTATGGTGGAAGTCAGGTGCAACGCATAGTCGCGTTGCCGCAACCTGATTCAAGGGAGGTCGCTCATGATCAATGACAAGGCAATCCTCGTAGGTGTCGATGGATCCCACGCCAGCTACAAGGCGACATGGTGGGCAGCGAATTACGCGAAGCATGCGGGACTGACCCTGCAGATCGTCTGCGCATATTCGCTGCCAAGCTATGCGGCAGTGTCGTTCGATGCCACGTATACGGCCATGGGCGATGACAATGCCGCGCACAACGATGCGCAGGAGATTCTGTCGAAGGCCAAGGCCATCGCCGACGAGCAGGGCGTCGAGGCATCGACGTTGATCGTCACCGGAGATCCCGCATCCGTGTTCGTCGAACTGTCGCGCAACTACAACCTCATCGTCATTGGCAACCGTGGCAAGGGTGGTCTGGCCGAACGACTGCTCGGCACCACCAGCTCCAGCCTGCCGGCATACGCGTACTGCCCGATCGTCGTGGTGCCGTACACCGACGACGAAGGCAACCTGATGCACTTGAACAACACCATCACCAAGGTGGCAGTCGGCTCCGACGAATCCAAGTGGGGTCTGAAGGCGTTGGAGATCGCGGCCGCGTTCGCCGATTCGTGGGGCGCCGAACTGGACGTCATCTCCGCCGTGCCGAACATGAAGGGCTCTGAGGACGAAGGCGTCATGGCGTCCTTCCAGGAGGATCTGGATGTGCGCATCAAGCCGCTTGAAGCGGCATACCCGAACCTCAAGATCAACAAGCAGATCGTGCCCGGCCCCGCAGCCGGCGCACTGACCAAGGCCAGCTACGACCATGACGTCGTCGTGGTCGGCTCCCGCGGACGTGGCGGTTTCACCGGCCTGCTACTCGGCTCCACCAGCCAGGGGCTGCTGCAGCATGCGGTCGGACCGGTCTACGTGGTGCCGCGCAAGTATGTGGAAGCCGCGGAGACCCGTCTCGACACCGTGCCGAGCTCGCCTGCCGACGTCACGCCGAAGGCGATCGACGACATCAAGGGCGTCGAGGAAGTGCCGGTCGACAAGGCCAAGCCGGAAGTGGTCGAAGCCATCGAAACGAAGATCGATCCGGACCGTCAGTGACGGTACGGCAAATCGACTGAAATCGATATAAAAACCGCACATAGTTAGAGGGTGGCTGCGATTCCAACGAATCGCAGCCACCCTCTAACTATGTGCGGTACGTGCGCTCAGTGCTTGACGGTGACGTTCATACGCACCGGCGTCGGCTCGACGTACGTATGCTTGACCGTGCAGCCCTTCTCGATATGACGGCTGACGCGATCGGCGAGCTTTTCGGCGTCCTCGTCGCTCAAACCGGCGTCGGTGGCGTCGATGACCACCTGCTCGTCGAAACCGATGTAGGCGTCGGTATCGGCATCATACGTACCGTCCACCACGATCTTCGCGCCCTTGCCATCGCCCAGCGTATGCTCGACGGCGAACTGGCTGGACAGCGCGGCGCAACCGGCCAGCGCGACCTTCATCAGATCGCCCGGCGTGAACTGGCCACGGCCCTTGCCGAACTTGATGTGCGCGCCATCCTCGCTGAACGCGTCCCAGGAACCGTCCTTGTTGCGCTCTACCCACAGCCTCTTGCCCATGGAAACTCCTCATGTCCTGTGGCGCGCCGTTCGCGCCAATCCGTGATACCAATCTAGCGCATCGAAACGGACGTGGGGGAGTGCGTTCCGCAAGATGAAGCGATACGGTTTTGTGATTCGTTGCGATTGCGCTGGAGGCCTGCGGACGGCCGGGATGCGCGTTGGCGGCACACTCAAGGCCGTTCGGCCAAGCTTACGGCCTTACAACGCGCATCCCGCCGTCCGCCTCCACGCCACCGGCTAAACTTGCCTATTATGGCTTTGACTTCCGAACAACTCGCAGACATTCGTACTCGTATTCCCGCACGTCCGGAAACGGACATTCCCATGCCTTACGAGGATCTGGTACGCAAAATCCTTACGGAAGGCACACTGAAATCCGACCGCACGGGCACGGGCACTATTTCCCTGTTCGGCCAGCAGATGCGTTTCAATCTCAAAGACAGCTTCCCACTGCTCACCACGAAGACGGTGTTCTTCAAAGGACTCGCCTACGAGCTGCTGTGGTTCCTCAAAGGCTCCACGAACGTACGTTGGCTGCAGGAGCACAACGTGCACATTTGGGACGAATGGGCCGACGAGAACGGCGATTTGGGGCCGGTCTACGGCGCGCAGTGGCGTAGCTGGCCGGCGCCGACGCCGTACGATCCGAACCGCACCATCGACCAGATCTCCAACGTGCTCGACCTGATCCGTAACCACCCCGATTCGCGCCGCATGGTGGTTTCCGCATGGAACCCGGCGGAAGTGGAGAACATGGCCTTGCCGCCATGCCACGCCCTATTCCAGTTCTACGTGGCCGACGGCCGCCTGAGCTGCCAGCTGTACCAGCGTTCCTGCGACATGTTCCTCGGCGTGCCGTTCAACATCGCCTCCTATTCGCTGCTCACCCTCATGATGGCCCAGCAGACGGGACTCGAGCCCGGCGAATTCGTTTGGACCGGCGGCGACTGCCACGTCTACGACAACCACATCGACCAGGTGTTGGAACAGCTGAGCCGTACGCCGTACCCGTATCCGCAGATCCGCATCAGGAAGGCCGATTCGCTGTTCGACTACGATTACAGCGATTTCGAAATCGTGAATTACCAGCATCATCCGACCATCAAGGCACCGGTGGCGGTCTGAGGTTGTTGCCGCCGTCTGGCGCGTCTGCGCCAGACGGTAGACTACTGACCCTAGTTCCGACTTCAAGGAGTGAGTGAAATGGAGCACGATAGTAGCCGCAGTGGCTATCACGAACCCGAGCCCGGACTTGCCGGGCGTGAAGACGAGGAGGATTGGGGCGACGATTTCCCCAAAACCTTCTCTGTGAATCTGATTTGGGCGCAGGCCTGTGACAAGGAAGGTCACGACGGTGCCATTGGATTCGAAGGCGGCATGCCATGCATCTGCCTGAGGATATGAGGCATTTCACGGAGCTGACCGTCTCCCATCCGGTTATCATGGGCCGCAAGACGTGGGAGTCGCTAAGCCCGAAGTTCCGTCCGCTGCCCAACCGCGACAACATCGTCATCTCGCATGACCCGTCCTATTTCGCGCCGGGCGCACCGTGGTGGATTCGCTGGATGACGCGTTGGATCTGGCCCGTCAGGAGCCATTCCGGATGACGGCTTGGACCGCAGTGAAATCTGGGTCATCGGCGGAGCCAAAGTATTCGAGGAAGCGATGCCATTCGCCGACAAGGCGTATGTGACGCAGATCAGCATGCACGTGAACGCCGACACCTACGCGCCCGATATCCACGCATTGGTGGAATCCGGAGCATGGCGCGTGGCCGAGGAAGGCACGTGGCAGAAGGCGCGGAAAGGAAACGACCAAGTCGAAGGCTTCCGTTTCGTGACGTACGAAAGAAACCACGAGGAGTAACTTTTCATGTATACCGTGATGACCGTGTGCACGGGCAACATCTGCCGTTCACCCATGGCTGAAATCATTCTGCGCGCCGAATTCGAGCGCCGCGGCTTGGCTGACAAGGTCAACGTCGAATCCAGCGGCGTCAGCGACGAGGAATACGGCAATCCGATCGACCGCCGTGCCGTCAAGGTACTTAAGGAACGCGGCTACGAGCTGCCATCGCACCATTTCGCGCATCGCATCACGCGCGACGAAATCGAACGTACCGACCTGTTCCTGCCGATGACCGCCTCGCACATGCGCGCGCTGCTCTGTCAGCTGCCGCAAGCCAAGCGCAGCGAAGTGCACATGTACCGCAGCTTCGACCCGAATCTGCCGAAGCCGGCCGCGGGACGTGAGGACAGCATCGACCTGGTGGATCCGTGGTACGGTGGTCCGCGCGAATTCGAAGTGGCGATCGACCAAATCGAAGAGGTGGCGCCATATATCGTCGATTGGGTCGAACAGCAGTTGCAGAACTGATTTTTTATTGCGATTGCGGCATGCTTGATGGTTTCAAGCGTGCCGCTTTTGTTTTTTGCGATTTATTGCGATTTTTTTTTGGGGGGGGCTGGCTGTGTTGTGAAGTTGCGATTTTTCTGATGTTGCGGTGTTTGGTGGGATTGAATATACGGCGTTTTTGCGATGTTGCGATTGCGGGGTGTCCGGTGGAGGCCGCATATGCGTTGCAAGGCACACTCAAGGCCGTTCGGCCGAGCTTACGGCCTTGCAACGCATATGCCGGCCTCCACCTCGTTTTTATTGGCAGGTTGCGATGTTGCTTCGTTCTGTGGGTAAGTTGCGTTTTTTGATTTTTGTGGGGCGCCTCGTTTTTGTGGGCAAGTTATGTCTTGACGGTTGGGAAGCGTGGATTGGCGTGGGAGGGGAGAGTGAGGGTAAAAGAAAAACCCCGGCGGATTGGGCTGGGGTTTGGTGGCGACCACGGCCGGACTTGAACCGGTGACCTCCGCCGTGACAGGGCGGCGCTCTAACCAACTGAGCTACGCGGCCGTTGTTTCGGTCTTGCGACTGACAACAGATAGAAATACTACGGCAAAATCGCAATTATGCAAAACTGCGGCGTGTCACGGTGTGTTGGGCGTGGCGCGCCGCGGTTTCGCGGGAAAGGAGACGAATCTCAGTCGGTCTGCTTCCAGGTGTCGACGTCGATGTGGTGCTCCGGGTTGGCCTGCCATGCGTCCCAAGCGGACTTCACAATGTCCTCGACATTGTACTTGGCGTGCCAGCCCATCTCCTCGTTGATGCGCTTCGGGGAGCCGATCAGGTGCGGCGGATCACCGGCGCGGCGGCCCATGACGGTCTCCTTGAACGGCAGACCGGTGACCTTCTTGACCTCATCGACGATCTGGCGCACGGAGGTGCCCTCGCCGGTGCCGACGTTGAACGCGTCATACTTTCGCTCGTCGCGGTCCAGATACTTCAGCGCGGCGATATGCGCGTCGGCCAGATCGGACACGTGGATGTAGTCGCGCACGCAGGTGCCGTCCGGAGTCGGGTAGTCGTCGCCGAAGATCGCCGGGGCCTTGCCCTTCTTCAGACGGTCGAACAGCATCGGGATGAGGTTCAGGATAGCCGGATCCTCAAGTTCCACCGGGCCGCAGCCGGCCACGTTGAAGTAACGCAGGCCGCAGAAGCGGATGCCATACGGTTCCTCGCAGGCGCGGGCCATCCACTCGCCGAACAGCTTGGTCTGGCCGTACGGGTTGATCGGCAGCATCGGCACGACGTCTTCCGGCACCACATCGACCGGCGGCACGCCGTAGGTGGCGGCGGAGGAGGAGAAGACGAGCTTCTTGGCGCCGGAATCGCGCATGCCGATCAGCACGTTGAGCATGCCGTTGAGGTTCTGCTGGTAGTACCACAGCGGCTTCTCGACGGATTCGCCGACCTGCTTGCGGGCCGCGAAATGAATCACGGAATCGACGCCTTCGGCCTTCATAATCTCCGCGAGGCGCTCGCCAGCGCCCGGAGCGGCGATGTCCATGCCGTACAGGCGGGAGCCTTCGATGCGGGTGGGCTTGCCGTAGCTCAGATCGTCGACGACGACAACCTTTTCGCCGGCCTGATGAAGTGCGTGAACGACGTGGGCGCCGATGTATCCGCACCCACCAGTGACGAGAACTGTCATGTTCTGGCCTTTCCTTCGAATGAGCAGTGAAATGCAACAGTTGGTGAAAATGTCAACCATTGTTCACTTTTGCTCAGGTTTGTTACCTTTTGAACAATTTGAGTATAACACGTGAACACGAACGCACACTAACGGCTCGTTCCTGCGTTTCCTCTATAAATTAGGGTATGCAACATGACGAAAACACGCCGACCGATGGTCGCAAAACAGAAGAAAACGCACAGAATATACAACATGTGCAGTCGGCCGCTGCTGACGGCAGGCCGGCCCTCTACGGTCGCAAGGTGCTGTCCTTCGTGCGGCGGTCCGCCCGGCTCGACGCGCGACTGCAGCGGGCCTGGGACACCTACGCCGATATGTATCTGCTGAACATCAACGCGGGCGAAGGGTCCCTCGACGTGCGTGAGGGTTTCGTGTTCGACCAAGCCTATATCCGCGAAACGTGGGGCAATACCAATCCTCTGATCGTGGAAATCGGCTCCGGACAAGGCGAGAACGTCGTTGCCGCCGCAGCCGCCCGGCCGGACGTCAACTTCCTTGCTCTGGAGGTCTACGATCCGGGCGTGGCGCACACGCTGCTGCTCGCCGGCAAGCAGAACCTGAAGAACCTGCGGATCGCCCAGATTAACGCGCCAGAACTGTTCAAGGCGGCCGTCGACGCTCGATCGCCGAAGTGTGGACCTTCTTCCCCGACCCGTGGCCGAAGATGCGCCATCACAAGCGCCGCATCGTACAGCCCGAGCTCGCTGCGGACATCCACCGCGCGTTGACGGACGAAGGCGTGTGGCGCATCGCCACCGACATCGAGGATTACGCGCTGCACGTTCACGAGGTGATGGACGAGCTGGACGGCTTCCATAACGACGGCGCATTGACCGTGAGCCTGCCCGTCGAGCACGTCGGCAAAGGCAACGCGGATGAGGCGACCGCATTGCGACACGCCGATTTCGCTGAATCCGAGCGATTCGATGGCCGTGTTTTGACCAATTTCGAGAAGAAGGGACTTGCCGCCGGGCGCGTGATTCACGATTTCACCTATCGTCGCGTGTAATGCGATAAGGCTTGGAATTTCAGTGTTTTACGAGGATTCCTGTCTTATTGTGGCGGTGTGTGACACCGGCGCGACACGCCGAGGTTTGCATGTCGGCCAGATTCGCGTATAGTAGGGCAAGTTGTCAAGCGGAAACGCTGAAAGCGCCCCCTTCGTCTAACGGTTAGGACACCAGACTTTCAATCTGACAACGAGAGTTCGACTCTCTCAGGGGGTACGTACCTTGGAAACAAGGTGGCAATGGCCGCGTAGCTCAGTTGGTTAGAGCGCCGCCCTGTCACGGCGGAGGTCACCGGTTCAAGTCCGGCCGTGGTCGCTGGAACAGCGCAAGTTGTTCATGGCTCTGTAGCTCAGTTGGTAGAGCGAACGACTGAAAATCGTTAGGTCAGCGGATCGATGCCGCTCGGAGCCACCAGATACACCCCGGAGCAATCTGGGGTTTTGTTTTTCTCGCATATCTTTTCCGATTTACCTGCGCGATTTCCGCTCGTTTCCCAGCACAAGCGCCATCCGAACCATATCGGCGAAAGACATACGCCCATTACCCCCAACGAAGAGGGATGTTCTGTCCCCTCTGTCGCTAAACTATGGTGCAGGTAGACAAGGGGTTGACGGCTGTACTGTTCCATGATGTTGACCTCTAAACGGGTGTATCCCTGGGGTGAGGCGAGTGGAGATACTGTTAATCGGCAACACCGACTTCGTGACGAAGCAGTGGATCGAGCACGCGTTCCCCCACGACAAGGTGGTGGTGGCCCTCCGCAAAGGGACCGAATCCAGCGGCGAGGATCTCAAAATCATCGACATGCCCGACCGTGACGCCGTGTCGGAAGTGTTCTCCAACTACGAATTCGATCGAATCGTCTACTTCTCCGAAGATCTGACGCCCCGCAGCGAACGTGACGGCGACCTGGGCTACCTGCGCCGACTGCTGCACACCGTCCGCAATCGCAAGGTCCAGATGCTGATGGTGAGCGGGCCGGAATCGGAATTCACCTATCCGCAGGAAACGGACGTGCACGAGACCAGCAAAAGCCTGATGTCGCGTGCCGGCGAAGAGCTCGGCCTGTACTATGCGCGCACCTACGATCTGGAAATGAAGATCGTGCGCTGCCCCTATCTGTACGCGCCGCAACGCAATGGCGTCACCGCATATTTCAACGGCTTGTTCGAACAGGCACAAGCGGGAGAACTGCGCTTCCATGAACGCGCCGAACAACGCACCTGCTTCCTATGCGCCGACGATCTGGCCGAACTTATCTACCGCATATTCGACGACTGGACCGCCGACAGCGAGCTGTTCCACGTTCCGAACGTGTTCGACTTCACTTATGGCGATTTGGGAACGCTGATCGCGGGATATTTTCCGGGAACGAAGGTCGTATACGGCGAGGACCGTTCGCAGGCATACCCCGCCGACGACCACGAATTGCGATTGCGGTACGGCTTTTCGCCACGATACTCGCTTCGCGAGGATTTTCCGCACGTCATCGAAGGCTGGTTGAAGCTCCGCGAGAACAAAACCGACAAGCATCCGGTATGGGATTTCCTACGCAGCCACAACAAATGGTGGACCGTGCTGGAAATCATCGGCGCGTTCCTGCTGACGGAATGGCTCCGCACTTTTACACAAGGCAACAGCCAGCTGGAAACCGTGGACCTGCGATTGCTGTTCGTGGTGATCGTCGGCACCATCTACGGGCTGCATGCCGGCGTGTTCGCAGCCGTACTGGCCTGCGCCGGCGTGGCCATGTCCTACGCGTCGCAGGGCGCGTCCTTCGCCCCGTTGTTCTACGACACATCGAACTGGCTTGCCTTCGTCATTTATTTCGTGGCCGGATCGGTATGCGGCTATGTGCAGTCGCGCAACCAGGAGAGCGTGAGGTTCGTGCGCGACGAGAACGGGTTGTTGCGCAATCGTCTGGACTTCCTGCGCGGGCTGTATCAGGATGTGCTCGACGACCGCAGACAGTTGCGCGACCAGATCATCGGCAGACGCGACAGTTTCGGCAAACTGTACGCCGTGACCCGAGAATTGGACGAAGTGCAACCGCAGAAGCTGTACCATACGGCGATCCGCATCATGCAGGAAAGCCTCGATAGCGACAGCCTCGCCATCTTCCGAGTGGACAACGGCGGACAGTTCGCCCGTCTTGTGGCGGCGAGCCCACGGTTCGACGTCGGCAGCTTCCGCTCCATACGCGTCTCGGATTACGGTGAAATCATCACCGCGCTGGAACACAACGGCATATGGGTGAACCGAACGTTAAAGGACAAATTCCCGATGTACGCCGTCGGTGTGCGTGACCGTGGCGAACTGGCCGTGATCATCACCATGGGAGAGGCCAAACCGGACCAGATGAACCTGTACTTCCAGAATCTGTTCAGCATCATGTGCGGTCTGGTCGAATCGGCCATGATCAGGGCCTTCGAATACGAGGACGTGGCGCGCCGGTCCATGCTGGTGCCGGGAACGAACCTGCTGAAGCCAGAAGCGTTCCTGCCGAAGGTGCTGGCTGCCAACGACCTCAAACACGACCATATGGGCGACCATCTGCTGCTCAAAGTCGAATGCGAGGGAAACCTTGAGGACGTGGACTCCCTGCTGATGCAAAGCATCCGCCAGACCGATGAGGCCGGCATGCTGACGGATGACGGCGTGTATCTGCTGATGAACCAGGCGGGGAGAAGGAACTGCCGATCATCCTCAAACGTCTGACCCGTTCCGGCTTGCACTGCTCCTACGTTCCGCAGACCCAAGAGGATGCCCTGCTTTCCGAAGCCCGATCGCATATCGCGCAAGCCGACGATGGGGGTGAAAGCTGATGGGGTCGACGACTATCGCCGCGTTGATCATCATCGCCGTGCATCTGCTGGTCTGCATGACGCTGTGTCTGCTGCACCACGTCGGAGTGCTGAAAGTCGATGGACTGCTGCTCCCGTTCATGGCGTTGATTCCCCTATGGGGGCCGTTGAGCGTGGCGCTCATGCATTCGCGTGCCGTGCTTCGTGGGGGACGACGGATTCCCGCCGGTCTGCAGGAACTGAAGGTCGAGGATCAGGAACAACGCAACATTCTTGTGGACGACCGTACGGATTACGCCAACACCGTGCCGTTGGAAGAGGCGCTGATCGTGGACAATCCACGGCAGCGTCGTAATCTGATGCTGTCCATTCTTAACGAGAATCCCGGCCAATACGCCAATCTGCTCTCCCAAGCCCGTCTGAACGAGGACGTGGAAGTCGTGCATTACGCGGCCACGGCCATGGCGCAGATCAGCGCGAAGGAAGACATCGCGTTGCAGCAACGCATGGAGGAATACGAGCGGAACCGCGATTCGGACGAGGCGCTCGACCGGTACCGTGAGGCGCTCGAACACTACTTGGAATCCTCCATGGAACAGGGGTATGCCAGAACGTTGCAGATGCGCCGATACGCCGACCTGCTCGCCGAACGGCTCAAACGGCATAACGACTACCGCACCGTATGCTCGTTGGCGAAGACGCAGATGGATCTCGGTTCGTTCGATGCCGCGTCTCGCACCATCGAAGCGGCGCTGTCCACATGGCCGCGTCAAGGTGACGTCTGGCTGATGAAACTGCGATTGGAAGCCGCACGTCACGATGGCGAGGCGGTGCAACGCACCGTCCGGCACATCAAGGACGACCACATCTACCTTGGCGGCCGAGGCCACGACATCCTGCGATTCTGGCTCGGCGACAAGGAGGCTGGGCGCGCATGATACGTTCCGCATGGCGCATATGGAAGCGCTTCCGTTGGAAAAACCTGGTCCGCGTGTGGGCCGTATTCATGGCCATCGCCTTGGTGCTGTTGGCGCAAACCTTGGGCATCCACTACGGCGCGACGAAATTCACTTTGAAATACATGGCTCGTAACGAGGCCATTCCGGCCCAGAACGCCATCATGGGGCAGCGCGCCACGAACCTGATGCTCGTGGATAGTTCCCAGGATGGTGTGGACGAGGCCGAAACCATGATGAAACAGGTGCTGCTCGACATGAAAGTGCCGACCGCCACCGTGGATCTGGCCAAAACCGATCCCGACGACATCCCCTCATTGAATCGGTACCGCACCGTGCTGATCGTCATGCCGGAACTTGATTCGCTGGGGGATGAGCTGGTGTCCATCATGAGATGGGTTGAAGGCGGCGGCAACATGATGCTTGCCATGACGCCTGAAAAAACAGGCTATCTGGACGCGATCGGGCCTCAAATCGGCATCGAATCCTCCGCATACGACTACGTGATGACCAAAGGCATCAAGCCTGCCAGGGACTTTATGCTGGGTGGCGGGCACACCTACATGTTCAGTGGCCCGTTCAAATCGTCGTTGAGTCTGAACCTCAATGAGAAGGCCGCCGTCGAAGCGGTCAGTGCCAACGGCCATACGCCACTGATCTGGAGTGCCGATGTGCGTTCCGGACGAACCGTGACCTGCAATATCGGCATCTATGGCAAGGTGGTGCGCGGCTTCTATGCCTCCGCGTTCAGCCTGCTGGGTTCCGCCACGGCATACCCGGTCATCAACAGCGCCGCGTTCTATCTGGACGATTTTCCATCCCCGGTCCCCAGCGGAGACGCCACCTACATCAAACGCGACTACGGCATGAGCATCACCAACTTCTATTCGAAGGTCTGGTGGCCGGACCTGACCAAACTTGCGGAACGCTACGGTATTCGGTTCACCGGCGTGATGATCGAGAATTACGGGGACGATACGAAAGACGCTCCCGTACGGCAGAAGGACGAATCGCATTTCATCTATTTCGGCGGACTGCTGCTCAAACAGAACGGCGAAATCGGCTACCATGGCTACAACCATCAGCCGCTCGTACTGCCGAACACCGATTATGGCGACGAATACGCGTACCATCAGTGGCCGAATCGCAAAGCTGTCGTCGCCTCGCTGCGCGAGCTGATCGCATTCCAAAAGTCCGTGCTGCCGGCGGCCACAGCGTCGGTATATGTGCCGCCGTCCAACATCCTGTCCAAGGAAGGACGGCAGACAATCGGACGAGACGTGCCCGAAATCCGCACCATCGCCAGCACCTACCTGCCAAGCGACAGCAAACTTCCTTACGTGCAGGAATTCGGTGTGGCCGATGACGGCATCGTCGAGGCGCCGCGCATCGTCTCCGGCGGCATGGTGGGAGACGATTACATGCGGCTCGCCGCAGAATCCGAACTGAACATGCATTTCGTCAGCACGCACTTCATGCATCCGGACGACATGCTCGACCCCGACCGCGGTGCGAAGGAGGGTTGGGCCGTCTACAGGAAGGGCCTTGAGAACTATCTCGACTGGCTTGAAGCGTCCGCACCGTCCATCCGCATGCAGACAGGCACGGAATGCGCGTCCGCGGTGCAACGCTTTTCTGGACTGACTGTCAAGATGAGGGAATCCGCCAATGAGTGGGAATTCGACTTGGGCAATTTCAAGGACCAGGCTTGGCTGCTGCTCCGCGCGAACCATGGCACGCCCGGCAGAATCCAAGGCGGAAGCATGATCCGGATGACGGGGAATCTGTACCTCATCAAGGCCACGGACTCCACAGTGCACGTCGAACGCAAGGCTGGAGGCGCGGCATGAGAATCTGCCTGGTATTGGAAGGTTGCTACCCGTACGTGCATGGAGGCGTGTCCACATGGATGCACAGCTACATCACCGCCATGAAGGAACACGAGTTCGTGCTGTGGGTGATCGGCGCAAAAGCCAAGGACCGTGGCAAATTCGTGTACGACCTTCCATCCAACGTGGTGGAAGTGCATGAGGTGTTCCTCGACGACGCGTTGCGTCTGAGCGGTGAACATGCGAAAGTGATCTTCACCGACGAGGAAGTCAAGGCACTGCGTGAGCTGGTGAATCTGAGCGATCCCGACTGGGACGTACTGTTCAACCTGTTCCACAACAAAGGCGTGCACCCGCTGTCGTTCCTGCAAAGCAACGAATTCATCGACCTGTTTACGAAGATCTGCATGGAGGAATACCCGTACGTCGCCTACGCGGATGCGTTCCACACCGTGCGATCCATGCTGCTGCCGGTGCTGTACCTGATGACGGGAGAAGTGCCGAAAGCGCAGATCTACCATGCCATCTCCACCGGTTACGGCGGCCTGCTGGCATGCTTGGGCGGCAGTATCAACCACGCACCCGTATTACTAACCGAACATGGCATCTACACGCGCGAACGCGAGGAGGAGATTCTTTCCGCCGAATGGGTTGCGCCCGCGTTTCGGCAACGGTGGATCCGTTTCTTCGCCATGCTGTCACAGGAGATCTACCGTAGGGCATGGCGTGTGACCAGCCTGTTCGGCCGCGCTCGCCAGACCCAGATCGACATGGGCGCTCCGGCAAGCAAATGCCTGGTCATTCCCAACGGCATCCAATACGAACGGTTCTGCGACATTCCACTCAAGCCTGAGGACGGTTGGGTGGATATCGGCGCCGTGGTACGTCTGGCTCCCATCAAGGACGTGAAAACCCTCATCCACGCGTTCAGCGAACTGTCGAACCGCGTGGACAATGTCAGGCTGCACATCCTCGGTGGTGTGGACGACCAGGACTATGCCGACGAATGCTATGAGCTGGTGAAACAGCTTGAAGTGAAGAACCTTGAATTCACCGGACGCGTGAATGTGGTCGAATACATGCGCAAACTGGATTTCACGGTGCTGACCAGCATCTCCGAAGGCCAGCCTCTGTCGGTGTTGGAATCGTTCGCGGCGGCCCGCCCTTGCGTGACCACCGACGTGGCTGCTGCCGTGAACTGCTGGAAGGCGAGGAAGGCGACGACCTCGGCGTGGCCGGCTTCTATGTGCCTCCGATATACCGCGAGGGCCTTGCCCGCGCCATGGAACGCATGTGCGCGAGCCGCAAGCTGCGCGAAGCCATGGGCCAAGTGGGACGCGAACGCGTGAAAACCTACTATCGGCATGAGCGCATGCTTGACGAATACCGTGCGCTGTATCTCGATACCGCCGACCATTACGGGTTGGAGCACTGATATGGCGGGAATCGGATTCGAACTCAAGAAACTGTTCCACCGCAAGGGCCTGGTCGCATGGTGCGCGCCTACGGTTATGCCGGTGTGATCTGCACCGGACCGATGCTGCTGGGCATCCTGCTGCAGTTCGGCGTGCTGGCGGTCAGCGGTTGGTGGCACGTGCCCCGCGCAGACCAGAATCTGCTGGTCTGCATGATCACGTACACGCTGCTCGCCTCATTGGTGTTGACCAGCTTCCTGTCCATGCCGGTGACGCGTTTCCTTGCGGACATGCTGTTCGAACATCATGAGGAGACCATTCTTCCATCGTTCTGGGGATCCACGACCCTCATGCTGGCGGTGGGTGCGGTGCTGTACGCGGTGTTCCTGCTGTTTTCCGGCGCGACCCTCATGCAGGGGTTACTCTGCCTATGGCTGTTCCTGGAAATGATCGTCAATTGGAATGCGATGAGCTATCTGACGGCCATCAAGGATTACCAAGGCATCATGTGGTCGTTCGTCGCGGCGGTGGTCGTGGCGTTCCTGTCCGCATGCGCGATGATGGCGCTGGGCCTGCCGCAGGTGGAAAGCCTGCTGGCCGCAGTGGCGTTCGGCTACGGCGTGATGATGGTCTGGGACGTGGTGCTGCTGCACCGGTATTTCCCGCAAAGCTCGGAAAGCCCGTGGACGTTCCTCGCATGGCTGGACCGGTTCCTGCCGCTCGCCCTGACGGGACTGCTGACCACCCTCGGCTTGTTCTCCCACTTGGTGATCACCTGGTGTGGTCTGCTTGGCGTGCATGTGAAGGGACTGTTCTACGGTGCCCCCTACTATGATGTGCCCGCGTTACTGGCGTTCCTGACGATTCTGATCACCACCGTGAATTTCGTGGTGTCGGTGGAAGTCAATTTCTATCCGAAATACCGTGCCTACTACGCGCTGCTCAACGACGGCGGCACCGTGAAGGACATCGTGGTGGCCGAACGCGAGATGCTCGCCGTGCTCAACCGTGAGCTGTACTACACCGCGTTGAAGCAGCTGTTCGTCACCGCGGCGGTCATCTCGTTGGAAAAGATGGTGTTGGGCGTGCTGCCGCTCGGTTTCAACGATGGCATGCATGGTTATTTCCGTGTGCTGTGCGTCGGATACGCCCTGTACGCGGTCGGCAACACCATGCTGATGATTCTGCTGTATTTCACTGATTACTTCGGCGCGGTGTGCTGCGCCGCGATATTCGCCGGGTCGGCCACGGTCTTGACTGTTATTTCGCAGTTCGTTCCGGTCACGCTGATGGGATTCGGCTTCCTGCTGGGCGCGTCGGCGTTCCTGCTGGCCGCGGTCGTGCGATTGGCGGTGTTCACCGACAATCTGCCGTATCGTGTGCTCGGCGCGCAGCCGATTGTGGCGACCGAAAAGCGCGGATGGTTTACGAAACTGGGCGAAGCGTTGGACGAATTCGGCGAACGGCTGCATGGAACTTTCGGACGGAAGGAATCATGAGGGAAAGCGTGGAAAGCATGGAAAGGAACGGACGAATGACGATGGGTAATCGGCCGTGCGGCCGCAATGCCATATTCAAATGCGTGGCGATCATCGCCACGGTCGTGACGACGTTCTCCTGCGTCGCCTGCGGAAATGCTGCGGACAGTGGTTCCACGGCAGACAAATCGGCGGCGCAATCGCAAGGAAAGCATGAGAAAGTCAAGAAAAGCGCCACGCAGGGGCTTGACGGCGCGCATCTGCGTGACAACGACTCGCTGTACAAGGTGTATGACGACAGCGGTGTGGAAACCATGTATCTGACGGTCTCGCGCGGCAACAAGTCGGAAGGCACCGACCACAGTTGGAGCGAAATCAACCAGTATTCCGTGGATGATTACGCGGCCATGCGCACCAACCGGTACCAAGTCAACGGTCTGCTGCAGGTCGGCGACGAACAGGGGCCTGTATCCGGCGAACTCGGCTACGGTGAAAAAGCGCCGAACGCCACCGTGCAGGTGCGCGGCCAGTCGTCCAGTCTCAATAAGCAGAAGAACTACAAAATCGAGCTGAAAAGCGGCAAAGGCAAATGGCGCGGGCAGCGCACCATCGCATTGAACAAGCATATGGGCGAAGGGCTGCGATTCCGCAACAAGATGGCATACGACCTGATCCGCGGCATCGACCAGATGATGGGACTGCGCACGCAATTCGTGCACCTGTACGTCAAGGACGAAACCTCCGGTTCCAACTCCTTCGACGACTATGGCCTGTACACGCAGGTGGAGCAGCTCAACAAAAGCGCGCTCCAAGCGCACGGCCTCGACAAGAACGGCCAGCTGTACAAGGTCAACTACTTCGAATTCCAACGCGACGCGGACGTGATCAGACTCGCCGACGATCCCAAATACAATCTGTCGAAATTCGAGGAGAAGCTGGAGGTCAAAGGCAACAGCGACCATACCAAACTCATCGCCATGCTCAACCAGCTCAACGATTATTCGGTGCCGATGAGCAGCATCCTCGGCAAATATTTCGATACGGAAAATCTCGCATACTGGATGGCGTTCCAGCTGCTGACCGGCAACACCGACACGCAGAGCCGCAACATGTACCTGTACAGCCCTACGAATTCCGACACCTTCTATGTGCTGGACTGGGACAATGACGGCATGCTCATGCGCAAGGAGAACCAGATCCGCAATATCTCCACCGGTTCCAGCTGGGAGCAGGGAGTCAGCAACTATTGGGGCAACGTGCTGTTCAAACGCTGCCTGCAGACCAAATCGTTCCGCGACGAACTCGACAAGGCCGTGAAGCGGGAATACCGCTATATGAGCGCAAAACGCATCAATACGATGGTGGACCACTACGAGTCCATCACCAGGCAGTATTTGTGGAGGACGCCCGATTCCATGTACGAGCCGCTGACGCGCGCCCAGTATGACGAAGTGGCGGGGCAGCTGCACGACGAGGTCGCGCAGAACTACAGGATCTACAAAGAAAGCTTCGACAAGCCCATGCCGTTTTTCATCGACGCTCCACAGGCCGCAGACGGCAAACTCAAATTCAGCTGGGACACCTCGTACGATTTCCGTGGCGAGGATCTGAGCTACGACGTCACCGTCGCCAAGGACTATCTGTGTGAGGACGTCATCTTCTCCAAAACCGATCTGGCATTGCCGGAGACGGTGACGGACCTGCCAGGCGACGGACAGTATTTCATACGAGTGCGGGCGCGCAACGCCTCCGGCAAGACGCAGGACGCCTTCGACTACTACATGACCGACACCGGCAAGACGTACGGCACGAGATGCTTCTACATCAAATCCGGGAAGATAGTGGAGGATGTCAATGCGCGGTGATGGCAGGGCGTCGAAACTGCTGGAACGGGTCCGCCGCCGTGTCGGCGAGGAGCTTTCCATGCCTCCGCGCCGCTGTGAGGAACATTACCGGCATGAGCTCAAGTATCTGATTTCGTACGGGCAGAAAGCCGATCTGAACTTGCGTTTGGCTCCGTTGCTTGAACAGGACAGCCATGCGCGTGGCGGCTGCTATATGATTCGCAGCCTGTATTTCGACGATTATTGGAACACCGCCTACCAGGAGAAGGTGGACGGCGTGCTGATGCGCAAGAAATACCGTATCCGTATTTACGATTACAGCGACCGGGTGATCAAGCTGGAACGCAAGCGCAAAAGCGACAGTTGGATCTACAAGGAGGACGCGCCGCTCACGCACGAGCAGTTCGACCGGATACTGGCCGGCGACGTCGGATTCATGGAACACAGCGAAGAGCCGTTGTGCCGGGAATTCTATGTGGAATACATGAGCAATGTGCTGCGGCCGCGGGTGATCGTCGATTACGAGCGTGAGCCGTGGATCCTCGACGCGGGCACGGTGCGCATCACCTTCGATATGAACGTGCGCGCGGCGGTGGATGGATTCGACGTTTTCGACCGTGGTCTGCCCACTCTGCCGGTACTTGAGCCGGGCAAGCTGGTGATGGAGGTCAAATTCACCGAATTCCTGCCGCAGATCGTGCGTGACATTCTGCCAGGCAAGGCGCAGGAGATAACGGCCGCCTCGAAATACGTGCTGTGCTATGACAAAGCCTCGTATCTGCGGGGTTTCGACTACTGGCAGGAAGGCTGGAACGTGCCGAGCGTGTGACTTGAGCGCACCGGTCGGACGTATCGCGGAAGACCGAAAACAGACGGACGAAAACGCGCAGCCGAAAACATCGGCAATCGTAGAAAACGTAATAACCGAACAATCGCAAAAGAGAAAGCGAAACCATGAGCGTAAACGACATGATCAAGAAATCGGTGCTGAACTCCTTCAGCCAATACAACGTGCCCAAAATGGCGCTGGCCCTGCTGGTGGCGCTGCTGGTGGGCATCGTCATCTACTGCGTATACCGGCGGTTCTACACGGGCGTCGTGTATTCGCGCAGCTTCGCGGTGACGCTGGTGGGCATGTGCGTGCTCACCTGCATGGTCACATTGGCCATCAGCACGAACATCGTGATCTCGCTTGGTATGGTGGGCGCGCTGTCCATCGTGCGTTACCGTACCGCCGTGAAGGATCCGATGGACTGTTGTACCTGTTCTGGGCCATCACGTCCGGCATCGCGGCCGGCGCGGGCATGTATCTGCTGGTGGTGGTCGCCGGCGCGGTGATGATCGGCATGCTCGCCCTGTTCTATTCGCATCAGGACAAGGGCCGCGTGTACATCGCGGTGATCCATTACGCTTCCGACGCGGTCGGGGACGACATCACGCGCGCGTTCGGCCGCACGAAGTTCTTCGTCAAATCCAAAACCATGCGTGGCGACCATGTGGAGATGGCCGTGGAAGTGTTCTGCGACGACAAGGACATGACGTTCGCCGAGCGGATTCGTGCCATCGAGGGTGTTGAGGACGTCACCCTGATACAGTACAACGGTGAATATCACGGATAGGACGTGGTGACAGGAAGGAATCTGTTTGGCTGACACACCGGAAATGGGCAGGACGCCGTCCACCGACGAGCTTGTGCCGGAGCTGACGTTCGACGAGATCGACCGTGCGTTCGACAACAACGAGTTCTGCTTCTACCTGCAGCCCAAATGCAATGTGGCTACGGGTGCCATCGTCGGTGCCGAGGCGCTGGTGCGTTGGAACCACCCCAAATATGGTGTGGTATCTCCGGGCAGGTTCGTTCCCATGCTGGAACAGGCCGGACAAATCTCCCGACTGGACGTGTTCGTATGGCGTTCCGTGGTCCGGATGCTGGCACGTTGGGAACGTGAGGGCCGCAATCTGGTGCCGATTTCCGTGAACGTCTCCATGGTGGACATCGACCAGATGGATGTGGCGGACACGCTCACCGGACTGCTGAACGAATACGATGTCGACGCTCGGCTGCTCCAAGCGGAAATCACCGAAAGCGCCGTGGCCAGGAACCTGTCCAAAGTGGAAAGCACCATCCGCAAGCTGCATGCGGACAACATCGCGGTGCTGATGGATGATTTCGGATCGGCGTATTCGTCGCTGAACATGCTCAAGGACATCAACGTCGATGTGATCAAACTTGACATGAAATTCATCGACCTCAATGAGGACAATGCCAGCAAAGGGCTGAAAATCGTCGAATCGGTGGTCAACATGGCCAGAAAGCTGCGACTGCTGGTCATCGCCGAAGGCGCACAGACCAAACAGCAGGTCGACCAGCTGCTGTCCGTGGGATGCCGGTACATCCAAGGTATTACTTCCACGAACCGCTTCCGGTGGGACGGATGGAGAAGCTGTTGGCCGAACGTCCCGACGACCGGCATTTCTGGGATATGTCAAACGATTTCATGCATGGCAGCTATGTGCCCGTCAACGGCCGTACCATGCTTGAGACGTCCACGCTCGCCGCCAGCACCTTCGAGATTCTGGCCAATGGCGTGGCGGAACTCTCCCGACTGAATGTGAAGACGGGCGAGTACCGCGCGGTCAAACGCGATGGCATACTGCCGACGCCGGAAACCGATGATTTCGAAACCTACGTGCAGACGCTGATCGCCGAACGCGTGGTGCATCCGGACGATGCCGACAGGTTCCGTGCTGATATGGATCTGGCTTCGCTCCGTTCGCTGCTGTTCTCGCAGAAATCCGCGTTCGGAGTGTACCGCAGTGAGGTGCTGGCCAGAACCGGCATGATCTCCTTCGCGGTGATTCCCTCACGTGAATGCTCCGAAAGCGATCCATGGGCCGTGGTGATGGTTGGCCGGAACCTGCCGATAGAGTCCTTTGTCCGGTTGAACGGCGAGGAGTACCGACGGGATTCATTGACGGGGCTGCTCAACCGCAACGCTTTCGACGATGATGTGGAATTCATCCAAGCCACCCATGACAAGCCGTTGACGGTGATGTACATAGATCTGATTGGCCTGCATGAGATCAATAATCATTTGGGTCATGCCAGAGGCGACGTGGTGCTGTGCGAGCTTGCGGACGCGGCGCGCGCCTATTTCGGCGACGATAATATCTACCGCATCGGCGGCGACGAGTTCGTGATCATCAGTTTCGCCCATTCGATGGCGCAGAGCGCCCGACAGATGGGATATATGCGTCAGGAGCTGCTTGATCACGGTTGCGAGCTGTCCGTGGGCATGGCCGAATCCGATGACGGCGAGGATATTCCGGATCTGGTCAACCAGGCGGAAAACGAGATGCGCAAGGACAAGAAGCGCTACTACGCCAGCGGCAGCGGCAAAAGGCAGTTGCGCACGTTGAACAAGCAGCTTGAGGACATCCTGGTACGCAACAAAGACATGGAATCGTTGCTGCAGCATTTGAATACACGGTATTCGATCGCTTATGTGGTCAATCTGCGTGCCGATACGCAACGGCCGGTCGTGGTTCCCGGCTATGTGCAAAAAATGCTTGACAAACATGGCGGTTCCTTCCACGAGATGCTGCTCGACTATTGCGACAAATTGGTGGCGCCGGCCTACCGGGACGGCTTCCGCATGCTGTTCGACTACGATTACGTCCGCGACCGGATATGCAGGGAAGGCGCTATACGGTACGCCTACGTCAGAAACGACGGCGAACGGTTCCTGATTACGATTTTCCCCGACACCCATTCCGTGGACGAGGTCATGTGGGTGTTCGCCAAAGAAGACACGTCGTCCGAAGAATAGGATTTCGGGCATCGGACGGTATGCTGTCCGGTTTTGCCGGTGTTGTGGGATATTGACGAAAAAATTGTGTGTCGTGGGTGCTTCCTCGCATGGAAAAGGGCTTATGATGAAACCGTTGGCCGTGGCAATGGATGCCGTGGTCTTCGCTTGAACACACAGTCGCTTAAAGGAGAGCACTATGGTCTATCGCATGATTTTCAACCAGACCGCGTATTTCGGCCGCGGAGCCATCAAGGAGATTCCGGGCGTCGCCAGGTCCCATGGCTTCACCAAGGCGTTCATCGTCACTGATCCGGTGCTGCTGGAGACCGGCACCGTCAAGAAGGTCACCGACGTTCTTGACGAGGCGGGCATGCCGTATGAGGTGTTCGACAACGTCAAGCCGAATCCGCCGGTCGAGTGCATCCAGGATGCGTCGCCAAGTTCGCAGCCTCCGGAGCCGACTTCCTGATCGGTCTGGGCGGTGGTTCCCCGCAGGACACCTGCAAGGGCATCGGCATCGTGACTGCCAATCCGGAATTCGCCGACGTGCTGTCCCTTGAAGGCGTGGCCGACACCAAGAACCCGTCCGTGCCGATTTTCGGTGTGCCGACCACCGCTGGCACCGCGTCCGAAACGACCATCAACTATGTGATCACCGACACGGCCAACAAGCGCAAGTTCGTGGCCGTCGACCCGCATGACATCCCAATCGTCGCCTTCGTGGATCCGGACCTGACCGACTCCATGCCGCGCGGCCTCAAGGTGGCCACCGGACTCGACGCCCTGACCCACGCCATCGAAGGCTATATCACACCGGGCGCGTGGAGCCTGTCCGACTGCCTGTCCATGCAGACCATCCGCATGATCGCCAAGAACCTCGCCAAGAGCGCCGATGGAGACATTCCGGCCGGCGAACAGATGGCCTACGCCTCCTACATCACCGGCATGGCCTACTCCAACGTCGGCCTCGGTCTGGTGCACGGCATGGCCCACCCGCTGGGCGGCCGCCTCGGCGTGGCGCACGGTGTGGCCAACGGCATCCTGCTGGCCCCGGTCATGGAATACAACAAGGACTACACCGGCGAGAAGTACCGTGACATCGCCGACGCCTTCGGTATCGCCGATGCCTACACCGGCGACATCGAAACCGTGCGTGAAGAGGCCGTCCAGGCGGTGCACAAGCTCACCGTGGATCTGAAGAACCCGACCAAGATCTCCGAAGTTGGCGCCACCGAAGCCGACCTGGAGCCGCTGGCCCATGACGCCTTCCACGACGTGTGCACGCCGGGCAACCCGCGCCAGGCCACCCAGGAAGACATCCTCGCCATCTACAAGAGCCTGATGTAGGTCCGACTGCGGTAGGCGCAATCGCAAAACCGCAATCGTAAAAACAAAACGGACGGCATCGATCGCATGGTCGGTGCCGTCCGTTCGCTATCCGCGGAAAATACGCCGCGAATAATCGCTATACCTAATCGCTATTCCTCGTGCTTCTCGCTCCACTCCTCATCAGTGGGAGTGTCGTCATACAGCTCGTGGCCTTCCTGTTCGGCCAATTCCATCTGCTCGTTGATCCACGCGGCCTCGGCCGGATTGATATCAGCGGTGTTCAACACCTTCTGCCACACCGGATACAGCAGATGCATCACAGGATATAACGCGGTGATGAGGATTTCCGGCTTGTGCTTGCGGTAATGCTGCGGATGCGCGTTGAACGTGTTCTTGAAACGGCGCATATAGTTGAGGAACGATGCCGGAGACGTGTCCATACGACGTGCGCTGATGCCCGCGATCATCCGCGGACAATACACGGTCTTGAGATCCTTGCCCAACAGATGCAGCGAGATGTCGATGTCCTCATGCATCACATCCGCCTTGTCTTGGCAGACCTCGTCGGCGATTTCGCGCCAGGCGGTGGCGCGCAGGGCCATGTTGGAACCGAACAGCAGAGGTTGCCCATCATCGGCCCTATAAATACGTTTGCGGGTGGAATTGTCCCCGCGAAGCCCGAAATGACGGCTCGGCAAATCGTAATACATCACCGGACCGGTGGCGCCCATCGCATCCGGATCCTCGGTGAAAATGCCGGACACCACCTCCACCCAGTCCGGGCGGATCATGCAGTCGGCATCGAAACGGCCAAGAATATCGCCGGTGGCATGATTCAAACCATAATCACGCGTTGGAATCAGACCCTGCTCATCATCCTGATGCAGCAGCTTCACCGCGCTTCCGGATGGTCCTTCATGAACTGCTCCACCACGGCAACGGTCGAATCAGTGGAACGGTTATCGACGACAATCACCTCATGAGGCATCACGGTCTGCCGGGTGGCGTTGAGCAGGCAATCGTTGATACGCTCCTGTTCATTCCAGGCGGGGATGACAATTGAAACGTTCAGCATGGTTTCAAGAATAGGTTCCAGCCCGTACACGGTGCCTGTCTACAATAAGGAGCCATGAGCGAACGCGAACAGCATATGGATACGGACAAGAGGACGGGAACGTCCGGACAGTGCGGCAATACCGACGAAATGCGTTGGGATCTCGGCACGCTGTTCCCTGCGAAAGGCGATCCACGCAGACCTCCGGAATGGCTGGGTCGCGCGCTGCTGTACATCGCCATCGCCATCGTGCTGCTCTCCTTCTGCTGGCGCAGTTGGGGCAAAATCGAATACCTCATCATCGACGTCGTCATCTCGCTGTTCCTGGCGCTCGCCGTGGAGCCGGTGGTGATTCCGCTGGTCAAGCATGGCTGGAAGCGTTCGTTCGCTTCGATTTTCGCGTTGCTGATGTTGGGTGTCCTGCTTTGCGTGATGTTCGGTCTGTTCGGCAATCTGTTCGTGCAGCAGGTCATCGCTTTGTGCAACGGTCTGCCGGCCTCTACCAGCAGATCTGCGATTTCGTGGCGCAATACACGGATTTCAAGCTTCCTGAGATCAACAGTCTCGGCGGTGAGATTCTGAAGAACATCCAGACCTCGTGGGTCACGGATTTCGCGGGCACCGCCATCAGCACGGTGTCCGGATTCTTCAGCTTCCTGCTGAACCTCATGACGGTGATCATGACCACGTTCTACATTTCGGCGGCCGGCCCGAAGCTGCGCCGCGCGGCCTGCCAGTGGATGGCTCCCTCCGCGCAGCGCCGGTTCCTGTTCGTCTGGACCGTCAGCCAGACGCAGATCTCATCGTTCCTGTTCTCACGTGCCATCCTCGCCGTGCTCAACGCGTTCTTCACCTCGATCTGCCTGATGGCGTTGCACGTGCCGTATTGGATGCCGTTGGCGTTGTTCTGCGGCGTCGTATCGCAGTTCATCCCGATGCTCGGCACGTACATCGGCGGCGCGTTGCCGGTGCTGTTCGCCTGGGGCAGCTGTGGTTTGTGGCAGGCGATCGCCGTGGTGGCGTTCATCTGCGTCTACCAGCAGATCGAAAACCTGATCTTCGCGCCGAAGATCTCCCGCCGCACCATGGACGTCAACGATGCGGTCGCCTTCCTTGCCGTCCTGGCCTTCGGCTCGCTGTTCGGCGCGATCGGCGCGTTCCTGGCGCTGCCTATCGTCGCCTCGATCCAGACAATCGCCCGCACCTACACCAAGCGGTACGATCTGGTCGATTCGCCGCTGATGGACGATCCGGTTCCGGACAAGAAGTCGAAGCTGGTGGAAGGCGCCGAAGTCATCAGCGAGCACCTGCACGCCGTGCCGCGCGCCGTGCAGGGGTCGAGCGCGCATGTGCCGATTCCCGACGACGTGCGCTTCCTGCAGGAGCAGGCGTACAATATCACTCGGTCCGACGAGACCGGGGATGCCGACGAATCGCAGACCGTCGCCATTCCGAAGCACGTGTTGGACGGGGTCGATCGCAAGCCGCTGCGGGGAACCGCGGAAGCGGACGGAGCGCAGACGGAAGCCGGACCGCAGGTAGCGGACGGGTCGCAATCGCAGGGAACGGATGACAATCCGAGAAGTAGGTGGCGTTAATGGTATTGCTGAGCGTACTTGATGTCGTGCTGGTGGTTTTGGGCGGCGCGGCATGCTCTACCAAGCGGTCTGCATCGTCATCTCGCTGTTCGCCAAGCCGATCAAGTTCCCCGAAGCGCCGATGAACAAACGGTACGCGGTGCTGATTTCCGCGCGAAACGAAGCGAACGTCATCGGCAACCTCATCGACTGCCTGCATTCGCAAACCTATCCGAGCGAGCTCATCGACATCTGGCTGGTGGCCGACAACTGCACCGACAACACCGCCGAAGTGGCCCGAAACATGGGATGCCACGTCATCGAACGATTCAACAAGGAGCAGGTCGGCAAAGGCTACGCGCTGACCTATCTGCTCGACCAGATGAACGAGTCGGGCGCATCCGACCCGTATGACGCCTTTTTCGTGTTCGATGCCGACAACAAACTCGACAAGCACTACATCGAGGAAATGAACAAGGGCTTCCAAGCCGGTTTCAAAATCCTCACCAGCTACCGCAATTCCGTGAACCTGTCCGACAATTGGGTGTCGTCCGGTTCCGCGTTGTGGTTCATCCGCGAATCGCGCTTCGTTTCCGCCTCCCGCATGTGGCTCGGCAACAGCTGCCACGTGGGCGGCACCGGCTTCATGTTCTCCCAGGAGATCATGCGTCGCAACAACGGCTGGAAATTCCACCTACTCACCGAGGATCTGGAATTCACCATGGACAGCGTGCTGCACGGCGACCGCATCGGCTACTGCGGCACCGCCATCCTGTACGACGAGCAGCCGGTCACCTTCGCGCAAAGCTGGCGTCAACGCCTGCGTTGGAGCAAGGGCTTCCTGCAGGTGTTCCGCTATTACGGACCGGCGTTGATCAAGCGCGCGGTCAGGGAACGTGATTTCTCCGCCGTCGATTTCACGCTGCTGCTGTGCCCGTTCACCGTGCTCGGCATCGCACGCGTGCTGTTGGGCATGCTGTTCGCCGCCTGCGGTTTCGTGACATGGCAAAGCCAGCTGAATTCGCTGACCGGCTGGACATCCGGCATTGTGATATCGGTGATCGGCATGATGGGACTCGCCGCATTGACCATCGTGGCGGAACGCGATCACGTGGGCGCCACCAACAAGGAGCTGCTCGCCTACGTGCTGGCCTTCCCGATCTACATGCTGAGCTATGTGCCGATTTCGTTCCAGGCGGTGTTCGCCAAGTCCGAATGGAAGCCGATCGAGCATAAGGCTGAGGCTTGCCCGCGGCGGTGTGAACGGTCATGAGATGTTTCGTGGCGATCCATACGGTGCGGATGGTGAAAAGATGACGAAGAGAGGGCGTGGTTTGGCTATGGATGACGCTGGCGATTACCGCTATACGCGACGACGCCGAGCGATCACGGTGGCGGTTTCCGTCGTGGCCACCGTCGCACTGTGCGTCGGCTATGCAGTGGCCGACATGTGCGATGTCGCACCGGGCGTCCTCACATTGCGCCATGTCGAACATTCGACGGCCGCCGCTGCCGGCCGTTCGATCGAGGCGGCCGACGTGATCGCCGACATCGACGCTTCCAAGACCATCGATCCGGCCGCTGCGCGCGCGTTGACCGACGCGTTCCGAGCCTCAGCCGCCGGCTTCGGCGGCGAATTCTCCATCGCCATCGCCGACGCGTCGGGCAACGTGGTCGCGGAAAACAACATCGACGTGCCCCGCACGCCAGCATCCACCATGAAAACGTTGACGGCGTATGCGGCCGCCGTCGAACTCGACATGGGCAAGACCCTGGACACGCAGACCTATCTGGAACAGTCCCAGGACGGCACCGCGCGGCTGGTGCTCAAAGGCAACGGCGACATGCTGTTGGGAGCCGGAGCGTCCGACGCGAACCACATCAACGGACGTGCCGGATTGGGCACGCTTGCCGGGCGGACCGCACAGGCGTTGCGGCAGCGTGGCATCACCTCCGTGACATTGGCTTATGACGACACACTGTTCGGCAACGACCGCTGGCCGCAAGGCATCGCCGAACTCGACACGGACCACCTGTACTACGCCCCGACAGCTTCCATGGCCGTGGACGGCGGCAGGAATTGGAACGGGACAGGTCCGGCCAATCCTGATGTGTTCTCGGCGTATCCGGCATTGAGCATGCAGCCGGCGCGTGACGCGGCGCTGGTGTTCCAGCAGCGGCTGGCCGAACAGGGCATCACGGTTCAGGGATTTGTATCGCAAGGCACGGTTGCGGGGGCATCCCATCCGCTTGCCTCCGTGCGTTCGGCGTCGTTGAACGAGATTATGGCGTTCACCATGCGGCATTCCGACAATTCGCTCGCCGAGGAATTCGGCAGGCTGCTGGCGTTGCAGGTCGGCGCGGACAATTCGCCGGCTGGCGCGGTGCAGGCTGTGAAAAGCGTGCTGGAGCGCAAAGGCATCACTACGACCGGGCTCGACATGCGCAATTGTTCGGGACTTACGGAGGATTCGAAACTGACGGCGCGCACCCTGCTCGAAGTGCAACTGCGCAATCTGGCTGCGGGATCGGGGGCGGCCGCAGCCGAAGGAATGTCCGTCATGGGCTTCGTCGGCACCGCTGAGAGCCGTCTGAACGATGCTGACGAAGCGGGGCTGATCCGTGTGAAAACCGGCAGTCTGGGCGACGTGACCTCCATGACCGGCAATGTGTCGCGGTTGAACGGCGGAGCGTTGACCTTCGCGGTGATCGTCAACAATCCCACCGATTTCGCGGCGGCGAAGGCGGCCATCGACACATTCGTGGCCGGTCTGCCGAAGCTGTGAACGGCCACGTGTGAATCTTCCCAGCGGATATTCAGCATATAGCCAGAAACACGTCATTCGCATGTGCCAAGATGGTGGGCATGCGAATCGCTGACGTACAAGAAGACATTGATCACGAGCTGATCAGCAAAGAAGAGATCTCCGACATCATCAACCGTGCCGCGGCACAAGCCAGTGAAGACTATCGTGGCAAGAACCGCTGCTGGTCTGCGTGCTCAAGGGGGCCGTGAACACGCTTGCGGCGTTTTCCCAGGCCATGAGCATTCCGGTCCAAATGGATTTCATGAGCCTGTCGAGCTACGGTTCCGGCACGGAGTCGAGCGGCAAGATCACGGTTCGTCAGGATCTGTCCACGGATGTGCGAGGACGCCATGTGCTGATCGTCGAGGACATCATCGATTCGGGCATCACCCTGGCTTGGCTGGTCGACGAGCTCAAGCGTCGTGGAGCGGCTTCCGTGGAAATTTTTGCGCTTCTGGAGAAGCCGGCACGTCGCAAGGTCAATGTTGATGTGAAATACAAGGGACGTGAGATTCCCGATGAATTCGTGGTCGGTTTCGGCTTGGATTACGACGAGTACTACCGCAACCTCGATTCGATCGCGGTGCTGAAACCGTCAGTCTATGAAGGAGGTCAGGCATGAGTTTCCCTGGTCCGAACCAGCCGCCAAGCAATGGCGGCGGCAACAAACCCAACGGGGGCAATAACCCGTTCACCAATCCGTTTAGCCGCAACAATGACGGCAAGAACGGTGGCAGCGGGGCGAACGGCAACAAGTCCAACGGCCCCCGTCCGTTCTGGCAGTCGCCGTGGCTGTGGGTTGTGGTCGTGGCATTGCTTGCCGTGACCATGTTCCAGCTTTTCGCCGGTGCGGGCTCGCAAACCATCGACACCAAGGATGGCATGCAAATCCTCAACGGCAACACCGTAGAGTACGCGACGATCGTGGACAACACCCAGCAGGTCAAGCTCAAGCTGTCGAGCGATTACTCCGCCACCGACCCGGACACCGGACGTACGAAGAACTACGGCAAGAACGTGCAGTTCTACTACACGTATGCGCAGTCCGCGGCCGTGGTCAAGGCCGTGCAGAAGGCCGATCCGGCCAAGGGCTGGACCGCGTCCATGCAGCAGACCAGCATTTGGACCTACCTGCTCACCTCGCTGTTGCCGTTCCTGATCATCTTCGGCCTGTTCTGGTTCCTGATGAGCCGTATGGGCGGTGCCGCCGGCGGCATGTTCGGCATGGGCGGCAAGAAGAACAGCGGCAAACTGCTCGACGGCCAGACCCCGACCACCAAGTTCTCCGACGTGGCCGGCGAAGACGCTGCCGTGCAGGAGGTCGAGGAAATCAAGGACTTCCTCAAGGACCCGTCCCGTTACAAGGCTTTGGGCGCCCGCATTCCGCGCGGCGTGCTGCTGTACGGCCCTCCAGGCACCGGTAAGACGCTGCTGGCGCGCGCCATCGCAGGCGAGGCCGGCGTGCCGTTCTACTCCATGGCCGGCTCCGACTTCGTGGAGATGTTCGTGGGCCTTGGCGCCTCCCGTGTGCGTGACCTGTTCGATGAGGCCAAGAAGAACGCTCCGGCCATCATCTTCATCGATGAGATTGACGCTGTCGGCCGCAAGCGTGGCGGTTCCGGCATGAGCGGTGGCCACGACGAACGCGAGCAGACGCTGAACCAGCTGCTCGTCGAGATGGACGGCTTCGACAACGATACGAACCTCATCATCATCGCTGCGACCAACCGTCCGGATGTGCTCGATCCGGCATTGCTGCGCCCGGGTCGTTTCGACCGTCAGGTGGCCGTCGAAGCACCTGATTTGGAAGGCCGCGAGGCGATTCTGAAGGTACACGCCAAGGGCAAGCCGTTCGTGCCGGACGTCGACCTGCATATGATCGCCGTGCGCACGCCGGGCTTCACCGGCGCCGACCTTGCCAACGTGTTGAACGAAGCCGCGTTGCTGTGCGCCCGTGCCGGCGCCCAGCTCATCGACAACCGCGCCATCGACGAGGCCATCGACCGTGTTCAGGCCGGTCCGAAGCGTCGTTCCAAGGGCATGGCTCTCGACGAGCTGCGCAACACCGCATATCACGAGGGTGGCCATGCGCTGGTCGCGGCCGCCATGAACGACACCGATCCGGTGACCAAGGTGACGATTCTGCGCGCGGCCGTGCACTGGCTACACCGCGGTCATGCCAACCGAGGACCGTTACTCCATGTCCCGCAACCAGCTGCTCGATCAGATGGCGTACGCCATGGGCGGCCGTACCGCCGAAGAGGTCGTGTTCCACGACCCGACCACCGGTGCTTCCAACGATATCGAAAAGGCCACGAACATCGCGCGTCAGATGGTGCTCGACTACGGCTTCTCCGAGAAGCTTGGCGCCATCAAGTGGTCCGATGACGAGCAAAGCGATCTCGGCGCGCTCACCCACAAGTACTCCGCGCACACCGCCGAAATCATCGACGAGGAAGTGCTCAAGCTTGTGGAGACCGCGCATACCGAAGCATGGAACGTCATCAACGAGAACCGCGACATCCTCGACGAGCTGGTACGTCAGCTGCTCGTCAAGGAAACGCTCAACGAGAAGGAGCTTGCCGCCATCTTCGCCAACATCAAGAAGGCGCCGAAGCGCGAGGTCTGGTTGAGCGACGAGAAGCGTCCCGATTCCGACATTCCGCCGGTCCCGATTCCCGACAAGCTGAAGCAAAGCGCAGGATTGACCAACTGATGAGCGATACCGATTTCGATACCCTTTTCGACGACAAGGCCCGTGCCGCCCATGCGGCCGGGCCTGTCGGCTATGACGAGGAAGGCGTGCGCCAAGCCGTGCGCCTGTTTCTGAAGTCCATCGGCGAGGATCCCGAACGTGAAGGTCTGCTGGACACGCCGGACCGTATCGGACGAGCATGCAAGGAGCTGTTCGCCGGCCTCGGACATGGGCCGGAGGAAGTGCTGAAAACCCGTTTCAAGGTGGACACCGACGAATGGTCCTTGTACGCGACATCGAACTGTTCTCCGTCTGCGAGCATCATCTGCTGCCGTTCCATGGCGTGGCCCACGTCGGCTACATCCCGCAGAACGGCCAAGTGGCGGGCTTAAGCAAACTGGCACGGTTGGTGGAACTGTACGCACGCCGTCCGCAGGTGCAGGAGCGGCTCACCCAGCAGGTGGCCGACGCGTTGATGGAAGGCATCGACGCGCGTGGCGTGATCGTGGTCACCGAATGCGACCACATGTGCATGGCCATGCGTGGCGTCAAGAAGGCGCAGTCCCGTACCGTCACCTCGGCGGTGCGAGGATGCATGCGCGACGCGGCCACGCGGACCGAGGCGATGAGCCTGATTCTGTCGAACCATTCGTAAGTGCGCTTTACCGGGCGGAATCGGACAGAACCGAACGGAAGAACGGAATGAATGAAGGAAGAAAACCGATGGCGATTGATATGAAGGCGATTCATGATAGCAGCGCACGTTGGTGATGGGCGTGCTCAACATCACGGAGGATTCCTTCTCCGACGGCGGCCTCTGGCTTGCTCCGGAGGCGGCCAAAGCCCATGGCGAGGCGATGATGAAAGCCGGTGCCGACATCATCGACATCGGAGCGGAATCCACCCGTCCGGGAGCCAAACGCGTCAGCGAAGCCGACGAGAAGGCCCGTGTGCTGGGCGCTGTGGACGCGCTGATTCCCGAAGGGGCGGTGCTGTCCATCGACACCACGCGCGCTTCGGTGGCGTTGGCCGCGCTCGAACATGGCGCGCAGATCATCAACGACGTGTCCGGCGGCCAGTTGGACCGCGAACTGCCGCATGTGGTGGCCGACCATTCCGACTGCCTGTACATCGTGCAGCATTGGCGTGGCTGGCTTGCCGGCGCCGCGGGCAATGTGCCGGACGCCGACACCTCCCGCTACGAGCATGGCGTGGTGAATGACGTGCATGACGAGCTGATGCGTCAGGTGGATGCGGTGCTTGAAGCCGGGGTGCGGGCCGAACAGGTCATCATCGACCCGGGCCTGGGCTTCTCCAAGCCGGGCGTGGAACATAACCTGCCGATTCTGGCGGCGCTTGACCGGTTCAACGCGGCTGGCTATCCGGTGCTGATCGGCGCGTCCCGCAAACGTTTCGTCGGCTCGCTGCTTGCCGGCGCCGGTGTGACCGAGCCGGACATGGCCTCAAAAGACAACGCCACCGCGGCCATCAGCGCCTGTGCGCGGAACATGGCGTGTGGGCCGTGCGCGTGCATGACGTGGCGAAAAGCCGCGACGCGGTCGCCGTCGGCAACGCATGGCGCGAGTATGCGAACGCGTGACCGTGCGAATCGCAGATAGTCACAACATCGCAATCGCGGAAATAATAGGAATACGGAACGTAGGAACGGCAAAGGAAGGCTGGTATGGATCAGATTCGACTGACGGGAATCCGCGCGACGGGCAAACATGGCGTGCTCGACTTCGAGCATGAGCGGGCCCAGACCTTCGTGGTGGACGCCACGCTGTTCCTCGACCTCGCTGCCGCCGGCCGTTCCGACGATCTGAACGACACCGTCGACTATGGTGCGATCGCCAAAGGCATCGTGGCCATCATCGAAGGCGAACACGTCGATTTGATTGAAAAGCTGGCCAATCGTATCGTCGGCATGATTCTCGGCTTTCCGGCCGTGTGCCGCACGCAGGTCACCGTGCATAAGCCGAATGCGCCGATCACCGTGCCGTTCGACGATGTCAGCGTGACCGTGGAACGTTCCCGTGAAACAGTTGACAGTCCATCGCGTGAGCGGTCGTCGGAACATGGGCAGGTGCATCATGCCATCATCGCCATGGGAGGCAATCAGGGCGATGTGACCGCCACCTTGCGTGACGCCGTTCGGTGCATTGATGGGCTTCCCTCCACGCAGGTGACGGGGGTGTCGCCGCTCTATCGGACCGACGCATGGGGCATGCCGGAAGGTACTGCGGAATTCCGCAATGCGGTCGTGTCCGTGGATACCAGGCTTTCGGCCGCCGAACTGCTGGCCGGTTTGCAGCGCATCGAAGCCTCGCATGGTCGCGTGCGCACCGACCATTGGACGTCGCGCACGCTCGATTTGGACATCATCGACTTTGACGGGCAGGAAAGCGCCGACCCCGACCTGACGTTGCCGCATCCGCGCGCATGGCAGCGGGCTTTCGTATTGGGGCCGTGGCTTGCGCTTGAACCGGACGCAGAACTCGGGGGAGCGCACGCCGGTTCCGTGGCGCAACTGCTGCACGAAACGTCCGACCGCGACCATATCGATGAGATCGCGGACGATTGGATGGTTGCCGGAGCTCAGGATCCATAGTTCGCGATTCCGACATTGGGACGTCTGCAGATGACGTTGATGCGATTGACGATGCCGATTCTGTTGAATCCATTGATTCCATTGAACTTCCGGAAGGTACGGCGGCCTCCAAAGCAGCCGCTGCGGCCGCGGCGAAACCGGGACCGGCATCCCGTCGAGCGGTCATTTCCCTGGATAGCGTTTCAACTGATGCGGAACACCAGTTCCGTCAGGCGATCGTGGCCATCGACGCGCTTCCCGGCAACCAGGTGGAAGGTATTTCGCCGCTGTACCATGTCAGCCAGGTCGACGACTATCCGGACAAAATGGCCGCCGTCATGCAGATTTCCACGCGCATGGACGCGCGTGAGCTTATCGGTGCGTTGGAATCGGTGTCATCCTCCATTTCGGATGACCTCGACCTCGACCTTGTGGACATGGAAGGCGTGGTCCGCAACGAACCTGATTGCATGGTGCCGTGGCCGGCCGCACGTGAGCATGCGGCCGTGCTCGCCCCATGGTTCGACATGGATCCGGACGCGAAACTCGGCAGGGATCCGGTCGCGTTCCTGCTGGCGATGGCTCCGGACGCCGCGCAAGTGGGCATGCTGACCGACAATTGGATTATCGGAGACACGCTATGAGAGCACGCAGAACCCCTTGGTGGTCATTCGTCCTTGCGGCCGCGCTTGGCGTGCTGGCCGGCATGGGATTGGCGAAATACGGCGAGATTTCAGGCCTGCCGTTGGTTGGCGCACCCTGGATCGTGCCGGTGGTGCTGGCCGTGTTGGGCGGTGTGGTGCTGTACATGGCTCTGCAGATTCATAAATACACGACCAAAGATCCCGTCAAACGCGCGCAGCTCAAGCCATTGGACCCGCAGAAGGCGTTCGGCACGCTGGTGGCCTGCAAAGCGCTCGGACTTGCGGGCGCGGCGTTGGCCGGCTGGTACGGTGGGCAGATCATCATGAGTCTGCCGCATGGTGAGGCGGAATTCTATAGCCAAGCCATCATCGAATGCGTGGTGGCCTGCGTGGTATGCGTCGCCGACATGATCGTCGGCATCGTGGGGGGAGTGGCTGTGCCGCATCCCGCCTATAGACGGGCCGGAAAGTCCGGCCGTGAAAAAGGCCGCACAGCGCAATCGCTATGCGGCCGCCGCCACGAAGGCGTCTACAAAATCGGCTACGAATCCTGCCACGAAATCGAAAGTCTGAACGTCAGACCTTCTTTAACTCCGTCTCAGTCCTTCTTCGGCACGCGGAACATCGCTTCCTGCGCCATGCAGGCCACCAGCTCGCCATCCTGTGTGTAGACCTTCGCTTGGCCCAAGCCGCGTCCGTGCGCCGCGGTCGGCGTGTCTTGCACGTACAGATGCCACTGGTTGATGTCGATGTCGCGGTACCACCACATCGAATGGTCGATGGACGCATACGAAATGCCCGGCGTGGCGATGCTTAAGCCAGCACGGCGCAGAATCGGCTCCAGCATGATCTGGTCGCAGCCCATCGCCAGCATCGCACGATGCATGACCTGCGGCACGTCCACCTTGCCGTCGGCCTTCATCCACACCATCTGCTTGCCGGAATCCTCGCTGGCGCTCTTCTTGTCGGCGCCAAGCATGATGGTGCGCGTCACATGGCGAATATCGAACGGCGACTTCTCCGCATAATACTTGGCGAACGGCGACTGTTCCGCATACGGCTCCATCAGTTGCTTCGCACTGGTCAGGCTGTCGGGATCGGGAATGTTCTCAGGCATCGGGTCGGCGAATTCGATGCCTTCCTGGTCATGTTCCTGGAAGCTGGCGATTGCCGTCAAAATCGAGCCTGCGCCTGCGTGACATTCACGCGACGGGCGGAGAAGGAACGTCCGTCACGCAGATTTTCCACGTCGAACAGCAGATCCTGACGGATATCGCCGGCCGAAATGAAATAGCCGTGGATGGAATTCGGCAGACGGGATGGAGCGACGGTTTTCGACGCGGCCATCAGCGACTGCGCGATGACCTGTCCGCCGTAGACTCGGCCAGTGGGGAAGTACAGGCTTTCGCCGTTGATATACGTATGGTTGCGATAGTTTGAGGGCGTGCCCAGCTGGAGCACCTTTGCCAGTCGCTGCAGCGGCGTCATGTCTGTCTGCGTCATGATGGCTCGATTCCTTCCGCGTGTGGATAGCTCTTTATGCTGGCATCGAGTCTATCCATACGTAGTAAATTTCGCCGGATTGTTTTGTAACGAGTACGTGAGAAGAATGAACGGTTGGTTAGCGGCAACGGTTGACGTATGGCAAAGCGCCACCGCTCGTAATGAAGGGTGGCGCTTCGCTGAAATCTGCGCTTAACGCGACTCGATTGGATCTGTCTGCCTTTAGCGGGTCAGCTTGCGGTGCAGGCGGTGCGGGCGGGCCGCATCCTCGCCGAGACGGGCGATGCGGTTCTCCTGATAGGCCTGGAAGTTGCCTTCGAACCAGTACCAGTTGGCCGGATTCTCGTCGGTGCCCTCCCATGCGAGGATGTGCGTGGCCACACGGTCGAGGAACCAACGGTCGTGGGAGATCACCACGGCGCAGCCCGGGAAGGCGAGCAGCGCGTTTTCGAGGGATTCCAGGGTTTCGACGTCAAGGTCGTTGGTCGGTTCGTCGAGCAGCAGCAGGTTGCCGCCCTGCTTCAGGGTCAGTGCCAGGTTCAGACGGTTGCGTTCGCCGCCGGACAGCACGCCCACCAGCTTCTGCTGGTCGGAACCCTTGAAGCCGAAGGACGCCACGTAGGCGCGGGTCGGCACTTCCACGCCGGCCACCTCGATGAAGTCGAGTCCGTCGGACACGGCCTCCCACAGGTTCTTGTTCGGGTCAAGGCCGGCACGGTTCTGGTCGACGTAGCTGATCTTCACGGTGTCGCCGATCTTGAGCGAACCGGAGGTCAACGGCTCCAAGCCGACGATGGTCTTGAACAGGGTGGACTTGCCTACGCCGTTCGGGCCGATCACGCCGACGATGCCGTTACGCGGCAGGGTGAAGCTCAAGTCGTCGATGAGCACGCGGTCGCCGAACGCCTTGTGGATATGCTCGGCTTCCAGAACGGTGGAACCCAGACGCGGGCCGGCCGGAATCTGGATTTCGGAGAAGTCGAGCTTCTTGTTGTTGCGTGCCTCCTGCTCCATCTGGTCGTAACGTTCCAGACGGGCCTTGTTCTTGGCCTGACGGGCCTTCGGCGAGGAACGCACCCAGTCGAGCTCGCTCTTCAGACGCTTGGCGAGCTTGGCGTCCTTGGCGCCCTGGATCTCCATACGCTTGGCCTTGGTCTCCAGGTAGGTGGAGTAGTTGCCCTTGTATGGATACAGGTGGCCGCGATCCACTTCGCAGATCCATTCGGCCACATTGTCCATGAAGTAACGATCGTGGGTGACGGCGATGACGGCGCCCTTGTACTGGTGCAGGAACTGCTCCAGCCACAGAATCGATTCGGCGTCCAAATGGTTGGTGGGCTCGTCGAGCAGCAGCAGGTCCGGAGCCTCAAGCAACAGCTTGCACAGTGCCACACGACGGCGCTCGCCACCGGAGCACACGCTCACCGGCGTATCCGGATCCGGGCACTGCAGAGCGTCCATGGCCTGCTCGAGCTGGGAGTCGAGATCCCAACCGTTGGCCGCGTCGATATCGTTCTGCAGCTTGCCCATTTCTTCCATCAGCGCGTCGAAATCGGCGTCCGGATTGGCCATTTCCTCGCCAATCTGGTTGAAACGCGCCACCTTTTCGGCGATCGGGCCGAATGCCATCTTGATGTTCTCGCCGACGGTCTTGGTGTCATCCAGCGGCGGTTCCTGCTGCAGAATGCCGACGGTGAAACCAGGGGTCAGGTAGGCTTCGCCGTTGGAAACGGTGTCGAGGCCGGCCATGATCTTCAGCAGCGTGGACTTACCCATGCCGTTCGGGCCGACGACGCCGATTTTCGCGCCCGGCAGGAAGCTCAGGGTCACATCGTCAAGAATCACTCGGTCGCCGTAAGCCTTGCGGGCCTTGATCATCTGGTAAATAAACTCAGCCAATGTTGTGTTCCATCCTTAAGAAACGTTGGAATTCCAGCGTTTTGCGTATGTCGGTCGACGGAAAATCGCACTTGTTCGCCGTGCTGTGGCGCGTTGCCGGCGCGACTGGTTGCGGACGAATCGCAAGTCTGCTGCGAACTCATCGAAGCCAAGTGTTTTCGGACCGTGTCCATACGCAAAGTACCATCGCCGATTATCCCATATCCCGTCTACACAGCGGTCGTGGGTCGGTTGTGTGGGAATGGAAGCGTGCCTCCGTACGTGGTTGGTGGTGATGGTGGCCTGCTGCGGCGGTCTCCGAGCCTGGGTGTCTCCGTGTGCCTCTGTGTGCGCGATGGCACCGAGTTGAGATGTCGCCGGAGAGAGGGGAGTCCCGGTGTTGTCCCCGTAGGTGCGGTGGCGGTGATTTTGCGCGGTGAAATCGGGTTTTCGCGTACGGGGTATGTTTCGACCGTTTGAGGGCGAAATCGTACCTCCGTACGTGACTTTGTTGATGATTCTTCCTGTTTCCCCGTGCTTTTCGAGTACGGGGTGGTGGGTTGGCTGTTTTCGGCGGGCGGCTATTGATTGGTGGGCGGCAGGCCGGCGATCAAATGATCACGCCATCGCAGTGGTCGATCTCGTGTTGGATGATCTGTGCGGTGAAACCGTTGAACGCTGCGTGGCGCTCGCGGAATTTCCGATCCATATAATCCACTTCGATGCGCTGGTATCGGACGGTGCGGCGCTCGCCCTGGAGCGAGAGGCAACCTTCCGCCGTATCGAACGCGCCGTCTTCGGCGATGATGTGTGGATTGAACATCACGAAAATGCGGCCGCCGAAATCCTCATCCACAAAAGCGATGATGCGCTTGGGAACGCCGATCATATTGGCCGCCATGCCCACGCAACCATTGCGATGCGCGTCCAACGTGTCTTTCAGGTCCTGTGCCACGGCCAGATCCTCTTCGGTGTTCTCGGCTGCGGCGGACGGCTGGCTCAAAAATGGGATGGACGTCATGATCTCACGCTGCATGTGATTCCTCTCGTTGGATGTTGCCGGTCTGCCAATATTGTAGCGTCGCATGGCTGCGAGGCGGACGGCTGGGCGAACCTGTCCATTCCCTGACCGTTCGCGTCGGCTTCGGGATGTGAGGTGCAACGTGTGCGGCTTGGACTGGTGCAATATGCTTGGGGTCATGGAAGACATGTTGCAATACCGCGAATATATGGCGCAGGCTCTTGAACTGGCCCGCAAGGGTGCGGGATGGGTGGACCCGAATCCGCTGGTAGGCGCGGTGGTGGTACGTGATGGCGAGGTTCTCGCCACCGGATACCATGACCGGTATCGTGGCCCGCATGCGGAGCGTATGGCGTTCGACTATGCCGACGCGCACGGCATCGATCTGACTGGCGCCACGGTCATCGACACGCTTGAACCTGCTGCCATGTCGGATCGCAGCCGGCGTGCACTGACTTGATTCTGGCGCACGGCATCGCACGCGTGGTGGTCGGATCGGTCGATCCGAACCCGATTGTGGCGGGCAAAGGCCTTCGCATCCTTGAGGAAGCGGGCGTCGAAGTGGTTCGCGACGTGATGCGGGAGGAATGCGACGCATCAATCGCCATTTCTTCCACTACATCACCACGGGAAAGCCGTACATTGTGGACGGCAGAAGGCGTGCGGGTGAATCGGACTCTGAGTATGCGGTCCGTCGGCGCGAACTATATGCCACATATGCGGCGGTGCTTGCCGGAACTGAATCGGACGTTCCTGACGAGTCTTTCGCGCATTTCAACGGACCGGTCCAAGCCGTCGGCGTAGACGAAGTGGTGATTGGCGGCCACAGGCCGTTACTCCTGGAGGCCGGCGCGCTCGCCTGCACGGATCCAGACGAATGGCTGAGTGAGCTGGGCAAGCGCAAAATCGACAGCCTCATCGTGGAAAGCGACGAAGCATTCGAGCGGTTGTCCATGGCTTGCCAAAAAGACTGAAGCGCCATTCGTGCGTTGTTGGCCGTGTATCTCGCTTATAGATGGCGGATTCGTCTGCTTGTCCAGTGCTATCTCGCTTATAGGTGGCGGATGAATTTTGCGAAGAGGTCTTAGAGGGTGTAAATCATACCCTCTAAGACCTTAATGACGTAGAGGCGCCGCCATCTATAAGCGAAATAGCATCGGGCGGCTTTCCGATTCCGCCATCTATAAGCGAGATACGTGAGACTGATATGTCCAGCACCCAGCAAGCATGGTGGCGAGCACATGGTCGGGCATGGCGCGCATGGCCTCAGGGGACTCAAGCGCACTCGGATCGCAATCCAGCAGCACTAGGTCTGCCGCATCTCCAGCTTGCAACGTCGTACGCCCCAGGGCGGTGGACGAAGCGAGCGCGGTTTCGAAATCCAGACATTGCTCAGACTGGAAAGGCTCCCGGTCGGAACTCTCCGTGCCGAACACCGCTGCGGAAATGGCCAGCCACGGATCCAACGGCGCGACCGGCGCGTCCGATCCCATAAGCAGTTTGATTCCAGCCCGATGCAGACTGTTGAACGCGTAGGGAATTCCGGCGGGATTGCCCCAGAATCGTGTGATGACGTCGCGGTCGTCCATGGCGTGCTGCGGCTGGATGCTCGCGGCAAGTCCCAATTGCGCAAGACGTGGAATGTCGCGTTCCTTGAGCATTTGGGCATGCTCGATGGAGCCGTGCGCGTGGGTACGTTCCGCGCAGTCGAGCACGATGGTGTTCGCTTCGTCGCCGATGGCATGGCAGGCGATGTCGAAGCCATGTTCGGTGGCGAGCCGCATATACGATTCGATTTGCTCGGGGGTGTAGCTCAGCGTGCCGTAGGTTTCCGGCGTAATGCCCGAATACGGTGTGGAGCAGTAGGCGGATCGGGTGTTGAGCGAGCCGTCGGAAATCATCTTCATCGCACCGACATGGCCCAAGCCATGCTTCCGGGAAGTTCGTCGCCGGTATGCCAGCCGTCGTCGATGGCTTGCTGAAGTCGTTCGGGGTAAACGCCGGCTTCGATGCGCAATCCGTCAAGCCCCTGCTTGAAGCGGTCAATCCACGTGTCGATGTTCTCGGCCATCTCATAGTCGCGCACGCCGACCACGCCTTTGCCGGCGGCGTCCTGTTCCGCGTTGCGCAGCAATCGCATCAGCTCGTCAGCCGCACCGGGGCCTTTGTCCAGCTTGCAGTAAGCGTCGAACCATTCAAGCTCGCCGACGAGTCCCGACTCGCCTACATGCACGCCGAGCTTACGAGCCGCGGCTGAATTCACCCAGCCGCAATGCATGTCTGCGCTTGACAGCGCCACGGGCTGGTCGCCCGACACCGCGTCGATCGCAGCCAATGTCGGTTGGGCATCATCGGCCCACAGGGAGTGTCTGAACCGCATGCCGACCACGTACTGGTCCGGGTCGAGCGTGCCGGATTCGCGGCGTTCCTCCAAGTGCTCGCGTAGCAGGCTCATTGCCTCATCGGCGCTGCGGGCATCAATCAGATCAAGCCGCCCCAGCGTGTACGACCACTGCGTGAAGTGCGTGTGACAATCCCACAAGCCGGGAATGACCCACGTTTTTGAAGCCTTGGCTACCGACTTTTCCGAAGACCGTACATCCGCGATCCGCCCTTGCTCAATCGTGATGTCGACAGACTCATCGGACCCCACGAAACACACATTCTCAATCACATACGGTTCGCCCATACATCCTCGATTCAACAAAATGACCTCATTGCCAGCCATAGTATCCTTGCAATGCTTGCGATTGCCGCGCTCGTCTCAATCGGCTATGCGCACTTTGAATTCCTCCGCTGGGATACGGTTATCCGCATCAGAAAAAGAAGGGTGCAGTTATCCACTTATCCACTGTTTGCCAGAAGCCGGTAGGCAGCGCGGCGACATTTCCTCTACTTTGGCGCTATGGACAATGGAGCACAATATTCGGAAAGCCTCGCACGGCTGAGGACAAGAACCATCGAACAATGTCTCGAAGCGCAGAGGCGCACCGGAAGGCGGCTGGTGTTCGCGCTTGATACCGCACTGAGTTTACAAGGCATCGAACTGCCTCGCTACCGGCGCGGAGGGCTTTTGGCTGATACGCTGCACGCGGTGATTGAAAGTAACGGCGTGCGAACGATACTGCAGGGGATTTGTTTTGTGCTTTGGTCTGGACCTCAGACGCATATGCCGATTCATCATGGTCGATTGCGATGCACGGATTCCGTGACCACATGGGCCATGCATGCCAATCGGCTTGAAGATGAAGAATTGGTGGTTTTGGGTGATTCGATGATGCGGCGTGATGGACATATGAAAAAGGCCACACTGGAGGAGTTTCGGATATATGTCGATAGCTTGTCCGATTTGTCCAACTATTCAGGCTCCGACAGATTACGTGCGGTGAGAGGAGTGTCGAAAATGCGTAGGGCTCTCAGGCTGATGCGGGAGAATACAGATTCTTCCCAGGAAACGAGAAGTCGAATTGTTCTGTTGCGTTATGGTTTGCCTTGTCCGGAAGTGAACTATGCCATTCGGCTCAAAGGCTATTCTCATGTATTTTTCGCGGACATGGCTTATCCGGATTTGAAAATCATCATTGAATACGACGGCAGGCATCATGCCTCGCGATGGTTGGCTGACAGTAAACGTCGGGAAGCGTTGGAGGATGAAGGATGGCTGTATATCCAGGTGACGGCGGAAAATCTCAGGGATGAGGATTCTCAAAAGGAATTGGCGGAACGCGTGGCGCAGAGGATGTCATTGCGTTTGGGGAGCCTGTGCGGCTATGTGGGCGAATGACGATTGCTCAGATAGCCGATGGTCGGAGGAAGGGCAACCGTCTGTGAGGCTTGGGCAAGCCATATCTCGCTTATGAATGGCGGAATCGGGCTGCGGCATGATGCTATTTCGCTTATAGATGGCGGATGAAATCCACAAAAAGGCCTTAAGAGGTATGAATATTACCCCCTAGGGCCTTAGCGATTCAAGAAGACTGCCATCTATAAGCGAGATAGCATCGGTCGGGTGAAGAAATCCGCCATCCATAAGCGAGATGGCGGATTTCTGCGGCTCACTGCACGGCGGCGAGGGCTTGGTCGAGGTCGGCGATGATGTCGGCCGCGTTTTCGATGCCGCAGCTCAGGCGCACCAGGTCGATGCCGACGCCGGCTTCCTCAAGCTGTTCCTCGGTGAGCTGGCGATGCGTGGTGCCGGCCGGATACAGCGTGCAGCTGCGCGCATCGGCCACATGCGTGGCGATGGACACCATCTTCAGATGGTCAAGGAACGCGGAAACCGTCTCGCGCCCGCCCGGCACACCGAAGGAGATCACGCCGCAGGTGCCGTTCGGCATGTACTTCTGCGCCAGCGCATGGTACTTATCGTTTTCAAGTCCCGGGTAGCTCACCCAGCTCACGCGCGGATCGGCTGCGAGCCATTCGGCCACCTTCTGCGCGTTGGCGCAATGGCGTTCCATGCGTACGCCCAGCGATTCCAGGTGCATGCCCATGATCCAGGAGCTGATCGGCGCGGGCGTGGAGCCGAAGTCGCGCATGAGCTGCGCGGTGGCCTTGGTGATGTATGCGGCCTTGCCGAATTCCTTCGCGTAGGTGACGCCATGGTAGGAGTCGTCCGGAGTGGTGAGGCCCGGGAATTTCTCCGCATGGGCCATCCAGTCGAAATTGCCGGAGTCGACAATCGCGCCGCCCACGCAGGATCCGTGGCCGTCCATGTACTTGGTGGTGGCGTGCGTGACGATGTCCACGCCGTACTGGAACGGACGGCAGTTGATCGGCGTCGGGAAGGTGTTGTCGACGATCAGTGGCACGCCGTGACGATGCGCTGCGTTCGCGAACTTCTCGAAGTCGAGCACGATAAGCGCCGGATTGGAGATGGACTCGCCGAACACGGCCTTGGTGTTCGGCTGGAACGCGGCCTCAAGTTCCTCTTCGGTGCAGTCCGGGCTGACGAATGTGCATTCGACGCCCATCTTGCGCATGGTCACGTTGATGAGGTTGAACGTGCGCCGTAGATGGCGGAGGAGGCGACGATGTGGTCGCCGTTGTTGCAGATGTTGAACAGCGCGAAGAAGTTCGCCGCCTGGCCGGATGAGGTGAGCATCGCTGCGGCGCCGCCTTCCAGCTCGCAGATCTTCGCGGCTACGGTGTCGTTGGTCGGATTCTGCAGGCGGGTGTAGAAGTATCCGGATTCGGACAGGTCGAACAAGCGGCTCATCTGTTCGCTCGACTGGTATTTGAAGGTCGTGGCCTGGATGATTGGGGGAGTGCGGGATTCTCCATTGCCCGGCTGATAGCCTCCCTGCACGCAGATGGTGTCGACGTTTTCGCTCATATGTTCCTTCTTTCGATTCCGCGCTTCCGTGCGCCGCGCAGGTGTTGCGCCGCGATGCGAACAAACAAACACACTGTATCACTGCATTGATAAATGGCTTGATTCCAATGGAAACGCCGTATAGTTTAACGAATTGACAAACTTAGGTAATTCAATTTATTATGTAGACCAAGACGGGCGGAAAGCCCGCTGCGAAATAAAGCTTTACGTAAGTAAACCAAGCAAAGGAGCATTCCATGGGTCTGTGGGATATCGATAAGATTCCGTACGTCGGTCGCGAAAAGGGGCCGCAGGAGGGTCTTGCCTTCCATTACTACGATGCCGACAAGGTCGTTGCCGGCAAGAAGATGAAGGACTGGCTGCGTTTCGGCGTCGCATGGTGGCACACCTTCGACCAGCAGCTCGTCGATCCGTTCGGCACCGGCACCGCCCAGCGTCCGTGGTACGGCAAGTATTCCGATCCGGAGGACGAGGCCCTGGCCAAGGTCGACTACGCCTTCGAGTTCTTCCAGAAGCTCGGCGTCGAGTACTTCTGCTTCCATGATCGCGACATCGCTCCGGAAGGCGACACCCTGCGCGAGACCGACAAGAACCTGGACAAGGTCGTCGACAAGATCGAAGAGAACATGAAGTCCACCGGCATCAAGCTGCTGTGGAACACCTCCTCCCTGTTCACCAACCCGCGCTTCGTCTCCGGCGCCTCCACCTCACCGTTCGCCGACATCTACGCCTACGCCGGCGGCCAGCTGAAGCACTCCCTGGAGATCGCCAAGCGCCTGGCGCCGAGAACTACGTGTTCTGGGGCGGCCGTGAAGGCTACGAGAACCTGTGGAACACCCAGATGAAGCGCGAGCAGGAGCACATGGCCAAGTTCTTCACATGTGCCATGACTACGCGAAGGAAATCGGCCTGGACGCCCAGTTCCTGATTGAGCCGAAGGCCAAGGAACCGACGATGTTCCAGTACGACTTCGATGCCGCAACCGCCATCAACTTCCTGCGCACCTACGACCTGATGGACGTCTTCAAGCTGAACCTCGAAGGCAACCACGCCAACCTGGCAGGCCACACCTACCAGCACGAGATCCGCACCGCCCGCGAGGCCGGCGTGCTCGGCTCCCTCGACGCCAACCAGGGTGACAAGCTCATCGGCTGGGACATGGATGAGTTCCCGACCGACCTGTACGAGACCTCCACCGTCATGTGGGAAGTCCTCGCCGAAGGCCAGATCGGCCCTCACGGCGGTCTGAACTTCGACGCCAAGCCGCGCCGTACCTCCTTCACCGCCGAGGATCTGTTCCGTTCCCACATCGCAGGCATGGATTCCTTCGCCGCAGGCCTCCTGGTTGCCGCCAAGATGCATGAGGACAAGGTCATCGAGAACCTGCAGGCCGAGCGTTACAGCTCCTTCGATTCCGGCATCGGTGCGACCGTCGAGAACGGCACCGCCTCCCTGGCTTCCCTCGAAGAGTACGCTCTGGACATTCCGCAGGCCAAGCTCATCGAAGCCACCAAGTCCGATCATCTCGAGTCCGTCAAGGCCACGATCAACAACTATATGATCGACGCCCTGGCCGAGGCGTGAGCCGAAAACTCACTAGGGTTTTAGGTAGCCTCGGGCGAAGTCCGAGACGGTAGTCGAGGGCGAGCAATGACTGGGCGCGCGTAGCGTTCCGGAATTGCAGGACCGAGGCATGGGCGCAGTAAGGAGTTTCCGTTAGGACTCCTGATTCATCGCTGGATTAAACAGTGGGGCTCGACTGTGACAGAGCCGGATGTGGTGTGCCGAAGCGTCGGTGTTCCGGCACACCACTCACTTTTCTTTCCTTCCTCCTTCCTCAAATTTCCTTCGCACGCAAGTCGTTTGCCGGCTAGATCGTCGGTGAGCGGCTTGTTTGCGTTGCTAGACCAAGCGAAAATTTCGATTATTCGCAATGATGTGATGTATCCAAACGTTCCCGAATGAGGCGTACTTATGACCACAACGATTACCATCGCCAATCCCATTCTTCACGGAATGCATCCTGATCCGAGTTGGATTTGGATGATGATCTTCGGCAAATCGTGCTTGTGACCTCCACCTTCGAACTGGTTCCAGGCTTGCTATTTACGTTTCCAGGGATATGGCCCACTGGAAACACGTGTCGGATGCCATAGATGAGGAGTTGGCAAGACGTTTGCTCATTCCTTTCGTGGATGACTCGGGTGGCGTCTATGCGCCGACGCTGCGTAGGATTCGTGGCAAATACGTGATTGCCTGCACCATCGCTCGCATCAATGGACGCAAAGCCATCGCGGAAGGATGCTCCCAGGCCGAATTGGATGCGGCCCAGGCGGCGGAAGGCAACTTCGTTCTTGAGTCGGACTCGATCGACGGACCTTGGCGTGGGCCGTTCTGGATCGAGGGCGCCGAAGGCATCGATCCAGACATATTCGAGGACGGGGACGGCAATGTGTACTGGACCCAGACCCGTCCTGCGGTCAATCCGCAATGGGAAGGCCAGACCGAGGTCTGGACCCAACGCATTAATCCGGAGACTTGGACTTTTGTCGATGACGGTCTTCCTGCGGGATCGGGCAAGACGGTAATATGGCGCGGATACGGTATGGAATCGGTGTGGGCTGAGGCGCCGCATCTCTATCGCGTGGGTGATTATGTGTATCTGATGACCGCTGAGGGGGGCACCAGTTTCGAACATAGCGAAATGGCCATGCGCATCTATGCGCCGCATGGACTGCTTCGGGCGTTCGAAGCTTACGAACGGGAAGTATCCGAATTGGGTGAGTGCATTCCGCAGGTTCGTGACGGGGAACGCTGCTATCTTGGCACTGCAATCCGTGCCTTCCACGCGGATAAGAAGAATCCGATTCTCACCCACCGACATCTGGGTTTGTCGGAACCGCTGCAATGCGTGGGACATGCGGACCTGTTGCTTCATCCGGAACTGGGATGGTGGCTGGTGTGTCTCGGCGTGAGAGAGACACGGGGAAAGCATGACGGCGAATTATTGAGCTACTTGGGAAGGGAGAGCTTTGTCGCTCCGGTATCCTGGGAACATAATCCGGCCGATTGGAAGCTGGACGGCAACGGTGCATCATATACGCATGAGGGTGACCCCGGATGGCCAGTGACTTGCGCTGGTCTTGGCCGCTTGGCCGACGAGATCACGGTTACTACTGAAGACGATGGCATCACCATCGAGCCTAGGGTGAAATCCTCGCTCGCCGGTGACGTGGAACCTGCGCTGGTGGATGTGGCTGATGGCTCGACGAACGATGTGGTGGTGCGCGACGAGCGTGATGTCGGCTACCGCAGAATAGCGAAACTGCCGACGCTCATGCCGATTCCCATGTCCGGTTCTTTAGTGATCCGGCAGAATTCCACGCATTACGCGGTGTTTTCGATGCATGGCACGGATGTGCGCTACGAGACGGTGAATGGAGATGATTCGCAAGCCGGTTCCGTTGCCGCCCTGCGGCTGATGGCACACGTCCGGCGGTGCTTTTCGATGACAACCGCTTGTTGGTCATCGTGGCTGAAGGGCTTGATCCGGCTGATTCCTCGGCTTTCGTGAGTCGAGGGCAGGTATTGCTCAGTATTGACGCTCGTTTCCTTAGCACCGAATGGGCCGGTGGATTCGTCGGTTGCATGGCCGGCTTCATGGCATAGTTTCTACGGAATTTCAGGATGGTTCACTGCTGGTGTTCCGACGGGCCGTCTTAGAACGAGTTGAAAACGGGTCGAAAGGCTAGGAGCGCTGTATTCTCCCTCCGGTTGTGCCTGTGAGGTTTGCCCCGCTGATTAACCCTCGAGTTGCTGTGTGCTGTTGCGTACCACTAGCGATGTCGGCATGATGATGTGCGGTTGGATCACGTCGTCGGTGGACAGCGCCTCGACCAGCATGCGTACGGCGGCCCTTGCCATGTCTTGGAGCGGCTGCCGTACGGTGGTCAGCGCCGGGCCAAGGAATGCGGCAGTCTGCACATCGTCGAATCCGACCACGGATAAATCCTCGGGAATACGTAATCCCAGCTGTCTTGCCGCCTCGTAGACGCCCATGGCCTGCAGATCGCTGCCGGCGAAGATTGCGGTTGGACGATTCGGCCTTTCCAGAAGTGAGATGGCCTGCGCGTAACCGCCGGAAGTGGTGAAATCGCCTTCGGTGATAAGTTCGGGATCGGTTTTGATTCCATGTTCCGCAAGCGCTGATGTATATCCGTCCAGACGTGCTTTGGAGCACATCATTTCCTCCGGTCCGGTGATGATGCCTATGCGGGTATGTCCGAGTGCGAGCAGATGCCTGGTGGCGATTACGCCTCCGGTCCAGTTGTCCGCTTGCACCGACAGCGTGTCTGGATCTGGATTACCGAATGGATCGAACAAGACGAAGGGAATACCTCTGGAATGCAGTTTGTTCCGTTCGATACGTGTCAGACTGGAGAAGACAAGAATGGCGCCATCTGTCTGCCGACGCAGCATGTTGTCAATCCAGGATGAGTCCGGGTGCTGGCGATTGCCGCCTTCGGTGGTGATGACGTTCAAATCATGCAACTTGGCTTCGCGAATGGCGCCACGGAGTACTTCAAGGGCCCAAACATTATCGAAATCTTGGAACACGATTTCGATAATTCGTTGGCTTTTCGTGCTTGTCGCTTTACGGGAATACCCATACCGTTTCAACACCGCGTTGATGGTTTGCCGCGTCTCTTCGGAAACGTCGGCTCTGCCGTTGAGCGCCTTGGATACGGTGGAAAGGGAATAACCGGTCTCTTTAGCTATGTCAGAGAGTCGTACCGTAGCTTTTTTTGCCGTATTGCGCATGAGTCACTCCTTCTTCATTTTCATCATATCCGAAAATGCGAACGAAAGTTTCGGTTTACGTTTTTCGAAACTTTCGATATGTTGGCAATGCTTAAAAACGGTGTAAAATCAACGAAAAATAGTTAGTTTTCTGATTTTACAAAAAACTTGACTTTGTGTGATTTGTTTCGGTAGTCTGTAGGTGCAACGAAAATGGAATGGAAATTTTCGAAGGGAGTCAAAGGCTGATTCTCTGTCTGCCAGGGGAGCTGCGGCAGCATTCGTTGCGGTCATGCTTCCCGATTCGGCCCATTCGAGAGAAATCGTTCCTGTCGTTGCCATCATTTTGTCGATGATGATTTGGTCAATAAGGAGAAGACAATGAAGTTCAAAACCATTGCAGCTGCCACTCTTGCGGTGGCGACCATGTTGGGCATGGGTGCCTGCGGCTCCAGCGCTGGTGCCAAAGACGATAAGACCATCACGTTCTGGCATAACGCCACAGCTGGTGACGGCAAGCAGTATTGGGAGGATATGGCCAAAGCGTTCGAGAAGAAGACCGGTGTCAAGGTCCAGATCCAAGCCATCCAAAACGAGGATTTCGAAGGCAAGCTGACCACCGCTATGCAGGATCCCGCCTCCGGCCCGGATGTGTACATGACCCTTGGTGGAGCCAAGACCAAGGACATGATTGACGCCGGGCAGGCCATGGACCTCACTGATAAGATCAGTGACACCGTCAAGAAGCAGATGTCTTCTGCGCTGGAGTCCATGTCCTATGACGGCAAGGTCTATGGTGTTCCAGTCACTGTGCAGCCTGGTGGCATCTGGTATTCCAAGGATCTGTTCAAGCAGGCTGGCATCGATGCCGCGCCGACCACCTTCAGCGAGCTGAAGACCGATGTGCAGAAGCTTCGCAGCGCTGGCATCGAGCCGATCGCACTCGGCGGCAAGGATGCTTGGCCGGTCGGTCACTGGTACTACTGGTTGTCCATGCGCGAATGCTCTCCGAAGGCCTACGCCAAGGGCGTCAATGACAAGGACTTCTCCGACTCCTGCTGGACCAAGGCCGGAGATGATCTGAAGGATTTGTTGGATGCGAATGCTTTTAACGAAGGATTCCTCACCACGACGGCCCAGCAGGGCGCCAGCTCGTCCGCAGGTCTGCTGGCCAATCATAAGGCTGCGATGGAGCTCATGGGCACATGGGAGCCTGGAGTTCTCAAGGACCTGACCCCGGACAAGAAGCCAATGGCTGACCTTGGCTTCTTCGCCTTCCCGACCGTGGACGGAGGAAAAGGCGAGGAAGGTGCTTTGATGGGCGCTGTGACCGGTTTCTCTGTCAATCCCGAGGCTCCGGACGCTGCTGTTGATTTCGTCAATTTCATGGCTGAGAAATCAAATCAGGAGAAATACGCCACTGCGTTCAGCACCATTCCGGCTTCCGCCGAAGCTTACGATGCGGTTACCGATGAAAATCTTAAGGCCATTCTCGAAGCTATGAAAAAGTCTGATGGCATGCAGCTGTGGATGGATACCGCTCTCGGCGGAAATATTGGCAACGCTCTTAATTCCGGAGTGGTGAATCTGCTTTCCGGACAGGGGACTTCGGCTGACATCGTCAAGGCGATGAAGGACGCAGCGGCCAAGGGCTGACAGTGAACATGGCTGGTTGACGGCCAAAGGAGGGTGGATAGACAGATCTTCATCTGCCTCCTTCCTATTCGAGAAACGTATCTGGTAGTGGAGAAAACCATGTCAAGTACAAGCAAAGACGCGGTGACGCTGCGCGCTAAGCGGTCCAAGAAACCGTCCGATGGCAAAATGCGTCGTAATGTTGAGATTTTCGTACTGTCCGCACCTGCGATTCTTCTGTTCGTCTGCTTTGTGATTCTGCCTATCGTCTTGGGTGCTTATTACGGCTTCTATCAGTGGAAGGGCTACGGACTTCCCTCCAAGACAGGTAAATTCGTTGGTCTCCAGAACTACATCACAGCGCTTAAGGATCCCGCGTTCCAGGCGGCAATTCTGCATACCTTCGAGGTCGTGATCGGCTCGTTGGTCATCCAGGCTCCGCTCGCCATCCTGTTCGCATTGCTGCTGAACCAGAAGTTCAAGGGGCGTGGTCTCATCCGCACCCTCATCTTCGTGCCGTATGTCGTTTCCGAGGTCATCGTCGGCACAGGATGGAGCCTGTTGCTACAGAAGAAGGGCGCCATCAATGAGATTCTGGCCAACTTCGGCATCAATGGTCCCGATTGGCTGGCCGACCCGAAAATCGCTATTTGGACGCTGCTGTTGCTGATCAGCTGGAAATACGTCGGTTTCGCCGTAATTCTGATGCTCGCCGGCATGCAATCCATTCCCGAGGAACTGTATGAAGCGGCCAAGGTGGATGGGGCGAGTTTCTGGCAGATGCAGAAAAGCATCACGTTGCCGTTGCTTGCTCCGACGTTGCGGATCTGGGTGTTCCTTTCCATGATTGGCTCTCTGCAGCTTTTCGATCTGGTCTATATCGTGTGGGGCAAGTATGTGTCGACCACCGCTGGTGTGTCCACCATGGCCACCTACATGGTGCGTGAAGGTCGTGGAGCCGGCAACTATGGCTATGGTTCCGCCGTTGCTCTGATCATCTTCGTGATCTCTTTGATCATCGCACTCGTCTATCAGAAGTTCGTGCTGAACCGTGACTTGGACGGTGCTGTTACTGAACAGAAAGAAGCCGAGAAGCGTGCCAGGAAGCGCGCAAAAGAAGTGCAGCATCGTGAGGTTGCTGCCCTGGCAAGTGAGGTGAAGTGATGACTGCCGCAACAATCGCAGGACATTCCAACAAAAGCGAGTACAGCAAGAAGAATGGTTACCGTAAGTCGTCCAAGACGCCATGGGGCAACCCAATCGTCTACTTCTTCTCCCTGGTGCTTGTGGCCATCTGCATCACTCCGGTGCTGTACATTATCTTCGGCGGTTTCCGTACCAATTCGCAGATCACCAACCATCCGTCCGGGATGCCGAACCCATGGGTCCCCGACAACTACAAGACGGTCTTCGAAAGTGATATTTTCTGGACAGACTGAAGATTCTACCATCGTGGGTATCGCCACCATGGTAGGCGTCGTGGTGCTTAGCATCATGGTGAGCTTTGTCATCGCCCGATACAAATTCCGCTATGCGCCGCTTATGTACGCGTTGTTCTCTGCTGGTCTCATGTTCCCGATGACCGTTGGCATTACACCTTTGTATCTGCTGATTCGCAATCTGGGTCTGGCCAACTCCCTGTGGGGTCTGATCCTTCCGCAAATTGCCTTCGGACTTCCTCAGACCATCATCATCTTGGTGCCGTTCCTACAGTCGATTCCTAATGAGCTTGAGGAGGCCTGTCTTCTCGATGGATGCTCCCGCCTTGGCTTCTTCTGGCGCATGGTCATTCCGCTGTCCATGCCTGGCGTGGCCACCACTGGAATCCTCACCTTCGTGGGAAGCTGGAATGCTACATGCTGCCGCTGTTCGTGCTCAGTGATGCCAACAAGTACACATTGCCACTTGGCGTACAGATGTTCAGCTCTGAACACTCCGTTGACACCGCACAGGTGTTGGCCTTCACCTCTCTGGCTATGATTCCGGCCTGATCTGTTTCACCATCTTCCAGAAGAAGATCGTCGGCGGCCTGACAGGTGCGGTCAAGGGCTGACGGAATGTGACAACCCACGCCCGGAAGATGTTCCTTTCCGTCTTCCGGGCTTCATCTCTTATGCAAGAGGTACATTATGAAGATTTCCAACCCGGTGCTCACCGGTTTTCATGCCGATCCTTCAATGATTCGCGTCGGTGACACTTATTACATTGCCAATTCCACTTTCGAATGGTTCCCAGGCGTTCGCCTGCATGAGTCCAAGGACCTGGTGCATTGGAACATTCTTCCAAGCCCGTTGAGCCGGTCCAGCCAGCTTGATATGAGAGGAAACCCCTCTTCGGGAGGCATCTGGGCTCCTGACCTAAGCTATGCGGATGGCAGGTTCTGGCTGATCTACACTGATGTCAAGGTGGTCAATGGTGCATTCAAGGATTGCACTAATTATTTGGTCACCGCCGAGGACATCCACGGGCCATGGAGCGAGCCGGTTCGCATCAACGGGGTCGGTTTTGACGCCAGCCTGTTCCATGACGACGACGGCCGCAAATACTTGGTGCAGCAGACATGGGATTTCCGTGAATACCACCACCAGTTCGACGGTATCACATTGACGGAATTCGACGTCGACACCATGAAGCTCAAGCCAGAAACGGCCCGCACCATCTGGATGGCACCTCGGTGAAGATCACCGAAGGTCCCCACCTATACAAGAAGGATGGTTGGTACTACCTGTTTGCCGCAGAAGGCGGCACGGTGTATGAGCATCAGGAATCTGTGGCGCGTTCCCGTACCCTTGACGAATGCTCCTTCGAAGTTATGCCGAATGGCCCGTTCATCGGTAACTTCGACACTCCTGACACCTATTTGCAGAAGCAGGGCCATGGAGCGTTGGTGGACACCCCGTCCGGCGAGTGGTATTACGCCTCCCTATGCGGTCGTCCGTGGCGTCATGATACCGAACCGGCCCATGGCACCCGCGGATGGTGCACACTCGGACGCGAGACCTCCATCCAGAAAGTCGAATGGGATGAGGACGGTTGGCCGCGCGTGGTCGGAGGCCATGGCGGACAGCGTTACGTCGACGCTCCGAAAGACGCCATCGAGACCGTTGCCCCAGCGACGCGCGACGAGCGCGACGAGTTCGAATCCGACGAACTCGGACCGAATTGGAACACCCTGCGCGTCCCGTTCACCGACGCCATGGGCACGGTGGGCGACGGCAAACTGGCATTGCGTGGTCAGGGCTCGCTGTGCAACCTGTTTGACCTGTCCCTTGTGGCTCGTCGCTGGCAGGCATTCGATTTCGACGCCGAAACCAAGGTGCGTTTCGATCCGAAGAACTACATGCAGATGGCAGGCCTGACCAACTATTACGATGACCTGTGCTGGTCATGGGTGTTCGTCACTTGGGATGAGAAACGACATGCAAGGGTCATCGAAGTGGCTCAGAACGATTTCAACCAATACACGTCGTTCCTCAAGGATGACGCCATCGTGGTGCCCGAAGACGCCGAAGCGGTATGGCTGCGCACCAAGGTCCGCACGGAATACTATTCCTACGAATATTCCTTCGACGGTGAGCGCTTCACCGAGATTCCGGTGAAGCTCGATGCGAAGATTCTGTCCGATGACTATGTGAACCAGCGCTATGGCGGCTTCTTCACCGGCGCGTTCGTGGGTCTCGCCTGTGTTGATCTGTCTGGCTATGACGCGAAAGCCGAATTCGACTATTTCGATTATCGGGAGCTTCCCGACAACCGGTAGTCGATGCCGACGGGCGGCGATTCGCCGCATTCCTGCCGCCCGTCGGTTATTTGGTGAAATGAACGCAGACTCAATGGGGAGAATGCTGAGATGACTTTGCGATTGCCGAAACTACTTGACGACGGCTGCGTGCTGCAAGCCGGTGTGGACATGCATATTTGGGGCACCGGCGATCCCGGACGCATCGTATTGACACGGCTTGCTGACGAGCGGCATATGGTGCAGGTGAAAGACGACGGAACTTGGAACGCGCCGTATGGTCCGATCGAAGCTGGAGGGCCGTACGAGCTGACCATATGCTACGAGGACGGAGCGGAGCGTATCTCACGGCAGTGCTATGCGGGAGAGGTGTTCCTGTGCTCCGGGCAGTCGAATATGGAACTGCCTATGGCTTGGGTGCGCGCCGACTATCCACAGGAGTGGGACCGTGATCCCGATCCATTGCTGCGGCAGTACAAAGTGATTCCCGATTACGATTTCAAAGGTCCTCGCGACGATCACGACCGTGCGTTCTGGCAGGGCTGTGATGCGGATACGCTTGATGATTTCTCAGCGCTCGCATATTTTTTCGGTCGCAGGATCCGCCAGTGGCTCGGTGTGCCCGTTGGTCTGTTGAACATTTCATTGGGCGGCTCTCCGATCGAATCCTGGATGGACATTGACACATTACGAGCGTTCCCCGAAGCGCTCGCCAGTCTTGAACCGTACCTTGGCGATGGTGTGGCGTCGAAAAGAAGCCTCGATTCCGTTGCCGAGCGGGACCGGTGGTACCAGGCGCTTGGATACGAGGCTGTGGCCGATGCGCACCATGAGTGGCTGCCATTGATCGCGTGGGACTGTCCGGAATCCAAGAACATCGAGCCGCGCGACGTGGCATGGCATGACATACGCCTGCCTGGATGGTACAAGGATCGCGGACTTGCCGGTTTCCGCGGCGAGATTACCATGAGAAAAACCGTGTTCCTGCCTCCGTCGGATGCGGGGAAGCCCGCCCTACTGCGTCTGGGCACCATGAATGATGCCGACCATACGTGGGTCAACGGTGTGTTGGTCGGTGGGCGAAGCAATGTGTATGAGCCGCGGGACTATCCGGTCGCAGCCGGCGTGCTGCGCGCCGGCGCGAACGAAATCCGCATGCGTCTGGTCGTTGAACGGCCCGGCGGCCGTGTGACGCCCGGCAAACGGATGACACTGACCATCGGAGACGATATCTTCGACCTGTCCGGCATTTGGCAGTATGCCGTGACCGCCGAAGCCGACCGCGATTGCCCATTCGAGGATTTCGTCAGATGGAAGCCGACCGGCCTGTACAACGCCATGCTCGCCCCGTGTTTTCCATATGCGGTGCGGGCCGTGCTGTGGTATCAGGGCGAATCGAATACCGGCGACTACGCCATGCGTTATGGCGATGAGCTGAAAGCCATGATTGAATTGTGGCGTGGCAAGTGGCATCAGCCGGATATGCCATTCCTGATCGTCCAGCTTCCGAAATTCGGCATCGACGCCATCGAGGATGGTGGTTGGCCGCTTATTCGAGAACAGGAATGGAGAGTGGCGGACGAACTTGAACACGTGGCTGCGGTGGTGACGCTTGATGCCGGTGAAAGCAATGATTTGCATCCTCATGATAAGAAAACCATCGCGGATCGTGCATTCAATGTCGCGATGGATTTTGTGTATGGCCAGCAGGCTCAGCCTCAGCCGGTTGTTGAAACCGCAGAGGCGGACGATGGATTGTTGAGGATGCACTGCGTGTGGCGGAATTCCATGGGCGAACAGATGCAATCGCAGAATCGCCATCTGATGACGTTGGATGGTGACGTTCCGCGAGAAATTGATTTCCTGTGGCACGACTGCGCCACTTCGGTGCGGGCTGAGGCATGGCTGGATGGTTGCGATATTGTGGCGCGCATACCGTCGCGCATGCCGGACGAGGTGCGGTATGCGTGGAGCAACAGCCCGGAATCCGGTCTCATCTGCGACGGGGACGGTGTTCTGCTTCCGCCGTTTCATCTGCCGTTGCCCATGGTTGATTAGGAGCAGTCATGCGCAGACAAGTCATGATTCGTCAAGGATGTGTCGACGGATTCTCCGATGCGGATCCTGTGATCACCGTGTTTCGGGGCATTCCATATGCCAAGCCGCCTGTTGATGAGTTACGCTGGCGTGAGCCACAACCTGCTGAAGCGTGGGATGGCGTGCTCGAAGCCGGTGATTTCGCGCCGATGCCGATGCAGCCGCTGCCCGGCTCGGATGAGTTCTACGGCAGGGAATGGCAGATTGACGCTGACACTCCGATGGCTGAGGATTGTCTGTATCTGAATATCTGGACGCCGGCCTTGCGTGGATGCGGCAGTGGTTCCGAGATTCGTACGGATTCCCGTTGCGATGGGCATGGGCTGCCTGTGATGGTATGGCTTTACGGTGGAGCGTTTCAGACTGGATCTACCTGTGAGAAGGAGTTCAATGGAGAGCAGCTGGCCCGTCAGGGCGTGGTGGTGGTCTCCATTGCTTATCGGTTGAATGTGTTTGGTTTTTTCGCGCATGCCATGTTGGAAAAGGAAGCGGTTGATGGACGGCCTTGTGCGAATTTCGGATTTCTTGACCAGCGGATGGGCATTCAGTGGGTAAAGGACAATATTGCCTTGTTTGGTGGCGATCCTGCGAACATTACCGTGTTCGGCCAGTCCGCAGGGGCCGCAAGCGCGTTGGCGCAAAGTGTCTCGCCGATGAACGATGGTCTGTTCCAACGCGTCATCATGCAGTCTGGAGGTGGAACTGGTCTGTTCAATCGCCATCTGTGGTCTCTTGAGGATGCGCAGCGAAATGGAGCGCGTTTTTTGAAGTATCTGGAAGTTGAATCGATTGCCGAGGCGCGTTCTGTTCCTGCGACTGATCTGCTGGAGGCGGCGGTGACTTTTCCTGCTTGCGATTGGTCTGGGCAGGGTGATGATGTCGTATGGGCTCCGATGACTAATTGGATTCCCTGCGTCGATGGGACATTCCTTGTCGAGCAATACCGTGATGCGCTTATTGCGGGACATCGCGTTCCGTGTGATTTGTTGGTGGGGAACACGACCGGCGAGTTCATGGTTCCGGGCCCTGATGGCACTCCGTATCCGGAGGGTGAATGCGGCAATCTGGATATGATCGATGCATGGGTGTCAGGCGGCGGCTCGGAACCATACAGATATCGATTCGATGTGGATATGCCGGGGGATGATGCCGGTGCGTTTCATTCGTCCGATTTATGGTTTTCGTTCGGGACGCTCCCTGCGAGCTGGCGGCCGTTTCGAGGCTGGCATTACGATTTGTCCCATGCGATGAACCGGTATTGGACGAATTTCGCGGCGACAGGTGATCCGAACGGTTCCGGATTGCCTGAGTGGACGGCATGCGGACCTGATGGTCAACGATATATGCTGTTCGGTGGATGCCACGATACGCCGGGTAACGTTTCATGCGTCATGGTCAAGTAAGTGAATATAGTATGGTGTGAGCGTTCACTATAGTGCGGTGGAATGTGATGAAGGAGACGGATATGACGCAGGAGACGGAGGCGCTGATCGCGTCCGACGAGGATCTGACCAAACTGTTCGCCGGCAAGCCGACGCAGTACCGCAAATCGAAGTCGCTGCCGAAATTCACGGGCGAGGCCATGCGCGCCTGCGCGAAGATCAACCGCATCTTCTTCGATGATCCGGACGAGGCGTACCGTTTGTTTCACGAGCTGGTCCCGGACGCGGGGGAGGGCGTGCAGTTCACGCCGCCGTTCAACGTCGACTACGGCATCGGATTGACCATTGGCCGCGGCACGTTCCTCAACAAGGATTTCATGGTGTGCGGCGGCGGATATGTGACGCTCGGTGAGGATTGCCTGATCGGTCCGCGCTGCACCATCGCCACACCCAACCATGCCAAGGACGCCGCCACCCGCCTGGCGGGCTGGGAGCATGCCAGTGCCGTGACCATCGGTGATAACGTGTGGTTCGGCGCCAATGTGACGGTCACGCCGGGGGTGACCATCGGGTCGAATTCCATCATCGGCGCCGGGTCCGTGGTGACACGTGACATTCCGGAGAACGTCATAGCCGTGGGCAATCCAGCGCATGTGATTCGTGAGATTCCCGAACATGACCCTGCCTTCGCCGATGTGGAAGGTTTGCTGTAGTTTTGCAAACGTTTCATAGGGTGTGTTGACGGCAAATCGATTTCTCCAGCCATGCGATGCAGGTGAGCGCGTAAAGCCTTATACGGAAGCTGTCGTTCATATTGTCGTTTCTATGAGTATGGTTCATGAATCAGCATAGGGCCGGGAAGCCCCATTGTTGGAAGCTTCCCGGCCCTATGCCTGAATTCCTGCGGTGATGGATCAGCGCGGGCTTGGCGTAGCTTCGTATACGGCTTCGGTCGGTTCGCCGGTCTCCACGCCGTCGATGGTGAGTTGCCATGCCGGAGGCTCGGTTTCGCCGGACAGCACCCAGGCGGCCTGGCGGGCCGCGCCTATGGCCACGTATTCGTCGGTGGCGGGTCGGGTCACGTCCATGCCAGAATGCTTGGTGCCAGCGTGCGGATAGCTTCGGACTTCGCGCCGCCGCCGATGAGCAGAATGCGCGTGATGCTTGCGCCCAGGGATCGGATGAGCTCCAGGCAGTCGCGCTGGGAGCACAGCAGTCCTTCGACGAAGGCGCGGGCCAGGTTCTCGCGTGTGGTGTTGGCCAGAGTCATGCCGGAGAAGGTGGCGGTGGCATTCGGGCGGTTCGGCGTGCGTTCGCCGTCGAAATACGGCACCAGGGTGATGCCGCCGGCTCCCGGCTTCGAGGCGAAGGCCAGCTTGGCCAGTTCGTCGTAATCCACGCCGAGGGCGGCGCGGCCGGCGTCGAGGATGCGCGAACCGTTGATGGTGCAGGCCAGCGGCAGGTAGTGCCCGGTGCAGTCGCGAAGCCGGATACGGCGCCGGTCAGGTCGTAGGTTGGGTTCTCGGAGATGGCTGCGGCCACGCCGGAGGTGCCCAGGGAAATGGACACGTCGCCGACGGCCATGCCCAGTCCCAGCGATGCCATGGCGTTGTCGCCGCCGCCGGGGGCGAGCAGGCAGCCGCCTTCGACGTTCTTGCCGGCGATGGCCGGATCGGCCTTGACGGGGGCGGCGTCGCGCGGCCCCAGCACGGTGGGCAGCACGATGGCCTCGGCGTGCGATTGCGCGGCTTCGGCGCCTTCCGCGGCCTCGAGCACCATGGCGATCAGGTCGCGGCGGTATTCGTTCGACGCGGCATCGTAGTAGATGGTGCCGGAGGCGTCGGAGCGGTCGGTGAACAGGGCTTCAAGATGGGCGTCCTCGCCTTCGGTGACCGGGCCGTAACCGGCGATGCGCCAGCTCAGCCAGTCGTGAGGTAGGCAGATGGCGGCGATTTTCTTGGCGTTTTCGGGCTCGTTCTCGGCCACCCATGCCACCTTGGTCAGCGTGTAGGAGGCGACGGGGGAGGAGCCTACGGCCTTGACCCAACGCTGCTTGCCTCGGGCGATTGGGTCTTCCGGCTCGCCGTCTTGTGCGGGCGCTGCGCCGAGCTTTTCGATCAGAGCCGCAGCCTGGGGCGCCGAACTGGTGTCGTTCCACAGCATCGCATCGCGGATCACATTGCCTTGGTTGTCGAGGATCACCATGCCGTGCTGCTGGCCGCCGACGGCCAGCGCGGATACGTCGTCCAGGCCGCCGGCCTGCTCGGCGGCCTCTTGGAATGCGCTCCACCAGTATGAGGGGTCGACGGATGTGCCGTTCGGGTGTTTGGCCTGCCCGAATCGTACAAGCTCGCCGGTTTCGGCGTCCGTCACGCGTACCTTGCAGGACTGCGTCGATGTGTCGACGCCTGCAACCAGAGTCCTTGCCATAGTTTGTGTTGCCTCCTTGCATGTGCCGTTCGCCGGTGGCGCACGGTTAATAGTTAGATGAATAAACTATACTATAGTAGTGTAGCATCAGGAAAGGCTCTGGAACATCGGTTCGGGGAATTCATGCTGATGCGGCAACACGGCAAACAGGGCAGGGACGGGAACGGCTATGGCATCTCTTCGCAGGATCAATCAGGACGATCTGCGCAATCACAATCTTTCGGTGGTGATCGACACGCTACTGCGTGCCTCCGGGCCGATGAGCCGAGCGGATCTTGCCAAGGAGACCGGGCTGACCAAGGCGACGATGTCGTTGCTGGTGTCGCTGCTGATCGATGCGGGCGTCGTCAAGGAGGGTGAGCCGCAGAACTCGGCCAGCTATGGGCGCCCGTCCACGCCGTTGATGCTGGGAGGCGGCAAGGTGTGCGGCGTCGGCATGCAGGTCAACACCGACGGCTATGGATGCATGGCTTTGGACATCAACCACGACATACTCAGGCACGAATGGGTGGATGCCGACATGAGCGGCGTCGAGCCGGACGTCGTATTCGGCAAGCTTGACGCCATGGCCAAGGCGATGGCTGAGGATCTGGAATCGAAACGATGCATCATCGCGGGCGTCTCGTGTGCGCTGCCGGGCTTGGTCACCTCCGACAAGAGGCTGCTCATGGCCCGCAATCTCGGTTGGGAGAATGTCGATCTGACCACGTTCGACGTTATGCGAGGGTATGACGTTACCCCGTGCAATGAGGCGAAGCTGGCCGCCATCGCGCAGATTCCGGGATATGCCTGTGCGCGTGCGGACGTGTTCGATGGCGTGGATTGCGCCGACTCTTTCCTGTATCTGTCGTGCGATATCGGCATCGGCGGCGCGATCGTCCGTGACGGTGAGATCGTGTCGGGAAGCCACGGTTTCGCCGGTGAGATCGGTCACGTGTCGGTGTCTTTGGACGGTCCGCTGTGCGGATGCGGACGACGCGGATGTTTGGAAACGTATGCTGGCCGTCGCGCGCTGGTCGAGGCTTCCGGAGTGGCCGAAAAGAATGCGGCTTCGAGCGGTGAGGCACTGGAGCGTCTGTTGGACGCATGGCATTCCCATGATGTGCGGACCGTGGAGGCCGTCGGACGGGCCATCGACGCGCTGGCCTCGGCCATCGGCTCCGCACTGAATCTGGCCGATGTCGATACCGTGCTGCTGGGCGGTTGGTGGACCGATTTCGGGCCGTTCTTCTACGAAACGCTCGAAAACCGTTTGGAATCGCAGGTCTTGGGGGCGTCGGACATGCAGGTGAGCGTGTCCATCCCGTTGGTGGCCGACCATCCGGCGTTGTACGGTGCCGCGGAAGTCGGCTTGCGCAAATTCATCGACAATCCGCTGACGTTCATCACCGACAAAGCATGATTCCTGAGCGCCGCCGCAACGTCACTCGTGCGCATTGACATATTGCGGATTCTCCACTTTGCCCGTTCCGCCATACCGTTTGAAGCCCCACAGCAGAATGAGGGATTTCGCATACGCCACCCAGCGATGCCGAAGAGGATGGCGAGAACGCGTATGAGCGGTACGAAATATGACAGGCCGGCCGCGAGTACGTCGATGACGACGAGGACGAGCGAGCAGGGGAAGGCTCGCCAGGGGAACATCGCCGATAGCGAGAAGAGCCTGCCGGTGGTGTTGGCGAAGCGCAACATTCCTCTGTCCGTGTTCCACTTCGACTGCCGTTGGATGAAGGAACTCGAATGGTGCAACTTCGATTGGGACAAGTCCAAGTTCCCCGATCCGGAAGGCCTGCTCAAGAAGCTGCACGACCGTGGCCTGAAGGTCTGCGTGTGGATCAACTCCTATATCGGCCAGAAGTCCCCGCTGTTCGAGGAAGGCGCCAAGAACGGCTACTTCATCAAGAACGAGGACGGTTCCGTCTGGCAGTGGGACAAGTGGCAGGCCGGCATGGCCATCGTCGACTTCACCAACCGGAGGCCACCAAGTGGTACCAGGCTACCTGAAGAAGCTCGTTGCCATGGGCGTCGACTGCTTCAAGACCGACTTCGGCGAGCGTATCCCCACCGAAGGCGTGAAGTACTATGACGGTTCCGATCCGGAACTGATGCACAACTACTACACCTACCTGTACAACAAGGCCGTGTATGACGTGCTCGTCGAAACCAAGGGCGCCGATCAGGCCATCCTGTTCGCCCGTTCCGCCACCGTCGGTGGCCAGCGGTTCCCGGTCCACTGGGGCGGCGACTGCTCCTCCAACTATCCGTCCATGGCGGAATCCCTGCGCGCCGGCCTGAGCTTCGGCATGTCCGGCTTCGGCTATTGGAGCCACGACATCGCCGGCTTCGAAGACCAGGCGAGCCCGGACCTGTACAAGCGTTGGACGCAGTTCGGCCTGCTGAGCTCCCACTCCCGCTACCACGGCTCCACCGCCTACAAGGTGCCGTGGCTGTACGGTGACGAGGCCGTGGACGTGGCCCGCGAATTCACCGAGCTCAAGCTGCGGCTCAAGCCGTATCTGAAAAAGATGGCCGTGGAAACCCACGAGACCGGCGTTCCGATGATGCGTGCCATGGTGCTTGAATTCCCGGACGATCCTACCTGCGAGGACATCGACACCCAGTACATGCTGGGCGACGACCTGCTGGTCGCCCCGGTCTTCCGCGAGGATGGCGTGGCCCGCTTCTATGTGCCGGACGACGGCACCGGACAGGCTTGGACCAACATCATCACCGGCACCGCGTACGAGCCTGGCAAGTGGTACACCGAGCAGTACGATTACCACACCCTGCCGGTCCTGGCACGTCCCGGCACCGATCCGCTGCATGCGTGATATGACGACTGACGCTGGGCTTCCACGCATTTCGCGGTGGAGCCCGGCGTTTTTTTTGACGCACAAGGAGAATGTTTGCGATGAAACCGATGTTCGGCCATTTCCTGTTCGGCGGCGATTGAAATCCGGAGCAGTGGCCGGAAGACACCTGGGAGCATGACCTTGACATGCTTGAAGACGCCCATATCAACGAAGTCACCATCAACGTGTTTTCATGGGCGCTGTTGCAGCCGGCCGAAGACCGTTACGATTTCAGCATGCTCGACAAAATCGTCGCATTGTTGGTCAAGCATGATTTCAACATCGTGATGGCGACCGGCACCGCGGCGCTGCCCGGATGGATGGTGCGTCTGCATCCCGAAACGATCCGTACCGAGCAGAACGGCACCCGTCACGTATTCGGAGGGCGGCACAACTTCTGCCCGACATCGCCATACTTCCGTAAGGCGTCCCGTGCGCTCGCAGCGCATGTCGCCGAACGCTACGCCGGCACATCCGGACTGGTCGACTGGCATGTGTGCAACGAATACGGTGGCGGTGGCGGCCTATGCTATTGCGACCACTGCGCCGAAGCGTTCCGTACGTGGCTGAAAAACAAGTACGGAACCGTCGAAGCGCTCAACAAGGCGTGGTGCGCCAATTTCTGGAGCCACACCATCTACGATTGGGGCGAGTGGTGCCGCCCGTCAGCTACGGCGACGGCATCAGCGACGCCAAATGCGTGGTGTCCGGGCTGCAGATGGACTATCGCCGCTTCCAAAGTCAGGCGCAGTTGGCCTGCTATACGAACGAGCGCGACGCGATCCGCGAATACGACGCGACCACGCCGATCACCACGAACCTCATGGGCACGTTCAAGGATCTCGACTACTTCGAGTGGGCCAAGGAGATGGACGTGGTCAGCTGGGACAACTATCCGGGCATGGACACCCCGCCGAGCTTCACCGCCATGTGCCACGACCTGATGCGCGGCATCGGCGGCAACAAGCCGTTCATGCTGATGGAGCAGACCCCGAACCAGCAGAACTGGTTCCCGTTCTGCAAGGTCAAGCAGCCGGGGGAAGTGCGTAAGCTCAGCTGGCAGGCCGTGGCCCATGGCGCCGACACCGTGCGGTTCTTCCAGATGAAGCAGTCCCTTGGCGGCTGCGAGCGATTCCATGGCGCGGTCATCGCGCATGACGGCACCGAGGAGTCCCGCGTGTTCAAGGAGACCGCGGCCTTGGGTGAGGAACTGGACCGCATCGGCAGGCGGATCATGGGCTCGCGCATCGAATCCCGTGTAGCCATCATGTTCGACTGGCAGAGCTACTGGTCGCTTGAAGGCTGTGTCGGCCCGACCACCGGCTTCAACTATCCCAATGAGGTTCATCGCTTCTACCGTGCGTTGTGGCGTCGCAATGTGCCGGTGGATATGATCGCCAGCACCACGCCTCTTGCGCGGCTCAGCCAGTATGATCTGGCCATCGCCCCGGCGCTGATCACCGTGTTGCCTGGTGTGGCTGAAACGTTGGAAGCCTATGTGGCGGATGGTGGCACCTTCATCACCGGCTATATGCCGGCATCCATGATGAGCATGATCTGGTGGTGCCAGGCGGCTACCCGGGCAAGCTGCGCAGGCTTATGGGCGTATGGGTCGAAGAGATCGATGCGCTTGCGCCGGGCGAAACCATCGAAGTGCATGGCGGCACGGTTGATGCCAAGGGCGAGATCGTGGCGAGCATTATTCATCGCGAAGGTGCCGAGCGTCTTGCTACGTACGGCGGCGACGAATTCTATGCTGGGCATTCCGCGCTCACCGTCAATGCGTATGGCAAGGGCAAAGCCTATTTTGTGGGCACTCCGTTGGACGAGACCGGCATGAGCGCGTTCATGGCTCCGATCATCAAGGAGCTGGATCTGAAGTCGCTTGATACCCCGGAGGATGTCAGCCTGTCCGTGCGCTATGGCGATGGCGGCACCCGCTACGCGTTCCTCATCAACAACAGCGCCGCCGACAAGCGTCTGTGCCTCAGCGAACTCAACGGTGGCACGGAGCTGCTGACCGGCACCGTCATCAACGATCTGATCGAGCTTAAGCCGTATGGCGTGGATGTGATTGCGTTGCGGTGATCGCAATGCTGTAGACCACGTTAGACGGAGCGGAACGACTCCACTCGACGAAGCCGAATATGAAGAAGGCCGATGCCCTTGATGGACATCGGCCTTCTTCGTCAGGAACCGGTGGTATGGCGCCGTTCCGCGTTCATCGGGTGGCTGCGATCACACCGCCGGTCATCATCACGCCTGCTTCTTCTTCAGCAGAATCGCGGCGCCTGCAATCAGTGCCACAGCCGCGGCGACCGCCATGCCGAGCACGGAGGAGCCGGTCGAAGGGGTGGACGTGACACCGGTCGGTGTTGTGGATGGCTTCGTGTCTGTGGCAGGCTTTGCCGGGGTCGTTGGCGTCGTCGGTTCAACAGCGTCCTTTTCGAACACAGCCTGGATGGAGACGCTGCCGTCAGGCATCTCGAAGGCGTTGTTCTCGATGGAGACGTTGCCCTTCAGCACGTTCCACTCTTTGAAGTGGTAGCCTTGTTCGCGGTGGCCGTCAGCGTGACCTTGCTGCCCTTGGCCGCGCGCTCGACATCCGCGGAGGCGGAGCCGCCTTCGGTCGCGGAGACGTTCACGGCGTACTGCGTATTGCGCACGCGCCACAGCTGGGTACCGTAGAACGGGTTCGCGGTGCCGACCACCATGTAGTCGTCGGTGTCGCAGAAGATGCGCAGACCGTGGTTGAACGGGTCGCCGAAGCCGTTGTCGGTAACGGTGCCGACGGTCACGCCCTCATTCGCGGCGGAACGGTCGGTGATCTCGAACAGGTTGAAGCCGCGCTTGGACTTGGCCAGGTACGGCAGGGACTTGGCGTAGGCCTTGAGGTTGGCCTTGCTGGTCAGCTTGACCAGCATCTCGTACAGGCCCTTGAACTTGTCGGGAATGATGTCGGCGATGCTGAAGAACGCGTCCGTGACTTCGCCGTAGTTGTTGGCGAAATCGGCGGAGCCCTTGTCGGACAGCTGGGAGCCGAGGTTGTCCAGCTCGTTGTTGATGTCGAAGAGCTGCGAGGCCTCATCGGAGGAGCCGGAGGCTGCCAGGCTGCCCGGAACGATGCTGCCGTCCTTGATGCCGTCGACCAGTTCCTTGGTCTGGGCGGCGGTCAGGCTGATCGGCTTGGCGGACGAGACGGACTTGGCGTCGGTGGTCTGCGGCTGCGCGGCGGAGGCGTCCTTGCCGGCCTGGATGCGGGCCCAGTCGACCAGCGCCTCCGGATTGTCGGTGGACGGCATGGTCTGGGTGGTCACCTTGGCGTTCTGATCGTTGCTCTGCGTGGCGATGGCGGAAGCCGGGTCGGTCGGGCCCATGCCCCACAGCAGGCGCAGGAACACGCGCAGGTAGTGGACGGTGTTGTTCCAATCCTTCTCGTTCATGTTGAGAATGTCACCGTTGGTGAACTGTGCGATCGGTTCCAGCAAGGTGGTGGTGTTCATGGTGGACAGGTACATCTTGCCCTCGTGAACGGTGGTCTGCCAGGTGTATTGGTTCATGTGGTTGTCGTAGCCGCTGCCCAGACCGGTGGAACCGCCCTTCGGGAAGGTGTCGTTCTTGTCGCCCACGAGCATCTCGACGTTCTCGTTCTTGTCCATGCGGTATAGGTTGACGGACTGTTCGAGGTTGGTGGCTTGGGTTACGAAGTTGCTTTTGGTGACGAAGCCCTGCAGTGCGCTGGACACGTCGTTGTAGTCGCCGATGTACAAGTGGTCGCCGTAGACCTGCAGGGTGCAGGCGCCGGCGCTCACACGGCTTTTGTCAAGACCGTAGTAGTACTTGGCGCCCTTGGCGGTGTCGCCTACGAGCGGACGCCAGGTCCAATCGGCCTTGTTGGTGGAATCGCCCTTGTTCTCGCCCACGTAAATGGCGAAGGAGCGCATGGTTCCGGTCTCTTCGTTCAGGGTGCTGGTGTCGCCGGTGCAGACCACGACGTACAGCTTGCCGTTGAACTCCTGCACCTGATAGATACCGCCGCCGCCGTTGACATCCTGTCGGTGGATGGCGGGCAGGTTGTCGAAGCTCGCCATGTCGGCGATCACTTTGTAGGAGTTCGGATCGGACGGGGTCTTGGATGCCACAAGCAGCGCCTTGCCCTTGCCGTCCGCGGTCGGCTTGAGGTCGCCGGCGATCAGCGTATTGCCGAAGGAGCCGATGGCACGGGTGGAGGTGAACACGTTGCCCTTGACCAGGGAACGGAAGCCATCCACGTCGACGCTGTCATACACCTTGGTGAGCTTGTCGTTGTTGGCCGGGTCGACTTCGTAGATGCACGGGAATCCGTTTTGATAGGCCATGGCGGTCTGGATCTCCTGCTGGGTGAGATCCTTGTTGTTGGTGTCCATGACCATGCCCTCGAAGTACAGCTTGCCGTTCATCTTGAAGGCGCTGCGGAAGGTCGGGATCACGCCCTTGCCTCCGTCGATGCCGGTGCTCTTGGACATGAGGATCTTGGTCTTGCCGGTCTTCACATTGAACTTGAACAGCATGCCGCCGGCGCTCTTGCCGTCGGGTTCGCCAAGGTACATGTTGCCCGCGTACATGGTCTGGATGAGTGCGGTGGCCTGCTTGGAGGTCAGGCCGAGGCTTGTCATATCGCGGTTCAGAATGGCCTGCACGCCGAGGCCGCCGTACATGGTGCCGATGTAGACCCAGTCGCCGGAGGATGCTGCCGCATAGCTGTAGGACTGGCCGCGGTCGCCGTTGCCGGTGGTGCTCAGGCCGGCGGTATAGGGGGCGATGGTGCCGTCGCCGGTGTAATCGACCACGCCATCGGCCTGGCTCAGGCCCTGATCGGCGTGGCTGACCTTTTCGAAGGTCATGCCGTTATCGTTCTGGGAATTGTAGGTGTATTGGGGAGTCAGGCCGGCGGAGTCGTCCGCCATGGCGGTGGCCGGGATTCCGGCGAGAGCCGTTGCGCAAGCGACGATTGCGCCAAGGCATGCGATTGCCTTGTTTCTCATCTATTTCTCCTGTCTTCGCGCGACGTGGAAAACGTCATTGATGGGGGCATCTAGGGGGCTACCCGCCGTAAGCGGCGGGAGTCATAAAAGCGTGTATTGCAAGAGCCTCCAATAGGCAACCGTATCGATAAATATTGACAAGTTGTTATGGCATATGTTGCACAATGGCAGACGAATATGCTATGACGCACTTCGATTCCGCCATTGCATTGGTGGTACGCAAAGGGGTGTTGGCTGAGCGTATCGGGGGATGGGGCGGAAGCGCTTAAGTATGGGCGGGAACGCTATACTGTACCAAGGCAGGATTTTTATTAAAGATGGGTTAGATAACGATATGACTGCAAAGAAGCGCATCCTTGCGTTCGAAATCGGAACGTTCTTCACCCGATACGTGGTGTTCGAGGACGGGCGCATGGGCATTCCGGGTACTATCGCGACTCCGGTCGACGGCGAGGAGCCCTTCTACCAGGCGCTCGCGCATATTGTTTCCAAGCAGCGTGCCCCTCTTGACGGCATCGCCATAAGCGTGCCCGGCTTCATCGACACGGAGAAGCAGGTCGCCGTTACCGCCGGCGCGCTAAGCATACTGTACGGCCATGAAATCGGCAGAAAACTGCAGGGCTATCTTGACGACCCGATCCCCACATGGATGGAGAACGACGCCAACTGCGCGGCAATGGCGGAGAAGCTGAGCGGCAACGCCGTCAAACTCGACGATTTTGCGCTGATCACCATCGACAGCGGTGTGGGCGGTGCGTTGTTCCTGGACGGCAGGATCCGCCGAGGCAAGGATTGGCGTGCAGGCGAGCTGGGCATGATGATCCCGAACTATGAGACCGGTGGATTCCACACCATGCAGGATTACCTGTCGACCATCGTGCTGGCGGAGGAGTACGCCAAGGAATTCGACGTGCCGACAGGCTCCATCGTGCCGGCCACCCTGTTCCATCGTCTCGATGAGCGCGTGTGCGCAAGATCGTGGACCGGTGGATCGACTATCTTCCATCGGCATTTTCAACATCGTCGCCGTGGCCGACCCCGAATGCGTGCTGCTGGGCGGTGGCATCTGCCGTGAACAGCAATTGCTGCCGCTGGTCAATGCGGCGCTCGACAAGATCCCGCAGTGGAGCGATTTCCACACGGTTGTCAAGCGCTGCCGGCACACCAACAACGCCGGTCTGATCGGAGCCTACTACGCCTTCGAAACCGAGGTCGAAGGCATGGAGAAGGTGCCGATCCGCTAGTCGCGGATGCTTCCGATACGAAAATCGGCGGGTCCGCTTCCCGTGAACGGCCCCGCCGATGGCGAATATGCACAAGAGCGGTGGGCGGTCGATATCGATCTTCCGCTGTAATGCTCTGCTGATCTTCGGGGTCAGAGCTACTGCCGTGCCGACAAGGTAAGCGGCAGCAGGCAGGATTCGTTCTTCGGGTCGTGCTCCGAGGGGTCGCGGAAGCCCTGCCATTCGCTATCGGGGAAGATGATGTCGGAGATGCTCATCCATTGCTCCAGCAGATTCATCGAATTGTCACCCAGCCAACGGTACTGCAGACCGTCCATGGCGCTCATCGCCAGGGTGTACAGGTCGTAGAACCGTTCCTCGTCCACGTCCGGCGGCAGCAGCCAGTTCATCGAGCAAATCATCTCCCATTGGCGCAAATGCGGCCGATGAAGAAATCGTGGGCCGGGTGCGAGGGGTTCAGCGCCTCGCCGTTCAGCACCGAATACAGCTGCACGAGCTCGGGGCGCTGCAGATTGTACAGCACGATGTTCAGGCAATAGCGCGGGTAGTAGTAGACGCGGTGCCCGTCGGCGTCGACGATGGCGGCCGTCACCGCGTTGTATTCGTCGGCATCGATGGTGTCGTAGCATTCCGACAGCACCATGTTGAGCAGATCGTCCTTCGAGGAGATGTAATGGTACAACGCCGCCTCGGTGATGCCCAGCTCGTCGGAGATGTTCTGCAACGACATGCCCCAGAACCCCTTGGTGGCGATGATTTTGACGGCGGCCTGCAGGATTTGCAGGTGGCGTTCCTCCTGACTCATACGCTTGCGTTTGACGAAGGTCTTGTCGCCCAGCGTGTCCCTGGCGGTAGTGGCCCCCGTAGTGTTGCCGATGCGTGAGGCGGCCGGCCAGTTGCTCTGGTCATTCAGGAATCCATCCCATGCCGCGACGCTCATAGCCAGCTCCTTACACCCCTGCTCATCGTGTCCCTCATAAAACCATCCAATACTATTACGCCCTCTGGCTCTAGGCGAAGAGTCGCCGTAGCCACGCGTTGGCCAACACCGGCCATTGCTGGACGCATGGCTCGATGCCATTAACCCCCTGCCACGCCGTTTCCGCAGTGCCAAGCGCCAGACCATGCCCGCCTTGGGGGAACAGATGCGCCTCGACCGGCACGCCGGCCTTCTTGCAGGCATCGACCAACATCAGCGTGTTCTCGACCGGTACGCAATCGTCGGTGATGGTATGCCATACGAATACGGGCGGCGTCTTCGCGTCGATATGCCGTTCGATGGACACCGCGTCCAACGCCACCTGATTATCGCTGTTGTCGCCAAGCAGACAGTCGAAGCTGCCACGATGCGCGAGCGGGCCTGAAGTGATCACCGGGTAGCCGAGCATCAATGCGTTCGGGCGCACCGCGTCAGGGTCATAGCCATGTGCCGCATGGTGTCGTCACCCGCCGTGGTCGCAAGATTGGCCGCAAGATGACCGCCTGCGGAAAATCCGATTACCGCGATCTTACTGGGGTCGCAATGCCAGTCGTCCGCATGCGCGCGTATGCGCTGCACTGCTTCCGCGGCTTCCAGCAAAGCCGTGGGGAAGACGGATGGCGCGACGGAATAGCGCAGCACAAACGCGTTGCATCCGGCCGCGAGGAACTGCATGGCGATCGGTTCGGCCTCGCGGTCGGAGGTCATGGCATAGCCGCCGCCCGGAATCACCAGAACGCTGGGGCGTTGACGTTTGGGATCGATCTCCTCGCTGTTGTCGAGAACGTACCGGACGAACGTGGCCTCACTGCCATCGATGCCGGTGATGATGTCTTCACAATACTGCATATCGCTACCTTAGACGGATTGTGTGTGCGAATCCATGCGGCCTTCTATGCGGCACACGGATTCGCACTGTTCTGATCGGTTCCTGCCTTCCACAAGGTTGCAGGAAACCGATGGAGGATCGCCGGAACAACCTATATGCAAGATGCTCCGGCAATCCATGTTCATGTTGAGGAGAGTGTAGGCCCGCCCCGTTTGTGAGCACGTTCTGATGCTCACATCAGAACGTGACCTCGACATCGACGGATTTGGCATCGCTCAAAGCGGGAACCACATTACCGCCAATCTTCGCTCCGTCGACGCTCACCGTGCGCTCGCCGGTGCGCTTCATGGCGATGCGGTAGGTCACGCCGCGGAACACGCGCGTCACGGTCAGCTGGTCGAACCGTTCCGGCAGATGCGGTTCGATGGCCAGGCCGTCGAGCGTCGGTCGCACGCCCAGCAGATACTGCGACACGTCCACGAACGTCCACGCGGCGGTGCCGGTCAGCCAGGAGTTCTTGCCCTCGCCCGGGGTCGCTGCCTCGGGACCGGCCACCATCTGGCAGTAGACGTACGGTTCCACCTTGCGCACGTCGGACTTGTCCTCGACATACGCCGGGCAGTTGCGCTGGTAGACGGCGAATGCCTCGTCGTCATTGCCGGCGATGGCGTTGGCGATGGAGATCCACGGGTTGTTGTGGCAGAAGATGCCGCCGTTTTCCTTGTATCCGCGCGATAGGAGGAGATTTCGCCCAATTCGATGCGGTAGGTGGAGTAGGCGGGTGCGAGGATGGCGGTGCCCCAATCGCAGGTCAGGCGTTCCTTGACGGACTTCAGCGCCTGCTGCGCCTTGCCGTCATCGAGGCCGATGCCGGCCATCACGCACATGCCCTGCGGTTCGATGTAGATCTGGCCTTCGGTGTCCTCATGCGTGCCGACCTTGCGCGAGTAGCGTCGTAGGCGCGCACGAACCATTCGCCGTCCCAGCCGGCGGTTTTGACGGCCTTGGAAACCTGGCCGATTTCGGCGCGCACGCTGGCCGCCTCGGACGCGATTTCGGCGTCGGACATGCCGGCCAGACGTCCATAATGCTCGAGGATGTCGGCATATTGGCTGCCGTACAGCACGAACATGCCGCCGATGAACACGGATTCGGCGACGCCGGTGTCGTTGTTCTCCACGGTCTGGAAGCTTTCGCCCGGAGTATCGGAGAAACAGTTGAGGTTCAGACAATCATTCCAGTCGGCGCGGCCGATGAGCGGAATGCCATGGGGGCCCTTATGCGTAATGGTGAAGTTCACTGAACGGCGCAAGTGCTCAAGTAGCGGCTGTTCGGAGCCCTCGACGTTGTTGAACGGCACCGGTTCGGTCAGAATGCTCACGTCGCCGGTTTCGGCGAGATACGCGTACACGCCGGCCACGAGCCACAGCGGATCATCATTGAAGCCGCCACCGATGTCCGCATTGCCCTTCTTGGTGAGCGGCTGGTACTGGTGCCATGCGGAACCGTCCTCCATTTGGGTGGAGGCGATGTCGATGATGCGCTCGCGTGCGCGTTCCGGAATGAGATGCACGAAGCCAAGCAGGTCCTGGTTGGAATCGCGGAAGCCCATGCCGCGTCCCATGCCCGACTCGTAGTAGGAGGCGGAACGGGACATATTGAACGTGACCATGCACTGGTACTGGTGCCAGATGTTGACCATACGGTCGAGCTTTTCGTCGCCGGAATCGACGCTGTAGGTGGTCAGCAGTTCGGACCAGTAGGAGTTGAGCTCCTTCAAGGCGGCTTCGACCTGTTCGACGGTGGCGAAACGGCGGAACAGCTCATGGGCCGGCTTCTTGTTTATGATGCCGACCTTGGCCGGATCGTTCGGATCCTCCCATTTCTGGTCCTTGGCCACTTCGATATAGCCCAGCATGAACACGAGCGATGCGGTTTCGCCCGGCTGGAGTTCCAGACGCACGCGGTTGGCGGCGATCGGGAACCAGCCGTGCGCCACGGAATCGTGAGCCTTGCCTTCGGCGATGACCTGCGGGGTGTCCCAGCCGTTGAACTGGCCGAGGAACTCGTCGCGGCTGGTGTCGAAACCGACGACGGGCGCGTTGACGCCGTAGAACGCGTAATGGTTGCGGCGCTCCTTGAATTCGGTCTTGTGGTACAGCAGCGTGGCATCGGTTTCGCGTTCGATCTCCACCTCGCCGGTGGACAGGTTGCGCTGGAAGTTGGACGAGTCGTCCACGGCATTCCACAGGCACCATTCCACGGAGCCGGTCACGTCGATGACGGCCGCTCGTCGGTGGTGTTCGTCACGTCGAGCCGATTGATTTCCGCATTGGTGTGCAGCGGCACGAAGGCGGTGAGCTTGGATTCGATGCCTCGCTTGGAAGCTTCGAACACGGTGTAGCCGATGCCTTGACGGCACTTGTAGGAATCAAGCGGGGTCTTGCACGGAAGGAAGGTCGGCGACCAGGTTTCGACCGGCTTGGCATCGGCGGAATCGGAGTCCATCAGGCTCAGGTAATAGCAGCGGGAGCCGTTGTCTGCCGGCACGTTGTTGTACCGGTAGCGGGTGATGCGGCGTAGTTTGGCGTCCTTGTAGAAGCTGTAGCCGCCGCCGGTGTTGGAAATCAGCGAGAAGAAGTCCTCGTTGCCAAGGTAGTTGATCCACGGCAGGGGAGTCGCCGGGGTTTCAATCACGTATTCCTTTGCGGCATCATCGAAATGACCGTAGCGCATGGGTGTCCTTTCGTCGGTGAAATGGCTGTGACGAGGTGTACTGTATGGGTATATCGTCCATTGATTTAATTAATAGGTTAGTACGTTATTTATAAACTTATAAATAACGATTTGCTGGCGTGTTGCCGTCGGTCTTCCAATGGTCATCTGTCGACGCTGCCGCAATCGGGCAGAGGTCGGGGTATACTTCCTCCCGTTGCCCTCGTAGCTCAGTTGGTTAGAGCAGCCCCTTATAAGGTGTTTGTCCTGGGTTCAAGTCCCAGCGAGGGCACATGCGGACCTGCCGGAAGCGGCGGGTCCTTTGCATATCCGCGGATTGCAGTCCGTACGCCCTGCGTGTGACGGCGCATACCGTGTCCCGGCCATCGCCTACACTCCATAAGGTTATCCGGTTCACGCCTTGCCATCGGGGCAATGCGACCCGGGTCCCCCGAATCTCTAGGAGACAAACTATGAAGCAGGGTATCCATCCTGATTACCACGCAGTGCAGGTCACCTGCTCTTGCGGCAACACCTTCGTCACCCGTTCCACCTACAACGGCGATCACATGACCGTCGACGTGTGCTCCAACTGCCACCCGTTCTACACCGGCAAGCAGAAGATCCTCGACACCGGTGGCCGCGTGGCTCGCTTCGAGAAGCGTTACGGCAAGAAGGCCAAGTGAGTCTTATTGCTTAGGCAATGAAAACGCCAGTCCATTCGTGGGCTGGCGTTTTTCGTTACCGACGTGCCGTCGCCCACCTCCGACGACCGCACTTCCGCGCCACCTTATATGATGGACAGGTTGAGTAAGGTTCAGCGACGAGTGATTCCGCTGAAGCGCAGATACGAAGAAAAGGCGTACATTGGCAGACGAACAATTCCCCGCGGCCGTCACCGCGCTTGAGGAATACCACAATATCGAACAGCAGATGGCCGAGCCGGAGGTCGCATCCAATCCCGACAAGATGCGCAAGCTGGGTCGCGCCACGCCGAACTGGGTGCCATCGTCTCCGCCTACACCGCATACAAGCAGGTGAAGGACGATCTGGAGGCGGCCCGCGAGATGGCGTCCGAAGATCCCGATTTCGCCGAAGAGGCCAAGCGGTTGGAAGGCGAGCTGCCCGCAGCCGAAGAGAAGCTGCGCACCGCGCTGATTCCGCGTGACCCCGATGACGCGCGTGACACGATCATGGAGATCAAGGCCGGCACCGGTGGCGAGGAAGCGGCGCTGTTCGCCGGCGACCTGCTGCGTATGTACATGCGATACGCGGAAAAGCGCGGCTGGTCGGTCACCGTGCAAAGCGAGAACACCACCGAGCTGGGTGGCGTCAAGGACGTGCAGCTGGCCATCCGCGCCAAAGGCACTCCGGCGCCGGAGGACGGCGTGTGGGCTTCCCTCAAGTACGAAGGCGGCGTGCACCGCGTGCAGCGCATCCCCGTCACCGAATCGCAGGGACGTATCCAGACTTCCGCCGCCGGCGTGATCGTCTTCCCGGAAGCCGACGAGGACGACGATGAAATCGAAATCGATCCGAAAGACCTCAAAATCGACATCTTCATGAGCTCCGGCCCCGGCGGACAGTCCGTGAACACCACGTATTCCGCGGTCCGCATGACGCACATCCCCACCGGCATCACCGTGAACATGCAGGACGAGAAGAGCCAGATCCAGAACCGCGCGGCGGCACTGCGCGTTCTGAAGAGCCGCCTGCTGGCCATGAAACACGAGCAGGAGGCCGCCGAGGCCGCCGATATGCGCCATTCCCAGGTGCGCTCGCTGGACCGTTCGGAACGTATCCGCACGTACAACTTCCCGGAAAACCGCATCGTCGACCATCGTACGAACTACAAGGCGTACAACCTCGACGCCGTGCTTGACGGCGATCTGCAGGCCGTGATCGACAGCGACATCCAGGCGGACGAAGCCGATCGTCTCGCCAACCAGAAGTAAGGCGATTGGGTGGCGACGGTATTCGAAACGGTGCGTTCCGCCGCGGACGAACTACGTGCGGCGGGCGTCGACACTCCGCAGCACGACGCCAAACTGCTGCTCGCCGAAGCGTTCCATACGGACCTGCAGCACGTGGACAAAGCCATGCTCATGGGCGATGGCGTCGAACGTCTGGCCGAAAAAGAAGACGCGGAACCGGCGATGGAACGTTTCCAGACCATGCTGGCCCGTCGTGTCAAACGCGAGCCGTTGCAGCACATCACCGGCCATGCGCCGTTTCGCTACCTTGATTTGAAAGTCGGTCCAGGCGTGTTCATTCCACGTCCGGAAACCGAACTGGTCGTGCAGGAAGGCGTCGACTGGGCCACCAGAAACGGCATGTACCGCGCCAAAGTGGTCGATCTGTGCGCCGGCAGCGGTGCGATCGGCCTCGCCTTCGCTTCGGAAGTGCCGGGCAGCGAGGTGTGGGCCGTCGAGAAAAGCGCTACGACCGCCGAGTGGACGCGGCGCAACCTCGACGAGACCGCGAAACGGTATCCCGCAATCGCCGGCAATTATCATCTGGACATCGCCGACGCCACGCAAATGCCGACGTTAAGCCAACTTGACGGCACCATCGACATCGTGCTCACCAATCCGCCGTACGTGCCGCTTGCCGACATTCCCGAACAGCCCGAGGCGCGCGATTACGACCCCGATCTGGCGCTATACGGCGGTTCGGCGGACGGCACGCTCATTCCGGAACGCATCATCGCACGCGCGGCGAAACTGCTTCGCGCGGATGGACTTATGGTGATGGAGCACGACATCACGCAGGGGGAGCGGCTTGCCGCCTTCGCACGAACCTGCGGCTTCGTCGACGTTACCGTGCATAACGACTACACCGGACGGCCACGTTATCTGACGGCGGAAAAACAGCCGGCACAGTAACTTATATTCTTTTGCGCCATGCTGACGGGGATATAACCAGAAGTTGAGTCTCACTATAAGAACATTTTATGCAGGCCGCCATCCGTCAGGCTATAAAGAACAATCGGAATGCACAGAGAGAGAACGGGCGTCCGTCATGAGTGGTCGCCGTGGTTCCGCGCACGGGGGTTGAGATGAACATGATTTTTTCCAAGGTGCGCGTTGAAAGGAATGTGCAGCGTTTTCAAGAAAAGAGGAAGAACGGAATGAACGCGAAGTTCTCCGCCAAGTGCGTCGCCCTGATCGCGGCAGGCGCAATGTCGATGTCCCTCGCTGCCTGCTCCGGCGGCAGCATGGACGATTCCAGCAGCTCCAACGGTAGCGCGGCCAACAGCGATACCATCACGCTGGGCTCCGTCACCACCAACTCCGGCACCGCCGCCGCATACGGCGAGGCCGAGGTCGCCGGCTTCAAGCTGGCTGTGGATGAGATCAACGCCAAGGGCGGCATCAACGGCAAGAAGGTCAAGCTCGAGTCCATGGACGACAAGGGCGACGCCACCGAAGCCTCCAACGCCTTCAACAAGCTCGCCGGCGACAACAGCGTGCTCGGCGTGGTCGGCCCGACCATCTCCTCCACCACCGCGGCCGTGGCTCCGCTGGCCGACCAGTCCAAGCTGCCGGCCATCGCACCGGCCGCCACCTCCGACTCCATCGAGACCGGTGGCTATATGTTCCGCACCTGCTTCAAGGACTCCTACCAGGGTGAGATCGCTGCCAAGTTCGCAGCCGAGACCCTGAAGGTCAAGAAGGTCGCCGTGCTGTACGGCACCGGCGATCCGTACTCCTCCGGCGTGGGCAAGGCCTTCGCCGCTGCCGCCAAGAAGGCCGGCCTTGACGTCGTGGCCGAAGAGAACTCCTCCAGCGCCGACGACACCGAGTACTCCTCCCAGCTGCAGAAGATCCAGGCCGCTGGCGCCGAGTTCCTGTACGCTCCGTACTACTACTCCGTCGCTGGCCCGTACATCATCCCGCAGGCCCGCTCCGTCGGCTACAAGCTATGTGATGGGTCCTGACGGCTACGACGGCCTGAAGATGACCGACGACAAGTCGCTGTACAACAAGGTGCTCTACACCACCCACTACTCTCCGGACGACACCTCCAACGCCAAGGTGCAGGACTTCATCAAGTCCTACAAGAAGGCCAACAAGAACGCCGATCCGAACACCTTCACCGCACTGGGCTACGACTCCGTGTACATGATGAAGCAGGCCATCGAGAAAGCCGGCAAGAACGCCACCCGCGAGTCCGTGCGCAACGCCATCGCCGGCATGAGCTTCGAAGGCGTGACCGGCAACTTCACGCTCGACAAGAAGGGCTCCCCGAAGAAGTCCGTCGTCGTGCTTGAGCTCAAGGACGGCAAGCCGCAGTACAAGACCACCATTCAGCCTGCCAAGTGAGCGTCGCTTGCCTGAAGGCTGAATCTGTGAAGAGGAGGGGACCGGGAAACCGGTTCTCTCCCTTTCGCGTATCAAGACGAAAATAACCATATTCAGCCGCTGGGCTTCTTCAGCGGCCAAGCCGGACGGTTATGTCAAAAGTCCGGCATCATCAACTTTTGAAAGGAGGAATGATGGGCGATCAGATCATCATGTTCATCAGTCAGATCTTCAACGGTCTGAAGATCGGCAGCGTGTACTCGCTCGTGGCACTCGGCTACACCATGGTGTACGGCATCATTCGTTTGATCAACTTCGCACACGGCGATTTCATCATGGTCGGCTCCTACGTGCTGATGCTTACCATTCCGGCGATCGTCGCGTTCGGCCTGCCCGCATGGGTGGCCGTCATCCCCGCAATCCTCATGTGCGTGGCGGTGGGCGTCATCGTGGAGAGGGCCGCATACAAGCCGGTTCGTGAAAAGGGCAACAGCATGACGGCCCTCATCACCGCAATCGCAATGAGCCTTCTGTTGGAGAACGGCTCCCAGGCCATCTTCGGCGCCGACTACCAGACCGTGCCCACCATCATCCAGATTCCGACGCTGGCGATCGGCAAGCTGAAGATCGACGGCGCGACCATCATCACCATCGTGCTCGGCGTGATCATCATGGTCGCGCTGCAGCTGTTCGTCACCTACACCAAGCAGGGCAAGGCCATGCGCGCGGTCTCCGAAGACAAGGAGGCTCGATCCTGATGGGCATCAACGTGAACTCCACCATCACGCTCACGTTCGCCATCGGTTCGGGCCTCGCCGCCGTCGCATCGCTGATGTACTGCGTTTCCTATCCGCAGGTGTCCCCGATGATGGGCGCGATGCTGGGCCTGAAGGCCTTCGTCGCGGCCGTGCTCGGCGGCATCGGCTCCATCCCGGGCGCCATGGTCGGCGGTCTGGTGATCGGCGTGGTCGAAAGCCTGACCAAGGCGTACATCGGCACCATCACCGGCGGCGTGATCACGTCCGCGTTCTCCGACGCCATTGTGTTCGGCATCCTCATCATCGTGCTCCTGGTCAAGCCGTCCGGCTGATGGGCGAACCGGAAACCGAGAAGGTGTGACTCATGAAGAAATCAATGCTTTCCACCAAACAGTCCTATCTGATGTGCGCGGTCGGCATCGTCGTGTTGTTCGGCATTCTGATGGGTGTATGCGAATCCGGCATGGCCAGCACCTACATCAAGGGCATCATGATGACAAGCTGCATCGCCATCATCATGACCACCTCTCTGAACCTCACCATCGGCGTGCTCGGCCAGCTGACGCTGGGCTGCTGCGGCTTCGAAGCGATCGGCGCGTACAGCGCGGCCCTGCTGAGCAAGCTGCTCGTCGCCAACGGCGTTGCGATGGATCCGACGCTGCGATTCCTGCTGACGACGCTCGCCGGCGGCGTGGTCGCCTGCATCTTCGGCATCCTGGTCGGCATTCCGGCACTGCGTCTGCATGGCGATTACCTCGCCATCATCACGCTGGGCTTCGGCGAAATCATCCGCGTGATCATCCAGAACCTGAAGGTCGCCGGCGGCATGGGCCTCGACAAGGGCGCGGCCGGCCAGGCGCTGATCGGCATCGACCGACTCGCCAACCTGTACGTCGTGTTCTGGATCACCGTCGTCACCGTCGTGCTGCTGTTCATGTTCGCCCGCTCCCGTTACGGCCGTGCCGTCAAGGCCATCCGCGACGACGAGATCGCGGCAAGCGCGTCCGGCATCAACATCACCTACATGAAGGTGCTCGTGTTCGCTATCTCCGCGTTCTTCGCGGGCATCGCCGGCGGCATCTTCGCCCAGTACATCGGCTCGCTGAACCCCGCGATGGCCGGATGGCTGCAATCGATCAACTACGTGATCATGGTCGTGTTCGGCGGCATGGGCTCGCTGACAGGTTCCATCGTCTCCGCCATCGCGCTGACGATCCTGCCGGAGCTGTTGCGCGCCTTCTCCACCTACCGCATGCTCGTGTACTCGGTGGCGCTGGTGCTCATCATGATCTTCCGCCCGCAGCATCTTCGGCAACTGGGAATTCTCCCTGACCAAGACCATCAACAAGCTGTTCTACCCGATGAAGGTCAAGGCGCACGGCAAGTCGAAGCAGGCTGAATCCACCGCCAAGGCAGTCAAGGACACCGCCAAGACGGACGAAACCGTCGAGACGGCCGCCGACACCAAGGAGGCGCAGGCATGAGCGAGCCCATCCTGAAAGCCGAACATCTCGGCATCACCTTCGGAGGCCTCAAAGCCGTATCCGACTTCAACATGACCATCAACTCCGGCGAGCTCGTCGGCCTGATCGGCCCGAACGGCGCCGGCAAAACCACCGTGTTCAACCTGCTGACCGGCGTGTACCAGCCACGGAAGGCGAGTTCTTCCTGGACGGCGAACGCATGAACGGCAAGAAGACATACCAGGTGGTGCGCGCCGGAATCGCCAGAACCTTCCAGAACATCCGCCTGTTCGGACAGATGACCGTCGAGGAGAACGTGCTGGTCGCATTCAACGAATCGTTCAGCTACCACATGGGCGGCGCGATTTTCCGCACGCCGAAATTCTGGAAGCAGGAACGCGAGATGCACGCCAAAGCCATCGACCTGCTCAAGATCTTCGGACTAGAGGCCTGGCCGAAACCGAGGCGGCGAACCTGCCGTACGGCGCCCAGCGCAAGCTGGAAATCGCCCGTGCGCTTGCCACCGGCATGAAACTGCTGTTGCTCGACGAGCCGGCGGCAGGCATGAACCGACGGAGACCGAGGACCTGCTCAACTGCATCAACACCATCCGCGACCGCTTCGGCATCGCCATCCTGCTGATCGAGCATGACATGAGCCTGGTGATGAACGTCTGCCAGCGCATCCAGGTGCTCGACTACGGACGCACCATCGCCGCCGGCACGCCGGAGGAGATCGCCAACAACCCGCAGGTCATCTCCGCATACCTGGGTTCCGACGACGATACCGACAGCGACGATGCCAAGCACGAAAGCGAGGAAGCCTGATGCTGGAAGTCAAGAACCTTTCCGTTTCGTACGGTGCCATCGAAGCCGTCAAGGACATCAGCTTCACCGTCAACGCCGGCGAGATCGTGTCCCTGATCGGCGCGAACGGCGCAGGCAAGACCACCACGCTGCACACCATCACCGGTCTGGTACCGGCGAAATCCGGTTCCGTGATGTACAACGGAGTGGATCTGCTGAAAACCCACAACAACAAGATCGTGACCCTCGGTATGGCGCACATTCCGGAAGGGCGCCACGTCTTCACACGCATGAGCGTCGAAGAGAACCTGGAGATGGGCGCGTTCAGCCTGAAGGACCAGTCGGACCTCAAGAAGGACCTCGACATGGTCTACGGCCTGTTCCCCCGTCTGAAGGAACGCCGTAACCAGAAGGCCGGCACGTTGTCCGGCGGCGAGCAGCAGATGCTGGCGATGGGCCGCGCGCTGATGAGCCATCCGAAGACGATCCTCATGGACGAGCCGTCCATGGGCCTGTCCCCGAAGCTCGTCAAGGAGATCTTCTCCATCATCCGCAAGCTGCACGAGCAGGGCATCACGATTCTGCTGGTCGAGCAGAACGCCAAGATGGCGCTGTCGATCGCCGACCGTGCATACGTGCTGGAAACCGGCCGTATCACGATGGAAGCGACGCCAAGGAACTGCTCAACAACGAGCAGGTGCGCAAGGCGTATCTGGCGCTGATTCGTGCCGTATCCGCCTTGTCGGCTTGGACGCATCCAACCGACAGGCTTTTTCTATATCCGATGGAATATTCGCCGGTCGTGTTCCCTCCATTCGGGCGCGCCATCGAGCCATGCCTTACAATAGGTAAGTTGACTGGCTGAAAGGGAGGTGTCATGAGCGAGATTTGCACAGTAAACGACGAATCCCTTGCCCGGGCCGTTGAAATCATCCATGATGGCGGATTGGTGGTCATCCCCACTGACACGGTGTACGGCGTCGCCTGCGATCCGCGTAACATCGAGGCGATCCGCAAGGTGTTCGCAGCCAAACAACGACCGAAATACAAGTCGTTGCAGGTGTTGCTGCCGTCAATCGAAAGCATGGAGAAGCTGCATCTGACCTTGCCGGTGCCGCTCAACCGTCTGGCCGCCATGTTCATGCCGGGCGCTTTTTCGCCGATAGCGGAAGCGGAAGACGACTGTTCACTTGCCACGTTGCGTCATGATCCGACAACCGGCAAAGCCACACAGGGCGTGCGCATCCCCAATTCCGCGGTCGCGCTGCGTATTCTGCGAGCCACCGGGCCGTTGGCCGCCACCAGCGCCAACCGTTCCGGCGAGGAAAGCGCACAAACGGTGCAGGAAGCCGCGGACGCGCTGGGAGATGCGGTGGATCTGTATTTGGACGGGGGAGCGACTCCGGGACATGTATCGTCCACGGTGGTTGCAGCCGACCCGCACGAGCGCGACGGCATCGCGATTCTTCGGGAGGGAGTGATTCGCGAGCTGGTCATCCGTAAGGCTTTAACACTGAATGGCGGTGCTTTGGGCGCATGAGAATCTACCTGTTCATTGCCGCGGTCGCAGGTGGCGTCACCTATCTGCTCACGCCGCTGATCCGGCACATCGCCATCGAAATCGGCGCAGTCGGCGAAGTGCGTGCACGCGACGTGCATACCGTGCCGACGCCACGCATGGGTGGACTGGGCATGCTTATCGGCTTCACCGTTGCCATGCTGTTCGCCTCTCGCATCCCTTTCATCGAAGGCCTGTTCGCCCAATCGCATCAGGCATGGGTGATTCTAGCCGGCGCCATCATGATCAGCCTACTGGGCATGGCCGACGATTTGTGGGACCTTGACTGGATGCTCAAACTCGCCGGTCAGCTGCTCATCTCCGTGTTTGTGGCCTGGGGCGGCCTGCAGATCATCTCGTTGCCTCTCGGCTCGCTCGTCACCGCGTCGCCGAGCCTGTCGATGGCCATCACCGCGTTCCTTATCGTCGCGTCCATCAACGCGGTCAACTTCGTGGACGGTCTTGACGGCCTCGCTTCGGGCATCGTCGCGATCGGCGGCATCGCCTTCGCCATCTATTCGTACATCATCGCAAGAAGCTCGCCGTCATACGCATCCATGGCAACGCTGATCGACATCGCCATGGTCGGCACCTGCGTCGGTTTCATCCTGCATAACTGGCATCCCGCAAAACTGTTCATGGGCGACTCCGGTTCCATGCTGCTTGGCTACCTGATCACCTGCGCGTCGATCGTCATGACCGGCCGTCTCGACCCGGCATCCATCCACGCCAGCATCTACCTGCCGGTGTTCATGCCGATTCTGCTGCCGATGCTCGTGCTGTTCCTGCCGATTCTCGACATGTGCCTTGCCATCGTGCGGCGGTTGAGCAAAGGCCAGTCGCCGATGCACCCCGACCGCATGCACCTGCACCACCGCATGCTGCGCATCGGACACACCGTGCAGGGCGCGGTGCTGATTCTCTGGGGGTGGGCCGCGTTGATCTCGTTCGGTTCGATCATGATCCTGTTCTTCAAGGCACAGTATGTGCTGATCGGCTTCCTCATCGCGGCGGCGCTGCTGACGGTCGCCACAATGTACCCCTATCTGCACCACCGCATTCCGGAGATCCGTGAGGAGAACGCGGCCGCCGAATCGGACGCTCAGCATGCGTCGGTCGGACGCGCCCGCGGCGGCAATGCCCGCGGCGAACGCTGATCGTTTTCAACGCGTCAGGCATCCGCATCATCCGTCTAAAATATGATGAAACGCTTTGCCAAACGATATAAGCAGCTTTTATTACGATTGATAATTTCGGCTTTTCGCGCCGTGTCGCAGTAAGTCAGCCCACGTTCATATAGTGGTCTATGGCTACAATTCCTGATATGAATGCAGATTCCACGTTCGCCCCACTCCCTCCGATTTTCGCCCAGCTTGGCCTCGCCTATGACGATGTGCTGCTGCTGCCGAACGAGACGGACGTCATTCCGTCCGAAGTGGACACCACCACCCATCTCACACGCAACATCACGATGAAGGTCCCGGCGATCTCCGCCGCAATGGACACCGTCACCGAATCCGACATGGCCATCGCCATGGCCCGTAACGGCGGCATCGGCGTGCTGCACCGCAACCTTTCCATCGACGACCAGGCCGCCCAGGTCGACATCGTCAAGCGTTCCGAATCCGGCATGATCAGCGATCCGCTCACCGTGAGCCCGGACGTGACCCTCGCCGACCTCGACAAGCTGTGCGGCCGTTTCCACATCTCCGGCCTGCCGGTCGTGGACAAGGACAACAAGCTCGTCGGCATCATCACCAACCGCGACATGCGCTTCATCGCATCCGAGGATTACGACCGTTTGAAGGTCTCCGAGGTCATGACCCGCGAGAACCTCATCACCGGTCCGTCCGACATCTCCAAGGAAGACGCGCACGACCTGCTGGCCAAGCACAAGGTCGAAAAGCTGCCTCTGGTCGACGCCGAAGGCCACCTGACCGGTCTGATCACCGTCAAGGACTTCGTCAAGACCGAGCAGTACCCGGACGCCACCAAGGATGAGCAGGGCCGTCTGCGCGTCGCCGCAGGCATCGGCTTCCTGGGCGACGCCTACAACCGTGCTTCCGCTCTGATGGAAGCCGGCGTGGACGTGCTCGTGGTCGACACCGCCAACGGTGAGGCCAAGCTGGCTCTCGACATGATTCGCCGCCTGAAGTCCGATTCCGCGTTCAATGGCGTGGACATCATCGGCGGCAACGTCGCCACCCGCCAGGGTGCGCAGGCCATGATCGACGCCGGCGTCGACGCCGTCAAGGTCGCGTCGGCCCGGGCTCCATCTGCACCACCGCGTGGTCG